>Ga0308165_1000010_pt1 | contig 654749 bp, 603 predicted proteins | sample PhyWR2_FD_201032 | JGI IMG/M metagenome (GOLD analysis project Ga0308165, IMG submission 201032) | Phyllosphere microbial communities from UC Gill Tract Community Farm, Albany, California, United States - DLSLW.R2 | ecosystem: Host-associated > Plants > Phyllosphere > Unclassified | place... | reverse complement strand
TATACAACACAATCCTAATTTATGTAACATTATGTTTACTTTTAATTCATATTTAAAGCTAAGGTATTGGTTAACTGGGAGAATAATTTTATGGGTTTTGGGTTGTTGGAGAGTTATAGAGTCGGAGCGTTGGAGAGATGTATGGGAGGTTTCGTCTTCGGTAAGGGGCAAGGTGTATAAAAAAGAAGGCTTTTGAGAAATATAACAGTCTGGTTTTTATCGTAACGGTAAACAAAGTTCTTTTTATTTTATCTCTATTATAAGATAAACTGGGGCGTTTCACTTAGTAAAGAAAGACAAAGGGATAAAAGAAAAGGTTGAAATTGAATGGCTGGCAGAAAGTGTTAGAAACATTACCGGAAATTAAATGGCTTTTAGGTATCGCTCCGATGGAGCTTATGTGCTAAAAACACATGCTTTCCTACGAAGCTTAATCTCGAGTGTTTGAGAGTGAAGAGTTGGAAAATTTATCGGAATAGGTAATACTTATATAAAAAATACCTCCGAAAGTTTCAGAGGTAAATGTATGGGTAAACTTATTTGTTTTCTGAGTAAATCATTCTTAGAAAATCACCAAATGACTTGTCGAGTCCAAGAATGTCTCCCGATTTTAGATTGATACCCGGTTCACCAAAAGTGTTTGACTTAATTTTGGCAGCAGAGATTTGAAAATATTGAGCCGGACCATTTGCATTTACCGAGATCTTAATGGTAGAACCTAAAAATTTTTTGGTTGAAACTGTATAAATTTCTCCCGGAATGCCTTGAATCGTTGTAAAAGATCTAGGTGGCAAAATATAGTCTTTTCTGTTGACACTTATGGTCTGAGGTTTTGAAGATGATGAAAAAAAGTATATTGAATTTGATGGCTTTAATAATTCTTCTTTTGTACTATAATAAAGCTCCAGCCGATAATTTGCGGGGTTAAATGGCTGAGTTTTTTCATCTACACTTTCAAATGGTTTGTAGGAAAAGGCATTGGCTCCGATTTCTTTTGCTTTTTTATAGATTGCTGCAAATACAAAAGCATCGTCATTTGAAAAGCCTTGCACATCAATTTCACCCAAATATTCTGCAGCAGAGTTATTAGGATCTATCTGATAAAAATATTTATCGTTATTATCTTTCGTTTTTTCAACTTTAGATAAATAAACATTTTGTGCATTCACAAATGTTACTGCCATCAAGAGAATGAATATGGCGATATTTTTAATCTTCATTTTAATTGGAAAGTATATTAACACAATCTTCTAAACTGTTTTCCCAATGTTTTGACTCAATTTTGTAGATGTTTTCAATCTTGTCGAGACACATTGTGCTTCTTTTTGGCCTTTTTGCCGGAGTTGGATATTGCTCTGTAGTCAATGCATTTAGTTTTACTGATGACTTGGAGAACTCGGCAATTTTTTTTGCAAATTCAAACCATGTTGTTTCCGGATAGTTGGAAAAATGGAAAACACCAAAAGTTTTGTTTGGATTTTCGATAATGCTCATAATAGCTTCTGCCAAATCGTTTGCATTAGTAGGCTGGCCAAACTGATCGCCAACAATTCCTAATTCATTTTTTTGCGAAAATAAATTAAGCATTGTTTTCACAAAATTTTTGTTGAACTCTGAATACAACCAAGACGTTCTTAAAATAATGGTCATAGGATTATTTTCTAAAGCTAACTCCTCACCTTTTAACTTGGATGCTCCGTAAATTCCTATAGGATTTGTGAAGTCATCTTCAGAGTAATCTAAATTGGTTTCACCATCAAAAACATAATCGGTAGAAACGTGAATGAATACTGTCTTGTAATCAGCACATGCTTTTGCAAGGTTTCCGACACCTTCTGCGTTTACGGCAAAGGCTTTTTCTTCTTCTTTCTCAGCTAAATCTACCGCGGTATATGCTGAAGCATTGATACAGAAATCTGGTTTCTGATCATAAAAGAAATCATTAATCTGATCTTCGTCTGTAATATCTAAAGATTGGGAGTCTGTAAAAATAAATTCATAATGAGTTTCAAAATCGGGAGCAATTTTTCTGATGCAGTTTCCCAGCTGTCCATTACTTCCTATTACAAGTATTTTTTTCATTTAAATAGTTTTATGAATTTTTTGCGTTCTGTGATCTTAAAAACTTAACTCTTGATTGGAAGTCTTTTTGTTCTAAGTCAACATAAAATTTTCCAAAAGTCTGCATGATGTCTTGCGGATGAACTTCAGAACGTCTTGTTTTTATATTAAAATAAATTACCGTCACCCAAAGTACTGCGTGAATCGTTTTCTCATCAACACTTTTCATCAGGATTTCTACTTTAGAAATTCGGTCTCCTATTTCGATGGTTTTACTGCTGATAACAACCTGGGTATTGTATTTTACTTCTTTCAGGTAAGCTATTTCATTTTGAATAGCGATCCATGTACAACCCGTTTTTTTGGTGTATTCTTCGTAGGTAAATCCATAAAAAGTTTCTACATGATCTTCTCTTGCATTGAACATGTAATCTAGATATTTGACATTATTTAAATGCCCAATCGGATCACAATCGCTGAATCTTACTTTTACGGTCGTTGAGACTTCTTTTTCCATAGCGCAAAAATAAAAAAACCACTTCTAAATGAAGTGGTAGTTTTTATAAATCTTTGTTAATTTCAGAAATTATTGAAGACCTAACTCTTTTTTAACAGCTGGCGTAGCATCAGGACCTCCTTTGTAGATAAGACCTGTAGAATTTACATCCATCACATACTCATAACTGTTTGCTTTTGCCACTTTGTTTACAGCATCCATCACTTTCTTTTCGATAGGAGCGTAAGCTAGTTTTTCTTTTTCAGCAAGATCTTTTTGTGCTCTTTCGCTCATCTGCTGAGCTTCAGTCTGCAATTTCTGCATTTCTTCTTGTCTTGCTTTGTTTTCAGCTTCACTTTTTGTAGGAGCTTCTTTAGTATACAAAGCATACTTGGTTTGCATTACATCAGTCTTCTTTTTTATTTCACTTTCTTTAGCATCAAGGAAAGCTTTTAAATCTGTATCTGCTTTTTTCTTTTCAGGCATTGCATTAAGTACGCTTACTAAGTCTAGAGTAGCAATTTTCTGAGCTTTTGCCATCCCAACAGAGACAACCATCATTACTGCTCCAAATAATACACTTAATTTTTTCATAACGGGTAATAAATAATTAATTTTGTTTTTAGATTTTAAATTTAAGTAAAAGTTAAGTTCTGATAAAACTTTTACTACTTTTTATTAGTTTTCTTTTCTTTTTCCTTTTCTGTTCCTTTCAATAAGATCGTTAATACTTTATCTGTATAATCATATCTTGGCTGTAAGAAAACTACATTTACATGGCTATTTTTATCAAGAACTATGCCCAAACCATTTTTCTCAGACATCGTCTTTACAGCGTTCCAGATCTGATCTTCAAAAGGTTCAACTAAATTAGCCCTAAGTTGATTGATCTCGCCGGTTTTACCGAATCGTAAACTTAGCGTTGTCTGAATACTTTTTTCAAGATCCAAGACTTCTTTTTCTCTAAGCTTAAGCTGATCACCAATTAATAAAACTTTTTCACTTTCGAAAGCAGATTTTTTTTGCTCGTACTGAGATTGTAAGGCTTTAATATCCTGCTCCCAAGTATCGATCTGAGAATTTAGCCTTGCCTCAGCTTCTTTATACTGAGGCATCTTATCCAAAATATATTGGGTATCGATAACCCCTATTTTCTGAGCATTGCTAAATCCAAAAAGCAAAATTACTGCTAAAGTGAAAAGAGTTTTAAAATTTTTCATACTGTTATAGAGATTGGTTCATTAAGAAGTGTGTTCTGCTTCCAGATACATCACCACTAATTGTTTTATCAAATCCGTAAGCGAAATCAAATCCTATTAAACCAAATGCTCCCATATAAACTCTTACCCCAACACCAACTGATCTTTTAAGCTGGAAAGGATTATAATTTCCCCAAGAGTTCCAAACGTTACCTCCTTCTGCAAATGTAAGTGCATAAATTTTGGCTGTTTGATTTAATGAAATCGGATATCTTAATTCTAACGTAAATCTGTTGTAAATAGTACCTCCACCTCTCTGAGTAATGTCTTCTGCCTGACCACCGTATGTAGAAGCATTTTCGTAACCTCTCAACGGAATCAATTCTCTACCATCAAATCTACCTCCGAAAAGACCGGTTCCCCCGACATAGAATCTTTCAAATGGCGGCGCACCCAATTCTTTGTTGTAACCATCCATGAAACCCATTTCTGCTGAAGATCTTAAAACTAGTTTTCCAATCACTTCATTATAAACATCAGCTTTGAACTTCACTTTGTAGAATTCCATCCATTTATATTTTTCTGTAGGCGTCATTGTCGAGTAATTTTTATTACTGAACAATGAATATGGTGGCGTAAATTTACCTGACAATTCAATATTTGAACCCATTGTAGGGAATATAGGATCTATACCTGCAGAGTTTCTGCTTAACCCAACATTTAAACTTAAATTGTTTGCATTACCATACAATTCTGTGGTATCACCAAACTCGAAAGGGTAATTGCTGAAATTATATTTTTGAAACTGAATTCCTGTATACAAAGAGAAATAATCGTCAGGCCATTTCAAGTACCTATTTAAACCAACAGTAGCCGAGAAAATATTTAGTCTCTGATCCGGCCCGGTAACCTGGCTATAATTAACTCTTGAATTATTTAAACTTACAGAAAGTGCTGTCGGTTTTGTGCCAAACAACCAAGGTTCTGTAAATGAAACCCCATAATTTTGGAAGTATTGCCCTGCTTGAGCCTGAATAGATAAAGTCTGACCATCACCTTGAGGTACAGGTCTGAAGTCTTTAAATTTCAAAAAGTTTTTTAATGAAAAGTTATTGAAAGTAAGTCCCAAAGTTCCGATGAAGCTGTTACCACCGTAACCCGCCTGTAACTGAACCTGAGAAGAACCTTTTTCTACCAGTTTCCACCCGATATCAACAGTGTTATCCTGCTGATTTGGCTGAATATCTTGACCGATCTGTTGTGGATCGAAGAAAGACATCGAAGCTAAATCAAAGAATGTTCTTTTGATCTCGGTTTTCTTAAACAATTCTCCCGGCTTGGTTCTCAATGCTCTCAAAATAACGTGGTCATGAGTCGTGGTATTACCAGACCAAGTTACTTTATTCCAAGTAGCTTGTTCTCCCTCGACAATTCTGATCTCAAGATTAATTGCATCACCATTAACTGATTTTTCAACAGGAGTAACGTTCGAGAAAAGATAACCATTATTCATGTAATTCGATTTGATATCAGAATCATCTTCTTTTCCGCCGTCTTCACCCACTTTTTTGTTGAATCCTACTGCATCATAAATATCACCTTTCTTATATCCTAAGATTCTTTGCAGATATTCTGTAGAATAAACTGTATTTCCGGTAAAGGTAATATCACCGATGTAATATTTCTTCCCTTCTTTCAGCTTAACGTTGATTTCGTAGTTATTTTTTTTATTTCTCCAAACAGAATCAGACACAATTGCAGCATCTCTGTATCCCAATGAGTTATAATAATTTATCAAACTTTGCTTGTCTTCCTGGTATTTTTCTTCAACAAATTTTGAAGACTTTAAAATACCACCAATACCAAATCTTTTTTGCTTGGTTTCTTTGAAAGCTTTTTTTCTAAGTTTTGCATCAGTTACACTTTCGTTTCCTTCGAACTCGATGTGACTGATTTTTACCCTTTTACCTTTATCTACATTAATCGTCCAGTCTACAAGATTAGGGTCACTTGCGTTTACCTTATCTTCAATGGTAATTTTAGCATCGGCAAAACCTTTTTTGATGTAGTCTTTAGGAATATTTGTTTTAAGGCTAGAAACAAGGTTTTGAGTAATCTTTGTTCCCGGCTTTAAGTTATTGTCTTTTGCTAGTTTTTCATTTTTAGACTTACCGATCCCTTTACCTGTAAATTTTACTTCTCCAAGATCCTTAAGGTCTTGCAGGTAAAATCTAAGAACAACGGTCTGCCCTTCAATGCTTTCTACATAAACTTCAACTTCAGAGAAAGATTGAGAATCCCAAAGTTTTTTGATTGCGTTACTTACCTTTTGCCCCGGAATGTCTACAATTTCACCTTTCGATAAACCTGTAAATCTAAAGATCTGAGCTGGTGTGTATTTTTTTACCCCATCAACAACAATGTCCTTCAGCGTGTAAGTTCCTGTTTGATTTTCTGCGAGAACAGCAGCAGCGGTATCAACCTTTGTACTGTCCTGTGGAGTTACCTGTCCATAAAAATGTGCAGAAGCAGCAAACATAATGATGGGTAATAGTCTAAACTTCATTTTATCGTAATCTTTCTTTTCTTAAAATTTACTGAATTTGAATTTGGTCGCCTGTAAGACCATATCTTCTTTCCTTATTTTGATAATCAACAATACATTGGAAGAAAATATCTTTTGTAAAGTCTGGCCACAGAACATTGAGAAACTGAAGTTCTGCATAAGCAATCTGCCAAAGCAGGAAATTGCTTATCCTTATTTCACCACTTGTTCTGATAAGAAGATCCACTGGTGGGAAATCTTTTGTATACAGATAATTTTCAAATAATTTTTCATCAATATTCTCCACCTCTAGTTTTCCTTCTTTTACATCGGAGCTTATATTTTTTACGGCATTTAGTATTTCGCTTTGTGAGCCATAGCTTATTGCTAGTACCAAATTTCCTTTTGTGTTTCCTTTTGTAAGATCAACCACGCTAAGCAATTGATCTTTTACCATAGCTGGTAATTTATCTAGGTTACCAATGACATGCATTCTTAAACCCTTTGTGAAAATCTCTTCAGCTTCTAGTAACAGTGTCTCGGCGAGCAGGCTCATCAAGGTATTTACTTCATCTGTAGGTCTGTTCCAGTTTTCTGATGAAAATGTATAAAGTGTAAGATATGGGATATTAATCTCATTACACGCATTGATAGCGTTTCTTACAGCATTAATGGCATTTTTATGACCAAAAGTTCTTTCTTCACCACGAGATTTTGCCCATCTTCCGTTTCCATCCATAATGATGGCTACATGCTGTGGTAAATTCTCAGAATTTATTTCTTTTTTTATCAACGACATAATTTCTTAATCACAATAACATGGTGGTCTACCAAAAGAGTAGGTCAATCCTAAACTGAAAGTATTCATCCAATCTCTAGATTTGGTATCACCCAAAGACCTTTTGCTTATAAAAGATGCTTCTCTTTCTTTAGAAACACTATAATAATTTCCTGTTTGCAGTAGAGAACCTCCTGTTGTAGGGCTCAAAATATCTGCATTATAATTACTGATCACATCTTTTGCAAGAATTTTGCTATGATCTAACTGATCAGTTAAGCTATATCTGAAAGTTGCTTCAGCAAAAACAGCCCATCCATGATTAAATTTATATTTTAAACCAACTCCAAAAGGAATCTGGGCAACTGTTTTTTTCCCCAGAGAATATTCTGTAGTGGTTACAAAATCTGTTTCACTAATTGGCGCCTGCGCCACACCATCTGCATTTCTTCTGAAATCGTGAGTGAGAGTAGCTTTTGGAGCATCAAACATTATCCCTCCAATTCCCCCAAAAATATAAGGGCTCAGCATACTCATCTGCTCGTTATTTACCGGGAACAAATTATATTCAAACACTAAACTTGCTTCGTAAATATTGTTTTTACCAAATGAGTTTCTGTTTCTTCTATATTCTTCTTTTGCTGCCTTATCGCTAAACTGCACCTGATTATACCCTAAGTCTAATCTAACTGTCTGGTGCGGGTTAAAATTAAATCTATATAAAATACCACCATAAAAAGGAACGCCCCATTCTGAAGCTCTATCCAAATCCAAAGGTTGCTGTAAAATGTAATTGGTTTTTCCTATATCGCCAACAAGATTACTCATCCCCAAGCGAATTCCCAACTCATTTCTTTGTGCTTTTAAACTTACCACAGTTCCTAAGAGGGTAAGGAAGCTAAACAATAATTTTTTATTCATAAAAGAATATGGATTTATGGTTATTTTAAAAATTAATTTTTGCAAATATAAAACATTTTTATATTAATGATAATCTTAATGTTTAGTTAAAAATAAACAAAAAAATATAATTTGTTATAAAGTAAACGACAAAGTGACAAATTTATTCTTTTTTTAATAGTTCTGTAGAGAATTTGTAAATAATAAATCCCCAATTAATGAGGATCTATTTTATCTCTATCTATTAAAAATTGCTTTGATTTTGTTTCTAATTTTAATCAAAAGCGGTTCTTTATAATTTTTGTCTTCATCAAAATAGCCATAACCGTAACCATACCCATATCCGTAACCATACCCGTAGCCATATCCTTGTTTTATTATATAATCATTATACACCAGCCCCAAATGTTTTATCTCATTAGCGTGGTACTTTTCTGTGATCATCTTTAGCATATACTTTTCGGTATATTCGTGACGTACAACATACAAATTGGCATCAGAATGCTTCATCAACTCGTAAGAATCTGCAACAAGACCTACCGGCGGCGAATCTATGATAATAAAATCATATAATTTTCTAAGCTCTTCTATAAACTTAAGATTTCTGTCGCTCATCAATAGCTCAGACGGATTGGGAGGTATGGGCCCTGAAGTAGCCACATCAAGATTAGGAATATTAGTCTTGTTAATAATCTGATCTATTGTTGTTTCTCCGGTAAGATAATTTGAAATACCGAGCTTATTATCAATATTAAAATCTCCGAAAATTTTTGGTTTCCGCAAATCCATTCCCAATAAAATAGTCTTTTTGTCGCTCAAACCTAAAACTGAAGCCAAGTTTATCGAAATATATGTTTTCCCTTCGCCTCCAATGGATGAAGTCACCAAGATCACTTTGCTTCTGTCATCTTCTCCTGATAAAAATCTTACATTTGCCCGAATCCCTCTAAAGGCTTCTGCAACCGAAGATTTCGGAGTATTGATAACCGTAAGCATATTCTCATTGTTGTTATTACCAATCACACCCAATAACGGAATTCTTGTCGCGCTAACCAATTCTTTAATATTTCTGATCTTACTGTCAAAAAGACTTCCCAAAAGAATTAAAACAAACGGAAATGCAAGAAATCCAATGATAATCATCATTTTTGTTCCTTTCACATTGGGTCCTATTGGCCCTTGCCCCAGATTTTTAGCCGGGTCAATTACTGTAATATCAGACTGATTGGTAGCCAATCTCATCTGGCTTTCGTTCTGCCTGCCGAGCAAACTGTTGTACGTAGCCTCGATCATATTGTACCCTCTTTCTGCATCAAGGTATTTTCTCTGTTTGTCGGGGTATGTTGTAAGATCTGTACTAGCCTCTGCAATTTGCTGATCTATTTTATTGAGCTCTGTACTGTATACCGTGTGAACGTTTCTAAGAGATCCCGAAGAATTTGCTTTTGCCTCACTTATCAAACGGTTTATTTCTTTGATTGGTTCTGAATTTGGCGTATAAATGGATGCTAATTCTCTCTTTTTGAGATAAAGCGCTTTCAGCTCAGAAACTGATGCCGTAAAAAGGCCATCATCAAATCCTGCCGCAGAAGGGCTGATCATTCTATCAAAACTTTGAGATTCTACAGAATTTCTGATGCTGCTCAAGGAATTCATTTTGCTTAGTATATCGGCTTTTCTGGCTTCCAGATCTTTTATTTTTTGCAGAGATTTCTCGTCTCTGTTTGTAATATCGTACAGTTTTTCTGAAACCTTAAGATAATTGAGATATGCAGCACTCGAATCTAGTTTTCTTCTGATGTCTCCCAAACTGTTTTTTAAGTACTGCTCTGTATTTTGGTCAACTTTTATTTTATCATTAAACCTTTTTTTCTGAAGCTCAGTCACAGACTTATTAAGAAAGTTAACGGTATTATTAAGATTAAAACCTTTTTTGGAGATAATCATAATGGTACTGATTTCCTTATCAAAATCAACACCCACCGTAGAAACAATGCCATTTACAGCATCATTTACCGTAGAAAGACTTACAATAATATTTTCGAATTTGATGGAAGGCGATACCGGATTGGGAACCAATTTAAATCTAAGATTGGGAGTGGTATACCATTCATTTACTTTGATGGTTTTGTTGGCAGGTCTTCCAAAGCTTTCAATATTCTGAAAACCTTCAACATCATAAGAGTACAGATGATTTGACTGCCCCTCTTCCGGCAAACTTATCTGGTAAGAATTTCCTCCTTTCGGTGTTATTGTAATAGGATAATTGACTTGTTGTAAGTGTTTGCGGTCTATTTCTAAAAACACAGGCGAGTCATTTTTATCCAGATAAGTAGATTTAATGATTCCTTTGGTACTATAATTTACAAAAAGGTCTAGTTCATTGACTAAAAACTCGTTGTGAGATCTAGAAAGCAACATTTTCTTTAAATAAATACCATCCTGATTACCACTTTGCCCCCAGATAAAATTAATTGACTGGCTGGGTGTAAAATAGCTTGCTGTATTATTTGAAATACTTAATTTAAGATCTGACGCATAAATATTCTGCGCATAATACTTGCCATAGAACCAAGATACCGCATATCCGAATAACAACATCAGTAAAAACCAATACCAGTTTCGGAGTACTCTTCTTAAAAAATGTTCTATATCAAATAAAGCAAATGATCCATACTTTTCTTTTTGTGGCTCATTTTTACCTACTAAAGCTTCTTTTCCTGGGATCATAGATTAAAGGTTTTTAATAAGTAGATAAATTGACAATGCCGTTGTAAGCACAGAAACACCACTAATCAATGTTTGTATAGGGTCTTTTCCAAAACCGTTGAGCGCTCTTCTCTGTGTAGTAAGGAAAATTTCGTCCCCGTTTTGTACATAATAATAAGGAGAATTCATCACATCTTCTCTGGTAAGGTCAATCTGAGCTTTTTTGATCCCTTCCGGTAATTTTCTGTATACTACAATGTTCTTACGATCTACAGTTCTGTTTAATCCACCATTAATAGAAATTGCTTCCGTTAATGTCAGTGTATTTTTGTGAGCCTTTTTCTCACCTGTAATTCCTACTGTTTCTATATCGCCTAAGACATAATATGTGATTCCGTCTGTATTGAGTCTTACTTCAGATTTACCATCCTGAAAATTTTCATTTACTTTTTGCTGAAGCTCCTGTGTGATCTCTTCTATCGTTCTTCCTTCTGCCTTTACGTATCCTATACCGAAAACCAATATATCTCCTTTGGAGTCAACTTTCAACCCATTAAAATAGATCATGGCATTTCCACCGGTTCCTGCTCCTCCGCCGGCACTGAACGAGATATTATTTCCCGCAACAGGAGCATTTAATGAAGAATAAAACTGTGCTGCATCCCCTTTGGGAGTGGTAATAATATTCAATGTCAACATATCGTTTTTGGTGACTCTGTAAACAGGAATATTGTAAGGAATTAAACCCTCTTCGTTGATAACAAGGCTTTCACTGGGCTGCATATACGTTACATCTTTCGTAGTGATACAGGAAACCAATAAAAAAGGTAAAATTAAGAATGGGAAGTACTTATAAATTTTCATCGTGATAAATGTAGTTTGCAAAAATAGAATTTAATTCTCAGTTTTCAGCTTATTATTCCTCAGCATAATTATGATATCCGGAATATAAGCGCCTAAAAAACCTAAGAACAGAATAACCGCCAATAATAGGTTCACATTAATGTGCCTAAAACAATAGGTGATTATAACAATAAAAAGATAATAACAAATGATATAAAAACTGGATCTTCTGTGCGTAAGATCTAGCTTCAGTAGTTTATGATGGATGTGATTTTTATCTGCTTCAAAAGGTGATTTTTTATTCCAAAGTCTTATGATAATAACGTTTAAAGTATCTACAATTGGGAGAATAAGAATAGCAACAGCTACAACGGGAGCAGATTTCAAATGATATCTCGGAACATTCACAACGTTCCTGTCTATAAAAATATCTATAAAACATATACAGGTAAATGCCAGTAAAAACCCTAAAAGCATAGAGCCCGTATCCCCCATAAATATCTTTGTAGCCCGTAAGTTTGATAAATTATAATATAAAAACGCCAATACAGAACCAATCAAAACGACCGATAAAATAACCAAAGGATAATTATATTCTCCCAAACGAAAGTAGCTAATCCCAAAAAGGGCACTGCTGATAAGAGAATAGCCACCGGCAAGACCATCAATTCCATCGATAAGATTAAAAGCATTGATAAGAATAATAAAAGTAAGAATTGTAAAAATAACACTTACAAAATAATGAATTTCATAAACACCAAAAATTCCAAATAAATTTCTGATCCTCACATCTGAGCCAATAACAATAAAAGCCGATACTATAATCTGAGCAACCAACTTTTTGTACGCACGCATCACTACAATATCGTCCATAATCCCAACATACAGCAGAATAATCAGCGATGCAAAAAGAAATTTATAGAGATCAAAAATTTCATAAGCAAAAATTGAGGTGCACACTCCTATTGAATAAAACATCGCAATGCCTCCCAGATTAGGAATTTTCCTGAGATGTGAGCTCCTTACACCGGGCTCATCCATCAGGTTTTTACGCTTTGAAATTTTAATGATTGTGGGAATAGAGAAAAACGTAATCAGAAAAGAAGACAGGAAACCCAACCCTACTTTTACGTAAAAAATAGAAATCCCTGTTTCATTTAAGAATAATTCAAAATTTTTCATCTATTGCTTTTTGAGCTCGTAGTATCCGGTTATATTAAGCGAGAATTTTAATGTTAATCATTTAAAATCTATCATAAAATACCGAAATTTCATTTGTGTTTATATAAGTTTTCTTATTAGTTTTTTCTGCCCGGCAAAAAAAAGCAGATAAAAAATCATTTTTTTCACGGGTAAAGATAAAAGATAATTTTTACCAAAACGACTGTAACACAATATATCTTTGATTTTAACATCTCTTTTCCTCATAAAATCCTGCAGTTCCCGAGACATTTTGAAAAATTGAGTTTCATTTTTAACAAAAGCCAGATAAGCCAAAAACGTATACACTCCTTCCAGAATCTGAAAGTTTTTCAACTCTCTTTTTTTTGAAGAATACGGTGAAGTTTTAAAAAATTCTTCCACATCTTCTACTGCTCTTAAAATATCCAAACCCTTTTCGTTATGGGTTTTTGAGATAGAATCTTGGCGTTCCAGATATTGATAATGAAAATTTTGAGTTTGTGCAATGGTTTTACATTCCAGCAATAGCTGAGGAATCAGCTGAATATCTTCAAAATGAACTCCTTTTTTAAATCTTTTATGTGCAAAAAGTTCTTTTTTAAATAATTTATTGCAGGCAAAATAGCTCAAATCGGAGAAAACAGAAAAATTAGATTCCAAAACAATTTTTTCAGGCATATTCGGAATTTGCGTCAATTTCTGTGTAACATTTCCTTCTTCATCTACTTTCTGAATATTGCAGATTACCATTTCAGCATCATGTTTTTCGGCAAGATTCAGCATTTCTTCAAACATTTGTTCAGAAACATAATCATCACTGTCAACAAATCCTATATAATCTCCTGTTGCTTTGTTTATTCCAAAATTTCTGGCATCGCTCAAACCGCCATTTTCTTTAGTAAAAGCTTTTATTTTATCGGGATATTTTGCTGAATATTGCTGAATAATATTTTCTGAACCGTCTTTACTTCCATCATTTACAATGATAATCTCAATCTTTTGCAGACTTTGGTTCACCAAAGAATCCAGGCATTTCGCCAAGTAATGTTCAACATTATAAACAGGCACGATGACCGAAACTTTCGGAACCAAATTTTCCATCATTTAGATTTTTGTAAATCTTGCGCTCAGCCAGCCTTTCTTAGCTTCATCAAAATCTTTTCTCGAACAGGGAATGCAGTTTTCAATATTTTCATCATCTCCAAAATACCAAAGATTACTGAAGGTATCACGCTTGAAAGCATATTGCCGGTCTTCAATCAAAACATAAAAAATTTCGTAATGTCTTTCTTTAGGATGAGATTGCTGTATGTTGATTCCTTCAATCAGATACCAAAGCATTTGCGCCAAAAGCTGATGATTGAGCTGATTTTCAGAATAAATATTATAATTAAAAATTCCTACCGATTTCAGATTTTCGCTTAAGCCAATTTCTTTCATGTAGGCACAGATTTCTCTTCGGTTTAAACCATTTACCTGCGGATTCATTGAAAAAGCATCACCGAAACTTTCAATTGCATCACAATTTACCGTTACCAGATCTGCTTTTCTGAAAAACGGTTCTGTTTTCTCCGTAGAATTCATCATTTCAGCCAAACGTACAATATCAAACTCAACTTCTTTGATGAGCTTTACAGAATCTTGTTCGTTCAGATGTTTTTGATATCCTAAATGATGATAATTTTTAATTGAGAAATTTTTTGAACCTAAAATTTTGCTTAAAAAAGTATGTTCATTAATATTTTCACCCTGTTTCAGTGAAATGATATTGCTAATTTGAGTATAATTAATATTTCTCTGATGAAAATTTAAACCTGAAAATAATGAGAACGCAAAATCATTAGAACCACCAATAATCACGGGAATTGCTCTTTTAGAATGGCATGCCGACAAAACTTCCTGTAAAACATAATGAGAATCTTCCACCGATTTTCCGGAGACCAGATCTCCCAAATCAACGATCGGAATCTCAAAATCAAGCTGCGAAAGTTTGTAAAACTCTTTTCTTACTGCAGTAAAATCCTGAACTTCAGCCTCGCCATTTGCTCCTCTGTAATCAGAAACAAACAAAAGCACAATGCTGTCTTCCTTTATTTCCTTTGTAATCTTATTTCCGATCTGCCAGTTTTCTGTTCTGAAATTTCTTGGCGAAATGATAAAATCTTCAAAATCCATGTTCTCAAATACTTATTAAAACTCAAAAATATTAAAATTAAATGAGTAAGCAGAGTTTTGAAATATATTTCAGAACAAAAAATATTCTTGTGATCAACCTTGTCAAAGTTTAAAACTTTGACAAGGTTTTCAAAAACGTACAGTTTTTACCCTTTCAAAATCTCAAACACAAAAGTCGTAGAAGTTTCAAACGCTCCGCCTTGTGTTGCACCAAATAAAAACTGAGGTTTCTTTCCGTCTTTGCTCATCAAAATCATTGGGCGCTCCAGTCTTCCAAATCGTTTTAAATGTTTTGGCGGATTAGGTTCCTGAATGTAAGACTGCATATTAAGATAAGCAATTTCAGGTTTCGTCCATTCAATTCCGTTTTTTGTCGTTAAATGCAAACCATATTCATGATTATAAAAACCCATGTCGCGGGCAATCACGTGAAATTTTCCATTTTGTTTCCAGATAAACGCATCTTCAAGTTGGGCATTATTGGGCAAAGATGAAAAATCAATCACAGGATTTTCAGAAACTTTTGTGTATGGCCCGACTGGAGAATCTGCTTTCGCCAATCCGTATTTTCGGTTTCCTCTTACAGCGCCTTTCTGAGTTTCGTATTCGTGGGTATTCCAGGATTTGTAGAATAGCCAGTATTTCCCGTCATTTCCTTTTACAAAGGCAGGATTTGTTGTACAATGATCATCCCAGGAACCTTCTTTTCCCGGAAGGAGTAAAGGTTGATCTGGTCTTTTCCAATCTCTATCAAGACTTTTTGAAACAGCCAACCCTATTCTTTTGGTATTCGTTTTCCCATTGGAATTCCCCATAAAGAATAACAAATATTGATCTCCAACTTTTTTAATTAAAGGATTGTGACACGTTGTTGCATCCCAAAACTCACCACCTCTCGGTGCAAGAATAACTTGCTTGTGATGAAATTCTTCAAAAGGAGAATTGGCTTCTGCCCGGCAAATCTCAGAGCCATTGAGCCAGCCGCCCATTCCTTTTTCTTTTTTCCAGCGTGAATAAAAAAGATGCACTTTTCCGTCTTCGCCCCAAATCGGGGAAGAACACCAAATATAATATCCTTCGAGTTCCAATGAACGACCAATCGGCTTTAATTTAAAATAAGGTTTCTCGGAAAAATCGAATGCTTTAGTAAATGACGAACCCAAAAATACAGCTGTAATTCCTAAAGCTGAAGTTTTTAAAAAATCTTTGCGAGTATATTTTGATTGGCTCATTGTATTTGATTTTCAGCTAATGTAGAAGAAACTGATTTTAATAGTGTCCTGCACTTTAGGGTTATAATATTCTTATTAATTAAGCTCTAGCCCGGAAATATTTACAACTTAATATCACCAATGGTAATATTATTTCAACGAATACATTGATACTTTAAAAACTTATCATCCAACTGCATGTTTTTATTCATTACTTTTGAGTTACAAACAAATTAAAATCACAAATGATGAGTGCAAAAAATCAAATCAGTGTAGAAATCCCTCAAGCTGTAATTGCAGAGGTGAATCAAAAATTACAAGATTGCAGAGCGCTGCTTGCGCCTTACCTTCAAGGCCTTACTCCCCAAGACAGGGAAACTCTTTTTAAGATGGGCGACAAAACGGTGGCTACCGTTCAGAAAGTGAAAAGCTACATGGATACCAACCCCGAATTTATCCCGAGTTATATGGATAAAGTTGAATTCTTAAAAGACGAAGCGGTAGTTACAAGCCTCAATCCGCTGGGCAATCTGGCAACGCAGCTCGCCACAGATATTGGAGATACGGTAATGCTTGCCGGTAGCGAAGCTATAACCTCTGCATTGTTCTACTACGGCTCTGCAAAGGAAGCCGCCAGCAAAGGCGTTGCCACAGCAAAGCCTATTTACGAAGACCTTAGTCAAAGATTTGCAAGAAAAGGCTACAGGAAAACTCCTAAAGCTGAATAAGTAATCCTTACCTATTATTAAAACGATCCTTTTAGGCTCAAAATTCAGCCAAAAAGGGTCGTTTTTCATGCTAAAAGGCTGGCGAGCCATGCAATTAGGATGAAAATTCAACCTTAAAGGCTGGAAACTGATGCAAAAAGGCTGGTTTTTGAGCCTCGGAGGGTGAATTTTGAGGGTGAAAGGATGGCAGGTGAGGGTTTTTGCGTGAATTGGGAATGTGAGGATAATTGTTATATTTGAATTATTAATAATAAGGAAACAAACTTCGCTAATGCTTCTACTTTCGGCTAGATAAACGCAACTTTTGTTTCGCTAATAAAGATGTTGTGTGCCATTTGAAAAAATATGAGAATATATAATAGTAACCGAATAAAAATATGCCTGATTATTCCTTTTTACATAATTCCAATATCTTAATTCACGTTATTTCAGGCTCAATCGCCTTATTACTCGGAGTTTTAGCGTTGACAACGAAAAAAGGCGGAAAGTGGCACAAAAAAATTGGAAATTATTTTCTTATCCTAATGACAATTGTAGTCCTTACGGGATTAATCGGAGTATTTATTTTTAAACGAAATACTTTTCTGTTAATCATAACGGTTTTGAGTGCTTATTATGGGTTTTCTGGATATAGAATTTTAAAAACCAAAACAAATAAACCAAAATGGATTGATGTTTCGGTTGCTATTGCCTCGCTTATTTCTGTTTCCTACTTTTTGTATTACTTTAAATCAATTGGAATGTATTGGTCACCGGTAATAATTTATAGTACAGTTGGGGCTTTATTGTTGATAATCACCTATGATTTTGTACGGTATTTAATTCCAAAAAAAGCTTATCGAAATATGTGGCTTTATGAACATATTTATAAGATGTTTGGAGCATTTACTGCTTTATTATCTGCATTTTCAGGAACTGTTTTTGAGGATTACCAACCATACAGCCAATTTTTGCCTTCTGTTTTGGGAACATTATTACAAATTGGATTTATAGTATATTACATTAAAAAAAATAAGGGAAACAGAGCAAACTTAATGACGGAATAAAACGGCACACAACAAGGGCTACACGTAATGAGGCTGAAGTGGAAAACCTCGATGTCGCAGATTTATAATCTGTGACTTCATTTACACAAAACAAATAAAGCACGGATTGCAAATCCGCGCTATCAAAATAAACAACTTTTGTTTCGCTAATAAAGACGTTAGCCGTCATTGTACTGCAACACCGCAAACATTGAACAAATTGAAATGATTGATAATTTACCGACATATATTTCGCTGACTTTCGGAGTAACGACAATTGTGACTTTGTTGCTTTTTACTTGGACAATTAGAAACTCAAAATCTGAGCAGACACGAAAAAAAACAACGCCAATTTTTATCGGTTTAACAATTTGGTTAAGTATTCAAGCGGTTTTGACTTTAAAAAACATTTACAACTTTGAGACAAACACTTTTCCACCAAAAATTATATTGACAGGAATTTTGCCAACAATTTTAACAATTATTTTGTTGTTTGTAACTTCAAAAGGACGACAATTTATTGACAGTTTGCCACTTAAAAACTTAACTTACTTAAACATTGTGAGAATACCAGTTGAAATAATTTTGTTTTGGCTTTTTCTCAATAAAGCAATTCCAGAATTGATGACTTTTGAAGGTCGAAATTTTGATATTCTTGCAGGAATTACTGCACCAATTATTGCATATTTTGGACTGACAAAAACAAAACTAAGCCGACATACAATTTTAATATGGAATTTTATTTGCCTGGGACTTTTATTAAATATTGTCTTGAATGCACTCTTTTCAGCACCATCACCAATTCAAAAGTTTGCTTTTGAGCAACCAAATATTGCCATTTTAAATTTTCCGTTTAGTTGGTTGCCGACATTTATCGTTCCAATAGTTTTATTGGGACATTTAACATCAATTAGACAATTATTGAAACCAAAATATTGAAAATGTCGCCTAAAAATAAACAACGAACGGCTAACACAGGTTTTGCGTCAGGCGGGCTGAAGTGCAAAATTCAATATTAGTTTTTCAATTGAACTTTAGTAATAAACTCGGCTTTTGTGCTTCGATTGCTCGCCCGAACGCAAAGCCGCAAACCGTTAGCAGAGATTGTAAACAGAAACGGCATATAATGAGATTGATATTAACCATTTTTACATTAATACCCAGCTCCGCAAAGCTTCCTAACTTTGCATGAACAAAAATAACAAGCTCCAAAGTCAGGAGACTTTGCAAAATTTGACAAACAAAAAAGCACAGACAAAAATCTGTGCTTTTTTTATGTTCAACCTTGTCAAAGTTTTAAACTTTGAAAAGGTGTAAATTATTTCTTCGCTGCCGGTTTTTTAGCAGGAGCTTTCTTCGCTGTTGTTGCTTTTTTTGCGGCTGGCTTCTTTGCTGCCGGTTTTTTCTTTTCAGCGAAAGCTTTTGGATCTTGTGCTGTAATCCATTTTTTTACCTCATCGATAGAAACGTCTTTCAGTTCGTCTGCTTCATACTTGGTATCGTCTTTCTTTTTAGGAATTTTATAAATATTCTTTCCATGTTTTACGATAGGGCCCCATCTCGCATTTTCAATTGAGATTTTTTCGGCTTCCCATTGTTGGATATAACGGTTGGCTTCTTTTTCCAGCTTGGCTTCTACCAATTCGTTGATGTCACTTTGAGAAAGGTTTTCGAAGTTATATTTCTTCGGAACGTTGATGAAAATACTTTTATATTTAATGAAAGGTCCAAATCTACCTGATCCTTTCGTAATAGGCTCGCCTTTGTATGATGCAATTGGCGCATCGGCTACTTTCTTTTCAGCAATGATTTCTTCTGCACGTTTTTGATCTACAGAAAGAGGATCTTCACCTTTGGGAATACTGATGTATGTTTCGCCCCATTTCACATAAGGACCAAATCTTCCGACACCTACAGAAACTGTTTGCCCATCAACTTCATTCAGATCAAAAGGAAGCTTAAACAATTCTAAAGCATCGTCGAAAGTAATGGTTGCGATATTTTGTCCTGACATTAATGATGCGAAAGCTGGCTTTTCTTCATCTTCGGTTTCCCCAACCTGAATCATAGCACCAAATCTTCCTATTCTGGCATATACATTTTTGCCCGTTTTAGGATCAACTCCCAATAATCTCTCGCCATTTGCACGGTCTGCATTTTCTTCTACATCTGCAATTCTCGGGTGAAATTTAGAATAGAAATTGGTCATCATTTCTTTCCATTTCTGAGCACCGCTCGCAATTTCATCGAAGCTTTCTTCTACTCTGGCGGTAAAACCATAATCAAGAATTTCTGTAAAATTATCGGTCAGGAAATCATTTACAACCTCACCAATATCCGTTGGAACAAATTTATTTTTGTCGCCCCCGAATTTTTCATCGAGAACTTCTTTTTTAATCTTATCATTTGCTAAAGAGATTTTTACCACTTCACGAGTGTGAGGCTCGATTTCTCTTTTATCTACATATTCACGGTTTTGAATGGTCTGAATCGTTGGTGCATAAGTCGATGGACGACCAATTCCCAATTCTTCCAGTTTTCTTACCAATCCTGCTTCTGTATATCTTGCGCTTGGTCTTGTGAATTTTTCCTGCGCCGTGATCTTTTTGTAGCTTAACACTTCACCAACGGTTACTTTTGGCAACAACTTTTCGTTGTTTTCTTCGTCTTCCTCTTCTGTTTTTACAATTCCGTATGCTTTTAGGAAACCGTCAAAAATAATGACTTCACCCTGCGCTTCAAAATGCTGCGGAAGTTTGGCGTTACCAATTTCGATAACCGTTTTCTCAATTTTAGCATTTGCCATCTGAGAAGCCAATGTTCTTCTGTAAATCAATTGATACAGCTTGCTTAACTGCACATCTGAAATTGATTTTACAGAAAAATCTGTCGGACGGATCGCTTCGTGAGCTTCCTGTGCCGATGATGATTTTGTAGTATAGTTTCTTGGTGCAGAGTATTCTGCTCCGTATTCTGAGACAATTTGTTTTTTTGCGCCTTCTATTGCTTCCTGAGAAAGGTTTACCGAGTCGGTTCTCATATAAGTAATGAATCCTTCTTCGTAAAGTCTTTGTGCAAGACGCATCGTGTTTGTAACGTTGTAACCCAGTCTTGAAGAAGCTTCCTGCTGAAGTGTAGAAGTCGTAAACGGTGCAGAAGCAGAACGGCTTCCCGGTTTTGTTTCTACATTTAAAACTTTAAACTCAACAGTTTTTGCCAGTTCTAAAAATTTCTCGGCCTCTTCTTCTTTTTCAAAATCTTTTTTAAGCTTAGCAGCGATTTCCTGCATTGCTTTATTTAAGAAAATTCCGTCTAGCTTGAAGCTTGCTTTTGGAGTAAACTCACGAATTTCTTTTTCTCTCTCAACCACCAATCTTACCGCAACCGATTGTACTCTACCGGCAGATAATCCCGGTTTTACTTTTTTCCAAAGTACCGGAGACATCTCAAAACCTACAATTCTGTCTAAAACTCTTCTTGCCTGTTGAGCGTTTACCAGGTTCTGGTCAATATCTCTTGGATTTTCAATTGCTTTAAGAATCGCATTTTTAGTAATCTCGTGGAAAACAATTCTTTTTCTGTTTTCGGGTTTCAGTTTTAATTCATCTGCCAAATGCCAGGCAATAGCTTCTCCTTCGCGGTCTTCATCGGAAGCAAGCCAAACCATTTCGGCTTTCTTTACGGCAGACTTTAATTCTGTTACCAATTTCTTTTTGTCGGCAGAAACTTCGTAATCCGGACTGAAGGTCTCCAAGTCAATCCCCATCCCTTTTTTAGGAAGATCTCGGATGTGTCCGAAACTGGATTTTACTTCAAAATCCTTTCCTAGATATTTCTGAATAGTTTTTGCTTTTGCCGGGGACTCAACGATTACTAAATTTTTCGACATATAGAAAATTTTTGCAAAAGTAAAGCTTTTTTATTAGATGGGTTTTGCTAAATAATTTTATTAATACATGAAACAACTTAAATTCTGGTTCATCAGCAGATTTTTTTAAAACTAAACATCCATTCGCCAATCGATTACCAAATAAAAAGACAATTACAGAAAAACTTTACTTCGATTGAAATAGACAGAAACGTTTGATCTATTTGATTTTTTAAATAACACGAAATCAAAAAGATTAGTTTTAACACTATATTTCTTAATTATGTACTGTTATTTTTTTACAATTTTGACTACAGTTTCAGAATTATTTATCCTTACCAAATAGACTCCGCTTACCAAACCGGATACATCGGTGAATTTATTTTCAAACTTTCCAGCTTTCACCAACTGTCCGGTTGCACTGTAAATTTGATAGTAATAATCTTTATCATCGGTTGCTTTGATATACAATAGGTTTTGTACCGGATTTGGGAAAAGAGTGATTTTATTTTCCTTTATTTTTACTGAAATATCATCTTTGGTGAAGACATTTGAGGCTTTTACATTATTACCCGCCGTTAAAGGAATTGCAGGAATAGGACCTTCTTCATTTCCATTTTGATCGTATTTTACTTTTACACAACGACAGTTCATCCCAAAATAAGGATCATTGTTATCATGGAAAGCCATGAAACGATTAGCCGACGAGCTCGAATCAAATAAAATATTAATTGGTCTTCCTATATAATTTGAGTTTAAAGCTGCTGTCCAAACCCCGGAATATTGAAAATTATTCACACCATAAGTTCCAACAGGAGTCTGATTTGCCATTACACTTCTGAAACCACGTGATCCGGCATTAGGATAATTCCCTATCGCATAACTTGCATTATTGAAAATAAAACCAACACTTGCATTAGATGAATTTTTCACCTGTACTCCCGAATAATCAGTTACTAAGCTATAGCTGGTCGCAACTTTCTTATCAATTTTATACCACGGCGACAGCCCAAAATCTCTATTTGTAACAATTGCTACTCCTGTAAGATCAGGAATCCTCCATCCTTCAGGACAGGGATCGAATGGTGATTTTTTTCCACCTCTACCCCAACGATCATCAGCAACATTGGGTTCATTTAAAAGCCAGTCTGTTCCATTTGTATAATTGGGAATTGCGCTGTTGTAAGGAGCAAAAGAGCTCGGAATCATATAAACCAAAGGATTTTGCACTGAATAAGAAAGTACTTTCGATACTTTTTCGTTCACTTTGTCATTTGCTAAAACATTTGCGTTTGATGCATTTGTGTAGGTATTGTAAGGAACAATATAATTTCCAGACATGTCATTGTAGGTGGCCGCACCAAGTGTAGTATATGCTATTGCTCCATTTGAATTCACACTTCCTAAAAATACATTATACAAAGTTCTGTCTGCATATTGAAATGAAGGAATAGGATCTTTTCTTCCCCACTGATACTGCAATCCTGTAGAAGCATTGATTTTTGAATATTCCTGAACTGTAGGAGCCAAAGGATTTGCAACAAGAGGAAACGCATCAACAGCACCAAGGTTTCTATCCATAAATTCTGTTTTCAAAACATCACCTTTCGGTACATAATTCACATAATTGGTTGCTACAGCGTTAGGCATTTCGGTTGTATAAATAGTAGATTCTAGAGGAGTATCTGTTACCCAGATATGCCATGACCAATAAACCGGATTCGTAATGCTTCCATTATGCAACGTAACCACAGCATTTCCACTTTGATTCGGTGTTAAATTAACCACAATTCTAGACGCTGATAAATCTGCCAGCGAACCGGGCGAAGGATTTACAATATTTACGGTATTAATTAAAGCCGTATTTGTAGTCCATAGAACATTAGCTTTCAAATTATTAAAACTTGAAGCATTTAATATATCAGCATTATTTAACAATTGACTCTGAGCCGAAAAGGCTTTAGTTACCGGAATTTCAACAACTGAAGAAGCGGCAGACTTTACAACCTGATAGCTGTTTGGATTATCTAACCCAACCGTATATTCAGTAACAGGGCTTATATATTCGGTAGGAAAATCATAATCATTAAGCTGATACAAAGGGTCTTTTATACATCTGCAAGCGTTAGCATCTGAAGTTTTGGCAGTTGACAGCGGCATATACCAATATCTTCCTTTGATGGTAGGATTTGCAGGGTCTGGAGTATCTCCCTGATATTTTTCCGGAATCATATACAGCATACGTGAGCTCACAGCGGGAGTTGTATCGTAAAAACGAGTCATTGTTGAGGTCCACAAACCGACATGATGTTGATCGGTATATTGCCCTCCCTGAGCATTAATCGCAATCTGTCCTGTTCCCGGAAAGATTCCCATAATGTTACCGCCAACATTTGACAGATCAAAACCAACATTTGTGAATAACTTAAATCCCGTCATGAAAGCAGGAACATTGTTATCATTGGGTTTTATAATGTGATAACCATTAGATTCGAAAGCATTTTTTCCCATATTTGTTCTGGTTCCGAACGGAGAAAAATCGACTCTTATATTATCAACATACCCTCCTGAAGCCAAATTTGCAACAAGCATTGATGGAATTCGCCATCCGTTCGGGCACGGATCAAATGAAGATTTATTTCTGTATGGAGCACTGCTCGCATCACTTGTATAATCTGTATTTAATCTACCTCTTGAATTATCTGACCATAAATTGAGCTCAGTAAGCCTGCTGTCTGTAAAAGCAACTGTTCTCCCAAACCAATTGATCATAAGATTTGCATTATTATTGTAATAAGCGGGACCCGAATTATCGTCTTTATTCACATAAATCAGACTCAGAGGATTTTTTACAGAAAGCTTTATATTATTATCTACAGTGGCATTGGATAATAAAACAAATTGTCTAAGATTATCAAAATTAACAGCATTATTAAAGTTTTTTGCACCTCGATGACGCACTCGTCCAATAGAACCTGAGACTTCATAAAAATCGTTTCCTCTGTAAACCAACGGCGGAATAGGATCTTTTCTGCCCCATTGATACAGCAAGCCTCCGTTTTTATTCCAGTCATCTGCAGTGATTGAATTGCTTAAAGCTCCTAAGTTACGATCCATCCATTTCCATTCTGCATCAGGAATTACTTCTATGGTACCATCGCTTTTTTCCCTTTTGACGCCAGCGAAGCTTTTGTAAGCAGAGCCGTTGGTCGGGTCATCGGTAACCCAGATATGCCACGACCAGAAAATCTCACCATTTACTCTAAAAACTACAACTGCATTCCCTTCTTTTGATTTATTTACGGGTACTTTTATTTTAGCATTCTCCCCGGTACCTTCAATTTCTAAACCATAATTTAGACCTGACCTGATCAGGCCGCGATTATCTTCCCAAAGAACATCTGCGGTAACAATTCCGTGAGGAATGATGGAATATCCTAAAAATTTGTAACCAGCCCACATAGCGTAGGCTTTTTTCACAGGAATATAGATTCCGTCGTTTGCTTGTGAGGGCTCAAAAATATAACTATTTGGAGCCTTCATCCAATCTTTTGCAGCTACTCTCTCGGTTGTTCCGTTACTTTTATCGGGAAACTTATCACCTAAAGTGTCTGTTTTTACGTTCAATGCTGAATATTCTGACTTAGAAAGGGTATTTTTTGATTTTAATAAATCTTGAGCCTCAGCAGAGAAGAAACAGAAGGCTGCTGCAATACTGTAAAAGTATTTTTTATTCATATTGTCATTTGATTTGGCAAACTAAATAGATTTTCATTAATACAACATAAATTACAAATATCAATTAAATAAAAACCTATAAATAAATTATTTTACAAATTAAATAATCATATGTATAAATGTATGAAAAATTCATTCCAAAATGTTTTGCCCACAAAAATATAACATTGTATACATTAAAATACAAAGGCAGAATTAACTTTTATTAATGAATATAAAAATTAGGTGAAAATAAAATTGAAAAGTAAAGCTTAAGGGAGTAAGTAGTTCTTATACAGTTCGGATGTAAATCTGCCATTTACAATGTTTTTAAAACTGGCGAATACAATAAAATTAAATAAGAAAAGTGCAATGATAAAAGCGTATATCGTTTTTTTGGTGTTCGCAGAAACCACATACATCGTATTGGGTATAATAATATATGCAAAGCCGATAAAAGCACCTGCCATTCTTGAAGAAAATATACTATTGTTTCTAAACACAAAATACATACAGATCCCTATCACTGCATACACTTTGTGATATTCATAATACGGAAATTTCTCCATCATTTCATCATCAAACGTAAACAGGAAAAATGTAAGAATCGCCAACATACCTTCGGGAATACCAATACCTCCATTCAATCTCTCAGCAGACTGATTCATATACCCGTTGAAACCTTCTACAAGCATACTGTCTGAAGCAAAACCAGTCAGAAAATCTCCGAATACCCTATAAATCTCAAATGGCGAAGCAAAAATCGAAGCGATGATTAAAATCAACATCAAATACTTATTCAAAGGAACGCGAACAAGCCAGTACATTGGTATAAACAGATAACAAACATTGTGAATGCCTGAGGCTATGAACATCCAGAAAAGATAAAGAATAAGTTTTCTCTGTTTGATGTACCGCAACGCAAAATATACAATAAAAGTTCCAAGATTTTGCCTTATCTGTCCGCTTTCCCCAATAAAAAACCCGGGAATAAACATAAATAAAGTAAAAGTAAAAGGATAAAAGGTATTATCGTCTGTGTATTCTACTTTAAAAAATACAGCACAAATAGCAATGACTAATGTAAGTACGTAAAATGGAGCATTAAATACATTGAGCAATACTTTATTGATTAATGCAAATAACCATTCCAGATCAACGTTTTCAGAACCTTGTATATGCAGCGCTTTCAGGAAAATATTAATGTACTCTTTGGTATCAGCATACACGTAAATCATTACATAACTTCCATAATCCGGACCCACATTCTCACGAAGACCGGCAACGATCATCAGATAAATCCCTAAAAACCAAAACCATTTTTTCGGCACCTTATTTCCAAAGACCTCCTGAACGCTAAAAAATAGCATATAGACAATAGCAATCAGATAATAAGGGTGCAATAAACTCATCGCTTAATTATATAGTTTTTTAAAATCATGACACGCTATCACTGCTCCTGTCAGAATAAGTGGTAAAAATAATCGTACTTCCCAAAAGAGTCCGACCAAAGTAATCATGCCAATATAAGGTAATGAAAAGAATAAATATTTCTTGAAAACCAGTTTATTTTTGTCGTCTGCGCAAAGTTTATACATAAAATAAAGTACAACAGCCGAAAACAACAATCCCGCAAGATTAAAAGGGCTTGTAAAATTAGCAACAATATAAATTCCCTCCATGAAGGAAGATTTTTCTTCTTGATTCAAAAAGATTCTCAAACCTAAATATGGCATCAGGAAAGATAAAAGTAAAGGGATCACTTTCCAAATAAATTGAATTTTTTTTTGCTGTATTTCTTTTAAACTGAAAAAAACGGCAGCAAAAAAAGCAATATTTAAACACGCAGTTTCTCTTACTAAAGTTGATACTGCAATGAGAACGATCAGCATATAAAAAAACAGGTTTCTGTTGGTATGATGATATTTTAAAGTCAAAACAATTCCTACTAAATAACAAAACAAAGCAATCGTATCGCAGTTTGAAGGCGTATACTGAGTCATCACAATAAAGAAAACCATCAAAAGATGAACAATTCTTCTCATCATAATATTCGAAAAAAAATCAACCGATCTAAATTTCAAAATCCAATTAATAATTATCGAACTTAAAATAAAAAACACGGTATTCGTCAAAAAGAGACCATGATAAAATGGAGTTCCATTTTTAATGAAAAGATTTTTAAAAGGTGACAGAGCAGGATTATTGATGCAATATTCCATTAAGTCTGTCATATAAATGCTCAGGTAATTAGGAATTATTCTGTATGAATACACCGAAGAAAACAGAAAATCCGGTGGTCTTTCAGAAGTTTTAAAATGAGTGTAAGAAGACTCGAACCCATAATACGACATGAAAAACAGCAGAAACGGTAAAATTACTACAAACAGAAATCCGGAAAATTTTTCATCAAATGTTTTCAACATACAAAACAGTTGTGCCTTTAAGGATATTTCTTGCCAAATACAACCTGGCAATGGGGAACTTTTACAAAAGTAAAAGTTTTTTTCATTTTACATTGAATATTTTACTGATTTTCAGTGAAAACTTATAATATAATTGTTTGAACTACCCCATAAAAATTTAAATTTGCAAACCTGATTTGAGAAACTCATGCATCGTTTTTTCATCCATTTATATTACTTGATTTCCAAAAATCGTTTTATTTCCCTTGCTGTAGCGTTGGGAATATTAATAATTTGCGGTTTTTTTGCCTCAAAAATTCATTTTGAAGAAGATATTAACCAAATTATTCCGAAAAACGAAAAATCTGATCTAACTGCAAAAGTTCTGAAACAACTCAACTTTTCAGACAAAATCATTGTCATTATAGAAAAAAAATCAAAAGACGACAATTTTCAGCTTTCTGAGACTGCAGATACTTTCCTAAATAAAATTGAACCTTTACATAAATACATCGGCTCTGTTCAGGGAAAAGTAAATGACAATGAAATTTCTGAAACTTTCGATTTTGTAAACCAGAATCTTCCTTTGTTTTTAAATGAAAAAGATTACGCAGAAATCGAAAAAAAACTCAGTAAAGAAAGTATTGCCAAACAGGTTGAGAACAACTATGTTTCGTTGGTTTCACCTACAAGTTTAGTGACTAAAGAATTCATTAAAAAAGATCCGCTCGGAATTACTTTTTTAGGAATCAAAAAACTGAATGCATTAAATATCAGTAAAGATTTTAAGCTCGAAGACAACTACATCGTTACCAAAGATGGAAAAAACCTGTTGCTTTTCATTGATCCTAAAAATAAAAGCAACGACACCAAAAACAACGAGCTTTTCGTCAATCAATTAAACGAAATTAAAGACGAAATCAACAAAACTTTTAACGGAAAAACCGAGATCAGCTATTTTGGTTCGCCTGTAATTGCCGTTGCCAATGCCCAACAGATCAAGAAAGACATCCAGAATACAGTTATTATTTCGATGACTGTTCTTCTGATTTTGCTAATGTACTATTTCAGAAACTTCTTCACGCCGTTGATTGTGTTTTTGCCAACTGTTTTTGCGGTTTTCGTTTCACTGATGATTTTATACTTCATTAAAGATAAAATCTCTGCAATTTCCCTAAGCGTTGGCGCAATTCTTATCGGAATTACCATTGATTACGCTCTTCACATTCTTACGCATTACAAGCATAATAATAATATTGAAGAGCTTTATAAAGAAATCACACAACCCATTATTCTGAGTAGCGCAACGACAGCGGTTTCGTTTTTATGCTTGGTTTTTGTTCGTTCTGAAGCGTTGAAAGATCTTGGTCTTTTTGCTTCGATTACGGTTTTCCTGTCTTCTTTTGCAGCGTTGATTATTGTTCCGCAACTGTATCATCCGAAAGCAGATAAAGAAAAAACCAACACCAATTTCATCGATAAAATAGGAAGCTATCCTTACGAAAAGAACAAACCTTTGATTATCGGATGCTCTATAATTATTATTGCGTGCCTTTTCGGTTTCAGACATGTTGGTTTCAATGAAGACATCGGCGATCTGAATTATATTCCGAAAGATTTAAAAATAAGTGAGGCTAAGCTTGAAAAATTATCTGACATCACTTCAAAATCAATTTATACCATTTCATACGGAAATTCTGAAAGTGAAGCGTTGACAAGAAATTCTCAATTGAGTCATTTTTTGGAAAAGGAAAAACAGGAAGGGAAAATTTTAAGCTACAATTCGATTGGAAATGTGGTTTTATCCGAAAAAGATCAGCAGAAAAAAGTAGAACAATGGAATAAGTTCTGGAATAAGAACAAAAAAGACGAAATCATTTCTGAGTTGGTCAACAATGGAAATAAATTTGGTTTCAATGCTTCGGCATTTGATCAGTTTAATGAAAATTTAAATAAAGATTATTCTACTTTAAGTTTAAAAGATTATTCAAATATCAAAGCCTTTCAAATTTCAGAATTTCTGAGCAATGAAAAAGGATTTTACACCGTTTCGAATGTTGTAAAGGTTAATGAAAAAAACAGAGACGCATTCATCAAAGATGTCGAAAAAAGTCATGAAGCTTTAGCAATCGACCGTCAACAGATGAATGAGAACTTTTTAGGTTTGCTGAAAAGAGATTTTAATACATTAATTAACTATTCTCTTTTAGCAATTGTTTTAACGATCATTGTTTTTTTCAGAAATTTCGAGCTTTCGCTTTTAACGATGTTTCCGATTGTCTTAACGGGAGTTGTCACCGCAGGAATGCTCTATTTTTTAGGATTGGAATTAAATATTTTCAGCACCGTCGTTTGTACTTTGGTTTTCGGGGTTGGGGACGACTTTAGTATTTTCCTGACAAAGGCAATGCAGAAAGAACATACAACCGGTAAAAATGAACTCCCAACTTACAGAACATCTATTATTCTGGCGGTTTTCACCACTATTTTATCGATTGGCTCATTGATTTTTGCCAAACATCCGGCTTTACATTCTTTAGCTTTGGTTGCTTTAATCGGTATGTTTTCGGTGATTGTGATTACCTCAACCCTATATCCGTTTTGGTTCAGATTTTTAATTATCAACAGAGCAAAAAAAGGATTATCGCCAATTACTTTGAGGCTGTTTTTAAATTCACTCCTTTCATTCATCTATTATGGCTTAGGCGGATTGATATTTTCTGCAATCGGCAGTATTTTTGTGAAAAGATCGAAAGGAAAAACTTTAGATTTCATTAAATTAATTTTAGCGAAATTTTTGACTTCAGTTTTATATTCGAATCCGTTTGTAAAGAAAAGAGTCATTACAAATCCGAATGAAGATTTCAGTAAGCCTGCAGTAATTATTGCCAATCACACCTCATTTCTAGACACTTTGGCATTAGGAATGGTCAATCACAAAATCATATATCTGGTCAATGATTGGGTTTATCATTCTCCGATTTTTGGAAAATTGGTCAGAGCTTTAGGTTTTTATCCTGTGTCTCAAGGCATCGAAAATGGTATCGAGCAATTGAAAGAAAAAATTGAACAAGGATATTCTCTTGTTGTTTTTCCTGAGTCTGAACGCTCTTATACGAATGACGTAAAAAGATTTCATAAAGGCGCATTTTATATTGCCGAACAGTTTAGTTTAGATATTGTTCCTATTTACATTCACGGAAATTCTGAAGTACAGCCAAAAGGAGATTTCATTATTTACGACGGAAGCATCACCGTAAAAGTGGGCGACAGAATTCATAAAGATGATTTAAATTTTGGCGAAGATTATTCTGAAAGAGCAAAAAAAATCAATGCTTATTTTAGGGACGAATTTGCCAAATTGAGAAATGAAATTGAAGATGAAAACTACTTTAAAAAGAAACTACTTCTAAGTTTTTTATATAAAGAGAATGAAGTTGTAAAACCTATAAAAGAAGATTTCAACAAAAATAAATCGTCTTATTTTGAGCTGAACAAAAATATACCAAACGATGCCACTATATTTCATATTGCGGATGATTTTGGACAGAAAGACTTTTTATTAACCTTGCAACAAGCCAGAAGAAGAATTTTCAGCTTAATCAGCGATAAAGAAAAGAGAAAGGTTGCAAAAAACAGTTATCTGGTACAGAGAAGAAAAATTTTTTACGTTGATAATCAGGCTCAAATCGATAAAAAAGTTGATGTTCTTTTAATTTCTGACGATAATTTTAATCTTAATAAGATAAAAGATTTCCCGGAGACTGTCATTTTATTGAATTGCGAAAGTAAAACTTTTGAAAACCCTGATTATACAGAGGTTCTTATTTCAGAATCAATAAAAATATTTAGGCACGAATAATAAATATGAAAATCTTATTTTTGTAATCCATAAAATTGATTAATGCAAAAAAATATACTTGTCATTTATTACACTCAAACCGGGCAGCTGGAAGATATTGTAAAAAATATTGCTCAGCCGTTTGAAGATAAAAAAGACGAATATAAAGTGACGTATTACAACATTCAGCTCAAGAAAGATTTTCCTTTTCCGTGGCCGAGTGATGTTTTCTTCAACACTTTTCCCGAATCTTATTTACAGATTCCCAGCGAGATTCTTCCGCCGCCAGAAGAAGTGCTCAATACTAAATTTGATTTGATACTTTTTGGATATCAGGTTTGGTATCTTACGCCATCAATTCCGATTATTTCATTTCTAAAAAGCGGATTTGCAGCAGATATTTTAAAAAACACACCGGTGGTTACCATTTCTGCAACCAGAAATATGTGGATGCTTTCTCAGGAAAAACTAAAAGTATATTTGAAGAATTTTGAGGCTAAACTGGTAGGAAACATTGCGTTGGTCGACAGAAGAGATAATTATACAAGCGTATTGACCATTCTTCGTTGGATGACGACCGGGCAAAAAGAAAAATCAGGCATTTTACCTGCTGCCGGAGTTTCGGATGAAGAGATCAACGGTGCCGGCAAATACGGCAAGATCATTGAGAATCATTTTGAGAATAATAACTTAGCCAATCTGCAGCCTGAGCTGGTAAAAAACGGAGCTGTAGAAATAAGAGCTTTTCTGGTAAGAGTAGAGAAAGTAGGCAACAAAATCTTTACAATCTGGTCTAATCTGATCATTAATAAAAAAGAAAAGCGACCATTGCTGATAAAATTCTTTAAGGTATATTTGATGGCGGCAATTTGGATAATCTCACCTATTGTGTTGATTTTTCATATATTGCTTGCTCCAATTTTATGGTCAAAAAGACAAAAACAGAAAAAATATTTACAAGGAATTAATTTAAAATAGAAATGTACGACGTATTTATAACAAAAGCTTCAACATACTTGCCAAATGAGCCGGTTTCTAATGAAGAAATGGAGAGCTATCTTGGCTTGGTAAATAATACACCTTCAAAAGCGAGAGCTTTAATTCTAAGGAACAATAAAATCAAAACAAGATATTATGCTTTAGATAAAAACGGAAATGCTACGCATACCAATGCACAGATTACGGCAAAAGCTGTGGAAGGTCTTTTTGATGAAAAATTCGATAGAGCAGATATGCAGTTGCTCTCTTGTGGAACTTCTTCTGCAGATCAGATTCAGCCGTCGCACTCGTCTATGGTACACGGTGAGCTAAACATCGGAAAATCTATCGAAGTAAATACCGCTACCGGACTTTGTAACTCAGGAATGAATGCCTTAAACTATGGTTTTCTGAATGTAAAAGCCGGAATTAAAGATAACGCAGTCTGTGTAGGTTCTGAAAGAATGTCTGCATGGATGACCGCCGATAAATTTAATCATGAAGCTGAAAACTTAAAACTTCTGGAAGAAAGACCAATCGTCGCTTTCAAAAGAGAATTTTTGAGATGGATGCTTTCTGACGGAGCCGGTGCATTTTTATTGGAAAACAAACCAAGAGAAAACGAAACTTCTTTGAAAATAGAATGGATCGATTTCTATTCGTATGCTCACGAAATCGAAGCGTGTATGTATTCAGGTTGTGAAAAACAGGAAGACGGAAGCTTAAAATCCTGGGCAGAATATCCTGCTGAAGAATGGCTGAACCAATCTATTTTTGCTTTAAAACAGGATACAAAACTTTTAGATAAGTATATTTTAGTGAAAGGTGCAGAAAGTTTACGGACATCTTTTACCAAACACGATCTTGACCCAGATTCTATCGATCATGTTTTAGCACACATTTCTTCTGGTTATTTTAAAGAAGGATTAAAAGAAGAATTTGCCAAAGTAGGTCTCGATTTCCCATGGGAAAAATGGTTTTACAACCTTTCGGAAGTTGGAAACATCGGAGCCGGATCTATTTTTATTGCAGTTGAACAGCTAATGAATTCCGGTAAACTAAAAAAAGGAGAAAGAATCATGCTTTGCATTCCGGAAAGTGGAAGATTTGCTTATTCTTGTGCTTTATTAACAGTTTGCTAATGAATATTTCTTTAACAACATCTGACCAGAATTTCGTAGAAAATTTAATTCCTCAGAAGTTTCCTTTTGTGATGGTAAATAGCATTTCAGAGTATTCTGAAGAGCATTTGGTTTCAGGATTTACGATTAAGGAAGAAAATATTTTTGTGCATGAAGGAGTTTTTCAGGCTTCAGGATTGATCGAGCATCAGGCGCAAAGTGTAGCGCTTCATACGGGATATAAATTTTATCTTTTAGGAAAAGAAGCTCCTACAGGATATATCGGTGCTATTAAAACCTTTCAGGCTGAAACTCTGCCGAAAATTGGAGACCAGCTGGTTTCTGAAGTGAAAATCATCAATGAAATGATGGGTGTAACTTTGGTTCAGATCAGCACGACAGTTAATAATCAAGTGATCGCAACGTCTGAAATGAAAACGGTCGTAAAATAATATAAACAGTATTCGTCAGTTCGAGTAAAATTTTGCAAGAATTTATATCGAGAACTTTAATCAAAAACTTCTCGATACGATTTATCAAAATCTACTCGAAGTGACGTTATCAACAATAGGTTTAAAAAAAACCAATGGAATTAAAAGAAGAAAACCTCATCAATATTCATCATTTTTTGCCTCATCGCAATCCGATGTTAATGGCAGATTATATTCTGGAGCTCACTCCGGAGAAGGTGGTGACTTCTTTTGAAATTACTCCAGACAATATTTTTGTACACAATAATCAGTTTGTAGAAGCTGGATTAATTGAACATTCAGCACAAACTTCATCTTCGATTCTCGGACAAAGCTTTTTTGAAAATCCGGAATCAAACACCAAAGTAATTGGCTTTATTACCAACATCAAAAAAATTGAAGTTTTCGGGTTGCCGCAAGTTGGTGATAAGATTATTTCTAAAGCCTCATTGATATCGAAATACGAAAATATCTGTAATATCTTTTGTGAAACTTTTCTGGATGATCAACTGCTGATTCGTACACAGATCAGTTTGTTTATTCAGGAAATAGAATCATAGAAATTTTCAATAAAAAAATACGAGAGTCAACTTTAAAAGTTGGCTTTTTTTATTGATCAGATTATAGATATATTTGGTAAAAATAAAGTTATGAGCATAAAAGTAAGATTCTATTCGTACGACATTGAATTTGAGTTTGAAAACTCGGTAGAATTTCCGGTAGCCCCGAAAGTTGGCGATGAGGTAAACCTGATTTCATTTTTCAAATATCAAACCTCCGAAAGAATAGAATATTATGAAAATATGGAAGATCTCGGTTTATACAATAACGCCTTGGTTATTGAGCGAACCTGGCATAATGATCTTGAGAAGAACGAAATTTATCTTTTGGTGCAGTTGAAGTATAAGAGGAGATAAAATTACGAGGTAAAGTTTCAACCAAAAAAAGTGAGACATTTCTGCCTCACTTCAAACAATTTATATTAATGAAAATTAATATCCAAAGATTTCTTCTAAAGTCACTTCTTTAAATTCTCCCATTTTGTTAATAGAATCCATTTTCAGGTTTTCTCTTTTCCCGATAATGGCTGTGTTATACTTCAATGGCTTAATTTCTGTGTTGTAAAAACCTGTTAATTGAGGTAAAGTCAACGATTGAATTTCAGCATAAATATCTTTTCTGATATCATAATCAACGCCCAATTTTTTAAGAGCCAATTGATTGTAGAAAATATTGATTCTGTTGATTCTGTTTGACGCAATTTGCTTTAAAGCCGAACCTTTAGAGTTCTCAAACTGAGCCGGAATCTGAGGAAAATCTGCCATCAACTCATTCATTGCAGTTACCGCTAAAGGCAATTTATTAGACTGCGTCCCAATATAATTGGTAACATAGTTCGGATGGTCTTTTTCGTTTGCTGTAGCATAAGAAACATAAGCAGAGTATGCCAAAGACTTACTTTCTCTAATTTCCTGGAATACGATTGAAGACAAACCTCTACCAAAATATTCGTTGAAAACATTAGCTTTACCAAAGTCGTTGATATTTACCTCGCTGCCTTTCGCTATTTTAGACATTTCCATTTGTACCATATCGTAGTTGGCAAAATAAACAGTTCCTCCAGTTGCCGGTTCTGCATATACTTTAGCTTTTGCAGGCTGTAAAGTTGCATTGGTAATAAATGGTTTTACCGCTTTCTCAAGATCTTTCTGGCTTTCTCCGTAAATGAATACTTCGTAAGGATAATTATTTAAAGTCTTGATTTTCGACATCAATTCGGTTACATTGATGTTCTGAAGACGTTCTTTAGAAATAATATCGGTCATTCTGGAATCTTTCCCGTACTTAGCATAGTTGGTAAGTGCTGCCATAATCCTTGTCTTGTCTTTTTTGGCAACAATTCTAGATTCGAGAATTGTTTTTACGGTCTGATTGTAGATTTCCTGATCTGCTTTTACATTTTTCAGCCAGTGATTCAACAATTCTACTCCTTTTTTCATATTTCCTTCAAGACCGGTCAATGTAATAAAAGTCTGGTCATTTGAAGTTCTAAAGCTGTTTGAAATTCCTAATTTGTAGAATTCTTCTTTCAATTGCTCCGGAGTATATTTATCGGTTCCTAAGTATTGTAAAACACTTACACCCAAAGAAAGTTCTTTGTCATTATCTGTTCCGAAAGGAAAAATATAACTTACCTGAGCAACTTTATTGTATTTGTTATTTACGAAACTTACTTTCTTATCTTTGATCTGAGTCGTTGCAATTGCAGTTTTATAATCTACAAACTGAGGTTTGATGTCCGCAACTTTTGTACTTAAAATATCTTTAAGGAAAGGTGACTGCGCATCTCTATTCAGTTTAATTGGCGTGATACCAGGGTTTTCTACACGAACCAGTTTATCATTCACCCCTTTCTCTTTGTAGATCACAACATAATTATCTTTAAAGAAATCATTTGCAAATTTTACAATATCAGCCTTTGTAATTTTTTCAAACTGATTGATTTCGTCAAGCTCTTGTTCCCAAGTTCTTTCACCAATATAAGTGCCGTAAAGCGTCGTTGCCAAACCATCTGCAGTTTCCCAACCTTTCATACGCTGAACTCTCATATCGTTTATGATAGCTTTCAACATCCATTCAGGAAACTCCCCTTTTTTAATTAAATCAATCTGAGCAAAAAGCAGTTTTTTGGCATCATCAAAACTCTGCCCCTCTTTCGGAGTAACATACATATTAAATGAACCGTATGTTTTTAGAGGATTTGCATAAGCTCCCGCTCCCAAAGTTGCTTGTTTTTGGTTAATATTAAGGTCAATTAATCCTGCATCACCGTTGTTGCTCAAGATTTCACCTACCATCGTTGCCAATCTTGCCTCTTTAGTACCGCTAGAATCTGTTCTCCAGGCGATTGTCATTCTTGGTGTAGATGGGCTTTTTACAGTTCTGCTTACTACAGAAGTCATTGGTTCTTCCGAAACCATTTTCTTCATTGGTAATTCTTTATATTTGAATGAACCGAAGTATTGGTCAACTAATTTTATAGTTTTGTCAAAATCAAGATCTCCAACCAAAACTACTGCCATGTTATTAGGCACATAATACGTGTCAAAATATTTGTGAATAGCTTCCATTGAAGGGCTCTTCAAATGTTCTGAAGTTCCGATCGTTGTTTGCTGTCCGTTTGGATGTTTTGGAAAAAGAGCATCCATTAATGCATAATTTACCAAACGACCGTCGTTATCCTGCGCTCTGTTAAATTCTTCGTAAACCGCCTCTAATTCTGTGTGGAAAAGTCTTAAAACTAATTCCGAGAAACGTTCTTTTTCAACTTTTAGCCATTTTTCAAGTTCGTTTGCAGGGATATTATTTTTGTAGACAGTCTCATCCAGCCAAGTATGAGCATTGGTTCCTGTTGCTCCCAAAGATGAAATTGCTTTGTCATATTCGTTTGCAATTGCGAATTTTGATGCTTCCTGAGAAACCTCATCAATTTTTTTATAAAGTGCTTTTTTCTTTTCAGGATCTTTTTCGGCTTTATGCTGTTCGTACAGATCAGAAATCTGCTTTAAAATAGCTTTTTCTTTTGCCCAATCCTGAGTTCCCAAATGGGAAGTTCCTTTGAAAACCATGTGCTCCAAATAATGAGCAAGACCGGTATTGTCACCAGGATCATTATTAGAACCTGTTCTTACCGGAATATATGTCTGAATTCTGGGTGCATCGTCATTTTTAGCAAGATATACTTTTAAACCGTTTTTCAAAGTATAAACCCTTACTCCAGACTGGTCATTTTTCACAGTTTCGAAACTGTAACCCTGAGCATCCGTTTGTTTCTGTGTTTCAAATTTTTGTGCGGCTGCGTGAAACATCACAAAAAGAGAAAGAGAAATAAAAATTTTCTTCATATCAAATTGATTATTTTAATTACATTAGTCTCTACAGTTTTTGTTTCGTTACAAATCGTTCATACAATAAAGCAACTTCACCTGCGTTTGATATATAATTAAATATATTATGAAAAGAAAAACTTTAAACATTCTTACCGTATCTGCAATTATTACAACAATCGGCTTTCTGATGGATGGTGATATGAAAGAACCAAGCATGACAATGCGCTTTACAGAATTTTTTGCGATGATGACAATGTTATTTTTAGCAATATCAGCAATCTATCTTTCAGTAAATTCTTTAACAAAAAGACTGCAGAGAATACAAAACTAAAATTGAATTACCTATTTATTGTTAGAGCGCAGAGATTTTCTTTGCGTTTTTTATTTTATACATTAATGCTTTTGTTTTCAAAATCCCTCTGATAATTTGCTTAATACCATGTCCCGCATTTTTACTATTTTAGCGGATTATTAAGACAATAATTAATAGAATTTTCGGGTGAAAAAACAAGACATTCCACAAGACGAAAGTAATCTTCAATCAGCAAATATGACCGAAATGTTGTACGTTACTGATGAGAATAACAATTACACAACTGCTCAAAGTATCGGTTGGGAAGCTAAAAAAGCAGCCCTTGACGAATCAATGGAGCTGATCAACGAGCGTATCGAAGAAGCAAGACAGAATGTGGCAAACAATTTGGTAAGTCCTATCGTCTATTTTATGGAACTAAATAAAATGGATATGCAGGTTTTAGCAGCTTACGTTAATATGTGGCAATGGACTGTGAAAAGACACGCAAAACCCAAAACTTTCAAAAAACTCAGCGATTCTACTCTCAAAAAATATGCAGATGCATTTGATATTTCGGTAGATGAATTAAAAAATTTCAACGGAAAATAAAAATGAAAATCAATTTTGAACACCATCAGACTGCTCATTGCGAAAACGGTGTTGCCTCCAATCTACTTCTCAACAGAGGTCTAAAACTCAGCGAACCGATGATTTTCGGAATCGGCTCGGGATTATTTTTCGTGTACTTACCTTTCTTAAAAGTCAATTTTGCACCAGGTTTTAGCTACCGTCCGATGCCGGGTGCTATTTTCAGCAAAGCGGCAAAAAGATTGGGAATTAAAATAAAAAGACAAAAATTCTCAAATCCTCAGGAAGCTCAAAAAGCTTTAGAGAAAAATTTAGAACAAAATATACCGACAGGTTTACAGGTTGGCGTTTTCAACCTTACCTATTTTCCTGAAGAATATAAATTCCATTTCAATGCCCACAATCTGGTCGTTTACGGAAAAGAAAATGGAAAATTCCTGATCAGCGATCCTGTAATGGATTTCGCAACGACTTTATCCGAAACGGAACTAGAGAAAGTACGTTATGCAAAAGGCGCACTTGCTCCGAAAGGTCATATGTATTTCCCGACACACATTCCTGAAAACGTAAATTTGGAAGAAGCGATTAAAAAAGGAATTAAAGATACCTGTAAAAATATGCTGGCTCCCGTTCCGATTATTGGTGTAAAAGCAATGCGTTGGGTAGCAAAAAGCATCCCGAAATGGGCAGAGAAAAAAGGCACGAAAGTAACCAACCATTACTTAGGACAATTAATCAGAATGCAGGAAGAAATAGGAACCGGCGGTGGCGGATTCAGATTTATTTACGGAGCATTTCTGCAGGAAGCATCTGTAATTCTAAAAAATGATGAGCTCAAAGAATTATCTAAAGAAATTACCGCAATCGGTGACCTTTGGAGAGATTTTGCCGTAGATATTGCCCGCGTTTACAAAAACAGAAATTCTAAAAGTGATATTTACAATAAGCTTTCAAAGTCGATGCTGCATATTGCCGATTTGGAAGAAGCGTTTTATAAAAAACTGAGAAAAGCGATTTAACTGTCAGTACTTTAATTTATCTAAATTTGTACTAAAATACAATGATTTATGACAACATTCACTTTCAAAATAGATTCTCGAGAGAGCAAAAAAGTAAAAGCTATTTTAAAAGCTTTAGGTGTGGCTGATTTGAAAATAGAGGAAGAAGAAACTCCCTCAAAAAAATTTGCTGAAAAAGTAAAGAGAGCAAGAAAAGCTTATTCTGAAGGAGATACCGTTGCAGTAAATACAAAAAATATATGGGAAGGTATCGAATAGTTCGCACCAAAGAAGCGGAAAAAGACCTTGCTAAAATTTTAAAATCTGGTAATAAAGCTGACATCAAAAAGGTAGAAATTTTCTTTAGAGAAATTGAAGAACATCCCAGAACTGGCACAGGCTTACCAGAGCAATTAAAATATTTTGATGGGGAAGTCTGGAGCAGACGGATTAATAAAAAAGACAGATTTGTTTATGAAATTTATGAAGAAGATAAAAATGTTATTGTAGTGAGTTCATTAGGACATTACAACGACATCTAAGTTTTTCTACAGTCATCAATCATTAATAAATCTGCACAATAAACAATGTCAAATTTCATCATCGAAATAAAAAATCTTTACAAGAAATACAAAAATTCGGAAGACTTTTCGGTTAATGATATTTCTTTGAACATCGATAAAAACGAAATCTACGGAATTCTCGGTCCAAACGGAGCTGGAAAAACGACTTTGATTTCTATGCTTTCAGGTTTAATCAAACCTACTTCAGGAAGTTTTACGATCAACGGATTATCACCTAAAAAAGACAGTTCGAAAATTAAACAAATCATTGGTGTTGTTCCACAGGAATATGCACTCTACCCGACCTTGACTGCGAAAGAAAACCTTTTGTTTTTTGGAAGCTTGTATGGTTTAAAACATAAAAATCTTCATAAAGAAATCGATGAAGATTTGGAATTGATGGGCTTAACGAAATTTGCCAATAAAAAAGTCGACCAGTTTTCGGGCGGTATGAAACGCCGTTGCAATCTGATTGCAGGAACGCTTCACAATCCTAAAGTTCTGTTTCTGGACGAGCCGACCGTTGGTGTGGATGTTCAATCGAAAAAAGCAATCATTGATTATCTTTTGGATTTAAATAAAAAAGGCACGTGCATTATTTATACTTCGCATCATCTTTCGGAAGCGGAGGAATTCTGTACAAAAATTGCCATCATCGATCACGGGAAAATCCATGCGACAGGAACACCGCAAGAATTGGTGGAAAGAGTTGCGAATGCTGAAAACCTTGAAGACGTTTTCATTTCATTAACGGGAAAAGAATTGAGAGATGTTGTATAAATTGTGGAGAAGTTTCATCAAAGAAATTCAGTTACTAAAAAGAGATTCGGGCGGAATTGTCATTATATTTTTAATGCCTTTATTGCTGATTATTACAATTACCTTAATTCAGGATTCAACATTCAAAAATCTGGAAGGCTCAAAAATCCCGATTATTTTTATTGACAACGATAAATCTGAAGTTTCCAAAGTCATCAAAAAAGAACTGGAAACCAGCAAAACATTTGAACTTGTTACAGATTACAACGAAAAATCGGCGGAGAAAGCTGTTTTCACAGGTGATTATCAAATGGCCATCGTTATTCCTGAAAACTTAACGAAAGATTTAAATTCAAATATCGATTCTAAAGTTCAGACCGTCGTAAGCTCATTTGGCTTAGAGCCTGATTCGACAGTGACAAAAGCCGTTGCCTCAAAAGCGAAAGACATTCATCTTTATTTTGACCCCGCAACCAACGCTGGTTTCAAGAATTCTGTAATGAATGCCATCAATAAAATGGTTTTTGAAATCGAGAATAAAAAAATATACAAAGCCTTTCAGGAACAGTTGGGAACAACGGAAGACCTTGAAAATAAAAGTTTAATTACTTTTAAAGAAATCACTCCGAACAAAGGCAAAGAAGAATTGATGCCAAATTCAGTGCAGCACAACGTTCCGGCTTGGGCGTTGTTTGCGATTTTCTTTATTGTAGTGCCATTGTCCATTAATTTGGTCAAAGAAAAAAGTCAGGGTACGAGCGTGAGAGTTCGGGTAAGCCCGACACCATATTACATTCATATTTTAGGAAAAACGTTTACGTATCTCATTATTTGTATCATCCAGTTTTTACTGATGGTTGCAGTGGGAATCTGGCTATTCCCATTGATGGATTTGCCTCAGTTTGATGTTTCAGGAAAGATGCTGCACCTTCTTATTGTTACATTATTTGCAGGCTTGGCAGCGATCGGATTTGGGGTATTGATTGGAACGGTTTCTGATACACAAGAGCAGTCGGCACCGTTTGGAGCTACTTCGGTGGTGGTTTTGGCAGCGATTGGCGGAATTTGGGTTCCGGTTTTCCTTATGCCAGAGTTTATGCAGAAAATTGCGCAGTTTTCCCCGATGAATTGGGGCTTAAATGCGTATTACGATATTATTTTAAGAAACAGCGGCATTGGCGAAATTGCTAAAGAACTGATTTTCTTATTTTTATTTTATATTGCGATGGTAACCATCTCTTTACTTTACGAAAGAAAACAAAATGCAGTCTGAAGATTTAACTTGTACTGAAGAAGTGCGCGTACGTTTCAATGAGACAGATCCCCTGGGAATCGTCTGGCACGGGCATTACATTGTCTATTTTGAAGACGGAAGAGAAGCTTTCGGAAGACAGCACGGTTTAACCTATCTCGACATTCAGAAAGCCGGATTTACAACACCGATTGTAAAAAGCACTTGTGAGCATTTTCTTCCATTAAAATATGGTGAAACATTCAATATTGTAACAACTTTCGTCAATTCTATTTCAGCGAAATTGATTTATAAATACGAGATTTTCAATCAGGAAAACAAATTGGTTTGCTGCGGAGAAACCATTCAGGTTTTCTTGGATTCCGACAATAATTTGTGTCTGTACAATCCTGAGTTTTTTCAAACCTGGAAAGATAAAATGGGATTATAGCCGATTTTTAACTGTTGGCTTTTCAAAATATGGATCGAAAATTTCATAATTAATGAACAGAGAAATTTACATTACAGATTACAACTGCGTCACACCTTTAGGTTTTGATGTAGAATCAAACTGGAAAGCTCTTTTGGAAGGAAAATCAGGAGTTGCATTGCATAAAGTCATTGATAATCACGATGCCTTTTTTGTTTCTAAAATTGATTCTGAGAAATTAGAAATTGAATTTAACAGATTCTTCGACTCCGCTCAGAATGACAATTTTACAAGGTTAGAAAAAATGTTTTTACTAAGCCTAAAACCTTTGGTGGAAAGACATAATATTACAGAAGAAACTGCTTTCATTTTATCTACAACAAAAGGAAATATCAGTTTATTAAAAAACAAAAACACTTTACCGGAAGGTGTTTATCTCTCAAAATTAGCTCATAAATTAGCTGATTTTTTTGGATTTAAAACAAAACCAATTGTGGTTTCCAACGCTTGTGTTTCTGGTGTAATGGCGATTGCTGTAGCAAAAAACATGATTCAGGCAGGAAAATATAAAGATGCATTTGTCGTTGCAGGTGATGAAATTTCGGAATTTGTGATTTCAGGTTTTAATTCTTTTCAGGCGATTGGAAGCGAGCCTTGCAAACCTTACGATAAAAACCGCAAAGGAATTAATCTGGGTGAAGCAACAGCAGCAATTTATATTACTTCAGAATTAAATCATACTAAAAAATTTAGATTTAAAGTTTTAGGAGATTCTGCAATTAACGATGCCAATCATATTTCGGGACCATCAAGAACCGGTGACGGATTATTTGCCAGCGTTCAAAATGCAATGAAAGAAGCAAAAGTTTCAGCCAAACAAATCGATTTTATTTCCGCTCACGGAACAGCAACCTTATACAACGACGAAATGGAGGCCATCGCTTTCAACAGAATGGAATTACAAAATGTTCCACTCAACAGTATGAAGGGTTATTACGGACATTGTTTAGGAGCATCTGGTTTGTTAGAAAGCATCATTTCTATGGAAGCTGCTTTAAAAAACACTTTAATCCCTTCTAAAAACTTTGAGGAAATGGGAGTTTCTCAGGATTTAAATATTATCAAGCAAAATCAATCAGCAGAAATTAAATATATTCTGAAAACAGCTTCAGGTTTTGGCGGATGCAATGCGGCGATTGTTTTGGAGAAAGCATAAAATAATTTTGTAATTTTGATAGAATTAAAGTTTTAGGAAATGGAATCTACTTTAGAAATCAGAAAAAGAATTCACGAATTTATTGATATTGCAGATGAAAGAATTTTGCGAATCATCAATGGAATTATAGATGTTGAGGAGCAGGAAGACAACTATCCTGCTGTTCCGGATTGGTATTATGAAAAGCTTGAAATTGAAAGAGAAAAACACTTAAAAGGCGAAACCGAATCTTATTCTTGGGAAGAAGTAAAGCAAAGATTGATGAAAGACTATGACTTATAAATTAATTTTAAAGTCAAAAGCTCAGATTGATTTAGCTGAAGCAATTGAATATTACCAAAGTAAAAGAAAAGGTTTAGGTCTTAAATTTTTAAAATGTGTTCAAAAGTTCTTTGACAGAATTACCAAAAATCCGCTTCATTACCCTTTAAAGAGTAATCAATTTCGTGAGGCATACATTCAAAAATTTCCTTACGTTATCATTTATGAAATTATAGACAACGAAATTGTGGTCTTCTCTGTTTTCAACACTCATCAAAATCCAACAAAAAAGCCTTAAACTTTTGAATTCTCAATGAAGAAAACAGACATTTGCACCATAGAAAACTCAAAAATCATTCTCAACAACGAAATTATTTTTGAATCTCAAACAGAAAATTTCTCAGACTTTGCGAAAGAAGCCTATAAAAGTTTAGAACTGAATTATCCTAAATTTCATAAAATGGATAATCTCAGCAAACTGGCTTTTCTCGCATCCGAAATGATTCTGAAAAACAGTGATCACAGCAAAACAGCTTTGGTTTTTGCTAACAAATCATCAAGTCTCGACACCGATTTTAAATATCAGGAAAGCATCAATTCACAAGAAAATTATTTCCCGAGTCCTGCCGTTTTTGTGTATACTTTACCCAACATTTGCGTCGGCGAAATCAGTATTAAACATAAAATGCAGACCGAAAATGCTTTTTTCGTTTTAGATGAATTTGATGAAGATTTTTTAAACACTTATTCGGCACAGATTCTGCAATCAGGAAAAGCTGAAAAAGTCTTGTGCGGCTGGGTCGAACTATATCAGGAAAGTTATAAAGCTTTTGTATATTTGCTTACTTTGTAATTTAACAATATAACAATGTAACAGTTTACCAATAATTAATTACCTCAAACATCATTGGTACATTGTTAAACTGATACATTAGTACATTATAAATGAAATTTATTTTATGGAAGATTTAAAATTAGAATTAAAAAACAAAATAATAGAAGTTCTTAATCTTGAAGACGTGGCAGTAGAAGAAATCAAAGATACAGACCCACTTTTTGGGGGCGGTCTTGGATTAGATTCTATCGACGCTCTTGAGCTTATCGTACTTCTTGACAAAGAATACGGAATAAAATTGGCAGACCCAAAGAAAGGAAAAGAAATTTTCGAGTCTATCGAGGTTATGGCAAAATATATTCAAGAAAACAGAACAAAATAATTCAATCTAACACTGTATCAATCTAGTAATGTACCAATATTGTTACACTGTTAAATTGATACATTGCTACATTATTTAAAAGATGAGTCAAAAAATTGCCATCACCGGAATGGGCATTATTTCCTCCATTGGTAACAATGTCGAGGAAAATTTTATTTCACTGACAACCGGAAAACACGGCATTTCAGACATTCAGTTGTTTGAAACCCGTCACGCCGGAAATATCAAAACAGGCGAAATAAAATTGTCTAATGAAGAATTGGTGCAGAAACTTCAGCTTAGTGAAGACAACAACGTCACAAGAACGGCTTTATTAGGAATGGTTGCTGCAAAAGAAGCTGTAGAAAGTGCCGGGATTTCAGATATTAATGAATATAAAACCGGCTTGATTTCCTCAACAAGCGTTGGCGGAATGGACGTTACTGAAAAATATTTCTACACTTACGAAGATTTCCCTGAGAAACAAAAATATATCGACTCACACGATGCTGGAAATTCATCATTGGCAATTGCAGATTTTCTAGGTCTGAACGGGATGGTTTCTACGATTAGCACAGCCTGTTCTTCCGCTGCTAATGCAATTATGATGGGAGCAAAACTCATTAAAAATGGTGTTTTGGATCGTGTTATCGTTGGCGGAACAGATTCTCTTTCAAAATTTACTTTGAATGGTTTCAATACGTTGATGATTTTGACGGATTCTTACAACACACCTTTCGACAACGACAGAAAAGGATTAAATCTTGGCGAAGCAGCCGCTTTTATTGTTTTGGAATCTGATGAAGTTGTGAAAAAAGAAAACAAAAAAGTACTCGGTTATCTTTCGGGTTACGGAAATGCCAATGATGCACATCATCAAACTGCTTCTTCGGAAAACGGGCAAGGCGCTTATTTAGCAATGGAAAAAGCCTTGAAAGTTTCAGGTTTAGATAAAAAAAATATCGATTATATCAACGTTCACGGAACAGCGACACCAAATAATGATTTATCGGAAGGTATTGCGATGATTAGAATTTTTGGTGAAAACCAAGTTCCGGAATTCAGTTCTACTAAAGCTTTTACGGGACACACTTTGGCGGCCGCTGCGGGAATCGAAGCAGTTTACTCGATTTTGGCAATGCAGAATAATGTAATTTTTCCAAATTTAAATTTTAAAACAAAAATGGAAGAATTTGATTTGACACCGATTACGGAACTGAAAGAGAAAAACATCAATCACGTTCTTTCCAATTCATTTGGTTTTGGAGGAAATTGTTCAACCTTAATTTTTTCAAAATCGTGAGTGCCGTTTACATCAACAGTGCAGCCTGCATCTCGATACAGGACACTTTAAATGAAAATTTTTCCCAAAATTTAAAACCTGAAAACTCAGTTCAGATTTTAAAAGCCATTGAGCCAAATTACAAAGAATTCATTCCGCCTGCAGCAAGCAGAAGAATGTCTAAAACAGTAAAAATGAGTTCTGTTGCTTCAAAATACGCCTTGAAAGAAGCCGGAATCGAAAAACCCGATGCCATTATTGTTGGAACCGGAATGGGCTGTTCGCAGGATTCTGAAAAGTTTCTGAAAAATGTCCTTGAAAATAATGAAGAGTTTCTGACTCCAACCTATTTTATTCAATCGACTCACAATACCGTTGCCGGCCAAATTGCTTTGGGATTGCAATGTCACGGTTACAATTTCACATACGTCAACAGTTCATCTTCACTCGAATTTTCAATGCTGGATGCAAAACTTCAGATTTTGGATGGAGAAGCCGACATTGTTTTGGTAGGTTCTACAGACGAGCAAACCGACAGAACAATGGAATTGTACAAACTAAACAACACTATTAAAAAACAAGAAAATCTTCCTGTTGATTATTTAGATTCAAAAACTGAAGGCGTTAGTTGGGGTGAAGGTGCAAGTTTTTTTGTGTTAGGAAAAGATAAGGCAGAAAATTCTTATGCTCAACTGAAAGATATTCAACTAAGCAATAGGTTAGATTTAGAAGAAACTCAAAAATTCATTGAAGATTTTTTAGCTAAAAATAATTTAAAAACTCAAGATATTGATGCTGTCATTTTAGGTTTCAGCGGAGATGCAAAATCTGATGTTTATTATACAAAAGCAATGGATTTATTTTCAAGTTCAGCATTGTTATATTACAAACATTTGAGTGGAGAATTCAATACAGCAAGTGGTTTTTCAACGTTTATGGCTTGCCATATTTTGAAAAATCAGGAAATTCCTGAAGTGATGATGATTAATTCTGTGAAAAAAGAAGAAATTAAAAATATTTTGCTTTATAATCATTTGAGTGGAAATGATCATAGTTTGGTTTTGCTGGGGAAAGCTTGATTTGTTGAATTCTTTTAACATAAATAATCAGCATCTTGGTCATTCTGGAATCTAAGCAAACTTAAGACACTGTCGAGATTCCTACGGAATGACAAACAGATTGTTAATTTTAAAATCTAAAAACAAAGATGAAACATTATCCATTTATTCTATTTTATCTTTTCTGTAACGTATTTATTTATATGTTTCAAGGGAGTTTTTGGGTGTATCTGTTTTTGTTTTTAATGTTTTCAGCGGTTGTGGTTTGGGGTTCTTTTGATATCACATTAGGATATTTTGTCAACAGTTTCACTCATAAAAGAACCAAAATTAAAGAAGTTGCGTTGACTTTTGATGATGGACCGACCGAGTTTACCCCGAAATTTTTAGATATTTTAAAAGAGAATAATGTAAAAGCTACTTTTTTCTGTATCGGAAAACAGATTGAAAAATATCCTGAAACTTTTCAACGAATTATTTCGGAAGGTCATACGATTGGAAACCATACATTTTCTCATTCCAATAAAACCGGATTTTTATCAACTTCAAAAATGATTGAGGAAATTGAGAAATGTGATGAAATGACTTTAAGAATAGGTAATATAAAAACCGATTTATACAGACCGCCTTTCGCGGTTACCAATCCAAATATTGCAAAAGCGATTAAGAAAACTCACAAAAAAAGCATCGGCTGGAATATACGTTCTTTAGATACAATCAAAGAAAATGAAAAGAAAATCTTTAAAAAAGTCACCAAAAACCTAAAAAAAGGCAGCATTATTCTGCTTCACGATACTTCGGAGAAAACGTACAATGTTTTGGTCGATTTATTGCTATTTTTGAAGGACAAAAACTATTCAACTTTTACAATAGATAAATAAAAATGTTGAAGAAAAGTCCCAAAGGGAAGATTTAACAAAGGATTGGATGAAATCCAATTTAAATAAAACAAATTCATAAATGTTTAAAAATATAATTCTCGGAACATTTTTATTAGTTTCAAGCTTCATTGTTGCTCAAAATACAGCAATGTCTGGAGCTGAAGCAAAAGCATTCGTAACCAAAGTTTCTTCGGAAACAAAGGAAATAAAAACTTTACAAGCCGACTTTGTACAAACCAAAAAGATGGATTTTTTGGACAAAAGCATTATTACGTCCGGTAAAATGTCTTTAAAATCACCAAATACACTGAGCTGGAAATACACAAAACCATATCAATACAGCATTATTTTTAAGGAAAATAAAATTTACATCAACGACCAAGGAAAAAAATCTTCGGTTGATGCAAAGAGCAAAACTTTTGAAAAAATCAATAAATTAATTGTCGGAAGTTCAAATGGAAAAATGTTCAGCGACCCGGAATTTGCAGTTGCCTATTTTAAAAATGGAACTTCAAATATCGCAAAATTCACTCCGAAATCTGCTCAATTACTAAAATATATCAAACAAATTGAGCTTCATTTTCCTAAAAACCAAACGACGGTTTCGCAGGTAAATATGACGGAAGCTTCGGGAGATACAACGAATATTGTTTTCAAAAATACAAAAAGCAATGCGCCGATTCCTGCTTCAGAGTTTTCTTTATAGTCTGATTTTTTTGCTGTTTGTTTCTTGTAAAACGTATAAGCTTACAGATGTAAAATCTGTTTCAAATTTTGAAAAAACAGTTGAAAATCTATACTTTTCTTCCAACGAAGATTATGTTTATAAATGCCAAATGGATATTTATAAAAATCACGTCAGCGGAATTTTAATTATCAAAAAGATCAAGGAAACAACACATCGTGTCGTATTAACTTCTGATTTTGGAAATAAATTGATTGATTTTGAAGTTTCGGAAAATGATTTTAAACTGAAGTATGTTCTTCCGGATTTAGATAAAAAAATCGTCATTAATTTTTTGAAAAATGATTTCCAGGAACTTTTAAGGCAAAGATATCCTGTGAATGAAAGTTTTGAAAATGAAAATTCTAAAATCTATCTTTCAAAAATTGATAAAAAAAGCTATTATTTATTCTTCAACAAAGAAAATAATCTGCTCAAACAAATCATTTATACAAAGAACAATAAGGAAAAAATCGATTTTAGTTTTGATGCAAAAAAACATATCTTCGCAGATAGTTTGAATCTTCAACATAAAGATTTCAAAATCAATATTAAACTATTTCAAATCACTGAAACTGAATAAATAATGCAGACCATTCTTACAGATTTTTACACTTTAGAATCCTCGGAAAAGGCAGAAAACGGAAGTTTTATTGCGAATATTTCTTTGAATAAAGATCACGATATTTTCAAAGGGCATTTCCCAGGAAATCCTGTAACTCCGGGAGTTTGTATGATGCAAATTGTAAAAGAGCTGACTGAAGAATTTACTGGTAAGAAATTATTTCTAAAATCGGCTTCCAATGTAAAATTTATGGCAATCATCAATCCTTTTGAAACGCCTGATTTAACGTTACAATTTGATATTAACGAAGGAGAAGAGGAAATCAAAGTAAAAAACACCACTTCTTTTGGCGAGACTATTGCATTAAAAATGTCGGTAAACTATAAAAAATAGACATTATGAAATTGCTTTTTTCTTTTTTGACCGCTTTTTTTCTATTCTTTCAATCAGACCTTGATGCGTTGAGAAATAGCTATGAGAAGGCGAATTCTTCTACTGCAAACACACAAATTTTCATCAATATCGCTGAAAAACAGACTGGTTCTGATGCCGTAACAAGTGCTTACAAAGCTGCGGCAAAAATTATGGAAGCTAAAATTGTAACCAAAAACAGAAAAGCACTCGTAAAATCTGGCGCAACAAGTCTTGAAACCATTATTAAAAACAATCCGAATAACGTAGAATTAAGAGTTATACGAATGAGCGTTCAGGAAAATATTCCGAAAATTGTAGGTTATTCTAAAAATCTTAAGGAAGATAAAATGTTCATCATCGACAATTATAGCAGACAAAACCAGGCTCTGAAAACTTATATTAGAAAATTTGCAGCGCAGTCTAAAACAATGAATGCAGCAGAAAAAAATTCTTTAAGATAATCAAATGACCCTTCCTGAAGTACAAAATGCAATTTCCGAAAAGAAAATATGCGTTTTAATTCCTACTTACAATAACGAAAAAACTCTGAAAAGAGTGATAGACGGCGTTTTAGATTACACCGAAAATATTATCGTTATCAATGACGGGTCTACCGATTCTACTTTACAGATTTTAGAAAAATATTCGATTACGGTTATTAATTTATCAGAAAATAAAGGAAAAGGAAATGCGCTTAAATTAGGTTTCAGAAAGGCAAAAGAAATAGGCTACGATTACGCCATAACCATCGATTCAGACGGACAACATTATCCTGATGACATTCCGGTTTTTGTTGAAAATCTATTGAATGAAAACGAAGATGTCTTACTGATTGGAAACCGAAATATGTCGCAAGACGGTATCCCAAAAAAAAGCAGTTTTGGAAACCGTTTTTCTAATTTTTGGTTTTGGTTTGAGACCGGAATCAAGCTTGAGGACACGCAATCCGGTTATCGTCTTTATCCTTTACGTAAAATTCCAAAGAAATATTTTACTCCAAAATTCGAGTTTGAAATTGAAATTATCGTACGAACAGCCTGGAGACACGTTCCTGTAAAAAATGTTCCTATAAAAGTTCTGTACGACCCTGCAGAAAGGGTTTCACATTTCAGACCGTTCAAAGATTTTACAAGAATCAGTATTCTGAATACGATTTTGGTAACCATCACTTTATTTTACGTTATTCCGAGAAATTTCGTAAATAATTTCAAAAAAAAAAGCTTTAAAAAATTCATAAAAGAAGACGTTCTTGAAAGTGACGGAACCAACCGCATTAAAGCGTTTTCCATCGCTCTGGGCGTTTTCATCGGGCTTTCTCCGTTTTGGGGATTTCAGACTTTGTTGGTGATTTCTCTGTCGGTACTTTTCAAATTGAATAAAGTTTTGGCATTTGTGGCTTCCAATGTGAGTTTACCACCCTTTATTCCATTTATTATTGCTGCTTCACTCTTTTTAGGATCGCCTTTTATTTCAGAAAATTCTAATATTTTGAGTCAGGATTTAAATTTCGATTTGGTTAAAAATAACTTGTTGCAATACATCATCGGTAGCTTTATTTTGGCGACTACAATGTCTGCCGTTTCTGGAATTGCTGCTTTTCTTTTTTTGAATAAGGTGAATCCGGAGAATAATGGATCTTTAAACCATTAAGATTTATTAAGGAGTTAAGTTGAGTTAAGAAAAATCAGAATATTTTTTTTAAGCTAAATGCAACGAAAACTTAATATTCTTAAAAACTTAATAAATCTTAATTGTTCAAAATCATTTCAATTTCCTCAATGTTTTCTTAAAAGATTTTTCAACATTTTCTTTGTCGGGAAGAGTTGCAATTTCTTTCGTTAAAGCTTTTTCAAATTCTGTTTTTGCCTTTGAATATTCTTTTTGTTTAAAATAGTATTTCCCAGATTGATAATAAACCAGCCAAAAATCAGGATTTAAAGATTGATAATGCGGAATAAAATCATCCGTAAGAACCATACTATCCGAATCTATTGCATTTTGTATTTCAGAATGAGCAAATTTAAATTCTTCATAATTTTTAAATTCCTGAGAATCTACGAAAGAGTCTTTAGCAATATTCAATTCCGATTTTGCAAATTCACCACTTTTTAATCTTTTATCGGAGAAAATTTCGTTTAAATCATAACAGACAAATTCACCCAACTGATAAGGATTGGAAGACACCCAAACCAGTTTTTTCTGTGGCGAAAAAATAACGGCGTGATGCGCCAAAAGCTGGTTAATCGCCTTTTCATTTCCATAACCTATCTTTTCACCTTTTAATCCGGATTTATCTCTTAAAATGGAAGCCATTTTTTTAGGATTCAGCTTTTTATTTTCCTGCAAAAGCTCCTGAAGTTTTTCGTAGCGGTATTCAGAATGACTTTCTACAATATGTTTTTGATTTCTTTTATCATCTCTATAAGCTTCAGATTGAAAATGGTTGGTACAAAAAACCTTACTTGAATTTTCAACTCTATAAACTCCGAAATTATCCGGAGAAACCTCAATAATAACTGCATTTTTATCATTTGCACTTCCTACCAAAATAGATTCGGAGACGAAAACTTTTCGCTTTTTTGCAATTGCAATCGCTTCGTCAATCGTTGTGGCGTATTGCAGGATTTCTCTTGTCACAAAAGAAATTGGAGTCTTCGCCGTCAACGGAATTTTAGATTTCCCAGCATTGATTGTCACCGTAATTCCTTCATTATTCATCCCGGAAACTACGCCAATCATTCCGGGCCAACTTACCGATAGATAAGGAATTCCGTTTTCGGGTTCTACAAATTCGACCAATTTATTTTTAGCAAATTCGTCACCGACATAAAAATCAAAATTTCTTCCAATCAACAAATCACCGTCTTCTGTATTTTCATTCCAAACCGCAAGAGAAGTACAGCCAACAACCATCAAATCCTGCATTGCGTGCCCAATATCGTGTGCCCCGTGCAAATACATTGCTCTTCTGAATTTTGGAGCAATAAAATCATATTTATTTGATGAGTATTGAGATAATCCGTATAATTCAGCCTGAAAATCTTCTCTTACATTGATATACATTTTTCGGTTGTACCATTTCAAAAAGCCGCTCAATAATTTTTGTTTGAATTTTGAAGGAACAAAACCTTCGACTTTAGAAAAGAAAATTTCTTCCTGTTTCTGCATTAAATCTTGCGTTAAAGCTCCATTGTTATAGCCCAACTGCAAAGGGTTTCCTTTGATGTACAATTCCCAAAGCTGTTGTTTATTTTTGGTTAAATAATTCTGATTAAAACTAAAAGTAGAATCGTTAATGATATTAACTTTCGGGACTTCTAAAGAATATTGGCTTACATCCGGAATGTGTTTGATTGATTTTCTGACACCGCAAGAGCTCAGATTGAGAATAAGGATAAGGCTGAGAAAAAATAAAATTACAGCTCTGTCACTTCGGCCAAAGGAAAAATTTATCTGAAAATTAGATTCATCGTTACGCTTCGCTTCACTCTGAATGACAAAAGTATGTTTAGATTTCATTATTATTTTTAATCATTTGTGTCAAACGTTCATCAATTTTTTCTTTTCCTAAAATCTCTGCGCAAGTATTAAAAGCGCCAATCGTGCAGCCCAAAATTCCGTGCATGTTTACGGATTGCCCGGTCAGAAAAAGATTGTCGATTTTTGTGCGTGGAGAAACCATCGTTTTCAGCGGATTCTCTGAACTTTTGAGATAACCGTACATATTTCCATTAAAACTTCCGATATAATCGCGGTAAGATAATGGTGATGAAGTATAAATATTTTTGATTGAATCTCTTAGATTCGGGATTTTCTTTTCTAAAGCATCAATCATTTTTTCTGCTTTTTCCAGCTTAAATCTTTCGTAATGTTTTCCTCTTTCCTGTTCTTCAGCAATTGTATTTACTGTATTTTGCCAAGCTTTGATCTCATCAAAATCCATATAAGAAATGGCGGTTAAGCTTTCTGCAAATTCAGGATGATGTTTTGAAGGCGTGGAAGAAAGCATATAAGTTTCGGGCCACGATTTTTCATCGTAACGGTAAGCATTCCAAACCGATTCTTCGGATGAATAATGGTAAATATTATAATTGAAATTGGGAATTGTGTGAGGTTTTAAAACTAAATAAACGCTGAAACACGACGAAACAGGCTCCCAACTTAAGACTCTGTTTAGAAAAGATTTTTTCAGTCTTTCTTCACCGATTAATTTAGTTAAAGAACGAATTTCAATATTAGAAATAAACTGTTTAGCAAAAAATTCTTTTCCTGATTTTGTTTTTACAGAACTTAAAACATTATTTTCATTAAAGATTATTTCAGCTACTTCCGAATGCTTGTGAACATCTGCGCCATATTCTCTTAATTTTCGGATTAAAAGTTTTGAAATCTGGCTTCCGCCTTTCACACATTTGTAAGCACTCTGAATGTAAGAATTCACTGTCAAAGCGTGAACGTAAAAGGGTATATTTTCAGAATCACCTGCGTATAAAAAATTGGAGCCCAATAAAACAGATTGCAATTTTGTATTCTGAGTAATCGATTCTATGAATCTTTTGGTATTTAAATGAAGGATTTCTTCGCTGTAACTATCTTTCCCTATCACATTATATCTAGGAAAGTGATTACAAACATGCTGAATTTCTTCACAGTAATTTTCTAAATTTTCTCTTTCTTCAGGAAAATAATTGGATAATTGCTCAACAAAATTATCATAACCTTGTGCGTGTGGATATTCAATTTCATCGTCTCCAAAAGTGATTTTATCGTAACCATTTTCATCCATTTTCTGGAGTTCAAGATCATCCATTATTTCCAGATATGAAAAAAACTGATGTAGGTTTTGTCCTTTTGAAAGTCCACCCAAATAATGAACTCCGGTGTCGAAAATTAATTTATCTCTTGAAAAGGTCTGTAAGTTTCCTCCATATTGATTATTTTTTTCCAGAACGCAGACTTTCAAGCCTTCTTTTGCCAAAATAAGCGCCGAAACAAGACCTCCTATTCCGCTGCCGATAATCAATATGTCGTATGTTTTTTTCAAATTCTGATTATAGTTTTAACGGCAAAAGGTACAAAAGTTTATCAAACTGTTTAGAATAATGTGTCTAAAAATATTTACGAAAAACTCAATTTATATTGCATTATTTAAACGCAAAGAACACAAAATTTTTTTTTAAATTATTGAAAATATTTTTTGTTCGCAAAGGCGTTTCACTTAGCAAAGGAACAGTACTCTATAATCCTGTTTACCAAAAACTTACAATACATTAATTTAATAGATGTTTTAATCTTGGATCTTTAAACTTTTACCTTGGCTCCTGTATTATTGAATTGCACGCAGCCCGACTTGAGCGGAAATCCTTTTTTTGCTTTGGAGAAAGCTTTGGCAAAAAAAGATTGGAGCGGAAGGCGGAAATAGCTGCCATAAAAAATATTAAACGATTATTAGACACTGTCAAATAACCCCCTTAAAATTATCGAAAATTAATCAATATCGTCCCAAAAATCGAAATAGTTGAACCATTGAAGCGGATATTTTTGAATCATTGATTCCAGATTTTTGGTATATGAGTATAAAAGTCCCTGTGCATCACGTTTTTTAACGTTTTCAGCGACTCTTGCATACAAATGATAATGAAGATTTTTTTCTTTCATTACATATACATAAACCACCGGAACGCCCAATCTGGAAGCAATCATGAAAGGACCTGCCGGAAATTTTGCACTTTTACCTAACAAATCTGCTTCAAGGAATTTAGAGCCTTCAAAATAGCGGTCACCCGTAAAACAAATCAATTCGTTTTTAGACAACGCTTCGTTGATGTTGAAAATATGCGACATATCATCTTTTACATAAATAAATTTTATGTTGCTCTGTTTCACAGAAACGCTTTCGAGATATTCTTTAATGACTGTAACTTCCTGATCTGTTGTCACTAAATTAATCTGACAATCGAAGTCAATTTCAGCAAAAAAATGCTCTGCAATTTCAAAATTTCCGATGTGGGCGCTTATCAGAACGCCACCTTTTTTTTCGGCTAAAAGATTTCTGAGGTTTTCTATTCCGTCGAATTCGTAGGTGTATTTATTTCTTAAACCAGCTGAAATAGCAGTCTTATCAATTAAAATCGTTCCGAAAGTAAAATAACTTTTAAACAATGAGATTTTTGTTTTCCAAAATCCGTAATTGAGTCTTTTTTGAAAATAATATCGATAATATTTGTTGCTATTTTTTTCGAATAAAAAATAGTAAAAAGCAACAAAGTACAGCACAAAATATGAACTTCGGATCCCGATATTTCTAATGCACCAGACGAATATTCTATATCCTAAGATGGTACCTTTAGATTTGCCTTTCCACTTGTTCATAAATTCAATTTACCAATTTATCAATGTACCCGTTTAACAATTAAATCAATTGACACACTGTCAGATTGCTATATTGTTACATTATTTGAGAGTAAAGTTTAATCGATAATTATGCGTTTTTTTTAGCGATTTTGTTTTCTATTGCCGAATAGAAATCATTAAAAGTGATGATGTCTTTAAAGTCTGCTTCACCTAGTTTTATTCCAAAATTAGACTCAATTACCACCACCAAGTCTATATAATCTAAACTGTCTAAGCCCAAAGTTTTCTTGAAATGGGCATCATTGCTGATCTCGTCACCATCTACCTCAAACTCATTGATTAAAAAATCATTAGCAATGGCAACAATTTTTTCTCTTTCCATGTTTTTATTCAAATTTTTTAACAATTAATGCGGAATTGGTTCCCCCAAATCCGAAAGAATTCGACAAAAATACGTCAATTTTTTGATTTTTAGTTTCGGAGATTAGATTTATCTTTTGAGCATCTTCATCGGGATTTTCTAAATTGATGTTGGGAGCTACGAAATCGTTCTGCATCATTAAAATCGAATAGATCACTTCACTTGCACCCGCCATCCAACATTCGTGGCCAGTCATTGATTTTGTAGAACTTACCGGGACTTCGCTACCAAAAATTTCGTGGATTGCCTTTGCTTCGTTGGCATCACCAATTGGCGTTGAAGTCGCATGAGCGTTGATATAATCGATATCTTTTACTTCTAAACCTGATTGTTTTAAAGCACGGTTCATTGCTAAGGCCGGGCCATCAATATTGGGCGTAGAAATATGTCCGCCGTTTGATGAAAAACCGTACCCCACGATTTCACCTAAAATAGTTGCTCCTCTATTTTGGGCTGACTCAAGGCTTTCTACAATTAAAGTTGCCGCTCCACCACTCGGAATAAGGCCATCTCTTTCAGCATCGAAAGGTCTTGATGCTTTTGTCGGTTCATTTTCACGAACAGAAAAAACACCCAAACCGTCAAAACTCGCCATTGAATATTTGTTGGTTTCCTGCGCACCACCGCAAACAATCATCTCCTGAAAACCATTTTTGATCATCATATAAGCCAATCCCAAAGAATGAGAACCGCTTGCACAAGCCGCACTGATGGTTAAATTGATTCCTCTTAATTTAAAAATAGTAGAAAGATTCATCGTTACTGTTGAGTTCATCGATTTGAAAATCGCTCCTGAACCCATCAAAGTGGTATCTTTTTTTTCTCTTGCAATGTCAATAGACTCTACAACCGCCTGAGAAACACTGTCGTTTCCGTATAAAATTCCGACTTCGTTTTGGTCTAAAAAATTCTGGTCGATATTGGCTTGTTTTAGAGCATCTAATGTTGCAATGTAAGCATATTCGCTTTCCTCGCCCATGCTTACACGCTGACGTCTACTGAGAAGATTTTTCAAATCAGGTTTTGGAACAACTCCCGTAAGACCCGACCTGAAACCAAATTCTTTTCTTTCATCGACTAAAACAATTCCCGATTTTCCTTGATACAGGGATTCTTTCACTTCTTCCAAAGAAGTGCCGATGCAAGAATAAATTCCCATTCCGGTAATGACTACCCTATTTTCCATGTTAAAAAATGTAACAATTTATCAATTTAACAGTGTAACAATTTTAAAAATGTGACAATTAAAAACTCTGTCATTCTGAGCGGAGTGAAGAATCCCATTGGTACATTGTTAAATTATTACATTGCTAGATTATTACGAGTAAATTCCTCCGTTAATATTAATAATTTCACCTGTGATGTACGAAGATTTTTTTGATGCTAAAAAGGCAACCAAATCTGCCACTTCTTCTGCTTCACCAAATCTGTTGGCAGGAATCATTGCTTTCAATTCATCTTCGTTGAAATCCTGCGTCATATCGGTTTTAATGAAACCTGGTGCAACTGCGTTCACCGTAATATTTCTTTTAGCTACTTCCTGAGCCAAAGCTTTTGTTGCTCCGACTAAAGCACCTTTTGCTGCAGAATAATTGGTTTGTCCAGCCGTTCCTTTTACTCCGGAAACAGAAACCATATTGATAATTCTGCCGTATTTGTTTCTCAATAATTTCTGAATGAAGAAATTTGTCACATTATAGAAACCATTTAAACTTGTGTTAATCACAGAGTTCCAGTCTTCAATTGACATCCACATGAATAATCCGTCTCTTGTGATTCCTGCGTTGTTTACAATGACCTCAACCACTGAACTTGGATTATTTTCCTGCCATTCTCCCAAAACCTTTAAAGTCTCTTCAGCATTTCCTACATCGAATTTAAGAATTTCTCCGGTAGAACCCAATTCTTCTACTTTAGCTAAAGTTTCCTTTGCTGCAGCTTCATTTGAAGTATAATTAATTAATATGTGATAGTTTTTCTCTTCAGCCAGTTTTATACAGATTGCTCTTCCAATTCCTCGAGAACCCCCTGTTATGATTGCACATTTCATATGTGTTTCGGTTTGTTTATATATTGACAACTAAAAGCAGTCAATAATTACGTTGTCTTTAAATATTTTTTTACTTCCTCCAAATAAGGATACATTACCATGTCATTCGAAAATACCGGAATAATCTTTCTGATATCATCATATAATGCTTTGGTTTCAGATGAAACTTTATCTTGGTACCCAAGGTATTCTATCGCCTGAATCACAGTAATGGCTTCAATCGCCAAAACCTCAAAGGCATTTTCGATTACTTTTCTGCAGATCACCGCTGCATTGGTTCCCATACTTACAATATCCTGATTATCATTATTATTAGGAATACTGTGAACGTACATCGGGTTTGATAACATCTGACTTTCTGCTGTTGTAGAAGTTGCCGTAAACTGAACGCCCTGCATCCCAAAATTGAAACCTAATTTACCCAAATTCACAAAAGGAGGCAGAATTTCATTAATTTTTGAATTTAAAAGATAATTCAATTGTCTTTCAGCCAGCATCGTTAATTTTGTTACCACAATTTTAAGCTTATCCATTTCTAAAGAAATATAATCTCCATGGAAGTTTCCCCCATGATAAACATGTTGGTCTGCCACATTGATGATTGGGTTATCGTTTGCTGAGTTGATTTCGTTTTCCAAAACCTTTTCAGTGTATTCCAAAGTATCGAGAACAGGCCCTAAAATTTGCGGAATACATCTTAACGAATAATATTCCTGCACTTTTTCTTTAAAAACCTTTTCCTGCTCCTCAAAATGAGTGTACAAATGATCGGCTCTTTTTCTTATTAATTTACTGTCAGACAAATGAGCACGCATTTTTTCAGCGATTTTCTGTTGCCCAGCATGAAGTTTCGTTGCGTTTAACACTTCCGAAAAGTGATCGTCATACGCCTGAACGATTTCGTTGATTGCACACGATAATTTCAATGAGATTTCAGTAAGCTGATTCGCTTTATAAGCATTAACCATGCCTATCCCAGACATCACAGAGGTTCCGTTCATTAGCGCTAAACCTTCTCGAATCTCTACCTGAATAGGCTCCAAATTTTCAATTTCAAAAATTTCTTTTGTTGATCTTCTTTCGCCTTTATAGAAAACTTCGCCTTCCCCAATTAGAACTAAAGCTAAATGGGCCAATTGCACCAAATCTCCGCTTGCTCCTACGCCTCCGTGCTCGAAAATAAGTGGTGTAATATTTCTGTTAATCAATTCCTTAAGCAACTTAACAACAGATTCATGCACTCCCGAATTTCCACGAGACAAAGTGTTCAATCTTGCCAACATACAGGCCTTCACTTCGTCAGCAGGAAGTGGATTTCCTATACCCGACGAATGACTTCTGATTAAATTATATTGTAACTGGTGTGTATCTTCATCGCTTATTTTGAACTGAGCCATCGGTCCAAAACCGGTATTCACTCCATAAATTACTTTATTTTTCGAAAATTCTTTAAGAAAAGAAAAACTTTCATTCACCCTTTGGAGAAGTGAAGGATCCAATTCTATGCTTTCGTTTTCAACAATAATTCTTTGAAAATCTCTCAGTTCTAAAAAGTTATTTATTTTCATCAATTAAAAGTAATAGTATATAATTTTGTAGAATATAATTAATTGTCACTAATTTTGCGCAAAGATAAAAGTTTTATTAAACAAATGGACAAAGAAATTGTTGATGTTTTAGTAATTGGAGCTGGGCCTTCCGGATGCGTATCTTCTGCTTATCTGAAGAAGAATAACATCAATGTGAAAGTTGTTGAAAAAACAAAATTCCCCAGACTTGTCGTTGGCGAAAGCCTTATTCCCAGAGTGATGGATCATTTTGACGAGGCCGGATTGTTTCCTGCATTAGATAAAATGGGCTTTGAAAAGAAACTCGGCGCACGTTTTATGCGTGGAGACGAAGTCTGCATTTTTGATTTCAGCAACAAGTTCGGAGAAGGATGGGACTGGACGTGGCAAGTTCCAAGAGCTGATTTCGACAATACTTTAGCTCAGGAAGTGATTAATAAAGGCGTTGACCTTGAATTTGAAACGGAAGTAATCGGAATTGAATTTAATGGTACCGATTCTATTACAACCGTTAAAGACAAAGACGGAAAAACAAAAGAGATCCATGCAAAATTCGTAATTGATTCCAGCGGCTACGGAAGAGTTTTGCCAAGACTTTTAGATTTAGAAAAGCCATCAAAATTATCTCCGCATTCTGCTATTTTTGCACATGTAGAAGACATTAACAGAGAAGAAGGTGAAGAGGGAACTTTAATTTCTTTTGATATTATAGAAACCGAAGTCTGGCTTTGGGTCATCCCTTTTTCAAATGGAAATACAAGTATCGGAATCGTCGGCCCGACCGAATATATTGAGAAATTATCTGAAAACGGAGATCCTACAGAAGCTTTGAGAAAAGCAATTTCTCTTTCTGATTATTACGTGAAACGTTTTGGAGATGTAGAATTTCTTTTTGAACCAAGACATTTAAAAGATTATTCTTGCTCGGTTAAAAAATTATATGGTGACGGATTTGCCTTAACGGGAAATGCTTCAGAATTTCTTGATCCTGTTTTCTCATCAGGGATGGCATTTGCAACCGAGGGCGGAATGACTGCCGCAAAACTGGCAATAAGACAATTAAACGGCGAAAAAGTCGACTGGCAAAAAGAATATTCAGATTATATTTTATACGGTGTAAACGTTTTTACAACCTATGTGAAAGAATGGTACACCGGAAATCTTCAGGAATTATTTTTCCACCAACCGGAAAATCCTGATGTCAAAAGAAAAATTTGCGCTGTTTTGGCAGGTTATGTCTGGGACAAAAAAAACACATTCGTGCGAATACACGATACCGCAGTCGTAAACCTGGCAAATTTCATTAAAGCAGAAAAAGAACAAGCATAAAAAAACCGGTCTGAAAATTCTCAGACCGGTTTTTTTTATTTTAAAGCTTCCTTTATTGCTTTTCCTAGTTCTTTCCCTGTCTTTTCGTATGCTGCAGCGATCCTACCGTATTCCATACCGTAATCTACTTTACTTCCGGTGCCTTCGATTTTATCTCCTTTTATTGTTGCTAAAACATTTGAAGGATTTGCGGTTTCAACAATCGTTATTTCTGATGATAATTTCCCGGGTTGCATGATAAATCCACTCCATCCTGCGTACATCCATTTTGGATGAATGATTAGGGTATATTTAGTTTCAACGTTTTGAATGAACTTAATTTTCTTTGATTTATTTAAACCCTCAATAAATTTTTCAGTCCAAATCGTTTCCGCATGCTGCTCCCAAATATCAATCCATTTTTTCCACGCTTCTTCCCCTTTTTTGGCTACCGTTTCTTTATGTCTTCTTTCTAAATATTCAGTTTCTGTAAAATTTTCGGTCTGAAATAGCGGGCTTCCATAATTACGTTCAACATTAACTTCTGTCTGACCTTTTAAAAAATTCAAATTTCCAGATTCTACGGTCAGTTTATTTTGAGCGAAAATAGTTGTGGCAATCGGTAACAACACCAATAGAAATATTTTTTTCATATTTTTAATTTAAGAGTACAAATATAATGTCAGAAAAAGAAAAAGCATCTTAAATGAACAATAATATTTCTAACTTATTTGAATAAAATTTTAAAATTTACCTTAAATCAATAAACGTAATCGGTTTTCTACTGTTTGGGTTGAAAACTGTTTTAGACAAAATATCAAAATTCACCATTTCAATTTTCGGGCTTACTCTCAATTTTGCACGAAAATGGTCTCTCACTTCTCCTTCAAAACTTTCCTCTTCTCTTTCTGTGCTCAGTTTAATGATAATTTCATCCAAACCGATTTCATTCGACTGAATGACAATCTGGTAACATAAAATTCCTTCAAAATCATTCAAAATATCATTCATTGCAGGCGGATACAAAGTTGTTCCTTTATATTTGATCATCTGTTGCTTTCTTCCCACAACCGGACCCAATCTCATCGTACTTCTTCCGCATTGACAAGGTTCGTAATGAGCTTTAACTAGATCTCCCGTTTTAAATCTCAACAAAGGAAGTGCTTCAACACCTAAAGTAGTTATTGTTAATTCTCCACTTTCTCCATCTTTTACTGCATTTCCTTCGTCGTCGAGAATTTCTGTTATAATTAATTCCGGATGTTGATGACCACCAACTTGATGTTCACATTCAGTAAATGCAGTGCTCATTTCCGTGGAAGCATATGTTGAAAATAATTGAATATTCCACTTTTCTTTAATTTTTTGTGAAAGAATATTGTCAGTAAAATCCTGATTTTTGATACTTTCACCAATACAAACAGCGCCGTAAACGCTTGAATTTTTATAATCAATTCCATGCTTTTCAGCGTAATCAATCATTTTTAAAAGAAAAGAAGGAACAGTAATCAGATATTTCGGTTGATACCTGAAAATAGAATCCCATTGAAGTTCGGGAATTCCCGGGCCCATTCTAACAACACTTGCGCCCATTTTTCTTAAACCTAAAAAATAAGCCAAACCAGCCATAAATCTTTTATCAATAGTCGTAATCATCTGTACAACATCTCCTTTCTGAATTCCTGCACAGGCAAAAGAAATCGCTTCGTTGTAAGCTAATCTTTCAAGATCTTTATCTGACAAACCGAAAGTTACCGGATCACCAAGAGTTCCGGAAGTCGTGCTGTAATCTACAATTTGATTCTGGGGAATACAGAAAAAATCATCATTATTCTGCTGAATGTCATTCTTTGAAGTCGTTGGAATTTTCTGCAAATCTTCCAAAGTCTGAATTTCAGAAATCTGAATCTTATTTTCTTTGAATAATTTCTGATAGAAAGGCGAATTTGCTTTCAAATATTTCAAAAGCTCCTGAAGTTTTTCTTCCTGAAACTTTTTGATGTCCTGAATACTTGATTTCTCGATGAGTGGGAAGAGTTCCAATAGTTTAAATTTAGATGACAAATTTATTTAAATTAAAATTAAAAGTTTGAAGTAAAAAGGCCATGAAAGTTTTATTCCCACAGATTGCACTGATTTTCACAGATAATTGTTTTAAAATTTAATCTCATAAATCTGCGTTATCTGTAAAATCTGCGGGAGAAAAAGTTTTTTGCTAAAACCTGATTTGAGAGCGGGCTAAAGCCCGATCCTATTGATATGCTAGCAAGATGTTTTACTCATTAACTGCTAAAAAATTCACATTTGACCATCCACCATTCACTTTTGAAAACGTTTCAATTTTGCAAAATTTTCAATAATCCCAATCAAAATAAAACATATATTATAAACCGACAAAAATCACTAAATTTGCCAACTTGATTAATCAACGAAATTGAGAAATTACAATGAGCCAATTTAAAGAATATAAAAACCTCAACCTTATAGATGTAGCCGAGAATGTTTCGGAATTCTGGAAAGCAAACGACACTTTTGCAAAAAGTGTGGAAACACGTCAGGGAAATCCTGAGTTTGTGTTTTACGAAGGTCCGCCTTCAGCCAACGGAATGCCCGGAATTCACCACGTTATGGCAAGAGCGTTGAAAGATATTTTCTGTCGTTACCAAACGCAAAACGGGAAACAGGTTTTCCGTAAAGCGGGTTGGGATACGCACGGACTTCCTGTGGAATTAGGAGTTGAAAAAGAACTCGGAATCACTAAAGAAGATATTGGCAAAAAAATTTCGATTGAAGATTACAACAAAGCTTGTCGTGAAGCGGTAATGCGTTACACCGATGTTTGGAATCACCTAACCGAAAAAATCGGGTATTGGGTAGATCTTGAAGATCCGTATATCACATACAAGTCAAAATATATGGAAACGGTTTGGTGGTTGTTGAAGCAATTGTACAGCAAAGAATTGCTATATAAAGGTTACACCATTCAGCCTTACTCTCCAAAAGCAGGAACCGGACTTTCTTCTCACGAATTAAATCAGCCTGGAACGTATCGTGATGTTACCGATACAACAATTGTTGCTCAGTTTAAAGTTAAAAAAGATTCTTCCGAATTATTCAACGATGTTGACGGAGATGTAAACGTTTTAGCATGGACGACAACTCCTTGGACCTTGCCTTCAAACACAGCTTTGGCGGTAGGAAGAGATATTGAATATGTTGTCGTAAAAACTTTCAACCAATATACTTTTGAGTCTGTAACTGTTGTTTTAGCCAGAGTTTTATTAGAAAAGAATTTCGGTAAAAAATTCGTGGAAGGAACTGATGAAGATTTGGCAAACTATACTTCAGACAGCAAAACAATTCCATTTAAAATTGTAAAAGAATTTACCGGAGAAAAATTAGCCGGAACTCAATACGAACAGTTAATTCCTTGGTTTACGCCGGATGAAACCCCTGAAAAAGCGTTCAAAGTAATCATCGGAGATTTTGTAACGACGGAAGACGGTACAGGTATCGTTCACATTGCTCCAACTTTTGGTGCGGATGATGCGAGAGTTGCGAAAGAAAACGGAGTTCCGCCGATGTTGGTGAAAGATGAGAATGATAATTTGGTTCCGTTGGTTGATTTGCAAGGTAAATTTATCAAAGGAGATAATGTTCCAGAAACTTTCTCAGGAAAATACATCAAAAACGAATATTACAACGAAGGAACTGCACCTGAAAAATCTTGGGATGTAGAACTGGCCATTGTTTTAAAAACAGAAAATAAAGCTTTTAAAGTTGAAAAATATGTTCACAGCTACCCTCATTGCTGGAGAACCGACAAACCTGTTTTATACTATCCGTTAGATTCTTGGTTCGTAAAAATGACGGCTGTAAAAGACCGTTTGGTTGAATTAAATGAAACCATCAACTGGAAGCCAAAATCTACAGGAGAAGGCCGTTTTGCCAATTGGTTGGAAAACGTAAACGATTGGAATCTTTCCCGATCAAGATATTGGGGAATTCCTTTGCCGATCTGGAGAACAGAAGATTTAAAAGAAGAAAAAATCATCGGTTCTGTAGAAGAATTATACAACGAAATTGAAAAATCTGTTGCTACAGGATTAATGAAAGAAAATCCGTTCAAAGGATTTGAAATCGGAAATATGTCTGAAGAAAACTATTCTTTGGTTGATCTGCACAAAAATGTGGTTGACAAAGTAGTTTTGGTTTCAGATTCAGGAAAAGCAATGAATCGTGAAAGCGACCTTATCGACGTTTGGTTCGATTCAGGGGCGATGCCTTATGCGCAGTTGCATTATCCTTTTGAGAATAAAGAATTAATCGATAATAATAAAGCTTTCCCGGCAGATTTCATTGCGGAAGGTGTTGACCAGACTCGTGGTTGGTTCTACACGCTTCACGCTATCGGAACTGCGGTTTTTGACTCAGTTGCTTATAAAAATGTAATGAGTAACGGACTTGTTTTGGATAAAAACGGTCAGAAAATGTCAAAACGTTTAGGAAATGCTGTTGACCCATTTGAAACTCTTGCGGTTTACGGACCAGATGCAACGCGTTGGTACATGATTTCGAATGCAAATCCTTGGGAAAACCTGAAATTTGACATTGAAGGAATTGATGAAGTGAGAAGAAAATTCTTCGGAACTCTTTACAACACGTATTCATTCTTTGCTCTGTATGCAAATGTTGACGGATTTAAATTCGCCGAACCCGCGGTTCAAAATCGACCGGAAATCGACCGTTGGATTTTATCTGAATTGAATCTTTTAATCAAAGAAGTAAAAGCATTCTACGAAGATTATGAGCCAACAAGAGTGGCAAGATCGATCAGTAATTTCGTGAATGACAATTTATCAAACTGGTACGTAAGATTGTGCAGAAGACGTTTCTGGAAAGGAGATTATTCTGATGACAAAATCTCTGCTTACCAAACTTTATATACGTGTCTTGAAACTGTTGCCAAATTATCGGCACCAATCGCTCCGTTCTTTATGGATCAATTATATCAGGATTTGAACAAAGTAACAGGAAAAGACAGTGTAGAATCTGTGCATTTAACAGACTTCCCGGTTGCGGATGAAGGTTTAATCGATCAGGATTTGGTTGAAAAAACCCATTTAGCACAAAACATTACAAGTATGGTTTTCTCATTGAGAAAAAAGGAAAACGTAAAGGTGCGTCAACCGTTACAAAAAGTGTTAATTCCTGTGTTGGATAAGAAAACTGAAGAGCAGATTTTAGCCGTTGCAGAATTAATTAAACAAGAAGTTAACGTTAAAGAATTACAATTAATCAATGCCGAAGAAGCATCTCATTTAATTGTAAAACAGATCAAACCAAACTTCAAAACTTTAGGTTCAAGACTTGGAAAAGATATGAAAGTTGTTGGTAGTGAAATTACTAATCTTTCTGCTGAGCAAATTTCATCTTTAGAAAAAGAAGGAAAGATAGATATTCAAGGATATGAAATTACATTAAATGATGTAGAAATTTCAACAAAAGATATCCCGGGATGGACGGTAACTTCAGACGGAAAAACAACTGTGGCACTAGATTTGAAGATGACTGATGAATTGAAATCTGAAGGTATTGCAAGAGAATTTATCAACAGGATCCAAAATCTGAGAAAAGAAAAAGATTTTGAATTAACAGACAGAATAAGCATCGTTTTGGAAGAAAACACACCGTTTCTTCAACAAATCAAGCAAAATGAAGAATATATTTCATCTGAGGTCTTGTCAAATAAAATAGAAATTGTATCTTCACTTTCAAATTTTAACGAAATCGATATTGATGAGATTAAATTTAAAGTGAATGTTGAAAAAAATTAATATATAACTATTGTTTTTTCAATTTCCAAATCATAAATTTATTAAAAAAGAAAAAGACAATGCAAGACGAAAGAGTAAAATATAACGACTCTGATTTACAAGAGTTTAAAAAGATAATCAAAGAAAAAATTGAGAAAGCAGAGAAAGATTTACAACTGATCAGAGAAAGCTTTATCAACGATCAAAATAACGGTACCGACGATACATCGCCTACCTTCAAAGCTTTTGAAGAAGGTGCAGAAACGCTGAGCAAAGAGCAAAACTCTATTTTGGCAGGAAGACAGGAAAAGTTTGTAAGAGATCTGAAAAATGCTTTGATAAGAATTGAAAACAAAACTTACGGCGTTTGTAGAGTTACGGGAAAACTGATTCCGAAGGAAAGACTTCTGGCTGTACCACATGCTACTTTGAGTATTGAAGCTAAAAATATGAAGAGATAATTATTTTTATCTTATTTTTGTAAATAATTAATTGGGTTTATATAATGTTTTGCAGCATTGTATAAACCTAATTTTTAATTATATCTATGAGTGAATTTTTGATTTTAGGGATTATCCTCGTCGTTGTTTTATGGTTTTTTAATAAAGATCGAATCAAAAACAGATTCTATCCGGAAAAGCCTAAAAATCTGACGATCGATCAGCAATTCAACTCAGACAAGCGAGAAAGAGAAAAAGAAATCGACAGACTTCTCAGCAAAATGGGCAAAAACGGAATCAATGATTTGTCTGCAAAAGACAGAAAAAGGCTCGACGAACTTTCAAAACATTAAGTCTTCGATTACGCTGAGACTGACAAAAAAAATAAAATTAAAATGGAAGCATTAATTGTACACCCAAAAAACCAAATGGAGCTGAATGCGCTGAAAAGCGTAATGAAAGACATGGGAATTCGATATGAAAAATTTCATACCAGAGGCGCAAAAACTCAAACTTTTGAGAAAAAAACTCCTGTTAAGAAAGAAAATACTGGTAAGGATTTTAAAGACAAACCAAAGACGAATAGGTAATGAAGAAGATTGCACTCATCACTTTTCTTATTTTATTAATAGATCAGGCTTCAAAAATTTACATCAAAACGAATTTTAACCTTAACGACAGTGTTTCTGTTTTTCCCGGTTTTAAATTAACATTTGTAGAAAACCCGGGCATGGCTTATGGTTTTCATTTTGGCGGAATGCTTGGCAAATATTTTTTAGTGATTGTTCGTATTTTTCTGATTGGCGGAATGGTTTACTTGTTCAACAAATGGCTTAAAAGAGGCGAATCTAATTATCTGATTATCCCAATGTCGATTATTTTTGCCGGAGCAATTGGAAATCTTATCGACGGAATGTTCTATGGTTTAATTTTCGACAGCGGAATGGTTTACGATGAAAACGTCAATCAATGGATTGGTTATGGCGGGGTTTCTAAACTGGTTCCTTTCGGAGAAGGATATTCTACTTTTATGAAAGGTTGCGTTGTTGATATGCTGCATTTTCCGTTAGTTGACTGGTACGTTCCTGAAAGCTGGCCTTTAATTGGAGGGAAACACCTTGAGTTCTTCAAATACATCTTTAATGTTGCCGATTCTGCAATCACTGTTGGGGCCGCATTACTTTTAATTTTCAGAAAAAAAGCTTTTCCAAACGGACTGGAGTTCTAAAATATTTCATACTTTTATGAAACCTTCAAGGTTTACAATGTATGAAAAGAATTATAAAAAATACAATCAAAATTTTCCTGCTACTTTTTGTGGCAGGAATTATTTTTATCATCTGGTCAAACTTTACGATTAAAAATCAGACGGAAGATTATGTGACTTCTAATATTTCAACTTTACCAAATGAGAAAACGGGACTTCTTTTAGGAACAAGTAAAACTTTATCCAACGGAGCACCGAATGCTTATTTTTTTAATCGAATTGAAGCTGCTGCAGAATTATTTAAATCAGGGAAAATTCAAAACATCATTGTAAGCGGAGATAACTCTAAAAAGGATTACAACGAGCCCGAAGAAATGAAAAATGAACTCATCAAAGCCGGAGTTCCTGCTGAGAAAATTTTCGAAGATTTTGCGGGTTTCAGAACTTTAGATTCTGTTCTTCGTGCAAAAGAGATTTTCGGACAAAGCTCATACATTATTATTTCACAGAGATTCCATAATGAAAGAGCGGTTTATCTTGCTAGAAAAAATAATATTGAAGCTTGGGGCTATAATGCTGCAGATGTGAATAAATATGTTGGTTTAAAAACCAATGCAAGAGAAAAACTGGCAAGAGCAAAGGTTTTCTGGGACTTTATGTTTGGGGTGGAGCCGAAGTTTGGCGGGGACAAGATTTTGATTCCTTAACTTTATTCTTCCCGCTAATTTCACAGATTTACACAGATTTTTTGTTGAAAATATTTCATTTCAAATAATGTTTTTACAAAATATAAATCTGCTAAATCAGCAGAATCCACGAGAGAATTTTAATTTTTGGCTAAAGCCAATTACCTTTCTAAATACATAGAGCTGGCTAAAATCTGCTTCTATTGATAAAAAACTTTCTATAATCCTCGGTGTAAATCTGTGAAATCTGTAGGATAAATACCTAAATTTGCAGTTCAATAATTTCTTAAAAATAATTTTAAACAAATGTCAAGAATTCTTACCGGCATACAAGCCACCGGAACACCGCACCTTGGAAACCTTTTGGGTGCAATTATTCCTGCAATAGAGCTTTCTAAGCAAGCAGGAAACGAATCATTTTTATTCATTGCGAATCTTCATTCATTGACGCAGATTAAAGATGCAAAAGAACTAAAACAAAACACCTACGAAATTGCTGCGGCTTGGCTTGCTTGCGGACTTGATACCGAAAAAACATTTTTTTACAGACAGAGCGACATCCCTGAAACCTGTGAACTTTCTTGGCATTTATCATGTTTTTTTCCATATCAGAGACTTACTTTAGCACATTCTTTTAAAGATAAAGCAGACCGTTTGCAGGATGTAAATGCAGGGTTGTTTACTTATCCTATCTTAATGGCTGCAGATATTTTATTGTATGATGCAGAAGTTGTTCCTGTAGGAAAAGATCAGCTTCAGCATTTGGAAATTGCCCGTGATGTAGCTTCAAGATTTAATAATCAGATGGGTGAAGTTTTGGTTTTACCTCAAGCCGAATTGCAGGAAGACACCAAATACGTTCCCGGACTTGATGGCCATAAAATGTCTAAATCGAGAGGAAATATCATCAACATTTTTTTATCTGAAAAAGAATTAAAGAAGCAAGTAATGAGCATCGAAAGCGATTCTAAAACTCTGGAGGAGCCGAAAGATCCTTCTACAGACAAGACTTTTGCTATTTATGAATTGATTGCGACGCCTGAACAAACAGAAGAATTAAGAGCAAAATATTTAGCTGGAAACTTTGGTTACGGTCATGCTAAAAAAGAACTTTTAGATTTAATTTTAATAAGATTTGAAAAAGAAAGAGAATTGTTTTCTTACTATATGAACAATCTTGAAGAACTTGAGTTAAAACTTCAGGAAGGTGCAGCAAAAACAAGAGTTATTGCTACGGAAACTATTAAAAGAGTGAGAGAAAGTTTGGGAATTTAATTCTGAACACCGAGAGGTCAAAAAGCAATATAAATATTTCAACCAAAGCAAATTCATTTTTGCTTTGGTTTTTTCTTTTATATTTTTCATGCATGCAAAATTTTACATTTATTCATAAAGACAACAGAAAAATAAATGAATATAAAAGCCTATAATACAAACACTTAAAATTTTATATTTTTCAAAAAAAAGTGAAAAGTGTTGCATGACAATTATTTTTTTGATTCATTTGTAAAGTTGAACCAAATGCGCAGAAAGTTTAAACACAAATTAATTTTAATTATTAAATAATTATTAAATGAAAAAATTATTATTCGCAGCTTTTTTAGTTGCCGGAACAACTTTAGGGTTCGCTAAAGACAACGTACAAAATCCAAAATCTACAAACAACGAATCATCGAAAGTAGAAAGCAATGTTGAAAAACCTCAAACAATTTACCAGTTTGACTCTCTTGAAGAGGCACAAAAATTTTTAGCAGAGTGTAAAGATCTTGTGGTAGTTACAACAGTAAAGGATGGACAAACAGTAATACTCTCAACACATGAGTCAACTCGTCCTTGTATTCTTGAAAATCCAGGAACAAGAATTTATGTGATAAAAGCGTAGTTTATTTTCAAAAAAAGAAGGCAAGAGGTTTTCTCAACCTCTTGCTTTTTTAAAAAAACAATTTTATGAATAAATACATTACAATATTCGTACTAATTTGTTCTACACTCACATATAGCCAAGTTAGTGTTACTTACGAATCTATTATTAGACCAATCATAAATTATAATGGTTTTAATTTTCCAGATAGTCAAAAAGCAGAAATCGAAAGACAGATTTTAGAGAATGCCAAAAAACCGGAAAAATATGTGCTGTACTATAATGATGGTAATAGTTTTTTTCAAAGAGATTCTAATGAAAAATTATCAACAAGAGAGCAAAAGACGGAATTCTTTCGCTTAAAAGATAATAAAGGTCTTTATAAATTAAGTGATTATATTGTAGAAGAATTTTATGGATATTATCCCATGGATGATGTAAGCGTAGAGTTTACAAACGAAACACAAACTATTGAAAACTATAACTGTAAAGCAGCACTTTACAAAATAGGAAATGATGAGAGCAAAGTTTGGTATACCGAAGATATTCCTGTTTCTGCTGGACCGTACAATTACTATAAAGTACCTGGTCTAATTCTAAAAGTAGAAAGTCCGAATCTTTTTTGTTATGCAACCAATGTTTCAAAAAATGTGAGTGAAAATGACATAAAAAAGATGGACCCGACCTTAAAAGTATATGAAGGTGACAAACTAAAACTCAAGAATCAAGAAGGGGGTATTAAATTTTTAGAAAATAAAAGAATGAAAGCTAGTGAAATGATAAAAAACATGCAAAAGAACTAAAGAACCGAAAGGTTTTGTATTGATTATAATTACTAATGAAGTATCTAATTACTTTCCCTTTTCTTTTCTTTGTTCACTTTTTTTGGGGGCAAAATATTGAAGTAAAAACAATTAGCAAAGAAAAGAAAAATCTTGATAATGTAAACGTACAATTAATAAAAAACAACAAAACAATAAATTTCAAAACTACAAACGAAAACGGTGTTTGTAGTTTTGTTGTTTCTGAAAAAGGCATTTATACTTTAAAATTTACTTCTTTGCTCTACAAAACAAAATTTGTAGAGATAAATACCTTTGAAAAATCTGATTTTGAAATCTTATTGGAGCAACAAATTACCGAAATTCAAGAAGTTAAAATAAAAGCACGCCCAAAAATAGCATTTGCAAAAGGAGATACTATTTCCTATAATATAAAGGTTGTAAAAGACGGAACAGAAAGAACCGTAGAAGATTTAATCAAAAAATTACCCGGGCTGGATATCAATGAAAACGGAAAAGTTACCAATAATGGAAATATTGTAGGACAAGTTTTGGTTGATGGTAACCAATTTTTTGGTAAAAACCATAAAATGGCAACCCAAAACATTACTGCAGATATGATTGATGGTGTTGATTTTTGGAAAAACTACACAACCATGAGTGGAAATCAATCGACTGCTTTAAATTTAAAATTAAAGGACGAATACAAAGGACGAATAACGGGAAATGCACAAGCCAATTACGGCAATAAAAATAGTTATCTTGCTCATGCCAATTTATTCAAATTTAGCAAAGCAGGCAATATAGCCATAATCGCAAATGCTAATTCCATTGCCAAAGACCCTATAGGAATGATGGATTTTTATGAAATGAACAAGCAAGATGATGGAGATAATGGGAATGATGCTACACGTCTTGATACACCTACGTTCTTAAATAATGACGGAAGGGTGAAAGATAAAAACAATCAATTTGGTGCACTACAGTATTCAAAATCAAACAAAACCTTTTCTATAACTGCATTTTCAATCTTCAATACTGCCCAATTAGAAAAACTATCAACTATTAGCAGAATTGCCTTTGAAGGACAACCTGCAACATATAATTTATATGAAAATCGGACAGAAAAAAATAAAGGATTTTTTGGTACAACACAGATAAAAATAAAAAAGACATTCGCAGACAAAAGTTTTCTTTATTACAATTTTGGATTTAATACTGCGGAGGATAACTTTAATCAGGAAATAAATAGAAATTCAAATCTTATCAATACATTCTATGATATAGAAAATGGTATTAAAAGTAACACATTAGGAAATTTTATTTCCTGGAATAAAAAATTCAATATCACTAAAATCTCAATTGATTTTTCACAGCAAAAAAATACAAAAAAATCAATTTTACAGATGAACTCTTCAGAAAATCTATTCCAAAATCCCTTCAACAATTTATTACAAATTTTGGATTTAGATTCAGAAAAATATTCTTTACAGTTTAACTTAAAAAACAATTTTAGCTTTGCGACGATAAATTATCGTTCCGGATATTTTTATAAAAATGAGGATGCCAGATTATCAGAATTTTTCACCTCTGAATCTGAAGTGAAAAATTTAAAAACTTACGATTTTATCAATGAAATATTTATTCAAAAGGGCATAGGAAGCTTTGATTTATCAGGAACTTTAACATCTCATTTTCTTAATTTTAACCAAGTAGAAAAGTATTATTTCGACAAAAATTTTAAGATACAATACAAGTTACAATCAAAGGCAAGTATGGTTTTCGCTTTGGAATATATAAATCAGTATAAATCTCCCGATTTTATTCAACTATTATATGATCAAAATTACAACCGTAACTTATCATATATGCGGAATGCTTCATTATCCCCAGAAACTTTGGTTAATGCCAATGCTTTCAAATTCAATTTTATTAGTTTTAATTTATCCAAAGGAAATTATTTTTTTTCAATACTAGCGTACGAAAAAGCCAACTCCAATTTTTCAACAGACGTAACCAATTTTGGACTTTTTTCTCAATCACTTAATGTTCTTGGTAATTTAAACGATCGCTGGTTCTTACTTACTTCAGATGATAGAAGAATAGGAAATTTTCTCACATTGAAATCTAAATTTACAGGATCATACAGCCGCACAAATAATTTCGTCAGTCAGCAATCCAATGAAACCAGTATAAAAAACATAGAAATAGGGCAAAAAATTTCATCCAAATCTAAGGAAATTCCTGTACAATTTGATTTAGGATATACATTTACTAAATCATTTTTTAAGCAAAGTCTTTTTAATACATCTTCAAGTCAACAAAATCTAAAATTATCTTTAGGGTTACGTGCAAATATTCATAAAGAATGGTTGGGAAATATATTAGGAGAGTACTTCATTCAGAAAACGCAACAAACTATATTAAAAGACTTTCTGTTGGGCGGACAAATTTCTTACAGAAAAGAAAATTCTAACTTTGAATACAATTTACTATTCAATAATGTACTGAATTTAAACAATTTTGAATATATTAATAGTTCTGTAAGTTTATTAGGAACGGAAGAAACTGCAATAGTTGCATTACACGGTTATATTACGGGAGGTTTAAAATATTATTTTTGATCATTAAGCATTTCAGACTTTCTTACAAATATTCTTTAATCTGTAAAAGATGCTTTATCACTTTCAGATCTTCCCCTTCTTTATTTTCATTTAAAACATCAAAGAAAATAATATCCATGCCGAAATTCTGAGCACCGATTACATCAGCAATCCAATCGTCACCAATCAGAATACTTTCTTCTTTTTTAGCATCAGAAAGTCCTAAAGAATACTCAAAAATTGCAGGATTAGGTTTTCTTACTCCAACCGAATCTGCGCTTGTAATCGTCTGAAAATAATGATCAATTTTTGAAAGAATACATTTTCTTTCCGTTACTTCCTGAAAACCGTTTGAAATAATATGAAGCGTATAATCTTTAGCTTTTAAATAGTCTAAAATATATTGTGCGCCTTCAACCAGATGATTGTAATTCAAAATTTTATCTAAAAAATGTTCTTCAAAAAACATAGATAATTCCAGATCATCAATTCCAAAACGCTTGAATGTATCATAAAAACGGTGCTTTCTAAGATATTCTTTATCAATTTCGCCATCTCTGATCTGCTCCCAAAGCTTTTCATTGATTTCATGATATACAGAATGAAATTCTTCAAAATCAATAGTATGTTTTAAAGTAATTTCTTCTTTCTCGAAAAGATCTTTTATTGTTAAATAAGCGTTTCTACGGTGATCCCAAAGCGTATTGTCGAGATCAAAAAAAATGTGCTGAATTTTCATACAGCACAAAATTAATGATTTTTAATTTTTCGAAAGATGGTAATGATTATTTTTAATCTTTACAACGTCAAGACTTTTTGAGAAACTAAGCAAAAAATCAATGGTTTGTTTTTTGGGTTTCAAACTTTTCACTTTTAAAGAATCGTTATTTTTCATAGGCAAAAAATGTTTTTTCTTTAAAACGTGAAACATTGTGAATTATTATCTCGTCAGGACAATATTATTTTCTTCCATTATTTTTCTTAGATTGATTAATGCATAGCGAACACGTCCCAAAGTAGTATTAATACTCATATCTGTATGCTCGGCAATCTCTTTAAAACTTAGTCCGTCAAAAAACCTGAGTTTTATCACCTCCTGTTGATTCTGTGGTAAAAACTGCAGCATTTTGAGTAAATCCTCCTGAATCTGAAGACTTACCAACTGATCTTCAATATTTTCTGAAGGCTCTCTAATTAAGTCGAAAATAGAAAACTCGTCACTTTCAAAAGTAGTTTCTGAAACTTTTATATTTTTTGCTTTAGCACGAAAATGATCAATAATAAGATTCTGAGCAATTCTTTTTGCCCAAAGAATAAATTTACCTTCTTCGTTGTAACGACCTTCTTTAAGCATTACAATAATTTTTATAAAGGTATCCTGAAAGATATCATTCGCCAAATCCTGATCATTTATTTTATATAGTATAAACGTAAACAATTCTCTCTGGTGGCGATGTATAAGGGTAGATAATGCTTCTTCGTCTCCTTTTTGGTATAGAGAAATTAATAGACTGTCCGTTGATTTCATAACTCATCTCATATATTATCCGCCGACAAACATTTTCCTGACTTAAATCAAGTGAATTTTTAGTTTGCCAAAACAGTATTAGAGTAGAGTCTTATCTATAAGCATTTAAATTATGCTGTAAATATAAATAAAATTTTAATAACTGTTAACCATTTATTAATAATTCTGAAGAATTATTTAAAAAAGATTACTTTAACATGTCATGTAAGAAAGATGTTGGAATATTTAATGTGAAATTAACATTTACTCCTTTTAATTCTTTACCATTTAAACCAGAATTTCCAATAGGAAAAGCATAACCTCCGGTAAGATCTAAAATTCCAAAAAGAGTAACCCCAATTTTGGGGGCCACATATTTATTCGTTCCCTCAACTCCAGCAAGAAAATAGCAAGAATGATAAAAATCTACATTCTTTTCAAAATTAAACAAAACATCAGCCTGTAATTTGGGCATTATGGCAAAATCCGAATTTGCAGAACCCATCAAAGCGGAAGCTCCCAAACGATAAATTACATCATCATTTTTAAGAAACATCAGTTTCCCGCCGACTTCACCGAAGCTTTGATTTTGGTACACATATCCTACATTAATCATTTTGTGCACCGTGTATTGTGCTTTTATAAAAGTGCTTACGAAAAAAAGTAAAAGTATGGTAATTGCAAATCGCATTTTCATTGTAAAGTATTTAAGTGTAAAAATAAAAAAAACTGCTTTAGCATATTCATGTTAAAGCAGTTTCTATACCGAAAAGCAGAATTAAATTCCGAAAGCGGATTTAATTTCTTCTACTTTATCTAATTTCTCCCATGTGAAGAACTCTAAACCTGTAAGAGTCAACTCATTTTTGTGCCCTTTATTAAAGGTTTTATCTGCAACGAAATGCTCTCTACCCATGTGTCCGTAAGAAGCAGTTTCCTGGTAGATAGGATTTCTTAATTTTAAATTTTGCTCGATAGCGTAAGGTCTCAAATCGAAAACCGTAGATACTTTTTTAGCAATTTCACCATCATTTAAGCCAACTTTAGAAGTTCCATATGTATTGATGTATAAACCACAAGGTTCAGCAACACCAATAGCATAAGAAACCTGCACCAAAACTTCATCAGCAACACCTGCAGCAACAAGATTTTTAGCAATGTGTCTTGTAGCATACGCAGCACTTCTGTCTACTTTTGAAGGATCTTTTCCAGAAAACGCACCACCACCGTGAGCACCCTTTCCACCGTACGTATCAACGATGATTTTTCTTCCTGTAAGACCTGTATCTCCGTGAGGACCACCGATTACGAATTTCCCAGTGGGGTTAATGTGATATTTGATCTGATCATTAAATAATGCTTTAATTTCCTCAGTTTGTAGAGCTACAACTCTAGGAATCAAAATCGTTTTAATGTCTTCTCTGATTTTATTTAACATTTCTTCTTCAGCTCCGAAATCGTCATGCTGAGTAGAAACTACAATAGAATCAATTCTTACCGGTTTGTGATCGTCAGAATACTCAATCGTTACCTGAGATTTTGCATCTGGACGAAGATATTTGATTTCAGAATCTTCTCTTCTTATTGCAGAAAGTTCTTTAAGAATAGTATGTGCCAAATCTAAAGCTAAAGGCATATAATTTGCCGTTTCATTGGTAGCGTATCCGAACATCATTCCCTGATCCCCCGCTCCCTGTGCGTTTGCTTTTGTTTCGAAAGTTTCGTCGGCAACAACTCGGTCAACACCTTGATTAATATCCGGTGACTGTTCGTGGATCGCAGAAATTACTCCACAAGAATCTCCGTTGAACATATATTCTCCTTTTGTATAACCAATTCCGTTGATTACTTCTCTTGCAATAGTCTGAACGTCCAAATAAGCATCAGATTTCACCTCTCCTGCCAAAACAACCTGTCCTGTAGTAACCAAAGTTTCACAAGCTACTTTTGAAGTTTTGTCGTATGCTAAAAAGTTATCGATCAATGCATCAGAAATCTGATCAGCAATTTTATCCGGATGTCCTTCTGAAACAGATTCAGATGTAAATAAATAAGACATATTATTCTTTGTATTTTTTAGATTAAAATATGTGAAGAAAAAATGAATAATTGCCCGAAAATGCTAAAAGAGAATTACTGTTTTAGCATTTTTTTAGAGAGGTTGCAATCAGGTCAAATTTTTCCTCGTTAATAAACGTCTGCAAAGTTAAGTACTATTTTTTAATACTCAAAAACTTTTATCGATTATTATATTTTTATTGAAACATGCTTCAAATTGCCTCCAGATAGAATTATTGAGGCTTAATGCTTACAAAATCTTTTGGGGCATTATTGAAATTAAGCTTCGTTTCTAGAGAAGTTTTTATAAAAGAACTCAACTCATCAATGATTTTTTGCTTGAAGGTCGGCTTATAATAAATAATCTTGATCTCTCTATATGGGAAAGGTTTTTTAAATCGGTAAACTTTACCTTTTTGCTCTTCTGAAAGTTGATTTAAGGCTAATTCAGGTAAAATACTGATTCCTCCTACTTTGTCAACCATGTGTACCAAAGTCTGAATATTGGATGCTAAGAAGTCTAAATTTTTAGGTTTCAAAGTATTTTCTTTTAAATGACAGATATTTTCAAACTGATTTCTCAGACAGTTACCTTCTTCCAAAAGCCAAACCTTTTCTACATTTAATTCTTCAGGAACGATAAACGTATTCTTTTTATTAGCCTCCGTATCTGAACTGTAAATCATTAATTCTTCATTAAACAAGAAGTCCTGATAAAATTCGTTGGCGTTATCATAAGGTGTAGAAATAATTCCGGCATCCAACTCTCCTGCTTTTAAAGCTTTAATAATATTGTCTGTCGTCATCTCCTTTACATTCATCTGAATTTTAGGATTGTCCTGCAGGAAATTAAAGATTTCTGTAGGCAAAATAAATGAAGAAACAGTAGGAATTATTCCGAGATTTATGGTTCCGCCCAAAATATTATTTAATAAATTAGCCTTGTTTTTAAGCTCATTTACAGCTTCTATAATTACTTTTGCCTGATCTATAATTTGCAATCCGACATCAGTTGTCCTGATGGGGTGAGTTGTTCTGTCAAAGACCTTTACATCCAGCTCATCTTCAAACTTCTGTATCATTGCACTTAATGTAGGCTGAGTAATAAAGCACGCTTGAGCGGCTTTACCAAAATGCTTATACTTATCTACAGCGATAAGATATTCCAATTGCTGAATGTTCATTTGATTAATATTATCTATGACAAAGATATAACGTTTTTGGCAGAAGCCATTAAAAATTCAACTAAATTTGATTCTTAAAAATTCGATTACATCTCAAATCATAACTATATGGATAATAAAAAATTAACAACAGGCAGCGGAGCACCATATTACGAACATCAGGATTCTCAAACCGTAGGTGCGCGTGGTCCGGTGTTGTTACAGGATTTTATTTTACAGGAAAATCTCGCTCATTTTGTGAGAGAAAGAATTCCGGAAAGAATTGTTCATGCTAAAGGAAGTGGAGCTTACGGAAAATTTACAGTAACTCATGACATTACAAAATATACAAAAGCCAAATTATTTTCTCAGGTAGGAAATTCTTGTAAAATGTTTGCCCGTTTCTCTACTGTTGGTGGCGAAAAAGGAAGCGCTGATACCGCAAGAGATCCTCGTGGATTTGCTTTAAAATTCTACACGGAAGATGGAAATTGGGATTTAGTAGGCAACAATACACCCGTTTTCTTTATTAAAGATGCTAAAAAATTCCCGGATTTTATACATACTCAAAAAAGAGTTCCAAAGACCAACTTAAAAAGCCCAACCATGATGTGGGATTTCTGGAGTTTAAATCCGGAATCATTACATCAGGTTCTGATTTTAATGTCAGATCGAGGGACACCTTATGGCTTCAGACACATGCATGGTTTTGGGTCTCATACCTTCTCGATGATTAATGAAAATAATGAAAGAGTTTGGGTGAAATTTCATTTTAAAACGAAACAGGGAATTAAAAACTTCACCAACGACGAGGCAACGAAAATGGCAGGAGAAAACCCCGATTTTGCTCAGGAAGATCTTTGTAACGCAATCGACAATGGCGATTTCCCGAAATGGACGATGTACATGCAGGTAATGACCGAAGAGCAGGCAAAAGAATTCAGATGGAATCCTTTCGATATTACCAAGGTTTGGTTTCAGGGAGATTTTCCTTTGATTGAAGTTGGCGAAATGGAACTGAATGAAGTCCCGGTAAATTATTTTGCACATGTAGAGCAATCTACTTTCTCACCAAGTAATTTGATCAACGGAATCAGCTTTTCACCAGACAAAATGCTTCAGGGAAGATTATTTTCTTACCCGGATGCTCACCGATACAGAGTTGGCGTGAATGCTCATCAGCTGGAAGTCAACAGATGCCCGTTCGCAGTCAATAATTACCAAAGAGATGGTTTTATGGCAGATTCGTCTCACTATCAAGATAAGCCCAACTACTATCCAAACAGTTTTGATGATATAAGACCGGATTCGTCTTACAAAAATTTTGAATATGAGCTGGATAGCAACCATGTGGCTAATTTCAACAGAAATGAAAATGACGACGATCATTACACCCAACCCGGACTTTTATATACAAAAGCAATGAATCAGCAAGACCGAGAAAACCTGGTAAAGAACATTATAGATCACATGAGGGGCATTGATGGACCTAAAAGAGACGAGATTATCAACCGCCAGTTGTGTCATTTTTTCAGGGCGAATATTGAGCTTGGCATGAAAGTGGCATCAGGTTTAAGTGTCAATATTGACGCCAACATGATGAATCATTCAAAATAAACTATTAGATAATAAACACTTAAAAGGGAAAAAAGTTATTTTTTTCCCTTTTTATTTGCAAAAAATTTTTAATTTGCAAGTTCTTAAAGATTAAGAGAATAATGACTTACGAAAATATACTGCTAAAGAAAGACGAGAAAACTGCTGTAATTACAATCAACAGACCTGAGAGTTTAAATGCATTAAATGCACAAACAATAAAAGAAATCAGTTCTGCACTAGATGAATTACAGTCTGACAATGAGGTAAGAGTAATTATTTTAACCGGAAGTGGAGAAAAATCGTTCGTTGCTGGTGCAGATATAAAAGAATTTAGTAACTTTAGTCAGGAAAAAGCTGAAGAATTAGCCAGAAACGGGCAAAATATTCTTTTTGACAAGATAGAAAACCTGTCTAAACCCGTAATTGCTGCAGTAAATGGCTTCGCTTTGGGCGGAGGTTTAGAGTTGGCAATGGCATGTCACATCAGATATGCATCTGATAATGCTAAATTGGGGCTTCCTGAAGTAACGTTAGGACTTATTCCCGGATATGGAGGAACCCAAAGACTCCCAAAATTAGTAGGAAAAGGGATTGCTAATGAGATGATTTTCTCAGCAAAAATGATTCCTGCACAAAAAGCAAAAGAAATTGGTCTGGTAAATGAGGTTTTCCCTATTGGTGAACTTCTTTCTAAAACAGAAGAATTGGCAAAAACAATTGCAAACAATTCTCCAATGGCTATTTCACGCGCTATTAAAGCAACCAATCTGTCTGATAGTGATAAAGGTTTTGAAACCGAAATTAAGTATTTCGGAGAGCTTTTTGATTTAGAGGACAAAAAAGAAGGAGTTTCTGCTTTTATTGAAAAAAGAAAGCCTAACTTCTAACATACATATCACAAATTATTTCGAAAAAACCGATGCAGAAGTATAATAAGTTTGACAAAGCTTATCTTAAAATGGCTCAGGAATGGGCAAGACTGTCCTACTGCGAAAGAAAGCAGGTAGGAGCTCTTATCGTAAAAGATAGGATGATTATTTCAGATGGATACAATGGTACCCCATCAGGATCTGAAAACTGTTGTGAAGACGAAACCGGCAAGACCTACTGGTACGTTTTACATGCAGAGGCAAATGCAATTTTGAAATTGGCAGGCTCTACACAATCTGCCCGAGGTGCAACTTTGTACCTTACACTATCACCCTGTAAAGAATGCAGTAAGCTGATTTTACAGGCAGGAATTTCAAGATTAGTCTACATTAATGCTTATTCGGATGACGAGGGAATTGCTTTTTTAAAAGAACATCACATTGAAATAATACAGGTTACAGAGAATGAATTAGAAATTTAACAAAAAAAACACAACACGATGACTTGGGATGAAAAAATTAAAGATTTTGAAATCTTTCTTCGCTTTGAAAGAAATTTTTCAGAAAACACACTTGACGCTTATGTTCGCGACATTAAAAAACTTAAAGACTACGCAGTAGGATACCTTGAAAATACAGGTCCTGAGAAGATTACCTATGATAATCTACAGGAATACATTTTTAATTTATCTAAACAAAAATTCAGCGAACGGTCACAAGCGAGATGGATTTCTTCCATTAAAGCTTTTTTCAGATATTTACTGGAAGACGAAATTCGAAATGACAATCCTTCAACACTCTTAGAAGGACCAAAATTAGGGCTTTATTTACCAGACACCTTAAGCCTTGCTGATATTGAAAGAATAATTCAAGCGATCGAAATAGGTTCTGATCTCGGCAAAAGAAATCACTGCATTATTGAGGTTCTGTATGGCTGCGGATTAAGAGTTTCCGAATTGATAGATGTTAAAATATCAAATATTAATTTTAAAGAAAACTATATCAAAGTCGTAGGAAAAGGAAACAAAATACGTTTTGTTCCTTTAGCCGAATATACAGCAAACCTTTTAAAAGAATATATTACAGAAGTACGTTTTAGAAATAAAATTAACAAAAAGCATGAAGACACCCTTTTCCTTAACAGCAGAGGTACTTCAATGTCTCGAGTTATTGTATTTATAATTATAAAAGAACTCACTGATAAAGCGGGAGTAAGCAAGAAAATATCTCCACACACCTTCAGACATTCGTTTGCTACGCACTTATTGCAAAACGGTGCAGACTTGCGTTATATTCAGGAAATGTTGGGGCATTCGAGCATTACGACAACCGGGATTTATACCCATTTAAAAACTGAAGAACTTCGGGATGTGATATTAAATTTTCACCCGAGAAATTCTAATACTGCTTAATGAAAATACTAAAATTTTGTCCGAATTGTGGAAACAAAACCCTCAATTGGGACGGAGAAAAAAAGTGGAGCTGCCCTGAGTGCAGCTTCACTTTATATAATAATGTTGCCGGAGCTGTTGCTGTAGTCATTCGCTGCGGAGATGAAATCTATTTAACCAGAAGAAATCAGGAACCTAAAAAAGGGAAACTTGATTTGGCAGGAGGATTTGTTGATCCCAAAGAAAGTGCAGAAAACACATGCAAAAGAGAACTCTTTGAGGAATTGCAACTTGAAATTGATATTAAAAATCTGAGATATCTAACGAGTCTTCCCAATGTTTACCAATACAAAGAAATTGATTATAATACGATTGATTTGTTTTATGAATATAGTGTTCCAGAAAAGTTCGAAGTCAATATAGCACTATCTGAAATTTCGGAAACTCAATGGATCAAAGCTTCAGAAATCAATCTTGAAGATATTGCTTTCGATTCTCAAAAGAAATTCTTTGAAGAGTATTTGAAAAATTTTAGTTAATCTTTTCTGTACTTTTTAGAGTCTAGGACTTCTTGAAAATAAACATTTAAGAGCTTCCTTTCATTGGTTGAGAGGTTAGCTTTTTCGTGGTAAATGATATACGCAGGCATTGGCATCATTTTATTGTCAACCATCTCTATTGCTCGGGTAAGCATTTTGTGCTTCAAATCTTTATTGTATGTTTCCCAAATAGAGAAATTTAAATATTTTCTTCCATCGTTCACATGGCTTTTAATCGACCAGGAAAACGGAGCGACATATGCATATTTAGGGTAAACCGTTTCATCGGAATGACAATCATAGCATGCATTTTTAAGTAATGTAACTACTTTTTTCGGAGCATTTTCAACCTTAATAAAGTTTTTGCGTTGATCTACAGGCTTATTTACCTTATCCACCGGAATAAACTGAATGATTGCAAACCCTACCAAACACCAAAAAACTATTTTTTTAAACTTCTGCATTATCTTCTTAATTGAAGGTCTTTATTTCCTCTGGTTCCAGAATTATTATTCTGAATAGAATTATTCATAGGATTGGTTGTCGATTTCTTCTCACCAGACTGAGCTTTTGCAGGACTCGAAGCTGTACCAAATTTACTGATGTCAAGCACTCTTTTATCGTTTAGATCCCAGGTTTCGGTTGATGTCCATAAAGGTCGGATAACCGCAGTCTTGTAATAAGTATACGAATCTTCCGCAAAAGTTGAATTTTCGAAATCTGCAGCATCCCAATAACGGTTTTCGTTATTATCCACCAAAATCCGAATGATATATTCTCCCGGTTTCAATATATCAAACGTTACCGAATTCCCGCTTGTATACTTCTGATATATCGGTTTTTCTGAAGAATCTAAAAGCTGTAGCCAATATTTTTTAGTCGGAGCATTTTGAAGCTCAATTTTTAAAAGTCCATAATTCTCAATCTTATCAACTTCAAAATCGAAACGTTTCGACTCCGAATTTTTTTCATAATAAGATGAAATTGTAGTTTTCGGAATTGTCAGCTGATATTTTTTCCCGGAAATGAAATCCGACGTTACTAAAATCTGGTAAGGATTTGTTTCAGATATTTTTGCAGTAAATGGTTGCGCCGTTGTGCTATCGATCGTTAAAGTCCACTTTTCAGGATAAATTTTATCAATAATATAATTAGACGAGATTTTGAAATCAGTTTTTGGAGGCAGTAAAGCTCCACCATTTTCACTAACAACATCCATCACATTCTTTTTGTTGTACTTATAAAAAGAAACAACAGTATCTTTCTTCGCAGCTGTATCGTAGCTGAACTCAAGTTTTTCGTTTACGGTTTGCCCAACATCACTTTTAACAGCATCAAACCAAATCTTTACAGAATCTGATTTTGGTGTATGGGTAACTTTGATATCTTTCAATTTTTCGCTTAGAGAAAGGACCTTTACTTCTTCAGGATTTCCCTCAAAAGTCATCAAAATCCCTCCCGGCATTTCTTTTAATTCAGGGTTTTTAAATGGTTTCTTAGAAGGATACAATTTTAAATTTAAGCCTGAAATAGATTTCTCAACAACAACGGTATCTTTTTGAAATCCAATTTTTTCTTTTCCCGGGTTGTAGATAGAGTTTTCATTATCATCATCAAAAGCAATAATTTTGTATTTACCTTTTGCAAGATAATTTAACTCATAATAACCGTCATCATCTACTTTTGTGATATAATAGGGCTTTTGCCGGTAATCCATACTGTCTTTCAACTGATAAAGACCAACTACCATTTTATTATCGGAGCTGCTTTTCTTTTTTAAAGCTAAAGCATCTGTAACCTCTCCGCTGATGTATAAATCATCGAGCTTTTCGCCTGTAGAAAAGGCAAAATTATAATACCTCAAAACATTTGCTTCACTGTTATCAACAATCGCATTTCCAAAATTGAAATTATATGTTGTATTGGCCTGCAAAGTGTCAGTCCACTGAATCACCAAAAACTTATTGGCAATATTTGAAGGGAGAATTCTTTTGATATTCTTTATAGGTGGCGAAATATTAAGATTTTTATTAATATCCTTTAAGGTAATATATTCATTAAAATCTATACGAAGTTCTTTAATATCTCTTCTCACATTGACTCTTGAGGAATCAATATTTGAGCCTATAGCCTCAGGAGCCAAGGTATCTTTAAGACCTCCGACTGGTGATCCCACTCTCGCACAAGACTGTACAAGAATTCCGATAATGAATAAGAGAAGAAATCTTTTCATGAAATTATTTGAGCAAAAATAAACATTATTCTCCAAAAACTTCAGTTCCTGTTTTCAAAGTGTCCTGATTATCATTCATAATGCTGTGAAGCTTATCTTTCTGAGGTGGAAAATCTTCAAACAGACCCGACAAAGCCAGAGCCGAATAAACTTTGCCCGAATATTTATTTCCGATAGCTATAATAGTAACTTTTGATTTTAAAAGGTGAGCAAAAACAGAATTTGTGCCGTGCCACCAACCGTTATGATAGGTTAGTTTTTCTCCGTTATCAAAAATTTTCATTCTAAAGCCTAGACCATAATTGTTTTGTCCGGCCTTTTCATTGCTGTAAGGCGCAAAAATCATCTGCATCAATTCCGGCTTTAAAAAATCTTTAGAAAACATGGCTTTAGAAAAATTATAAAGATCTCTTGGCGTTGTATACACATTTTTATCCCCATAAATAAGATCTAAACGATCTAAAGGATACAACTTATTTCCACCATAATAAAATGACTGCGACGCGGTAGGAATATCTTTTTCCTGAAAGATATAGGTATTATTCATTTTCAATGGAGTGAAAACCATTTCTTTCATCGCCTGCGGAAAAGGAGTTTTAGTAACCTTTTCAATCAATAAGGCTAAAAGCGCAAAATTGGTATTGCAATACATAAAACCAGTATCGGTATCTCTCGCCAACTCAGGTTTGTATTTGATGATCATATTCAAAACATCCTGATTGGTGATGTATGTTTTTGAAAGTTCTGCAGGAGCCGGCTGAATTTTAGTAATGAAGTATTCGTATTTTGGAAGACCGCTTCTTTGGTCTAATAAAGTCTGAACTGTTACATTCGGATAAGGAAATCCGGGAAAGAATTGCGTCAAATGATCGGAAAGCTTTATTTTTCCGGTCTCGATTAATTTCATCATTGCCATTGCTGTCATCGTTTTTGAAACGGAAGCAACATGCAACGGCGTATTTTTGTTTATAGGATTTTGATTGCCCTCTCGTGCGAAACCTCTGTAATTTTCATATAAAATCTCATCTCCTTGTGCGACCAAAAAGCTTCCACTCAAATTACCTCTTTCCCAAACCTTTTTATAATATTGGTCGATATAATTTACCGCATAATCTTTATCTACAAGACTAAAATCTCCGGAAGCAAACACTTTGGTTAAATCTACATTTCCGTAATTGGGAAGATTGGTCGTAGATTCTGCTGCTTCAGAATTTTTTTCAGATTTATTTTTACAGGAAAACAGGAATAAAAATAGAGTAGTAATAAATACAAGGTTTAACTTCTTCATGAGCTCAAAAAAATGAACGGCAATTTAATAAAACTCCATTCAAATATGAAAAGGCCGTTATCAATTATGAATTATTTAACACAAAATTTCACACCCCAAAAGAGTAATCTAATTTGCTGATTTTTAAACTAGCCAAACGATGCTATAATTTTATCTACAATCACCTGCGCCAGCTTTTCCTTGCTTTGATGCGTCCAGCCTGCGATATGAGGGGTCACGATTACTTTTTCTGAGTCTAAAAGATATTGCAGATCTTCATTTTCTCTTGTACTGAGCGAAGTCGAAGTATCTAATTTTTCAAAAGATGCCTTCTCATATTCTAAAACATCAAGACATGCACCTTTTACCTTTCCTGACTTCACCGCTTCAACTAAATATTTCGTTTCTACATTTTTTCCTCTTGCCGTATTCACAAAATAGAACTCATTTTTCATTTCATTAATAAAAGTTGAGTCAATTAAATAATGAGTTTCATTTGTCATGGGAATATGTAAGCTTAAAACTTCTGCTTTTTGTTTTAGCTCTTCCAAAGAAACCTGCGTTGCAAATTCATCTGAAAGACCCGGAAGAATATCATGAAAAATTACCTTACAGCCGAAACCCGAAAGTCTTTTTGCGGTAGCTTTTCCCATATTTCCATAACCTATAAGACCCACTGTTTTCCCCAACAATTCATCACCACGGTTTTCTTCACGCAGCCAAATTCCTTTTTTTACTTCATTTGAAGCGATGAAAAGACGGTTCATTAGAATCAATAACATTCCCACCACATGCTCGGCAACAGAATCTCTGTTTCCTTCTGGAGAATTAATCAATTGAATTCCCAATTTTTCAGCAACAGGAATATCAATATTTTCCATGCCCGCTCCTACTCTTGCAATGAATTTTAGGTGAGTTGCTTTTTCTAAAAAGTTTTGATCTAAAGGAATTCTGCTTCGAATAATTACCCCATCGTAATTGTGAATTTTATCACAAACCTCATCATACGAAGACGTAAAATCTTCTTCTAAAATAAAGTTTTTAGCTAAAAGCTGTTCTGTAATAAGGGGGTGGTTTTTATCTAAAAGAAGGATTTTCATAGCTTAAAACACTAAGAATTAAAAATAAATGCTTTTAATTTTGCAAAGGCATTACACTCAACAAAATTAAAAGCATTTAAGATATAAAACAATTATTTATCCGTTTCTGGTTGTGGCTGTTCCTGGAACAATTTTTTAAGCTCCACAGAATCCGAAGGCTTCATTCTTCCGGAAAGAATTAAAGAAAGTTCTTTTCTTCTCAATGCTGCAGCATAACGTTCTTTTTCAACGTCAGTTTCCGGCTCCATATCTGGAATTGGAATCGGTCTGTTGAATTCATCAACCGCCACAAAAGTGTAAATACCTTTATTGGTCTGAATCTTTTTATGATTAATCGGATCGTCTAACCAAACATCTACATAAATCTCCATCGATGTAGAAAATGCACGAGAAACTTTAGATTCCATTACAACAATACCTCCTTCCGGAATCGGGTGGTCGAATGAAACATGGTTTACAGAAGCTGTCACCACTCTTCTTTCGCAATGTCTGGTTGCCGAAATGGAAGCACAACGATCCATTCTTGCCAACAACTCACCTCCAAAAAGATTTCTAAGTTGGTTGGTATCATTGGGAAGTACGATATTGGTCATTATCGTCAAAGATTCTGACGCTTTTTTTATTTTTGCCATTTTTTTGATTTACTTTTATTGGAATTGGGTTTCCAAGTTTTTGCAGCCTGTTTTATTGAATCTTTTCTTAAAGAATCCGCTTTAAAAGCTTTTACAGAATCTGCTCTTTTTATCTGCGCCGAATCTATTTTTACCGGCATTTTCTTTTCAATTCTCTTCGTTTTGGTTTGCACCGAAACATCATCAAAAGATTTTTTCCCGAAGAGAAGTTCCTGTTGAGTATATCCTACATACAATATCCCCAAAACCGGAATGATGAAAAGGAAAATCCAAAGAATAGATTTATTAAACTTGTAATCTTTTTCTTTGTTTACAGGGCTCTCGAAAGATTCTCCTTCGTTGATATCAGAAAAACGAATTTCTTCCAAACCATAAAAATCCGGATGATCAGATTCCAGGCGATTTCCTTTGAAATGGAGCTGGCCGTCTTCAATAAAAACAGTTCCCAAATTCTGAATCTCCAAAACCTGCTCGGCCTGAAGTTTTTTCTTCCAAAAATCTGTCTGAATCTGCAATTCATTCTCCGCAGCTTCTTTTGAAATTGCTTTTTTATTGCTGATAAATCCTATCAAATCGTCAGATAAAACCTGATAATCAGAATGGAATGCTATTTTTGAAGAAGGAGGAAGAATACTTCCGTTTTCTGAGTTGATGACCGCTTTAGAATTTTCCAGAGAAAATACACCAAACTTTGGAACGGTAACGGTTCCAAATTGCTTCAGATAGTCTAAAATGTAAGCTGAAATATTCATTTGGTGGCAAATTTATGACTTTTTCGTGACTTTTTGGAAGATTTATTTGTAATGTATAGCAAGCAATACTTTCAAAAAATTAAAACTAAAAAAGACTGCCGAAACAGTCTTTAAAAAATTTAATCTGAACTAACTTGAAATATAATGATATGAAATGGTGTCGAATTTTAGTTACTGAATTTTCCAGCTGATGCCGAACATGAAGTTGGTTCCTGCCTGAGAAAAATAAACAGGACCATTGTAAACGTAACCGTTGTTTACATATTTCTGATTAAAAATATTATTCACCAAAAGCTTTAAAGCAACCTCATGTTTTGCAATTTTAAAGTCGTATTGTGCATTAAAATCTGTAAGAAGATAATCATCAAGCTGTAAATTCTGGGTTTCTGTATTATCTAAATATTGCTTTCCAACAAACTGATTCATTAAAGCAAGCTGGAAATTTTTTGTCGGGTTAAATTTCAGGCTAAGATTGGCAATCAAATTGGGTGAAAAAGAAATTTCTGTATTCCCAAGCTCGGTAATTTCTTTTTTATTTTTAATTCTGAAATCAAGATTTCTGTTTTGGCTTACACTTACGTTTCCAGAAATCTCCCATTGTTTTGAAAGTTTTGCCAAAGCTCCAATTTCTAAACCTCTTCTGTAACTTTTCCCGGAATTGGTTCTGATAAACTCTCCGATATTACTGATCTGACCGTTTAAAACCAACTGATTCAGGTAATACATATAATAAAGATTGGCTGTAAAAGCAACTTTTCCAAATTGCTTTTCAATTCCTGCTTCAAAATCATGTAGTTTTTCTGATTTCACATCATTGTTTGATATTAGATCATCACGATTGGGCTCGCGTTGCGCATGAGCATAAGAGAAGAAAACTTTTCCGTTTCCTAGTTTATAATTAACTCCCGCTTTTGGATTAAAAAATAACCAGTTTTTATTAAGATTAGCGCCTTCTCCATCACCTTCCATTAATATCTTTGTATCATAATCAATATTTCTCAACTGAAGATCTCCGAAGAATTCAAAATCATTCACTTTGATTAATGCTTTGGCAAAAGCTGCAACTTCAGTTTTCACCGAACGATTACGGTAATATTCATATTCATCAATATTTGGAAAATACACTCCGGTAACATTCCCATAATGTCTTCCGTAATACTGATTTCCAACCAATCCGAAATTCAAATCTAGATTTTCAAATTTTCCATACAAAGTAGAAACCAAGCCATAAAAATCATTATTCAACCATTTTTTTCTGATAAAATCGGTTTGATTTACAGGAGCTCCATTCAATTCGAATACCGGAAGATTGTAATTGGAATAATGTGTTGCTTCCTCATCTTCTTCGTTTACTCTTACGTAATTTTCATAAAACCCTCTTCCTTTAGTATAATGAAGAGTCGTTTCAAGATTCCAGCGTTCGTTGATGTTTTGTTCCCATAAAAACTGATAATGATTTTGTCTGTAATTATCGGTTTCGTTATCATAAAATTTTTCCTCGCCTGTAAAAAGATCTGTATACTGACCAGAATAGTTCAGTTTAGGAGTTGTTTCCCAGGTTTGCCTGTCGATTCCGTTCCAAGCCTGATACGTTTTTTCTTTTCCTCCAAAGGCCATCAAGCGAAGTTTTGTTTTTCCTTCTTCAAATAAGGCTGTGAAATTGTAAGAATTTAAATCTGAAAAAGCTCTGTCTATATACCCATCAGAATGAATATATGAATATCTTCCCATCACAGAAAGACGGTCTTTCCAGAATTTACCGGAACCTACTTCAGCTGAATATTTATAAGTGTTAAATGACCCGTAGCTGTCATCTGTTTTAATATAAAATTTTTCTTCAGGCTCTTTAGAAATCACATTTATACTTGCGCCAAAGGCAGAAACCCCGTTATTGGAAGTCCCCACACCTCTTTGAATCACGATTTGTGAAGCCGAGCTCGTAAGATCCGGAACATTCACGAAGAAAGTTCCCTGACTTTCGGAATCGTTGAACGGAACACCATTCATCATCACATTAATCCCTCTTCCTGCAACTCCACGAATTCTAAATCCGGTGTAGCCGACTCCGTTTCCGGCATCGGAAGTGGAAATAATAGAAGTTTGATTTTTCAAAAGAATAGGAAGATCCTGCCCGAGATTTCGTCCGTCAAGATCTTTCTGAACATTGATAATTTCTTTGGCAACGGGAAGTCTTTTGGTAAAGTTGACAGCTTCAATTTCTCTGATTTTCAGAGAATCATTATTGAGAGTTTGAGCAAAACTCAACGAACTTGCGGTAAGTCCTAAAAAAAATAATCCTTTCATTCTTATAAATTTTAAAAATTTAATGGAATAAAAGGGGCGACTATATTTATAATCGATAAATTATGATTGATAAGTGATTTAATTTATAGTTTATCATTTATCATTCATCAATTATAATGAATGTTTCCCTAAACGGCATTACCCGTTCCAGGTTCATTGGGTATAATCTCAGCCCCGACTGGAGCACCCCTTTATTTCAGCGGCAAAATTACTAAAAATATGTGAATTAAAAATATTTTGATTTGGGATTTAATTTTCGCAATAAACTAATAAGATCGGTTGTAAGAATCTATATAATAATAGTTTTTATCATCTTTTGTGACTTCAAACATTTTCCCCAATTTCCAGCTGTAATTTCTTTTTATATCTGAATATTCAAATGGAATAATGATTTTATTATTAACATCAATCACACCAAATTTATCGTTATACGTTGCTATGATCATAGGATTCGACGTGTCGTCGCCCTCCAAAATGTAAAGATACTGGTAACTTGGATAAATGGTAAACTGATTGCGGTCTGATGGATTTTTAAACTTCGAATCTTCGATAATTCCATACTTTCCACTAAGAATATAAGCATGAAACAATGCTTTTTTCAATTCTTGCTGGCATCTTCCCAGATCATTACTGTTATATTGGTAAACTCTTTTTCCTGATTTATTAATTCTAAACGCAACACCGCCCTTTTCTACAGTAGCAAAATCTCCGCTTCCGAACTTTTTAACTTTCTCGTTAGGCGAGTTTAAAAGATTACAATCTTCACCAAAAAACATAACCAAATCATATTCAGGCTGAATTACAAATTTCCCTTTTTGATTGACAAACCCGGATTTTCCGTTCTTTTTTTGCGGAATCAGCAATTGCAACTCCTCATTAACTACTGGAAGTTTTGCTACAGTATTTTTAACAATATTTGATTTTACAGCTTTTTTAGATACACTTACATTGCTTTTTTTCAAAGGTTTAGATTGCGAAAAAGCAAAAATAGAACATGTTATCAAAAAACCCAACTTCAATTTCCTTAAAATCATTGTATGTTTATTTTGTGTCAAAAATAGAAAATATAAAATTCATATTTATAAAGAATCTAAATAATTTCAACCTTACAAAATAGTAAAATTTCGTAAATTTGAAAACATTTTCAAGTGTTTAATAACGGAAAACTAAATTTTGAAGATTTTTTTGATAAATCTAAAAAAATAACATCAGTTCTTATCTGTTAAATTTTATATCAGAAAAGATTTTCAATAGACAGCTTCAATTTCCGATAACAAACTTAGAAAGATTTACGAATAAATCGTCAAACTATTTGAAAGTGAAGCGTATTAGGAATCTCATTACATACCGAAGGCGCATTTAAAATGAAAAGACTTCTAGAATTATGAATATTTATCAGGATTACATCCAAGAAATCGAAGAAAGAAAAAATCAGGGGCTTCACCCAAAACCAATTGACGGCGCAGATCTATTAAGCGCAATTATTGAGCAGATTAAAGATACAGCAAACGAATACAGAGCTGATTCTCTTAAATTTTTTATTTATAATACTTTGCCGGGTACCACAAGTGCTGCAGGCGTAAAGGCTAAGTTTTTAAAGGAAATTATTCTTGGCGAATCTGTGGTTGAAGAAATTACTCCAACTTACGCTTTCGAATTACTATCTCATATGAAAGGTGGACCTTCAATTGGGGTTTTACTTGATTTGGCTTTAGGAAATGATGAGGCAACTGCAAAACCGGCTGCTGAAGTTCTTAAAACTCAGGTTTACTTATACGATGCTGACACAGCACGTTTGAAAGCATCTTTCGAATCTGGTAATGTAATCGCTAAAGATATTCTTGAAAGCTATGCAAAAGCAGAGTTTTTCACTAAACTTCCGGAAGTTGCAGAAGAAATTAAAGTAGTAACATTCATCGCTGGTGAAGGTGACATTTCAACAGATTTATTGTCTCCCGGAAATCAGGCACACTCTCGTTCAGACAGAGAATTGCATGGGAAATGTATGATTACCCCTGAAGCTCAGGAAGAAATTAAGACTTTACAGGCAAAACATCCTGATGCAAGCGTAATGCTTATCGCAGAAAAAGGAACAATGGGAGTTGGTTCTTCTCGTATGTCGGGTGTAAACAACGTTGCACTTTGGACAGGGAAACAAGCAAGCCCTTATGTGCCTTTCGTAAACATCGCCCCGATTGTAGCGGGAACAAATGGTATTTCGCCAATTTTCTTAACGACTGTTGATGTAACCGGAGGTATCGGAATTGACTTACAAAACTGGGTGAAAAAAGTTGACGAAAACGGAAACCCTGTTCGTAATGAAAACGGCGACATTGTTTTGGAAGAAAAATATTCTGTTGCTACAGGAACCGTTCTTACCATCAATACCAAAGAAAAGAAATTATACAACGGAGATGTTGAATTGAAAGATATTTCAAAATCATTTACTCCTCAAAAATTAGAATTCATCAAAGCGGGTGGTTCTTACGCCATTGTTTTTGGTAAAAAAATCCAGACTTTCGCAGCAAAAACATTAGGAATTACGGCTCCTGCAGTTTTCGCTCCTTCTAAAGAAATTTCTATCGAAGGACAAGGTTTGACTGCTGTTGAAAAAATCTTTAACAGAAATGCAGTGGGTGTTACTGATGGTAAATTATTACACGCCGGTTCAGACGTTCGTGTAGAGGTAAACATTGTTGGTTCTCAGGATACAACAGGTTTGATGACTTCCCAGGAATTGGAATCTATGGCAGCAACCGTGATTTCTCCAATCGTAGACGGAGCTTATCAGTCAGGTTGTCACACTGCTTCAGTTTGGGATAAAAAAGCTCAGGCTAATATTCCTAAATTAATGAAATTCATGAACGATTTCGGAGTAATCACAGCTCGTGACCCGAAAGGTGAATATCACGCAATGACAGACGTTATTCACAAAGTTCTTAACGATATTACGGTTGACGAATGGGCAATCATCATCGGAGGTGACTCTCACACAAGAATGTCTAAAGGTGTTGCTTTCGGAGCTGACTCTGGAACCGTAGCTCTTGCTTTGGCAACAGGTGAAGCTTCTATGCCGATTCCTGAATCTGTGAAAGTAACTTTCAAAGGTGATATGAAAGAGCATATGGATTTCCGTGATGTAGTTCACGCAACTCAGGCTCAGATGCTGAAGCAATTTGACGGAGAAAATGTTTTCCAAGGTAGAATTATCGAAGTTCACATTGGAACTCTTCCTGCTGACCAAGCATTTACATTTACAGACTGGACTGCAGAAATGAAAGCGAAAGCTTCAATCTGTATTTCTGAAGACGATACTTTGATTGAATCATTGGAAATTGCGAAAAGCAGAATCCAGATTATGATTAACAAAGGAATGGATAACCATAATCACGTTCTTCAAGGTCTAATTAATAAAGCAAACAAGAGAATCGAGGAAATCAGAACTGGTGATAAACCGGCGTTGACTCCAGATGCTAATGCAAAATATTACGCTGAAGTAGTTGTTGACTTAGACATTATTGTTGAACCAATGATTGCTGACCCGGATGTAAACAACGACGACGTTTCTAAAAGATATACGCACGACACCATCAGAGACCTTACTTTCTACGGCGGTGAGAAAAAAGTTGACCTTGGTTTCGTAGGTTCTTGTATGGTTCACAAAGGCGATTTGAAAATCGTTTCTCAGATGTTGAGAAATCTTGAACAGAAAAATGGTAAAGTAGAATTTAACGCACCATTGGTTGTAGCGGCTCCTACTTATAATATCATTGATGAATTAAAGGCTGAAGGTGACTGGGAATTATTAGAAAAATATTCAGGTTTTGAATTTAATGATAATGCTCCGAAAGGTGAGGCTCGTACTCAATATGAAAATATGATGTACCTAGAGCGTCCAGGTTGTAACCTTTGTATGGGTAACCAGGAAAAAGCTGAAAAAGGAGACACTGTTTTAGCTACTTCTACTCGTCTTTTCCAAGGAAGAGTGGTTGAAGATTCAGAGCGCAAAAAAGGTGAATCTTTATTAGCATCGACTCCGGTTGTTGTATTGTCTGCAATAATTGGAAGAATTCCAAATATTGATGAGTATAAAGCAGCGGTTGAAGGTATCGATTTAACGACTTTCGTTCCATCTATCAAAGAATTAGTTACAGTTGGTCACTAATAGTTTTTGAATCAAAGTCGCAAAGCTTTTTAGATATAAAATGGAAGATTTCTTTTTGAAGTCTTCCATTTTTTTAATATAAAATTTTGTTCGGAATTTTCTTTAGTAATATTCAATTTCTCTCGTTGTCATTTCATATTGTTCTAAAGTTTCAAAAGCTTTTCCTCTTTGACTTATTCTCTTGACCCAATTCCCATTATTATCATATTCATACTTATTGGTAATAACTTTTATCGGAACATTCTTTTCGGTCATGTATGCATTTAAAGTTAAATTTCCTTTGTTATCATACTCCCAAATTTCGGAATTGTATCGGTTATATCCATTATACATTTCAAAGCCATCAATAATATCCTTTTTTTCAATCAAATTTCCAAAAAAATCAAATTTTTGAATGAAATGATAACCAATTTCAACTCTTTTGTCCGGATAAATATATTCCCCGATTATTTCAGTATTATTTCCCTTATCATCAAATTTATAATATTGTGTGGTGTTATGTGGCAAGAACTGAGTGAGTTTAAAACTTTTTATTAAATGTTTTTGATGATCATATTCAAAACCTTCAATTGCGCGATATTTACATTCTGGATTGTTTTTATTAATCAAACATTGCCCCTCCTCAACTATATTATTAGAAGAATCATATTTCAATATTTTTTTTAAAATGAAATTTTCTCTAAAGCTCTTTTTTGATTCCACAACAAGATTATTATTTATATCGTATTCATATTCAATCTTTTCATATAAAAATGAATCCTTATTTTTTTGACTAACTTCATCATACACTCTAAAAGCGCCAAATAAATAATCTGTTTTTTCACTTAATCTATTCTTATTATCAAATTTTTGAACGATTTCCTTAACTAAAATATTTCCCATATAATGTTTTTCTGAAATCAAATTCATGTTATTATCATACTGAAAAATTTCTCCGTCTAATCCGCTTGTCATTTCATTTAGTTTTGAAACAAGTTTTCCTCTTTGAAATTTGTAATGAATACCTTCATCACGAAGACTGCGTTGTAAGTAATTAACTCCCAATCCATATTTTATTACTTCTGTTGGATAACACTTTTTACTTTTTTATAAAGCTTGATATTTAAATCATCATTTTCTGATAATTTAAATTCCGTGAATTCTTGGGAAAATGATTTTGATGTAAAAATCATAAGTAAAATCAAAAAAAATCTATTTTGAAATGCCATTTTAAAGTAGTTTCGAACAATACCAAATATACACATCTTGTAAACAAATTTACTTGGCTAAATTCTATTTTCGATGCATCTATTTCTTTTTTTGTTTAGAATGTTTCCATTTAAGAGTAACTTAGATTATTTTAACTTATGTCAACGATTCAAATTTTATTTTTCCTTAACTTGATAGGTATAAATAATCTCAATCATTCATCATATTTATCTCATCTTATGGATCAGAGGAATAGTATTTGATGAATGAATTATGGCATATTTTTTCCTTTTTAAATCTAATTTAAAGAATGGGAAAACTTATGAAAAAATAGAAAAATTAAATTAAGATATGACTTTCGACATTGACATGATCAAAAAAGTGTACGAGCGTTATCCTGAAAGAATTGCTGCTGCAAGACAAATTACAGGAAAACCATTGACACTTTCAGAAAAAATTCTTTACACACACTTGTGGGAAGGAAATGCAACACAAGAATACGAAAGGGGAAATTCTTACGTGGATTTCGCTCCAGACAGAGTTGCAATGCAGGATGCCACTGCGCAAATGGCACTTTTACAATTTATGCAGGCTGGAAAAGCTAAAGTAGCCGTTCCTTCAACCGCTCATGCCGATCACCTGATTCAGGCAAGAGTAGGTGCAGAAGCAGATTTACAGGAAGGAATTAATAAAAACTCTGAAGTTTTTAACTTTTTAAGTTCGGTTTGTGATAAATACGGTATCGGTTTCTGGAAACCGGGAGCCGGAATTATTCACCAGGTTGTCTTAGAAAACTACGCATTTCCAGGAGGAATGATGATCGGAACTGACTCTCATACGGTAAACGCAGGAGGTCTTGGAATGGTTGCCATCGGAGTTGGTGGTGCTGATGCGGTAGACGTAATGGCAGGAATGGCTTGGGAATTGAAAATGCCAAAATTAATCGGTGTAAAATTAACCGGAAAAATGTCTGGCTGGACTTCAGCTAAAGATGTTATTCTAAAAGTTGCCGGAATTCTTACCGTAAAAGGAGGTACAGGATGTATCGTAGAATATTTTGGAGAAGGAGCAGAATCTCTTTCAGCAACTGGTAAAGGTACAATCTGTAACATGGGTGCTGAAGTGGGTGCTACTACTTCTACTTTCGGATATGACGATTCTATGAGAAGATACCTTGCTTCTACCGGAAGACAGGACGTTGTAGATGCAGCTGACAAAATTGCGGAACATTTAACGGGTGATGCTGAAGTATATGCAAACCCTGAACAATATTTTGATCAATTAATAGAAATTAATCTTTCTGAATTGACTCCACACCTCAATGGACCTTTCACACCAGATTTGGCAACGCCTGTATCTGAATTTAGAGAAAAAGCAATCGCAAACGGGTGGCCGATAGAAGTAGAATGGGCTTTAATTGGTTCTTGTACCAACTCTTCATATGAAGATTTGTCTAGAGCAGCTTCCATTGTTGAAGATGCAGTAGCAAAAGGGGTAAAACCAAAAGCAATTTTGGGAATTAATCCCGGTTCTGAGCAGGTGAAATTCACAGCAGAAAGAGATGGTTTCCTAGATTCTTTCAGAAAGTTTGAAAATACAAGAATCTTTACAAACGCTTGCGGACCTTGTATTGGGCAGTGGGACAGAGAAGGCGCTGATAAAGGCGAGAAAAACTCGATTATTCACTCTTTCAACAGAAACTTTGCGAAAAGAGCTGACGGAAACCCTAACACTCATGCGTTCGTAGCTTCTCCTGAAATGGTTGCTGCTATTGCAATTTCGGGAAGATTAGATTTCAACCCAATTACAGATACGCTAACCGCTGAAAACGGAGAGCAAATAAAACTGAATGAACCAAGCGGCTCTGAATTACCACCAAAAGGATTTGCGGTAGATGATAACGGTTATCAGGCACCATCGGAAGACGGATCTAGTGTTCAGGTCAATGTAAGCCCAACTTCAGACAGACTTCAGTTACTGGAAGAATTCCCGGCTTGGGACGGCAAAAATATTACCGGTGCACGAGTTTTAATAAAAGCTTTCGGAAAATGTACCACCGACCATATTTCTATGGCGGGACCTTGGTTGAAATACAGAGGTCACCTCGATAATATTTCAAACAACATGTTGATCGGTGCCGTAAATGCCTACAACATGGAAACCAACCACGTTAAGAGTGAATTAACTGGTGAATACGGTGAAGTTCCGGCTGTACAAAGAGCTTACAAAGCTGCAGGAATTCCTACGATTGTTGTCGGAGACCAAAACTACGGTGAAGGTTCTTCCAGAGAACACGCTGCAATGGAGCCAAGACATCTTGGTGTAAAAGCAGTTTTGGTAAAATCATTTGCCAGAATTCACGAAACAAACCTTAAAAAACAGGGAATGTTGGGAATTACATTTGCGGATGAAGCTGATTACGATAAAGTTCAGGAAGATGATGTTGTAAATTTCCTAGATTTGGATCAGTTTGCTCCGGGAAAACAGTTGACTTTAGAATTCATTCATACAGACGGAACCAAAGACATTGTTATGGCAAACCATACCTATAATGCTCAACAGATTGATTGGTTTAAAGCAGGTTCTGCTTTGAATTTAATTAAACAACAGGAAAACTAATTTTAGTTTTTATCATATACAAAAAGCAACTTCACATGAAGTTGCTTTTTTATTTCAGTTTATCTAAAAAATTCGATCTATACATTTCTCCAATTGGAATTTCTTGTTCAGAATTTATAATTATCTTCTTCGAATTCAAGCTTTTCACTTTATCTACATTTAAAATAAAAGACTTATGAACCCTTACAAACTTCGCCGGAAGTTGATTTTCGAGAGATTTTAAAGTATCTAAAACAATGTATTCCTGAGATTCGGTTTTGATGTTGACATAATCTTTAATACTTTCCACATATAGAACGTCGTCAAAATTAATACGATGTTGGTGACCAGAAGATTTTACAAAGAAATGACTGACTTCACTAGCTTCTGCTAAAGGGAAACGCTCCCGAGCCTTCAAAACACTTTTATTAAAACGATCGAAAGAAATCGGTTTTAAAAGGTAATCAACAATATTGTGATCATATCCTTCCAAAGCGTATTCGGAATATGCGGTCGTAAGAATATATTTCATTTTATCACCAACAATTTTCATGAAATTGATTCCCGTTAATTCCGGCATTTGAATATCCAAAAAAACAAGATCTGTAGCAGTTTTCTGAATAAATTCTAAAGCTTCAATTGGATTTTCTGAGGAGAAAACAAGCTCAAGAAACGGAATTTTCTCAACATAATTTTCGAGTAGAGAAACAGCCAATGGTTCATCATCAACAATAATGCATTTAATTTTCTTCATTCTTCAGATCAATCTTTAAATCTACGGTAAAATCCGTTTCAGTTTCAATTATTTTCAGTTCGTATTTTTTAGGGTATAAAATTTCAAGCCTTTTTCTTACATTTTCAATCCCGATTCCGGAAATAACGTCTTTCATCTTCTCTTTTTTGTAATTTAAAAGATAAAAATGCAGAACTTTATTGTTATCTGAAATTTTCATTTCAAAACCTTTATTTCTAAAATCTCCATGCTTGAAAGCGTTTTCAACAAACGGAACTAAAAGCATCGGTGAAATGTTGAGTTCCGAATGTGACAGCTTTTTTTCAACATTTAATAATTCAGGATTTTTAATTCTCAATTTTTCTAAAGCGATTAAACTGTCTAAATATCCGACTTCTTTATCTAAACTAATAAAATCTTTCTCAAGATCTTTTGTGCTGTATCTTAACAATTGTCCCAATTCTTCAATGGCGGGCAACGCTTTATCTGAATTTTGATAGACTAAAGCATAAATATTATTTAAAGTATTAAAAATAAAATGCGGGTTGATTTGTGTTTTTAAGGCCTGAAGTTGCGAATTTTTATTTTCTTCAATTAACTGACGCTTTTCTCTTTCTGTTTTTAATGCATTATTCAATAACCAAATTAAAGTAGCCACAAAAATAGCATTGTAACTGAAGAAAATATTATCATAAATATAGTAAACTAACGTTGTTTTCTCATTATAATTTCTAAAACCAAAAATAATAGGAAAGAGAACCTCTTCGATAGAATATCGTAACAAACTAAAAAACAAAATTATACTTACAATCCCGCCAATGATTGCATACATTTTCTGCTTCTTATATACAAAAGGCATTAAAATGAAATAATTAGCATAAAAAGTTACCAGATTAACGAATAGAAAAGAATAACTTAAAATATAACTTTGAAGTTCTACATTTGAATCTTCCGGTACAAATGCAAATCTAAATTGGTAATAAATAAAAAATAACCAATATAAAAGATGCAAAAAGATGATTTGCTTTTTTTTCATTTTAATTCTTTGTCATTAACGATGATTGCTTGAGAAGAGTAATAATGCAAATATATTGAAACCGGAACTGTATTTCTGTTCTCTAATTTCAACGTGCTTTTTTTAGGCAGTCTGTATTTAAATTCAGACTTTTCCAAAATTTCAGTAGGTATTTTCAGCCCAGAAACTAAAGCTATCTTTTTATCCGAAAGATTTTTTATTTCTAAAGTCAAAGGAGCTTTTACTTTATTAATGTTAATGCTTTCGTTCGGAGCTATTGTAATCGTTTTCCAAACATCTACCCTATGATTGGCAAAGGATTGCATAAAAATGAAACTTAAAAGGAGAATTATATTTTTCATTCATCAAAAATAAATACAATAGCATAACCAGACTTTCCAAAATCTACAAACATCCCTTTTTTTCCGATGAAAATATTTTAAACTGATATATTTTCCACTTGATCGAAACGCTGTTTTATCAAAGCGTGGTGAAATCTAAATTTGTCAAAAATATTTAAAACAAATTATTATGAAAACATCAATATTAATCGTGTTAATGACAATATCAACATTCTTATTCGGGCAGAAGAAACCTTCAGAATATTTTCCTGATCCTAAAACTAAAGTCTTGGTTGTCGGTTCATTTCATTTTGACTATCCCAATCAGGATGCGCATAAAACAAAAAAAAGTGATCAGGTAGATGTTTTAGAACCTAAGACCGCTGCTGAAGTAACAGAGCTGATCAATTATATAAAAAAATTTAAGCCTACAAAAATCGCCATTGAAGCTTGGCCAGATTGGAAAGCCAACGAAAAATTAAAAGAATATAAAGACGGGAAATACAGAGATCAAAGAGACGAGCGTTACCAACTGGCGATGCGCATTGCAACAGAACTTAAGATTAATGAATTATACAGCATTGATGCTAATTCGGTTTTGGATGATTTTACAGAAAAATTTGGTAAGAAAGACTCATTATATTTTAAAAATATGCTTAAAGATTATGATTTCTTAAGTGACGACCGTATTTCTAAACAATACAATACTTTTATTAAAAATACTGAGCGAAAAAACTTTAAATCACTTCTTGATATGTTCAAATATATGAACAGCAAAGAATATCATCAATACGAATATGGAGCGTATTTGACAGGCGATTTTAAATTGAGAGAACACGACGGTGCAGATCTTCTTGCTCTATATTGGTATAACAGAAATCTTAGAATGTTCAGAAAAATACAGGACATTCCAAAAAATGCAGAAGACAGAATCTTGGTGATTGCAGGAAACGGTCACGCATCAGTTCTCAGACAGTTTTTTACCTCTTCGCCAGAATATGAATATGTTGAATTTTCAAACTTAGATTCAAAAAAATAATCTTTTTACCTCATCAATCTAAACCATTCATTTCTCATGAAAAAGACATTCATCATCGCTGTTTCCTTTTTATATATTTCTTCTTTTGCTCAAAAAAAAGACACTTTACAACTGAAAACTATCGAATCTGTTACGATTGAGGGAAAGAAAAAACTTCTTCTTGAAAGAAAAGCTGACAGACTTATCTTTAATGTTGAAGCTTCTGTAGCTTCACAAGGAATGGATGGCGCAGAAACATTAGCCAATGTTCCGATGTTGAAAGTAGACGAGAATTTAGGAAATATATCCATTACCGGAAAAAGCAGTGTCAATGTAATGGTCAACGGAAGAATGCTGAATCTTTCAGGAACTAATCTTGTTAATTATCTGAAAACCATACGCTCGGAAAACATTGCCAAAATAGAAGTGATCACTACTCCACCCGCAAAATATGAAGCTCAGGGAAACAGCGGATTGATCAATATTATCCTTAAAAAAAATCCAAACTTAGGTTGGAGTGGCTCAGTGAATACAGGATTGAACCAAAGAACATATTCAGGCGGAAATTCGACTGGGACATTAAATTATCAGACTGAAAAGCTTAGCTTATCTTTAAAAACAAGCTATGCAGACGGAGCAAAGCGTTCAGAAGAAAACTACAGTATTTTAGGAGCTTCCCAAAACTACAGCCGCTCTGTAAGAAAAGATATGTGGAAGGAATTGACGCCTAACCTAAACCTTTCGTACAAGATCAATAAAAACTCCGAAATCGGAATAGAATATATTTTTTCTCATCAGAAATCCGGGATGGATATTGTAAACGAAACAAGAAATGTAAACACCGACTTATCCGTAGAAAATCTTTTAACAAAAACTTTTCACCGTGAAAAAACTCCAACTCATACTTTGAGTGCTTATTATGATCTGAAATTAGATTCGTTGGGAAAAAAATTGAGTTTTGCAGGAAACTTTTTTAAAAACAATTCTGATACAGATGTTAACTTTTCAACATTGAAATTAAGTGACAATTCACTTCAAAACGTTAATACAAAATCAATTGTTGAGCCACAGGTTTTTTCGTTGCAGGGAGACCTTGAACTTCCGTTTTCTTTTGGTACCATTGAAACCGGACTTAAATTTAATCAGTTTAAAAATGCTACCGATCTGCAATATTTTAACATCATCAACAATCAATATATTCCGGATTTACAAAGAGCCAATCTTTTTGAATATAAGGAAGAAAATTATGCTGCTTATTTTAGTTATGCCAAAAGTTTTGGGGAACACTGGGAAACCAAAGCAGGGCTTCGTTATGAAAATACTCAGGCGCAAAGTTTTACTTCATCAACAAACTTAGAAAACAAATACAATTATGGACAGTGGTTTCCATCGGCTTTTGTTTCTTATAAAAAGGAAAAAAATGTTTTCAGTCTTTCTTATTCAAGAAGAATTAACCGACCGAGTATGAGCAATCTTAATCCTTTCAGGTGGTATGAAAATCCATATTCTTATTCTTCAGGAAACCCTTTGTTGACTCCTTCATATATTAATAACCTGGAATTGGGATATACTTACAACAGTAAATTTTCTGCCAGCATTTATTATTTGAAACTTAAAAATGGCTTCGGACAAGTTGCTTTAATCGATGGACTTTCACAGATTGGGACTTATCTTAATTATTACAACAATAACTTTTATGGTTTTAATGCTTCCTATACAGATAAATTCTTCAAATTTTGGGAAACAAGTCTTTCACTGAACGGATCTCTTACCGATTCGAAAGTATTTAATATTGAAGCTGAAACTCAGAATGGGTATTCAGTCAGTTATTCGATCAATAACACCCTTACAATCAATAAAAACAAAACAGTTTTCTTTTTTCTAAATTATAGTCAGGATTTACCTTATAAAAATGTCAATTCCTATTTTCATAATTTTTCTAATCTTACCTCCGGAATAAAAGTTTCATTAATGGAAAAACAGTTACAGATTAATGCTACTGTAACCAATATTTTTGCTCAGAAATATCGTGGTGATATGTATTTCAAAGATAACAGCCAACATTTCAATAATTATTGGGACGGAAGAAGTTTCCGTTTAAATGCCAATTACACATTGGGAAATAATAAAAAGAAAAGGAGTACAAAAAGCATCAGCTTTGAAGAAAAAGACAGAGCACAATAAAATTTTGTAACAAATATCTTTTTTTGCCGTCTAACTGATTAGATTTACTCACATCATGAAGAAAACTTTATTCACTCTCTCAATTTTAGGTTCAATTTTAGGTTTTTCACAAGAAACCAAAGACAATAATGACAGCAAACTAAAAGAAAAGGAAATAGAAAGCGTTGTTATCACCAAAACTAAAAAAGCCGTTGAGCAGAAAGCCGACCGTACTATTTTTGATTTTTCTGAGCAGCCAAGCTTAAACTCAGGCTCTTTGATGGAAGGAGTAAAAAAACTTCCGGGTTTAGTTGTTTCTGATATGGTGGGAATGATGTATCAGGGAAAGCCTTTGGATGTTTATATGGACGGAAGACCGCTGAATATTTCAAGCAACGAACTAAATGCTTTTTTGGAAGGAATGCCCGCAAACTCTGTTGAAAGAATTGAAATCATTACACAACCGGGTGCCGAATTTCCTGCAACTTCCGGAGGTGCAATTTTAAATATCATTACAAGCAAATCAGCAAAAAATTATCTGACTGCAGTTTACAACGGAGGTTACCGTTTTTCAAGCTACGACAAATACAGAAGCAGATTTAATAATTCAATCGCATTAAACTCAAGAAATAAATGGTTTGGATGGCAGGTAAATTTAGGTCAATATTACCGTGAAAGTTTATCGCTTTCTGAATTGGATGCGCTTACCAGAAACCACTCTAATTCTCTGGGAAGAACCTATTATATGAACTCTGCTTTCACTTTCGAGCTTGGAAAAGACAGATTGTTGTTGAACTACGACATCAATCACAATAACGGAGGTGCAGATATTATGAGTGATAATTTTTTAACTAATACGTCAACATCTAATTATACAAATAATAATGGTTTAAGACAAGAAGCTGCTGCAACGTATCAAAAAAAGTTTGAGGATAAAAATAAGAAGCTTGATTTTAAAGCCATTTACACCAACAGTAATTCAGAATTTAACCAGTTTGGAGCTCAATCATTAAATAACTCTTCTCTATTTAATCTATATAATTTCAGAGTTGATTATTCTCAACCATTGAAAATTTTAGACGAAGGAAAGATGAGTTTTGGAGGATTGTATGATCAGCAAAACTTTGAGACGAAAAATGGAAGTCTTATTAATCTCGATTACACAAGACAAACCACTTCTGCCTACTTGGAGTTTCAGGCAACTTTGAAAAAGTTTGATTTCATCGCAGGAGCAAGAGCCGAAAACTATGATATCACGGGAATTACACGATTTTATGATGACGATGATAATTTAAAGGAAAGCAATTTAAATCCATTCAAAAAATTTAAAGTTTTTCCAAACGCAAGTGTGCAGTATAATGTAATGAAACAGCTTTTCGTTAATGTGAATTATAACAAAAAAATTACTCTGCCAAGTGTTTCGCTCTTAAACCCAAATAATAATACTCTTATAACAGAAACAGTTACGTCTAGCGGTAACCCAAACTTACAGCCTACCATTTTCGACAATGCTGAAATTAAAATCAGCGCATTTGATTATGCTTATATCGGCTATAATACAAGCTGGGTAAAAGATCAGATTGTACAGAAAGTTTCCAGAGAAAACAATGTGATCAAGAATGAGCAGGTACAGGTGAACAGCATCAGAACGCATAACTTTAATTTTGGAATGCCGATTCCGTTTATGTTGTTTACAACACCTTTCAGCGAACTGATGAAGTTTAATGTGAATCCTGATAAAATGAATTTACTCTATATTTATACAGGTTATCAAGTTCAGGAAATGCCGGATATAAAAACAAAAGGATTCTGGATTTTCAGCTTAATGGGACAGTTTATTCTTCCAAAAGACATCAGACTTCAGGCAAATTATAATGTGATCCCGAAAGGAGGAAATTTCTATTATTTTCAAATTGAAAAACCTTTAAACAATGCTTTTGATTTGACGATATCTAAAAAATTTATGGCCGACCGTCTTAATCTTTCGCTGTATGCAAGAGACTTATTTAATCAAAATAAAAGTGTCATCGTGGCAAATTCTTTAGACGGAAAAGTATTTACTTCCAACAAATTCGACAGCAGAAGTTTCGGAATTACGGTGAATTATAAAATCCCAACCAAAAATAAGCTGGCAAAAGAAGATCCGAATATGATTAAAACAACCAATCAAAGCGACAGCAACGGCGGGATTCTGCAGCAAGGACAATAATGTGTAAAAGAAATTTATCAATAGAAACGGGCTTTAGTCCGTTTTTTTTATGCCTAATTTATTTAAACAAACTATTCACTTTTAAAATTGACAATAGTAAAACCACCCCGTCAAAAATTCTTTTAATTTTCTCCACCCTTCAAAGGAGGGAAATTTTAACTTGTGAGATTTAGGTTTAAAAATCAATTGTCTGGAATCTCCAGTTTAAAGTGTCGATTAATGTTATTTGATTTAAATTTAATGGTAAATCCGTTATTATTTTCAAAGCTTGGTTTGCCATCATACTTCCTACAATTCCCGGCAATGCACCTAAAACACCAAGACTATCGCAATCGGGAAGATCTTCGTCAAAAGGAGGTTCCGGAAAAATATCTCTTAAATTCTTACTTCCTTTATAATTAAAAATTGCAACCTGTCCGGAAAAACCTAGAATGCTCCCGTAAACTAAAGGTTTTCTAAGCTTTACACAAGTATCATTAACTAAATATCTCGTTTTAAAATTATCAGAACCGTCAACAATAATATCAAATTTTGAAATAATTTCTTCAGCATTTGAGTGATCTATTTTACTTTCAATTCCGATAAAATTGACCTGATGATTAAGGTTTTTTACAAAGTCTTCCGCACTTTTTACTTTTGATTTCCCTACAGAACTTTCCTTATGAATGATTTGTCGGTTTAAATTATGCAATTCAACCTCATCAAAATCTGCAACGCCCAAAGTTCCAACTCCCGCCGCCGCCAAATATTGAATGACCGGACTTCCTAAACCTCCTGCTCCAATTACCAAAACTTTAGCATTCATTATTTTTCGCTGACCTTCCAAACCTATTTCTTCAATAAAAATCTGTCGGCTGTATCTTGAGAAAATATCTTCGTTTTTCATTTTTTTGATTTTATTTGAATCAGGTTGTTCGAGATTTGTTTTTAACCTCATGTCAGTTCGGCTATTTTTCGTAATGGAATGGAGAAAAATGTATAGAGAACTTTCATTCAGCAAAACTTCTCGATACGAATTTTTGCAAAATCTACTCGAAGTGACGTTCGTTATATTTCTGGTAGAGTTTTTATTTTTAGATTGTTTAAAATTTCAACCTTTAAACCCCACTATACACAGAATCCCAATCTTTCATGATTGGATCATATCCTGCTTTTTTAATAATATTTTTAATTTCATCCATACTTCTTTCGTCACTGGTTTCAAATTGCTCTAACGATTCTTTATCTACAGCATAACCTCCCGGATTTGTTTTTGAAGCTGCACTCATCGCTGTTGCACCCAAAGAAATGATATGATCTCTAAATTTTTCGTTTTCTCTGGTTGAAATAGAAATCTCTAAGTCTTCATTCCAAATTCGGTACGCACAGATTAATTGAAGTAAATCTTTATCTGACATCATGAAATTAGGCTCAATAATTCCTTCAGCAGGTCTTAATCTAGGAAATGAAACTGAATATCTACTTTTCCAATATTGTTTTTGAAGATAATCGATGTGAAGTGCATTAAAAAAACTATCAATCCGCCAATCTTCCAAACCGAGCAAAACGCCTAATCCCATTTTATGAATTCCGGCTTTTCCAATTCTGTCGGGTGTTTCCAGACGAAAATTGAAATTTGATTTTTTTCCTTTCGGGTGATATTTTTTGTAAACTTCCTGATGATAGGTTTCCTGATAAACCAAAACCGCATTTACACCCGCTTCATGAAGCTGTTGATATTCTTCTTCTGACAAAGGCTGAACTTCAATCGAAATATTAGCAAAATGGGTTTTCAACAAGTGAACAGCATTCAGAAAATAATCAATTCCGACTATTTTATTTGCTTCTCCGCTCACCAGCAAAACGTGATTCACTCCCATTGATTTTAAAACTGTCGCTTCAATCATCAATTCGGTATCAGATAGCGTCTTTCTTTTAATGGAATTATCTAAACTAAAACCGCAGTACGTGCAGATATTCTGACATTCGTTACTCAAATACAACGGCGCATACAACTGGATCGTTTTTCCGAACCGCTTCTGAGTAAGTTGCTGCGTCATTTTCGCCATTACTTCTAATTTCTGAGCAGCAACCGGTGAAAGAAAATTAAGGAAATCATATATTGTTTTATTCTTTTTTTGAAGGCTATTTTCCACATCAGATAACGTTACTTTTTCAAGTTTTACTTTCACCTCATTCCATTTGTATTTTTCAAAAAAATCTTTAAAACTTTTCATAATATTCGGTTTAATCCAAATGACGCGTTGTCTATTATTTATTGATAGGATTTTATTCTATCCTTTATTAAATCGTCCCTTCGGGACTTTCTAATTCTTATGCAAAATCATAGTTTAATCAAACAAAAAAGAAGTCAACGGACTTGATGCTTGTGCATGATTTCCAATTGCCCCCAAACCAGATTCAAAAGCTCTTCTTCCCGCAATTACGCCTTCTTTAAAAGCCAATGCCATATTTACAGGATTTCTTGCAACAGCAATTGCAGTATTCACCAAAACCGCATCAGCTCCCATTTCCATTGCTTTTGCGGCATCAGAAGGTGCGCCAATTCCGGCATCAACAACTACAGGAACATTACTTTGAGCAATAATTATTTCTAAAAAATCTAAAGTTCTTAATCCTTTATTCGTCCCGATCGGCGCTCCCAAAGGCATTACAACAGCTGTTCCTGCATCTTCCAGACGTTTGCACAAAACCGGATCGGCATGAATGTAAGGCATCACGATAAATCCTAATTTTGCCAATTCTTCTGTAGCATACAACGTTTCAATCGGATCAGGTAACAAATATTTTGGGTCAGGATGAATTTCTAATTTCACCCAGTTGGTTTCCAAGGCTTCTCTCGCCAATTGCGCTGCCAAAACCGCTTCTTTAGCAGTTCTTGCTCCCGAAGTATTCGGTAAAAGGTGAGATTTTGTAGGTTTTAAAGCACTCAACAAGTCATCTTCTGAAGATTGCGAATCGATTCTTTTTAAAGCCATTGTCACCAGTTCACTTCCCGAAGCGATGATAGAATCGGTCATTTCTGAAAGATTTCCGAATTTTCCGGTTCCTAAAAATAATCTCGATTCAAAAGTTCTGTCTGCTATAATTAATGGTTGATTGTTCATTGTAAAACTGTTTTAAATTCTTTGGTAATAGAAGGTTGATTGGTGATTTGCCCCGAAACAGCGACTCCGTAAATTCCGATTTGTTGTAAGAGTTCGATGTCTTTCAAAACCACTCCGCCAATGGCGAATATCTTTGGTATTTCTAATGATTTTGATCGTAATCCTTCAATAATTTTTTGATATCCTTCAAAACCCAAAATCGGACTTAGCTGCTCTTTCGTTGAAGTAAAACGTAAGGGTCCCAAACCTATGTAATCGCATGATTCATTCATTCTTTGCAAAACATCTGAAATGGAATTTGCCGTTCCGCCGATAATTTTATTTTTTCCTAAAATTTGTCTTGAAATTTCAATCGAAGTATCTTTTAAACCCAAATGAACACCGTCTGCATCAATATCTTTTGCAATCTGAACATCGTCGTTGATGATACAAACAGATCGATTATCTGCGCAAAGTTTTTTTGAATTTTCACAAAGCCTGATAAATTCATTTTCTGGAGCATTCTTCCAGCGAACCTGAATCCATTTTATGCCGTTGTCTAAGGCTTTTCTTATATTTAATTCCTGTTCGGATTTTGTAAAACCTTGAGAAATATATTGTAGTTTTTCCATTTTTAAATTTGAATAAATCTTAATAAATTACATTCTGTCTGCATTTTTTGAAAACACCTAAAGGTTTATCATTTCCCCAGATTGCTCCTAACAAAGCCACTCCATCTATTTCACTTTCAAAAACTTCATTGATATTATTTTCATTAATTCCTCCCAAAGAAATCAGTTTTACATTTGGATTATCTCGTTTTTTAATATCATTCAAAATATTCGAATTTTCACCATATCCTTTTTTCGAAATACTTGGAAAAACCGGACTGATAAATGAATATTCCCAATTTCCACTTAATACATTAAAAGTTTCAATATCATGAACAGACGTTGAAATTATTTTATCTGTGAAAGATTGAAATAAACTATTTTGTCTGTCAATTTCCCTGAAATGAAATCTTGAGATATTAAAGTTTTCTGCTAAATCATAATGACTGTGTAAAACCAATTGAGACTGAAATTTTGAATCTATCTTTTGAATAAAATCCGTCATTTCTTCTGCATTGATAAAAGGTTTTCTGATGTGAAGCAAATTCAAACCTTCCTGAAATAATTCATTAATCAATTCAGTTTCATTTTGAACTATATCTTCGGGAGTGATGACGATAATCATATATAAATTTCTTTCCCTTTTTCGATGAATTCCTGAGATTTATCGAACATTCCTTTTTCTGCAGATTCACGAATTTCCTGCGTAATTTTCATCGAACAGAATTTCGGTCCGCACATCGAACAGAAGTGCGCAATCTTCGCTCCGTCCGCAGGAAGTGTTTCATCATGATAAGATCTCGCCGTATCCGGATCAAGCGAAAGATTAAACTGATCTTCCCAACGGAATTCAAATCTTGCCTTACTTAAAGCGTTGTCTCTGTATTGCGAGCCAGGATGACCTTTCGCCAAATCTGCAGCATGAGCAGCTAGCTTATAGGTAATTACTCCAACTTTTACATCTTCTTTATTTGGAAGTCCCAAATGTTCTTTCGGAGTTACATAACACAACATCGCGCAACCAAACCAACCGATCATTGCTGCACCGATTCCTGAAGTGATGTGATCGTAACCCGGTGCAATATCCGTAGTTAAAGGGCCTAATGTGTAAAACGGTGCTTCATCACATACCTCCAATTGCTTATCCATATTTTCTTTAATCATATGCATCGGAACGTGTCCCGGACCTTCGATCATCACCTGAACATTGTGCTTCCAGGCAACTTTTGTCAGTTCACCTAAAGTTTCCAATTCTGCAAACTGCGCTTCATCATTCGCATCAGCAATCGAACCCGGACGAAGACCGTCTCCTAAAGAAAAAGCAACGTCATATTTTTTCATGATCTCGCAAATCTCTTCAAAATGAGTATATAAAAAGTTTTCTTTATGATGGAACAAACACCATTTTGCCATGATAGAACCACCTCTGGAAACAATTCCTGTCACACGTTTTGCGGTCAAATGAATATATCTCAACAAAACTCCGGCATGAATCGTGAAATATGAAACTCCTTGTTCTGCCTGTTCGATCAACGTATCTTTAAAAATCTCCCAGGTGAGATCTTCTGCAACCCCTTTTACTTTTTCCAACGCCTGATAAATCGGAACGGTACCGATCGGAACCGGACTATTTCGGATGATCCATTCTCTGGTTTCGTGAATATTTTTTCCGGTTGACAGATCCATAATTGTATCGGCTCCCCATCGACAAGCCCAAACCGCTTTCTCTACTTCTTCTTCAATACTCGATGAAACAGCACTGTTTCCGATGTTGGCATTGATTTTAACCAAAAAATTTCGCCCGATAATCATCGGCTCACTTTCAGGATGATTGATATTATTGGGAATAATCGCTCTTCCGGCTGCAATTTCGTCTCTTACAAATTCTGGAGTGATCTTGCTTTTCGGAGTTCTTGCGCCAAAACTGTTTCCCTGATGTTGAAAAGCCATCTCTTTTGAAACAGAATCTAATTGCTCGATTCTTTGATTTTCTCTAATGGCAATATATTCCATTTCAGCAGTGATAATCCCCTGTTTTGCATAATACAATTGGGTAACCTCTTTTCCTTCTCTGGAAACTTTTGGCTGATGGTTATACGAAAAACGCAGTTCGTCTAATTTTGAATCGGCAAGACGGGCTTTTCCGTATTCTGAGGTAATTCCTTCTAAAACTTCGACGTCATTTCTATCCAAAATCCATTGTTCTCTAATTCTTGGAAGTCCTTTTTCGATATTAATTTCAAAATTTTCATCGGTGTAAGGTCCTGAAGTATCGTAAATGGTGACAGGAAGATTTTCTTCTAAATTTCCGTTGGTTAATTTTGTCGGACTTAGATGTATTTCGCGCATCGCTACATTGATTGGATGAATTTTCCCTTCAACATAGATTTTTTTTGAGTTCGGAAACGGCGAACGTGTGATTTTATGAGCCATAAAAATATTTTTTAACCACCTTGAGTAGCAGTGATAATTAAAATTGAATCTTGGTTGTTGAGAATAGTTTCCGCCCAGAATGATTGCGGAATAATACGATTGTTGAGCGCTACGGCAATTCCTTTTTTCTTTTCAGGTAATTCCATAGCGATAAGTGCTTCCAGCGTTTTGGGAAGTACATCAAAATTTCTTAGTGTGTGATTGATTGTGAGCTCCATTCCTAAATTTTTAAATATACTTTAGGAATGCCCATCATTGTACAATAGAATGTACAGCAAAGTCATCTCACTTTTTCCTACGCTAGTATGATCTAGAAATCAGGTTCAAAGGGTAAAGTCTCAGCCTGTTTTGTCAACAGACACCCCTAAAGTTGCGACGAAGGTAACTATTTTTTTGAAATGTGCAAAATTTTTGAAAGAGATGGAAGTTAGAGGATAGAAGCTGGAAGTTTTAAATGATTGAAAATTTTTGCCACGAATACACGAATTTTTTTTCATCTTTAACGTAATAATATTCGTGCATTCGTGGGTTATAAGTTTTTTAGAAGTTGAAATGAAATATACTGCAAGCCCATAATTAAGATAATTTCAATACAAAAAAAATGGAAACAAGATGATCTCCAGTTTCCATTTTCTAATTTTATATTATTTAAATATTTACTCTTCACAAGCTCTCCAGATTGCGTCATTCTGCGGAACGGGGGCAACGATTGTTACCTCCTCCTTTGTAACAGGATGTATAAACTGAAGTTTTCTGGCGTGAAGATTTATTCCGCCATCGGGATTTGAACGGGGCGCACCATATTTTAAATCACCTTTAATAGGAACTCCGGTTTTTGATAACTGTGCCCTGATTTGATGATGTCTACCGGTTTCCAAGTCAATTTCCAAAAGCAGATAATTATCTAACGCTTTAATGACATTATAAGTAAGAATTGCTTCTTTTGCCCCTTCGGTAACTTTCGTAAAGATGATCGCTTTATTATTTTTCTCGTTTTTCTGAAGATAATGAACCAATCTTTGCGTTTGAGGAATCATTTCTTTAGCAACAACCGCCCAATACGTTTTCTTAATTTCACGGTTTTTCACCATTTGAGTTAATCTTGAAAGCGCTTTTGAAGTTTTAGCATAAATGACCAAACCAGAAGTTGGGCGATCGATACGATGTACCAAACCCAGAAAAACATTTCCGGGTTTATTATCTCTTTTTTTGATGAAGTCTTTAATGGAATCAAGTAAAGGTTCGTCACCGGTTTTATCGCCCTGAACGAGTTGCCCTACTTTTTTATTGATAACTAAAAGATGATTATCCTCAAAAACAATCTGTTCTTCCATACTACCTTAACGATTCTGTGATCTACTCACAAAAGAAATAACCACTCCTCCTAACAGACCAATCGTTTTTATGATGTTAAGACTTGAATCCATTGGTAAAAATGCTCCGATAATACACAAACCTGCCGCCGCGTACATAGGATACATAAACTTGGTATGCATCAACATTCTTCCCTGAACGATAAAACTGATACCAATTAAAATATAAAATAATCTTGCCGAAAGAAGATAGTTAATATTATCCGGGAAAATTTTAAACCAACCCGCTGCTAAACAAATAATTGCTAAAATTGATAAAATTCCTTGTGTTGCCTGTAAATTACTTTTCATTAATAGCTTTCATTTTGGTTAGGGAAATCAGCATTTTTCACGTCTTTCACGTATTGAGAAACTGCTCCTGTTATTTCTGTATATAAATCGAGGTATCTTCTTAAGAATTTTGGAGAGAAACCTTTATTCATTCCCACCATATCATGATACACCAAAACCTGTCCGTCACAATGAGCTCCAGCTCCAATCCCGATTGTTGGAATCGAGATACTTTCCGTCACTCTTTTAGCCAAATCTGCTGGAATTTTCTCAAGAACAACTCCAAAACAGCCCAATTCTTCAAGCAATTTTGCATCGTTGATCAGTTTTTCAGCTTCAGCTTCTTCTTTAGCTCTCACTTTATACGTTCCAAACTGATAAATAGACTGTGGCGTTAATCCCAAATGTCCCATAATAGGAATTCCGGCATTGATGATTTTTTTAATCGATTTCGAAATTTCTTTTCCACCTTCAATTTTAATCGCGTGAGCACCCCCTTCTTTCATCATTCTAACTGCAGATTCTAATGCAATATCAGGATTACTTTGATAGGTTCCGAAAGGTAGATCAGCAATTACCAATGCTCTTTCTACACCTCTTACCACACTTTGAGTATGATAAATCATCTGATCTAATGTAATAGGAAGTGTCGTTTCAAAACCCGCCATTACATTGGCTGCAGAGTCGCCGATAAGAATGGTATCAACCCCACCGGCATCTACCATCTTTGCCGTTGTAAAATCGTAAGCGGTAAGCATTGTTATTTTCTCCTTATCGAATTTCATTTTTCGTAAGGTTTCTGTAGTAACTCTTTTAATTTCGGAATGAACAGACATAATGTATATGATTGTTTTAAGTTAAAAAGTCGGCTTTCGCCGACTTAGATATTTGAATTTACAAAACTACGTGTCCTAGTTTCATTAATTTATCGTGGTTGAGAATTTTGATGTTTCTGCCGTCTACTTCGATGAGACTGTCCCCTTTAAATTCGGAGATCAATCGGATGGCACTTTCGGTAGCCGTTCCGATGATATTGGCAATTTCTTCTCTCGTCAAAGAAATTTTGATGAAACCTTCAGGATCAGTTCCTAACTTTTGTTCCAAAAGAATAAGGATTTCTGCCAGTCTTTCTCTTACCGTTTTCTGCGCAAGGAAAGTAATGGTATTGGAAGATTCTCCCAATTCGTAAGATATTTTCTGAAGCATCACAAAAGATAACTGTGGATCTACTTCTAATAAGTCCATAAAAATATCTGCAGGTAAGAATGTGCATTCAACATCCGTCATTGCTTCAGCCTTTGCTTGAAAATTTTCTCCACACAACAATGCACGATATCCTATAATATCACCTTCTTTTATAAATCTAAGAATTTGATCTTTACCAAAAGATCCTGATTTGGACAATTTAGCAGCCCCTTTTTCTATTACGTAAACCCCTTTCGGAGTTTCGCCATCGTCAAAGACGATATCGTGTTTTTGAAAAACGAGTTTCTTTTTTGCGTTGATATATCTTTCATAATCAGTATTGGAAAGTCTTTCTTTAAAGGATTTATCATTAAAAACCCTCGCGAATCTTTCTTCAATAGCAATCTGTTGTTCCTGCGACATTGTAATATGACATTTATCACAAAAATAGAACATTTAAACTCTATAAACAAAAAAAAATGTTATAATTTTGTGAGTCAATAATTTATGAAGGTGAGCGAGAACTGTTTTCATTGCGGACAAGGGATAGAAAAGGAAAGAATTTCTTTTGACGAAAAAATTTTCTGCTGTACAGGCTGTAAATCTGTTTATGAAATCCTGAACACCAATAATCTCAGTAATTTTTACGAATTAAACAAAAAAGCAGGAATCAGACCTGAAGAAAACTCATCTCAATTTGACTATCTCGATACCAAGGAAATTTTTGACAGAATTACAGATTTTTCTGAAGGCAATACAAGTCTTGTCACGTTCAGAATTCCGGTAATCCACTGTTCTTCTTGCATTTGGCTATTAGAAAGCCTACACACTTTACATAAAGACATTCACTATTCTCAGGTTAACTTTACAAGGAAGACCCTGCAGATTTCTTTTAACCATAACGAATTAAAATTAAGCGATTTAGCTAAATTCTTAACCAATCTTGGTTATAAACCTGCCATTAATCTTGAGACAGTTGACAAGAATGAAGATAATCTTGACAAATCTCTACTTATAAAACTGGCAATCGCCGGATTTGCTTTTGGTAACGGAATGTTTTTGGCCTTCCCGGAATATATTGGCGGAGAAGATTACTGGATGGAACATTACAAAGGTTTATTCAGGATTTTAATGTTTTTACTTGCTGTTCCGGTTGTGTTTTATTCTGCATCAGACTATTATAAATCTGCTTGGTATGGTCTAAAAAACAAGATCGTCAATATTGATGTACCCATTGTGTTGGGGATTTTTGTTCTGTTTGGAAGAAGTATTTACGAAATCGCTACCGATTACGGTCCAGGATATTTTGACACCCTGTGCGGACTTCTGTTTTTTATGCTTTTAGGGAAAATTTTCCAGAAAAGAACGTACAGTTCGCTTTCTTACGACAGAGATTACAAATCGTTTTATCCAATTGCTGTAACTAAAGTTGATTTTAACGGAAAACAGGAAAACATTTTACTTTCAGAGATTAAAATCGGTGATAGAATTTTAGTAAGAAATCACGAAATCATTCCGGTTGATGCTATTTTAATTAGCGGAAACGGTAATATAGACAACAGTTTTATTACAGGCGAAAGCGAAAGCATTTCTAAAAATCCGGGTGATAAAATCTTTGCCGGAGGAAAACAAATTGGCTCATCTCTCGAACTTGAAGTTATTAAAAACGTTGATCAAAGTTATCTTACCCAGCTTTGGAATAAAGAAGCTTTCAAAAAACATGAGACCGGACTTGACACCTTAATTAATGAAATTAGTAAATATTTTACCTTTATTATTTTAGGAATTGCACTTGTTGCGGGAATTTATTGGTATTTCATTGATTTGGAAACAATGTTCCAGGTTATCTCTGCCGTTTTGATTATCGCTTGTCCTTGCGCTTTAGCATTGTCTTCACCATTTACTTTCGGGCACATTATGAGAATTTTAGGCCGAAATAAATTTTATGTAAAAGACACGATAACGATTGAGAAAATTGCAAAAGTTGACGCTTTAGTTTTCGACAAAACCGGAACGATTACACACCGAAAAAAATCGAACATCAGATATGAAGGCTCTGAAATTCAGGAATTTGATTTATTAAATATTAAAAGTTTAGTTAAGAACTCAAACCATCCGCTTTCAAAATCCCTGTATGAATTTTTGGAAGTACAAGATGACTATTTCCCTGTTGACAACTTTGAGGAAATCTCAGGAAAAGGATACGAAGCGAGCGTACGAGGAAATATTTACAAAATAGGTTCTGCAAAATATAACAATCAAGAGTCGAAAAATCTTGAAACCGCAGTTTACATCAGCAAAAACAATGAGTTTATCGGTAAATTTATTTTTAAAAATGAATACCGGGAAAATCTTAGAAATCTATTTACAAAACTTATCAATTATAAAATCTTCATTTTGAGCGGTGATAATGCTTCTGAAGAAAATCAGCTTAAAGAAATTATTCCGAATTACAGCTCGATGGCTTTCAACCAAAACCCTGAAGATAAGTTGAACTACATCAAAGAACTTCAGGATAAAGGTTTAAAAGTTATCATGCTTGGTGACGGATTAAACGATGCCGGAGCTTTAAAACAAAGCAACGTAGGAATCGCAATTTCTGACGACAGCAACAGCTTTACGCCATCTTCAGACGTCATCATGAACGGAGAAAAAGTATCGCAACTTGACCATTATCTGAATGTTTGTAAAGGCTCAATTACCATCGTAAAACTCACCTTTCTGATTAGTTTCCTATACAATGTTGTAGGTTTAACGTTTGCTGTAACCGGAAATATGAGCCCATTATTTGCAGCTTTAATTATGCCCGCAAGTTCGATTACCGTCATTTCATTCACCACGATTTCCACCTGGATTCTCGGAAGGAAGTATTTCAAAAAACAGCCTTAAAAGCCCTTATTTAGACTGATTTTAAATTAGAGAAAGCCTGTATTTCGTGATAATTGTCATTATTTTTCACTAATTTTGAACCCCGAAAATAGGTTAATTTTGTTGTCAAATGGATATTCTATATTTAATGATCTTATGCAGCGTTTCTTTGGCTGTAGTTTTTCTGGTCGTATTTATAGTTTTCGCCAGAAAAGGGCAGTTTGAGGACGATGAGTCTCCAGCTGTACGAATACTTTTTGATTCCGGTGAAGTAAAGGAAAAAGAAGAGCCTGGCAACAAAAACGATAAGGAAAAAGGAGATAATAATAAATTTGAAGAAAAAAGTGAATAGTTAATATGGAGACACAAAAGTTTAGTTATGACAACAGTATTGTTCGTGCATTCCTATACGCGACCATAGTTTTTGGAATTATAGGTTTCGTATTTGGACTTACGGCAGCATTGATGCTTTTCTATCCTGAGCTTCCTGAGTTTTTGTTTGGAACTGACGATACAACAATCAACAGTCTTGCATCAGGAAACATACAAGGGTTAATTAATACCAACGGTGCGTTAGGGTTTGGTAGAATAAGAATGCTACACACCAATACGGTAATTTTTGCATTCGTATGTAATATCGTTTATGTAGGGGTTTACTACTCTACTCAAAGATTATTAAAAACAAGAATGTACAGCGATACTTTATCGTGGATTCATTTTTGGACATGGCAATTTATGATCGTTGCTACGTTTATCACATTCTTTATGGGGATCAACACTTCAAAAGAATATGCTGAGCACGAGTGGCCAATCGATATATTAATCGCAGTTTCGTGGATCATTTTCGGAGCGAATATGATTTTAACGATTGCAAAAAGAAGAGTAAGACACCTTTACGTAGCCATTTGGTTCTATCTAGGAACTTGGGTTGCCGTAGCGATGCTTCACATATTCAACAACTTAGAAGTACCTTTAACGTTCTCTGGCTGGAAATCTTATTCAGCTTATGCAGGAGCAAAAGATGCCATCGTACAATGGTGGTATGGTCACAATGCGGTAGCATTCGTATTGACGACTCCGGTTTTAGGTTTAATGTATTATTTCTTACCTAAAGCTGCTGACAGACCTGTATTTTCATACAAACTATCAATCATTCACTTTTGGTCATTGATTTTCGTATATATCTGGGCTGGTCCTCACCACCTTCAGTATACTGCATTACCGGCATGGGCACAAGCAGTGGGAACTGGTTTCTCAATCATGCTTATCGCACCATCTTGGGGAGGTATGTTGAATGGTCTTCTTACCTTAAGAGGAGCTTGGGATAAAGTAAGAGAAAATCCTATTTTGAAATTCTTCGTAGTTGCAGTTACCTGTTATGGTATGGCAACGTTTGAAGGACCACTTTTAGCAACAAAAAACATCAATAAAATTGGTCACTTTACAGACTGGGTTATCGGTCACGTACATTTAGGAGCATTAGGATGGAATGGTTTCATGGCATTCGGTGTTATCTATTATTTGGTGCCGATCATGTGGAGAACCAAAATGTGGTCTGTAAAATTAGCGAACTGGCATTTCTGGTTGGGAACTTTAGGAATTATTTTCTATGCTGTCCCAATGTATATTGCTGGATTTACACAAGGTTTGATGTGGAAACAATTTAACCCGGACGGAACTTTATTGTGGAAAAACTGGCTAGATACCGTTACTGCAATTATTCCTTACTTTAAAATGAGATTCGTAGGTGGATTATTCTATCTTTCAGGAGGTCTTTTAATGGTGGTGAATGTTTACATGACAATCAAAAAAGGATCTTTCCAAAAAGAAGTTCCTGCAGAAGCACCAGCTTTGGCAAACATCAGCAACAGACGTAAAGAAGGAGAAGGTCTTCACCTTTGGCTAGAAAGAATGCCAATCTTGATGACTGTTTTAGCATTACTAACTATCTCTATAGGTAGTATGGTAGAAATCATTCCTACTTTATCATTAAAGAAAAGTGTACCTACAATTTCTGCGGTGAAACCTTATTCACCATTAGAATTAGAAGGTAGAGATTTATATATCCGAGAAGGTTGTAACGCTTGTCACTCACAAATGGTAAGACCATTCAGAGATGAGATCGTAAGATTTAACGGTAAAAACGGACAGTACTCTAAAGCTGGAGAATTTGTTTACGACAGACCTTTCCTTTGGGGATCTAAAAGAACTGGACCAGATTTGCATAGAGAAGGTGGTAAAAACCCAAGTTCTTGGCACTACAAGCATATGTACAACCCAAGACAAACGTCTGCAGGTTCTATTATGCCACGTTACCCTTGGTTGATTTCAAATAATCTTGACCGTTCTCAAATGGTAGACAAAATCAAGTTTATGAAAAATACCTACGATGTACCTTATACAAAAGCTCAGATTGATACTGCAGATAAATGGGCAGATAATCAGGCTGCGAAAATTGTAAAAGATATCTTTGTAGAGGCAGCTGACCTTAAAGAAGCTTATGCTAAAAGACCTCAGGGAGAACTAGAGAAAAAAGAGATTATCGCTCTTATCGCTTATCTTCAGAGATTAGGTACAGACATTAAAACGACAGAAATAAAAACAGCTAGTAACTAATAATATTAAAAGCTTACTATGATTCCTCAAAACTTTAAAGATATATTATCCAATACTGAAAATGCAGGTTTGTATCAAACATTGGCTCTGATTTTCTTTATGTTGTTTTTCATAGCTTTGATAATCTATGTTTTTAGCAGGCCTAAAAAATATTACAAAGAAGAAGAGCACGCTCCACTTGGGGATGACGAAGATGATTTTAATTTAAAAAATTAAACTATTTATTATGAGACAAAGAACACCGGTTGTTGTAAACATTTTAATAATAACAGTATTATTAGTAATATTTTATTATTTATTTGTTCAGAGCTACTCGTTTTTAGCTTCACCATATTTCTGGGGAACCGTTGTGATCAGTGCTATTTTGGCATACATTCATAGCGCTATCGGAGATTTGATTGAGAACAATAAATTTAAAAAATTAACGGCTGAAGAGAAGTCTGCTTATTTAAATGAAAAGAAAATTCCTTTTCTTAGAAGACAATATGATGCAGCTTTCAAGAAGCAATCAGACACTCACGAAAAAGATATTCTTATCGACCATGGTTTCGATGGAATTATGGAATTAGATAATCAATTACCAAAATGGTGGTTAGGTTTATTCTATTTCGGAACTGTATTCTGTATCGTTTATATTTGTGCATATGCTTTTACAGATTTTGCACACCCAATAAGCGAATACGATAAAGAATATAAAGAACAAGAAGCTGCAATTGCAAAATATCTTGCAGATCAACCACCAGTAACAATAGAATCGGCAGTTTTCTCTGAAGATAATATTGCGGCAGGTGAAGAAATTTTCAAAACCAACTGTGTATCTTGTCACTCAGATGGTGGTAAAGGAGGTATCGGACCAAACCTTACAGATAATTTCTGGCACAACCAACCTGAAAAAACATTATTCAAAAACGTATTTCACGTAGTTGAAAACGGTGTTACAGGAACAGCAATGCAGGCTTGGGGTAAAAATGGAGTTCTTCCAGGAGGTGATATTGAAAAAGTAGCAGCTTACGTATACTCTATCAACCAGCTAAAAAAACCAATTACACCTAAAGAAGGAGGCGCACCACCATATGGTGATGAAGCTCATTGGGAAAAACAGTAATTAAAAAAAATATAAAGCATATGAAAAACATAATTTGTTATTAGATAAAAATAGTAACGAATTATGTTTTTTCGTTTTTTAAAACCTAATATAAATGTCAAAAATAGATGAAGACATCGCTCGCGGTGGACAGGGGCAGGTTTTAGACCCTGAGACCTATAGAGATTCTATAGGCACAATGGAACAATCCGGGAAAAGAAAATGGGTTTTTCCAAAAAAACCAAAAGGTAAATACACCAATTACAGAAACCTCGTAAGTTATACGCTGCTAATTGTATATTTTGCCATTCCGTTTATTAAAATCAATGGAAATCCGTTCTTTTTATTTAACGTTATCGATAGAGAATTTTTTATTGCAGGACAGCCATTTTATCCGCAAGATTTTTTTATCCTTACACTAGGCGCTATTGCATCTCTTATTTTCATTATTATTTTTACGATTGCATTCGGAAGAATTTTCTGCGGGTGGATTTGTCCTCAGACAATTTTTTTGGAATCTGTCTTTCGTAAAATAGAATACCTGATTGAAGGAGATCGTAATAAGCAAATGAAGCTTGACAGACAGGAATGGAATACAGAAAAAATCTGGAAAAGAAGTTTAAAGTGGTCGGTTTACGTTGTTATTTCTTTAATCATTACCCACTTTATGTTCATGTATATTGTAGGATATGAGCAGGTATTAAACATTATTTCAGAAGGGCCATTTACTCATCCCACCAACTTTATGGTGATGATTCTGTTTACGGCTGCTTTTTACTTTGTGTTTGCGTGGTTCAGAGAGCAGGTTTGTACATTGGTTTGTCCTTACGGAAGATTACAGGGTGTTTTAATTGACAAGGAAACCATCAATGTATTCTACGATTATAAAAGAGGTGAAAACCGTTCTAAATGGAGAAAAGGTGAAGACCGAAAAGCAGCAGGAAAAGGAGATTGTATCGATTGTTATCAGTGCGTCGTAGTTTGCCCTACCGGAATTGACATCAGAGACGGGCAACAGCTGGAATGTGTAAACTGTACCGCTTGTATCGATGCTTGTGACGAAGTGATGGAAAAAGTTGGTTTACCGAAAGGTTTGGTACGTTATGCATCTGAAAAGGAAATAGAAACCGGCGCTCCGTACAAATTTACCGGAAGAATGAAAGGCTTTGCTGTCGTTCTGGTCTTATTGGTAGGGTTTTTAGGATATTTACTCTCAAGCCGTGGCGAGATGGAAGCAAAATTCATTAAACCTGCGGGAAGTACCTTCTTTGTAAAAGACGGGAAAATACTCAATACATACAACTATACTTTCCTTAATAAAACAAACGACAAAAAAATTGTTACAATCAAAGTAATAGAGCCTGCCCATGCAGAAGTGGGGTACAGCGCATCGAGCAAAATTACTGTAGAACGTGACAAGATTTCTAAAGGGACGATCAACATCAGCTTTCCGGAATCGGAAATGAATCTCTCTAAACAAAACATCACTATCGGCGTTTATGATATGAAAGGAAAATTGATCGATTCTTATCAAACGTATTTCGAAGGACCTTTTAAATTACAGTTTTAAATTTTTAAATTATGAAAAATTTCACTTGGGGACACGGTATTTTTTTAGCTTTAGCCTCATTTATTATATTTATTTTATCAATGATTTTTCTTTTTCCAAACGGACAGAAAAACTCTGAAATGGTGACCGACAAATATTATGAAGAAGAACTTCTTTACCAGTCTGTAATTGATGCTAAGAAAAGAGCAGACTTACTTGAAGAAAAACCGGCGTATTCTCAATCCGCTGAAGGAATTAAATTGACCTTTCCAGAAGGTATCGACAACTCAAATTCTGTGGTAAGTTTTGTCTTGAACAGATCTGATGATCAAAATCTGGATGTTAAAAAGACGGTTAAGCTAGATGCAAATCGGGCATTCGTTATTCCTGCTTCGGTTTTGAAAAATGGTAATTATACTTTAAGACTCCATTGGATAAAAGATAAAATCGACTACAGACTCGATTATGACGTGATATGGAAATAGCATTGATCATATCTGCAATTGGTTTAGGCTTCGCATCCGGTTTTCACTGTATCGGAATGTGCGGTCCCATAGCGTTATCAATGGGTTTAACCAAAAAGCAGGCTACGAATTACTATCTTCAAAATCTCACGTATCAGTTCGGGAGAATTGTCACTTATGCTTTTTTAGGTGCAATTCTGGGAATTGTAGGTCAGGGATTTGAGATGGCAGGCTTTCAGCAATATCTTACCATCGGAGTGGGGGTTTTGCTGATCATCATGGCATTATTTTCATTTGGTGGAAAAGATTTTGCTTCAAAAATTCCTTTTATTTCCAAATTTCTTTTTAAAGTTAAATCAAACCTTGGAAAACTGCTTCAGAAAGCAGATTACCGCTCAAGATTCACCACAGGTATTCTGAATGGATTTTTACCATGCGGAATGGTCTATATGGCTTTAACGGCAAGTCTTGCAAGTGGCGGAATTTGGCAGGGAGCTTCTTTTATGGCATTATTCGGATTGGGTACACTTCCATTTATGTTCACTGTCGTCTTAGTCGGAAATCTGATGAACCAAGCATTTAGAACTAAAATTTTAAAAGCAATTCCTGTTGTAATGATTATCCTTGGTGGATTGTTTATTCTAAGAGGCCTTGAACTTGGGATCCCTTACATATCTCCGCCATCGGAAGCAATGAAGGTTTCTCCGGAGCATGATGTGAATTGTCACAATACAGACCCTAATCATAAACATAATGCGGCAACGTGTCATTGATTTTGGTATTATAGTTCTGTTCATTATACAAAACAGAACATTATATACCACAAAAGAGGCTGTCTCAAAAGCGAGACAGCCTCTTTTTTTTTATCAGCTCAAAGTCGGAAGACTTTGCGCAGCGGGGTTCTTTACAATTGTACTTATAATTTTTATAACTTCCCTGCCCAAAATAAGCATTCCCTTTTTTCAAATGATTCATCTCAAAAGGGTAATAATCATTAGCATCTGTAATCTCAAGACACCTATCCTTTAGTTCAGCGCTATTGTCTCCCATGATAAAATCCTGTGAGAGCGGGGCTTACTTAAATTGTATTTCTAATCTTGTATTATTATTCCTAAAGTATTTATTATTTTTATCGCATATAATTGGATTCGTATCTCCCATCGAAATAATCTCAATATTGGAATTATTAATATACTTACGTAAACTTTTTTTCAATGCATCTGAATAAGCTTTATTCAATTTTGAGTTGCCCAGAAAATAATTTATATAAATTTTTACTTTTCCATCAGAAGACTCGGTAAATTTTTTAAATTTTATAAGCTCATCATTATTAAAAAAACGTCGATCTCTATCAATCACTACTAAATCGCCTGTTTTTAAACTATCCACATAACCATAACGAATATTTTGTCCAAAACAAGAACTGATGTAATTAGTGAAAAGAAAAAAACTAAAACACAAGAAAAAAATATTATTTTTTCGGTAAATTCTTAATAGCACTTTCATGAAAAATAGTTGTTTTATTTGTTATTTTTGGAGGATTGTATTTAATCGTATTTTCATTCTTAATCCTAAATCCCCCATGTTACAGAAAATGATTTTTCACCATTTATAATCATTGAAGATTTCGCACTCCAATTAACATCAGAACCTTAAGAAAATAACAAAAATGATATTAAATATATTAATTTTTCCATTTTTCTTACTTTTTATGATAACCATTCTTTTTTGAAGTAACTTCTTCTTGATTATAGTAAACTGTTTTCCTAGGATTGTACATAAATAGGGTTACTGTTCTTGGAAAGCTAGAACTACTTTTTTTATCACCTTGAGATACATTTTGCCGGGTAATCTCGATTTTTCAAAGTCGTTCCCATTCCGTTTAGCCAGCTCAAAGTCGGGAGACTTTTCATAGCGGGCTCCCAAATTATTTTATCAACCAAAAGTCACAAACTTTACACAGGTAGATTTTATTCTCAAACTGATTAAGCTATAAAGTATTATGTAGTAACAAAGCCACTTGGTAGCTTTGTTACTGAGGGTTTAAATTAAATTCACAAAATCGTTATGATTATATTTGATTCTCCCATTTGTTTGTAATTCTCATCATTTATTTTTAATAAAGACTCCTGACAACCATTAGCAAAAATATCTTTAACAATGATACCTTTGCGTTTAAGAATCAGATCCAAACTTTTTTTAAGAGATTCTGTTATCCTAATACTATATGTGGGGATATTGCTATAACAATAATTAATTTGAATCTCAACTTCAAAATTCTTTTCTTTTATTCTTTTAAGAAAATCTACTAAATTATCTAAAGTTGGATTTTCACTATATAAAAATCTTCCATCAGTATTATATGGTAAATTTGAAATTATTTTATCATTTTTTTGATAAGAATCACTTTCAATAATACCGAAAAAACTTTATTCCTGCTGTTCTGACCATTAACATTTATAAATACACTAATGGTCAATAAGAAAAAAAATATTTTCATTTTTTATTTATTTTAGGTAAATTTTTGATGCCAATATTGTGGAAAACACTGGTCGCAGAATTAATTGTAGGCTTTCTATAAGAAACCTTACCATCTTTAGTAATTGAGAAACCATATTTTACCGTAAAACTTTTCTTTCCACCTATTATCATAGAATTTTGAGCATCCCAATTAACAATACCATTAGAGTTTGGACGTCTTTGAGGATCATCGGAAAAATCTGTTAATGATGGATGATTAAAATATTCACTTTTTGTAGGGTCGGGATTTCCGAATCCATTATCAACTCTTTCTTCAGCTTTTTGTTTAAAATCTTCTAATCCTATATTTGAATCAAAATTAGGGACATTAGATTTAAAAGTTTGAAACCAGCCAGAATTTTCTTCATCATCTGTAAATGCTGGTGAAAAACTCATTTGAATATTTGGACCGACATTTCCTCCTTCAGCATTTTTGTAACTATCATTCCATTGATCCATATAAACAGTACCATCTCCATTTGGTAGTGTATAAGCTCTGGAGTCATCCTTATCGCTTACATACGAATAAGAGCTTTCTTTACCCTTATAATTCGTTTTAAATTCTTTTTGGCTGTTAGTATTATTATCCCAAAATACATTTCCTGATTTCTTATCTTTAATCCAACCTAACCCCTCCATTCCTGTTGGATCTATATAATTGACTGAATTTTGAAATGTATAAGCATATGGAGTCCATTCTGGATATTTCTCCGCCAGTGGATCCACAACACCCCATCTTCCAATATCCGGCATATAGAATCTCGCTCCATAGTCATACATTCCGGTCTCCTGTAACTCCTTTCCGTTGTACTTATAATTCTTATAAGTCGCAATCGGATTATAAACCTATTGGGATGCTTCGCCGCGGAGTTATAGATGTTTACGCAAAATCACAATTCTATTATTCTTATTCTTATAATCCATATGCTTCTTATCCCTTATCAATGGATTACTACTTCCGTTGGATATTATTTTAATTTTATCTACTGATCCGTGTAAATATTTTTCCAAACTAGCTTTTAGATGATTCGAGTAGGTTTGACTAAATTTTTCTGTTCCAAAGAAAACATTAATTTTTATGGTATATTCATAATTATTGTTTTTTAAAATAGCTTTAACAGAATCTAATTGCTTTATATCTATAAATCTTCCGTCTCTATTCTTTGGAAGTTTTATAATAACAGAGTCAGCCACAAAATTTGCATTATTACATTTTGCATTCTGAGCTATGCTGAGATTATAAAATAAAACTAAAATAATCGATAAAACATTACTTAATTTTAGGTAAATTTTTGATAGCTTCATTATGAAATTTAGTTGTTTGATAAATTATCGTAGGTGTCTTAGAAGTAAACTTTCCGTCACTTTTAATATTAAATCCCCACTTTAGTGAGACTGCTTTTCTACCATTGGAAATCATTGTAGATTGAGCGCTCCAATTAACACTTACCCCATTGATAGATTCTCTTCCAGGAGCGTCGCTCAAAACAGTACTGGGATTCGTGTCAAAATATTGTGCCTGTTTAACATCTTTACTTCCTTGATTCTTGTCACCATCTAATCTTTCTTGAGATGATTTAGTTACTGTCTGATCCGGATAATCAGGGACATTTGATGTATAAGGTTGAAACCATCCCGATTTAGAGTTTTCTTCTGATGGTTGAAAATCCATTGTTATTGTGACACCACCTTGTCCATCTTCAAATCCATCCCCATTCCACTCCACCATATAGAGAGTACCTGTTCCATTTGGTAAAGTATAAGCACTTGGATCATCGGAGTCACTAACATAAGTATGCGTTGCAGATTTATCACTATTCTTCAATTCCTTTTTACTATTAATAGTATTATCCCAAGATACGTCACCTGACTTTTTATCCTTTATCCAACCTTCAGTTTTACGTCCATCTGGATCTATGAACATTATTGGATTATTTACAGCATAATTATAAGGCGAATGTCTGCGATACTGTTCCGCCAACGGATCTACCACACCCCATCTACCAATATCCGGCATATAAAATCTTGCGCCGTAATCATACATTCCGGTCTCCTGTAACTCCTTTCCGTTGTACTTATAATTTAATAATTTTTATTTGGAAAAATAATCGGATAAAATTGACCTGTTATTTTCATATATTCTTTCTGATGTGCGTTTCGCATTCTTTTGTCGTATTCTGCCAAAGACGTAAATCCAAAATAGAAACGAGTTACTCCTTTAGGTAAATTGAATATTATATATTTATTTTTTAAAATATAGTTTTTTGACATATCATTACACCCTCCTAATTTGTTTATCCTCATCGGTAACAATATCCGAAAAAGTAGTATCCTCATTATACAAAAATAATTTACCTTGTTGTAATAGCTTATTGATATTAAAATCTTTTGTCAAATTACTTTCATCCGTTATAAATAAATTATAATATCCGCTTACTCCAACAATGACAGGTTTATTTATGCTAATATTTTCTTTTACAGAATAAAATGGTTTAATTTCCTGAGCATTAATAAGACTCCAACAGATTAGGGACAAAAAACTAATCAGCACTTTTAACTTTACCTTTTCTAAAGTTCTCATATTCTTTATCCGTTTTTAATTTATTATTTTCAATCTGAATTGTTGCTCTTGGGTTACTAGTCGTAGTAGATTGATTAGGGTTTTCAGGAGTTGAGTCAATTGCATTTAATACTTCTGAAATATGTGATGGAGTTATTGTTGTAGATTCTTGACCTCCCATAATATTATTTCCATCTCCAACTCCCAAAGTATGTCCAACTTCATGTCCACCAGTTCCTGTATTTACGTCTTCTTGACCGTTTCTAACACGAGCGTATTTTCCAATTGCCGTAACCCCCATGACAGTTTCACTATCAAAACTTGAGTCTGGGGCAATTCTGTATGAGTTACCTTCTGGGTCGTTTTGTGCAGCTTTTTCTACAGCCTGTCTAGTGGATTGATTTTTTTCTGGAGTTACTTCGGAAGTGGTAAGTTGAAAATTAACTTTTAAAGAAACTTTATTACCATTAGCATCTTTGTACACATAATTGTACTTTCCACTCATATCATTCCATAGTTTTGTAGCACCTTGAGCCGAGTTCATATGAGCTGCTGTCGCATAATATGTGGCTTTTATAGTTATAGTCCCAGTTTTAAATCAATATAAACACCATAATCCCGACCATCATAGTCTACAAATATTGCTGGATTGTTTCCAACATACGTGTAAGGAGACATCCTTGTATATTTCTCCGCCAGCGGATCCACAACACCCCATCTTCCAATATCCGGCATATAGAATCTTGCTCCATAATCATACATGCCGCTTTCCTGAAGTTCCTTGCCGTTGTACTTATAATCTTTATACGAACCGCCAAAGAAAGCATTCCCAGTTTTCAAATGATTCATTCCAAAAGGATAATAATCATTAGCATCTGTAATTTCAAGAATACCAAAATTGTCTCTACCAAAACTCACCCTTGCATTCCCCAAATGATCTTTATACTGGTAAATATACTGATCTTTCTGGTAATCGTAAAAACCTTCTGCCGTTGGAAAAAACTGTAGATCCTGTGTTTTCAAAATGGCAGCAATTCCGCCAATAGGATTGATTATTCCCGGATCTGCAGGCTCAATAAGATCCTCGAGACTGAAGGCTTCCATCTCCATTGCTCTCCTGGTTTCTACAGGTGCGACAAGCAATAATTCTAAATTTCCCGGACTACCGCCGCCCAATACTTCCATTTTTGTATTCTTGTACTGGAATCCGTCGAGATAATCGGTGATCTCAGTGGTAACAGTGGAATTAACGAATCCCGTTACTGTACTCACCGTATTTTTCCTAAGCTTTGAGCCGTCTGCTCTGTATAATGTAGTGGTATAAAGGTTTTCATAACCGTTTCTGTCTATACTTATAGAATTGGGCAGGCTCAGATGATTATATTCTATACCGAAAATTCCTTTGTCCAATATCCTTGTCATATTGCCGTTTGCATCATAATCTATTGGCGATCCTCCACCTTCATATCCTGCAAAATTATTGGACAGGTCATTGATATTAGTAGCTTGGTTTCCATTATAGGTATAGCTCAGATCATCAATTACCGTTGCAATATTAGTTCCTATACTGAATACCGAGGTTCTGTATAGATCGGTAATGTTTCCATTCAGATCATAATCTAAAGATTTTGTATTCTCCTTGCTGTTGGGATTATTCGGGTTTTGGTAATAACCTGCTGTTAATCTGTTCAAATTATCATAGGCATAACCATATCTTTTTGGTGTAGAAGAAGGGTTAACGCCTAATGTTTCCACAGCTCTCCAGTCTACTTCGGCAATGTTTCCGTTGTATTTTGCTTTTACATCTTTTCCAGGAAACTGAACCTGATCAGGGTTTTCGATTCCTTCTTTTTGATTGTATTTTATTTTATAAGAAAACAGCTTACCTCCCAGATTGTCTAAAGTCATCTGGTCTTTATTGATATGGGTCATCCAGCCACGGATATTGTAGGTATAATCGATGCTTTGAAGATTGTTTCCTACCTTTTTATTGGTTAGCTGGGACAGTTCGTTGTAACTGTTTTCGGCAAGCAGCTCTTCCGTATTGTTGTCTACTTTATGATAATGCTGCCAAAGCCTGTTTTGAGCGTCATACACAAACCGTTCTTTTACGGCTATTCCTGATTCACCTTCTTTTCTCAGGGTAACCTCGCAAAATGCGAGGTTTTTATCTTCAACGGAACGAGCGAGACGCTCGCGCCAGCCCTCGTTCGAATGGCGATTAATTTTTTAAGGGTATTCAAAACCAAATATGATTTTATAAACCTTTTTGTCTTTTAGATAGAACTCCATAAAATACGGAGGCATTTCATATTGTTTTATTTTAGGGTCATCAGGATTATCAATTGTATATCTAATAATTTCTTCATTAGGTTTCTTTTCAACTTTAAAATCACTGCCTTTTAGGTTGGTTATTTCTTCTAAGGTTATTCCTAATTTTAGTCCTGATTCTGTCATAAAATTATCATATTTAGTTTTCACTACATCTTCTTTCTCAAGTTTAGGGTCATCTTTTAAATGTCCTACCTCAAAGCAACTAAAACTATTCTTTACATCTCCCTCATATTGATAAGCAATTAAGTATTCTTTTTTTTCTTTATCTGTAAAAATAGTTACAGGAGAATATCTTAAGTGGTCTAATAATTTTATATTTTGAGAATAAAAATTAGTTAGAGAATTTTCTTCTCTTAATTCTAATTGATTTATTTTAAAATCTGGCTTAGAAAATTTTTCTGTGATAACAGTTTCATTTTCTATTTTTTCTTGTATCTTTTTTTCTGATTGATGACAACTAAAGAACAGAAAAAATAATAATACAAGATTATTCATTGACATTTGTTTTTTTCGTTCCACCTCTACCATCATTGTTAGGATTATTTTTAATGTTAATATTAACAGGGACTGGTCCTCCAGTTTTTATCATACTATTAAGAGTATTACTAAAATTAGTAAGCACAATTTTATCTCCAGACATTCCAATACAACCAAGAGTTCCCTCCTTATTTCCATCAGGATGTATTCTTAACAATGACCTTCCTGTGCTAAACTGAGGATTCAAATTATAACTAAATCCAACTCCATCACGATTCATCGCTTCATTATACCATCCTTTCTTAGTTCTATTATAATAACTATCTACAGTATATTCACCATTTTCCGGAGCTCCATTTCCGAAACCTCCTGCAACACCGTCATACGAATCTAAAGTTTTTGTTTTACCATTTTCAAATGTCACATTTAGCTTTACATCTACATCACCAATTTTAGAATTTCTCATTTCTCCATCTACTTCAACACTCATTTCTTTTGCCGGAGAATAATCCATTGTTTTATAGGTATGGTAAGTTTCTAATACTAAACCCTTATGCTTCTTATTGTCCCAAGTTTTTGTACGTTCATAATATGTCCCTCTATATGTCTCACCTTTTTGAAGCACTCCTTTATCTTTATAGTTTTTAGCCGTTATATCATCTCGCCAACTAACATCTCCATTAGCTGCTTCAACCCAATCCATTCCGTCAGGGTCTACGAAACGTATTGGGTTGTTATTTGCGTACATCATAGGGTTTAAATCAGGATGCTTTTCAGCAAGCGGATCTATAACACCCCATCTACCAATATCCGGCATATAAAATCTTGCGCCGTAATCATAAATTCCGGTCTCCTGCAACTCCTTTCCATTGTACTTATAAGATTTATACGAACCGCCAAAGAAAGCATTTCCTGTTTTCAAATGGTTCATCCCAAAAGGATAATAATCATTAGCATCTGTTATTTCAAGAATACCAAAACTGTCTCTACCAAAACTCACCCTTGCATTTCCTAAATGATCTTTATACTGGTAAATATACTGATCTTTCTGGTAATCGTAAAAACCTTCTGCCGTCGGGAAAAACTGTAGATCCTGTGTTTTCAAAATGGCAGCAATTCCACCAATAGGATTAATTATTCCCGGATCTGCAGGCTCAATAAGATCCTCAAGACTGAAGGCTTCCATCTCCATTGCTCTCCTGGTTTCTACAGGTGCTGCAAGTAATAATTCTACATCTCCCGGACCGCCACCGCCGCCCAATGTTTCCACTTTTGTATTCTTATATTGGAATCCGTCGAGATAATCGGTGACCTCAGTGGTAACAATAGCATTGTGGTAACCCGATACTGTGCTCACCGTATTTTTCCTAAGCTTTGATCCGTCTGCACGATACGTATGGCTTGCTGTAAAAGGGTAATATAAATCGTAGTCTATATTGATTTTATTCGGAAGGTTCAGAAAATTGTATTGTATCGATGAAATACGTTTTCCAGCCATGCTGAGCATATTTCCGTTCGGATCATAAGGAATTGTATTGGAAAACGAAGGATAACCTTCATATCCTGTCTGGTTTTGTGAGATGTCTGTAATTCCCGTAAGCTTGTTTCCTCCCTCAGCGTAAGTATAGCTCAGATCATCAATCACAGTCGCCGTATTGGTTCCGTAGCTTATTACCGAATTCTGTATAGATTGGTATGTTTCCATTCAGATCATAACTCACAAATTGCAAGGTTGGTTGTTTATCTGCACACGATAAAATCGTGCTGTAATGTAAGTTTATTGAATTATTAGCATTTCAATTATTTTACTAATTTCATTTTTCTCTGACATTATATTATTATCATTTATACTATCGGTATCAATTGTGTAACTGCAATAAACAATTTTGTTATCTACTGCAAAAACCCAGTTAAAAATAGTTAAATCATCCTCTTCATCTAAAGAATATGAAATATAATATACATATTTATTGCCTCTTTTGTTTTCTAAAATCTTACCCTTATTTTCATCAGATAAATCTATAAGATATTTTTCAGAATTAAAGTTGCCATTTCCTTCTAGTTTTAAAGGAGTAACCCTAAAACTTCCTGTTTCCTCCGTGTAAAATAGATAAGTTCCTTCTTCTTCCTCAATATTTATTAAGTTAGAAGGATAGGTAAATTTAAGCCATTCTTGATTAGAAATAAATTCGTTATAATTCATAAATTTTATCTATTTTACTATTGATTTCCTACAGAATGCGTTTCGTTTGGAATTTTTAAATTTTTATACTCCTCCTCTCGTTTTTTATTTCTTGTACTATTAGGTTTTCTTTCAGCTTCATAAACCTTTTCTGTCTCGCCTGTTTGAGGATTGACAACTTGTACATCAGGTCTTCTATTAGAGCCTTCTTTTTTTATCTTTTTCTCCGTCACTACATCCATGTCTGGGTTTTCAGTTTTAGCTTTCTCTTCTAATTCCTTAACCTTTGCTTGATGATCAGGTTTACCTTTTGCACCATGGGGATTTTTAACCTTTTTACCATCATTTTCACTTTCCTTTTTACTCTCTCCTTCACTATTTAAAACTATTGAAGAGGCTACCGAACCAACCGAAGTTATAACACCATAATTAATTGCCGCTTGCTTTGTCCAAAAATTCCAATTATTAACAAACATGCCTTTTAACTCCGTCCAAGCACCTGTTCCTACAGGATGAAATCCTGTCGTGTTACTCCCGTATGATGGCGATGATGGGGTAACAGGAACACCTCCAACACCAATACGAACAGATTCTAATCCTTCAAGTTCAATATGATTGGTGACTTTGTTTTCAGAAAAAGCATATGGGGTTTGATATTCGTAATCCTGGGCAAGAACATCGATATTAAAAAACCTACCAACATCAGGCATATAGTTTCTCCATTTGAAGGAGTAAAAACCAGTTTCCTGCAACTCTTGTCCTTGATACTTATAAGCTTTATACGAACCGCCAAAGAAAGCATTTCCTGTTTTCAAATGGTTCATCCCAAACGGATAATAATCATTAGCATCTGTTATTTCAAGAACACCTGCGCTGTTTTTTGCAAACTAATTCTTATCTGCCACACGATACAATTGTGGGAGCAAGGGGAATATTCATTTGTTTTTATCACAATCGCTTTCCATAAAAATTTGGGTTTTATTTAAATCTTTAATAAATTTTTTATCCACAAAATAAAGCGCTCTTTCATCAATTATTGACTGCCTTCCTCTTTCAATATTAGATATATTTTGATCTGCTTTCTCAAAAAATGAATCAAAAAAATCAATAATTTGCTTATCTTTTTCTTCACCCAAATCAAATATTATTAAAGATCCTTTATAATTGTAAATCTTAATTCTCTTAGATAGATTATCGTTGTAATCCATTTTTGCAAAGCCAAACAGATATTGACTGTCACATCTTTTAATTAAGCTTAATTCAAAAAAAACAAATTTTTTTTCGGCAATTATCTTTTCTATATAATTGTAAAATTCTTCCTTTTGATGATTCTGAGCAGAACATCCAAAGCTCAATAAAAAAATACATAATAAGGCACCTAGTTTAATCTTTTTTAAATTTTCCTTCATAAGCTTTAATTATTTGAGAGTTATTATATATGATAGTTGTATTATGCGCCGGAACATATATGAAATTGATAGCTTTAGGAGCAGATTCAGCAGAAACTCTATCTCCTACATTTGTCTTATTCATTACCTTAAAAGTGTAACCATTTTCTTTTGTTGGAAATTTTGACATCCTAAACCCACTAGGATTTAAAGGTCCCGAAACTTGTGCGGGGCTCCATGTCCCTGGATGTAAATGTCCATCCAATTTGACATTATCGCCACCATATACAGGGGATACAGAAGATTCATTTCCGGATGTATAAACCACTGTATTGTCCGTACTTCCAATATCAGCAGTCTGGATACCAAATTCGGATTCAATATCTCCTGCCTTCATCCAATCACCTACTTTATTAAAATATTCCAATCCTTTTGCTTCATTCTGTCCAAAATCCATATATTTATCACCTTCCTGATTGTATTTGTGTTGATTTTTAGACACATAGCCTTTTTCTCCAATCTCATATCCTCCATCATTACTTTCTTTTAACTTTCTGTCGTTTCCTTCTCCTTCGAAATTTTTGGATGTATAGATAACATCTGTTTTAGAATCTTCTCTCCACTCCAAATTTCCATTTTTATCCATTTCATAGATGTCTTCATTTCTTCCATCTGGGTCGATGAAACGAATAGGATTATTATATGCATATCGATAAGTTGACCATTGTGTGTCTAATTCCGCCAACGGATCCACAACACCCCATCTACCGATATCCGGCATATAAAATCTTGCGCCATAATCATACATTCCAGACTCCTGAAGTTCCTTTCCATTGTACTTATAAGATTTATACGAACCGCCATAGAAAGCATTCCCTGTTTTCATATGATTCATCCCAAAAGGATAATAATCATTGGCATCGGTTATCTCAAGAACACCTAAGCTATTTCTTCCGTAAGAAACCCGAGCATTTCCCAAATGATCTTTATACTGGTAAATATACTGATCTTTCTGGTAATCGTAAAAACCTTCTGCCGTCGGGAAAAACTGCAAGTCCTGTGTTTTCAAAATGGCAGCAATTCCATCAATAGGATTGATTATTCCCGGATCTGAAGGCTCAATAAGATCCTCAAGACTGAAGGCCTCCACCTCCATTGCTCTCCTGGTTTCTACAGGTGCTGCAAGTAATAATTCTACATCTCCCGGACCGCCACCGCCGCCCAATGTTTCCACTTTTGTATTCCTGTATTGGAATCCGTCGAGATAATCGGTAACCTCAGTGGTAACAGTGGAATTAACGAATCCCGTTACTGTACTCACCGTATTTTTCCTAAGCTTTGAGCCGTCTGCACGATACATATGGCTGACATAAAAAGGAGAATAAAACCCCATATAGATCTCATTGGGAAGGTTCAGAAAGTTGTAGTGTATTGATGAAATACCTTTTCCGTACATGCTGAGCATATTTCCGTTCAGATCATAATTAATAGGATAAGTCGGAGGATAATTCTCATATCCTGTCTGGTTTTGCGAACTGTCGGTAATTCCCGTAAGCTTGTTTCCTCCTTCAGCGTAAGCATAGCTCAGATTATCAATCACCGTCGCCGTATTGGTTCCGTAGCTTATTACCGAGGTTCTGTATAGATTGGTAATGTTACCATTCAGATCATAGTCTAAAGATTCTGTATTTTCTTTGCTGTTGGGATTATTCGGGTTTTGGTAATATCCTGCTGTTAATCTGTTCAAATTATCATAGGCATAACCATATCTTTTTGGTGTAGAAGAAGGGTTAACGCCTAATGTTTCCACAGCTCTCCAATCTACCTCGGCAATGTTTCCGTTGTATTTCGCTTTTACATTCTTTCCTGAAAACTGAACCTGATCAGGATTTTCGATTCCTTCTTTTTGATTGTATTTTATGTTATAAGAAAACAGCTTGCCTCCCAAATTGCCCAAAGTCATCTGGGCTTTATTGATATGGGTCATCCAGCCACGGATATTGTAGGTATAATCGATGCTTTGAAGATTGTTCCCTATCTTTTTATTGGCTAGCTGGGATAGCTCGTTGTAACTGTTTTCGGCAAGCAGCACTTCTGTATTGTTGTCTACTTTATGATAATGCTGCAAAAGCCTGTTTTGAGCATCATACACAAATCGTTCTTTTACGGCTATTCCTGATTCACCCTCTTTTCTCAGCGTAACCTCGCAAAATGCGAGGTTTTTATCTTCAACGGAACGAGCGAGACGCTCGCACAATCCGGGGGGGGGGAACTCTATTTAAGTGTAATTATATAAATATATTGTTATAAGAATATATACCAATAAATTAATAAATACATAAAAAAAACTTAAATTATTTCTTTTTAATAGTATTATTGATAAAATAAAATGCAATAAAATAATTATAGAATAAAGTAACCAAATTTTATACTGATATCTCTCACTATTACTTGTATAGCCTAATAAAAAGCAGGAAAAGTACCAAACGAAAATGAAGATTAGCATTAGTAGCATATCAACAAAAATATATTTAAGTATTGACTTCATATTAATTATTTATTGAATAACAGAAACTGTTATGTTATACTTTTTCTTCATTTCTTGAATAAAATTATTAATAACCTGACTACTACTCCCACCTTTCAAAATTGCTGATGTAAAACCTTGTATATCTTTTTGAAAAGAATTTATAGAATGAGAACCAAATGCTCCTTTTACTTTTTCATTAGATCTAAACGCTCCTTCTAATCCTTGCATATCATTCCCTGATAAACCGTCCCATTTATGATCTATTGAATAACTATCCACTCCATCAGGCGCTTTAATAGAGTTAGATTGGTGTGGTGCCATATTGAAAACAAAATCCACAACATTATTTGAATCAGCAAATTCACTTGCATGCTCTTTAATCTTTTGTAATAAACGTTCAGTATAACCCGCACCAAAGGCAGCTCCTCTGCTATGAGTATATATTTGAATTTTTTCAATTATTTTACCTGTTTTAGGATCTCTTGCAAGCTTTGAAAGAATTGAATTAAATTCAGTATCATCCATAGCCATCCTTCCTGCTTGCATTCTATTTGTTGGAGTATTACCTCCTAAATATCCACCTTTTTTTACGCTCCAATCGCCGAAGAAACTTTGAGCTGCATACCTATCTCCGTCTACATAATGAAACTGACCACCTGGATTAGGAACACCTGAACCTTTTATTGTATTAATTATTGACTGAGTCCAATAACTCGGATTAGCTCTATCCAAATCTCCATCTGCAACCCTACCATTAATTAATATTGGCAACTCCCCATCTTTATCAATATAAAGTATAGGACTATTGAGTGCATAAACATAAGGTGAGGAACTTTCTAAAAGCTCCGCTTTAGGATCAACCACACCCCATCTCCCGATATCCGGCATATAAAATCTCGCTCCATAATCATACATTCCCGTTTCCTGGAGTTCCTTGCCGTTGTACTTATAAGCTTTATACGAACCGCCAAAGAAAGCATTTCCTGTTTTCAAATGATTCATCCCAAAAGGATAATAATCATTAGCATCTGTAATCTCAAGAACACCTGCGCTGTTTCTACCAAAGCTCACCCTTGCATTCCCCAAATGATCTTTATACTTGTAAATATACTGATCTTTCTGGTAATCGTAAAAACCTTCTGCCGTTGGGAAAAACTGCAAGTCCTGTGTTTTCAAAATGGCAGCAATTCCACCAATAGGATTGATTATTCCCGGATCTGCAGGCTCAACGGGAAACTCAAAATAGAAGGCCTCCATCTCCATTGCCCTTCTCGTAGGAGAGGTTGCAAAATCTGATGACTCTTCATCTTCATCAAGAACTCCTCCACCTCCGGGAGAACCTGTCCCTCCTGACTCTATCTTACGGCTGTACTGAAAACCATCCAAATAATCCGTTTTGGTCGTAATGGAAACAGTTCCATTAATTCCAGCAGCGGTCTCTAAAACTGTTTTATTTAATTTAATGCCGTCTGCACGATAAAGATGGCTGACATCAAACTCGGCACCATGAGTGATAGATGTGGGTAAATTCAAGTAGTTGTAAGTTATTCCCACAATTCGTTTGTCACGCATACTTTTCATATTTCCATTCAGGTCGTAATCAATCAGTCTTCCTCCACCTTCATAGCCTGCGAAGTTGTTGGACAGGTCATTGATATTAATTGCTTGGTTTCCATTATAGGTATAGCTCAGATCATCAATCACCGTTGCCTTATTGTTTCCGTAGCTTATTACCGAAGTTCTGTATAGATTGGTAATGTTACCATTCAGATCATAATCTAAAGATTCTGTATTCTCTTTGCTGTACGGATTATCCGGATTTTGGTAATATCCTGCTGTTAATCTGTTCAAATTATCATAGGCATAACCATATCTTTTTGGTGTAGAAGAAGGGTTAACGCCTAATGTTTCCACAGCTCTCCAATCTACCTCGGCAATGTTTCCGTTGTATTTCGCTTTTACATCTTTTCCCGGAAATTGGGTAGAGCTGGGATTTTCGATTCCTTCTTTTTGAGTATATTTTATGTTATAAGAAAACAGTTTACCTCCCAAATTGCCCAAAGCCATCTGGTCTTTATTGATATGGGTCATCCAGCCACGGATATTGTAGGTATAATCGATGCTTTGAAGATTGTTTCCTACCTTTTTATTGGCTAGCTGGGACAGCTCGTTGTAGGTGTTTTCGGCAAGCAGTTCTTCTGTATTGTTGTCTACCTGATGAAAATGCTGCAAAAGCCTGTTTTGGGCATCATACACAAACCGTTCTTTTACGGCTATTCCTGATTCACCTTCTTTTCTCAGGTGATAAGTGTATACTTTTTGCGGTGTTCCCGAGAAATCAAGCTCTGTTTCTGTTTTGGTATAACCTCCCAAATGGTTAATGGAATGACTTCCGACCGCTCTTCCTTTCTGATCATACCAAGTGTAATTCTTTGTCCAGTTGTCGTCTTCAATGTTTTTTACATAAGAAGCTACCGGTAAACTTTTGGTACTGATGTTTGAACTTGAATCGTCAGTTAGAAGCGTATTACTAGGAAATTCAGGAGTAAACCCCGGTGTTCCGTTAGGGTAAGTGTCGTAATAATTGACAGATAATATGGTTTCAACATCCAGAAACCAATTATTGGTATAGTAGATTTGCATTCCGTTTCGGCTAAATCCGCTACTATTTCTAGTTTCTGTAATAATATATAATCCTGCCTGGCTTTGCATGCCTTCTCTGCTGTCTCCTGCAATAATACCCGTATAAGCAACTCTGCCAAATTGATCGTATTTGGTAATGAGCCATTTTCCCTGTTGTCCCAAATTGGCATCCCGGGTCATTATTAATCGGTCTGCTTTGTCATACACCATGTATTCCCAATCTTTTCCCGGAAGTTTCTTCTCAACAAGACGGTTTCTGCCGTCATACTTGTACTGATAGCAAAGATTATTTAATGTGAGATCAGGAAATACACCGGCAGTTAAGTTTTTAACGGCTTCTGCTGCTAAAGGTGGAATGACATAAGCCAGTTGGTCATAATCATTGTAAACATAATAAGTATCGGCATTTTCTGTGGCACTGATTGCCTTTCTTACCATTAAAACCTGGCCCTGACCATTTTTGTATTCAATGGTCGTATTTCCGTCTTCATCCGTTGCCGTATTTTTGTACAACTGGGCACTACCATACGAAGGTGATACACTAAGTTTCGATTCGAAAGTGGTATAGTTAAATGTGGCAGTAAACTTTTTCACCTCTCCGTCAACATTAGCATCGTAATTAAATGTGACAGGATGGGCTTGCCAGTCTGTGCCGGGCTGTACCTGAGATAAAACCCTGTCAAGAGGTGATGCTTCGAGATTGGAGTGACCAAAGGCAAAATTATCACCATAATACGTCGTGGCTGAAGATTTTACTCCTGCTTGAATGCCGCCATTCAAGGTATTCATCGGGGCAGGAAGCCAGGAATCGACCTGTCTTCCGAAACCGTCATATTCAATATGGCTCACCACATCTTTTCCGGTAGGTGATGCTTTTACATTCACCACCTGTTTAGCTCTGCCTAAACCGTCAAAATACTGGACGGTTTCTGCTGTCTTTGAGGCACTGGCTCCATTATAATCTAAATAGGTTTTAGAATAAACATAGTTTTCATTTGTGCTCAGGTTCAAAGTCTGACCGTGGGAAAGACCCACTACAAACAATGCACTGATCGGAAGGATTATTTTTTTCATATCTGGTTTTTAGTGTTTGTAGTTGTATAGGAATTCTTTTATAATTTTACCGTTGACATCCTTGATGCTTTCCAACCTGTTTGCAGAATCGTATTTGTAAATTTCTCTGATTCCTGATGGCGGGGTAATACTCGTTACTCCAATCAGTGGATCGTAGGTGTAGGTCATAACTTGAGCATTTTGTAATGCTGTGTTTTTTCTGAATGTATCCAATTTATCAATTAAAGTTTGCTCAGTACCTGCATTAATGTCAGCATCGGAAGCTGTGATAATTTCTGCTGCCAATCCGCTTACTACAGAATATGATATTCCCGTTACTTTTGCAATAGGTCGGGTAGAGTTGTAGCCCCAGATGATTGTTGTAGGAATATTGTCTTTTGTCGTGTATTGCAAAAGTTTACCGTCAGTATCATATTGATCGTAGGTAAGTTCCGCAGACATTGCTGAAGTTTGTAGATTTTGTGACAAAACAGAAGTAGGGAATAAGTGGGAAGGATTATCATATTTAATTTCTGTTTTTGAAACAAGATTATCATTCAGTTTGGTATAGGTCTCAATAAGCTCCTTAAACATATTCTTGTTTAACAGTTTTGTGAGCTGTTTACTGTAAGGATAAGAAAAATATGTTTCACTGATATCCCCGTGATCATTTGACTCTTTGGTGTATTCTATATTAAAATCATTTTTATTCACAAGAGTTTCCTTAAAGGTTGTTACTGACCTATTTTGTGGAAAAAAAACAGTGTTAATTATTTTATGCTTTTTTACATATATAGGAATAAGTGTTGTATAACCATAAATATCCTCGATGATAAAAGGATTAACATCAAGATTATCATAAGTATATTCATGGTTTTCAGAAGCAACTTTCTGATGAGAAGAATTATACATTTCTTTATTAAATAATAGACCTCTGTTATTAATATCTTCAAGATAGGTCATAGCAGAAGTATGGCTGGGATACCAGTCATCCAGTCCTATAAATGTATATTTGGTGTATCCACCATCAGCATCCATTTCTTTTACATTTTTATAAATAATGTTTTTATTAAGCTCAGTATCTCCGTACATGGTAATGAAATCTGACCTTTTTGATAAACTTATAAACGGTGAAAGAGTACCGCTGGAGGTTGCATTATCCGAGAACCTTTCATAAAAATAATTCTTAGACTTTGAAGGCAATGTTGACACCTCTGAATCAAAATATTCTATGCTCTTTATTCTTGTACCATATTTACTTTTATAATTATGATTGGTTACATCAATATCAGTGAGTTCAGATATTGAAAAATTTCCTACACCCGTAGTGTTTCCGGTGATTGTAATGGTATGTTGTCCTGGTGTTCCGGACACCATTATTCTCCCGTAACCATCTGCGGTCTGTTGCACAGGCTCGTTGTCAAACAGAAGTGTTATGTTGGGTATTGCATCAGGGTCAAGCAGTGGATTGGGATGATATCCAATCACCTCAAAACAAATGACAAGCATTCTGCTGTCTGGTACATTCGTAGAGCCTGGTGTTACATTGAAAGTAAATGTATTATTGAATTTTGTATTAAAATTGAAAGAGGTGATGGGCTTATAGTATTGTGTTTCTTTATCGTGGGCATATTGAGTAGTCAATCCGGTAAGCGGCTCGTAATAAACCCAAGTTCTTTTAAAGTAATACTGGCTAGACTCGAAATTAAATTTCACATATCCTTTTGTAGGCAGTATCATTTTTGAAAGGGTTCCGATGGTTGAGTATTTTGGATTATCTATCCATTCTCTAACAGGATTAGAATGTGAAGGGCATACGTCTAGCCCAAAATTAGAGGTTGGACCATAATTTTTGTCTGTACCAGCGCTGTTGTAGGTAAATGAATACGATTCTATTTCATTTCCCTGGCTGTTTTTTCTGCTTACTTTCTCAAGAACTGTTGTATCATATGAAACAACATTAAGTATATATTTGAAATAGGTTAGTCCACTATAATTAAAATCAATCTGTTGCATAAGCCTGTTTTCTTTATCTTTAAGCTCTGCCTTTTTCACAAGATAACAGTCAGACATGTGAGTGGAGTTAGATTTATATCTGTTTTGAGAATAATAATCATATTCCAAATTAATCTCACCATATCCTTTTGAAATAATTCTTTTGGGCTTGTAATCTACAAAAGGTAATTGCTCATCTGTATAGTGGTACTCGGCATATTCAATAGTAACGATTTCCAGGTTTTGAGCATCTAATATTTTACTCAGATAATAGGCTCCTTTATGGATGTAACCGTGTGTCCTATCCCAAACTTTATTAGCTTTATCAAAAAAATATTGATTTCCAAACTCATCGGTAATTTTAAAATTTAAAATATCAAAATACTCGGTGGCAGAATTGGTAAATTCTATTTTCTCTTTTGAGGTGCCTAAATTCTGAATTGTAATCGTATTATTATCCATTTTTCTGAAAACAAATTTACCTGACATCCCAAATGCATTGAAGTAATAGACATCATTAAACTGAAAAATATCCATATCCATAAGAGGGTTGTTGGCATTTTTTTCATCAGGACCACCAATCACCACTTTGGAAATAACATTATTACTATTCATAAGACTCCATCCCAAGCCAACATCCGAAGACTGCTGAAATCTCACCGCATTTTTAGAATGATAAGACATGCTAACATTCACATTGATATTTTTGTTTCGGGTAGGAAGACTAAATCCCGGCAAATCTACTTTTGGAACGCCTGTAGAAATCTCAACCGGTGTATCAATATAGGTAGACAGATAAGAAACTGTAGGGATCGGTTTGAAAACATCCACCGTAGTTTCTTGTGCCGATATTTTTATACAAAATATCGTTAAAAAAAAGATTAGGTATTTCATTGTGTTTTTATTTTTTAATCAATTTAGCATTAGCCGTCTTCTCAGTATCCGTTTTCACAACAATCAAATAAGCTCCCTGAATCAAATTCTGCGTATTGATTTTAGTCACTTTATTCTTTGTTTTTAAACTCTGAAGCTGTCTTCCACCCATATCATAAAGAATGATATCCGCTTCCTTAAAGCCTTGCTCTGAGCCTGTCGAAGAGTCAAATCCAATTTCAACGTAAGCATAATCCGATACAGGATTAGGATAGATCTTAATATTCTGTTTTTCAATTAGCTGATCAATCTGACTGTCTCCCAATTTTACAATCTTCCAGTTCTCTTTTCCTAGTTCTTCGGCGCTTGTTCCAGCCAGTACGATAGAACCATCCTTATTCATCTTCAGATCAGAAAGTCTTTCTTCTTTTTTTCTGGATTCTCCTTTTACATGTTTTCGCCACTGCTCGTTTCCATTATTGTCGATGTAAAGCATCCAGAATGTCTCATCATCGGCTTCAATTCTTCCTTCTGCCTGCGTATATCCACCCAACAATATTCCTTTGGTCAGGTCTTGGTTCTTTTCTCTTTTATCCTGACTCTTATTAATCACATTCATTCCCATCAGAATATCACGGTTCTTAAAATTGTAAGATTTCTGCCACTGTTCTTCCCCTTTTGTGTTTAAAGAAATCAGCCAAACATCAGTTCCTTCTTCAATTCCTACGGTTTTGTTTCCCGATCTTTCCGACCTTGATTCTCCACCGATAATATATCCGGATGAAGTAAAAACCATGGTTCTTAAATGATCATCACCCTTGCCTCCAAAATTCTTTTCCCATTCTATTTTGTTGTCTTTGCTTAGTTTGATCACCCAGTAATCGCCTTCACCAAAGTTCTCAGTAGACTTGGAATAATTGATAGATGATAATTGATCGTTGATTTTATTACCCGACGGTTTGTCATTGATCATTGATCTCTTATCATTAATAAACTTTCCACTTCTCGAGTATATTCCCAGCAGCGCTCCTCCATCAGGTGTAGGAATCATCTTTTCTACTTCATCCAAACCTCTTCCACCTAAAATTAATTCTGAAAGAACTTTTCCATTTTTATCGAGCCTTGTTACGGTCACATCTTTAGAGCCGAATCCGTTGGCTGAATTCTGAACATTCCCAGCTACCATAAAACCAAAATCAGCGGTCTGAATCACAGATCTTGCTTCTTCATCCTGCGAAGTTCCCAGAGTTTTCTGCCATAGTTCATCTCCGAATTCGTTGATTCTGATCAGCCAGATATCGGAGCCACCTTTAGAAGCATCTTTTTTATCTAAACCTTTTCCGGAATACGACGTTCCCGCCAAAAGAAATCCACCTTCCTGCGTAGCAACTGTTGCCGATAAAAAATCGTGATTCTGTCCTGAGAAATATTTTTCCCAGACTTCTTCCCCTTGTTGATTAAGTTTTACGAGATGAAAATCGTAGCCGTTATTCTGCTTTGAAGCTACCGATGACACTGCAGTTTTACCTGCTGCCTGAATACTGCTCCCTGTGATAAGATATTGCTGATCGACTGTTGTGGTGACTTGTGAGAGAAAATCCTGAGTAGAAGATTTAATGTCTTTCTGCCATATCACTTCCTGAGAATAGAATACAGCAGCTGTACATACAAGTAATGCACTCGTGTAGAGTTTTTTCATGATTTGTGTTTTATTATTACTTCTTGCTAATTTAACTTTTTTTAACTAATTGCAAAATCTCCTAATTGAGAATTAGTAATAGTTTATGATTATCAATATTTTAAAATTAAATCAATATAACAACAAATCAATATGTATTAAGTACATAATTTTATTCATTTGATAAGGCTTTTTGCCTTTATTCTGATTTTAAATAAACCTAAATTTTAAAAATAAGTTAAATATTCATCACGTGTTGATTAATTAATTAGATTTGACAGATTATTAATCTTTAAAAATACAAGTGATGGCAGAAAGTAAAAACAACATTGTAACTCATGGATTGAGTGGAAAAGTAGGTGACTTATTGGTATTTAGCCAAAGAAATGGTAAAACCATCGTATCTAAAGCACCAAAAGAGCGTACCGGAGAACTTTCGGATAAGCAAGAAGTACAGAAACTTAAATTTCAACGAGCAGTTCTATATGCTAAGGCAGTGATGAATAATCCTGATAAAAAGCAGATGTATGAAACAATGTCTGATGATTCGAAAGGAATTAGCGCATATAATGTTGCAGTAGCAGATTTACTGAATGCACCAAAAATTCAGGAAATCAATCTTTCTGCGTACACAGGAAATCCTGGTGATACCATCAGAATTATCGCAACAGATGATTTTGAAGTCTTACTGGTAACCGTGAAAATAGAAAATGCAGACGGTTCTCTTGTAGAGGAAGGTAATGCTGTAAGCAATGGTGCTGAGTGGATTTATACCGCCACAGTTTTAAACTCAGATTTATCAGGAGACAAGATCACAATTACTGCTTCTGATCGTCCTGCCAATATGACAGAAAAGTCTGAAACACTATAATTAAGCAAATCTGTTTTTGACGGAGAAACGACGGAGACATGACGGAGCGATAGCCTATCAAAATTGGCTGTCAAAATGACAAAAGCCACCAAAATTCGGTGGCTTTATTATAAATAAAATTTAAATATTAATTAATCAATTCAAATCTCGCATATTCAGCGATTTTCTTAGGAAGTTTAATTCCTTCCGCCGTCTGATTATTTTCAAGCAAAGCTGCCATAATTCTTGGCAAAGCCATTGCAGAACCATTTAACGTGTGCACTAACTGAGATTTTCCGTCTGCTTTGTAACGACACTTCAATCGGTTTGCCTGGAAAGTTTCAAAATTAGAAACTGAACTTACTTCCAACCATTTTTCCTGAGCGGCACTCCAAACTTCAAAATCGTAAGTCATTGCAGCGGCAAAACCAGTATCACCACCACAAAGTCTTAATACTCTGTATGGCAACTCAAGATCTTCTAAAATAGACTTGATATGCTCTACCATTTCTTCCAAAACAGCATAAGAATTCTCAGGTTTCTCTAATCTTACAATTTCTACTTTTTCAAACTGGTGAAGACGATTCAAACCTCTTACGTGAGCTCCGTAACTTCCCGCTTCCCTTCTGTAGCATTGTGAAAATGCCGTATTCATAATCGGAAGATCTTTTTCGTCCAACAAAACATCACGGTATAAATTCGTCACCGGAACTTCCGCTGTTGGAATCAGATATAAATCATCTGCATTGATGTAATACATCTGCCCTTCTTTATCCGGCAATTGCCCAGTTCCATAACCTGAAGCTTCATTCACAACATGAGGAGGATTAACTTCAAGGTAACCTGCATCCGTATTTTTATCTAAGAAATATTGAACCAAAGCTCTCTGAAGCCTCGCTCCTTTCCCAAAATACACAGGAAAACCTGCTCCGGCAATTTTTACTCCCAATTCAAAATCAATCAGGTTATATTTTTTTGCCAGTTCCCAATGAGGAATTGCTCCTTCACCTAAACCTTCCACATCATGAGACTGATAAATAATTTCGTTATCATCTGCAGAAACTCCAGCCTTTACCAATTCGTAAGGAACGTTTGGAATCTGATACAAAATAGTAAGCAAAGATTTCTCAATGCCTTCAAGCTGTACTTGCAATTCTTTACTCGACTCTTTGAACTGTGCTGTTTTAGATTTGGATGCTTCAGCTTCTTCTCTTTTTCCTTCTTTCATTAAAATACCAATTTCTTTGGAGATTTTATTGATCTCGGAAAGTTGCGAATCTAATTCAAACTGAATTTTTTTTCTTTCTTCATCGGTAACGATAGCCTCGTCTACCAACTCAAGATTCTTGAATTGTCTTTTCTTAAGACCTTCTAAAACGCGTTCTTTATTGTCGCGCAAAAAATTAACCTGTAACATAAGTTAGTTGTTGGGTGTTTGATGATGGGTGTTTAATGCTAAATTTGATGCAGAAGATTCTTGATAAAACTTCTATCATCCTGCATCATACATCCCGCAATTATGCAAATTTAAGATTATTTTATGACTGTTGCCACATTTGGCTGGTCGGGAACTTTTGTAAACACTAATTGGTTGTTATAAAGTACTCTCGAAACTTCAAAAACAGTTGGTGACGAACGATAAAATATTTCGAGCTTATCCTGAACTACAGGAGCATTCTGCGTTTCGGATATTTTCTTGATCAAAGAAATCTGAATTTCAGATCTATAAATTTTATTTCCATCCGAATCATCTTCTACAAACTGCCTTGTTGCTCCTGCAAGATACTCCAGATAGTAAGTGGAATCAGCAAGCATCTTACGATTATAGCTTACATTCACATTATCTTTTTCTGCCAGTTCATCAATAAAAGAAACTCCGGTATAAGAACCTATTTTTGTCGGTTTCAAGAGGTCTTTTCCTGATGAATCTTTGATATAAATATTTAAAAGCTGATCTATTTTCTGCAGAGAATCTTCATCACTTCCGCAACTGAGAAGGGTGAGACTGATAAGCGTCAAAACAAGAAATATTTTCTTCATTCTTACAAAGATAAAATATTAATGAAAAATAAGTTTATTGATTTTCAAAATATTTCTGATACCAAAGCTCAAAGGTAACCAATTGCCAGATTTTCACACAATCGTACTCGTTTTTTTGATTGTTCCACCATTGATCAATAATTTCTGGCTTGAAGAAATTTCTCTTTTTTAAACGATTTAGATTTTCAATGATAAATGTTCTTACTTTTGGTTCGGTTTTAATGAAATGAGCAAGTGGAAAAGAAAATCCACGCTTTGGCATTTTCAGAATTTCTGAAGGAAGATATTGGTCTGCAACTTTCCTTAAAAGTGGTTTATTCTTAATTCCGTTGTATCGTAATTTCTCAGGTAAAGAGGAAACATAATCAATCAATGCATTACTTAAATAAGGATAACGAAATTCTACACCATATTTCATTGCACTCAAATCATCTCTGAAAACATGGTGTGAAGACAGAGAATATTTCATATCATATTCAAAAAGACCTTGATAATCTTTGGTTTCAGATAATTTTTTATCTTTTAAATTGGTGTGAATAGAATTAAAAATATCTTTTGAAAACACATTTTTAGCCTCAAGAGGTTTCATTCCGACCTGACTTTGTCTGAAAAAATCGAGCATATCGTCCTGAGAAAAATAATTTTTTACTTTTCTTGAAAAATCATCATTGGTAACAATAAAATGACGAATAAAATTAAAATTCTTCATTGAAAGCCATTTATTAAGCTTTAACGAATGAGAATATCCCGCAAAAAGTTCATCGGCTCCATTTCCGCTTAAGACAACTTTAAATCCTTTATTTTTTGCAAATTCTGCAGCGTTCATCAGAACTTCAAGACTGCTGTAAGGTTCTTCAAAATGTTGGATATTCTCTCTAAGCTGATCTAAAATCTCTTCATCAGAAACTTTTTTCACATCATGCTGAATATCAATTTTTTCAGCCATTAAAGACGCATTTTTCACTTCACTTTCCGAAAATTGATAGGAAATTGTGAATGCATTAATATCATTTTTGAATGGTTTGGCTTTCGCAGTAATCAAGGTTGAATCGATTCCGCCACTCATCATGCTTGTTACGGGAACATCGGCAAAAAGCTGTTCTTTAATACTTTCCGCAAGTAAACCATCTACTTTTGCAGCCGCTTCTTCCGCCGTAATATTTTCTATTTTTTTAGTCGGAAAATTCCAATAAAGTTGTTTTGATATTGAGAAATCATTTAAATCTAAAACTAAGAAAGAAGCAGGATCTAATGAAAATATATTTTGAAAACACGTCTCCGTAGCTAAAGTGGTTTGAAAAAGAAAATTGGAGTAAACTCCGTTCCAATTGATTTCAGGTTTGATGTATTCATTTTTCAGAATAGATTTTATTTCAGAAGCCCAAACTAAAGCATTTTCATTTTTAAAATAAAACAAAGGTTTTAAACCCATTCGGTCCCTTCCAAGAATCAACTTTTGTTTTTCTAAATCGACTAAAGCAATGGCAAACATACCGTCAAATTGGGAAAACATTTCAGTTCCCCATTCTTCGTAAGATTTTAAAATAACTTCTGTATCTGAATTGCTTTTAAAATGATAACCTAAAATTTCAAGCTCTTTTCTGATTTTTTTAAAATTATAAATCTCCCCATTGAATGTAATCGTAATTTTCTCATCATCTGAAAGCATCGGTTGATGACCTTTTTCAGATAAATCTACAATTGAAAGTCTGCGAAAACCTAAGGCGATTTTTGAAGAAGATTCATTTAAAACTGGAAAAGTTTCTTTAATTTTTTGTATTGAATCGTTTCCAGAGAAAGATTTACCATAAAAACCATCAGAAATCCAGAAACCCTCATCATCCGGACCGCGGTGACGGATTGCATTATTCATCTCTAAAATATTTTTAGACGAAATTTCTTTCCTGAATGAATAATAACCGCAGATGCCGCACATATTTAAAACTTTTTCGATTGGTAAAAATAAGGATTTGATTTTAGTACGTCACATTAATTCTAACCAAGAAAACATCAATGACCTTTTTTAGAAAAAGTTTTAATCAACGTATTAATTTCATCTTTAGAAATAATGTAATCTCTGATTTTAAATTCGGTAGACTGATAAAATTTCCAAAACAGAATCGCTGCCGAAACAACATATGAAGAAGTCGTCACAAAGCAAGCGCCCCAAATTCCCCATTTTGGAATGGCAAAAAATGAGAAACCAACGGTAATCAGTAATCCTACAATCGATTTTATATTTAATATTTTCAACTCTTTAATTCCTGAAAAATAATAGCCAATCATATCACTTACTGCAATTGCCAAAATTCCGGGAGCTAATAAAAGCATAATGAGTTTGGTATCACTAAATTCTTTTCCAAAAATAAACGGGTACACAAAGCCTGGAATAATCAGTATTCCTAAAACAAAAACAAGCATTAATGTAAATGAAAGCTTAAGTGAAGATTTCGTTTTGACAATAGATTCTTCCTTACTTTCGCTATTTACGACATCAGAATAGAGAACGACCGCGATACTTCTTGTAATCGTCCATATAGCTTCTGAGAAAGTAATTCCTATCGAGAATATTCCTACGGCAGCAATTCCTTCAAAGTATTCTAAAAAATAAAAAGAAAGTCTGTAATTTAAGAATTGAATAAATGCACTTAACTGAGTTTTCCACCCATATTCAAACATATTAAGAAAGACTGATTTTGAGAAAGAAAATTCTGAAAGCTTACATTTTTTAAGAATCAGAAAAAAACTGGTTAGAAATAAAAATGCTAAGCAGAAAATCTGAGCTAAAAAGTAAACCGAAACATCTTTCAGTTTAACGATATAAATCAGAATTGCAATAAACAAAACATGAACAAGTTGCTGTAAAACAGTATAAATATTGAAAAACCGAATATTTTGCGTCCCAATAAACAGACTAATATTAGTCGATAAAAGTGATGAAAGAACTGAAATACCAATCAAATAATACAAAAATTCATTCTGAATAGCCGCAAAACTGAATATCAAAGGAACAGCAGTTCCTACAATGAGCGACCAAAGATAAGAGTAAACCAGAACCTGCTCTACCTTAAATTTTCTTGCGAAATAAGAGGTACTGCTTCCGGAAAAAATACTGCTGAAAAAACTAACCAGAGCCACATTAGCAATGACAATTGAGATCGTGCCTTTTCCTTCACTTCCCCACATATTGGTAGAAAAGATGACCAGACCAAAGCTCAAAATCAAAATCAAGAACCTCGAAATAAAAGTCTGAACAACTTTAAGCTGCTTCATGGGTTGTTTTTTGGTAAAGAATTTTTGATAAAGTTAACAAAAGAATTCTTGATGACATTCCAATTGTAATTTTGCATAAACTCTTTTCTAGCATTGGCTGCATGAAGATGATACAGTTGTGGTTCGTTAAGATAAGCTTCAATATAATCTGCAATCTTTTTAGAATCATTTGGATTCACCAAATATCCAAAATCAGAAACATTCATATGTTTTCTTATTCCTTTCAAGCTTGAATAAATAATCGGTTTTCCTGCGCCCATGTAATAGAATAATTTGATGGGAAGTGAATGATGATTCTCAAAATTAAAAGCTCTCAGATCAAAACAAATATCTGCATCAGTAAAAGTTTTTGTAAATTCTTCGAAAGAAGTCGGTTTTCTGATCTCGATATTTTTGACTGAAGATTGAGCAAGAATATCCGAGAAATAAATTTCGTCCGCTATTTTTCTCGCAGAACCAACAATCAAAATTTTGATATTTAACTGAGGATTTCTTTTATGAAGTTCTTCAACTGCATTGAAAAAATTTCCGATTCCTTTATCTTCTGAAATAGCACCAGTGTAGCAAAGCGTTATTTCGTTTGGCTTTAATTCCTTAATGTTTTCAGAAACGAACCGTTCGTGAGGATAATAAGGCAAAATAATTTTCTTTTTAAAAGTAAAAAAATAAGCCAATGGAAACTTTTTGGTCTCTTCACCAAAGATAAAATGAGTGCTTAAAAAACCAGCATACAGCTGAATCAGAAAAAATTTGAATCCATGAACCCATTTCATCAAAAAATTGTAATTCTGAAGCATCGACATTGCAGGATACCATTCCGTAATATCGTAAACGATACTTACTTTTTTAGTTTTGCCGAATTTATGTGCTGCAATTACCGCAATAGGTTCAGAACAAATGATACAATCAGGTTGAAAAGAATTACAAATTTCTGTAAACTTCTGAATTTTTGTCTGTACAGATTCGTTTAAAATATCAAAAGACTCTATCTCAATGCCATCAATTTCTCCTTTAAATCTGGCAGTTAAACTACAAATTTTAACGTTAAAACCACTTATAACCAATTCTTTTGCCTGATGAAAAAAGATTCTGTCATCATCAAAATTATGTGCCGTGGTTAAGAATAGAATTTTTGGCATGGAAGTGCGTATTCAAAAAATTCCTCATCAGTTTCTATGAATCAGAAACCAAGAGGAATTTTCATTATTTCATTAAGGAATTATTTTATAGTAACTGCCCAACTTTTGCTGAAAGGCAATAAAAAGTTTCCTAAAAATTCTAAATACGTGTTTTTTGAGAAATCAAAAACTTCGATATCTTTTGATAGTTCTCCGCTTCTGATTTTGTTTTTAAAATCGATAAGCTTTAAGGTTCTTACGTCTCCGTTTTCTACAAAACTGGCTTTCATTCTGTCGAATAATCCCAATTGGTACTCTTCGTCAATTTCTCTCATTATTTTGCCTAAAGCATCGATGCTGCAACCTGAAGCCATTTCTTTTTCTTCGTCTACACAGATAATGATAAACTGATTTTTTTCAATTTTAAAAGATGATGAAAGTGGTTTCCCGTGTGCTGCCCAACCTGCTAAGAAGTCATATAATTTTTCGGTAATTACTTTGGCTTCTTTTGTAGTGAAAGGTCTTGATGCGGGATATATAATAACTCTGTAATCGTTTGCTTCAACAATATTAGATTCTTCAATTTTCATTCTGAATAAATTTAAAGAGTAAAATTACGGAATTTTCCTGAGTTGGAAACCATTGTATTTTTTGCTCAATGCATACAGAAGGACAATAAAAAGCAAAAGAACAAAACCTAAAAAGAATCTCAGATTAGCACTATCAGGAAAGAATAAAAACTTGATATAAATATTTACAAAGAATAATAAAGATAAGATCCTAATCCACCAAACTTTTGAAAAATAAAAAGTTGATGCTACTAAAATCAATGAAGTCAAGGTTATTCTTTTAAAGTTGATCAATTTAAATAGTAGAAAATCAAAGTACTTCTGAAAAGTAAACTCTGCTTTTTCAGCTGAAATTACTGGTCTTCTGTAAAAGAAACTGTCATAGAAAAGGTCTTTCCAACCCGGATAATTGTAGTATTTAATGATCGCAATATAAATAACAGCAATGGAAAATCCTTGAATAATTAAACTATAATTAATCTGTTTATTTTCTTTGAAATATTGAAAAACGAAAACTACAAAAAGATAGCTCATTGCAAACAGCACATAATCTGGTCTGATTAAAACACAGCAAAGAAGGAAAATAAATTGTAGTAATTCAGATTTTTTTTGCAGCAGACTAATGATAAAAAGCATTAGAAAGACAAAAACGAACATATCCGGTGTCGGATTTTGAGCCATGTCTCTTACCGGAGGAAACCAGAAAACAAAAAGGGAAAGTAAAGGTGCAATAAAATAGTTTTGGGGAAATAAAAGCCTTAAAACGTAAAACATCAATAACCCACAAATAAAGTAGGAGAAAATATTGACTAAAAGAACCGAGTGAGGCCCAGTAAATCCTAGCTTATACAATATATAGACCGCAGCATTAAAACCTATTTTAATTTTATAATAAGGCAATTGCTCACCAAAGGCTTTATAATCTGCATAGAAAACTTCATTGGCATGATTGTAATGAAGAATGTCGTTGAATTCTGCTTTTGATGCCTCTTTTTCAATATCAGAATATACCTTTTCCTGTACTATTTTTGCATCATCAGGAAATTCCCAGGAATAAACACTGCCTAAATATCCAGGCATATCCCAATCGTAAACCCTATTTTGATAGCAGGAAAAAGTAAGAAAACTTAAACCTATAATAAAAAAAAGAAAGGATAAACCCCATTTTAAATTCATAACGCAAGATTTATCCTTTCTGGAAAATATTTACAAATCTTCGGCTTCCGCCAAAAGTTCTACGATATCTTTTACTTCAACTTCGTTATTTTTATTGAAATGTTTGACACCATCCGTCAACATGGTATTGCAGAACGGGCAACCTGTTGCAATGATTTTAGGCTCGAAAGAAAGCGCTTCTTCTGTTCTTTCCACATTTATATCTTTTTTTCCTTTTTCAGGTTCTTTAAACATCTGTGCTCCACCTGCACCGCAGCAAAGACCATTGGTTTTGCAACGTTTCATTTCAACCAACTCGGCATCCAGCTTTTCTAAAAGCATTCTAGGAGCTTCATACTCATTATTGGCTCTACCCAAATAACAAGGATCGTGGAATGTGATTTTTTTTCCTTTGAAACTTCCGCCTTCAATCTTCAGTCTGCCTTCATTCATCAACTCTTTTAAGAACTGTGTGTGATGAATCACTTCATAGTTTCCACCTAAATTAGGATATTCATTTTTAAGGGTATTGAAACAGTGCGGACAAGCCGTAACGATTTTTTTTACTTCATAAGCATTCAGAACTTCAATGTTCGTCATTGCCATCATCTGGAAAACAAATTCATTTCCGGCACGTTTAGCAGGATCACCGGTACAGCTTTCTTCCTGTCCTAAAACAGCGAATTCTACACCTATTTTATTTAAAATTTTGCAGAACGCTTTAGTTATCTTTTTGGCTCTGTCATCGAAACTTCCAGCGCAACCTACCCAGAAGAGAACTTCCGGAGATTTGCCTTCCATTGCGTATTCCGCCATTGTTTTTATATTGAAATCCATTTTTTTTAATTTGAGAATTTGAGAATTTGAAAATGCCTTAAATTAGTCAATTTTGAAATTTTCAAATTAATTAATTATCTACTTAGTCTTTTGCCCAGTTCAGACGGTCAGCCTGATTGTATTGCCAAGGAGCGGCATTGTTTTCTACATTGGTCATCATCAGATTTAATTCTTGTGGTGCTGCAGATTGCTCCATCACCAAGAATCTTCTCATTTCGAAAATAATAGAAAGTGGATCTAAAAGCACCGGACAAGCCTCAGTACATGCATTGCAAGTAGTACAAGCCCAAAGTTCTTCTTTTGTGATGTAATCGTTCAACAACTTTTTACCATCATCTTCAAACTTCCCGTTTTTGTCGATGTTTCTTCCCACTTCTTCCAAACGGTCTCTGGTCTTCATTAAAATCAATCTCGGAGACAGTTTTTTGCCTGTAATATTTGCAGGGCACACAGAAGTACATCTTCCACATTCAGTACAAGAATAGGCATTTAATAACTGAACCTGATTCAAATCAAAAACATCTTCCGCACCAAATTTCGACGGAGCTTCTTCAGCACCTTCAGCAGGAGCTGCGTAAGGATCTGCATTAGGATCCATCATCAATTTTATTTCTTTGGTAACAGATTCAAGATTATTGAATTTTCCGTACAAATCGAGATTGGCGTACCAGGTACTCGGAAAAGCAAGGATAATATGCAAATGTTTAGAATAATAAAGGTAATTCATAAAGAACAAAATCCCTATAAAGTGAAACCACCAAGCTCCTCTTTCAACGATTTCTAGAAAAACAGTATCAAAGCTGAATATTTCTAAAAATGGTACTAAAGTCATTTCACTAATTGGAAAACTTCCATGCGCTGCCAAAACTCCTCTTTGCTGTAAAATGAAGTCGGAAGAATTCATTGTGAAGAAAGCGACCATTAAAGCAAACTCAATAATCAAAATCCAGTTGGCATCATTTTTTGGCCATCCGAAAAGCTCTTTCATCGTTAATCGCTTAACTCCGTAGAAATTTCTTCTAATAAAAAACAATACAACACCAATGATCACCAAAATGGCCAGAATTTCTAATGTTGCTGTGAAAAAATTATAGAAAGTATGTCCGAAAATTGTTGCTAAGAACCGATGAGTTCCAAAGATCCCGTCAACAATAATTTCTATTAATTCAATATTAATAATTACGAAACCAACATATACAAAAAGGTGTAAAATGCCAGCAATAGGTCTTTTTACCATTCTGCTCTGTCCCATTGCGACTCTTGCCATAGTTTCCCATCGCTCAGCTTTTCTGTCACTTCGGTTGATTTCTCTTCCTAATCTGATGTTTCTGTAGATTTTATAAAGACTTTTTCCGAAAAGCCCAAAACCAGCAATAAGTAAAATCAGGAAAAATACATTATCAAGATACTGCATAGTGTAGAGGTTTAGTCTTTACTGTTCTTACCAAAAACTGAGAAATTGATATATCTCTTAGGATTAGCCTTCATATCCTCAATCAAAGAATTCAGATTGGTAGATGCAGAATTCAGATTGTTGTACAACTGATCATCTTTCATGATCTTCCCTAGGCTACCTTCACCTCTGTCAATACCAGAAATCACACCGTTTAATTTCCCGACAGTTTGATCCAAATTGGCAATTGTTTGATTCAATTGTTTCGTATCAATGCTTTCTGCAAGATTTCCGTATTTGTCTAAAGTTGTCTTACCGCTTTGCATTGTTAAACTTGCTTCGTCAAGAACTTTCTGAAGTTTAGGATCGTTGTTTCCAACCAATCTGTTTACACTTCCAGCTGTATTTTCTAATGCACCAACGGTTCTGTTTAGATTATGAAGCAATACTTTTATTTCTTCTCTATTTTGAGCATTCATCACCTGATTGGCGTTTGCCATCAAAGAATCTACTCTATGCAAAACAGTCTGCAACTGATCTTTCACAGGACCAACCTGAGATGAAAGGCTGTTCATCATTCCTAATTTGAATGCACCTTTCAAAGTATCACCATCTTTTGCAGTAGGACCACCGTAAAAAAGATTGACTCTCATTTCTTTACCGCCCATCAAGCTAGGTTCAAAAATCTCAAGATTTGAATTTTTTGAAAATTCAAAATTATCATCTACGGTGATCTTTACGATAAAGTGTAGTTTTCCGTCTTTGCCTGTTTGAGGGATAATTTTATCAACCTGCCCTACTTTCAGACCATTAATAGAAACTGGGGAAGATTGCGTAAGCCCTTCCACATTATCATATTTTGCGTAAAATATATTGTCGGTAGTAAAAAGGCTTCTGCCTTTCATGAACTGAAATAAAATCACAAAGCCAACAATAGCCAAAAGTGCGATTAAACCAGCCTTTAATTCTTTACTGAATTTCACTTGTTAAATTTTTTCTAATGTAGCAAATATAGCACATTTTAAATTAATGTTTCTCTTTAATGCAGTGGGTCAAATACAAAAAAAGCGCCAAAATTACTTTGGCGCTTTTATATTTTTTTTAAATCAGAATCTTACTGTTGATTTCCCAATTTACTCCAGATCTCGATTCTATAATCATCGATATCTGCATTGTCTTGTAAGCTCTTTAACCAAGACTGACCAAACATCCCTGCATTTCTCTGAGTAACAGACTCTGTAAATTGTTTTATGTCACCCGGTTGTTTATTGATCGTTTCACTCTTTTTAACGATTACATAAACTCCGGTACCACCTTCGATCGGGTTTGAAACTTTTCCTTTTGCAATACCAAAAGCAGCACCTGCAACTTTAGGTTCCATCGCTCCTGCTACAGAAGGATTAAGCATATTAACCTGCGCAGACTGTTTTGTTGTTGCAAATTTTGCAGCAACCTGATCCAGACTTCCTGCTTTTCCGATTTTATCAGAAATTTGTTTTGCAGCCAATTTATTCTGAACTACTGTTTCTATCTGATCTCTTACAGATTCAGGATCAGCAAGACCTTTTTCTTGTTTTCCGTTTAAGTAAACAACTACTTTATCTCCTGTACCTTCTACAGTGAAAAACTCGGTATCACCTTTCTCTCTTTTCTTATCAAAAGCCCATGCGATGATTTCGCCGTCTTTATCAGTTCCTAAACCTTGAAGCTGACCGTCAAATCTTTTTGCTGATTTAGCATTTGAATATTGATAGTTTGATTTTTTAGCAATATTTACAAAATCATTGAATGATTTCCCTTGAATTTGCTGGATAAATCTTCTTGCTTTTTTATCAACCTCAGCTTCTGTAGCTTCAGAAGGCTTGATTGTTTTTACGATATGAGCAACTTTGTAACCCATCGTTCCTGCTTTTTTATCTTCAATATTGATAATATGATAACCAAATTCAGTCTCAGCCAGACCTGTAGAACCTTTAGGATTATTTGCTAAAAACGCCAAGTATCCTGGAGCAAACTGACTTTGAGGAGTCGTCCAGCCCACACTACCTTTTCTTTCAACAGCACCTGGTTCGTCAGAAAGCTTAAGACCTTCTGCAAATTTTGCAGGATTAGCTTTAATTCCAGCCATTAAACTGTCAGCAATTTTTTTAGCTTCTTCTTTAGTTCTTGTCGCCGTAGATCTTTCAGCACCTTTATAAGCGATCAAGATATGGTTTGACAACGTAGAATCTGAAGGCTTTTTATCAATTAATTTAGATAATACATAAAGATTCTGCTCTTTGTAAGGACCGAAAACCTGCCCGATTGCAGCAGTTTCAATTTTTCCCTGTAATGCTTGAGGCATTTGATTTGCCTGAACATAAGCATTATTGTAAGGCATATCTGAATTTGCCATTACAAACATAGAATCATTTGTTGTGTTTTGGAAGTTTTCTTTTCCATCACTAGCATCAGTACCTCCTGAGAATATTTTAGTAATTTCTTTTTGCACTGCCGCTTCATCCGCCGGACTTGGCTGAGAAGGGAAAAATGCAATTCCTAAATTTCTGCTTGGCTCAGTTTTAAACTGTACCGGATGCGCTTTGATATAATTTGCTAAATCTTCAGTTGTAACTTTGATTTTATTTTTCTGAAGATATGATGCGTAATCTACTTTTACAAAATCGATATCAGCAAGCTGATCTCTTTCTTTCATCAATTCTTCAGCTTCTTTTTTACCTGTGGTGATTCCGGCAGAAACATTGGTAAATACCTGTCTTGCCATAATTCTGTACTCAATGGTTTTTCTAGTCTTCAACCATTGGCCGTATCCTTCAGGGTTTGTATTCTGTAAGGTTTCAATTTCTTTTTTTAATTCCTGAAGCTTGAAATTCCCTTTTTCGTCATAAAGCTGTTGGTTTTGCGCAAACATTTGATCAAACTGCAGCTGATTCCAAAACAGATCATCTGTCATTTCAAAGCCCATTTTCTCAAATTGCTGTTTTACCAGCTTCGATTGTACCAATAATTGCCAAGCCTGCTCTTCTAGACCGTTTTTCGGCTGCCCTTGTTGATCCGCTTGCTGCTGTAATACGAAAAGCTGGTCATTAAATTCTTCACGAGTAATTTTCTCACCATTTACTTTTCCTAAAACATCAGGGTTTTTACCAAAAACCTTATCAAGGCTTTCCGGGTTTACCAAAAACGCTAAAAGCGCCAATGCGATCATTCCCATCAAAAGCCAAGGTCTACTCCTAATCTGTCCTAAAATTGCCATTTTATAAATATAGTTTTTATATCAGTGTGCGAAAATACACATTTTTAAGAAATTACAGAAATATAAGTCGTTTTTTTAATTTTTAAAATTTAAATACTCTTAAAATGGAAATTTTGACCGTATTTTTTGATGATTAACAAATGGCATTAATATTGTCAACTTTATACACAGTTCATACATATTGCTTTCTCTAAGCAAATTGTAAATTATCATTGTAACGACTTAAACTGAAGATGACAATTTGTCATTCGATTTATTATGACAGAATTTGAAGATATAAATTTTGATGATATTCTTGGCGACGGCTTTAATATTGTAGCCGAAGAAATCAACCTTTCAGACTTGAATATGGATCATGAGAAAAGCTCTGAGCAAAACATTTTCCCAATACTTCCGGTAAGAAATATGGTAATGTTTCCTAATGTAGTAATTCCTATCACTGCAGGAAGAAAGGCCTCAATACAGCTGCTTGAAGAAGCACAGCAAAACGGTGATTATATTGGTATTGTAAGCCAAAGAAACTCTGACATTGAGCAACCTACCGAAAAAGACCTTTATCACACCGGAACTTTAGCGAAAATTATTAAAATCATTAAACTTCCAGAAGGAAATATCACTGCGATTACTAAAGGATTCCATCGATTTAAAATAAAAAGAATACTAGAATCTCAACCTTATTTTAAAGCTGAAATAACTAAATTAAAAGATACCAAAGCCAAAAATAAGGAGGAATACGAGGCATTACTCGAAAATATTAAAGATTTAGCCCTAAAAATTATTGAGCTTGATCCTAATATTCCGAATGCAGCCAACTTTGCTATAAAAAACATCAACAATAACGAAGATTTACTGAATTTTGTAAGCACAAATGCCAATTTCCCTTATCTGGAAAAACAAAAACTTCTGGAAGAAAAAAGTCTGATGGAAAGAGCCAAAAAGTGCTACGAAATGATGCATGAGGACTTCCGAAAGCTGGAACTCAGAAACCAAATTCATCAAAAAACCTCTAAAGATCTGGACAAACAGCAGAGAGAATATTTTCTGAATCAACAAATCAGAACCATTCAGGATGAATTGGGAGGCGGGCCAGAAAGCGACGTTGAAGATCTACTTAAAAAAGGGAAAGATAAAAACTGGAAACCTGAAGTAGAAGAGCATTTCCAGAAAGAAATCGGAAGACTGCAAAGACAAAACCCTAATTCTCCGGATTATAATGTTCAGAGAAATTATCTGGATTTCTTTACCGATCTACCTTGGGAAACCTTTACAAAAGACACTTTCGATATCGAAAAAGCAGAAAAAGTTTTAGATAAAGCTCATTTTGGTTTAGAAGATATCAAGAAAAGAATTTTAGAACACATGGCTGTTTTAAAACTGAAAAACAACATGAAATCCCCTATCCTATTATTGGTAGGCCCTCCAGGAGTTGGTAAAACATCTCTCGGAAAATCTGTTGCTGATGCTTTGGGAAGAAAATATGTACGTGTTTCTTTGGGTGGACTTCATGACGAGAGCGAAATCCGCGGTCATAGAAAAACATATATTGGTGCAATGGCCGGAAGAATTCTTCAGTCTATTAAAAAATCTGGTACTTCTAATCCTGTAATTGTTTTAGATGAAATCGATAAAGTAGGAAAAGGAATGCACGGCGACCCTAGCTCGGCATTGCTTGAGGTTCTTGATCCTGAACAAAATAATTCTTTCTACGATAACTTCCTTGAATTAGGTTATGATTTGTCTAAAGTAATGTTTCTGGCAACAGCAAACTCACTTTCAACCATTCAAACTCCGCTTTTAGACAGAATGGAGGTCATTCAGATTGCAGGTTATACTTTGGAGGAAAAAATTGAAATTGCCAAAAGACATTTAATCAAAAAACAACAGGAAGAAAACGGTTTGACAGCAAAATCTTTCAAACTTGGAAATCCTGAGCTTAAACATATCATCGAAGCACACACTTCAGAAAGCGGCGTAAGAACTTTAGAAAAAAGAATTGCCGCAATTGCACGTTGGGTTGCTTTGCAGACGGCATTGGTAAGAGAATATGATACTAAAATTACAGTTAACAAAGTTGATGAAATCTTAGGCGTTCCAAGACCGAAAAGTTTATCTGAATTAACAGATGTTCCCGGAGTAGTAACAGGCTTGGCGTGGACAAGTGTAGGTGGAGACATCCTTTTTATTGAAAGTATCACCAGCAACGGAAAAGGAAATCTTACGATGACCGGAAATCTGGGAACGGTAATGAAAGAATCTGCAACAATTGCGTTGGAATACATCAAAGCCAAGCATGAAGACCTCGGAATCAATGAAGATGACTTGGAAAAGAAAAATATTCACGTTCACGTTCCTGAAGGCGCTACACCAAAAGACGGACCTTCTGCAGGAATTGCGATGCTGACTTCTATGGTTTCTTCATTCAAAAATAAAAAAGTAAAACCACATCTTGCGATGACCGGTGAGATTACGCTAAGAGGAAAAGTACTTCCTGTAGGCGGAATTAAAGAAAAACTACTCGCCGCAACTAGAGCCGGCATTACAGAAGTAATTCTTTGCGAAGCCAACCGAAAAGATGTAGAAGAAATAAAGCAAGACTATCTGAAAAACCTGAAAGTAAACTACGTAAGCTGGATGAAAGAAGTGCTTGAACTGGCCATCGAAAAATAAATTTTCAACAATAAACTAAAAACCTCATCTGAAAACGGTGGGGTTTTATTATTTTTATACAGCAGATTTTTAATTATGAATTTTATAAAACTTCCATTTCTCCTGAAACTTGCATTAGCAGTGATTTCAATCATCGGGATAGGTTACCTTATCAAATTGGGGCAGAGTATTTTGGCTCCGTTTTTTTTGGCATTTTTGTTGGCGATGCTTTTTTTACCGCTTGCTAATTTTATGGAGCGAAAATTAAAGTTCCCAAGATCTGTGTCTACGATTGTTTCGGTAATGATAATGTTGATTATTCTTACAGGGATGCTCTATTTCTTTGGATCGCAATTATCCAGCTTCAGCAGAGATCTTCCGCACCTCAGCAAGCAGTTTAATTTGGTTTTTCACAATCTGCAAAACTGGGTATCACATACTTTTAATGTAAAAATTGATGAGCAACTCGATTATTTGGATCAGGGCTTAAACAAGCTTTTGTCTTCATCAGGAATTATTCTTGGCTTTACGTTCGGAATTTTTTCTACAAGTTTAGGTTTTATGGTATTTTTCATTCTGTTTTTTATATTCATCTTAAATTACAGAAGGATTTTAAATAATTTTATCGTCAATGTTTTCAATGAAAAGCATAAAGCAAGCGTGCAGGAAGTCGTTTCAGAAGTAAGAATTATGACGAAGAGATACATTATAGGTCTTTGTCTTCAGGTAATTATTGTTTCTGTACTTGCTACGATAGTTCTTACTATTTTAGGAGTAAAATATGCGATTTTACTGGGCGTTTTAACTGGATTATTAAACGTTATTCCTTACATCGGTATCGCTATTTCGTTATTAATTTCTTGTTTTATCGCATTTGCAACCGGCACTGTTTCTACCTGCGTTTATGTAGCAATTGGCTACGTGATCGTTCATGCCATTGACGGAAATATTGTACTGCCTTTTGTAGTTGGCTCAAAAGTGAAAATCAACGCACTATTTTCTTTTATCGGAATTCTTTTAGGCGAACACCTTTGGGGAATCTCAGGAATGTTCCTATGTATTCCGGCGATTGCGATCATTAAAATTATTTTTGAAAGAGTAGACGGTTTAAGACCTTGGGGAAAACTACTGGGTGAAGATGACAAACCCAATAAAAAGAAAAAAAGCTACAAGATTTCTAAGAATATCACTTTAAAGGAAATGGATTGATTATGAGTGATAAGCAATTGGTAATGAGTACTATTTTATATAAAGAAAGCCTTCAGATTGAAGGCTTTTATTTTTTTTATATGCGCAAAGCGGGCTTGTGCCATTCGGACATGTTTCCGTACAATAGATATACGTTCCGCTATCCGTACAATATCCGATGGGATCTCTCGGATCAGTCGGTCCACCTCCGCCACCTAAACATGGATCTCCAGGTGGAATTTTGCATGGACAACCAATTGGTCCGATATCACATTTTCCGGGACCACCGCCCCTAGAATTTCTCTTAAATCTATACGATTCAGTTTTTTAAGATTTTTCAACATATTATTCGTTTTAATTTCTTGGTCTCACAAATATATCAAATCAAAAGACACATCTATATAAATTAATTAGTTTTTAATCAACCGATTATAATTTTATTTAATTTTAATGAAAAATATTACGCATGAAAATTATCAAATTTATCATCTGTCTCCTTTTCGGGTTAATGTTTATCAATGCCGGATTAAACAAGTTCCTCAATTACATGCCAATGGAAAAACCCACTCCCGAGCAAATGGAACTTTTTGCAGCATTTGAAAAAATCTTCTGGCTGATGCCGCTAGTGGGTGCTGTAGAAATTGTCGGTGGATTATTATTTATCTTTCCAAAAACAAGAGCTTTGGGCGCCATTGTTATTTTGCCGGTAATGGTAGGAATTGTAATTCATGTTTTCACCATGGATAAATCTCCAATGGGAATGTCAATAGCCGGTGTTTTATTTTTAATTAATCTTTGGATGCTCATTGATAACAAAGAAAAATATAAAGCTTTGCTGAAGTAATAATGTGAATGGTGAATGGTCAATTCGCTCCGCTTGTCAATTTTTCAATTCACTTGCGAAGCAATATTCACAATTCACCATTGACCTTTAAACAAATGCACTGAAGCCAGTAATTGATCTGCCAACAATCAGTGAGTTGATCTCTTTTGTTCCTTCATAAGAGTATATAGCCTCTGCATCAGCAACGAATCTTGCAACATCATATTCAAGCAGAATCCCGTTTCCGCCCATCACTTCCCGTGCTCTGGAAACAACATCTCTCGTACGCATTGTACAGAAAACTTTTGCTAAAGAAGCGTGCTCGTCTTTTAAAATTCCTTCATCCTGCATTTCAGAAAGTCTGAAAACCAAGGTTTGCATCGCAGTCAGATTCGACAGCATTTCAACCAAATGACCTTGAATCATTTGAAATGAAGCAATTGGTTTTCCGAACTGCTCTCGTGTTCTGGTATATGCTAATGCACTTTCATACGCTCCTCTTGCGCAGCCAGTCGCCATCCACGCTACTCCGGCTCTCGTCATTCTGAGAACTTTTGCCGTGTCTTTGAATGAATTGGAATTTTGAAGCCTGTTTTCTTCTGTGATTAAACAATCTTTTAGCGTAATTAAACCATTTTGAACGATTCTGAGCGCCATTTTTCCTTTGATTTTTTCCACTAAAAAACCCGGATTGTCTTTTTCAACAATAAAACCTTTTACTTCTCCATCATCAAGATCTCTTGCCCAGATAATAATTACGTCTGCAAAAGTGGCATTTCCTATCCATTTTTTTTCACCATTTAAAATCCAACCTTCTGGAGTTTTTTTACAAGTTGCCGTCAAGCCTCCTGCTGCTCCGGATCCTACTTCGGGTTCAGTTAAGCCAAATGCACCAATTTTTTCAAACTTCTGCATTTGAGGAAGCCATTTTTGTTTTTGCTCTTCCGAACCGCATATATAAATAGAGCCCATTGCCAAGCCGGACTGTACACCGAAAAAAGTAGCAATCGAAGCATCAATTCGTGCCATTTCCATTGCAATAACTCCCTCCATTAAAAATGGCATGCCTTTACAACCATACCCCTCGTAAGTAACTCCGCAAATATCAAGTTTCTGAAATTTTGGAATCAACTCGTGTGGAAACTCGTCCCGCAACCAATAATGATTTACCAAAGGTTTCACTTCTTTTTCCATAAACGCTCTTACTTTCAGCTGAACTTCTCTTTGCTCAGGCGTCAGGGTATGATAAATATCGTAGAAATCTCCATCAATTGGCGGTAACTCTTTCTTTTTCTTATTGGGATCTAGCATTTTCATCATTCCGCTGAGCTGCTTATCATCAAGCTTGGAAAAATTTTCCATGAGCTTTGGGAGATTTACTTTCTGCGAAATTTCGCTAAGCTGATCAAAATCAATGGATTTAAATAATTCTATGGCGTTTCTGATTTTGGAAAAAGTTTTAGACATATTATTTGAGATTTAATTTGTAAAACATCAGCAAAAATCAATCCGAAATACCACACAAACAGTGCCTACTCTTTTACAAAAAACTGAAATTCAATATTTTAAATTTAAATAAATATTTACAAAATGTTTACCTGCAATATTCAAACATTACAAACGATTCTGCGTGAACTTTGACCTAAGCAAACAATAAAAAATTAAAATATGAAAACGACTTACATCAGACTATCGATTGCAACAGCACTTTTAGCTGGCATCTACTCTTGCAAAAAAGGTGAAGCCACAACAGGTGACTACCAAACGACAGAATATAATAACGAGATTTCCGCTGACAGCATTTCTTCCGTAGCCACCATGTCTGTGAAAGACAAACAATTCGTAAAAACAGCCAATGTAAATATGGAAGTAAAAGATGTATATGATGCAACAATTTCTATAGAAAAATCTGTACAGGAGCTCGGCGGATTTGTTACCCACAGCAATTTACAGAGCAGGGTAATTTCTGAAGATACTTACAACACTTCTAATGAAGAAGCTATGCTGGTAAAAAAATATCAGACGGAAAACACCTTACAGGTAAGAGTGCCGACCTCAAAACTGGGCGAGCTATTAACCTTAATCAATGATAAAAAACTTTTCCTGAATTCTCGAATTATTAATGCCGAAGATGTTACTTCAAGCATTAAATATGCAGAAATGGAAGGCAAAAGAATTAAAAAAACCAGTGAAAATATTTCTGAGCTCAAAACCACAAAAGATAAAGTAAAAATGAGCGATGAAAATATGTCTGAAGAAAACCTGCAGCAATTGGCAAATCTTGATGTTACCGATAATCTGAAATACAGCACTGTTGATGTCTACATTAAAGAACCCAAGCTCCGAATCGCAGAAATTGCAGTAACCAATTCTGAAAACATTGATAATAAATATAAATTCGATTTTTTCTACAGTGCAAAAAATGCTTTTGTTGAAGGATATTATTTAATTCAAAGAATTCTTATAGGATTGGTAACGATCTGGCCCATTGTAATTATCGCAGCTATTGCATTTTACTTTTATCGAAAAAATAAGTCTACTAAGAAGTCAATCCCAGTCGACAAAGAATAAACTTGGCATCCTAACCTTCTGGTTATTTATATAAACATTACGAACCTCTGCATTTTGTGGAGGTTTTTCTGATTTATTTAAAATGCATTTCAGCAAATCCCACTTGAAAATTGATTTTTAATTCTCAATTAACATCATTGTACGAAAATTCCGTAAATTTGCAGATTGAAATTTAATAAATACGATTTTAGTGGATTTATTCGAAAAATCCCTAAGTCTTATAATCAATTCTACCTATGTTATCAAAAATAAACCCTACACACACAAATAGCTGGAAAGCCCTCGACGAACACTTTGGAAATAATGATTTTGAGTTGAGAAGCCTTTTCCAGTACAATCCAGATCGTTTTGAAGAGTTTTCTATTAAAAAAGACAATTTTTTATTCGATTATTCTAAAAATTTAATCGATTCTAAAGCTAAAGAACTTCTACTGAATCTTGCAGAAGAATGTCAGTTAAAGGATGCTATTTCTAAAATGTTTTCGGGAGATAAAATAAACGAAACAGAAGGGAGAGCGGTTTTACATACTGCATTAAGAGATTTTTCCGATAAGGAAATTTTGGTTGACGGTGAAAATATTAAGCCTCAGATCAAAAGAGTTTTGGAGCACATGAAGTCTTTCTCAGAAAAAATTATTTCAGGAGAACACAAAGGTTTCAGCGGAAAAGAAATTACGGATGTGGTGAACATCGGAATCGGTGGTTCAGATTTGGGACCGGTAATGGTAGTTTCTGCTTTAAAGCATTTCAAAACAAGATTGGATGTTCATTTCGTTTCAAACGTAGACGGAAACCATATTGCAGAAGTTGTAAAGAACTTAAATCCTGAAACCACTTTATTCATTATTGCTTCGAAAACGTTTACAACGCAGGAAACAATGACTAATGCAAACTCTGCAAAAGATTGGTTTTTAAAAGCAGGAAAACAGGAAGATGTAGCAAAACACTTTGTAGCTTTATCCACTAACGTTCAATCAGTTAAAGACTTTGGAATCGCAGAAGATAACATCTTCGAATTCTGGGACTGGGTTGGCGGAAGATATTCATTATGGAGCGCCATTGGTTTAAGCATTGTTCTTGCGGTTGGATATGAAAATTTTGAGGAATTATTAAAAGGTGCTGAAAATACTGATCAGCATTTCCAAACTGCTGAATTTTCAGAAAACATTCCTGTTTTGATGGGACTTTTAGGAATTTGGTATCGTAATTTTTATGCAGCGACGACATATGCTATTTTACCTTACTCACAATATTTAGACAGATTTGCAGCGTATCTTCAGCAAGGAGATATGGAAAGCAACGGAAAATGCGTTGACAGAAACGGAGAATTTGTAGAATATGAAACAGGCCCAATTATTTGGGGAGAACCTGGAACAAATGGCCAACACGCATTCTATCAATTGATTCACCAAGGAACAGAATTGATTCCGGCAGATTTTATTGCGTATGCGAAAAGTCCAAACAAAGTTTCTGATCATCAGGATAAACTTTTAGCTAACTTTTTCGCTCAGACCGAAGCTTTAGCTTTTGGTAAAAACGAAGAAGAAGTTGAATCTGAATTACAAGCTTCTGGAAAATCTGAAGAAGAAATTGATTTCTTATTAAACTATAAAGTCTTCCACGGAAACACGCCTACCAACTCAATTATATTCAATGAATTAACTCCATTTTCGCTAGGACAATTAATTGCAATGTATGAACATAAAATTTTTGTACAGGGTGTGATTTGGAATATTTTCAGTTTTGATCAGTTTGGGGTAGAATTAGGAAAAGTTTTAGCCAATAAAATTTTACCGGAACTTGAAAGTAATGAGACAATTAGCTCTCACGACAGCTCAACAAATGGATTGATCAATTATTATAAAGGAAATAAATAATTGTTGAAGATTTTCATTAATTTTAATCAAAAATAAAATATGACACAAATTATCATTAACCTAAATAATAAGGAAGAAGAAACCTTTGTGGAAACTTTTTTAAAAAAAATGAAAATCAGTTTTGAAAAAAATGAAGATGATTTTGAGTTGACGGATGAAATGATTGCAGCAATAGAAACGGCTTTAAAACAAGATAAATCTAAAGCAGTAGATGGTAAAGAATCTTTAAAAAGAATTAGAGCCAAGCATGGACTTTAGTTTTAAATTTTTACCAATTGCGGAAGACAATATTGAAGAGGCAACAGATTATTATGCGAATATTTCATTGAAAGTTGTAAAAAGCTTTAATAAGCAGTTGGATCTTTCGATAAACAGAATTGTAAGCAATCCTTATTTTCAAAAAAGATTTAAAAATGTAAGAGCTTTACCTGTTAAGAAATTTCCTTACATAATTTTCTACGAGGTCAATGATGAAGAAAAAGTGATTTATATCCTTTCTGTTTTCTGTACTCATCAGAATCCGGAAAAATATCCTTAAAATCTAATAATAAAAAGTAATAAAAGTAAAAATGGCAGAAATTCTTGACGGATTAAAAGTATCCAAAGAAATAAAAGCAGAAATCAAGGTTGAAGTTGATAAAATCATCGCAAGCAAAAGAAGAGCTCCTCACTTGGTAGCTATTCTTGTTGGGAACAACGGAGCAAGCAAAGCGTATGTGAATGCTAAAGTGAAAGACTGTGAAGAAGTAGGATTTCAATCTAGCCTAGTTAAATTTCCGAGCACTGTTTCTGAATCTGAGTTATTGGAAAAAATCGATGAGCTGAATAAATCTAAATCTGTAGACGGGTTTATCGTTCAGTTACCTTTGCCAGACCAGATTGATCAGGAAAAAATCATTAACGCAATTGATCCGAGAAAAGATGTGGATGGTTTCCACCCTGAAAACTTCGGAAAGATGGCTTTAGAAATGGATACATTCTTACCTGCAACCCCTTTCGGAATCTTGACATTACTTGAAAGATACAATATTGAAACAAAAGGAAAAGACTGTGTCATCATAGGAAGAAGTAAAATCGTAGGAAGACCGATGAGTATTTTGATGGGAAGAAAAGATTTCCCAGGAAATTCAACGGTTACTTTGACTCACTCTTACACGAAAGACATTGAAGAATATACCAAAAAAGCAGACATCGTGATTACCGCTTTGGGTGATCCACACTTCTTAAAAGGTGAAATGATCAAAGACGGAGCCGTAATTGTGGATGTTGGTATCACAAGAGTAGACAACGATTCTCCAAAAGGATATTATCTGGCAGGTGATGTAGATTTTGACAGTTGTGCAGCAAAAGCAAGCTGGATTACGCCGGTTCCGGGAGGAGTAGGTCCAATGACAAGAGCGATGTTGATGAAAAACACCATCATTGCTTACAAAACTTCAGTCTATAACGACTAATTTTGAAATGAATAAAGAAGAAGATATATTATTAAAAGAAGGTAAAATGCTCCCTGTGATGGAGCATTTTTACACTATTCAGGGTGAAGGTGCGCATACAGGAAAAGCAGCTTACTTTATCAGACTGGGAGGTTGCGACGTCGGCTGCCACTGGTGTGATGTAAAAGAAAGCTGGGATCCTACACTACACCCTTTGATGAATGCTGAAGAAATTGCAGAAACTGCCGCAAAACACTGTAAAATTGTTGTTTTGACGGGCGGCGAACCATTAATGTGGAATTTAGATATCTTGACTTCTAAATTAAAAGAATTAGGATGCACCATCCATATTGAAACTTCAGGGGCATATCCTTTGAGCGGACAAATCGATTGGATTACGCTTTCACCGAAGAAAACAGGACTTCCAAAAGAAGAAATTTACGCTAAAGCTCACGAGCTTAAAATGATTGTTTTTAATAATAATGATTTTAAGTTTGCCGACGAACAAGCATCAAAAGTTTCTGAAAATTGCAGACTTTATCTTCAGAGCGAATGGAGCAAACGTGACGAGATGTATCCTAAAATTACCGATTTTATCCTTGCAAATCCGCGGTGGCAAGCATCGGTTCAGACTCATAAATACCTTAATATTCCGTAAATTGTTTATATTAGCTTCTGCCTTTCATTAGAGAAGATGCAAAGAATCCGATATTCCCGTTATTTAAAGTCAATTATCATATTGCTTGACCTCTTGGTTCTTGCAGCAGTATTTGTATTGTATTTTTTAAATACTTCACGAGGTTTGTCAGACGATCAGGAATTATGGTCGGAATCTGCTTTTCCTTTACTTCTCGTTATGTCATTCTGGGTTTTACTAAGCGGAAGAACCAGAATTTACAACATATCCAGAAACCTTACCTACATACTTTTTGTAGAGCGAATTATCATTCATTTTCTTTTATTTATAATAGGCTTAGTGTTGATTAGAAAAGTGAGCGGTAATCAATTTTTTGGTTCCGAACTTACTTGGCTATCACTTTACCTTTTCGTTTTTATATTTACATTAAAATCTGCTGTTTACTTTTTGATAAGATATATCAGAACAATGGGAGTCAACCACCGGAATGTGATGTTTCTAAGTGAGAATAAATCAACGGAGGTTTTAAAGAAAATCATTGAAGACAGAAAAGATTTTGGGTACAAAATATTTAATTATAATTCATCGGAGCTAGATACTGAAAACCTGGTTGAATTTTGGAAAAAAAATGGAATTCACACCTTATTTATTCCGACAGAAAATTCATTCACCAATGAGATGGAAGACAAGATGTTCAAATTGGCAGAAGCCAACAAAGTTCATATTTCTTTGATCCCGAGTATTTCGAAGAACAATTTTTTCTTTTATGATTTAGGATATATTCAAACCCAGCCCATTTTAACTCAGGCAAAGTATCCTTTAGATTATTATTCTAATTTTTTTCTGAAGAGAACTTTTGATATTATTTTTTCGGTCTTGGTTTTGCTATTAATTTGTTCATGGCTATTTCCCATTATTGCAATTTTAATTAAAAGAAATTCTAAAGGACCTGTATTTTTTGTTCAGAAAAGATATGGTTTTCATGAGGAAGTTTTTAATTGCATCAAATTCAGAACAATGGTTGTGAATGAAGATTCTACATCAAAAACTACAGGTGTAAATGATTCGAGAATTACCAAAATAGGTAAATTTTTAAGGAAAACCAGTCTTGATGAAATGCCGCAGTTTATCAATGTTCTGAAAGGTGAAATGTCTATTGTAGGACCCAGACCGCACATGCTGGCGGTTGATAATTATTACAAACCCAAAATTGGAAGATACAGCTTGAGAAGTTTGGTAAATCCCGGAATTACGGGTCTAGCTCAAGTAAATGGTTTAAGAGGTGATGCGGGAAATGTAGAAATAGAAATGAACAAGAGAATTCTTGCCGACGCATTCTACATTAGAAACTGGAGCTTTACTTTGGATATAGTCATTATTTTAAAAACCATTTTATTGGTAATTATAGGAGATAAAAATGCAAAATAAGACGAGGTTTTTGTTACAATCAATTTTAGATTTTTAGCATCAAAACAAAGGCTCAGCCTTAACCTCAATCTTAAATAAATTAAATAAAAATAGTCTAATTTAGCAGAATGTTAAAAAAGTTTTTTACAGCCATAGGAGAATACATGATTCTTATCGGTAAATCTCTTCAAAAGCCTCAGAAAATGAGAGTTTTTTGGAAGCTTTTTATGCGAGAAATCAATGATTTGGGAGTCAACTCTTTTGGGTTGGTTATATTCACATCTATTTTCGTCGGAGCCGTAGTTGCCATTCAGATGTTTAACAATTTTGATGCATCATCATTCCCCATTCCTCCATCTTTTGTAGGATACGCTACGAAAGCAGTTTTAGTACTGGAGTTTGCTCCTACTATTATCAGCTTAATTTTGGCGGGGAAAGTGGGTTCATATATTGCCTCTACCATTGGTACGATGCGTGTATCTGAGCAGATTGATGCTCTAGACATTATGGGAGTTAACTCACCCAATTTTTTAATTTTACCTAAAATTATAGCCTGTCTTATATTTAATCCGCTTTTAATTGCACTCAGTATCGTTTTTGGTATTGGTGGAGGTTATATCGCCGGAATACTGACCGGTAACTGGACGACTGCAGATTATATCTCAGGTATCCAAATGTACATGCCCAACCTTTTCATTATTTATGCATTTACCAAAACTATTGTTTTTGCATTTGTGATTGCAACCGTTCCCTCTTATTTCGGTTATTTTGTAAAAGGAGGTTCACTGGAAGTTGGTAGAGCAAGTACACAAGCGGTGGTTTGGACGATGGTATTTATCATTATTTCCGAATTAATTTTAACACAATTAATATTAAGCTAATGATTGAGGTAAAAGATCTTAAAAAGAGTTTTGGTGATGTTGAAGTGCTTAAAGGAATTTCAACCACTTTTGAAAAAGGAAAAACGAATCTTATTATCGGCCAGAGTGGATCGGGGAAAACCGTTTTCCTAAAAAGTTTATTAAATGTTTATCAACCATCATCAGGAGAAATTTTGTTTGATGGCAGAGATATAAATGTAATGAACCGTGAAGAAAAACAGCATTTAAGATCTGAAATCGGTACTCTATTTCAGGGAAGTGCTTTGTTTGATTCTTTGACTGTTGAAGAAAATATCATGTTTCCACTTGATATGTTTACCAATTTAACCTTCAGAGAAAAGAAAAGAAGAGTTTTTGAGGTTATCGGAAGAGTACATTTAGATAAAGCCAACAGAAAGTTTCCTTCGGAGATTTCCGGAGGGATGCAAAAACGTGTGGCAATTGCCAGAGCGATTGTAAACCACCCAAAATATCTGTTTTGTGATGAGCCAAATTCAGGATTAGATCCTTATACATCCAACGTAATTGATGATTTATTGCTTGAAATCACCAAAGAATACAATACCACAACCATCATCAACACCCACGATATGAACTCGGTAATGACCATTGGCGAGAAAATTGTATATCTGAGATTGGGCATAAAAGAATGGGAAGGCAATAAAGATATTCTGATTACTGCAGGCAATAAAAATCTGATCGATTTCGTTTATTCATCAGAATTATTCAAAGAATTGAGAGAATATCTATTGGAGAATAATAAGACAATTGAAAATACTATTACAAAAATAGACGACAATGAAAAAATTAATTAGTGCAGCATTTATAGGATTTTCTGTTTTTGCATCGGCGCAAATTTCACTGGCAGGAAAAGCAAATGTATTGATTCCTACAAGCTCAGCTTCTTGGAAGAATCTTAAAACAGCAGCAACTAATGCTGTAGAACAAAAAGGGAAAAACATTACAGGTTTTAACGTAGGTTTATCTTTAAAAATCGATTTGCCAACAGCTTTATACGTAATGCCGGAGATTTATTATACCAATTTCAGCAATGAAGTTACCGTACAAAATGACGTAAATGCAGCTCAAACTACCATTAAGGCCAAAAACAGCAGAGTAGATATTCCTGTTTTGGTTGGGGTGAATGTATTGGGAGATTTACTAAGTGCTTATGCCGGACCTGTTGGAAGTTTCAATTTAGCTAAAAGCGACAATTTTGATAACTTCGTACAGAAAGTAGACGCTAAAGAGTTTACAGTTGGTTACCAATTGGGTGTACAAAGTGAAATTAAGAAGATTATTCTTTCAGCAAGATACGAAGGAGCTTTTTCTAAAGACCAAAGAAAATTCATCAACAACGTTGCAGGATCAAGTCAGGAAATTAATTATGACAACAGATCAAGCTTATTTCTGTTAGGTTTAGGATATAAATTTTAATTAGAAATCATTTACACATAAGAAAATCCTCAAATTAAATTTGAGGATTTTCTTGTTTATTTTCTCTTTCTATTTCTGCCTGTTTTTTAACAATTTCTGCAGCCTTTTTTTCTAACTCTTCTTTTTCCTGTTGAAGACGTTTAAATTCTCTTCTTTTTTCTTCAGCTTTTATAGCAGATCCTTTGCTGATATAACCGGTCATACCACCGATAATCAAGCCAATTCCTATGCCAGCCATTACGCCCATCATATGAGATAATGTAATTTTTTCAGCTGTAAAATCTGTTGTCAGGTAAAAAAGCAGCACAGATACCGCAAGAAGAACTAAGCCTGTAATCGAAATACTTTTCATAATCGTGTTTTTTAATGGTAAATATTCATTTTTATAAATTTAATAATAAATTCTGATAAAATACTCCGTTTAAACCATTATTATAATGAAAACTTAAAGTATTTACATTAAATCTTTCCGCCAGCAGATTTGTAATATTCCAACGCTTTAGGTAAATCTTTCTGAATATCTCCAACTCTGGTTCCCGGACTTGGGTGAGTTGATAAAAATTCCGGTTGTCTTGCTCCTGAAGATGACGCTTCCATTCTCTGCCAGAACGGTATCGCCTGACGTGGATCATATCCTGCAATTGCCATCAAATTTAATCCCATTTCGTCTGCTTCAGATTCCTGCGTTCTTCCGTACTTTAAAAGAGCGACTTGAGACCCAACAGGATACACTTGTTGAAAAACACTCGACCATTGTGCATTTGAAATTGTGCTTCCTAATAGAGCACCTCCATATTGTGCAACCATAGCCTGTGAAATTCTTTCGTTCCCGTGACCTGCCAAAGCATGAGAAACCTCGTGGCCCATTACCACCGCAAGACCAGTTTCATCTTTAGTAATCGGTAGAATACCGGTATAAACGGCTACTTTCCCACCAGGCATACACCATGCATTCACCTGATTATCCTGAAGAAGATTAAATTCCCATTGGTAACCTGACAAATCTGAACTTCTGCCAATACTTGCGTAATATTTTTCGGCTGCTGTTTTTATTTTACCTCCAACTCTTTTTACCATTTGAGCCTGAGATCCTGTCACAACTTTCGATTCTTTCAGAGTTTGTTGATACTGCTGAACAGCTGTTGACGTTATTTGAGGATTAAGGGTTCCTATTTGCAAAGATTTTCTTCCTGTCATCGGGTTTGTTGTACACGCTGCAACTGCAAAAGCCGCTGCTCCAATACCTAATAGATGAGTAATTTTCATAATTATGCTTATTATAAATGAACCTTAACAATTTCTATTCCAAAAAATAATCTGAAATTTGTATTTGCATACATTTTGATATATAAATTACTAAATTTAATCTTATGAAAAATTATATAAAAATAATATCTCTTTTTGCTTTCATATTTCTATTTCAGAATTGTGTTTCGCAAAAGGTTGATCCACAAATAGTAAACAATTTGGTAAGTACTGATGAATTTACTTTTCACGCTGAGAAAGCAAATCCTATGAATTATGATGTGATCAATGTTGTAAATTCAATTCCAAATGCAGCTCAACTGCGTACATTTCAGATTTCAGGAGATAATTATGGCATTGAGATAAAAAAAGGAGTGATGGAAGTTACACTTCCTTATTTTGGCAGAGCTTTTACTTCCAGCTATGGGAATTCTGATAACAGCTACAGATTTACCTCAAAAGATTACGCACTCACAAAAACTCAGAGCAAAAAAGGAAATTGGGTGTACAAAATCAAACCCAATGATGTGAAGAATGTTTCTGATATCAATATTGAAATTTTTAAGAACGGAAGAGCATCTACATCAATAAGAAGTAACGACAGACAGCCGATTTCTTACGATGGATATATTTCTAAAAATGAAGAAACAAAAGAAAAAGAAAAACTTTAGTCGTGGTTCGGGTTTTGTGATGGAAGTTTAAATATTTATTAAATATTCTCAGAATCTCGAATCTCAGATTTCGAATCTCTTAAAAATTTCTCTACAAATAATTTTGCTTCAGTACTTGGATTGGAAATCAGGTCTGAAGCATTTTTTTTGTGCTGAATATAAGCTTCCTCCACAGAGTTATTTTTTTTCATCATGGCTAAAATATATTCCTGAACCCAATATTCAAAGCGTTTTTCAGATTGCATTGTCCGTACTTTATCAAAACGATCTGTATTCTTTTTTAATGAAATAAAATCATCGATTTTCTGATAAACCTCCTTTAGCCCTTCATTCTGTAAAGCGGAACCCAGCAAAACAGGCACTTTCCAGTCTTTTTCTTTTGAAGGAATAAAATCTAATGCCCGTTTCAGTTCGAGTTTGGTATTTTTAGCTTTCTGCAGATTGCTTTCTTCTACTTTATTGATAAAAATAATATCCACCATTTCCATGATTCCGCGCTTGATTCCCTGAAGTTCATCTCCGCCACCAATAATTTTTAAGAATAAAAAAACATCGGTAATATCTGAAACCAAAACTTCAGACTGCCCTACTCCAACGGTTTCAATTAAAATATAATCGTAACCTGCAGCTTCGCAAATCATCATCGTTTCAAAAGTAGTATTGGCAACTCCTCCCAAAAATCCGGAACTTGGCGAAGGACGAATGAATGCATTTTCTTCTTTTGCCAATTCTTCCATTCTGGTTTTGTCTCCCAGAATACTGCCTTTATTAATCGCTGAACTGGGATCAATGGCTAAAACCGCTACTTTTTTATTATTTGCAATTGCTAGCCTGCCAAAGTTTTCTATAAAAGTAGATTTTCCAGCTCCCGGAACTCCTGTAATCCCTACACGAATAGATTTTCCTGTTAATGGAAGTATCTTTTTTAAAAGTTCTTCGGCCTGGCTTCTATGTTCAGGCTTATTACTTTCAACTAAAGTAATGGCTTTTGCAATCAAACGTTTATTGCCTGATTTAATGCCATCGATAAAGTCTTCTGTTGAAATTTTCATCTGGGTATTCCATTTTTAAGGAAAGATGTAACCATTCGGTTTCATTCATTCAAAAATATAAAAATAACCTACAAAATCCGAGAAAAAGAGTACTAATTTTAATGCTTCTAAATTATAAAGCTATGAGCCAATCACCTGTAAAATTCGTTATTTTTGTTTTAAACAATTAAAAAAAATATGAAAAGTCTATTTGCAGCAGCAACATTTACCCTTGTCTTATTAGCATCTTGTACGCCGAAAGCAACACCCGTAGCGCAAGCTCCAAAATCAGCAACCAGTACGGCAGAACAACTAGCACAGGGAAAAACAATCTTCGAAACTGCATGCAAAAGATGTCATGATTTGCCAGAACCCACCAAATTTACTTCTGTGCAATGGGTAGGAATTATGAATTCTATGGCACCTAAAGCGAAACTAAGCGACGAACAACATCAGTGGGTTTATGATTATGTAGTGTCTGTTAAAAAATAAAAGATTCAACCAACAAAAAAATATCATCATGAAAAAAATAATTGTAAGTATGATTTTAGGATCTGCTTTTATGGCTTCATGTGGACCAAAAAGTACAGCAGTAACCGGTCCTAAATTTACCACAGCAGAACATTTAGCACAAGGGAAAACAGTTTTTGAAAACTCTTGCAACAGATGTCATGCGCTTCCAAATCCGGAAAAACATGACGACCAAGGCTGGATTAAAACCTTAAGTAGAATGGCGCCAAAAGCAAAATTGAACGATGAACAACATCAAATGGTGTACGATTATTTGATTTCTGTAAATAAAAAATAGACTTTCTTTTGAGAGTCTTTTTGTGTTTAAATCTCACCTCAATTCGAGTTGAGATTAGCAAAAGTTCGCGATACACTTTTCTCATTTCATTAAGATAAACGCCCGAACTAACAAACTCCTCGCTCAGATTAAACTTATAAAAATTGACAAGCAAAGCGAATTTACAATTGACAATTAACCGTTTAAATCACTTTAAATCAATTCCCAAGCCTGGTTTTCCGGATAGAGTAATTTTACCATTTTCCACAAAATTTCCGGTTGCATAATCATTGGAAATAAGTGTTGCTCCGTCTAAATCGGCGTAGTCTACAAGGCCTGCTAATAGACATCCTGCCGAAATCCCAACTGTGGATTCTGTCATACAGCCGATCATAATTTTATAGTTTAATTCTCTTGCTTTTTTTATCATATCTAAAGCGGGCGTCAATCCTCCACATTTCATCAGCTTAATGTTGATACTTTTATAATATGGAATAAGTTCCTCAAGTGAATCGATATCCTGACAATCTTCATCTGCCATCCAATTTGCAAAGCCTTCTTTTTGTAAAACTTTATAATTGTCGATCGGTCGAGGCTGTTCCAGATAAGAGAATTTTTGAATTTCATTATTTTTCTGAAGCCAACTACAATCTTCATCGGTGAAGCTTGCGTTGGAATCTAATGCGATATTTTTATTTAATTGTAACAGTTTCTCAACCTGCATTTTGTCTAATCCTTTACATTTCACTTTAAACTTATTCCATTCACTTTGACTAACTTTTTTGACCTGTTCTTCAATGGATGCTACAGAAATTGTAATTGAACTTTCAACCAGATCATCCGATGGAATTTTATTTAATTCAATAAAACTTTTATTCTCCAACTTTCCGAACAGATCCCAATACGCACAATCCAAAGCAGAAAGTAAAAACGGATGTAGATTTAAACCCACTAAAAAAGCAAAAAAATCTTTCGGATGAATGATATTATGACCCTCAATTTCACGCTGAATTTCTTTTAATTTTAAAACAAAATCATTAAGGTTAATCTGATAATAATCAATCGCCACACACTCGCCATAGCCTTTACATTTTTGATGAGATAATTCAATGAGCAATGCATCGCGATGATTATAGTTTCCGTAAGCAATGGAGAATGTTTCTTTTAACCGTAACTTTTTTGTTGTGAAATTAATCTTCATATAGTTTTTGCTCTTGATCAGTAAATATAATGACTGTTTTTCTAATGAAGCTATAAAAAAAGGAAGCCAAACTGACTCCCTTGCTTAAATAATTATTTTGGATATTTTATTTTACGATCAGCTTTTCGGTCTGAACTTTTTCTCCCTGTTTGATATTTACCATATAAACTCCTTTTTGTAATCCTTTTGTTGAAAAGGCTTTTTTAGAAGTACTCTCTCTTGTATCAGACATTATGAGTTTTCCCGTCATATCAAAAAGCTTCACTTTAACTTCTTCATTTGACTTATCTATATTTCCAACAAAAAATTCATCATATGTAGGATTAGGGAATAATACAAATTTTATTTCTGAAACTCCGGATTCCTGAGTTGCCAATACAATATCGCATTCTGCCGGATAGGTGAAGTCTTCTACCTGATCTGTTCCAACTGTCTTGCTTCCTGCGGTAGCCGCAACTCCTAAGCCTCTTTTTGCAAAAGTTTTCCAAATCATACATTTGTCGGCTCCTCCGGTTTTCACCATATCTGCCTGAATAATAGCATCTCTTCCGTCAATAAAAGTAGGGCTGCAAACCTGAAGTTTCAATCCATCAACTACCAGCTGCAAAATTTTAGCATTCCCAGAATTGGGATCTGCTAAAACATCATTATTGTACCCATATTTTTCTGCATATTTCCAAGTAAGATCCCAAAGCATTGTCGCCCATATAAAACCTACGGTATGAACACTTGTCGTTGTGTTTGTATTTCCATATGTATAGTTATTCACCGAAAAATCAGGAGAATATTTTGCGGGTCTTATTCCCGTTCCAGTAGTTGGTTGAGACTGTGAATAAGTTCCTATCCCTCTTGCTAAAGCAGAAGTATCTCCAGGTCTTGTCGTAAGCATTAAAGCAAAAAAGTCTGACCAGCCTTCACCCATCTGTTCTGTAGAATTGGTTGTTGAAAGACAACCATATCCTTGTCCTGTTAATCTATTTGAAATACCATGTCCATATTCATGAGCGACAATTCCGTTATCTAAGCTTGAATGTCTAAAACCGTTAAAGTCATTTGCCAAAGTAGTATTGATAGTACTTCCATTTGTGATTTCATTAACTAAAAATTCACCCTCTCCTTTACCTATCATAATTGTAGGGATTGTAATCGTGGTATCCGTTCCACCCATATCTACCGGCGTATTGCTTGACGGGTGATATTGGATAACTCCTATTGCTCCTGCGTTCTGTAAATTTTTAGTTTTAACTGCAAAAGAACATGTAGAAGCTATCACTAAACCAATTTTCCCCGTCATACTTCCCGCTGTTAACGCCGAGCAGGCATCCGCAGGAGTAGAAAGAGCAAGATCTCCGGTCACAGACTGACCTTCAAACAATTGTTTTCCAAACGTGGCTGATCCTGTCAATACTTTAGGTCTGGTTGTTAATAAAGCCGGTGAATTATATTGATATCTTGAAATCGGGTCTTGTGCACTCTGTGATCTGCTAAAAAGATACATTTGCATTCTTGGTGCAGCAATATATGTTACACCACTAATTACAGTTTCAAAGCCAGGATTAAAGTTAGCATTATTAGTACCACTTCCGTCAAAAGCTTCGGCCTTTACAGCATCACCTTGCAGTCCGCCGTTGTTAAAATTACTTGTCTGGTAATTTCTTGCAGCCTCGTTGAAACCAAACTTATAGAATATATCATGCATCATATTATTCAAATAGAACAAATTCGTAAGTGCAGCATCTCTGTAAGCAAAAGGGCTGTCATACCTTCCATCTGCATGTGGAAAATTAAAATTCAATGAAGTTCCGCCATCCGGTGAATATCCCGCAGTGTTTGTATTATTCTGATCTGAATATGCATAAACATTATTCCCTCTTGTGTTTGTATAGTTGTTTACACCATCCGAATGCCATCCTTCAGGTGATGCAATAAGATCCCATGGATTGTTGACTATTGCAAATGAGCCAAATGTAGGAGCTTCTATAGGTAATGGAAGAACATTATACGAAGCATCAGACGGAACCAATAATGAAGTATTTTTCTGAGTATCGACGTTTACGGTCTCATGTTGCGCTGGTTCAGAATAATGTACATCTGATTCTATATCAGTGTGTTCAAAATTACAACTCACTGTCATATTGTCTTTTGAAAGAATCTCACCGATGAGGCATCAGCGATTATATGCCACATATCCGAAGATTTTTTATCTGTAACAAAAAGCTCTTTTGCTAAAACAAGTACATTGTTTTTTTCAAAATAAACGTTGGGCAGATATTCTACTCTTGAGACTTCCTCTAGATTCAGATTTTGTTTAAGTGTTTCTTCAGAAAACTTCTCCTTAAGGTTTCCCTGATTACCGATTACAATTTCTTTTTTGAAATCATTTTTTTCCGAGATAATTTTTTCATCTCTTATAATCACTTTTCCAAGTGCATTATATACTCTCAGACCATTATATGTCTGTTGAACGTTTACAATATTTGCACCTAAACTTTTAGAATGATCTTCATTAAGGATGATAAAACTAAGTTTATTATCAAAACTATTTTTCTGAGAAAGCTGTGCGTTCTTTTTATAATAATCCTGAATTAATACTTTAGAATTTTGCCCGTTCATTGTATTGAAGGCAAATACTACCGCAACAGAAAGCGGAATAATAGATAATTTTTTTTTCATACTAGTGCTTTTAACAAATCTAATCTTTTTTCTGAATGTGCAATAAAAAAATATAATATGTTAAATACAAACCTGTTACGCTTGCGTTTTGTTTTTATTATTCGGCTTTTTCGAGCACTTTTATTTTTCTTTTTTTAAAAAATTAGGGCATATTTTAGACACAAACTGATTTTTTGACTTCTCAAAATGGCTTCAAAACTTCTTGTTTTTGTAAAGTATGTTGAATTTCGTTTAATTTTAAAACAAAATCATTAAGATTAATCTGATAATAATCAATCGCCACACACTCGCCATAGCCTTTACATTTTTGATGAGATACTTCAAGAAGCAATGCATCGCGATGATTATAGTTCCCGTAAGCAATGGAGAATGTTTCTTTTAGGTGAAACTTTTTAAGTGTAAACTTTATTTTCATAATACTAACTTACCCATTGGTCAAATGTTCTTAAAACAACCCATTTTCCATTCACTTTTTTATAGATCGAAGTTGAACCTCCACCGTATAATCGTCCACAAGACATTGAATTTTGTACAATGCAAACCGTTTTATTCTTATTAAAGAAAGGAACAGAAAAAGTTTGAATGCATTTATCTCCATATTTTTTTCGAAACTGTTTCCAAAAATTTCGTTCATATTTTATGCTTAAATTCAAAATTTCGTCGGTGGTTACAAAATCTAATTTATTCTTGATTCTACTTTTTTGGAGATGAAAATTTATTAAGTTTCTATCTTGATTTTTATAGTAAGATGAATCTTTCATTGCAAAAATTGAATCATATGAGAAATTCAACGCTAAAACAGGCGGCGGCGGTGGTTCTTCGTTCTCATTTAATTCTTCAAAAAAAATCCTCTTAACTGCAATATTATAAATGTTATCATGTAAAATATCATTAATGCTGTCTTCTCTAATTTGGTCAGTAATAAGTTGATTCAAAACTTCGTACTTCAAGTCCAAGGTTTCATCTTTTTGGATTATTTCTTTTCTCGCTTCGTTCTTTTTGCAGGAAATCAATAGCAATAGAATCAAAAATAAATAGTCTTTCATAAATTAAATTTACAAAAAAAGGAGACTTATTTTGTCTCCTTCTTGTTTTTAGATTTTTTCTTAGACATTTTAGATTTTATAAATTTCTTGCGATCTTTTACAACGTCGAAACTGTATGCTGTGAAACAATATTTCTCTGCTTCAGTTAAAAATTTTAATGCATTGGGAAAGCTTCCTCTCTTCTCAGAAAGCAGGGATCTGTAAAACCAGATAGTCGCTTTATCAATTCCTTTTATTTTCAAAGAATAAGTAATCAGCTTTTCAGCTTCCTGCAAATCTTCATTATCCAAAAGACATTTAATGTAATATTTGGGCGTATTGAGATTCGTTACATCACATTGCATTGCCTCTTCAAAATAGAGTTTTGCTTTTTCGTAATCGATAAGCATTTCGCTGTAGATTCTTCCCATTAGACAAAGAGAATCTGCATCTTCAGGATCGTACGACAATGCATAATTCAACGCTTCCAGACAATCCGGCAAGCTGTAAGGATAATTATCTAAAGCCTCGAAGTAATATTTACTTTTAGTTAAGGTCATTTTTATATTTTTTTAATTCGTTTTTCAGGGTATTTCTTTGTTTTCTGAAAGATTTTTCCTGATAATTCTTTTTAAAATCTGTTCCTGAAAAAGTACGGACAGCGTTTCCTCTCTGTACCTGCAAATGATTGTTCCATGTTTCCTGCATTTGCTTTTGAAGCTGAATAATATTCTGTTCCAATACTTTTTCTTTCAATCTTTCAATCGAAAGTTTTTTATTCTCCAATTGCGAACGAGAATCCTGCACGAAAACACTTTTTCCGGTCTGAATATGAGTCGCACGAACAGCAGTGCTTACTTTATTCACGTTTTGTCCGCCACTTCCCTGGCTTCTCGTCGTCTGAAACTGAATGTCTTTTTCGTTGAAACTAATTTTCTCCAAACCTTCCACTTCAAAAACCCCAATAAACCAGTTGCTTCTTTTGTGCAGTTTTCGGAAGGTACTTTTCCCAATCCAACAAATACTTCCCAACCAAGTTTTTAAAAATTCATTTACATTTTTTGATTTTAAAAGTAGGGTTACAGATTTCAATGTAAGATTTTCATCACCATTTTCGCGGTGTATGATTTCGTAATCTATATTATTATTTTTTGCTTCCTCCAGGAAAACCTTCAGAACCTTGGCAACTATCCATTGGCATTCTAAAGGTCCTCTTCCTGAGGTAATTTGTATTAATTTGTCCATTGTTTTTTAGGAGCTTAATCCCGCTTTCCGCTATATCTTTTTTGCCCTCGTTTTTTTCAAGCCAATGCAAAAAAAGGATGCCGCTGCAATCGAGGCTATGGTTTTTCTCCTTGTTATTACTATTTGTTATTACATTGAGTTTGATTAAAATCACTTATTAAAATATTGAATATTACAGTTGAAAATTTATCAATTGCTTCGGGCTTTAGCCCGATGTAGATGATGCAGAATCAAAGGCTTTAGCCGAAACTTGTTATATATTTTGGCTAAAGCCAACTCTTCATCATCCTCAGTAAAATGGGCTAAAGCCCATTCCTATTGATGTTTTAAAACTATTTTAACTATCAAACTCAGTTTATTAATTATTTTTGGCAGGCTCGTTGCCAACAACCGACAACTATAACCATCAACCAATTTACTTATCCATCCTCACAATTCTAGGCTGGAAAGTTCCAAGAATATCTACCAATTCACTTTGTGCATTCATGACTTCGTTGATGTCTTTGTACGCCATTGGTGCTTCTTCGGTATTTCCGCCCATCAAAGTGACATTTTTGAGTTTCAATTCTTTCTTAATGTCATTTTGAGTGAAAAGATTTCTGCATTCTCCTCTTGAGAAAGCTCGTCCTGCTCCGTGTGAAGCTGAGTTCAATGAATCCGGATTTCCTTTTCCGCGAACAATAAAACCTTTTGCAGTCATAGATCCGGGAATCATTCCCAATTCATTTTCATTTGCCGGAGTTGCACCTTTTCTGTGAACAATCATTTCTTTTCCGTTATGGATTTCTTTCCAAGCAAAATTGTGATGGTTTTCGATTTTAGCTTTCACTCTTCCACCGACAGCTTTTACCAATCTTCGGTGAATGTCGTCGTGACAAGCCGAAGCGTAATCTCCTGCAAGATTCATCGCTGTCCAGTATTCTAAACCGAGATGCGTATTCAAATCTAGCCAGGCGAAGTTTTGGGCTTCTTTTGGTAACGGACATTGCTCTGTTGCAACTCTCGAATAATACTGAGCGATCTCTGCTCCCAAACCACGCGAGCCGCTGTGTGAAAGAATTCCGAGGTATTTTCCTTTCGGAAGATTGATCTGTTCGTCTTCTTCCGTAATTTCGACTTCCCCGAATTCTACAAAGTGATTTCCGCCACCTGAACTTCCCATTTGTTTGATGGCTTTTCCTTTTAATCGTCTCAAAATCGGAATTAAGTCGAATGTTTCTCTGTCGAAAATTTCATGATCGACGTGAGATTTATGCGTTTCATACATCCCGAATTTGGTGTGCTCGGCAAGCGTTTTTTCATATTTATCTCTTGCTCCGTCAAGATATGAAATTGGCGTATCCAAAATACTGAGCGACATTCTACAGCCGATATCCATCCCGACTCCGTAAGGAATTACAGCATTTTCTACGGCGAGAACTCCACCAATCGGAAGCCCGTAACCGCTGTGCGCATCAGGCATTAAAGCACCCTGCGTTGCAATTGGCAATTTCAATGCGGTATACAATTGATTCTTTGCTTCATCCGAAATATTATTTCCGAAAATATGAAAAGAAGTTCTATTTGTGTTGAGCATTCTTTTTTCTGTTTTCTTTGATGAAAGCAAGGCTTCTGCAATTTGTCCGAAGGTTAAATCTTTCTCAAAATTTTCCGGATTGACCAGAATTTCCTTTAAAAGAGATTTTACGTGATGAATATTTTTCGTTGCAAAATTTCTTTTCATGACTTCCAAAGCGATGTTTACGCTTTGATTATTTGGATAGCCCAATTTTAATATATCTTTTCCTTTAAGTTTTAAATTTCCCATTGTTGTTTTAATAAAATGTTTAGATATCAGACGCTAGATGAAAGACATTTTTTGCATCTGACATTTCACCAACTAAAATTTTAGTTGATCTTGTTTTTGTCATCTTTTTGAAAGAGATTCTTCCTTCGTGAGAATGACAATGTTATTCAAATCTCATAGGTTTTTGAAACCTATGAGGTTTTGATTGACAGAAGTTTATTAGCCCCGATGGAAACGGCATCCTTTTTTGCGTTGGCTTGAAAAAGCGTTGGCAAAAAAGATACAGTGGACAGCGGGATTAAGCTCCTAAAAAAAATGATTTCGGGGAAACGTTTTGAGTTTGAAATATTGCGCAATAAAAACCCGAAATCTTACGACTTCGGGTTTTGATATTTCAATATACTGTTGTTCTATGAATGTACCAAACCACGAAGCCTCGCCTTTGCAAAAGGCAATCCTACTGATGAATGTTGATTGTATTTGAACATTGCTTCGTTGTTTTTTTAATGGTTAAACTTGATTTTCAGATGCAAAGATATACAATTTTCTGAAAAACAAAATTTTTTCACAAAAAAACCTGAATAATTTCTTATCCAGGCATTCTTTATTTTTTCTTAAACTTAATCTTTAGATCCTAAGCTATCCATTGTATCGCCCATTCCGTTGCTGTTTGGGGAATACACTCTTTCTTTATCTAGGAAATATACATCGTGCTTTGCTTTTGCAATAATTCCGTTGTAAACATCTTCCGGTAAACCTGCAGTTTCTGACTCATTCTGATTAACAGAAGGTTTGTTGTAAATTTTTAACGCTCCATATTGATCGAGAATTTTTTTTGCTTTTTGGGCATCTGTAAGATTGGAAGCATAAACTACCAAGTTGATTTTCCCTACACTTTCTTTGCTGTAAGCCGCTAAAATCTCGTTATCATTCACAAAAACATGATTCCAAAAACTTTTTGTTTTTTCATCATCTTCGTATTCATTATTTAAAGATTCCTGATCAAACCTTGATTTCGAAACAATAATGTCTGCATCAAGAAATCCGTTATTTTTTAATTCTGATTTTATTTCCTCGGTATTCACATTTTCCGGAAATACTGAAACTACTGTATAAGCCATAACATTTTATTTTTGGTTATGTCTTACAGTACAAAAGCTGTGCAATTTGAAGTCTAATGAAATGTTAAATTACATTTCTGGGAAATTTATTTTAGATTTTCGAAATTTGCAATCCAAATTTTTGCCTCTTTTAAAACCGTCTCGTTAAAATTGCTAAAAGTGACATTTTGATAGTGGAAACTCATCTTAAAATCTTCTAAATCTCCCCATGAATAATATAATAAGTAAAACGGATAAACATTTTTTTCATACTCTGATTCTACACAAATTCTGGATAGTTTTTCGAGACAAGAAAGCACATCGTTCTCACCATTAACAATCTTCTGTATATAATAATAAGATCGACTTTGAACTGCTTTTTCCCCTTCAAATTCTTCAAGATTAAATTCTTTTAAAACTTTACTTACAAAAGGTTTAATTTCCCAAGTATCTGTAGGTTTAGAAAATGCGGAAAGCATTTGAATGTTATCCGTCACAATTTCTTTCTGCAGTAGATCTATCGCCCAATCTACACAAATATCATAATTAAATGGAGAAAACCCTTTATGAGACTGAACCAGCCACGTAACATCAGATTTCTCAATTAAAACATTCACTTGATTACGCTAAAAATTTATTCAAAATATCAACCGCACATTTAGGAAGATTTGTTCCGGGACCGAAAATGAAATCAGCTCCGTTTGCATACAAAAATTCGTAATCCTGTTGCGGAATTACTCCTCCCACAACGATCGTAATATCTTCGGCACCCAATTTCTTTAACTCTTCAACAACCTGCGGAACCAAAGTCTTATGACCAGCCGCCAAACTTGAAACACCCAAAATGTGAATATCATTCTCAACAGCCTGTTTTGCAACCTCTTCCGGAGTCTGGAATAACGGCGCAACATCGACATCAAATCCCATATCTGCAAAGGCAGTTGCTACCACTTTTGCACCACGGTCATGACCATCCTGCCCCATTTTTGCCACCATAATTCTTGGACGACGACCTTCTGCTTCTTCAAATTTTTGGGTAAGGTCAAGTGCTTTTCCAAAGTATTCATTTTTACCTGCATTCATAGCGTAAACTCCTTGTATCGTTCTGATATTGGCTTTGTAACGTCCGAAACTTTCTTCCATTGCATCGCTCATCTCTCCTAAAGTCACTCTCCTTCTTGCCGCTTCGATGCATAATGCCAAAAGATTTCCGTTTCCTGTTTTCGCAGATTCTCGGATTTCATTTAAAATCTGCTCAACAGCTTCGCTGTTTCTGTTTGATTTAATTGAATCTAATCTTTCAATCTGCTTTCTACGAACTTCAGTATTATCAATATCTAAAATATCGATTGGTGTTTGCTTTAAGCTGGATTTAAATGAATTGACACCAATGATAAATTCTTCACTGCTGTCAATTTTAGCTTGTTTTTTTGCGGCAGCTTCTTCAATTCTCATTTTTGGAATTCCGGCTTCGATGGCTTTCGTCATTCCGCCTTCTTTTTCTACCTCATCGATGAATTTCATAGCTTCTTCGATCATTTGCTGCGTAAGACTTTCAACCAGATTACTTCCGCCCATTGGATCTACTACATCGCAGATTCCGCTTTCCTGCTGAAGAATAATCTGTGTATTTCTTGCAATTTTTGCCGAATAATCAGTCGGTAAAGCAATTGCTTCATCCAAAGCGTTTGTATGAAGAGACTGAGTTCCGCCTAAAGCTGAAGACAAAGCTTCAATCGCTGTTCTCGTAATATTATTAAATGGTTCTTGCTCTGTTAAAGACCAACCTGAAGTTTGTGAATGCGTTCTTAAAGCTAAAGATTTTGGATTTTGAGGATTAAACTGTTTTAAAAGCGTTGCCCAAATATATCTTGCAGCACGCATTTTAGCAATTTCCATGAAATGATTCATCCCGATAGCCCAGAAAAAAGATAATCTTGGTGCAAAATCATCGACATTCATCCCTGCTTTAATTCCGGTTCTTACATATTCTAAACCGTCAGCTAAAGTATAAGCCATTTCTAAAACGGGAGTTGCTCCAGCTTCCTGCATGTGATATCCGGAAATTGAAATCGAGTTGAATTTCGGAATATTTCTTGAAGTATATTCAAAAATATCAGCAATAATTTTCATGGAAGGAGTCGGTGGATAAATGTAAGTATTACGCACCATAAATTCTTTCAAAATATCATTCTGAATGGTTCCTGAAAGCTTATCCTGAGAAACACCCTGCTCTTCTGCCGCTACAATATAGAACGAAAGAATCGGCAAAACCGCCCCATTCATCGTCATGGAAACCGATATTTCATCTAAAGGAATTTCGTTGAATAAAATTTTCATATCCTCAACAGAATCAATCGCAACACCGGCTTTACCAACGTCTCCAACAACTCTTGCGTGATCGGAATCGTACCCTCTGTGTGTAGCCAAATCGAAGGCAACGGAAAGTCCTTTTTGTCCGGCTGCTAAATTTCTTCTGTAAAACGCATTCGATTCTTCAGCTGTAGAAAATCCTGCATATTGACGAACCGTCCAAGGCTTTTGCACATACATCGTAGAATAAGGACCTCTTAGAAACGGTGCAATTCCCGGAGAAGCATCAGCGATGTCTTTATTTTTCACGTCTTCTACCGTGTATTTTGATTTCAGCTCAAGCCCATCCTTTTCAAATTGGTAGATTTCCTGCTGATTTTCAGATATATTAAATTGAGGAATTTTATTCTTTATTTCCCTTCTCATTTCTTCAGATTTAAGATTTTAAAAATAAGCATTTTTAAGAGAATGTTTTGCGATTGATTTTTAGGAAGGAAAAGTAACATTAAATGCTTAAAATAAAGAATATTTTAACGTATAGCTCTTTAGGCTTTATCAACTTGTTTAATTTAATAGGACTTCATCCTATTCTTCGTTAAATCGTCCTTTCAGGACTTCTTAAAAATGTAAAATACAAAAGCGAGACTGTAATATGTACAATCTCGCTTTCATTTAAACCTAAATAAGTTTAGATTATTTATTTAGTTTTTTAATTCCCATTTCATATAAAGCGAAAGAAATCAAGTCAGCGTTTTCACTGATTACCTGATCTGTTGCTCTTCCTGCACCGTGACCTGCATTTTTCTCGATTCTTAGTAAAATAGGGTTTGCACATTTTTGTTTTTCTTGCAATTCTGCACCAAATTTGAATGAATGCGCCGGAACTACTCTATCGTCATGATCACTTGTAATAATCATTGTTGACGGATAACAAGTTCCTGCTTTTACATTATGAACCGGAGAATATGATTTTAAATAATCAAACATTTCTTTGTTGTCTTCGGCAGTTCCGTAATCGTAAGACCAACCTGCTCCAGCGGTAAATTTGTTGTATCTTAACATATCTAAAACGCCCACTCCCGGGAAGGCAACTTTAGCCAAATCAGGACGCATCGTCATCGTTGCTCCAACTAGCAAACCTCCGTTTGATCTTCCTGAAAGCGCCATATATTCTTTTGAAGTATAACCTTTACTTTGCAAATATTCTCCAGCTGCGATGAAATCTTCAAATACATTTTTCTTCTGCATTTTTGTTCCTGCATCATGCCATTTTTTACCGTATTCACCTCCGCCACGAATGTTTGGAACAGCGTAAATCCCGCCGTTTTCCATCCAGATTGCATTAACTACGGAGAAAGATGGTTGTAAACTGATGTTGAAGCCACCGTAAGAATACAGAATAGTAGGGTTTTTACCATTCAGCTTGATCCCCTTTTTATAATTGATCATCATCGGAACTTTGGTACCGTCTTTTGAAGTATAAAATACCTGTTCTGAAACATAATCTTCAGGGTTAAATTTCACTTTCGGTTTTTGGTAAACTTCAGATTTTCCGGTATCTGCATTGAATTTGTACGTTGTTCCCGGAGTAATGTAATTGCTGAAAGAATAATACATTTCTTTCTCTGTTTCTTTACCTCCAAAACCACCGACATTACCTTTCCCAGGAAGAGAAATTTCTCTGATCAGCTTTCCGGTTTTGTCAAACTGTTTTACTTTATCAATCGCATCAACCATATAAGTAGCGAAGAAATAACCTCCGCCACCGGAAATCCCCAACACATTTTCTGTTTCAGGAATAACATCTTGCCATGTTTCAGGAGATGGATTTTGAATGGTAGTTTTCACCAAACGCATATTCGGAGCATCTTTATCGGTAAAAATAAAAAGATTGTCACCTTCTGTATCAACAATATTTACATTGATATCAAAACCTTTGTTGACTTGAACGAAATCGCCTCCTTTCTTTAAATCTTTAACGTACAATTCGTTTCCGTTGGTTGCATTAGCCGCAGAAATAATCAAATATCTCTGATCTTCAGAAACTCCAGCTCCCAAATATCGTCTTGGAGTTTTATCTCCACCAAAAATCAGTTGATCAGCAGATTGTTTTGTTCCTAATTTATGAAAGTACACTTTGTGCTTATCGGTCATTCCGGAAAGTACAGTTCCTTCTTTCGGCTTGTCGTAGCTTGAATAATAGAAACCTTCATCACCCTGCCAAGAAATTCCGCTGAACTTTACATCAACCAAAGTTTCATCGATCGGTTTTTTGGTAATGGCATCAATGATGATGATTTTATTCCAATCGCTTCCTCCTTCTGAGATTGAGTATGCTGCTAAATTTCCTTTTTTGTTGAAAGATAAGCTGGAAAGTGAAGTTGTTCCTTTGTCTGAAAACTTATTCGGGTCTAAGAAAACTTCTGTTGTTTTTGTTTTATTGTTGGTTCTGTAAAGTACAGATTGCGCCTGCAAACCGTCATTTTTATAGTAATATGTAAAATCTCCTTCTTTGAAAGGTGCACCAATCTTTTCGTAATTCCAAATATCTGTCAATTGCTTTTTAATCTGATCTCTGAAAGGAATTTTCGATAAATAATTTTGGCTGTAAGCAACCTCTTCATCTACCCATTTTTTAGTAGGGGCTGAGTCATTTTCTAAATCTCTGTACGGATCTGCAACGCCTGTTCCAAAATAAGTATCTGTTTGATTTCCTTTGATCGCTTTAGGATAATTCATTTTTTGAGAATAAACTGTAGCCGAGAACAATACTCCGGCTGTTAATAATATAGGTTTAAAATTCATTATGAAGGATTTTCTCAAAAATACGTAAAGTTGTGGGAATAAAAAAAGCTTCTGTATACCGACAGATTAAAGTCTCAGATTTTAAGCTAAATCAATCTTCGCTAAGTTTAAAATACTGGTTTAAGCATTCTGTAAGTTTACAGAGAGTTTAAAATATCAGTTTAGATTATGCAGATCTACGAAAAGTTTAATTGGATCGTATAGACTTTCTGTACGATGTATTTCTATCGCATCCAACTGTTTAGAGCAAAAAAACCTCTACGAATAGAGGTCTTTCTTAATTATATATTAGAATTTATAGATCAGATTTATTTCTTGATTAATCCTAATTCAATTAATCTTTCATGTAGAAATTCTCCGGCCGTTGTATCGTCATACACTTTGGATTGTTTTCGTCAACACAATTTTTTTTTAAAGAATATCGCTGAAATGATTCAAAATACTTTTAGTTTCTAGCAATTTATTTTCTAAAATTATCACAAGCTCTAAAAATAAGCAGAAAGAAATATTTTAATGAAAAAGAGCAGTTGTCTCTGAGAATTTATTGGCAAGGATTTCTGGCGGATTGGAAACTTTCTGTGATGACGGAACAAGAAGTTTGCAGAATGATTTAAAAGATTTATCTTCAACACCTAGTGTTAATGTTCACAATCCTCCATCACCAGACAATAATACAGGTAAATTGTAATTTTTAAGAAATTATAGACTTTTACAAGATTAACCCATAGCTTTTGGGGATTAATGGTTTTTAATAAATGTAAATCAAATACTACTCAATGAAGAAATTTACTTATCTCGTCTTATTCCTGTTACCTTTTGTTTGTTATTCTCAAACTCATCGATTTATTTATTCATATAAATTTATTGCCGATTCAACAAAGATAGATAGTTTGCTATATGAAGAAACTAGGTTAGAAGTTTTTGATAACCATACTGAATTTGTTAGTAATATTGGCGCAAAGAGAGATTCAGCTATTGCGAACGCTATTAAAAATAATGAAAGTCCAGCCAACATTAAACTCACTAAGGGTCTATTTATTAATAATGTTTTTAAAAGTAAAAAAAGCACTTATTCTATTGAGTATGTTGGTATTCAACCATTTAAAGTTATACAACAACCACTAATAAATTGGAAGCTTACAAAAGAAAAAAAAATAATACAAAACTACAATTGTCAAAAAGCTGAAGTCAATTATGGCGGACGTACATGGGAAGCTTGGTTTACACAAGACATTTTAATACAAGATGGTCCATATGTTTTTGCAAACCTTCCTGGTTTAATAGTTAAAATAAATGATTTACAAAACCAGCATTCTTTTTTATTAATTGAAAATTATAAAGTAGCAAACGCAGTAACAAACTTTATTTATAAACAGTATTTAACACCTATTGAAATAAATAAATCTGAATTTAATAAAATTTGGAATAATTTTAAAAGAAATCCAATGGGTGCTACCGAACAATTTATGAATATAAATCCTGGTCTTTTAAATGGTAAAAGTTTTGATAATACTGGAAATGAAATAGATTTTACGCAAAAGAAAAGAGAAGAAAAAAAGTATGTCGAAAAACAGATGTTAAAAAATAACAATTATATTGATTTAAAATTATATAAAATAAATTAAAAGATTGTACTAGAAAACATTCCTAAATAGCTGAAAATCAACAAATAAGAGCTTAACTTAAAAAATCTGTGTCAATATATGAGAAGAATTACTTTTCATGGATTTCACATATTGACACAGATGATACTTTCGAAAAAAACCGAACTAAAAAGTTCGGTTTCAAAATTATTTCTTGATTAATCCTAATTCAATTAACCTTTCATGTAGAAACTCTCCGGCTGTTGTATCTTCATACAACTTTGGATTGTTTTCGTCAACACAGTTTTCTAAAGCATTCAGCGACATTTCGCTTACCGGATGCATAAAGAAAGGAATAGAATATCTTGAAGTTCCCCACAATTCTCTTGGCGGATTAACGACTCTGTGAATGGTAGATTTCAGCTTGTTGTTGGTATGTCTCGAAAGCATATCTCCAACATTAATCATTAATTCATCAGGTTGTGCAATGGCATCGATCCATTCACCTTTATGGTTTTGTACCTGAAGACCTTTTCCCTGAGAGCCCATCAAAAGAGTGATTAAGTTGATGTCTCCGTGAGCGGCAGCTCTTACTGCATCATCCGGTTCCTGAGTGATTGGCGGGTAATGAATTGGTCGAAGGATAGAATTTCCTTCTGCAATTTTATCGTCAAAATAAAATTCATCAAGACCCAGGTATAAAGCTAAAGCTCTCAAAACATATTTTCCTGTTTTTTCAAGCATTTGGTAGGTTTCTTTACCTACCTCATTAAATTTTGGAAGCTCGTCAACGATTACATTGTCAGGATATTGGCTTTTGTATTTTGAGTCATCCGAAACATACTGTCCGAAATGCCAAAATTCTTTTAAATCACCTTTTTTAAAACCTTTTGCCGTTTCTTTACCAAAACCTACATACCCTCTTTGTCCCCCAATTCCTGGGATCTCATACTTTTGTTTGGTTTCTGTTGGAAGTTCAAAGAAGTTTTTTACTTCTCCATAAAGATCGTCTACGAGTTTATCATCAAGGAAATGTCCTTTTAAGGCTACAAAACCAATTTCTTCGTAAGCTTTTCCGATTTCATTTACAAATTTCTGTTTGCGTTCCGGGTTGTCCGAAAGGAAATCACGCAGGTCTACACTAGGTATTTTATCCATTTTATAGAAATTTTACGTGATGCTAAAATACATCTTTTTTAAATTAAATGATTTTTGAATTCATTATTTATAAACTAAATTTGCTATATGAAAAAATATTCTTCTAAAAGGAGTATTCAGGTACTTGCCAATATTCTTCATCAGTACAACATTGTAGACGTTGTGATATCCCCGGGATCCAGAAATGCTCCTCTGGCCATTCATTTTTCAGAAATGGATGATTTCAACTGTTTCAGCATTGTTGATGAAAGAAGCGCAGCTTTTGTTGCTCTCGGAATGGCAATGAGTGAAAAAAAACCTGTTGCAATTACCTGTACAAGCGGTTCTGCAGCGGCAAATTATTATCCTGCAGTTACCGAAGCTTTTTATCAGAATATTCCATTATTGATTTTAACGGCAGACCGACCGACGGATTATGTCGATTTGTTTGATGGACAAACAATCAGACAAAACAATCTGTTTCATCAGCATTCTTACGGAGATTTTCAATTAGTTGAAGACAGTAAAGACGATGCCGAAAACATCAATTCAGACCTTATAAAAAAAGCAATTGAGCTTTGTTTTGAAAAACAAGGTCCGGTGCATATCAATATTCCGTTGGAAGAGCCTTTGTATGATTTGGTTTCAGAACTTCCAACTTTCCCTGAAGTAGAGAAAACCATTAAAAATAAAGATTACGAGCTTCCTTCAAATTTAGTTGCAGACTGGAATACTTCACAGAGAATCATGATTCTTGTGGGTACCAAAGGCTACAGCGCAGAACTTGAAAACCAGCTCACACAATTAGTTAAAAACCATTCGGTTGTCGTGTTAAGCGAAGCAAATTCGAATTTATATCATGAGAAGTTTTTCAGACATATCGACCGATATATTTTTGCATTCACAGAAGAAGATTTTAAAACTTATGCTCCAGATTTATTAATTACTGTCGGGCAAAATGTGGTTTCTAAAAAAGTAAAGCAATTTTTAAGAAATGCACATCCGAAACAGCATTGGCATCTGGATGAGGTTTGGCAGCCCGATACTTATTTTTCTTTAACCCAGAAAATAGAAGTAAAGCCTGAACTATTCTTTTCTAAATTATTAAATTTCATCAACTTAGAACCAAGGCCCTATTATAATCTTTGGGATGTTTTAAGAGATAAAAAAGATAAAAAACATAATGATTTCTTAAATCTAATTGAGTTTTCTGATTTTTATTTCTTTAATAAAGCTTCACAAAGCATTCCGGAGAATTACAATGTACACTTCAGTAATTCATCGGCGATACGCTACGCACAATTATTCGATTTTGGTAAAAGAAAAATGTATTGTAATCGCGGAACAAGCGGAATCGACGGTTGTACTTCCACGGCAATGGGCTTTGCCATTAAAAACAAAAACCCAACTTTATTGATTACAGGCGACTTAAGCTTTTTCTATGACATCAATGGTTTGTGGAATCAATACATTCCGCCGTTTACAAGAATTATCATTTTTAATAATGGTGAAGGAAATATTTTTAAAATAATTCCGGGGCCCGGAAATGCAAACTCAAATACGGTTGATGAATTCATTTCTACAAAGCATCATAAGAATGCTGAGTTTATGGCTAAACATTTTGGTTTTTCTTATATAAAAGTAGATGATGACGGAACTTTAGACCGGGTTTTTGAAAATTTCTTCAAGCCGGATTTACAGCCTAAAATAATGGAAGTCAATACGCAAGGTCAAAATAATGCAGCTACACAAAAAGCTTATTTTAATTTTTTAAAGGAAGTTTAAAATAGATTTGAACCATTAAGAAGAATTAAGTTCTTGAGGAAGATTAAGAAAAAATCCTAAACTTTAATGATAAAAAAAAGCAGATTTATTTAATTATAAATCTGCTTTTCTATTTAATCTCTGCGAAAAAAAATATTTTAAAGGAGTTATCTAAATATCCAGATAATCATCATTTCCCGGGAGATTCGTGATTTTATGAATTGGGTAAATAAACATATCATCGAAGTCATTCAGTGCATTAATCAACTGAAAATGTGAGAATTCCTTAATATTCTGCAATGTAATTTCCGCTTCTTTTATTTTCTTTTTCTTTAAAAGATACTGTCTTTGAACTCCATTTAAAAGGTAAGTTGACGGTGTAAACCAGTCTTTTCCTTTCTGAAACAGAAGATTAGAAAAAGAAGTGTCTGTGATGTGATTATTTTTTACAATAATAATTTCCTCAGCTTTAGATTTCATTTTCATTTTCTCCAGCTCTTTGCGGTCTTCAAACTTAAAAGAGTAATCGTAGATGTTATTTTCTACCAACTGAAAATCCTGTATTTCGGGAATCGCGTAAGGAATCATCATGGTTCTGAATTTTTTATCCAAATCATACGTCAATCTTAATTTGTATAAACCATCTTCGTCATGATTGAGATTTTTAAAAATTTTCTCCAAATCGATAGAGCCTTCTTTCCCAAAATGGGCGAAAGTCTCGTTCACACGCTTCTGGTGAAATTCCAGCAGGAACATTTCCTGATCTTCTACTTTAATACTTTCAATGAATTGGGACATAAATTTTGTTTTTCATTTCCTGATACTCGTCTTCTAACTTGCTCATGTGCGTAATACCGCCACCGCTCTTGAAATACAGCTGATCGCCTTCTTTTTCTATAAAACGAATCATCACACAACTGTCTAGATTTTTACCATCAAACCAACCGCAAACTCCGGTATAAAAACCTCTTTCAAAGCCTTCTGCTTCAAGAATAATTTCTAAAGTTTTAGGTTTTGGAGCTCCTAAAATTGAGCCTGCAGGCAAAAGCTTTTGCATTATGCTTCCTACTTTTCCTTTAAATTCAGATTTTAAATTTCCCGAAATTTCAGAACTCATCGCATACAAATCTTTCTGTTTTGTTTTCAGAAAATCTATATGCTGAAATTTATCAACCTTTACATCATCTGCAACCATGCTCAAATCATTTCTAAGCAAATCAACAACGGTATAATGTTCGGCTTTTTCTTTTTTATCGTTCTTCAAAACCCCTGCGGCATTCTTTACGGAAGCATCAATCGTGCCTTTCATCGGAAAAGTAAGGATTTTATCATCAACGATCTTTACAAAAGTTTCAGGAGAAAAAAATACGAAAAAATCTTTATATAAAACCTTATATTTTGCCTGAGAATGATGAAAAATTTCTTCTAAACTGAGATTGGTTTCAATTTTTGTTTTCCTTGTATAGTTGGTAAGATAAGAATTTCCCTGCCGAATATTTTTCTGAACGTGGTCAAAACCTTTTTTAAAGCTTTTCAATGATTCAGGAAATGACCTCCATTCTATTTTTTTGTCTAAATCTTCCTGCTTCTTCACATTCGAAAAACCCTGAAAATCAATCAATAAAACATTTTTACCAATTTCATCTTCTGTGAAAATCTCTACCTTATCAACCAGGAAGTCTATAATAAAGAAAAACGGAACTTTCTGATGTGAAAGTTCGTCCATTTGAATAAATTTTTGATGATTCGCCAAAAACATTCCGCAAAAGTAGTTATTGATGTTTACTTTTGCACAAAATATTTTCATGCAGCAGCAATATCCACAAAAACCGGGAATCGATTTTATCTTAAAACAGGCATTTTTTTATTGGAATAAGACTTTGATATACCAAATGATTTTTTCAGTTATTTATATGGCTTTATTTTCTACGGTATTCATGTACATTTCGGGTCGATACGGAATTATGGATCAGTTTCTGGGTGCCATGTCTGATTATATGAAAATAGGACCTGCAGGGCTAGAAGCCTATAAAAATAATATTTCAACAATCATTTCTAGTGAAGGATTTCAGAACTTTTATCTTGGAATGGTAGGAACACTTATTTTTCTCTATCCTTTGAATTTAGGTTTTTTTCAGATTTTCAGAAAAATTGATCTTAAAGAGAATATTGAGTTAAAAGATTTATTTGCGGGCTACAATGGTCTGAATTTCTTCAGATATGCAAGCTATTTTATATTCTGGTATTTTTTGTACAGCATTATTGCTCAAACCCTTATCCTTCCGGTCATTTGGGTAATGATCACCTTGTTTGTAGCACCACTAATGTTTTTTCAGAACAAAACTATTTTTGAGGGAATTGCATTAAGCTGGAAAGCTTTAAAAATGTTTTTCATCGAAATATTAGTTTGTACAATAGTGGCAGTTTTATTTAAATACATTGGATTTGGAATCTTTTTGATCGGTGGATTATTCACTTTTCCATTTTGGAATGCGATGATTTATTCTCTTTACAAGACTATTTTTAAAGAGGAAGCATAATATGTAAGGCGTGGTATTGCTTTTGTTATGAGAAAGGTTAAATTTACTTCTAAATAAAAACTATGAAAATGCCACATAAAGAGAAACATATCAGCAGCATTGCCATCAAACAGGTCTTTTTGCTAACCATTATTTTAGTTTTAGGGGGCTTAATCTGTTTTAATCTTGCGCTTTTCATTCCTTCCGTTTTGGGAGCGATAACAATTTACGTAGTCTGCCGCAAATATAATTTTTACCTGCAAGAAGAGCGAAAATGGAAACCCTGGGCTTCATCTCTGGTGCTCATGCTGGCCAGTTTAATTATAATTATTCTTCCCGTCTATTTAATCGTTGATTTATTGATCGAAAAGCTTGGTAATGCACAGGCTTACATGGAAAAGTTTAACATTTTTATTGCTAAAATTCATGATTTCATTGATAAAGAGACAGGTATAAATATTCTTAGCAAAGAAAACATGGCAAAGGTCAAAGAATTTGCCGGAAAATATTCTACCTCAGCATTAAGCGGAACTTTTAATACTCTGACGGTAGTGATGTCGATGTATTTCATTCTTTACTTTATGTTTGAAAAACCAAGATTTTTTGAAAGAATTTTGGCATCAGCTGCTCCTTTGAAAAGAGCAAATGTTTCTTTAATTGGCGAAAAAATGCGCAAACTGATTATGGCCAACGCAATTGGCCTCCCCGTTGTTGCTTTAGGACAAGGTATTATCGCATTAATTGGTTACTTTATCTTTGGTGCGCCAAGCCCTATTTTATTGTTTGCATTAACTGCTGCTGCATCGATGATTCCGATTGTGGGAGCGGCGATAGTATATGCCCCAATCTGTATTTTTATGATCGCTGAAGGCCAGACAGGACCCGGAATTGGTCTTGGATTGTATTGTGTAATTGTTGTGGGATTAACAGATAATGTACTTCGTTTCACATTGCTTAAAAAATTGGAAGATATTCACCCTTTAAATACCGTTTTTGGAATTATTATGGGGATGAATCTTTTTGGATTTATGGGATTGGTATTCGGTCCGATTCTTATTTCCTTAACTTTACTGCTTATTCAGGTATATAGAAATGAGTTTTCTGATGATGAAACTCCTGAACTTCAACTTTCAGAAAAAGACCGTGAAGAAGAATTAGAAAATAAAATTGATTTAATAGTTTAACAAATGGAGCAGGGAATAAATCCTGAAATTTTACAGGAAATATGTGTTGTAAAAATGCCTTTCGGAAAATATAAAGACACCGTTTTGGCTGATCTTCCAATCAGTTATCTGGAATGGTTTCACCGTCAAGGTATGCCGCCAGGAAAATTGGGAATGCAGCTTTCTACGATTTACGAAATAAAACTAAATGGTTTGATGGATTTGCTTACACCTCTTCGTGGTGGAAAAGTAAGTTATGAAAAACCTAAAACTAAGATTTATAAGTTTTAAAAGACTTTGCAAAACTTCGGCGGTACTTTTGGTACCGCCGAAACTTTATTTATAATGATTAAATTATTTCGGTTCCCACAATTCAACCTTATTTCCTTCCAAATCGAGAATGTGAACAAATTTTCCAAAATCGTACACTGCAATTTCGTCAAGAATTGTTACTCCTTCTTTTTTTAATTCTTCAACCAATGTTTCTAAGTCCTGAACGGTATAATTAATCATAAACTCTCTTGTAGAAGGCTCGAAATAATCTTTTGTTTCTTTAGTTGGGCTCCAGGTCAATGATCCTTTTGCATCAGAATCGGACATTTGTTTCCAATCGAAAGTTGCTCCGTAGTCATTGGTATCAATCCCTAAATGAGTTTTGTACCATTCTTTCAATTTGATAGGATCTTTACATTTGAAGAAAATGCCTCCAATTCCTGTAACTCTTTTCATGATATAGTTTTAAAGTTAATTTAACTTCTTACGCTCTTAAAGCGGCAATTTCATCTCTAAGTTTTGCAGCTTTTATGAAATCTAGATTCTTTGCAGCAGCTTCCATCTCTTTTTGCTTCTGCCCAATCATTTTCTCGATATCTTCAGTTGCGTAAGATGCTTTTACTTCTGCAACTTTCTGAGTAATTTCTTTCTGAGTATATCTTTCATCAGGGAAATCTTTACTTCTTCCGACAAGGTTCTCAGAGATTTTCTTGTTCAAGGCCATCGGAACTTTACCATGCTCTTCATTATAGGCAATCTGCTTCGCTCTACGATATTCAGTTTCATCAAGAGCGGCCTGCATTGATTTGGTGATTTTATCGGCATACATAATGGCTCTACCATTGATGTTTCTTGCTGCACGACCCACTGTTTGAATCATAGATCTTCTGCTTCTCAACATTCCCTCTTTATCGGCATCTAAAATAGCAACCAATGAAACTTCAGGTAAATCAAGACCTTCTCTCAATAAATTGACACCAATTAAGACATCAAAAACTCCAAGACGCAAATCCTGCATAATCTGAATACGCTCCAAAGTCTCAACATCCGAGTGAATATATCTCGTTCTGATTCCGAATTTTGTGAAATATTTGGTAAGCTCCTCTGCCATTTTCTTGGTTAAAGTAGTCACTAAAACTCTTTCGTCAATTTCAGCACGTTTATTTATTTCTTCCATTAAATCATCAATCTGATTTAAGGAAGGTCTTATTTCAATTATTGGATCTAAAAGTCCTGTCGGACGGATAATCTGTTCAATATATTCTCCACCGGTTTTTTCCAGTTCGTAATCTGCCGGGGTTGCCGAAACATAAATAACCTGATTTTGAATCGCCTCAAATTCTTCAAACTTTAAAGGTCTGTTATCCATCGCTGCTGGTAATCGGAAACCATATTCCACCAAAGCTTCCTTTCTGCTTCTGTCACCACCGTACATCGCATGAACTTGTGGAACCGTAACGTGGCTTTCATCAATTACCATTAAGAAATCTTTTGGAAAGTAATCTAAAAGACAGAATGGGCGAGATCCCGGGAGTCTTCCGTCGAGATAACGTGAATAGTTTTCTATTCCTGAGCAATAACCGAGCTCTTTGATCATTTCAAGGTCTAATTCTGTTCTTTCCTGTAGTCTTTTCGACTCTAAAGGCTTACCGATTTCAGAAAAGAAGTCGACCTGTTTTACCATATCATCCTGAATGTTTTTTATCGCACCATTCAATGTTTCTTTTGTGGTTACGAAAAGATTGGCTGGATAAATCTGAATCTGGTCAAAATTGGAAGTTACATTTCCGGAAACAGGATCAAAACTCTGAATTTTTTCGATTTCGTCCCCAAAAAACTGAACTCTTATTCCATTGTCTGCATACGCAGGAAATATATCGATGACATCTCCTTTTACACGAAACGTCCCACGTTGGAAGTCCGCCAACGTTCTTGAATACAACGCATTAACTAAAGAATGAAGTAACGCCGTTCGGGTAGTTTTTTCACCTATCTGAAGAGAAATTAAAGATTTATGGAACTCAGCAGGGTTTCCGACACCATAAATACATGATACTGAAGCAACAATCAAAATATCCCTTCTTCCTGAAAGTAAACTTGCAATTGCCGAAAGACGTAATTTTTCTACCTCTTCGTTGATACTTAAATCTTTTTCTATGTAAGTTCCTGAACTTGCAATATAGGCTTCAGGCTGATAGTAATCATAGTAACTTACGAAATACTCCACAGCATTTTCAGGAAAAAATTCTTTAAATTCCATAAAAAGCTGAGCTGCCAGAGTCTTGTTGTGTGCTAAAACCAACGTTGGTTTCTGCACATTGTTCACAACATTGGCAACGGTAAAAGTTTTACCGGAACCTGTTACACCAAGCAATGTTTGATATTTTTCGCCGATTTCTATTCCATCGGTCAATTTTTCAATTGCTTTTGGCTGATCTCCTGTAGGTTTATATTCTGATTGAAGTTTGAATTGCATGTAACAAATTTAGGAAATAAAAAAATGCAAAGATGAAGAGTGAAGTCATAAAATTATGATTTCTCAATTGAAGAAGCTTATTAAAAAATAACTATTCTGATAAATCATTAATGCATCAAAAAACCGCAAAGTATAATACTTTACGGTTGGTTGTAATATCACTAAGTGAGATTATTTATATTTATTGTGTTTTTTTGTAGGCAGTAAATTGCATTCCTATAGGAAGGTTATACCGATACGCTACTGGCTCTCCATCTTTTGTAGCAGGTTTCCAAGTGATATTTTCATTGGCTTCTTTTGTAACTCTGAAAACTTCATTATTAAATTTCTCGTTCTCTCCTTCTGCTTTTAAATCTCTTATACTTCCATTTTTATCAACAACAAACGTTATTGTTGATCTTACTAAATTATTAGTCTCACCAAAAATAGCAGAATTAAAATTTTTAGCTACTATCTTTCTTAATTCATTGACTCCTCCTGGATATTCAGCAGGAACTAGATCAGCTGCTTTACCTTCAACAGCAGTAGAAATATCTTGTAAAGATTTTTCTTCTACCTTATTTACGATGTTTGCATCGACATTTTTTTTAATAGGAATTGTGTCTTGTCCTTTAATAATAGCCTTTATTTTAAAACTCATATGTACAGCTTCTTCTTTCTTCAGATATTCTTCGAAATATTTATTTGTCATCATATTAAGTTGGAATGGTTCCGGATTTTGCTTGCTAATGGCATTTGGATATCTTTTGCTTACAAAATGATTAGAGAAATCTTCAGGCTTAAAATTTTTAAGTTCCTGATTTTTGGTTTTCTTACCGTCAATCCACAAACCATATTTTTTAGAATCCATAAAGTCGTTAATTTCGCTTTGTGCTACTTTCGTCTTTGCAAGTTTTTTAGGAGTATTCATAAAAAACAGAGGGGTTGCTGCTCTTTGTTCTTTTGTAAGTTGAAAGTATAGGTCGTGAAGTTTGGATCGATCAGATATGCTTACTGCTTTGTGAAATTCAGCGTATTTTTTTTGCTCTAAAAGGTTGCCGTATTTTTTTATGATTTGATTATATTCTGAAAGAGGATCGTTTGAAAATACCTTAGAAATTACATTTTCTTTTTCCTGATTTAGGTTTTCAATACTTTCTTTCGCATATGTTTTTTCTGCAAAAACTATTGCTAAAATTGCAAATGCGGGAACTGCAAGATAATTTTTCATCTTCGCAAATTTTGAATTTTTATTGGTCATCATTATAAATCGTTTTTTTGTGTTATTAAAATTAAACTGATGTATCAAAGGTAGATTCTGTTGTTTTAAAATTTCCTGCAGAATCAGTTCCTGATAACTTTTTATATTTTTATTCTTACGAATTACACGGTCATCAGCAATAAACTCATGATTATTAACCATCGCTTTCTTATAAAAATAAATGAATGGATTAAGCCAAAAAACAGCTTTTAAAATCTCTACAAAAAGAATATCAGCAGAATGTTTCTGTTTTACATGAATTTCTTCGTGCAGAAATACAGAGTCCTGAATCTTGGAATCTTTAAAATAAGTTTCAGAAAGATAAATTGTATTCCAAAAACTGAAAGGAGCTAGGTCTTGCTTCAGAAGAAAAACAGGTCTGTTTTGATATTTAATTTTTCTTCCTTTTAATTTTTTAATCTTTATAACAGAATATCCAATTTTTAAAATTAAAATCCCTGAAATAATACAATATGCAATTAAAAGAGCCTTTGTATAATCAAAACTTTCTTGCTGAACAATTGCAGCTTGTAAAATAGGTTGTTGAATTTCCCCTACAAAAACAGTTTCCGGAATTTCTTTTTCAACCTGTTTTGTTTCTATTGTTGCAAATGGGATTGAAAATGAAAATAGTAAAGCTGAGATCAGGTAAAACCGATTGAAAATAAAAGTCCGTTCTTTTACCAGAACCAAATAATACAATGCGAGCAGAATTCCTGAGCACAGAATCATTTTTAAAACTATTGTTAACATGATTATTTTGTTATCTGTTGATCAATAATATCACGAAGTTCTTTCAATTGCTTTTGCGACAGTTTAGAATTTGAGGTAAAAAACGAAGCAAACTGCGTTACAGAGCTATTGAAAAAACGGTCAATCATAGAAGTCATTTCATCATTGAAATATTCTCCTTTTGCTACTTTTGGAAAATATTCCCGAGAATTTCCAAAAAGTTTAAAACCTACCAAATCTTTATTCTGCATTCTTTTAAGTACTGTTGCAACGGTAGTTGTTGCCGGTTTAGGATCAGGATAGGATTCTAAAATATCCTTCAAAAATGCTTTTTCTTTTTCCCAAAGAATCTCCATTACTATTTTTTCGGAATTAGTGAGTTTTATTTCATCCATATTCTACATAATTAAAATCTACTCTACAAATGTAGAATAAAATTTTAATTGTGCAACTTTTTTGTGGCATTATTTTTCCTCTCATCTCTGGCACCACTAAATTTTTATTATGAAAAAACTACTATTACCCATTTTACTGGCATCCGCAACCACTATGATTTCTTGTCAAGGCAAAGGGAAACCGAGTGAGTCTTCTGCAAAAGAAGAAAAACCAAACACCAATTATAAGCCTGCATTTAAAGGGCAAACTCGTATTGCTCCAATAAAAACGTCAACTTCATATAACGTTGAAGTTTTAACTAAAGATCTAGGTAAACCATGGGGAATCATTAATCTGCCTGACGGAAAATTCTTGATTACTGAAAAAACAGGTTTTATGAATGTAGTTTCTACCGATGGAAAACAAATTTCTAAAATTGAAGGCTTTCCGAAGGTAGATTCAAAAGGACAAGGCGGAATGCTCGATGTTGCACTCGATCCTGATTTTAAAACCAATAATATTATCTATTTCAGTTATTCTGAACCTTATGAAGGGGGAAATCATACAGCCGTTGCCAAAGGAAAACTTTCTCCAGACTTGAAGAACATTTCAGAGGTAAAAGTGATTTTCCGTGCGACACCAACTTATGATGGCGATAAGCATTACGGAAGCCGATTGGTTTTTGATAAAGACGGAAATCTTTTTGTGAGCACAGGAGAAAGATCAGATAAGGAAACTCGTGTTTATGCTCAGAAAACCGATAATTATTTAGGTAAAATTTTAAAAATAACCAAAGACGGAAAACCCGCTCCGGGAAATCCTTTCATCGGTAAAACCGGTTACAAACCTGAAATTTATGCTTTCGGAATCAGAAATCCTCAAGGTTTAGCGATGGATGAAAAAGGTCAGCTTTGGGATATTGAAATGGGACCAAGAGGCGGAGATGAAATTAATTTAATTCAACCGGGGAAAAATTACGGTTGGGGTGATGTAACTTATGGAATTGAATATTCCGGAGATAAAATTAACAATGGAACGACGCAAAAAGAAGGAACTGAGCAACCAGTTTATTATTGGGATCCTGTAGTTTCACCAAGTGGAGTAACTTTCTACACCGGAAATATTGACGAATGGAAAAATAATCTATTTATCGCCTGTTTGAGTGGTCAACATATCAACAGAATTGTGATGAAAGACAATAAAGTGATTGGTGAAGAACGTTTACTTTTGGATCAAAAAGAAAGATTCAGAGATGTTTTAAATGGTTCCGACGGCAATCTTTACGGAATTACTGATAGCGGAAAATTATATAAAATATCTAAGAAATAACTCTAAAAATGAAGAGTCCTGAAGGACGATTTAACAAAGGATAGGATAAAATCCTATCAAAAAAACATTATTAAAAATGGTTTGGGCGCAAAATCTACGATTTTGCGCCCAAACTTATCAATTATTCTAACAATTATTTTCTTAAGCCTCTTCTAAATGAACCGTAAAGTGTCTTAAAATTTCAGGTTCCCAAGTAATGTTATACCCTTTTGAGATTTCATTTCTTCTTTCGTAAACGTTGTTCACTGCAGCAGCGATATAATCCATGTGATTATTGGTGTACGTTCTTCTAGGAATCGCCAAACGAACCAATTCCAGTTTCGGATAACGATTTTCTCTGGTTTCAGGATCTCTGTCTGCTAACAAAGTTCCGATTTCAACCGTTCTGATTCCTGCTTCTTTATAGATTTCAAGGCCTAAAGTCTGTGCCGGATATTCTGCACGAGAAACATTTGGTAAGAAGTTCAACGAATCAATAAAAACCGCATGTCCGCCGATTGGCTTTTGTACAGGAATTCCGTATTCAATTAATTTATTTCCAAGATATTCTACCTGAGAAATTCTGCTTTCCAGATAAGCAAATTCTGTTGCTTCATCAAGACCAACAGCCAAAGCAGCCATATCTCTTCCGGCCATTCCACCATACGTGATGAATCCTTCATAAATAATTGTAAAGTTTGATGCTTTTCTGAAAACATCTTCATTATTTAAAGCAATAAATCCACCGATATTTACTAAACCGTCTTTTTTAGAACTCATCGTCATTCCTTCACCGTAAGAAAACATTTCTTTACAGATATCTTTAATGCTTCTGTTTTCCTGACCTGCTTCTCTCTTTTTGATGAAATAAGCATTTTCAGCAAATCTTGCAGAATCAAAAAACACAGGAATTCCGTATTGGTCTGAAAGAGCTTTTACAGCTTTCATATTTTCAAGAGAAACCGGTTGACCTCCTGAAGAATTACAAGTAATGGTAACCAAACAGAAAGGAATTTGTTCTTTTGGATGAGATTTGTAAACTTCTTCTAATTTTTTAAGGTTGATATTTCCTTTAAAAGGATGAAGGTCATTAATATCAAAAGCCTCATCAATTGTACAGTCGATTGCGTGCGCTTTTCTGATTTCGATGTGACCTTTTGTGGTGTCAAAATGTGAATTCCCCGGAACCACATCACCATCTTTTACCAAAACCGAAAACAAAACATTTTCAGCAGCTCTTCCCTGGTGTGTTGGTAATAGATATTTGAAACCTGTAATGCTTTGTACAGTTTTGTGCAGTTGCTCAAAAGAACGAGAACCGGCATAGCTTTCGTCTCCGGTCATCAAAGCGCCCCATTGTCTGTCTGACATTGCTCCAGTTCCGGAATCTGTTAAAAGATCAATATAAACCTGCGAAGATTTTAGGTTAAATAAATTGAACTTAGCGTCTTTCAGCCATTGTTCTCTTTCTTCTCTTGTAGATTGACGGATTTCTTCCACCATTTTAATACGAAACGGTTCTGCATATGGTAATTCCATGTGATATATTTTTAGATTTTATTAAAGAAAAATTAATTTGAAATTGATTTCAAATCATCAGATGTATTCTTGATACTGTTTAAAATTTAACCATTAAGATTAAATTAAGATGTTAAGTTTAATTAAGAAAAACATTAAAAAATGTTATAAAGCACTATGCTTTAGCTTTTTGAAAGTGTCAAATTTCTTAATGTTTTAAAATCAGACAGTTTAAAGTGAGTAAAAGAAGTTTACTCAGGAGCTTTAAATATATTTTCATCTGAATGAAAACCTGCCACACCGCCGCTAACCGCAAATTTCATTGCCGTAGCTGCAGACATTCCTACAACAGGTTTAATATTTTTTTCTTCAGTTACAATCACCCAGCCAGAAATTGCATAAGAATGCGGAAGGTAAACTGCTACAAAATTATCTTTATGTACATCAGCCATTTCTCTTTGCGTGAGAAAACCTATTCTCCATATCTCAGGATTTTCATTGGTTTTCACCCAAACCGGATCACTGAACTTTTTCTTATCTCCTACAAATGAAGACATTACATCTTTTGTAGGTGAATAAATATGCTTGATACCAGGCGTTTTTTCTAATAATCTATCGATAGAATCTACAAAGAATCTTCCGACCACAAATTTGTTTCCCAGATAACCCAGTAATGCTGTAATAAGCAATGTTGAAATGAAAACCAACCCCGGAATTTGTCTTGCCACAGACGGAATAATATTGTCTATGGACGTAATAACAGACCAGATGACAAAAATGGTCAATCCGATGGGACCAATTATCAGCAATCCCTGAAAAAAGTTTTTCAGGAAAAAATTAGTCAGATTTTCAAAAGTCGGCTTTTTCAATTTATTTTTATCCGTGTATAGTTTCTTTGTTTCCGTAAGATTTTATGATGCCTGCTTCATATTCCAGCCATTCCTCCCATCTCTTGTTTACTTTTTCAGGATCGCCAAGCTGTCTTGCAAACCCGATAAAGGTAGTGTAATGATTGGCTTCAGAAATCATCAATTCTTTATAGAAGGTTTTTAGTTCTTCGTCTTTTATATTTTCTGTTAAAACTTTAAATCGTTCACAACTTCTGGCTTCAATCATTGCTGCAAAAAGCATTTTATCGACAATTAAAGTATCTCTGTGCCCTCCTTTTTGAATAAAGTTGACCAATTCGTTTACGTAATCATCTTTTCTGGTTCGCCCAAAAGTGTAACCTCGTTTTGTAATAATCTCGAGAACCTGCCCAAAATGTTCCAATTCTTCCTGAGCAATTGCTAAAAGTTCTTTTACAATATCCGGACGTTCCGGAAGCATTGTAATTAATCCGATTGCATTGGTAGCTGCTTTTTGCTCGCACCATGCATGATCGGTCAAAATTTCCTGAATGTTATCCTCTGCAATATTTGCCCACCTTGGGTCGGTAGGAAGTTTCAACTTAAACATAATTTAAAAATTTCTGTAAATTTAAAATAAATTGCGATAAGAATTATCGTTTTGTTTCAAATTCCGTAGCTGATTTAGTTTGGAGAAGCGGTTTTCTTTCTTAAAACTTCTAAAACATTCCACCCAAAAGCATCAAATTTCTTTAAACCAGTTGCAATGATAAAAGCCAAAGCAACATTAATGATGTAAATAATGACCATTAAAACCCACCAAGGCATCAATTCTTTCATCGGAACAACCAGAAAATAAACCAATGAAGAGCTGATTCCCTGACCAAAATAAAAGAAGATTGCGTTTTTACCAATATGCGTAACAAAATTTTCTTTTGTAATTTTTAATCTGTTGTACAAAACAAACAAAGTCGTCAGAGAAAAGAAAGTCCAGATAATATATGGCGTTTGCGGCGGAAACTTTTGCTTATTGATTTTAAAAAATATTTCGTTTCCAAAGTACCAAAACATCCAAACTAACGCCAAGGCCACCAATCCGTAAAGAACAGGAATCACTTTTGTCGGTATTTTTTTACCTCTCATTCTGTTTCCGACAAGGAAAACTGTCATATAAAAAGCAACATATCCTACTTGCCCACTTGGATAAATTTCCGGGAAAATATTAAATATTAAAGTTAGGGCAATGCAAAGTCCGATAAACCAATTGACATGTTTGGGGAAAAATTTTAAAATTAAAACTCCAAAAACGGTTAAAATAAAATAGACTTTAAGATACCAAAAGCTTCCCATCACAACAGGGAAAGTATCTGCATTGCTGTATTCGTGAAGATACCAATTCCCTAAATTCTGCCACTGCGGCGCTGTTGAAATACTGGTAGCCGAATATTTTGAGCCAAATGTTGAGTAGAAACTTTGCAGCCATTCGAGCGAGAAAAAGGTGAGCCCGAATATTTTGAAAAAATAATCTAAAAAGAACAAAAGGGTTACAAAAATCATGTATGTGATTTGGAGCTTTAGTAAACGGTAAAGCGTTTTCTCGATATTATTACCAGACGTGATACCGCTTAAAGCATAAAAAAGTGCAACATCAAAAACCAAAGAAAACACCCGGATTTCCGGAATGATGTAAAACTGCCCCGACCAAAATGCCGTGTGAATAAATATAATGGAAAGCGTGGCTAAACCTTTCGCAAAATCAATGTAGAGATCTCTGTTCATCTAAATGTGGATTATTTTCCAAAAGTAATTAAACTTTATCAATATTGTATACAAAGAAAAAGAGGCAAGAACAATGTCTTACCTCTCATTAAAAATATTAAAATAAATGCTTATTTAAGTTCTTTAAACTCTTCAGCAGAAATTTCTCCTGACTGAATTTTTTTCAACTCATCAAGATACTGACTCATGTAAGCATCCAACTCAGGATATTTTGAGTTTTTTGCCATTTTGTAAGTTCCGTTTAAAACTCCCTGATAATAATAAAAGAAATTGTAATCAAAATCTGCTGCAGAAAGGTCGTACTGTCCTAAAAGAAAGCCTAAACGTACTGCAGACCTCCTTTGAGGCGGGGTTCCGTGGTGTCCTGCACTGGTTGTCTGATAATCGCCAATACTTTGGGCAAACTCATATGCCGCTGCAATCTGGGCAAACGATGTTTGGTTGTATCCATTGGGTCTTCTTAGATAATATCCTGCAAAACCGTCTGCTTCCAGCTCGTTTGGTCTTGCCGTGGATTCGCTTACAGAAGGAAGCCCAAAAATATACTGCAGCTGGTGGCCATATTCATGAGCTAGAATCATTGCATTAACAATATTTCCGCCTTTGTTTTTTGCATCGGCATAAATTGCGTAGCCATAATAAATTTTTCCGGTAGAATACGAAATCGCATTATACGTAGAATTTGGATTAGACGGATCATTTACGAAACGTAATGTAGGATTACTCCTTCCCCATAAACTGGCGATTTTTGTCATCTGAGCATTCATAAAACTTGTGTCTGTAGAGCTTGGTAATGATGTCGTTAATACGGCATTTGAGCTCCAGTACTGGTCTACATAGTAGCAGATTTTTTCGAGATCGCTTGGCTGCTCAGGTTTTAAGTTTTCTTTTTGAGTTTCAGATACAGGAGTTTCCATTGTATCGTCGTTACATGCTGATAATGAGAATACAGCAAATGCTCCTGCTAGTAAGCAGAAATTAAAGTTTGTTTTCATATTGAAATATTTTGGTGAAAGCGAAGATATACAATAATGTGAAATAATTCACTAATTCATACCGAAAAAAAGCTATGCTATGCAGGTCGAAAATATTTTTTACTATTTGATAAAGATGCAGTTGTGTTTAAGCATCAAAAAAATAAAATACCAAAACCAAAAAATATGCACCTTTTTGGAAAGGTATAAAAACTCTTTACTAAAGAGGCTTTAAGATAAAATCTGATGTGAAATATTACTCAAATTTTGGTAAAAACCATTGTAAAGATCTCACTTCATCTAAATGTGGAATATTTTTTAAAAGTAAGAATAAAACACAAGCAATTTAATTTCTATATTTGAAACAACCAATCATAAAAATATGAAACTTAAATACGCTCTTATTTTGGCTATTTTTGCCATTCTCAATTTGTCTGCACAAGGAAATCGTTTCACTTATGAATATCAGTTCAGAATTGACTCCACGAAAACCGAAAGCCTGAAAAAAGAATTTGTGAATTTGGATATTTTTCCGACCAAATCTTACTTTTATGGTCAGGCTAAATTTGCGAGTGATTCTATCACGAACAATTCTATCATTGAGCAAAGAAAGTCTACTCCGAATAGTTTAAGCTATTCTTCCACCACAGAAGATTGGAATACCTCTTATTTAATAGAAAAGTCATATCCGAGTTTTAAAACTAATTGGTTTACAAATATTGAGCAGACCAATATGATCGTGGAGGAAACTCCTGTGATAAAATGGCAGATTCTTCCAGAAACACAAAAAATTGAAAGCTATAATTGTCAAAAAGCGACAGCAAATTTTGGAGGAAGAATTTGGGAAGCATGGTTTTCAAAAGATCTGCCTTTTCCCGACGGACCTTACAAGTTTCACGGTTTGCCCGGTTTGATTGTGAAATTAGAAGATAAAACCAAGTCACATCAGTTTTTATTAAAAGGAAACAAGAAACTGAAAGCTGAAGATCATTCTTGGGATTATATTTTAGCACTTCAAAAAGAAGCTAAACATGAATTTGAAGGAGTAAAAGTAAATCCGGCTCAATACAAAAAGTTATTTATGACTTACAAAAATGATCCTGCAAAAGATATTAAACTCGATTTGGCTAATCCTAATCATTCGATGACCGTTACTACAGGAGAAGGCAAAAAATTAACCAACAACGCAGAAATCATAAAGTTTTTCGAAGAATTATCAGCCAGGAAATATAAATCGAACAATAATCAGCTGGAATTAAATCTACACCGAAAGTAGAAAATTTCTCAAAATCATATTGTTACTAAAAAAATAATCAGTATATTTGCACCTCGAATTAACTAAAAATTTATAGACAATGTTTGCAATTGTAGAAATAGCAGGGCTTCAATATAAAGTTGAGCAAGACCAGAAGTTGTTTGTGAACCGTTTGAAAGGAGATAAAGGAGGGAAAGTATCTTTCGATAAAATCTTACTTACTGTAAACGGAGCAATCACTGTAGGCGCCCCAGCTGTAAGCGGTATCACTGTAGAGGCAGAGATCCTTGACCACGTAAAGGCTGATAAAGTAATCATCTTCAAGAAGAAAAGAAGAAAAGGTTATGAAGTTAAAAACGGTCACAGACAATCTTTAACTCAAATCAAAATCACTGGAATCACAGGATTTGAAGGAAAAAAAGCAGAGAAGCCTGCTAAAAAAACAACTAAAAAAGCTGACGCTGAAAGCGCAGAATAATTGTTAAACCAAAAAACCTTAAAATAAAATGGCACATAAGAAAGGAGTTGGTAGTTCCAAAAACGGTAGAGAATCTCATTCTAAAAGATTAGGTGTGAAGATTTTCGGTGGACAAGACGCTATTGCTGGTAACATTATTATCAGACAAAGAGGTACTCAACATCACCCAGGTGAAAATGTTGGTATGGGTAAAGATCACACTTTGCACGCTCTTGTTGACGGTAAAGTTGTTTTCAGAAAGAAAGCAAACAACAGATCATTCGTATCTATTGAACCAAACGCATAATTAAATTAGCGTTTTATAAAATAAAATCCTCAGCATTTTTGTTGAGGATTTTTTGCGCTTAATGAATTTGTAGCGGATTGTTTTTCTGATAATTTAGATAAAAATAATATTTCTAAGATCCCTATTGACCACCAAACTGGATATTTAAATATTAAATACCAAAGATTAAAACTGTCAACGATTATAAATTTCTTATAAATGTTTTTGGTTTCGATCGCGTTTGATATATAGGGAATTAATATAAAGAAAAGTAAAAATATAGCTATTTTCATAAAAACGATTTATCTTAATATTTTTACTACTTCTGAATATATAAATATTGATTATTAAGACTAAAATAAGGAAAGTTATGTCATAATAAGTAAACGACGTAAAAGGCTCTGCAGGCTCGTTGAAGAAATGCATTATTGATAATTTTAAAACCCAAACTGAAAACCTGCTTTAATTCCAAATTTGGAAACATCCGGACGGTCAAGATAATTTCCTCTCCAGTTGAAGTCTACACGGAAAATTCTGATGTTTCCGAAACCTATATTTTCAATCCCAAATCCGTATTCATAATATATTTGCTGATCGGGTGCAGAATATTTTAAATTATCAACATTGATATTTTTTGAAGCATCGCTTAATGATCCGTAAGCACCTCTGATGAACGCAACTTCTCTTAACTTCAATTTTTTAATAAGTGGAATATAAGAAAGTATTTTACCATTGAAATGATGTTCTATATGAAGCGTAGAATAGGTATCTGCAACAAACTCATAGTAATTTAGCTGAGCAAACGTATTCGGAACAATTCCGTACGATTGGTTTCCAGGAATAATATTCTGCAGTGCCAAAGGAACGGTATCAAAGTTTTTTCCGGCTTCAAAATTCAGCAATGTTTTTCCCCAACTTCCCAAAAGAATCGGCTTGTAAAACATAAACTGCAATTTGTTATAATTAAAATCCGCATTAAACAAACCTTCAATACCCCGTGTATATTTTAACACAATGGTCGGAGCCAAAGTTCCGTGCTCATATCGGTCGACTCCGGTTTGAGAAAAAGTAGCGCCCGGTCTTGCAATCAAACTAATCGTAACATGCGAATCATTGGTCGTCTTTCTTAAGTCACCATTTCTGAAATACATCAAACTAAAACCTGAAGGGTTGGCAGATTTAATGCTCTGCATCGTCCCGTCAACTCTTACCTGAAAGTTTTTCCAAGGCTCAATAGAAGTAAAAACACTCGTTTGGTTGACCGAACTTAAAGAAGCATTTTCTCCTCTGGCAAAAACCGTCGAAGAAGCAAATGAACGCGACAGAATACCGTCCTCCGTTGTAAGCTGCACACCCAATTGCGTAATATCTCTTTTTGTTCCGGCTCCCACCATAAAACGATTGACTCTATTGAACATATATCGACCTTCAACCCCATATTTAAATTGCTGATCTTTAAAACCGTAAGCATTATAAAACTCAACTCTCCAAGGGTCATTTTGCGTAAAATAGGTTCTCGCTCCCAATCTTATTCTATCACCTTCCACTTCATTTTTCCCGTAGACTGAGGTTATCGGACCTAAATCGACGCCTTTTGTAACATTATAATATCGAGAAGCAAGCGTTTCTGTAAGTTTAAGAATTCTATTGAATTTTGGAGTCTGTTGTAACCTGTCAAGCATTTCATAAACCCCTTTTTCTTCTTTCGATAAAGAGTCTGGCCTTGCTTTCACCCAAAAAGCATCATCCTTGTCTACAAAGCGATCGTCATATTCTTCTTTTCTCCTTGTGAAAACAGTATCTGCTAAAGGTTTATTAAAATCATAATCAGAATAGTCTACAGACCTTTTTGCAATAATACTTTTTGCTGTCTTCTTTTTCGAAAAAGGGGTCATTTCAATTTCTGTGACGTATTTTTTTGGCAAAAACGTTTCATCATCAGGATTGTCATATTCTAATTCTGTAGAAATAGCGTTGATGAAATTGACATTGATTTTATTTGTAGACTTTAAAGTAGCTTCTAAAACCGCATAAGAATCGGTGTCAATATAAAGATATCCCTGGAAAGCCAAAACTTCAGATCTTCTAGGCTGATAACGTATTTTATACGCCTGTTCTCCCCGAATGGACACTGTATCAGTCAAATTATAATCATACGTGCTAAAACCATCAGTTCCTACCGGGCTCGGAAACCCTATATCAAAATAATTTAAGGTATTATCATAAATATTGATGTCACGATAAAGATTTTTGGCGGTAATTGCAATCACCTGATTATCCTGAAAACCGGAAGTTTTCTGAGCAACTAAAAGCTTTTTGGTCTTTTTATTGGGTTTGTTTTCCCCGAAATGGTTGTAGATTGATTCATTTAAGAAAATAGGCAATGCCATTTTTCCTCTTGCAGTAGAATCGGCGTAATCAAAAATAAAGTCTAATTTATTGAAGATTTTCCTGTTCATAAAAGCACTGTCGAGATTATTGGCATCAAACTGAATCTTTTCGTATTCTTTGTACGTATAAGTATCAAATTTATCTAGACCGTTATTTCTCTTGCGCTTCCACACTTCCTGCATAATTCTGTATGCCGGATTTTCTTTTTTATTTTTAAATTTTGTTTTCTCGTTGTGAATAACAACTTCTTCAATGCTGCTTACTTTTTCAGACGACAGTTTAATAAGAAGATTACTGTTGCTGTCGGGAGTAATATCTACACTCTCTAACGCATAGTTTTTTTTCTGAAATCTTAATTTGTAAATAATACTGTCAGATTGTATAGTAAAGCTTCCTGAAGCAGTGGTAAGAACAGGCTTATCGCTTTCATTAATGAAAACCTCAACAGCACTGACCTCTTTACTGGTTTTAGCATCTACAATCTTTCCGCTTGCTGTGTTTTGAGCATGAAAAAGACTGGTTATAAAAAGGGATATATATAGGAGACCGTATTTTAATTGATTGGTTGACATCATTCGTATCTTCGAGCAATAGCTTAAACAAAAACTATGCTGTTTTATTATTAAATTTTAAAAGTTTTTTACAGACTTTGATGTTTATCTGTAAACCTGCAAATGTAACGAAAATAAAGCTATGAATATTGCGCTCAGAGAAAGCTTAAAGCTGATATTTAATAAAATACAAAAGTTATATTTTGAGAGGAAATAAAATAAAAAAAAGACTCACATTTCTGTAAGTCTTTTTGCTCCTCCTGCTGGGCTCGAACCAGCGACCCTCTGATTAATCCCGAAGGTTCGGGACTCTAACCAACTGAGCTAAAATTCCAGACAGTTGGTGATTTTCATCACAAAGCATCTCTATAAATTTCCTTGATTTTTGTCTCTTAATAAACCTTTCGACAGCAATGACATTAGCTTTATCTTCCGAAACCTCAAAAAGAGCAACTATTTTCCACGGACGGAATTTTCGAGTGAATGTATTAAAGTTTTCCTGCTGATTATGTTTCAAAAGTCTTTCATTCGGAAATTGTGAATATCCGACGTAGTATTTATCTGCTGATTCTGAAAACAAAATATAAATATAATACATAAAAAAAACCGTAATCTAGTGACTACGGTTTGCTCCTCCTGCTGGGCTCGAACCAGCGACCCTCTGATTAACAGTCAGATGCTCTAACCAACTGAGCTAAGGAGGAATGTCCCTCTTTTAAGGTGGTGCAAATATAATATGAAAAACAATATTATACAAATATTTTTGAGGTAAAATTACCCTAAACCTGCTATCAGATTATTTTTCAGTAATTTAAATTTCAAATAAAATTAAAAACAGGAAAGTCTGAAACAAAAAAAAGACTCACATTTCTGTAAGTCTTTTTGCTCCTCCTGCTGGGCTCGAACCAGCGACCCTCTGATTAACAGTCAGATGCTCTAACCAACTGAGCTAAGGAGGAATGTCCTTATTTTTAAGTGGTGCAAATATAGGACGGATATTTATACCACGCAAGTTTTTTAATTATTTTTTTGAATAAAATTAAAGATTTCCTGTAACCCATTTAAAAATATCACTTCCAAAAATCAGTAACATCAAGCCTAACAAGAAGATAACACCAACCATCTGTGCATTTTCTAATATCTTTTGCGGAACAGGTTTACCAACAATCATTTCGTATAAAGTGAAGATTACATGTCCACCATCCAATCCAGGAATTGGAATTAGGTTTAAGAATGCCAACCAAACAGAGAACATTGCTGTAAAACTCCAGAAAGCCGTCCAGTCAATAGATACACTTCCGTCTCTTGCTTTGTCAACAGGCATATTTTTGATGATAGCCAATGGACCGCCAACTTTTTTATACCCCTGAACTTTTTTATTGAAGATTAATTTGAACTGTTTTACCTGATATGTTAAACTCTCAATACTTCTTGTGAAACCTCTTCCGATAGATTCTCCAAAAGAAAAGTGTTTCGTTTCATAGAATTTAGTTAATTGCTTATAAGAAGCCAATCCTAAAGTTCCTTCTTTAGATACCGATAAAACAAGCGGCTGAATTGTTCCACCTCTTACTACATCTACTTTCAGGTCTTTTCCGGGACTATTTCTTACAGTTTCCTGAAATTCGTCGTAATAAGAAATCTTCTTTCCATCTACAGCAACAACTTGGTCACCAACTTTCAAACCAGCTTGCGCCGTTTTAGGATTGTAGATAGAATCGATTACTGCAGGAAATCTTGGCGTAAGGAATGCTCTGGGATCCTCATCTCTGAAAGCCATCGCTTTACCGTCGTCATTCGTTGGAAAGGTAACTTCTTTTCCGTTTCTTAGAACGGTGATTTCGTCACTTAAAAGAACATCTAAAGCTAATTTATCAAGATTATTCTGAGTTTTCCCATCAACTTTTAAGATTTTATCTCCATCCTGAAAACCCATCCCTTTGGCAACGCTCGTATAATTCATAGGAGCATCAACTTTCGCTGTATCAAAAGAAGTTTCACCATTGAAAAACGAAAGACATCCGTAAATCAACCAAGCCAGGAAAAAGTTTACCGTAACTCCACCCAACATAATGATCAATCTCTGCCAAGCCGGTTTTGCTCTGAATTCCCAAGGCTGTGCAGGCTGCTTTAGTTGTTCGGTATCCATACTTTCATCAACCATTCCGGCAATTTTCACATAACCTCCGAAAGGAAGCCATCCGATACCATATTCAGTTTCGCCAATTTTTTTCTTAACTAAAGAAAAGTAAGGGTCAAAAAAAAGATAAAACTTTTCTACTTTGGTTTTAAAATACTTTGCGGGTAAGAAATGCCCAAGTTCGTGAAGAATTACTAAGATAGATATGCTTAATATAAATTGAAAGATCTTAATTGCTAATTCCATTAATTGTTTTTAGATTTTAATTTGCAAAGGTAACAATTATCAAAAGGATGCCAAACAAAAAAGCTCCTCTAAATGAGAAGCTTTGTCATATATTGTGACTGCTTTTTTAAAAATTGAAAGAAACTCCCAGACTTCCGTTGTTCCCGACTTCTGCAAAAACACCGACTTTTTCAGTAAAGAAATATCGGGCACCAATATGAGCGCCAATACCGAAGTCTCTGCCGAGAACCCCAAGATCAACTCCCGGATAGATGTCTAGTTTCTCAGGCAATTCTAAAGCTTCGTTTAAATGAAAATTAACCCTTCCAAATATAAAAACCCTGTTATCTTTATTATTGTCTTTATACCCATCAAAATAAGCATTGGCTCCGGCTCCGACAGATATCAACTGGTTTAAACCATAGTCGTAAGTTGCGGTAATCCCCGTACCATAGCCCCAGGCATTCAAACCTAGATTAACTTTCTGATCTCCTTTTCCGGTGTAGGCTTGTGCGCTGACTGCCACTCCGGCAAAAACCATCAACATAAAAACCAATTTCTTCATAGATTTTAATTTTAAATTATTACTAATCACAATTTGCAGCAAATATAAAACCGAAACCATTTAAAAACTGTAATTTTATACAAGTTTTGAATTTGGAGTCTGAAATCGCCCTGTTTGTTTTTAAATTATAGATGTGATTTTAAAAAGACGATTCCATACGGCAATTAAAAAAAAAGAAGTCTGTGTATGAAAATTATAGGATTGAATCAGGATATTATCTGGAAAAATAAAAGTGAAAACTTTAAATTAATAGAGAATCAGCTACAAAACCAAGAAGCAGATTTATTTCTTCTGCCTGAAATGTTTTCTACTGGCTTTTGTATGGATGCTGCTGAAATTTCAGATAAAAATGAAGAATCTTTAGAATTTTTAAAGAAAATTTCAAAAGAGAAAAATACAGCATTTTCCGGAAGTGCTTCTATAAAAGTTGATGATCAGTTTTTTAACCGAATGTATTTTGTGAAGCCAGATTCTGCGGTTACATTTTATGATAAAAGGCATTTGTTTTCGTTCTCGGGCGAAGACAAAATCTATACACCTGGAAAAGAAAGGGTCATTGTAGAATATCTTGGAATTCGTTTTCTATTACAGGTTTGTTATGATTTGAGATTTCCTGTTTTTGCAAGAAATAATGATGATTATGATGCTATTTTATACGTTGCCAACTGGCCGGAAAAAAGAGTCGGAGCTTGGGAACATTTGTTAAAAGCACGTGCGATTGAGAACCTATCTTATGTTTTTGGCTTAAACAGAATTGGCACAGATGGGAACGATCTTTTTTACCAGGAAAGTTCGCATTGCTTTTTTGCAGACGGAAAAGAAATTGCTGAGAAAAAAGGAAATTTGGTTTCTGCAGAATTAAATTTAGATGAACTAAAAGATTTCAGAAATCATTTTCAGTTTTTGAATGATCGGGATGTTTTTGAAATTAAATAATTCAAATTTTTGATAACTGGAATTTCATGAACACACGAACCATCAGAAAATTATTTTTCATTTTAACAACAATATTACCAAGCCTTTCGTACGCACAAGAAAATAATAAATGCGCTGAGAATATAGATTTTTTAATTAAAACACTAGAAGAAAAATCGCCTTCTTACAAGTATTTAGTTAAGAATAAAGTAGATTTCCAAATAAAAGCAGATTCTATCAAAAGCATTGCAATCAAAGACAACAACCCTTATAATTGCAAAGAATATTTACAGAGAATTATGCGAACCATCCAAGATGGTCATTTGCAAATTTTGGTAAAAAACAACCTTGATTTCAGTGATTCAACTTCAGTTAATAACTTTTTAAATTCGGAAAAATTCAATTCATTACCAAAAATAAATATTGATTCTCTTATCGAACATAAGAATCCAGATTACATCTACAACTCTTTAATAGACAACATTAATATTTATATTTTTCAAGATTCTCAAAATCATTTTAAAGGTTATGTAAAAAATTCAGATTCAAAATTTTGGAGAAAAGGAGAATTAATTCTAAAGTTTACTAAAGGAAATAGTTTTTACGAAGGGGTTTCATATACTATTTCTAAAGATCCACGATATTTCAAAACATCATCTTTAGAAAGCCTTATCAAAAAATTTAACATTAGTAAATTCACTAGAGAAGAAAGCCTGATTTTCAATAGATCTAAACAAAAATTGTCTTTTGAAATCATCGACAATGAAATATTATACGTTTCAATAAGAAGTTTCAGGAACTTAACTATTGAAGAAAACAAAGAGTTTGTAGAGTTTTTCGAAAAATCTGTTTTGCCAAACTATAAAAAATACAAAAACATTATTTTTGACGTAAGAGATAATCCCGGCGGAGCAATGGCATATGAAACGTTGCTTAGCGGAGTTAAAAAGATAAAAGATCCTAAAAATATTTTTGTTTTACAAAACAGAAATACAGCAAGTGCTGCGGAGTTGTTCATTCTTCATTTAAGAGGATTAAAACCTATTAAAACCATTGGAGAGAACACGATGGGAATGACTTCATTTCGGGATATTCATCAAGCTCCATTCCCTAATAATGATTATGTAATTTTCCTTCCCACTAAGGTTTTTGATAAAAATTACAAAGATTTACTTCAATACGAATATATTGGTATCACACCCAACATTGAACTTAACGAAAACGAAAACTGGTTATTTAAAACTGTAGAAATTATAAAGAAAAGCTCTTTATAATACACATTTTAAATTCAATTATTCAAAACTTCTTTTCGTTTTCTTAATTTTTTCAAAGCTTTTCTACCCAAAATGACAATCGCTATTACAGTTGCAATTGCCAGAAAAGCAGCTATTACAGGGGCAACCATTGCCAAAACAGCCATAATTCCTGCTCCTGCGGTTTCGGTAGTTCCTACAACAGGATTTCCCAATCCACCTGTTGTCGCGGTGGACGCCGCCCGAATTCCTGCAAAGCCGGAACTGATCGTTGCAGCAGTTCCGCCTCCTGCAATTAAAGCCAATCCCCATTGTGGAAATGTTCCCAAATCGGCAAATTGACTTGCAAAAAGTACAGAACCCGCAATCGTCGCCATCGGAACAGAAACAGTATCGAGCAAATGATCTACAATCGGAATATAATAAGCTAAAATTTCTGCTAATGTGGCAATTCCTGTCGTGATTAATGCAGGAAGACCCGAAAGCCAATCGAAACTTTCATGCGTGGGAATCCATTGAAAATAAGAAGCTAAACTCACCGCAAACATCGGCAGGAAAACTCTGAAACCAGTTGCAGCAGCAAGCCCAATACCAATAAATGCGCTCAGAATATACGGAAGATAAGGAATTTGATCTTGCATAACATCAATTGTTTGTCTAAAGCTACAAAAAATACAAACACCTGCATCTCAATTTTTTAAGTGTTATAATGAGAAAGATTAGTTTAGGCTCCTTCGGAGCAGAAACTTTGTAGAAAATATGAAAACGAAAATTGCGCTCCTTCGGAGCGCAACCTTATATATTAACAATAAAAATAATTAAATTTAACCTTGCTACGATTTCTTCTGAGACTGACAAAGCTTAATAAACTCAGCTTCTACATCCTGAAATTTCTCAGGAAGTTCATTGGAAACCCAGAACATCATCGCAATTGTTTTTTCACCAAAACTTTCTTTAAAAAGATCTTTATTTAAACGGTAACATTCTCTTAAAAGTCTTTTTATACGATTTCTGTACACCGCTTTTTTAAAATATCGTTTAGAAACCGAAACTCCTAGTTTTACATTTTCGGTGTGTAGATCCGGGTGATTTTTAAGAATGATAATGCGCAAATTTCCACAACTCCTCCACTTACCTTTTGCAAAAAGTAAAGTGATCTCATTATCTTTTTTGAGCTTTTCGTCTTTTGGATATTTAAAATCAGACATTAATCTTTCTTCACTAGATGATTGATAACTTCTGCAGCTGCGTACAGTCCGAAAATTGCAGGAAGAAAGCTAATGGTTCCGTAGAAAGATCTTTTATAATTGCTTCCGTCGGTCATTTTTAAACTTTCTTCATCCTGAATTTCATCCGAAAAAACGCAACGTATTCCTTTATCTATTTTTTCTTTTTTCAGTCTTTTTCTCACTTCTCTTGCAAGATGGCAATGTTGGGTTTTGCTGATATCACGAACCATAACTTTAGAAGGATCAGATTTTCCACCGGCTCCCATTGAGCTTACAATTTTTATTTTTCTGCGTCTTGCTGCAATAATTAATGAAACTTTCGGGCTAACGCTATCTATACAATCTAATATGTAATCAAAATTTCCACCATCTAGAATTTCTGCCATTCTTTCAGGATTCAAAAATTCATTGACTTTTACAAGTTCAAGATTCGGATTAATATCCATCAATCTTTCTGAAACAACATCTACTTTATGCTTTCCTACAGTAGAATGTAGAGCAGGAAGCTGTCTATTAATATTCGTAATATCTACAGTGTCACCATCTACAATCGTCATTTTCCCGACTCCGGCTCTGGCTAAGAATTCAGCGGCAAAAGAACCCACTCCTCCTAAGCCTACAACCAAAACTGCGGCTTTGTTTAATTTTTCAACACCTGCCTCTTTTATCAGTAACTCTGTTCTTTCAAGCCAAACTTTATCCATGCTGAATTGTTTCTAAATTTTCTAAAATCTGTTGATTAAGTTTTTCTAAAGAAATTCCCTTTAATTCTGAAACTTTTGCATATAATTCTTCAATATTAAAATCTTCATTATCAGTTTCGAGAAATATTTTATCTAAAGGAGTCGTCTTTAAAACATTCTGCAAAGATAGATTATACAAAACAGGTTTTCCAAAACTCAAATAAAATTTATTTTTAAGCAAATCATCAGCAATGCTCTGTTTTTTATTAAACCCATGAATAATCATGGCTTGATTCGCTACTTTCCCGAAAGAAATTACCTCGTAGAATTTTCTTACACAATGAATGATTAATGGTTTTTTAAACTCATTAGAAATTTCAATTTGTTTTTTGAAGACCTGTTCCTGTATTTTTTGTTCAATCGAGATCAATCCGTCAAGACCACATTCTCCGATGGCAAAACAGTTTTGAGTAATATTAGAATTTAACCAACTGAATTGGCTTTCAATATTTTCTGATTGAATATCTTGAGGATGAATCGCTACTGAATACTGAAAGTTTGATGGAGTTTCACCAAATTCCAGATTGTAAATTCCGTAGCTTATATTTTTCTTATGATGATGAAAATCAAAAAATTTCATATTCAAAAATACTATAATTACTGTAAGGCTGAAAATTATTAAACATCTGTTTACAGATATGTTAAAAAGTCTTAACTTTACTAAAAACCTACGCATGGGAAAAAAGTTTTCTGAGAAGCAGATTCACATTCTTGATATTGCTGAAGAACTCATCGCTAAGAAAGGATATGAAGGAACTTCTGTACGAGATATTTGCACCAAAGCGAATATCAATGTCGCAATGATTTCTTATTATTTTGGTTCTAAAGAGAAAATGATGTCTTATCTTTATCAGTATCGGGTACTGAAAACCAGAGAGAACTTTTCTGAATTTGCAGACACTATAAAAGATGGCAGACCCGAAATGCAGATGAAAGAAATGATAAAATATATTGTAAGCCAGCTTTTCAGATATAATTATTTTCATGGTTTTGTCACACAGGAGCTTCGCCATACCGAAAATCTTAAAGATGAATTGCTCGATTTTTATCAGCTTTTTGTAAGAAAACTAGATGAAGTCATCAAAAAAGGAGTTACTTCAGGAGTTTTTACATTCACACCAAAACCTGAGGATATCCTTACTACCATTATAGGCTCTACCTTATTTGTCATCAGAAATAAGAATTTCTATGAGCTGTATGTACCTCACAAAGATGACGAATCATATACCAAAGAAGCCGAAAAAAAGGTGAGAATGAATCTCTTAATGAATATTTTTGCTGTTTTGGGATATGCAGCAGACTAATTTTACGTTAAATAATCATAAAAAAAAATCTTTTAGCAAAAAAGTTATATTTTTGCAAATTAATAGCTCGGTAAACCCGAAAACTGTTACATTTTATATGAAAAAGTATATTTTAGGTATTTTCGCCATTGCTGTTTTGGCATCGTGCAAAAGTCAGCAGGAAAAAGCGTTGAGAAGTGCAGACAAAAACTTTATTCTTAAAGCTGCAAACGAAAATTTTGCTAAAAAGAAGTGGAAAAATGCATTGGCACTTTATGACAGACTTCCCAATTTGGTGGCAGGTACAGATGATGCACCCAACGTGGTTTTCAATTCTGCATATGCCAACTATTACGATAAAAACTACAGACTGGCAGGAAATCAGTTTAAAAATTTCTCGGTAAGTTTCCCTCAGGATAACAGAAAAGAAGAAGCGGCTTATATGTCTGCATTATGTTACTATAACGGTTCTATGGATTATAACTTGGATCAGTCTAGTACAGAATTGGCAATTAATGAGCTTCAGGAATTTTTGACGGCCTACCCTACTTCCGAAAGATCAAAAAACATCAACACCATGATTGATGAGCTTTCTTATAAACTGGAATTCAAAGCTTACGAAAATGCCAAGCAATATTTCAAAATGGCAGATTACAAAGCAGCAGTTACTACTTTTGAGAATGTTTTGGATGATTTCCCAAGTACCAAACTTCGTCCAAAAATCTATGATTACATCATGAAATCACGCTATTCTTTGGCTGTAGGTTCCAATTATGATCTAAAAAGCGAGCGTATAGAAAGTGCTTTAGCTTTTACCAGACAGGTTGAAAAAGAACTTCCAGATACAGAATATTCTAAAACAGCATTAGACTTAAGAGAAAAACTCGAAAAAGAGAAAAAAGATTTTGCTGTTGCCAAAAAACAAATGGAAGAAAGAATTGCAGTACTTACGGCGAAGCAAAAAAAGATCGCCGATAAGCTTGCAGAGCAGAATAAAACAGAAGAGCAAATGAAAGAACAGATCTCTAACGAGAAGAAAGCCATGCAGATTCAGAGAGACAGTGCTGCGTTACAGACACCTCCTCCGGCGGCGACTTTCAAAATCCAAAGATAATTCGTAAATTTGCCATCTTATAATTAAAATAATTTTCTCAAAATGAGCGTAAAAGATACAAAAGCAGAAGTAAATACTATTACTTACGATAAAGATAAGATTGAAGATAAAGTAGGTTCAATCTATGAAGCTATTGTGATCATGGGGAAAAGAGCAGAGCAGATCAATGCAGAAATCCGTACTGAATTACACAATAAATTAGACGAATTTGCTGTTCACAACTCTACTTTGGAAGAAGTTTTTGAAAACAGAGAACAAATCGAAATTTCAAAACACTACGAAAAACTTCCGAAACCAACATCTATCGCAATCCAAGAATGGTTGGATGGTGATGTATATTTCAGAAAAACTGAAGAAAGAAAATAATAAAATTTTATTTTTATAAAATCTAAGATCATAGAAGATTAGTTTCTTCTATGATTTTTTGTTGTTTCTATATATTGCCATTATTTGAATTATCAAAATGCGCACAAATAAGACAACAAGGTTCTTGAAAAAAATAAGTAAATTAGTCCTTTAAAAAAATCTACATGAGTATTTCCGGGAAAAAGATTCTCATTGCCGTTTCTGGCGGAATAGCTGCTTATAAAATTCATTTCCTCATCAGAGACTTGATAAAAAAAGGAGCCGAAGTTCAGGTAATCATGTCTTCTGATGCAGAACATTTTGTTACTAAACTTAGTCTTTCAACGCTTTCAAAAAAACCTGTTTACACAGAATTTTATAGTGATAACGGAACATGGAATAGCCATGTCGAAATGGCACTTTGGGCAGATCTAATGATTGTCGCTCCCTGTACGGCAAATACTCTGGCAAAAATGATTCATGGGATTTGTGATAATCTTTTGATTGCAACATATATGTCGGCAAAATGCCCGGTTTTCATTGCTCCTGCGATGGATTTGGATATGTATCAACATCCTTCAACCAAAAACAATCTAAGACTTGCCGAAGAATTTGGTCACACAGTAATTCCTGCTGAAAGTGGAGAATTGGCAAGTGGTTTAGTTGGGCAAGGGAGAATGGCTGAGCCGGAAACCATTGCCCGAATGATAGAAGAGCATTTTAATTATGATCAAAAAAAATCCTTGGGAGGAAAAACAGTTTTAATTACTGCCGGACCAACGTATGAAGCTATTGATCCTGTTCGTTTTATTGGAAATCATTCTTCAGGAAAAATGGGTTTTTCTTTAGCTGAAGAAGCAGCAAAAAGAGGCGCCAAAGTGATTCTGATTTCAGGGCCAAGCTCTTTGAAACCGAAACATGAAAATATCAATTTACACCGAATTACATCGGCAAAAGAAATGCTCGATAAAGTTTTAGAATATTATGATACGATCGATATAGGAATTGCAAGTGCCGCAGTTGCAGACTATGCTCCGAAAGTGGTGGCTTCAGAAAAGATTAAAAAGAATGAAGATACTTTTACGATCGAGCTCATCAAAAATCCGGATATTCTGAAAACAATGGGCGAAAAAAAAGCACATCAGTTTTTGGTAGGATTTGCTTTGGAAACCCAAAACGAAGAAGAAAATGCGAAAGGAAAACTGGCCAAGAAAAATTTGGATATGATAGTTTTGAATTCGCTACGTGATGAAGGAGCCGGTTTCAAAAACGACACCAACAAAATAAAGATATTTACAAAAAACGAGAAAATAGAATTTGACTTAAAATCAAAAGAAAATGTCGCTAAAGATATTCTCGATTGTATTGAAGCTCAGTATTTAAAATAAATGTTATAAATTTCCGTTTTCAACTTTTAATTTGTCAAATGAAAAAAATAATCATACTTTTTCTTCTCATCGCATTTAATTTTGGTTTTTCTCAGGAAATTCTGGCTACCGTTCAGGTGAACTCTCAACAATTAGGAGGAAGTAACACACAGGTTTTTAAAGCTTTGGAAAAAAGTCTCAGAGATTTTATCAACAACACGAGCTGGACCGGTAAAAAACTTCAGAATTTCGAAAAAATAAAATCAAATATCTCGATTGTTCTTAGCGAAAGAGAAGGAAACAGATTTAAAGGAGTTATTGTAGTTCAGGCCGTTCGCCCTGTATTTAACAGTTCATATGAATCTCCGCTTTTAAACCTTCAGGATACTCGGTTTGGTTTCGAATATGCGGAAAACGAAAATCTGATATTTAATGAAAGACAGTTTTCGGGGAAAAATTTAATTGATGTGATTAGCTTTTATGTCTATCTTATTTTAGGTTACGATGCAGACAGTTTTCAGTCGATGGGCGGAACGCAGTGGTTTTCAAAAGCGCAACAGATTGCCCAGAATTCTCAGAACAGAAATTATGAAGGCTGGAATCAAATCAATGAGCCCAGAAGCCGTTCTATTTTAATCGGCGAGATTCTTAATCCGAATATGAGCCAATTGCGTTCAACAATCTACACCTATCACAGAGCAGGTTTAGACGGATTGTTTAATCAGGATCAAACACAGGCCAAGAAAATTATCTTTGATGCTTTGATGCAGCTTAAAACATACGAAAACTCTTTCCAGCAGAATTATTTCTTCAATCTTTTCATGGATACCAAAGCTGATGAAATATTCAATATTTTCAATTCTGGCAATAATGGAGCGGTAAACATAAGTAGTTTGAAGCAGCAGATGATTATTTTCTCGCCAAAGAACACAGAATCCAGATGGAATAAGTGGAAGTAACAGGCATAATTCTTGAATTCTGACTTCTAAATTTTATATTTGCAGTAACAAACGTAATCTGCCTCTGATCTATGCTTTCAAGAATCTACATTAAAAATTTTGCCCTTATCGATGCCCTCGAAGTATCATTAAAAAACGGTTTACAGGTAATTACCGGTGAAACAGGTGCGGGTAAATCTATTATTCTCGGTGCTCTTCGATTGATCTTGGGTGAAAGAGCAGATATAAAATCAATTTCAAAAACTGAAGAAAAAAGTATTGTTGAGACCGAATTTGAACTGAACAACCAGTTTAAAAAATTCTTTATCGAAAATGATCTCGATTACGAGCATCAGACCATTATAAGACGTGAAATCTTGCCTTCAGGGAAATCAAGAGCTTTTATTAATGATGTTCCGGTGACTTTGGATATTTTGAGAGAGCTGACTTCTCAGTTGATCGATATTCATTCTCAGTTTGAAACGTCAAATCTTTTTACTTCAGAATATCAGTTTAAAATCATCGACGGACTTTCGGATAACAAAAACCTGATTGAAAATTATCAGCACGATTTTTATGAATTTCAGTCTTTAAAAACTCAGCTTAAAAAATTTCAGACCCAACTTTCAGAAAACACTAAAGAAAGTGATTACAAGCAATTTCTTTTGAGCGAGCTGGAAGATCTGAAAATGGATGATGTAAACTATGAAGATCTACAGAATCAGCTTTCCGTACAGGAAAATGCAGGAATGATTTCTGAAAATCTGGCTCAGCTTCTGTCGAGATTTCATCAGGAAGAAATAGGAATTCTTTCCTTTTTTAATGAAGCAAAATCTAAACTTTCTAAAATCTCTGAGGTATCAACAAGCTTCGCAGAACTTAGCGAACGATTCGAAACATCATTTGTGGAAATCAAAGATATTATTTCGGAGCTGGAAGATGAAGCTGATAGAATTGAAATTAATCCTGAAACTTTAGCTCAACTATTAGAATTTAATAATAAAGTAAACAGTCTTTTCCTAAAACACAATGTTACTGATATTGAAGATTTAAAGGAAATAAGAGATCAGCTTTCGGGAGAACAAAAAGGAACAGCAGAAATTGAGGCCAATATTGCGCAAATTCTTGAAAATATTTCTAAAAAAGAAAAATCTCTGGAATCTTTAAGCCAGAAACTTTCAAAAAACAGAAAGAAAAGCATTCCTGTTTTCATTAAAAAAGCAGAAGATTTGCTTAAAAAACTTGGTTTAGAAAAAGCTAAAGTTGATATTGAAATTACTGAAGCTTCAGATTATAATCAGTTTGGTAAAGAAAATATTCAATTATTATTTCAGGCCAATTCGGGATTTCCGCTAAAGCCTATTCAAACCGCTATTTCAGGTGGTGAAAGATCTCGTGTAATGCTTGCTGTGAAAAAGATCATTGCCGAAAGCGATGAACTTCCGACTTTGATTTTAGACGAAATTGATACCGGAGTTTCAGGAAAAGTAGCCGAAGAAATTGGAAATCTGATGCGTGAAATGTCTGAAGATATGCAGCTAATCGTTATTTCTCATTTGGCACAGGTTGCCGCAAAAGGAAATGACAATTACAAAGTTGTAAAACAGGATATTAACGGTAAAACCCAATCAACCATTATCCCTCTCAACGATGAGGAAAAACTGAACGAAATTGCGCAGCTCCTATCCGGAAGTAAAATCACTGAAGCGGCATTAACGCAGGCAAAAGAACTGATCGGGTAAATCAATTCTCTCAATAAAATACAAAGACTTCTGTTTATTCAGAAGTCTTTTTTTATCTAATAAAAAGTTTAAATAATCAAAACAATTTCAGCTGCTGCTCTTTAGTCCCGGTAAAACCGTCGGTAGAAAGTTTTGGAAATTCTTTACCGTCAAAAAACTTTTTTCTTCCTATTTTGAACGTATTGTGAATCATTTCTGCAATATTTCCACTTCCTTTTTGTCTTTCAAAATACCTTTTGTCACCTAAATTTCCGCCTCGCATAGAACGGATTAAATTTAAGACCTTCTGTGCCCTATCCGGAAACTGAGCCTCAATCCACTTTACAAAAACGGGCTCTACCGTATCATTAAGCCTGACTAAGGTATAACCGAAACTTTGAGCTCCTGCATCAGAAATTGATTTTAAAATGCTCAACGGCTCATCGCTGTTCAATCCCGGAATAATCGGTGCCACCATAACATGAACGGGGATATTGTTTTCAGAAAGAACTTCGATTGCCTTCAGTTTATTGTTTGCCGTACTTGTTCTGGGTTCCATCTTCCTGCGCAAATCTTCATTGATTGTCGGGATGCTCAATGATACAGAAACTAAATTTTGCTCAGCCAGAGGTTTTAGAATATCTAAATCACGCAGAACCAAAGCATTTTTTGTCAAAACGTTTACCGGATGCCTGTAATCCAGGCAAACCTTCAACAATTGTCTGGTGATTTCAAATTGTCTTTCTGCCGGCTGATAACAATCGGTGTTTCCTGACATTAAAATCGGTTCAGGTTTATAACCTCTCTTTCTGAAAAATTTCTCCAATAATTCGGGAGCATTTTTCTTGACCATGATCTTTCTTTCAAAATCAATTCCGGCACTGTAGCCCCAGTATTCGTGGGTTGGTCTCGCAAAGCAATAAGAACATCCATGTTCACAGCCCTGATAAGGATTCATCGAGTATTCCATCGGTAAATCTTCGCTTTTAACCTGATTAACAATCGTTTTGGGAAATACTTCGGTAAAAGAAGTTTTTATGATGTCGAAATCTTCATCTTCAGGCTCAAAAGTAAATCTGTCGAAACGGTTAATTACATTTCGCTGAGCACCTTGTCCTTTTATGATATTTTCGTTCTGCATTTCTATGTAAAATTATAAAGCTTTGTTTTAAAAATAATGAGTTTTAAGACAAAAGTTTTCCACAAAAAAAATCCAACACCAAAAATTTGGATGCCGGACTTCAAAAATCTATATCTATTTATTACTTTTATTTGAATGCGTAGAACTCAATACCATGATCGTCATCATCATTTTTTCTATCAAAATGTCTATGATGATCAGAATAGTACTCGTTATATTTTTTATGTTTTTTACCTAAAATTTTCTTTACGCTTAAAAAACTTAATACCGCCAAAAGGCCAACTCCTCCCGCCAGTAAAACTCCAACTTCTTTTTTCATTTTTTTTACGATTTGTATTTTTATATCAAATAGTATACCTATTTATATTTATGTAATAAAAATTTTCGTTAAATCTACATCCATATTTTGTTAATATATACTTCATTATGGTTTAATAATTGTAGTATAAACTAAAAATATTATTATGGAAAATTCAGAAAATAACGACCAAATGACAACCCTGAGTCAGGTTATGGAAACCCTGCGAAAAAGAGGGGTTCACAAAGAATTCAGAATGAATGATGAATGTCAAATGAAGTATGATAACTCTGAAAAAAACTATACTCCAGAGGAATTATTAATCCTGAAAACATACCGTTTTGAAGGCGACAGTAATCCGGATGATAACGTTGCCTTGTATGTATTGCAAGATAATGAACAAAATTTAGGAATTATCATTGATTCTTATGGTGCAGACAGCAATTATTCAGGCGAAGAATTTGATACTTTCCTTCGTGCTATTCCGATTCAGGAAAGCGACGAATACTAAATAAAATTTATTTTAAATATTGAATCCCCCGAAATTATTCAGTTTCGGGGGATTCTTTTCTTAAATATCTTTTTAAACAGTCCTTTCTCTTCTTTTGATGTTTCAGTTTTCTTTTCCTCAGCTGGCGTATCTGTATTGGTTTTAGGTGTCGCTAATTCTTTAGAAATATCTTCCTTTGCCTGCTTCACAGAATTTTTCACATCTTTCACACTGCCTTTTACATCCTTTACGGTATTTACAGCTCCTTCAACGGTTTTTTTAGTTTTGTCTATATTGATACCGATCAATGTTTTCTTCAAACCGTCTTCAATCCCTTTCCAGAACATATTGAAAAAAGATTTTGTAGGATCTCTTTCTACTCCTTCCACGATAACAGATTCGGGAAGTTTATCAGAGTCTGTTTTGATAAAAACATTCGCAACGGCACTTAAAAAACCTTTTTTCTCTTTACTTTCTTTATCTAAAATCGAAATTTTAAGATCTTTATGCTTAAGATTAAATGCACCACCAATTCCTTTTGGGTTTCCTTTAAAATCGAACAACATTTCCTGTATCGTTCCGGTCGCCGAAACACTTAAATAAGGAACTATAAAAGAATTGAGTGCTCTCGCAGGAATATTTATCAATTTCCCGGAAATAGAAAAACGGTCACCAAGATCTGCTGTATTAAAGCCCCAATTAACAGAAAGTGGCGAAGTCTCCATAAAGTCACAATTTATTTTTATGGCAACCTGAGTAGACTTACCTTTCATTTTAGCAGAATTCAGATTTTTCACATTCATGTTAAAATTGGTAAAAATCAATTTTCCCGGCCCATCGCTTTTTGGAGTATCTTCTTCGTATTCTAAAACTGAATTTTTCAGATTGAGATTAGCAATATACATCGGCATTTTGATCGATCTCAACAGTTTAGAATACAAAGGCTTTTCTTTGGGATCATCGGCAGGAATTTTACTTCGGAAAATATTGGCATTTGCAGAATTGATAGTAACATTTGAGGCATTAATAAATTTATTTGCTGAAAAAAAGTCCCAACTTCCCTGCGCAGAAATCTGCTTCACTTTTATATCATATAAATCACTTTCTACGGGAATCATTCTGATAAACTGAGCTCGCGAAACCAATGGCGTCATTGCAAATTGATCAACTTCAATTTTATTTTTGGTTACAGCCAAAGCTCCGACATTCATTTTATAGAATTTTGTTGTATAGATGAAATTTTTGGTTGTAAGTGCATAATCTTTTATCTTCACTGCCATTCCGTTTCTGGCGGCATTTTCTACTAACTCAAGTTGGTTTACCGTCGCATTTAGTGCATTGAAAGTCAGTGGCTGTTTGTCGCTTTCATAAGTAATGTTTGAATTCTTAAGTGATATTTTCCTTACTAGAACCGGAAACTCAATTCCTTTAACAGCTGTCTTTTTCTTTGGAACAGCGTCTCCTGCAGTGATTTTACCGTTTATCCCGTCAATCAGAAGATTTTTAACATCGAGATTTAATTTTTTATCAACAAATTTAAAATCATTAATATTAAACTGAATAAGGTTGGTTTTAAAATCCATTACCATTTTTGGCGAGTTGCCAGGCTTTGCAACCAGATTTCTTATTTGTCCGCCTTTAGGATTCAAATTAAAACTTTCAACAGAAATATTTTGCTGATCATTATAGTGAATCCCTTTTCCGGCAATTTTAAAATCTTTATACAGCACCGGAATTACCTCCTGCGAGCTTTCTTTGGAAAATTCTAATTTATTGATATTGACACTTAAATCTTCAGCAAAAAACAAATCAGTATCATTGGGTTTTAACACTTGAATTTTAGCATTACTCAACTGTATATCATCTAAATTTAGCTCAAAATTTCTTTTTTTCTCTGCTTTTTTTATCGCAGAAACTCCTGTTGTATAAATTTTCACAAAAGGATTCTGAAAGGTTGCATTGGCCAGCGAAACTTTATTTTTTTTCAGAACAATATCCTTAAAATTCATTTTAGGAATACTGAATTGATACATTTGAGTTTTTTTAGGATAACTTTTCTTAAACTGCTCGAATGAAATAAGTGGTGTCAGATGAAAGTTTTCGACAGACATTTGCCCGTTCGCTGTAGTAATCTTATCAATTTTTATCGTGTAAATATCATCCGGCTGAAAGAAAAAATCTTTTCCGCGAATGCTGTAACGATCAAAAACAACAGGAAGTTTATTTTCTACAGATTCTTCTGTCATCTGTAGATTTTCCACATACAAATCAAGCTGATCAACGCCTACAAATTTCTGCTTGGTATGTTTAAAAATATTGATTGTTCCTTTATTGATTCTGATATTTTCAAAATTAACCGGATTTGGCTTTTTCCCGGTTTTTTTGTCGACAGGTTTTGCCAGAATAATATTAAGATTCGGCTTTGAAAGCAATAAATCTGAAGAACTTATAGTCTTATTAAACAACGCATCGTAAATTCCGAAACGACTGATCTTTAAAGTATCAATTGTTCCCTGAAGGCCTATAACGTTTATGTTTTGTGGATCTTTATTGTTGACCGTAATTCCGGATGCAAATATATTTCCGGTTCCAAGATCAACATCGAGCGATTTGTATGAAACTTTATAATCTGTATTTTTTTTGATGTAATTGGGCAATTGGGTTTTAAGCCATATATTAAGTCCGAAATTAGCAAGCAGTACGAGGCCGAAAATAATTCCCAGACCTATCAAAAGCTTTTTAACCCAAGGTTTTTTCATCATATAAAGTTTTAATACATACAATTAATTTTTTACAGTCAACTCAATTACATACCCTTCATGTCCTCTGACATTTATAAAATTACCTCCTTCAAAACTCAGATATTGACCTTTAATACCATTCAGTTTTGCGGTAAATTCAGGCTTTTTATCCAGCGTAAAAGATGTAATCTTTTCAGGCTTCGAAAAAGGATAATCAAACTTCCACATATCTTCACCTTCAGAATAGAATTTGTGAAAATCTTCAGGGAAATATTCTCTTATTTTGCGCTGAAAATCTGCCAAATCTATGTCATCTTCATAATCGTCCTGCAACATTTTTCTCCAGTTCGTTTTATCAGGAAGATGATCTTTCAAGGCAACTTCTATCATTCCTGCTTCGTATCGGTTTTCTGTTCTCGCGATCGGTAAAGCAAATGTTGCGCCCTGATCGATCCATCGGGTAGGAATTTGTGTATTTCTCGTCACACCCACCTTCACATCTCCTGTATATGCCAGATATACGGTATGCGGCTGCAATTGGATTTGTCTTTCTACATCTAAATCTCTTTCACCAATTCCCAAATGCGCTGTAGACAGCTCAGGACGGATAATTGTATCGCTCGCATAAGGACTTTCGAAAAAACAGCTTTTACAAAATCCCATTCTGTAAATGGTCTTATCTAATCCGCAATTGACACACTGAAAACCTGTATGTTTTATGGTTATTTCTTTTCCAAATAATTCATTCATGTGAATAAGATCTCCAGAAAGATTCAGGTAATATTGTATCGGTTGATCGTCATAGGTTGTCATTTTCAATATTTGTCCGGAAAACTGCATTTCAAAAAATTTTAATTATGATATAAATGTAAACTTTTTTAGTCATTTAAAAATAAATTCCTAACTTCACTATCACTAAAAACATAAAAAGGATGAAAAAATTCTATTCTATCTTGTCAATATTATTGACATCATTACTTGTTGCACAAACTACTATTTATTCGGAGAATTTCGGAACTCCTACCGCAACAACTTTACTGACAGCTTATTCGGAATACCAAAACAGTAGTCCGATCATGTATTCAGGAACTGCAGATGTAAGAACCTCTAGTCCATCAGTAGGCTATGCTGGAGCAAGTGGCAATGGATGTGTATTTTTAGGAGAAGTTACCACAAGCTCAGGAAACCCTTCAAAAACATTGATAATTGAAGGGATAAACACTTCCAATTATATGGGTATTTCAATGACGCTTGGTCATCAAAAGAGCACAAATGCTTCAAGTAACGAACTTACTATCGAAGTAAGTGCTAACGGAACAACCTGGACACCACTAACTTATACAAGACCTACAGGCTCCGGAACATCAAATTGGATATTGATAAGCCCTACCGGAGTAATACCCGCAACTACCAATTTGAGAATCAGATTAACCAATGTTTTAGATTCTAATGTAGGCTTTAGAATTGATGATATAAAGTTGACAGGAACTGCTGGTACTTTAGCAACTAGTGAAAACAACAAAAAAGGGTTTAATATCTATACTTCTGTAAGTAATGGTAAAATTTTTATTACTTCAAGTAAAAATTCTGATAAAAAAGTGAAAATCTTCGATCAAACAGGAAGATTACTCATTAGTAAAACAGTTAAAAGCGAAATAAACGTTTCTGAATTACCAAAAGGAATTTACATTCTAAATGTTGAGGAGAACGAAGCAGCTGTATCTAAAAAAGTACTGATCAAATAATAAAAATCATTTAAACATAAAAGAATCTCAGTGTTTTATTGAGATTCTTTTTCAGTTTATGGATATATTTGTAAAAGAAACTTAGCAAATGATTTATCTCGTAACAGGAGGAAGCGGATTTATTGGTTCTCATTTGATAGAAAAATTATTGAAAGAAGGACATTCTGTCATAAACATTGACAATTTTGATAATTTTTACGATTATAAGATAAAAATTAAAAATACTTTAGATTCTGTTGAAAAAAACATTGATTTTGAATTTTCCGAAAAAGAAAATGATATTCAAAATTTAATTTCAATTTCAAAATCAGAACATTACACTTTATATTTTCAGGATATCAGAGACCAAAAAGGTTTAGAGAAAATATTTCGCAATCATCAAATTGATTTTATCATACATCTCGCGGCTCTTGCTGGCGTAAGACCTTCTATTGAAAGACCTTTAGAATATGAAGAAGTGAATGTTCGCGGTACGATGAATCTTTGGGAACTGTGTAATCAATTCGGGATAAAAAAATTCATCTGCGCCTCATCATCAAGCGTATATGGCAACAATGAGAAAATTCCTTTTTCTGAAACCGATAATGTAGATCAGCCTATTTCACCATATGCAGCAACAAAAAAAAGTGGGGAGGTTTTAGGTCACGTTTATCACAGTTTATATGGCATAGACATGATTCAGCTTAGGTTTTTCACGGTTTACGGACCAAGACAACGACCTGATTTAGCCATTCATAAGTTTACAAGACTCATTTCAGAAAACAAAGAAATCCCTTTCTACGGCGACGGAAACACAGCAAGAGATTATACTTACATAGACGACATCATTGACGGAATACTAAAATCAATAGATTATCTTGAGAAAAATTCCGACATCTATGAAATTATTAATTTAGGCGAAAATGAAGTAGTCACTTTAACTGAAATGCTGTCAGAAATTGAAAAAAATCTTAATAAAACTGCCATCAGAAAAATACTGCCACTTCAGCCGGGTGACGTACAGAAAACCAGCGCTGACATTACAAAAGCACAAAATTTAATAGGTTACAAACCAGTCACAAACTTCCAAAATGGCACAAAAAAATTTGTGGAATGGTTTTTGAGAAAATGACATCAATCTACTGCGCCTGCACACTTACATGCATCTGCAGTGAAATATAGACAAAGTTTAACAAAAAGAATTGAAAATCAATTCATAAAAAAAGTTTATAATATAACCTATTTTTATACTTTTGCAAAAAATAATAAATTATGTACTGGACATTAGAATTAGCTTCATATCTAAGCGACGCACCTTGGCCGATGACAAAAGCAGAACTTATCGACTATGCAATCAGAACTGGTGCACCAATGGAAGTGGTAGAAAACCTTCAGGCAATTGAAGACGAAGGAGAAATTTACGATGCTATCGACGAAATTTGGAGCGATTATCCAACAGATGAAGATTATCTTTGGAACGAAGACGAATATTAATGAAAAGCATTAAGCTTTAGGTGGTATACTTAAAGCTTTTTTAAATATATAATACACACCAAAGCGTGTAATTTTAATATGCTTAAAGCAATAAGCTTTGAGCTTAAATCAAATTCTATGAGTTTTTTAAATAAAGTTCTTAAAGGGTTTTTGGGAGACAAAAAAGCGCAGGACCTAAAGGAAGTAAAAAAAGTTGTAACAAAAATCAAAGCTGTTGAGCCAGGTATCGGAGAATTATCTGATGATGGTTTAAGAGAGAAAACCGCCGAATTTAAATCTAAAATAAAAGAAGCGACCAGCAGTATCACAGCGCAGATAGAACAAATTAAAGAGCAGATAAAAAACTCTACCAATGTTGATGAGAAAGAAGCGCTGTTTTCTAAAATAGAAGCTTTGAAAAAAGATTCTTACGAAATTGAAGAAAAAGTTCTTTTACAGATTCTTCCGGAAGCCTTTGCCTTGATCAAAGAAACATCAAGAAGATGGGCACAAAACGGGGAAATTCGTACTACAGCAACAGAGTGGGATAAACAATTGGCCGCTGCCGGAAAAGATTTCATTGAAATCCAAGGAGATCAGGCAGTTTGGAAAAACTCATGGAACGCAGCCGGAACACCAGTAGTTTGGGATATGGTGCATTATGATACGCAGTTTATTGGTGGTGTAATTCTTCACAGCGGAAAAATCGCTGAGATGGCAACCGGTGAAGGTAAAACGTTGGTAGGAACACTTCCTATTTACTTAAATGCACTTCCCGAAAGAGGAGTTCACGTAGTAACGGTGAATGACTATCTTGCAAAAAGAGACTCCGCTTGGATGGGACCATTGTACCAATTCCACGGAATGTCTATCGACTGTATCGATAATCACCAACCCAATTCTGACGGAAGAAGAAAAGCATACAACTCAGATATTACGTACGGAACCAACAACGAATTTGGTTTCGATTACCTGAGAGATAACATGGTGACTTCACCTACAGAATTGGTACAGAGAGAACTAAACTTTGCCATCGTGGATGAGGTTGACTCTGTATTAGTTGATGATGCGAGAACACCATTGATCATTTCTGGTCCGGTTCCTCAAGGAGACAGACAAGAATTTGATCTTTTAAAACCTTCAATCGACAGAATCGTTGAAGTACAGAAAAAAACTGTTTCTGGTATTTTTAATGAGGCTAAAAAATTAATCGCAGCAGGAAATACTAAAGAAGGAGGATTCAAATTACTTCAGGCTTACAGAGGTCTTCCTAAAAACAGACAATTAATCAAATTTTTATCGGAAAGCGGAAACCGTGCATTGCTTCAAAAAACTGAAGCGCAATACATGGCTGATAACAACCGTGACATGCCGATTGTAGATAAAGATCTATACTTTGTAATCGAAGAAAAAAACAATCAGGTTGACTTGACAGACAAAGGTGTTGAGTACATGTCTCAAGGAAATTCGGATAATAACTTTTTCGTTCTTCCGGATATCGGAACTGAAATCGCAGAAGTAGAAGCTAAAAATTTATCTAAAGAAGAAGAATTTGAAGCTAAAGAAAAACTTTTCGCAGAATTTGCCGAAAAATCAGAGCGTGTTCACACCATGAGCCAATTATTAAAAGCGTATACATTATTCGAAAAAGATGATGAATATGTGGTAATTGACGGTGAAGTGAAGATCGTTGACGAGCAGACTGGCCGTATTATGGAAGGTCGTCGTTATTCAGACGGTTTACACCAGGCGATTGAAGCTAAAGAAAGCGTAAAAATCGAAGCAGCTACCCAAACTTTTGCTACGGTTACCCTTCAGAACTATTTCCGTATGTACAACAAACTTGCGGGGATGACAGGTACAGCAGAAACTGAAGCAGGAGAACTTTGGCAGATCTATAAATTAGATGTGGTGGTAATTCCTACCAACCGTCCGATCCAGAGAAACGACAAACAAGATTTGGTTTTCAAAACCAACAGAGAAAAATATAACGCAGTAATTGAAGAAATTGAAAATCTAACCTCAGCCGGAAGACCTGTATTGGTAGGTACAACTTCTGTTGAGATTTCACAATTACTTTCTAAAGCACTTCAGCTAAGAAAAATTCAGCATCAGGTGTTGAATGCAAAATTGCACAAAAAAGAAGCAGAAATCGTTGCCGGAGCGGGTCAACCAGGAGTTGTAACTATTGCAACCAATATGGCAGGTCGTGGTACCGATATTAAGCTTTCTAAAGAAGTAAAAGAAGCAGGTGGTTTAGCAATTATCGGAACAGAAAGACACGATTCAAGACGTGTTGACAGACAGTTGAGAGGTAGAGCGGGACGTCAGGGAGATCCTGGAAGTTCGCAGTTCTATGTTTCTCTGGAAGACAACTTGATGCGTTTATTCGGTTCTGAAAGAATTGCAAAAATGATGGATAGAATGGGCCACAAAGAAGGTGAAGTAATTCAGCATTCTATGATCAGTAAATCTATCGAAAGAGCTCAGAAAAAAGTAGAGGAAAATAACTTCGGAACAAGAAAGAGACTTTTGGAATACGATGACGTAATGAATAAACAGCGTGACGTAATCTACAAAAGAAGAAAGAATGCTTTGTTCGGAGATCACCTGAAGTATGATATTACGAATATGATCTTTGATGTTTCAAACTCTATTGTAACCAAAGGCAAAGCTTCTGGAAACTACAAAGATTTTGAATTTGAGGTGATCAAAAACTTCACGATGGAATCTCCGGTTTCTGAAAATGATTTTAAATCAAAACAAGTTCCCGAACTTACCAATATTCTATTCAAAGCAGCTCAGGACGATTATAATATGAAGCTGAATCTGCTGAAAGAAAAATCGTTCCCGATTATTGAGAATGTATATCAGAACCAAGGTTCTATGTTCAAAATGATTCAGGTTCCTTTCTCTGATGGTGTGAAAACTTTAACCATTGTTACAGATCTAAAAGAAGCTTATGATTCACAATGTGACAGCTTAATTAATGATTTTGAAAAGAATATCACTTTATCAATCATTGATGAAAACTGGAAACTTCACCTTCGTGAAATGGATGATTTGAGAAGATCTTCTCAAGGAGCTGTTTACGAACAAAAAGATCCTTTGGTGATTTACAAGCAAGAATCTTTCCACCTTTTCAGTGAAATGGTAGACAAGATGAACAAAGAAATTATTTCATTCTTATACAGAGGAGAAATTCCCGCATAAGAGATAAATTATAGATTTTATAAAAACCCGCCTCATTTGAGGCGGGTTTTTGTTATTTACAGAATAATACTTATTAAATAAATATGACAAATATCAATTAGCTATTTTATTTAGAATAATTAAAAACTATATATTTGCAAAAAATTAGGTATTACATGAATAAATTATTGATCTCTGCTTCGTTGTTAGCAACAGCATTTGCTTTTGCACAAGAAAACGATACTGTTAAAACTGATAAAATTGACGAAGTTGTTGTACAAGGTTATATTACGCGAGATAGAGAGTCGGTAAACAAAATGCCTCTAAAGGAAATCGAAAACCCTCAGGTTTATAATATTGTTAACAAGAATGTAATCAAAGAGCAAGTTGTCACAAGCTTTAATGATGCTTTGAAAAACGTTACAGGGATTGCCAGATTATGGGAATCTACAGGAAGAGGAAATGATGGTGGTGAATATTATACCATGCGAGGTTTTTCTTTACAGCCAAGTTTGACAAACGGAATGCCTTCCCTTACCAACGGAACTTTAGACCTTGCAGGAGTTGAAACCATTGAAGCCATTAAAGGGCCATCTGGTACATTGTACGGAGGAAGTGTAATTTCTTATGGCGGTTTGATTAATGTAATTACTAAAAAGCCGTATCACCATTTTGGAGGTGAAGTAAACTATATTAACGGAAGTTACGGCCTGAACAGGCTGAGTGCCGATATAAATACTCCGCTAAGCAAAAACTTATTTGCGAGAGTAAATGCCGCTTATCAAAAACAGAATACTTTTCAGGACGCAGGTTTTAGCGAATCTTTTTACGTTGCACCTTCTCTAAAATTTATCGCTAACGACAGACTTACCTTTTTTGTAAATACCGAAATCAAAAAAAGCGAGTCTGCAAATGCGCCAATGATCTTCTTAAACAGAAATCTTCCACTTACCTATTATTCAATTGGTGTTTTCAAAGACAATTATAAAAAGTCTTATACCAGTGATGACTTAACCATTAATAATACAACTTTCAATTTTCAAGCTTCAGCGAATTACCAAATTTCTGATAATTGGACTTCAAAAACAATTTTTTCTAGAAGCAACACCAAAACAGATGGTTACTATCAATATTTATATGATCAGTCAAACGGAAAAGATTTCACAAGATACATTGCTGATGTAGGCGGTGAAACCAATACTACAGGTATTCAACAAAATTTTGTTGGTAATTTTAATTTTGGAAGCGTTAAAAATAAATTATTAGTTGGTTTAGATTATTTCCAAAGAGATTTCATTCAGGGAGGAACAGGCTGGATTGGTTACGGAGTTGTAGACATTGTTAATCAAAGTGATACAAAAGCAGATGTATTAACAAAGTCTTCAGTTGATTTTGCGTTACAGGGAGCTGGTCAGGAAATAGGTCATGCACAGGCAAAAATTTACAGTGCTTATATCTCTGATGTTGTGAACATTTTACCCAACCTATCAGCAATGTTAAGTTTAAGAATGGATCATTTTACAGGTAAAGCAACTGCTTATGCTACTGACGATTCTAAAAACCAAACAACATTCTCACCAAAACTAGGTTTGGTCTACCAACCTATTCCTGATAAAGTATCCATTTTCGGTAATTATATGAATGGTTTCAAAAATGTTGATCCTTCTACTGTACAGATCACTGATGATCTTGGAAATGTTTTGAGCAACGAACTTCGTTATTTTGATCCTGAACACGCCAACCAATGGGAAGTTGGAACAAAAGCCAATCTAGCAGGTGACAAATTCTCAATTACAGCAAGTTATTACAGCATTAATGTTAAAAATAAAGTAATGGGTAACGGAACTAATATTACTCAAGGAGGAGAAGTTGACAGTAAAGGTTTCGAAGTAAGTGTTTTGGGTAGCCCAATTCCCGGTATGAATATTATTGCAGGATATAGCTACAACGACAGTAACGTTGTAAAAGGTGACGAAGGTTATCCTGGTCACAGAACGGAAGATTCAGGACCTAAAAACCTAATCAATTTCTGGGGAACATATAAAATACAGGAAGGCTCTCTGAAAAACTTTGGAATTGGCTTCGGAGGTAACTCAGCAAGTAGATTTTACACCCTTAATAGAGGTAATATTGGCGCATTTCCACTTCCTAGCTACATCATTATGAATTCATCTCTCTCTTACACAGAAGACAGATACAGCATCATTCTTAAGCTAGATAACATTGCTAACAAAAAATACTTCTCTGGATGGTCTACAGTGACACCTCAGAGACTGAGAACTTTATCTCTAAGTTTAAATTACAAGTTCTAAAATTTAAAAACTATATTCTCTATTCCTGAAAGTTTTTTCGGGAATAGTTTTTTAATAGATAAATGAAAAAAAAACATCATCATAAAAAGAAACCGAGTGTCTATAAAAAATGGGCAGGCAAACTGCATTTATGGTTTGGCTTATCCGTGGGGCTCATTATCTTCATAGTTTCTTTATCGGGAACGATGTATGTTTTCAAAGACGAAATTCAGAATCAGCTAAGGAAAGATGTTCTGTTTGTAAAAACTGAAACTGCTACAAAACAGCCTTTGTCTGTCGAAGTTTTAAAGGAAAAAATTACTTTAGAGCTCAATGAGAAATATCCTGTAAGTTCGGTTGAGATCCCTTTAGATAAAAGCAAATCTTACAAGTTTATTTTTTATGAAAAAGACAAAAAAGCGTGGAATTATTTTGATGAAGTAAAAATCAACAAACTTATTTATGTCAATCAGTACAATGGTAATATTTTAGGAATTTATAACGAAAAGTATGACCTCTTCCCTATTCTGAAATCCATCCACTGGAGTTTACTCTTAAAAGCTGATTGGGGAAAATATGTGGTCGGTATTCCTGTAGTTTTATTTGTCATCATGCTGATTACAGGAATTATTCTTTGGTGGCCAAAAAATAAAAATGCGAGAAAAAGCAGACTTTCATTTGATTGGAAAAACGTAAAAACCTGGAAACGTAAAAACTACGACTTACACAATATTTTAGGATTTTACGCTTCGTTTATTGCTTTATTAATGAGTCTTTCGGGGTTATATTTTGCTTATCCCTGGGTGAAAAATGCATTTAATTTTGCATTATCCGGTACATTAGAACTACCAAAAGAAAAGACAATTAAATCACCGGACTCACTTTTAGCAAAAAACAACTCGGTTTTTGATCTTACCATTCCTCAGACTCAAAAATTATATTTTGAATCTTCAAGCTTTAGAATTCCATTAAACGGGAAAAATAAAAAAGGAAAAGAATTAGAAAACATCCCAGTTACCGTGTATGGTAAAGACGGCAGATACAGTGAAAGAAATCTACTCTTCTACGATAAATATTCGGGGAAACTATTATTAAATAAACCTCATCAGAAATTAACGAACGCTGAAAAATATGCCAATGCCAATTATGACGTTCATGTTGGGTCATATTTCGGCATCTTCGGTAAAATCCTATGGTTTGCCGCAGGATTGGTATGTACCTCATTACCGGTAACCGGGTTTTTGGTATGGTGGGGAAAACGTAAAAAACAAGGAAAGAAAACAATATGAAAAAGGCTATTTTATCAGTCGCTTGTCTTGGCACAATCACAGTTTTTGCACAAGAAACAGACAGTTTGAAAGTAAAAAATGTAGATGAAGTAGTGCTTACAGCTTCCAGAAAAAAAGAAAGCATCAAAGAAATACCAAGTTCTATTACCATCGTTAGCGAAAAACAAATTCAAGCGCAACTGACAGTCAATTCAGATATTTCTAATATACTGCAATATACCGTACCGAGTTTAGGGCCTAGTTCAGGGCAGACTTCCAATTCCGGACAAACCTTAAGAGGTCGCCAGGTTTTGGTACTTATTGATGGAATTCCGCAATCTACTCCGCTACGTAATGGTGCTAGGGACATTAAATCTATTGATCCTTCGGCTATTGAGAGAATTGAAGTGATAAAAGGAGCCTCGTCTATCTACGGAAACGGCGCAGATGGTGGTATCATCAACTATATTACGAAAAGAAACAAAACAGATAAAAAAATATCGGGTATTTCTCAGATCGGTATTACCGGACAACCTTATGGCGGGACTTTAGGGTTCAGAGCAAGTCAGCTTTTATCTGGTAAAATAAAAAAATTAGATTATGTCTTGTCTTTGGCTTATGAAAGAACCGGTGATGCAAAAGATGGTGATGGTGTATTTCTGAGCCCTACTTACAGTACAGCACAAATGAACAGCTACAACGGATTACTGAAGTTGGGTTATGATATTAATGATGACCAGAGAATCGAAGTTTCTTATATGGGATACGCATCAAAATCTGATTTAAATTTAGGTATAAAAACCGGAAAATACGGTGTTACTCCAACTATTGGTGAAGGTGAAGGTAAAAGTTTGGAAACCACTCCACAAGGAACTCCACGTAACCATAATTACAGAATAAACTACGACAACAAAAATCTTTTCTGGGGCTCTACAGCTCTTAATGTCAATGCCTATATGCAGGATTTCAGGACAGTGTATGGATACAGCGACACGTTTTTTGGAGGCGGACAGTCGAATATTATTTCTAAAAAAATGGGAGCCAGAATCAATTTTGACACCCAACTTTGGTCTGGAAACAATTCTCAGGCAGAAGTTATTTATGGTCTTGATCTCCTCAACGATAAGACCGTACAGAAGCTTGAAGACGGACGTTACTGGACTCCGGATATGGATATGACCAATACCGCTCCTTTCCTTTTACTGAAAATCGACTTATTGAAAAAATTAACGATAAAGGGAGGATTACGATACGAAAATATGACCGTAAATGTGGGTGATTTCAACACGCTTTCTTCTGTAAAGAGCGACGGAACATTCACCAAAAGTATCTTTGTAACCGGAGGCGAGTTAAAATACAATGCCTTGGTAGGGAATATTGGCCTTCGTTATAATATCAATAATCAGATCAATCTTTTCGGGAGCTTTTCACAGTCTTATTCTATCAACGAGATCGGAAGAATTTTACGAACTTCTATACAAAGTACCATTGCCCAAATAGAAGCCAAGCCAATTATTGTAAACAATTATGAATTGGGTGCAACGGGACAGATTTCTAATTGGTTAAACTATGAAATAACGTCTTATGTAAGCACCTCAAAACTGGGAGCATCTTTTGTTCAAGGTCCAGACCGGTCATTTACCATTCAAAGATCCCCGGAAGTTGTGTACGGAGTTGAAGGTTTCCTGCACTTCACACCAGCAAAATGGATTAATTTCGGTGGAAGTTACAGCTGGCTGGAAGGTATTACTTCACTTAAAGATGATGGTGATTACTCGGCAAAAGTAAACAACAGCAGAATCGCTGCACCAAAAGTTTTAGCATACGTTCAGGTAAAGCCTACCGAAGCATTTTCTGTAGGCCTTGATATGCTTCATTCTTTCGAGCAAAACAGATTTAGCCCTAATGCTAGCACAGGTTTGTATGCTTATGGTGAAGGAAAAGTCCCTGAATACACGATTTTCAATTTTAAAACAAACTATGAAATCAACCAAAACTGGAAACTTTCTTTAGGGATAGAAAACCTCTTCAACACTACTTATCAGCCTGCCATTGCATGGTGGAATGCCCGAGATTCTGAATTTGTAAACGCTTTGGGTATGAGAGGAACCTTTATGATTGAATACAGATTTTAATTAATCTAAATAAAAACTTGTTTTATATTTGCACATTGCAATTTCTATGAAGAAAAAACACCACCATAAAAAGAAGCCCAGTATCTTCAAAAAATGGACAGGCAAACTGCATCTGTGGTTTGGTCTTTCCATCGGTTTGATCATTTTTATTGTTTCAATTACCGGAACTTTATTTGTATTCAAAGATGAGGTTGAGAATTTTACCCGTAAAGATGTTATTTATCACAATGAACAAAATATTGCGCAAAAACAGATTTTGCCGATCCGGGTTTTAGAAAAAGCTGTCGATGCTCAGCTTAAGGAAAAATATAAGATCCATTGGGTAAATGTTCCTATCGACAAGAAAATGTCTTATCAGTTTTATTGGTACGAGCACAATACCGCAGCCTGGAATTATTTTGACGAGTTTCCTATCTACAAAGTTGCTTATGTAAATCCTTATACAGGAAAAGTAGTGAGAACTTATGATGAGAAAAACGGTTTTTTCAGCATTGTAAAATCTATTCACTGGAGCTTTTTATTAAAACAGGACTGGGGAAAATATGTGGTAGGAATTCCGGTAATTATCTTCGTCATTATGCTGATTTCCGGAATTATTTTGTGGTGGCCAAAGAATAAATCTGCCCGAAAACAACGCTTTTCTTTCAAATGGAAAAATATCAAAAACTGGAAAAGAAAGAATTACGACCTGCATAATATTTTAGGATTTTATTCTTCTATTTTTGCTTTAATCTTTTCAATTACAGGTTTATTTTATGCCTTCTTTATCGTACAGGCAATGATCTATTTTGTTTTTTCCGGAGGAAATACGGTATACCCCGATTTTTCGCACATTACCACCAAAGCGCCGATAGAGCAAAGAAATGAAACCACATTAGATAAAGTCATTCACACGGTTCAGGCAAAATATCCGAACTCTTTTGGGTTTGCAATTGACCTTGGACATCCGCACATGGATGATCACGAGCATCCCAATTTCTCAGTTTTCGTAAAACATCTTTCTTACTCTTATCACAAAAACAGCAGTTTGATTTTTGATGAAAATTCGGGTGAGCTTTTGCACACTTATAATCATGAAGATAAGAACTTTGGCGAAAAAACGGTGGCTGCTAATTATGATATTCACGTAGGATCTATTTTGGGATTACCCACAAAAATCATTGCATTTATTGTAAGCTTAATTTGTGCTTCACTTCCCGTAACGGGGTTTTTAATATGGTGGGGAAGAAGAAAAAAGACTAAAAAAGCAGTCTGATTTTTCAAATAAGTCGGGTTTAATAACTATTAATACAATCTTTTTTATAAATTTATTGCCTCGAAATTATACAATAAGAAAATGTCAGTAGTAGATTTGTCAAAACAGGTTGCATTAGGTATCGATATCGGTGGGACCAATACAAAATTTGGTCTCGTCAATCACAGAGGAGAAATCTTGATTAAAGGTTCTTTGCCGACCGACCAATACAGCACACCTGAAGCATTTGTTGATGCTCTTCATGAGCAGATTCAACCGATGATCGATGAGCATTGCGAAGGAAAAAAGATTGAAGGTATAGGTGTAGGTGCTCCCAATGCAAACTACTATAGAGGAACTATAGAATTGGCTCCCAATCTTCCCTGGAAAGGAGTAATCAACTTCGCCGACTTAATGACTGCGAAATTCAACAGTCCCTGCAAAATGACCAATGATGCCAACGCTGCGGCTTTAGGAGAAATGATGTATGGTGCAGCAAGAGGTATGAAAGATTTTATCATGATTACTTTGGGAACAGGTGTAGGAAGCGGAATTGTTTCCAGTGGACATCTAATTTACGGTCATGATGGTTTTGCCGGAGAATTGGGTCACACTATTGTAAAACCAGGTGGCAGAAAACATTGGAGTACAGGTTCTGAAGGAAGTTTAGAAGCTTATGCGTCAGCCACAGGAATTGCCATTACCGCAAAAAAAATGAGAGCAGAGTTCCCGGATTCTATGCTTAATCAATATCCGGAAGAAGCGATCAATTCTAAAACAGTGCACGAATGTGCATTAAAAGAAGATCCTGTAGCAGTTGAGGTTTTCAGATATACAGGTCAGAAATTGGGTGAAGCTTTAGCCAATTTTGTTATGTTTTCTTCTCCTGAAGCTATTTTATTATTCGGAGGAGTGATCAAAGCGGGCGATTTTATTTTGAAACCAGCTAAACTTCACATGGAAAGAAACCTCCTTCCTATTTTCAGAAATAAAGTAAGATTGGTTTTCAGTGAACTGGATGAAGCAGATGCAGCTATTCTTGGAGCAAGTGCTTTAGTTTGGGAAAAATAATCTGAATTAAATTTAAAATATTAAGCATCCTTTTTAGGGTGCTTTTTTTGTTTTAGGTTACACAGATTTTTTAAATTATTCTGAAAAATATTTTTTGCCACTAATGCACGAATCTTTTTCGACATCTATTTAAAATATTCGTGCATTCGTGGCCAATAAATTTGTCGGTTTTTCATGGCTCATTTAAGTGTGCAAATTTCTTTCTTTTGATTTGTGAAATCTATTGTGATCATTTATTCTAAAAGCATAAAACCTTATTTAAATGAAAAAGTTTTTCATAATTTTGATTCCGCTTTTCAGACTTATTAAAGTTAAGAAGAGAATATTTAAATAAAACAATCAACTTAAAATGAATAAAAATAATTTTCAGCAGATCACTTTTGGTGGCGGATGTTTTTGGTGTGTAGAAAGCTGTTTTAATATATTGAAAGGAGTAGAATCTGCTATTTCCGGATATTCCGGAGGTCATAAAGATAATCCGACATATGAAGAGGTTTGCACAGGCGAAACCGGTCACGCCGAAGTGGTACAGATTACGTATGATCCTGCAATTATTTCTTATGAACAATTAATGGATGTCTTTTTCTTCCTTCACGACCCAACTCAATTGAACAGACAGGGTAATGACATCGGAACTCAATACCGTTCTGTAATTTATTATAAAGACGATGCTGAAAAGGCAAAAGCCGAAGAAGCCATCAAAACTTCTCAGGAATCTAGAAGATGGTCCGGAACTTATGTGACAGAATTAACACCTTTTGAAAAATTCTGGCCAGCCGAACAATACCATCAGGGATATTATAACGAAAACCCTACACAGCCTTACTGCAGCGCAGTTGTAGGACCAAAAATTCAGAAATTTAAAAAACATTTCGGAGAATTGGGGATGCTGGAAGCAGATTCAGAATAAAAAACAAGAGCGGAGATTTTTCTTCGCTTTTTTTATTGTCTACCATACGTTTCAATAATATACTCTGTCGCTTTTCTTAATTCTTTTCCATTTTCTGGATCTATCCCATCTGAAGTAAAAAATTCTACATTTCCTTTATGCTTAGAATACCAAACTTTTCCATATGCATTATCTACCGTCAAAGTATCTTTTCTGGTAATTCTTTGGAAATAGGCTACAAGAATCTCATCAATCGGCTTCAATTCTATCTTTGGATTTTTATCATCACAGTAAGCCAATTTATACTCTTTATCATCCCAATACATACAGTTTTGTTGCTTTACAGATATAGTTGGTGCCTGTTGAGACACCTTACTTTCCATTGTAACCGGAATATGAGCAATTCCTAAAACCTGAGCATTTTCGATTTCCAAATTTTTAGTTAGACTTTCTTTGGAAATAGTTGGTGTCTGATTATTTACAATTTTATTCCCTGCCAAGAAACCACCTACTAAAAGCACACCCAAAATCCCTAAATTGCTTTGTTTGGTAAGAAATTCTGGCATCTTAATGATTGGTTTATTGATAACAGTTATCACCAAATTAGATAATGCCTGATTTACTTTGTATTCAAAACTTTTCCAGCCAGAGCAATAATCATTAAAGCTTTCAAACCCTAAATATCTACTTAAATCATCTAATATTAAAGATTTTATAGGATAATCACCTTCTTCTTTAACAATTGCTTTATAATAGTTTTCAAATGTTTTATAGCTTAAAGTAATCTTATATTCATCACGTAGCACTATTTCAAGATTCTTTAAAATCCCACTAAAAGATGTTTCAGGAGTTTCATTGGAAGCTTTATCAAAAACATCCTCCAATAATTTTTTTCTCTCAGGTAAAAATTTGGACATACTCATGGATTATTATTGCGAAAATTAAGAAATTTCAAATCAAATACCTTACGGTTTTCCGTAAGCTCTTTCTGGAAAAACTTTCCAAATTCTTTCCAAAAACTTTCTAACCTCTCCGTTCATTTCCGTTGCATCTTTGCATCAGAGATTAGTGAAAAACAAACAATTACAAAAACAAATTTACAAAACTGATCTCTAATATCACCTGATAAAACGGAAGAAAACTCCGGGTTGGGAAGCAGATGTTTCTCTTCCGTTTTTGAAGGTTCACTTCCCAAAAATTTAGAAGCGCTTCAAAATTTTACGTGTACAGCTCGAGATCAAAAAATCTGCGAGAGGAAGAAAAATGATTTCAACTTCAAAAATTTAACGGAAATGATTCAATTAATATTAATGCTATTAGGTTTAGCATTCGGAAATAATAATGCAAATACAACAAACTGTAATAATAACAATCAAGATCCTATAACGGTACAGAACTCCGGAGGAGGAGCTGGTTTAGATCCGGGGACGGGAACGGATCCAGGAGATACAGGAGGAGACACAATACCATTACCTCCAAAAAAATAATTTTAAGAGAGAGAAGTTAAAAAGCTTCTCTCTTTTTTATTTATCCCAAAACTTCTAATTAGAAAAATAGTTTTTATACTTTTATAAAAACTTATTATCGTGAAATTTAAATTACTATTTTTTTCATTATTACTAGTCATCGCAATTGTTGCCTGTTCTGAACATAATAATGTGAATAATGAGATAACAAATCCTGCTTATGATAAAGCCTTTAAATTTGATTCTTTAAATATTTCTGACAGCGCATATATTTATTATAGCAAAGCTTTAGATGCTTTCAAAAAAAATAAAAATAATTTCGGCCAAGCAAAGTGTCTTCTGAATATGTCTAAAATATTAACTACAAAAGGAAATTATTTTAAAGGACAAGATTTTTCACTTAGCGCAAAACAACTCTTCAACATCAACGACAAAGATCAATACTATCATATAACCGATAATTTTAATAATCTGGGTATGATAAGTAATAATCTAAAGAGATACGAAGAATCAAAAGATTATTATTTGTCGGCGGTAAAATATGCTGAAGATGAAAGTACAAAAATTTCAATTTTGGCAAACATTGCAAATATTTACAAAGAAGAAAAAAGATATCCTCAAGCTATAAAAATTTTTGATAGTATTTTACCAAAGGCAGAGAAAATAGAAGGAATAGGATTTCCAAGAATTCTTTCTAATCTAGCGTATACAAAATGGCTAAATGATTCTAAGTACAATCCAGAACCACTTATCTTAAAAGCATTAAAAATACAGTCGGAAATTGATGATAAGATGGGACAAAATGCAAATTATTCCCGTTTATCTAATTACTTTAAAAATAAAGATATATCAAAGTCTTTATTCTACGCAGAATTGATGCAGAAAGTGGCAAAAGAGGTAAAAAGCAGTGACGACCAACTAGAAGCTCTACAAAAAATATCAAACCTTGAATCTGGTAATTTTCAAAATAATTTCAATAAGTACGTTTCTCTCAGAGATAGTATACAAACAGCTCGCTATATTGACAATAATAAATTCGCAACCATTGTGTACGGTGTGGAAGAAAACAAATTAGAAATTGCACAGAACGAAAATAGAATACTGAAACAGAATATTGGCATTATTTCATTAATCATCGTCTTAGTCACAGGTTTCTTCTGGAACGAAAAAAGGAAGAAAAACATCAGACGCGAAAAAGAACAAGAAAAACAAATTGAAGTAAAAAACACCGAACTAAAATATTCCAAAAAAGTACACGACGTTGTTGCCAACGGGATTTATCAGGTGATGACAAAAATTGAAAATCAAGGCAGCTTCAATAAAGAACAGGCACTTGATGAATTGGAATTTGTCTATGAAAAATCCAGAGATATCTCCTACGAAAACCCGGATACTCAAGATGAAAAGTTCAATGAAAAAATTTCAAAGCTTGTAGCTTCTTTTAAAAATGATGAGATCAAAACATTTACCGTCGGAAACCAGGAAGAAACGTGGGAAAAAGTTACAAAATCGACTCAAACAGAGATTTACCAGATTATTCGTGAGCTTTTGGTAAACATGAAAAAGCATAGTGAGGCAAACAATGTTGTTTTTAAGTTTGAAAAAATAAACAACCTCATCAACATTCACTATACTGATAACGGAATTGGAATTTCTGATGATTTAATTTTTAAAAACGGATTATCGAATACGGTTTCCCGTATAGAAAACATCAACGGAAAAATTACTTTTGAAACCAAAACCGAAAAAGGACTGAAAATCAATATTTCATTTCCTGTTTCTTAAAAAGATAACAATGTTTAAAAAAATTTTAATTTCCGAAGATCACGAAAGTATCAATATTTCAGTACAGAAAACTTTAGAAGATCTCAAATTTGATAATTTTGAGTATGTATATTATTGTGATGATGCATTATCAAAAGCTCAGAAAGCAATTCGTGAAAAGAAACCTTATGATTTGCTCATCACCGATCTTTATTACGAAGAAGATCATCATCCTCAAAAATTAAAAGACGGCCGGGAATTGATTTCGGCAGTCCGACAAGAACAGCCAGATTTAAAAATTATCGTTTTTTCGGCCGAACATAAATCCGGAATAATCGATTCTCTTTTTAATGATTACGGAATCAACGGCTATGTACGGAAAGCAAGACACGATTCTAAAGAATTAAAAAAAGCAATTGCATTAGTTTATAACAATGAAAATTATCTTTCGCTTGATCTTAAACAGGAGGTAAAAAAACTGAATAATTATGAGTTTACATCGTATGATATTACACTAGTCTCGTTACTTTCTCAAGGGGTTTTACAAAAGAATATTCCGGTATTTCTACAAAACAACAATATAAAACCCAACAGTTTGAGCAGTATTGAAAAGAAACTCAATACGCTGAAAGAAGAGTTGGGAATAAGCAACAACGAACAATTGGTTGCATTCTGCAAAGACTTAGGAATTATATAATTCATTTTAAATAACCATTCGAAACCTTTCAAATTATTGAAAGGTTTTTTTGTTTTACGGTTTTCCGTAAGGATTGGTTTTGAAAGGGTTATACTTTTGAAGTATTAAACAAAAACAATCATGGGAAAATTTACCATCAGCAAAAGAAAAAATGATGAATATCAATTTAATCTGAAAGCCGGGAACGGAGAAATCATTTTAACCAGCGAAGGTTACACGACAAAAGCAAATTGCCATAAAGGAATCGAATCTGTAAGAATCAATTCACAGGATTCTTCAAGATACGACAGAAGAGTTGCTGTAAACGAAAAAGATTATTTTGTATTGAAAGCAAGAAACGGTGAAATCATTGGAAAAAGTCAGTATTACAGTTCAAAATCTAGCATGGAAATCGGAATTGATTCTGTAAAAACCAATGCACCAACTGCCGAAATCGTTGATGAAACTCTTTAAAAAATACCATTATGGATCTTAAAATTAAACTTGAGCAATTACATCAAAAAGTAGTTGGGTTAAAAGAGCAGATCACTACAGAAGAAGCCACCAAAAATGCTTTTGTAATGCCTTTTATACAAATTTTGGGTTATGATATTTTCAATCCTACAGAAGTCGTTCCGGAGCATGTTTGCGATATTGGAACCAAGAAAGGTGAAAAAGTAGATTACGTCATTAAAAATAATGACGAGCCCATTTTCATTATCGAATGCAAACACTGGAAAGAAAGCGCCGATGCGCACAACTCTCAGCTTCACAGATATTATCATGTTTCAAAAACAAGATTCGGAGTCTTAACCAACGGAATTGTCTACAACTTCTACACAGATCTTGAGAAACCCAATATCATGGATGAAAAGCCTTTTTTTACCATCAATATTGAAGATATAAAAGAAAGTTCGATTAAAATTCTGGAAAGTTTCACCAAAAAAGATTACAATCTTGAAAGTATTCTGGATTCTGCAGAAGCCTTAAAATACATCAAAGCTATCAGAAAAGAGTTTGAAAAAGAAATTGAAAACCCTTCTGATGAATTGGTCAAATTATTAGTCAACCGTTTTTTTGAAAAACCATTAACGGCAAACCGAATGATTTCGTTTAAAGAATATGCTAAAAAAGCGTTAACAACTTCCATAAATGAATCAATCAGTTTCAGACTAAAATCTGCTTTAAGCATTAATGAGCAAATCGAAAAGCAGGAAGATGATGTAAAAACATCACAGCCGATTGACGAAAATAACGATTCTAAAATTGTAACTACAGAAGAAGAACTGGAAGGATTTCAGATTGTGAAAGCTATTTTGAGAGAAAAAATTCCATCTGCCAGAATTGCACACAGAGATACTTTATCCTATTTCGGAATTCTGCTGGATGATAATAATAGAAAACCACTTTGCAGATTGCATTTTAATACTGCAAATAAATATCTGGAAACATTTCACAACGGAAAAGATGCCGGAGAAAAGATTTTACTGAATAATCTGGATGAAATATATAATTACAAGACAGAGCTTCTGAAAACATTAGAAAATTATAACTAACATGAAAAAAATTTTATTATTATTTTTTGGAATTATATTGATCGCTTTCACTTCGCTTTATTTTTCAAGAGATGAAAATAATGGTCACAAAGGAAGATGTACCGGCTCTGCTTATTGTACAGCATGTTCCAATTGTTCCAGGTGTGGTCATTGTGGAGCAGGAGGAACTTGTGGCGTGTGTAGCGGAGGTTCCTCAGAAAGAAATCTTTCCTATTCATCATCAAACAAAAAAAGTAAAACCCCAAAGAAAAGTACCAATAGTACTTCTTCAAAAAAAACAAACTCAAAGACTTCTTCAACTCCTCATAAATTGATGAGCCAATTAAAAGCAGAGACTATTGATGTTCGGAAAGGTCCCGGTTTTCGTTTTGATGTTGTTGAAAAAATAAGACAAGGCACTGCTTTAATTGAAATTGAAAAAAAAGACAGCTGGATAAAAGTTCAGATCCAAAAAACAGGAACAACAGGATATATTTATTACAAGGATATTCAAATAACTAAAAATAATTGATATGAATTTAAAGCAATTTTTAAACGAAGAGCAGGATCCAAAAGCTGTTGAAAAACTCTTGGAAAGAATCAATGGGCTTCTCACTTCACAGGAAGTTGTAGAATATATCGCTGTACAAAAGAAACCTGCTTTAAATTTATCTCCGGACTGCATTGCGCTTACCAACAGGAGAATAATTTTCTGCAGACCTAAAACCTTCGGTTTATCTATGGATTTTCAGGATTATAGTTGGGTAGATGTTGCAGATTGCCACATTAAAGAAGGAATTTTGGGTGCTACTTTTATGATGCGAACTACAAAAAACTTCACCAATATGATGGATTATCTTCCTAAAACACAGGCAAGAAAATTGTATCAATATGCACAGGAAATTGAAGAACAAATGAGAAATGTAAGAAGAGAGAAAGATTTGGAGGCAAGAAGAGCTTCTGCAGGAGGTGGGGTTACAGTAAATAATACAACACCAATTATTACCCCTCATCAACAATTCCAGCAATCTCAACCATTATTAATAGAAAACGAAGATCCTTTTGCTCTTTTACAAAAACTAAAAGGCTTAATGGAAAACGGAATAATTTCTCCTGAAGAATTTGAAAATAAAAAGAACGAGATATTATCAAGAGTTTAAAGCTATGAAATCAAAATTTACAACAGCCATGTTTGCTCTGTTTTTAGGAGGATTGGGCATTCACAGATTTTATTTGGGACAAAATGGTAAGGGAATATTATATCTTATTTTTTTCTGGACTTTTATTCCTGCATTGATTGCACTATTTGATTTTTTCGTCTTCATTTTTATGTCCGATGATCGTTTTAATTATAAATACAACCTCAAAACAGGATTTTAAATCCTACAATTATATCATTTTAAAAAACACATTTCCATATATAACCAAAGGCGAATTCTATATTCGTCTTTTTTGTTGAATTAAAATGAAAAACCAGAACCTTCCGTTTATAATCTTTTTCCTATTTTTGTGAAGTTCACTACTTTTTATGAAAAAAATTGTTCTGATTGAAGATGAAACCAGCGTAGTATCTTTTATTAAAAAAGGACTTCAGGAAAAAGGATATGAAATTTCTGTAGCATTCGACGGCCGCACCGGTGTAAGCTTGGTGCAGGAAAACGATTTCGATTTGGTCATTCTCGATATTATGCTGCCCGAAATGAACGGATTGGATGTCTGCAAAGAAATCAGAAAAACCAATAAAAACGTTCCTATTCTTTTTTTAACGGCTTTGGGAACTTCCGAGAATATTGTTTTAGGTCTGGAAAATGGCGGTGACGATTATCTTGTAAAACCTTTTAAATTTATCGAATTAGTTGCCCGTGTAAAATCTCTGCTTCGAAGAAGTAACCCAATAAACACTCCAGACGAAACAGAAAACGAAATTGATAACAAGCATGTTTTTCAGATTTCAGATTTAATTGTGAATGATTACACCAAAAAAGTAACTCGCGCAGGTGAAGAAGTTTCTTTAACCTCCACAGAATACAAACTCCTCATGTATTTCCTCAATAACCCCGAAAAAGTGATCTCCAGAGCTGAAATTTTAGATGCAGTTTGGGGAGTCAATTACGAATTAGGAACCAATGTGGTGGATGTTTACGTAAATTATTTGCGAAAGAAAATCGATAACCAGGAAGATAAAAAGCTCATCCATACGGTAATAGGAATGGGATATGTTTTAAAAAAACCTTAGAAAATGTTCAATAGAGTCATTACCAATCAAACCAAAACAATGGTGCTTTTGATGGTTGTTTTTACAACCGTTATTCTGATTTTTGGCGGATCGGTGTACTTTTCTATTGTTAATTTTTCGCATCAGAGGTTTTATGAATTGCTAAAAATCCGTACCACGACCATTGTGCAGATCGAAAAAAGCAAAGAACGTCTCGATCTTCCCGAAAATTATATTCTCAACAGCAGAAATGACGAAGAACTTCCGATGGAAAGAGACTATGTTTTTGCAATTCCTACAGATTCTAATTTCAAAAAAATTTCGCACGAAGTGCATATTCCGGATACTTTTTTCAAAAATATCATCAAATCCGGAGAAGCCAATTACAACGATTCTGAATTTTATTATATCGGACAGACTTTTAAATATCAAAACAAAGATTATATCGCAATCGCTTCTGCAAAAAACCATTACGTCGTTCATTATCTAGGATTTTTGAAAAGAACACTGATCACATGTATGATTCTTTCGATATTTTTCAGCATGATTTTCTCTTTTTATTTGTCTAAAACTTTATTTAAGCCGATTTTAAAGATCACCGGAAAAGTAAAAGAAATCAGTTCTGAAAACCTGCATTTAAGACTTGAACCTCAACCCGACAATAAAGAATTAAATGAATTGGTTGAAACGTTCAACACAATGCTGACAAGAATCGAGACTTCTTTTGAAACTCAGAATCACTTGATTGGGAATGTATCACACGAGCTCAGAACACCGTTAACTTCGATTATGGGCGAAGCAGATGTTGCACTTTCTATCAACCGAACTGCTGAAGAATACAAAGAAACGCTCGAAATAATTTTGGATGAAGCCGAAAAGCTTGATAAAAAAATAAAAGCGCTTTTACTGATTGCACAAACCGGATTTGACGGCAGAATTCAGAAAATCGATAAAGTAAGAATCGATCAGCTTTTATGGGATGTTATCGAGACTTTAAGAAGAATAGATTCCCGAAACAATATCTATCTCGACATCAGTATGCTTCCTGATAATCCTAAAAAACTGAAAGTTCAGGGTAATGAGCAGCTTCTTCATTTGGCGGTTGCCAATATTATTAATAACGGCTGTAAATATTCTAATCACCAGCAGGTAAAAGTGTCATTGGGTGCTACAGACACAGATCTTTATATTATCATTAAAGACAACGGAATCGGTATTCCCGAATCTGAAATGAATAAAATCTACGATCCTTTTTTCAGGGCTTCTAACACCCGAAATTATGAAGGGTACGGCATCGGTCTTCCTCTTGCCAGAAATATTGTGAGAATGCACAACGGTGAACTCTTGGTAAGTTCTCACGAAAATCAAGGAACGACCGTACAAATGCGTTTTCCCACTATTTACGGTACTCAGAAAGAAGAAAACCTATCTTAGCTTCAAAAAGAAGCATTTTTAAAATGAAATTCTAATCTCATTTTAATCTCTTTAATTACATTTTAATTTCTTTCCAAAGAGCTTTTAATTTGGCAGGTATAGTTTTGTATCATCAAAAAGATGTTACACAACTAAATCTAAAGATATGATCAAAACCATTTTAATAGCAACGGATTATTCTCTTGAGTCTCTGAATATTTTAAAAAGAGTTTTAAAAGAGAAAAACGCAGAAGAAAACGATACGCAGTACAAAATTTTATTGGTATCAGGTTACGACATGGGAGATTCTATCAGAGATCTTCTCTTTACTACAAAATCTACCATTTTCAGCAAAATAAGAACGCAGGAATTTTGCGATGCCTACGGAATTATTGTTAATAAATATCCGCATTTGGTTCACAAAATTGTTTGTGATGTCTTTTCAGGAAGCTTCCAGAGAGCATTTAACAATTACGTGAAAGCTGAAGGAATTACAGAAGCGTACTACTCGCCTTCCCTTAAAAATAAAAATACAAAAGGAAAATTTGATTTAAATCCTTACATCAAAAAATGTAAAGAATTGACTTCTTATGAAATGGTATTCGGAACTCCGGAATTTATGCCGGAAAAAGGCAGGCTTGCAGAAGTTTTTGTAGAAGTGTAATGCTTTTAAATGTAAACTATTTTAAAATTTAAGTAAAATGTTAAGAAATTATAGTAACAGCAGGACGTTGGGAGACAACATAAAACTGGGGACGCTGACTGCTTTTACGGCAGGAACTATAAATATAGCATCTCTATTGATTTTTCTCTCATTTACGTCAAACGTAACGGGACATTATGCTGTTTTTGCAGCAGAAATAAGCAAAGGAAACTGGAATCAGGTTGCCGTTGTAGGTGCCTGGATCTTCTTATTCTTCTTCGGTAGTTTTACCGCCAACTTTTTTGTCATCAATTTCAACAAAAAAAGTAAATATTTTGCCCATGCAATGCCGATTGTTCTGGAAATATTATGCCTTTTGACAGTCGGAATCTACGGTCAGTTTTTCTACCAAAAAACATTGGAAGAAGCAGAATATCTAGTCGCCTTAATGCTTTTTGCAACCGGTTTACAAAATGGTTTGACGGCAAGTATTTCAAACTTTTTGGTAAAAACTACGCATCTTACCGGAACAACAACCGACTTGGGAATTTTGATGTCTATGTTTACGCACAAAAAATATAGAAAAAATCCTGAGTTGATTGCAAGAGCCAAGCTTTTATCTAGTGTAATGTTGGCGTATGTTACAGGAGCCGTATTTTCAGGTTTGACATATTATTATCTTGAATTCAGTGTGTTTTATGTGATAAGTGCCTGTTTGGTGGTCGTTATCGGATATGATCTTTATAAAATTCATCTGAGACACTTTTACACGAACTACAGATATTCGAAAATCTATAATAAACCCAATCTGATGGCTTACTTATATGACAGAATACATGGAAATGGCGAAGTTGTGGTAAAACAGCAAAGACCTGAAAAATCAAAACTGGTCTTAGAAGAAAAAATGATGTAAAAATTCATTAAAAAATAGCAGCACAAATTGTATATACTTAGTTTGGAGTCCTTGTCTGGTTTTTCAGGCATGGACTTTTTTTAACGAAATTGTGTAAAAGTTAGGGATAACTTAATCTTAATTCATCGGTTTATTATTTAAAATCTTATTTGCTTTGCCTATTTTTGTAAGTTCATTACTCATTTATGTCAGATATTATTCAGCTTTTACCCGATCATGTAGCCAACCAAATCGCAGCCGGTGAGGTGGTGCAGCGTCCTGCATCTATTGTAAAAGAACTTTTGGAGAACTCTATTGATGCCGGGGCTTCAAAAATAGAGCTGATTATAAGAGACGCCGGAAAAAACCTCATTCAGGTTGTTGACGACGGAAAAGGAATGTCTGAAACCGATGCGAGAATGTCTTTTGAGAGGCATGCCACATCAAAAATACGAGGAACTGAAGATATATTTAAAATTGCAACCAAAGGTTTCCGTGGTGAAGCTTTGGCTTCTATTGCCGCCGTTTCTCAGGTTGAACTAAAAACTAAGCTTAAAGATGCTGCTTTAGGAACCAATATATACATTGAAGGCGGAGTTTTCCAGTTTCAGGAACCGGTGCAGACTTCGGAAGGTTCTAATTTTTTAGTTAAAAACCTTTTCTATAATGTTCCTGCAAGAAGAAAATTTCTTAAAAATAATAATATAGAATTTCGTCATGTCATTGATGAATTTCAGCGTGTTGCGCTGGCTCATGAAGGATTAGAGTTTTCTCTTTTTCATGATGACGATCCGGTTTTTAAGCTGAGAAAAGGAACGCAAATGCAGCGAATTGTCGATATTTTTGGCAGAAAACTTCATCCGCAATTGATTCCCATCAAAGAAGATATCATTTGGTGTAAGCTTCATGGTTTTGTGGCAAAGCCTGAAGGAGCCAAGAAAACCCGTGGCGAACAATTCCTTTTTGTAAACGGAAGATTTTTTAAAAGTCCGTATTTCAACAAGGCTGTTCAGGAAGCCTTCGACGGATTGCTAATGCCCGGATATATACCTACATTTTTTCTTTTTCTGGAATTAGATCCTGAAAAAATTGATGTCAATATTCATCCGCAAAAAACGGAAGTAAAATTTGAAGACGAGCATCTTATTTTCGCCCTGCTTCGTTCTACAATAAAGCGTTCTTTAGGAATTTACAATATTGCACCAAGTCTTGATTTTGAAAGAGATCCGCAGATTGATGCGATTATGCAAAAAAGCTTTCCGAGCAAAAGCAACAATACCGGAAATCTAAAAATGCCTGAAATCATCGTAGACCGAGATTACAACCCTTTTCTGGAAGAAAGAACAACATCAAAAACTGAAATTCATAATCTTGCGGAAATGTATCATCAGAATATTTCTGCTGAGCCTTCAAAAATAAACCTGTTTGAAGATGAAGATTTTGATGAAGATTTGATGAGACTTCCCAACGGATATTGGCTTTTCAATAAAGGAGACCGCACTTTGATGCTCGATTTGGGTAGAATGCACCGCCTTGTGGTGACCGAAATCAATAACAAATCAAAGAAAACCACAAATAGCCAGTCTCTTTTGTTTTCACTCGAATATCATATGAATGAGATTGAAAAGAGCAAATACAAATCAATCAAAAAATATCTTCCCGAATTGGGGTTTGAAATGAGTATTGCTCATGAAAGTGTTTTAAGAATTGACGCTGTTCCTGAAGGTTTAAAAGAATCTCAGGTAATGAAGTTTCTGGAGAATCTTTTTGATGTTTTAGAGTATAAAACCGAGGAAGAGTTTATGCAGTTTTACCAGAACCAATGGAACAAAATGCAGTCGAAATCCCGTTTCGATTTTATTTATAAAATAGATGCCGAACAGCTCATCAAAGACTTTACAGCTTTGGGCTTCCCTGAATTTTTACCTAACGGAAAAAGATGTTTTTATGAAGTTCCGTTTAACGATTTTAAAAATAAATTTTAAGTAGATGTTTAATAATATACCGCCAATTACCCGAAATATCATTATATTAAATATTGTAGTTTATATTGCAGCATTGGTAATACCACAGCTTGATTTTTATTTGGCTGCGTATTTTCCTTTATCACCACAATTTAAATCATGGCAAATTATTACACATATGTTCATGCATGGAAGTCCTATGCATATTCTTTTCAATATGTTTACTCTGTTCAGTTTTGGTCCTATTTTAGAGCAAAGTCTGGGAGCCAAAAAATATTTAATTCTTTATTTTTTAAGTGGATTAGGAGCATTTTTTCTTTTTAACTTATGGAATTTTGTAGAATATCAAGATGCCTATTCTCAATTAAGTAATTTGGGGTTTGACATACAAGGATATGTTGCTGATCCAGAAAGCTTTGTGAATGCTCAAGTTTCATTAAAGGTTCAAGAATTGATTAATGATCAGATAAACCCAATTATATTTGGCCGAATGGTAGGTGCATCTGGAGCAATCTTCGGTGTTATTGCAGCTTTTGCAACTTTGTATCCTGAAGCAAAAATCGGAATTATGTTTATTCCGGTTCCAGTAAAGGTAAAATATTTACTACCCATAATTATAGTTGGTTCTGTTGTTTTAGGCGTTACAGGAAATGTTGGAGGAATTGCTCACTTAGCTCACGTTGGTGGCGCAATTGTTGGTTTCATTTTAGCTATGATCTGGAAAAAGCAATTATACAGATTCAAATAATATATTGTGAAAATTTTCCGATTAATACTTCTCATACTACATTTAGGGCTATTATTTCTGTTAACAGGAGTTTTACTGAATGCTTATATTCCACCGAAAATTTTCCCGTGGTTTAATTTACTGTCTTTAGGTTTTCCTATTTTGATTGCCGGATATGTGTTACTCACATTCTTCTGGATTTTGAGCTGGAAAAAAAGAGCATTCGTCTTTATGTTTTTAGGATTATTTTTTCTGAATCCTGTAAAAAGATGGATTAATTACTCTTCTGAAAGCAAGGAAACAGCGAACTTAAAAATTGTTACTTTTAACATAAAAGGAGGAAATTTTGGTAGGGAGGAAATACAGGAATATATCAATGCTCAAAAAGCTGATTTGGTTTTTATTCAGGAATATGGAGCTGGTGATTTAGAGCTTGAAAATCTCACAGGAAAGAACAGTATTCCGATTAATTCTTTATACACGAATTATAAAATTGTTTCCCGCAAAAATCTTTTTGAAAATCTTTTTAATGGAGACATTACCGCGCAGTGCGAGCAAATAGACCTTGAAATTAAAGGTAAAACGTATCGTGTAATCAATGTTCATTTAGAATCTTTCGGCGTTGTAAAAAGTATGGTAAAACTTAACGGAAATAGCGGTGAAGACGAAACTAAAGTAAAAAACGTAATTAAAAGACTAATTCCTACTTTTAAATCACATCAGGAACAAGTACAAATCATCAGAGAAAGTATCGACAGTTCTCCGTATCCCGTAATTGTAGCAGGAGATTTTAATTCTGTTCCCAACTCTTACGAATATTACAAAACTTCAGAGGGTCTAAAAGATGCTTTTTATGAAGTAGGAAGAGGCAGCGGAACAAGCTTTCATGACTATAAATATCCGTTAAGAATAGACTATATTTTCACTTCAGAATCTATAAAACCCGTAAGCTATCAGGTTGACAGTAGCGTGCATCTTTCTGATCATTTTCCGGTAATCGCCACTTTTAAAATCGATTAAAAGCAATCTCAGTCTTCATAAAACACTGATTGGCAGAATTTTTGTTGCTCAAGAAATATTTGAGTTTCATGAAGCGGTTTCCTTTTTTACTTATTATCCATTTAGGAGTTTTAGCTCTGTTAATCAGTACATTTGCAAATGCATGGATAAGCCCCAACTACTTCAGTAAACTCAATCTTCTTTCGCTGAGCTTTCCTTATTTAATTTTTGCCCATCTCTTATTTACGCTTATCTGGATTAGTAAGAAGAAGAAAATTGCTGTCGTCTTTATTCTTTCAACATTTATTTTCTATAACCCTGTAAGACGATGGGTTAATTTTTCACCTCAAAACAGCAATATTGAGACCGCCAAGACAGATATAAAAGTCTTGACATACAATGTAAAATATGGAAGTCTGGGTTGGGATAATGTAAAAAAATATATTGAAGATCAAAATGCCGATATTATTCTGGTTCAGGAAAAAGACACCAATAAAGCGCTCAGAAGCGACTTGGTAAAATATCCTTCGGTTATACTAAAAACAAAACATAAAATTCTAAGGCAGGGAGATTTAATTAATGATGCTTCCAAAGGCAATTCTTTCTATGCAGATATCGATATTAATGGTAAAATCGTACGAGTTGTAAATGTTTATCTGGAACCTTTCAGACTCAATAAAAACATGATCGGAATAGAAGATGACAATTCTGGCAAAAAGGAAAATAATAAAATGGAAGCGTTATTTTCAAGACTGATTCCTACCTTCCGAACGCATGAAGATCAGGTGCGAAAAATAAGAAAAGTAGTTGATCATTCACCTTATCCGGTGATTCTTGCAGGAGATTTTAATTCGGTTCCCAATTCCTGGGAATACTACAATCTGGGTAAAAACCTGGATGATGCTTTTGTAGAAGCCGGAAATGGAAGCTCTACAAGCTTTCACGATTATAAATTCCCACTCAGAATAGATTATATTTTTGCATCAAGCAGCCTTGTTCCAAAAAGCTATAAGGTAGATTATTCGGTAAAATTATCAGATCACTATCCTGTAATTGCTGAATTTCTACTAAATTAGTCGCATGAAAAATGTAATTTTTGCTACTGTAATTTCATCTTTATTATCGGTTGCCTGTTCTCAACGTGAACCTGTTACCAGCAACGATCAGGTATTAAAAATTAAATACGATACCACAGCAATAGATTCTTTTTCTCCGGGCGCAACATCAGTAGATATTGCCAGACAAATAAGAATGTCTTCACAGAAATATCAGGATTCTTTAAAAGAGGCCTTAAAATTGCAACAGGAAGAAAAAAGAATTACCGAAGTGCTTGAAAAAGAAAATAAAAAGAAAGCTGAGGCCGAGAAAAAATTAAAAGCTTCTGAAAAGACAACAGAACCTAAACAGGAATAATTAAAATTAATTTATACTTAAAACAGATTTTTATTGCAAACAAATTTTCTTCTTTTGCAATTCAAACAATTCATTACAAAAAAAATATACACAATGAAAAAACACATTTTATCAGCAGTTGTAGTTTCTACACTATTTGTTGCATGTACAAAGTCAACAACCACTGAGAAAACAGAAAATCCTGACGGATCTGTAACGACAACGACAACAACGGAAATCGGCACCGGACTGATCGATTCTTCGAAAGTAGATAAAGCTAAAAACGATATTCAAAACACCGTAGATAATGCGAGTGATAAGATCGACAATACAGCCCAAAAAGCAAAAGAAGACATCAACAAAGCAGGTAAAGACATTAAAGATGCAGCTGCAAAAGGTGCTCAGAAAGTAGAAGACGGTGCCAAAAAAATTAAGGAAGATCTTAAATAAAATAAAAACCGCAGAAAATTCTGCGGTTTTTTTATGCTCTATTAAGCTCCAGTAAAGGATCTATATATTCTCTGTCATTACTCAGCCTCGGTACTTTGTTCTGCCCGCCCAGTTTACCTTTAGATTCAAGCCAGCAGTAGAAAAGGTTGGGTCTTGCGATATGCACGACAGGTTTTTTGAGCGTAATATTATTGTATCTTTTAGCCTCGTAATCCGAATTGATGCATTTCAGGTGCTTATCAAAAATATCCGTAAACAAATCGAGATTTTCGGGATGTTCACTAAATTCAAAAATCCATTCGTGGGCACCGCTTTCATTTTCTTTCATGAAAATCGGGGCTCCGGTAAAATCTTTTACGGAAGCATTCGTTTCCTGGCAAGCTTTCGTTAAAGCCGACTCTACATTGGTAATCATCAGTTCTTCACCAAAAGCATTGATATAATGTTTTGTACGACCCGTAATTTTTATTCTGAATGGGCTCGTCGATGTGAAAACCACTGTATCCCCGATTAAATATCTCCAAAGTCCGCCGTTGGTTGTAATCACCATTGCATAGTTTTTTCCTACCTCAACTCCTTCCAGACTCACCACTTTCGGGTTGGAATGGTGAAACTGATCCATGGGAATAAATTCATAGAAAATTCCGTAATCGAGCATCAGAAGCATTTCATCACTATTCGATCTGTCCTGAATCCCAAAAAAGCCTTCAGAAGCATTATAGATTTCATAGTAATTGATATCTTTCCCGATAATCGGTTTATATTGCTCTTTATAAGGTTTAAAACTGATTCCGCCATGAAAGAATACTTCCAGGTTTGGCCAAAGTTCAGAAACATTTTTCACATCTGTTTCCTTTAAAACTCTCTGCAAAAGCACCATCATCCAGCTAGGAACCCCTAAAATACTTCCTACATCTTCGTTTTTCACTTCAGAAACAATGGCGTTAAGCTTACTTTCCCACTCTCCCATCAACGAAACTTTTTTGCTCGGTGTTGTGGTAATTTCAACCCAAAAAGGAAGATTATCAATCAAAATAGCAGAGAGATCGCCAAACTTCGTGTTAAAATCAGCATACAATTCGGAGCTTCCGCCAAGACGTAAATTTTTATTGGTAAAAAGTTGATTTTCAGGATGGTTATTGGCATAGATCGAAACCATGTCTTTTCCTGCTTTTAAGTGGCAGTATTCCAGACTTTCTGCTGAAATAGGGATAAATTTACTTTTGGCATTAGTAGTTCCCGAAGATTTTGCAAAATGCTTAATGTAACCAGGCCAGCTTACGTCTTTGTGACCTTGTCTTGCCCGCTCCACATACGGTTCAAATTCCTCATACGTAACAATCGGGACTTTATTTTTAAAATCCTGATAACTTGAGATAGAATTAAACCCATACTTCTTGCCATATTCCGTGTCTTCTGCATGGAATAATTGAGAAAACAGAATTCCCTTCTGTGTATCGATAGGATGATCCATAAAATGCTGGATCTGATCTATCCTTTGACGGATAAACCAATTGACCACCGTATTGAAAAGTGCTTTCGTTGCCATTCTGACAAATATAATAATATTTGAATTTTCAGCGAATGATTTAAACAAAAAAACCATCACAAATTTGCAATGGTTTCAATATTTTTTTTTTAATTCTTAAAGGATTAGCAATACTCGTCGTAAGCTGCCTGTAAGTTTGCAGCAATTGCTCCTGCAGGATTTCCTTCAATGTGGTGTCTTTCAAGCATATGAACCAATTCTCCGTCTTTGAAAAGTGCTACACATGGGGAGCTTGGAGGAAATGGTGCCAAATGTTTTCTAGCTGCTTCTACTGCTTCTTTATCGAAACCTGCAAAAACTGTAGTCAAATGGTCTGGTTTTTTTTCGCCAGTCAGAGAGTAAACCACTCCCGGTCTTGCTGCTCCAGCTGCACAACCACATACCGAATTGATTACTAAAAGAGTAGTTCCTGATTGCTTTAAAGCATCTTCTACCTGAGCAGGAGTTGCCAAATCTTCGAAACCTTTATCTGTAAGCTCAGCCTTCATAGGCATTACTAAATCTGTTGGATACATTTCTTATTTTTTTTAAGTGTCTACAAATTTACACAATTCTGCATGTATTTACAATTTATAAAAACTATCAACGCTTTTAATAAACAAAATGAATTCTCAGCAACATATAAGAATACCATAATAATTTTAATTAATATTTAAATAAAAATCATCTATATTAAATTTTATTTGCTAAATTTGAAATGATTCTAAAAACGATTTCCATGAAAAAAACTTTATTAAATCAATCTTTCAAGACATCAGAGTAATCTGGTAACAATGTAATTCCCTCACCTTTATCTCTGTTTTATCCTCGGTTTTTAGAATTCATTAAAAAAACATTGATAAAGGATTTACAATAAATGAAGCCCGAAACATAAAGTTTCGGGCTTCGTTAATCAAATCGATATGCAAAGGTTGAATATCCGTTTTTAAATAGTGAGTTTTAGTTGTCAGTTGATAGTATATTAAAAGTACCAACCAATAACGGTCAACAATCAACTACGAAAGTAACTTCTTAGCCATCTCGGAAATACTTTTTCCGTCAGATTTTCCGGCTAAGTTTTTTGAAGCTAATCCCATTACTTTTCCTAAATCTTTAATCGATTCAGCGCCAGTTTCTGAAATAATCTGCTTGATCTCTGCTTCTAATTCTTCAGAAGACAATTGTGCAGGTAAAAATTTCTCAATGACTTTCATCTGAGCTTCTTCTACTTCTGCCAAATCGTTTCTTCCCTGAGCGGTAAACTGCTCGTAAGAATCTTTACGCTGTTTGATCATTCTCTGCAAAATTGCAATTTCCTGCTCAGATGAAACTTCAGCTCCTAAAGCCTCGGTTTTCAGCAATAATATCTGAGATTTTACGGCACGAAGAGAATCTAAAGCTACTCTGTCTTTAGCTCTCATTGCTGTTTTTATTGCTTCGCTTATGGTTAGTTCTAAACTCATTTTATTAAATTTAACAATGTATCAATGTAACAGTTTACCAATTGAGATGCTTCGACAAGCTCAGCATGACCGTTCGAGATTGTTACATTGGTACATTTCTACATTGTTATATTATTTTAGTCTACGTCTTTATTTAAAAATCTGTTTTCTCTGATCTGCATGTTTCCGTTGTTATCAGACAAATAGGTATTGATATTTTGGTCTGATGCATTGGTACCGTCAATTGAAATATTCTTTCTCTTGAAAGCAGGTACAGATTCAAATTCATTCACGTGATCGAAATTCTGGTAACGAGAATTGAATTCTTTCAGCTTGTTTCTTCTCTCTACTACTCTTTCCTGATCAGCAGGCTTATTCACAAAAGTGAATTCAGATTCTGTATGTCTTGTTGTTTCTATTTCTACTCTTTTTTCAACAACAGGTTTTTCTTCAGCTTTAGGCTGTTCTGGAGTTTGATAAAATGTTTCAACTCTTTGAATTTTCTCTTCAACTTTCTCAATCACAGCTGAAGTTTCAACTTCATTTTTTGGTTGCCCAAAATCATATTTAGGCTCAACAAGAGGTTCGTTCACGGTGAAGTTAAACTCAACCTTTTTTTCGTCTGAATAATTATTGTTAAAAGAATTCTCTTTTGGTTCTTCTTTTTTATTATCAAAATCGAAAGAGAAAGACTGAATTTCTAAATCATTCGGATCGTCATCAAAAGAAAACAAATTAACATCATCGTCATTGCTCGATTCTTCGTTTCTCCAGCTCTGAATCGGGCTTTCTAATGTATCTTCCTCTCTATCAGAGAATTTTATTTCGGTTTTTACATCTTCATCCTCAATAATCATTTTTTTTTCAGAAGACGACATTTTAAACTTCGGAAGATCCTGATCTTCATCATCTAATCTAAAAAGATTTTTACCTCCAAAGTCGTATCCTTGTTCAGGAGCTACTTCTCTCTCATCTCTTGTTTTGAAAGGAGAAGCTTTTGGAGTATCTAAAGCGTCATTTAAGCCAATTCTGATTTTCTCAGTAGGTCCGGAAAACTTTTGGTTATCATTAGAAAAACCAGTAGCAATCACCAATACGCTTACAGCATCGCCCAATTCTTCATCCGCTCCAACTCCGAAAATGATATCAGCCGTGTGACCCGCTTCTTTCTGGATATAATCCATGATGATCCCGATCTCGTCCATTGTAGCTTCTTCTACACCGCTTCTGATCAACAATAACACGTTTCTTGCACCTGTAATTTTGTTGTCGTTCAATAATGGAGAATCTAATGCTTTTCTTACTGCTTCTTCCGCTTTGTTTTCACCTGAAGCCATTCCTGTAGACATCAATGCCGTTCCGGAATTCTGAAGCACAGATTTAGCATCTCTAAAGTCAATGTTTACATCAAAGTAACCTGTAATAACCTCTGCCATCCCTTTTGCAGCATTGGTTAAAACTTCATCGGCTTTAGAAAAACCTTGTTTGAAACCAAGATTTCCAAATTGCTGTCTTAATTTATCATTGTTGATCACAATTAATGAATCAACATTATTTCTTAATTTATCTAGCCCTAATTCTGCCTGATCAAGTCTTCTTTTTCCCTCAAAACTGAAAGGAACGGTAACGATACCTACCGTAAGAATTCCCATATCTTTGGCAACTTTAGCAATAACAGGAGCCGCACCCGTTCCGGTACCACCACCCATTCCTGCGGTGATGAAAACCATTTTGGTGTTTTGCCCCATTGCCGCTTTGATGTCTTCGATACTTTCAATAGCCGCTTTTTCACCAACTTCAGGATCCGCACCTGCTCCAAGACCTTCAGTAATGGTAACTCCCAACTGAACTTTGTTTGAAACCGGATTATTATCTAAAGTTTGTGCATCGGTATTACAGATCACGAAATCTACCCCGTGAATACCTTTTTCGTACATGTGCTTTAGGGCGTTGTTTCCACCGCCACCAACACCGATAACTTTGATGATCGAAGAATTTCCTTTTGGCAGATCAAATGAAAATCCTTGTGTGCCTATATTTTCCATATTTAATTTTTTCTAAATTGATAATCGACTATGATAGTTGATGAGAAAGATCATTCATCGCTTATCATTCATCATTTATATTTTATTCTACTTCTTCAAAGAATTTTTTTACTTTTTCCATCAGCGACTGTCCGAATGTTGGTTTCGAAGGTCTTGATGTTTGTACAGGAGTTTTAAATTCTTCTTCTATTTGCGGAGTTGTCTGAGTTTGAGATTCAGCATTAGCATTCGTTTGTGCTTCTTTTTGCTCCACTTTTGTGTCAGCCTCAATTTCAATTTCCTCTTCTACAGCAACCGTTTTTTTATCTCTGATCTTTAAACTTTCCATCAGTAAACCAATAGAAGTTGCAAATTCGGGACCTTTCAGATACTGGTTTTTATCGTTGGCAATATATTCGTTGGCAAAACCAATTCTGCTATCGAAACCTGTCGTGTAGTTTGCCAGCTGACGAAGATGTTTCAAATTTGAACCACCACCCGTCAAAACAATTCCTGCAATCAGTTTTTTCTTTTGCTCAAAAGCTCCGTAGGCTTTTAATTCTGTATTGACCATTTCTAAAATCTCTTCAACTCTCGCATTGATGATCTGTGCTAAAGTTTTCAGAGAAATCTCTTTATCCGGTCTTCCGTGAAGTCCCGGGATCGTTACAAATGTGCTGTCTTTTTCCAACTCAGGAACTGCAGAACCGAACTTCACCTTTAATTGCTCGGCGTGCTTTTCTATAATTGAACAACCTTCTTTGATGTCTTCCGTAATAATTCCGCCTCCATAAGGGATGACGCAAGTATGACGAATGATATTATCTTTAAAAATAGCAATATCTGTAGTACCACCACCGATGTCTACTATTGCTACTCCTGCTTCTTTCTCTTCTTTAGTTAAAACAGCTTCAGAAGATGCTAAAGGCTCCAATGTAAGCGCTTCCATCTCCAAACCTGCTTCTCTTACGCATCTTGCGATGTTTCTGATGCTTCCCATTTGTCCTACAACAACATGGAAATTGGCTTCCAGACGTTTTCCGTGCATTCCGACAGGCTCCTGAATTTCACCTTCAGAATCAACCTTATATTCCTGTGGAAGAACGTGAATAATTTCCTCGCCCGGTAACATGACCAGTTTTTTCACCTGATCTTTTAATGCTTCGATGTCATCATCTGTGATGAATCTATCCGGATTCTCACGCATAATGTAATCTGAATGCTGCAATGAGCGAATGTGCTTTCCTGCAATACCTACAGTTACCTTATGAATAGGAACTCCTGCGCTCGACTGTGCTTCTGCCACAGCTGCTTTTATAGAGTTAATGGTTTGTGAAATATTATTCACAATCCCTTTATGAACTCCAAGACTTTTGGCCTTCCCAACACCGAGAATTTCTATTTTCCCGTGTGCATTCCTCCTTCCGACAATGGCGACAATCTTGGTTGTCCCGATGTCAAGACCTACTGAATACTCTTGATTTTCCATTGTGTATATCGATTTGATTTAATTACTTATTTATTATTTGATAGGATTTTTATCCTATCCTTTATTAAGTCGTCCCTTTTGGACTCTTTGTTTATTCTATTTTAACCTTTGCTTTAGTCTTTGGTTTTGTGACCGTTTTCTTTTCCGGAGTTATCTTTTTCTCTTTTGGTTTGACGACCGCTTTTGGCTTTGTGTTTTCTTTTGGCTTTAAAGAAGTTGAAGTCGCTTTTTTTACTACTGCAACCGGAGTTTTTGCTAAATCTTTATGACTGGCTTTTAAAATACTGTCATTTTCTTTAAAATAAGGATTCAGCGTTGTAACAATTTGATTCTGATATTTTACAGAAATCATTTTGTATTTCTGAGGATCCTGAAACACTAAGTATTTCTCAACAAAAGTTTTAAAACCTTTTACTTTTAATTCAATATTGTCTAAATCACCAATCTCGACTTTATAGTTTCCTTCGCTTGTGAGAAGATTGTAGCTGTCCTTATATTTTGAAATCCCAATGAAATATTTTTTGCTGAAATCATCTTTATCAATCTTATCGACTAGATCTGCCAGCTTTTCATATTCATCTTTTTTTACATCTCCTGTCACCAGCATGCACGGATGAGAATAGGTTCTGGAAATCGGAAATTCTGTTCCTTTTTCGTCTACATAAAAATCTTTTCCATTATAATTAAGCCTGAAAACAGGAACTCTTTGTTTAATATCCAGATTCAGTTTTCCATTTAGATTTAAATAAACATTCGCGCTGTCAACCGCCGGAAGCGCATTGATTTTTCTTTCCAGTTCAGGAATATTCAAATCACCAACCTTCCGTGACGGGTTTTCTTTATTGACGATCTCACGAATATCTTTTTCATCAATGAAATAAACCGGAGTTTTCTCATTCATTTTTACAGAAATTTTATTGTCCGTAATCTTCTGACTCCCGAATTTCTTCAACGAGAAACTCAGCAGGAACCCAAGAATGATTACTGTAATGGCAATTTTTAAAATTCTGTACTTGTTTTTCATACTTTTTTGTATTCATGTATTAATGTAAAATGTATTCATGAGTGGTCATTAATACGTTAATACATTATTACTTTTTACATTCTATTCATCCACTCACAAATCGGGTCATACAGTGTATCTATATTTCCTGCGCCGACTGTAAGCAAAATATCAAATTCCTTTTCTTTTATTTTGTTGAAAGCATCAGATAAGTTTGACACTTCTTTTTTATCTAAACTTACTTTCTCTGATAACCAGTCTGAAGTAATTCCTTCAAAATTTTCCTGAAGTTCTCTTGCCGGATAAATGTCGAGCAAGATCAATTCATCAGAATTATTTAAACTTTCAGCAAATCCATCCACAAAATCTCTTGTGCGGCTGAATAAGTGTGGCTGAAAAACAACCAAAAGCTTTTTTTCCGGATAAAATGTTCTTATTGAACCTACAACAGCATTGATTTCCGTCGGATGATGTGCGTAATCGTCAATATAAATTTTACCACTCGGATAAATATGTTTTGTATATCTTCTCTTAATCCCTTTAAAATTGGCAATTGCTTTCTTTAAGATTTCAAAATCAACTCCCAGATTGTGAAGAATAGCCAGCGCAACCGTTGCATTTTCAACATTGTGAATTCCCGGAACATCCCACACAAAATCTTTTATCGTTTCAGTTGGCGTATGAAAATCGAAGTAGATTTTATCATGATCCATACGAAGATTATCCGAATAATAATCTGCTTCTTCGTTTACTGCATAGGTTTTATGTGCTCTTCCGATTTCAATTCCTTTTCTTACAAAAAGCTGTTTGTCTTCAGGAACTAAAGCTGCAAATTGTTTAAAACCTTCTTCAATCGTATTTTTATCTCCATAAATATCCAGATGATCGGCATCTGTAGAAGTAATCACCGCCCAATCCGGAGAAAGGTTGAGGAAACTTCTGTCATATTCGTCAGCTTCAACCACAGAATATTGCGAACCGTTATACAGAAAATTTGATTTAAAATTCTCAGAAATTCCGCCTAGGAAACATGAGAAAGGCAAATCTGCTTCTTTGCACAAATGCGAAACCAAAGTAGAAGTTGTGGTCTTTCCATGTGTTCCCGCAACTGCGATGCAATCTGTGTTTTCTGTAATTAAACCTAAAACTTTTGCACGCTTTAAAACTTCAAACTGATTTTCATTAAAATAATCTAAAATCTCAAGCTTTTTGATTGCCGGAGTGTAGATAACCAATGTATTCTCTTTCTGAAGCGAAGTAATTTTTTCATCAATGCCATCTTCAAAAACAATATCAATTCCTTCGTTCATTAACGCTGTCGTCAATTTGGTGTTGGTTTTATCATAGCCCAAAACATTCTTGCCCGAAGCATGGAAATAGCGCGCCAAAGCACTCATTCCGATTCCTCCGATTCCAACGAAGTAAAAATTTTGATATGTTTCTAAATTGTTCATTCTTTTTTCTTGTATTATTGTATTTATGTAAAGGGTATTTATGATTTCATTAATACATTTTACAATTATACTTTTTACAGTTGATTAAATATCTCATCCACAATCTCTTTTGCCGCATTGGGTTTGGCAAAATATTTCAGATTTTCAGACATTTCTTTTCTTACATTTTCATTTTCAGAGATTTCTGATAATGTATTCCAGAATTTCTCCTGCATTTCAGAATCTTTTACCATTTTGGCGGCATTTTTTTCAACCAGATTCATCGCATTTTTAGTTTGATGATCTTCCGCTGCGAATGGAAATGGAACCAATAAAACAGGTTTCTGCGCTACCGCCAATTCTGAAATGGCAATCGCTCCCGCTCTTGAAACAATGACATCGGCCGCTGAATAAGCAGTTTCCATGTCTTTGATGAATTCCTTTATTTGTAGTTGGTTGTTAGTTGGTTGTTGGTTATTTCCATCAACTGACAACCGACAACTATCAACAATTTCTTTGTAATCCAACTTTCCGGTTTGCCAGATTAACTGATAACCTTTTTCTTTTATTTTTTCTAAATTCTCTTTCCAAGCGTTGTTTAATGTTCTTGATCCTAAAGAACCACCAACCGATAAAATGGTCAGTTTATTTCTATCTAAACCTAGTTTTTCTTTAGCCGAAGAAGTTTCCTGCATTCCTGAAATAATATTCTCACGAATCGGATTTCCCAAAAACTTTATTTTTTCAGCCGGAAAGCCTTCCACTTTTGGGTAGGCAGTAAACACGGCTTTTGCTTTTTTACTTAAAATTTTATTCGTCACTCCTGCATGAGCATTCTGTTCCTGAATAAAAATAGGAATTCCCATTTTGCTGGCTTCATACAAAGCCGGTCCGCTTGCGAAACCTCCTGTTCCTACTGCAAAATCGGGAGCGAAATTTTTGATTATTCTTCTAGATTTAGATAAACTTTTCAAAATCTTGAAAGGTAACCCTAAATTCGATAACATATTTCCCCTGTCTATTCCTGCAATGTCAATTCCTTCTATTTTGTAGCCAGCTTGCGGAACTTTTTCCATTTCCATTTTTCCGTTGGCTCCAATGAACAAAAACTCAGCATCAGGAAATCTTTTTTTGATCTCGTCTGCAATAGCGATTGCCGGGAAGATGTGCCCTCCTGTTCCGCCGCCTGATAACAATACTTTTAGTTTTTTGTTCATACTTTTTATTATTGATAAATGATGATTGATAAGCGATATGAAAATCAATTATGCATTTATATTTATGCAATGTCGTTTATCTCGACAATGCTTTGTTTTTTGCCCATTCCTTCTTCATCATATATCTGGATTCTTGAGCTTATATTTAAGATAATTCCGAGCTGCATGTAGGTTACCAGCATCGATGTTCCTCCGTAACTTATCAATGGCAATGGCTGTCCTGTAACTGGAATAAGATTCACTGCAACGGCAATATTTACCGCCAATTGTATGAAAATCATTACCCCGAGACTGAGCACAAGCAACGAGCCGAAAAATGCGGGCATTTTACTGGCAATCATTACAATTCGTACAATCATAATCAGATACATACTGATCAAAAATCCGGCTCCTATTAAACCATATTCTTCAACAATTACAGCAAAAATAAAGTCTGAAGCTGATTGCGGAAGCATTTGTTTTAAAGCAGATTTTCCTGGTCCCATTCCGGTAATTCCACCATGAACGATGGCGGCTTTCGCCTGCATTACCTGATAATTTTTTGCTTTTACACTTTCATCATCAACATCAGCAGATTTTGCTTTGCTCGATGTGAATGTTTCGATACGGCTCATCCATGTATGAACACGGTTTCCACCAATCATATTGGTATTCAAAGCAATTAATAAAAACAATGCAATGGCAACAAATGATGCAGAGATAAACCCTGCAATGTATTTCCAGTGCAGTTGCCCGATAATCAAAACAATTACTGAAACCATTAAAATCATCAACGCTGTAGAACCATTATCTTTGGCAACCAATACAAAAACCAGTAAAATCGGCCCGAAAATGTACATTACATTTTCAATCGGAAGCCTTTCTCTGGTAATTTTCTTGGTTAAATATCTGCACAGATAAATAATCAACATTAAAAATGCAAAAGATGAAGGTTGGAATGAAATCGGTGTTCCGGGAATCTTCAGCCATCTTGAAGCACTTGCCCCGTCAATCGTTTGCCCTGTAAACATTGTGACAATCAAGAGAATAATCATTAAACCCAACATAATGCTGCTGAGTTTTCCCATGTATTCATACTTCACAGTTCCTACCAATCGCATGATTGCCAAACCTAGAACCACAAAGAACATATGCTTCATCACGTGACCCGTTGTGGTCCCGTTATTTACAATATATTCGAGATTTGAACTTGCAGAATATACTGGGAAAATAGAGAAAATGGAGATCACAAGAATGACCATCCAAAGTACTTTATCGCCCTTTAGAAATTCGAATCTGCTTTCTATATTCTGTTCGTTCATATTATTTAATGAATAATGAAAAATTAATAATGAAAATCATTTTTAACTATTCATTGTTAATTCTTAATTTTTTAACACTTGCTCTTTAAACTGACGACCTCTGTCTTCATAGCTTTTGAATAGATCAAAACTTGCACAGCAAGGTGAAAGTAAAACCGTATCACCACTTTTAGCTAATGATTTTGAGATTTCTACCGCATCTTTCATACTTGAAGTGCTGTAAATAAATTCTTTTTTGTTTTTGAAGAAGTCAATAATCTTTTGATTATCAATTCCTAAACAAACAATTGCCTTTACTTTTCTTTTAACTAAATCCTCAATTTCGGTATAGTCATTTCCTTTGTCTAAACCTCCGACAATCCAAACTGTAGGGTTTTTCATGCTTTCTAATGCATAATAAGTTGCATTTACATTGGTTGCTTTGCTGTCGTTGATGTATTTTACCCCTTCGATTTCTGTAACAAGCTCCAATCTGTGCTCCACCGCCTGAAAGGTCATCAATGAATTTCTGATACTTTCATTATTGATTTCCAATATCTTACCGGCAATTGAAGCAGCCAAGCTGTTGGCTACATTATGATTTCCCAATAGAGACAATTCATCAACTTTCATTGAGAATTCCTCTTTCAGTTTTACCACAATTTTATCTTCTTCCACAAAACCTCCTTCAGACAATCTTTCATTTGTTGAAAAAGGGATCATTTTCGCTTTAATTTCAAATTTTTCAAGAATATTTTTGCTCATTTCATCATCTTTATTGTAGATGAAAAAATTGTCATTCTCCTGATTTTCAGCAATTCTGAATTTCGCTAAAGCATACTCTTCGTAGTTATAATTGTACTGATCCAAATGATCTTTCGACAGATTCAACAACAAAGAAATATACGGTCTGAAATTCTGAATATCATCCAACTGGAAAGAACTTACTTCCAAAACATAATATTCATAATTTTCGTCGGCAACCTGTTTTGCAAAGCTGTAGCCTATATTTCCGCCTAAACCTACATTTAATCCATCATTTTTCAGGATATAATAAATCAAAGAAGTAGTCGTTGTTTTCCCGTTGCTTCCTGTGATGGCAATGATTTTGGCATCAGTAAACTCTGAAGCAAACTCAATTTCAGAAGAAAGCCTGATTCCTTTCTCATGAATTTTGTTGATCATTTCTGCTTTTTTGGGAATACCCGGGCTTTTTACAATCCAATCAGCATTTAAAATTCTTTCTTCATCGTGGTTTTCCTCTTCAAACTCAATGTCATTTTCTGTAAGAAATTGTTTGTAGTGATCCTTAATGGCTCCTTTGTCTGAAAGAAATACTTCCAAACCTTTTTGCTTAGCCAAATAAGCAGCACCACAACCGCTTTCGCCACCTCCTAAAACAACTATTTTCATATCTTTTTTGTATTTATGTACATTGTATTCATGTATCCTGCATTTACAAAATCATTAATACGTTAATACATTCTTACTTTTTACAATTTATCTCATCTTCAATGTAATGAGACATACAATTGCCAACATAACCCCAATGATAATCATCCTGTTAACGATTTTACTTTCGTGAAAACCGTCTTTCTGATAATGATGATGAAGCGGAGACATTTTAAACAATCTATTATTTTGAGCATGTTCCAGCCCATATTTTCTTTTTCTGTATTTAAAGACAACCACCTGCAGCATTACTGAGATATTTTCAATTAAGAAAATCCCGCAAAGCACAGGAATCATCAGTTCTTTTCTTAAAACAACCGCTAAAACAGCAATCACGCCGCCCAACATCAAACTTCCGGTATCTCCCATAAAAACCTGCGCCGGATAGGTATTGTACCAGAAAAACCCGATCACTGCACCGACCATTGCGACGGCAAAAATGGTAGTTTCACCCATATTCGGGAGGAACATAATATTGAGATAATCTGCAAAAATGATATTCCCGGAAACGTATGCAAAAAACGCAAGCGCCAGAAGAATAATGGTGCTCGTTCCTGCGGCGAGCCCGTCGATTCCGTCGGTAATATTTGCTCCATTTGAAACGGCTGTTACAATGAAAATAACGATAGGAATAAAAACAATCCATGCCCATTCGTGGGCATCTTTATCATTCATCCAAAATAAAATTCCGCTGTAATCGAACTCATTATTTTTGGTAAAAGGAACGGTAGAAACAGTGATTTTTTCTGTCGGCATAAAGTTTTGTTCAACGTTATTTCTGTTGACTACTTTTGCATCGGCATATTTTCTTTTAACCGTAATATCTGGATGAAAATACATTGTAACTCCGATAATTAGCCCTAAACCGACCTGTCCTACAATTTTGAATTTTCCGCTTAATCCGTCTTTATTTTTCTTTATTTTCTTTAAATAATCATCTATAAAACCAATTGCACCCATCCAAATTACCGTTACGATCAAAAGAACAATATAAATATTGGTAATTCTTGTAAACAGTAAAACCGGAATTAAAGTCGCAATAATGATAATGAAACCTCCCATTGTAGGTGTTCCCTCTTTTTGTTTTTGTCCGTCTAATCCTAAATCACGAACTAACTCGCCCATTTGTTTTCCTCTCAGGTAATTGATGATGCTTTTTCCATAAACGAGGGCAATCGTTAATGAAAGTAAAACAGCCATCCCTGCGCGAAACGAAATGTACCTCAACATTCCCATTCCCGGAATGTGGATGCCTTGGCTCGTTAAATATTCGTATAAGTAGTATAACATTTTTTACTTTTTTATAAATGATAAATGATTATTGATGAATGATAAAATCAATTAACATTGATCAATTATCGATTATAAATTTTATTTACTCATAAGCTTCCAAAGCTCATTAATTACTTCTTTGTCATCAAAATGATGTTTCACCCCATTGATTTCCTGATAATTTTCGTGACCTTTTCCGGCGACGACAATAATATCTTTTGGTTCGGCAAACTTTATTGCCATTTTTATCGCTTCTCTTCGGTCCGGAATTGAAGTGTACTTGCTGAAGTTTTGTGGCTCAACACCCGCCTCAATTTCTTTTATAATCATTGCCGGATCTTCTGTTCGCGGATTATCTGAAGTGATGATTGCCAAAGTAGATTTCTTTGTGGCAATATTTCCCATTTCAGGTCTCTTTGAGTGATCTCTGTCGCCTCCACAACCGAAAACCGTAATTAGTCTTTCGTTTTTCGTTCTGATATCATTTACACTGTCTAAAACATTTTCGAGCGCATCCGGTGTGTGTGCATAATCTACAATAAAGAAAATTCCACCATCAGATTTGAACGTTTCAAACCTTCCCGAAACCCTTTTCAAAATACTGATTGCCTGAAGAATTTCTTCCTGCTCGAAGCCTAATTCAGAAGCAATTCCGAAGACCAAAAGCAAATTGTAGACATTGAACTTCCCGGTTAAAGTTGTCCAGAATTCTTTTCCATTGAAATTTAACAGCATTCTGTTAAAATCAACTTCCAAAGTTCTCCCGTGATAATCTGCCATTGTTTTCAAAGCATAAGATTTTTTCTTTGCTTTGGTATTTTGCAGCATCACATTGCCGTTTTTATCATCAACATTTGTGATTGCAATAGCGTCATCATTCAACTCATCAAAAAACCTTTTTTTCGTTTTTAAATATTCATCAAACGTTTTATGATAATCTAAATGATCGTGTGTAAGATTCGTAAATCCTGCAATTTTGAAATGTAAACCTTCAGTTCTATTTTGAGAAATTCCGTGTGAACTCACTTCCATAAATGCAAATTCGCAACCTGATTCTACAGCTTTAGCTAAGATCTGATTGATCGTAATTACATCCGGAGTTGTATGTGTTGCAGGAATTATTTCATCCCCAACTCTTATTTCAACTGTAGAAAGCAACGCCGAATTATAGCCTAACTTTTTAAACACATCAAAAAGCAAAGTAGAAACAGATGTTTTTCCGTTGGTTCCTGTAACTCCGATTAACTTCAATTTTTCAGAGGGGTTTCCATAGAAATTAGAAGCCAATTGGCCTAAAGTTTTTGATGAATCTTTTACTTTGATGTAGGTGATATTTTGATCTAAATTTTCCGGTAATTCTTCGCAAACGACTGTTTTTGCGCCTTTTTCAATAGACGATGCAATAAATGAATGTCCGTCTGCAACCGTTCCTTTTACTGCAACGTAAAGTGAATCTTCGGTAACCTTTCTGCTGTCGAAAACCAAAGCAGAAACTTCACGATCGTTTTTACCGTGGATTTCTAAAACTGGAATTCTGTTTAATAATTCAATTAATTGCATTACTTACTTTTTTAATAGGATTTCATCCTATTCTTTATTAAATCGTCCTTCGGGACTTTCTTTTTTAATTCTGCAGAGACAAATATATTCTCTGGTTTTTGCTTATCGTCGTCCCTTCCAGCGGGAATTGCTCTTTAATTCTACCGACTCCTTTGAAGTCTACACGATAGCCTAAATTTTCCAATTGCGGGATTACGTTTTTACCGATTAACCCAACTACACTTGGCATTTGCTTATTATTAACTGCTACTTTTACATTCGGCTCCACCATTTTATTAAGGTTTACCTTTCTGTCTACAAGCATTTCTTTTTCAACATTCTGTGGAGTTTTCAGGAAAGTTTTTCCGGCAATTTCTTTAAAAACCGGCGCAGAAACTGTTCCTCCATAAAACCCTTTTGCCGTGTTGGGTTCGCTAATCATCACGTAACACGTATATTTCGGATTATCTGCCGGATAAAATCCTGCGAATGATGCTCTGTATTTCATTGGACCGGGAAGCCAGTATTCAAATCTTGCGGTTCCTGTTTTTCCTGCCATTTTCAGGTTTGGTGTGAAGATACTTCTACCTGTTCCTTTTTCTACCGCTTTTGTCAAAGCACTGGTCATCATCTGAATTGCTTTTTCAGAAGCCATTTTTTTAACAATTACTTCTTCTTTGGCTTCAAAAATGGTTTTCCCATCTTTCATTATTTTATCAATGAATAGCGGTTTTACCATTCTACCCTTGTTGGCAACTCCATTATAGAAGGTTGTCAACTGTAAAAGATTAATGTTTGATGAATATCCGTACGCAATTGAAGCTAATGTTGCAGCGTTCCATCTTTTATTATCCGGAGTTACGATTTTGGGTCTTGCTATCCCCGGAAGCTCGATATCCATTTTATCGAATAATTTCCATCTTCTTAAATGATCAAGGAAAATCTGAGGTTTTTCTGCATAATATTTTGTAATCAGTTTTGCCGTTCCTACATTGCTGGATTTTGCTAAAACATCACTGATATCGTAAGTTCCACCGCCATGTCCATCAGAAATTCTTTGTTTAGCATACGTCCATACTCCATTTCCTACATCTACAGTTGTATTCTCATCGATAAAACCATCATCCATTGCTGCCAAAAGAGAAATCGTTTTAAAAGTAGATCCCGGTTCGATATTATCTTTTAAAGCATAATTGTAGGCATCTTCATAAACTCCGGGTTCGGTTTGTCTTAAATTAACCAAAGCTTTCACTTTTCCGGTCTCAACTTCCATCACGATTACCGTTCCGTGTTTTGCTTCGAAATTGATCAGCTGTTTTTCTAAAGCCGAATGTGCAATATCCTGAATTCTAAGATCTAATGTGGTGTAAACATCCTGCCCGTCAACAGGTTCGCTTACTTTCCAGAAATCAATAGGCTTCCATTGAGACGAATTGACTCTTTGCTCCAATCTGCTTCCGTCGGTTCCTGTAAGAAACTTTGAAAAAGCACCTTCCAGACCGGATCTTACATCGCCATTATCCATCCCAATTGTTCCGGAACCGATTTCTGAAGTTGCCAATTCTCTTTTATAGTTTCTGTCAACAATGAATCCACCTTTATTTTTACCTTTTTTAAAAATCGGAAAATCTCTGATTCTGTCGTACTGGTCAAAATCTAAACCTTTTACCAAAGAATAATATTGGTTTTTCTTTCTCTTCTGCTCGTCGAACCTTTTTCTGAATTCAGCTCTTGGTTTTCCGAACATCTTGCTCAAAGAATCTGTAAGGGCGCCTATATTGTTGCTGTAAACAGTATCTTTTATCGTTTTAAAATCAAGATAAATATCATAACGCATCACCGTTGTCGCCAAAATTGATCCGTCTGAAGCAAACAAATTTCCGCGAGCGGCTTTCAGAGTTGCTGTACGGTAATTGCTGTTGATATAATCGTCTTTAATTTCCTGAACATTGGTATTCTGAAGCACCACAATTCTTGCCAAAAACATCACGAATATGCATAAAGCAACAGTTGCGAAGAGGTAGCCCCATCGCAGTGTTTTTTTTCTTTTGTTATCGTAATCATTTTGTTTTTGCATCGCTACTGTCTAATTTTATTAACAATTTGTGCGGATGACTTTCTAAAGTCATTAGCGAATCTGCGGCGACTTCTTTGCCCAATTCAGATTCCATTTTTACTTTGATCAGCTTGCTTTGTGCGTAAGCGTTTCTAGATTTGTATTCTTCTGTTTCTTCTTTTAAAGCGTTAACAATTTTTATTTTTTTGTTGACTAAATGATTACTGTAAATCATCGCCATCATCAAGACAAATAACAACAGGAAAAATTTGTAATGAACTTTTATTTCATCACGATTCAGAAAGTTTCCCTTTATAATATCTATAAAAGTAAGCTTCTTCTGGGGGCGATTTGTTGTTCTTTTTGCCACGTTATTTATTAATAATAGGTAATTAGTAATGTGTAATATTTTAAAAATTGCTTATTACCCATTTCTTATTATTTATAATTTAATTCCTGTTCTCATTTTAGCACTTCTGGCTCTTGAGTTTTCTTCAATTTCCTTATCATCAGGAATAATTGCTTTACTCTTCACCAATTCGAATGCTTTCTCGTAATTTCCGTAGATATCACGCTGAGGCTCACCTTCAAACATTCCGTTTTTCAAAAATCTTTTTACTAAACGATCTTCCAGAGAATGATAAGAAATAACCACCAATCTTCCACCAGGTTTTAACATTTTGTAAGACTGAACCAGCATTTCTTTTAAAACCTCAAGCTCCTGATTAACCTCAATTCTTATTGCCTGAAACAATTGCGCATAAAATTTATTCACTTTATGAGGCGGAAGATAACTGAATAGTTTTTTCAGATCTTCCGTGGTTTCAATTGTTTTATTTTTTCTGTGATGTACGATGTCACGAGCCAACTTTCTCGCTTCTCTCAATTCACCATAGTAATAAAAAATATCTGCTAAAGATTCTTCGTCATAGTCATTGATTACTTTTTTGGCATCAAGACTTTGCATAACGTTCATTCTCATATCAAGCGGCGCATTGCTTCTTGTAGAAAAACCTCTTTCGCCAGCATCAAATTGATGAGACGAAACCCCAAGATCCGCCAAAATACCGTCAACCTGAGAAACACCATACATCAAAAGAGAATTTTCAAGAAATCTAAAATTCTGATTGATTAATGTAAATTTCGGGTCATCTATATTATTTTTGAGCGCATCAAGATCCTGATCAAAACCGTAAAGTTTTCCTTTTTCAGAAAGTCGGCTTACAATCTCGCGTGAATGTCCACCGCCACCAAATGTGCAGTCTACATAAATACCGTCCGGATTCGTCACCAAATCATCCACACTTTGCTTCAATAAAACGGGGTTATGATACATGCTTATTTGTGTTTATTTAATTATTCTTCGTCAAACGCTCCCATTACATCTTCTGCAAGACTTGCAAAATCATCTTCGTTGGTCGCAATTACTTTTTCGTATGCTTCTTTGTCCCAGATTTCAAAAAGTTCTCCTGCACTCGTCACCACAATATCTTTCTGAAGATTAGCAAAATGAGTAAGATCTTTCGAAATCTGCAGTCTTCCGGCACTATCCAGCTCCACAGTTTTCACTCCGGCGGTAAACATTCTGATAAAATCTGCATTTTTTTTGATGAATCTATTCAGCTTATTTATCTTATCCATCAGCTTATCCCACGCTTTCATAGGGTACACTTCCAGACACGGTTGAAACACAGAACGCTTTACCACAAAGGTTTTATCCTCAAAGTTCTCCATCTGCTTTATAAGCGATGAAGGCACTTTCAGGCGACCCTTGTCGTCTATTTTGCACTCATATGTTCCAATGAAATTTCTCATTTGGGACAAAATTATAAATATTTTTCCAAATCCTCCCACTTTTTCCCACTTTTTGACTTAATGTTAATAAGTTTCATTAAATATTGAATATCAATAAGATAAAATGATTTCCAGGATTTGCTACAAGTGGTCTTATATTTGAAGCATAGCAAAAAGAATTGTAAAAAATACCATAACAATAGGTTTCATATATTATTTTTAGTTTATATTAGTTATATCAAAAATTTTTTGGTGTTTAATTTGTATTTTTGCAAGGCTTAGAAAGGCATTATGAGATTTAGTACAAAAAAAGAAAAGAAATATACGTTTATAGAAGCTGGGGAAGGTCATCCTCTTGTGCTTTTGCATGGGCTAATGGGAGGATTGAGTAATTTTGACAAAATGGTGAATTTTTTTTCAGAAAAAGGATTTAAAGTTTACGTCCCTCAATTACCGATTTACGATTTACCGGTACTCAATACCAATCTCACCACGATTGCAAAATATGTAATCAAATTTATCGAAACCAATATTGGCAAGCCGGTTACTATTGTAGGTAATTCTATGGGAGGGCATGTAGGTTTAATTTTAACTTTAGCACGTCCCGACCTGGTGCAGAATCTTGTATTAACGGGAAGTTCAGGATTATACGAGAGAGCTTTTGGCGATAGTTTTCCCAGAAAAAACGACCGTTCTTATATAAGAAAGAAAGCAGAGGAGGTTTTTTATGATCCTTCGGTAGCTACTGAAGATTTGGTAGATGAAGTTTTCAGTGTGGTAAATGACCGAATGAAAGGAATCAAAACAGTGATGCTGGCAAGAAGCGCCATCAAACACAATATGTTGAATGACCTTCCTAAAATTCAGAGACCGACATGTCTGATTTGGGGAAAACAAGACAATGTAACACCGCCTGAAGTTGCGATTGACATGCACAAATTTATCCCAAACTCAGATTTATTCTGGATCGATAAGTGCGGACATGCGGCAATGATGGAAAAACCAGATGAGTTTAACGAAATTCTTTACGACTGGGTAAAAGACAAAATATAAAATGATAAACCATTAAGACTTTCTTAATGGTTTATTTTTCTAAATAAAATTCAAGAAAAATGGTTATAAAAACAGCAGAGTTTGTGAAAAGCAGCGGAAAATGGCAGGAATGCCCTGAAGGAACGATTCCTGAGTATGCTTTTATCGGACGATCAAACGTTGGGAAGTCTTCATTAATCAACGGAATGTTGAACAGGAAGGATTTGGCAAAAACTTCAGGAACTCCAGGAAAAACTCAGTTGATCAATCATTTCCTTATTAATGAAAACTGGTTTCTTACCGATTTACCAGGATACGGATATGCAAAAGTCTCAAAAGTAATGAGAAGAGATTTTGAAAAATTGATTAATAATTATATTTTAAACAGAAATAACCTCGTTAATCTTTTCGTTCTTGTTGATTCTCGTCACAGTCCGCAAAATATTGATTTGGAGTTTATCCAATGGTGTGGAGAAAGTGGCGTTCCTTTTTCAATTGTTTTCACGAAAGCTGATAAGCTTAAGCCAAGCATTTTGATTAAAAATGTGGAAGACTACAAAACTGAGCTTCACAAAACATGGGAAGATTTACCGGAAATCTACGTTACCTCTGGGGAAAAGAAAACCGGAACTGAAGAAATTTTAAGTTTTATTCAAAAAACGAATGAATTTTTGACTAATAACAGTGTAACATTCAATGAGTAATATCGTTTGGAAAATAAAAAGTTTCGAAGAACTGACGACTTCTGAACTTTACGAAATCATCAAAGCAAGAGTAGATGTTTTTGTGGTAGAACAAAACTGCCCTTATCCCGATTTGGATAAATACGATCAAAAAGCATTACATCTTTGGGCAGAGCAGGAAGATCAAACCGTGTTGGCATATTGCCGAATTTTCGATATAGGAATAAAATATAACGAGACCTCAATAGGAAGAGTTTTAACCTCAGCAAATGGCAGAGGAAAAAATCTAGGCAAACAATTGATACAATATGCTGTTGAAACCATTGAAAACCGTTTCAAAACTTCTGAAGTAAGAATTTCTGCACAAGATTATCTTTTAAGATTTTATTCAGGTTTTGGCTTTAAAGAAACTGACAAGAAATATCTGGAAGACAACATTCCGCACACAGAGATGTTTAGATCTTAACATCCAAGCTTCGCAAATGCGGGGCTTTTTTTATTTATAGAAAGAGAAATTATGCAGGTTTATTTAAATATCATCATATAATTCTTCAGACTTATATTAAAAAATTACATTGAAAGAAAGTGCCGCAGGAAAAAATTTCTCCTACGGCACAAAACACAAATGATAAATAACGTATTTCTTATTTACTATATTAATTATTTGTTTTTAATTAATCGGAACAGCATATAAATAGTTTTCCCAAGCTGAAGTAGAATAAGACCAGTATAAGTCTGGCTTATTTTCTAAAAGCAAATATATTCTTGTAGGCTGCGAAACACTGATCACTGAAGCTCCAGATATAAAATTCGCATTTCTCTGAGGGTCTCCATCTATTCCTTCTATCGGACCATTAGAAATTTTTCCAGCAAATGCCACATTGGTACTAGAACCAAGATTCTGAAAATTAGTTTGTGTGACAGCAGTTTGAGAAGTAGACAAATAAGCATGCTGAAAATGTGTAAGATCACCTTTAAAGCAATAAATAGTCATCCCTGTATTGACAACCCATTTACCTGGCTCTAAATCTATATAAACTCCTGTATATTTTTGTTGATTGGTACTTCCCGAATTTAAATCTGAAAGTGTTGTAATATTCGAGGAAGGAAATACTCCCAAAGCTGTGGTTTTAAATGATGCAGATGCACGCCATGTTGCAAGACCACTTGCGTCACTGGTTAGAACTTTACCTTCGCCTTGTGTACCATCTACAATTTTTATGGCGCCGTTTGTTGTGCCGTTGTTAACTTCTAGTCTTGTGGAAGGTGCTGTAGTACCAATTCCTATATTTCCTGCGGGGGCTGTTTGAGTTCCGGTAAGTCCGGTTCCAAAAATTACACCTCCGATATTGAGTTGGTTACTGCCTGTGCTAGTAGCTAAATCCTGAAATGAGCCAATAGCTATATTATTGGAGGTTGCATCCTCCAAATTACCACCTGCAGTAAATCCAATACCAATATTATGACGTCCTGTTTTATTAAGCGGATTTGACAAGGCACTATGTCCGATGGCGACATTTAAGTCTCCTGTTGTATTGTAGGGTAAAGTACTTTGCCCAATAGCGACATTACTGTTGCCTTCTGTGTTTCCTGTCATCGCACTATGTCCGATAGCAACATTTGAAAAACCTTCTGTACTGTTGTATAAAGCAAAACTGCCCATTGCAACATTATTTCCTCCTGTGTCATTTACTTTTAAACTTTCATATCCTACAACAGCATTACTGTTTTTGTTGCCACCACCCCTTCCGACAGTAATTCCATTTAAATTTAAATCTCCTCCTGTAATTGTTTTGATCGTGTTGTTTGCATCGACTGTATTATAAGTTCGCTCTCGCTCTGTATTATTGGTTTTTACTATAAAATCCTGAGTATCTATAGTACCTATAAAGTTGATTCCGGCTGTGGTTCCGCTATTACCAACAAGAGACCAATCAGTTGCCGTATTTCCTGAGTTTAATTTCTGCCAGATATTTCCGTCAAAAAAATAGTATCCACTGCTGGTCACATTTATTGTTTTTGCGCTGGTATCGGCTGCAGCCAAGGGAGTTGTTACATAGATAAGCGCTGCATTTTGATCTGCTCCATACAAAGCATCTTTAGCTTTCAGCTCTGTGCCGGCAAGTCTAGGAACTATAAACCCGTCAATTTTAGACATATCAGTCGGTTTACCGGTTACATCCAAAGTTGCCTTTGGTGTTTCTGTATCAATCCCGACTTGAGAGTAGGCAAGACCGGAACAAAGTAATGCAATTGTAAAAATTTGCTTTTTCATTTTTTTGTGTTTAAATCATTATACTTAAAACGCCGTTTTAAACTTTCATCGTTGTTTTACCAATATCCTTAATTATTAAGAATGGAAAATCATAAAATTTTAAGATATAGTTTTTTTTGAACGGATTAATATTTACCCGTCAAGTAAAGCACAATTAGATTGAAAAATTATGCCTTGGGAACTAATTTTAAATTCATAATTGTGCTTTTTTTGTGTTAATAAATAAACTTTTTTTCATCATAGATTGTATTCAATTTCCGTAAATAAAAACAATCTTTTTTAGAATCGTACGCAATGCTGAAGAAAAATATTATAGGGAATTATATAATTATTCTCCTCACTTGTATTGCGGTTGCAAATCTAATTCAATTCGAATGTACAACCTACAAGATGATTAGTACAATTCCAGAATTTTACAATACCATCAAATCTATTATCAATTGATAAACAAAACATTACAATTATCATTTGAAAAATTTCTCTTTTAATAAATACTCCTTTTAAATCAGTCAAAAAAGATAGAATTATCAGTTTTTTTGTCTTTGCAGCAGTATATTATTCGTTGTAATCTTTTTTTTCTTTTTTATTTTTCTCTTTTAAAGAGGCTATAAATTTTGAAGGGGAAATTTTATTTTTTTGAGTAAATACTTTAGTAAAATAGCTGTGCGATGAAAATCCTCCTAAATCTGAAAGATGACTAAGCTTGTATTTTAGGCTTTCCGGGTTTTCGTGAAGGTATTCCAGAATATATTTGATCCGTAAGTCATTAATATATTCATTAAACGTTTTACCATGATGTTCTTTTAGTATACTGTTGATGTATTTCGTATTGGTATCTAAAATACTGACGAAATTACTTAATGTGAAGTTTTTAGCAGTAAATGCCTTTCCTTTTTCAAACTTTTCCAGCTTTTTTAATAAATCCGTCTTTGTTGCTTCTGATATTATATGAGGTCTTGAATCTGCACATTCCGAAAGGGTTTCTTCATTTTTTTCTTCTTCATCTATAACAGAATTGGACGTTTCTTTATTATTTTCAAGCTCTTCTATAATCTCTTCAAAGTATGCTTTTTGTTTTTTTCTTTTTCTTCTTTTAAATATTAAAACTCCTAAAGACAAAAAGACAGCAACCAGAATAAAGATATATTTATATTCTCTTTGATGTATCAGATTAAGATCCTGCCTGCTAATCTCCTGATTAATTACTTTAGTACTTTCTTTTCTAAAATGATCTTTACGTTTTAAAAATTCAGCAAAAAGCACCTCTCTTTTTTCCGAGGCATCGATATTGAGCTTCAAACGCTGTTCTAGTAAAACGGTTAATCTCTCATTCATTTTACTTTTTCTGGTGATATCAATTGCCTTATCAAAATGGAGTGCTGCACTTTTTTCATCGTTTTCTTTGGCTGCAATAATAGCTTTGCAAACATAGTAGATCTCTGCTCTCCAATTTAATTCGTTGGAAAATTTAGAACTAGCTATTGTAGATTCAAAAATAGAAATTTCCTTTTTCGCTTTTTCAATATCACCAATCATCAGGTAATCAAAAGCTAAGTAACATTTCGAAAAAGCAAACTCCGACATTACATTTTGTGTAAAATTTTTATCAAAGCCTGTTTGGAAATAGCTGTTGCAAAATATACGATACGGAATTGCCTCAGTATATTTTTTTTCGTTCTCTAACAAAATAGCCTTTAGTTTTTGTGTCATAGCATTCAGAAAGGGGTCATTATGTCGTATAGCCGTTTTTTCTGCCTCATTCAGATATTGAGTTGCTTCATGCATAACTCCGCACTTATGATAAGCAAGTGATAGGTAGTAGTTAGTAATAAAATGCTCTTTTTCTTTATGATCTCTTAAGAATAAGAGATCGGCTTTTTTTGCGTAAAAAATACTTTTGCTAAAATTTCCTTTTAGATAATGCCCAACAGAAATGTACAAATAGCTTTTCGAAGTTTCATCATCGGTTTTAGATACCGAGAGTGTTTTCTCACCCTCAATAATGAGCTGATCAGAAGTTTTAAAAGATTGTTGATAGATATCAATTGTTGATTTATATATATCTTTATTTACAGTATTTTGTCCAAAACAAATCACCACAAATAAAAAGGTAAGCATTCTCAGTATCTTCATTCTTATTTGTATTTTCTTTAAGTTAAATCTTATACAGTTTGAGTGAAGAAGAAAGTTTATACCTACAACATCAATTTATATAAAAGTCATGTTTTTTCATTTATTTTTATAAATAAGCAAACGGCCTAAAGAAACATAATAAAAATTTGTTATGATAAAATCAACCACACACAATTAGCACACCGATCAAAAAGTACCACACACTTACCCCATACTACTAAGTTTTCAGGTTTAATTTATGCATTTTTATTGTTGAAGAAAATTAGGTATGAGAAAGTATTGGATATAAAAAAACCCTCCGTAAAATAAATTACAGAGGGTTTTATGTACCCCAGACGGAGGTATTATGAAACCTTTCTTAATTTTTCTTGTTTTTAATTCGTTTATATTCAATAACTTTGATATACAATAGGTTTCTAATTAATTTGTTTTTTCATATTTAATAATTTTAAATGCAAATTAATTCCCCCTTTTGTTCCCCCTTACATTTATTTAAATCTATTTCAACTTATGATAAAGTACAATTTTGAATTAAGAAAGGACAAAGTAAGTCAAGACGGTTTAATGCCAATTAGGATATTATTCAGAATTGACAGCTCTATAATAAAAAGAAATACTGGATTGAATTGTAAATTAAATGATTGGCAGAACAATCGAGTGAAAGCTAATTCAAAAAAAGATACTTATTATGGCTATGACGAAATAAATGAAAAACTCCAACAGATAGAAACCAAAATTCAAGACATTTCGCTTTATTTCAGAGCAAATAAGCTTGAACCAACAAAGGATTTGTTTATTGAAAAGTTTGATTCAAATGAAAAAGTTGAAACATCCAGTGAATTCGACTTTTTCAAATGCTTTACACAATACATTGACAAAGGAAAATTGATAAAAACTCCGAACACCATCAAGGGTCAAACTACTGTAAAAAACTATCTGGAATTCTTTTGTAAGGAAAATGGAATTTCGCTTTCTTTTGATAAGGTTGATGAAGATTTTTTTGAATCATTAAGAGATTACTCTTACGAAATAAAAAAGATGAAGCAAAATTATTTCGCTAAAGTAATCAAGGTTTTAAAGTCATTTTTAAACTGGGCAACAGAAAAAGGATATAATGCAAACAGGGAGTTCGAGAAATTTAGAGCTGTTGAACACGACATTGACATTGTGTATTTAACATTTGAAGAGTTGATGAAACTATACGAAAAAGATTTTGACAGCGATCGACTGTCTCACGTTCGGGATTTCTATTGTATGGGATGTTTCACAGGCTTACGGTTTTCTGATCTTTCAAAACTACATTTAGCAAATATTTCTGAAGACCATATAGTTCTTTCTATTCAGAAAACTAAAACACAGAATCACGCTATTAGGCTGAACAAATACGCAAAAGCTATTTTAGAGAAATACAAAGGAACTATCTATGAACCCCTCCCCGTTATCTCTTCTCAAAAATTCAATGAATACATCAAAGATTGTTGTGAATTAGCAGAAATCAAACAACCATTCACAACTCATTGGTTTGTGGGTAATAAGAAAAAATCACTCACACAACCCAAATGTAAATTCATAACAAGCCATACAGCAAGAAAAACATTCATTACAAATTCTTTACTATTGGGAATGGAACCCAAAGCAATAAAGAAGATTGCCAACATTAAGAAAGATGCTGTTCTGGATAAGTATATGAAAGTAACGGAAGCATTCACAGACGAACAAATGGACAAAGCTTGGGGATAGTTTGTCTTATAGCTTGATTTATTTTAAATAATATCCAATAATCTTTATTCCTGAATTAAACTAAAGAGCAGTTAAACTATATTAAAATGAGCTGTTTTTAGTTAAATTTAGTTAAAAATTTGATTTTATTCAAAAGTCCAATTTGGGATGATTTAGATTAATCTGGATTAAAAAAAATAAAATTTAGGCTAGTTTGGATTAGATTAGATTAATCCGGACGACACCTAACCACTTGATTCACAGCAGTTAAATTGATATTATTGCATTTGAATTTAAACTAATTTAAAATACAATCAAATGTCAATACAACTCTATTCCCATTCCAAAGGAGATTTGGAAAAAGCGGTTGAAATCATTCTTAGGAAAGCAACCGAATTCACATTACCCGCAAAAGCAGAGCAACAACCGGAAGACCTTATCCCACAGATTGAAGCTGCGAAATTCCTGCACGTTTCTATTCCAACCATTATTGATTGGAGAAAAAACAAAAGCCTACCCTACTACAATTTTAGCGGTCGCTATTACTATTCCAAAAAAGAACTCTTAGAATACGGAAGAAACCGAAGAAAATAAGTGTGACTTATTCTCATTAAAAGTTGCACTCTTTCTTTTGTTTAACCTATCCGTATTTCAGTACGGAACCAAACCCTTTTTAAAATGAGCGAAAAAATTCCTTATATACGAGTAGGAACAACGTACTATAAAACCATTGAAAAACCATTGATCTCAGGAGATAAAATTTCGATTCTGGTTCGATGGAATCGAGAGACTATTATCAGCGATTACGGAAAAGTATATGTTTCTAAAGTTCCTAAGTATGATGGTTTCTGTTGCATCCCCTCCCATCTGCAATACCAGCAGATCATTCAAGGATTCTACAATACTTATAATGAAATCCCTTACCACCCTGTTGAAGAAAAGATCAGTTTTGAAGCTCTAAAAGAAAAAATTCCATTTTCCTTGAAATTTATGGAGCATATTTTCGCAGAACAGCTGGAATTAGGATTAGATTATATTAAAATCTTACTGCAATATCCAACACAGGTACTCCCGATTCTTTGTCTTGTAAGCAAAGAAAGATCTACCGGAAAATCCACTTTCATAAAATGGCTCAAATCCATTTTTGGACTTAATATGACCTACATCAAAGGAGATTCTTTCAGCAGTCAGTTCAATTCGGATTGGACATCAATGCTGATAGTTGCTATTGATGAAGTATTCTTTGATAAAAAGGAAATCACGGAACGTCTTAAATACCTTTCCACGACTGATAAAGACAAGAAAGAGGCTAAAGGAAAAGACAGGGAAGAAGTCGAATTCTTCGGCAAATTCATTCTCTGTTCCAATAATGAAGACAACTTCATTCAGATCGATGAAGAAGAAATTCGTTTTTGGATCATCAAAGTGAAATCCATCAAATCTGAAAACACAGATTTTCTACAAAATCTAAATTCCGAGATTCCTTATTTCCTGCGCTATCTGATTGAAAGACCTTTCCACAGCCATAAGTTAACCAGAATGTGGTTCACGGAGTCTGAGATCAGAACCAAAGCGCTTCAGAAACTGCTATGGAAAAACAACAATAAACTCGAATCCAAGATCATTGAACTTTTATATGAGTTTTTTGAGAACACAGAAGATAACAAAATCAATTGTGTTCCACAGGATATTTTCAATATGTTGGGCAAAATGTTCAAAAACAGTTATTGGACAATCAATGATGTCAGGAAATTACTCAAAGAAATATGGAAGCTTGAGCCTCAAAATAATTCATTAGCCTATATCAAATACGACCTAGATTATGGTTTAAGTTTTTTCCAACAGAACAAAACAGGGCGGTATTTTACAATAGAAAGGAATTTTATTCTCCAAAAATTTGATGAAATGATGAATTAGCAGATAATGAAAAGAAAATCAGACGGTTATCTCTCATCAAAAGCCTCATCAAATTTTGAAACCTTGTTTTCTGATGAGTGTTTGATGAGTAAAACATTTCAAGTTTGATGAGATGATGAGACTTTGATGAGAGCATAAATAATTATAATTCAATTAATTATAATATTTTCTCATCAATTCATCAAAAATTCTTCAAAACCAAATCCGTCCGCTTGAACTAACAGGACACCTACTATTTATTACTAAAAATATTAAAAATTACAAAAATGAACTGCAGACAATTCAACAGTATATCGTTGGAAGAAGTCCTCCTTTCTCTCGGACACCTTCCCACGAAACAAAATGAAAAAGAAGCTTGGTATCTCAACCCCTTTGCCAGCGAATCCCAAGCCTCTTTTAAATTGGATAAAAGACTCAACGCTTGGTATCTTCATTCAGAAGGCATCGGTGGGAACAATACCGACTTTATGAAGAAATATCTGAACGCTTCAGTCAATGAAGTTTTAGCTTGGGCAGATAATCAGAATTTCTCTTCCTTTCAACAGCAAAATATCTCAGATCGGAAAGTAGAAAATCTTCCTGCAAATTATGAGATCATTGAAATTAAGAACGTTCAGCACCCTGCACTTTTGGAATATTTAAGAGAAAGAAAAGTTGGAAATCAAACACAGTTCTTACACGAAATTCATTATCGAATGAATGATAAAAACTATTTCGGAATTGGTTTCAAGAACGATTCTGGCGGTTATGAAATTCGCAATAAATACTCCAAAATTTGTTTAGGCAAAAAAGACATTTCGACAATTAAAAACGATTCAAATTCATTAAGAGTTTTTGAGGGTTTTTTCGATTTTCTTTCTTTTAAAAATGTAGAAAAATCTTTAGAAAAAGAACCTTCAGATTACATCATTTTAAATTCGGTAGCGATGATTTCCAACATTAAAAAATCACTTGGTCAGTATGAAAATATCGAGCTCTATTTTGACAATGATGCAGCAGGAAACCGTGCAGTAAAAATGATTACAAATGAAAGTAAAAACGCAGAAGACTGTCGGGTTTTATATTCAGATTTTAAAGATTTAAATGAATGGCTAATCAATAAAACTGTGGATTCAAAAGTATCATACCGATTAAAGAGATAAGACTCTACCTGAATAAAATAATATAAGGTCATCCGGAAACCTTAGTAAAATAGCAGTTGGTATGAACATGAGTAAAATAGTAACAGATAGTAATAAAAAGATATTGTAAAAAATACGGTAGACAGTTAGTGCAAAAAGTACCCAAAGTTTACAATAAGCGTAACCGCTGATTGCAAAATTGGGATTTTTGATTTCTTCCTATCGTCAGAAATGTTTTGAAACACACTAATATAAACACAATGGAAAAAGATTTCTTACAGGAGTTTGTCACAAAAGCCGTCGAGGAAAATGAAAAGAAACTTGATGGCGAAAAGAGAAAAAAACATTTTCAGGAGCTCGGCAGAAAAGGGGGTTTAAAAAAGAAAAACAATAACCATTTAAGCAAAATAATTTCTTTTCGGGTGACGGATTCTGAATATAATGAAAACCAAAAATCTGCTCAAAAACTAAAGCTCAAATTATCCACCTATGCGAGGATGGTGTACATGCAAAAAGAACTTAAAATAAATGAATTTAAAACCGATGAAGTGCTGCTACAATATGGAAATCATTTCATCAGAATTAAAAATTTATTGAGACATCGTGAGTTCTCAGAACTTGAAAACAAGAAGCAAATAATACAGGAAATTGAAACCGTCACCAACCTGATCTATCATTATCTGTATGAGAAACAAAACAGAGAGAAACTTACTTAGTGAAATCTAAAAATGAATAACAGTGCAACGACCAGGAATATCTCAAAGATTGCCATCGAGTACAATGGCAATGATAAAGGAACTGCACAGAGAGTCTATCAAAATAATCTGTTAACCGAAGATCCGGAACACCAATTTAAAGAAATGAAAACCGTTGCCGACAGAAACAAAAATGTGAAGAACTGGGCACTGACCGGATACATTTCTCCTGAAAAATCGATTGGAGATAAACTTTCCAACGACGAACTCACGGAACTTGCGCTGAGAGCATTGAAAAAGATAGGAGTTACCGATAACAACCAGATGATTTTGGATATTCATTCGTCAACGAAACAAAAGCACATTCATTTCATAGTAAATAGGGTTGACATTAATGGAGTCAATACAATTAAAGCTCACAAAATCGGTGAGAACTTCGGAAAGGCGGTTCGTGAAGTCTGTCAGGAAATGAATCTGAAGACAGATATTGAGATTGGCAAGGAAAAGAAAAAAAAGATGCTTGAAGCGTTGATGGCTTCTCTTAAAATTTCCAGAAACTTTGCCGAGCTTATTGATTTTATGAAAAAGTCAGGTTACCGTATAACACTCTATCAAAATGAAAAAGTGGGAATCTCTGGGATGCGAATCGTAAGATTTGAAGATATCAATCATCAAACCGAGCGCGATTATAAGCCGGGTTATAAGCTCTCTGAAATCACCAGTATGTTAAGGATTACAGACATCAAGCAAAAATTACAGGAAAATCAAGAAAGAGCAGGGGATTTCGGTTCAAAGAATATTCAAGTTGGTGTAAGTGAAAATGTTAATATAAATATGTATTTAAACGAACAGAAAAATTCATCCTCGGTTAGCAATCAGCTTGAAAATATGGCAAAGGCATTACTGAAGCCAACTTTCACTGCAGCACAAGATGATGATTTGCTAAAAAAGAAAAAACGAAAATTTAGATAAAAATGGATAACGAAAACAAGCAGCCTGATGGCGTAGCACTACTCAAGAAGGTAATTGAAACTAATGAAGCCACTATTGAACATTATATTATGCTCATGAATTCTCGTGAAGATATTATACACATGGATCAGAAAATAGAGCAATCTTTGATTAATCTGAATGCCACTCTTGACAAATCATCTAGAATGCTGGAAGTAGAAGAACAAAAAAGACAAGACTTTCTACTGGCAATCCCCAAGACTATCGAGGCGCACCTTTCAGAAAAAGCAGTCGGGCAGCTGGAGCAGGTGGAAAAAAAATCACCACTCTTCAAGACTGCTACTTACGGAATAATTGGAGCTCTGCTACTTTCGGTTTTAACAACAATTGGAAATGTTTTTTTTGCAAAGCAGTGGTACACCGAGAGCCTTCGCAGTAAAACTGAAATCAGGCAGGATATTCTGGACGAAATTAAAAATAACGGTCAATCCCTTTATCGAGTGGATGACTATAATCAGCTTTACTATAATACTGAACTAATGAACAGGTGGATGAAAAAGAATCCAAAAGATGCAGAAAAGTTTTTAAGGTTTAAAGATGGTTATGAAAGCAGATAGATAAGAGTATTATAGTATTGAAATGATAACTCTTACCAATCCATCATTTTTCATCCAACGGAATTCTGAAAAATAGTTATCCATTTATTTCTTTTCTTCTTTTCTTCTTTTCAGCATTAGTAATTTATTTGATCTTGGCATTCATCTTTTAAGTTAAAAAAAGAGCCCACGCCGTTGTATATACACTTAAATATTTAGTGAGTGTCAAGACCTCACCCTACGGGTTTACAAGCACCCTCATTGTTTTTTTTAAGCTATCCGATAATCAATTCGATACCGGCCTTTTCTGCTTTGTATTTTATTTTGGTCTGCAATTCATAATAGCTCCAGTTGCGAAGGACAAATTCCTGTTCTTTTGCAATCCCTATTTTGTCTTCTTGATCTTTAAGAATCAGGGTGCCTGCCTGCTGCCGGATGCAAAAATCAATCAGCATACGGCTGTACAGATGAAGATGATGACTGACAAAACGGTTTTCCAGATTCTCTATTTTGTGCAGTGCCTTCTGTTTCCGTTTGGTTCCATTTCCGGAACGGGAATAAGCGACTCCGGCTCGAATCCTTTTATTACTGGCCTGGATCGCCAACCTGCGGTAGAGGAATTCCTCTTTCGAGCCAATATTCATTCGCACATTATTTGCTTTTACCACGATTGGATGCTCCAGAGACAAAGAAGCTTCTGCAATGATTTCTGGTTTTAAACGGTGGTCTTCCTTTTCAAATTCGAAGACGGCCAGCCAAAAGACTTTACCGTCTTTCAGTTGTACCTGTGAGTTGCACAACTTGATCTCTTCTCTTAAAAGGCGTTCCAGAACCGAATGTTTATCAGAGAAATCTCTCCCTAAATAGGTTCTGACCGGGATTGCAAACATATTGAAGCTGAACGCTTTCTTTTCCGCATCATACTTCATTTTGCTGATGCATTTCACCGGAAGCGGAATTGGAATGTCTTTTTTAAAGTTTCTCAGTGATTGTGATCCCTGCCAATAGTCTGCTTTGTTTTTAGAAAAGGTGGATTGAATTGTATTGTTAAGGCATCCCAGAATGTCGGTGGGGATTTCTCCTTTAAAACGGTCAAAGACCAGGCGTGCTGTGGTGTTTGTTTTAGAACGGTCGAAGATTCCCATTTCATCCTTTTTTTCGTCAGCAAGCTTATATTGGATGTCTTCGGTGAGGTAAAAGAAATCCTTGATCATTTCCTGTACATACAGATGGGAAACAATCAGATTAGCCGCCCGGAAACAGCGGTTCTGATAACGGTAGAGCTTTTCCCACATTTGGCTTTTATCTTCAGATGGAACATCAATCACCAGCTGAATTTTTCGGGTCAGGGTTATCGTAGACTTTTCCATATCAAAGGGGTATTTGAAAATTGTTTTGACTTTGCAGGTGCTGATAGGCATAAAGAAATTCCCGATGAACTTCCTTTTCTGGTAGTTGCAGTTCCTGTGCAATCACCGCAAAAGAGGATTTTTGCTCAAACCTTCTTTTGATAATCTCCAGCTGCTGACTGCTGAGTTGTTCTGACTGCTCTTTTTTAATTGCTGCTTTTTCTTCAGGCTGCTCAAACGAGGTGACTTTAAGAATTTTCCGAAGCTCATCTATGGCTTTGCTCACCTCCATGCTTATGCCTGTCACACTGTTTCCCATAGCCTCTGCAATGGGTTTGTACTGGAAGCCATATTCCAGGCAAAGTTCTATCAGGTGTTTCCTTTTGGGATTCAGAACAGGTAAGACCTTTCTGATTTCATCAAATTTGTTTTGGTCGGATTCCTGGCCGTGTACATACTCTTGATCTTTCAAAGGGTCATAACCTGCAAGATAATCCTGATAATTCTCAAAACTGTCAAGAGAAGCCATTAAGCGGGTGAATTTATTTCTTGGAGCAGTAACATACGCTATACAATCCCTTTTCATCACAAACCGTAAAAATCCTGTAATATGATCAGGCGTTTCAATCGTATTGCGGTGCAGCCACAATTTGAGGAAGGTATCCTGAACAATAGTGTCCACTACAAAATCATCCTTCAGCACTTGCCATCCAACCCAGAAAAGAAGTCTTTTGTAACGTAAATGAATATGATTTAGAGCAATGGGATTGCCGTCTTTCAGCAGTTTGTATAACTGAAAATCAGTCAACTTTCGGGGCAAAGTGTTTGTTGCTTTCATAAGCAGTCTTTTTTTTAGTTACATTATAACTAGAAGGAACTGCTAAGATTCACAGGAAGAATTCTCTACATCATCCATAATACTAACTTACTACATTTCGCCAAAATAAAAGCGTGGAACTCAACTTATTGACTAGAGGTACTGGTATACCCGTGTACGATAAGTGAGCCCACGCCGCGGTCGTGAGCTAATATACTTATCTTCTCGTACACATAAAAATTACCAGTTTTCTAGTCGAGAATCTAAGCAATAGCTTCGATTAATATTATTGAAGTATTGCAAAGTTACCATTGTTGTAACTTATATAGCAAATATAAAACATTTTTTCTATTGTAGGTTAATTCGACTACAAAATTTTATTTAAATCTCATCAATTTGTCTATTCAATGTAGATCGAAATGGATAAATTAGATTTTAGAATAGCTTTTGGGAAAAGAATAGAGATTTTTAGAAAAAAGCTTAATTTGAGTTATAGAGAGTTGGCTCAAAAGTGTGATGTTGATCACAGTAATATTAGTAAAATAGAAAAAGGGGAAGTTGATCTTAGGATCTCTACTATTCAGGAGCTAGCCAAAGGTTTAGATGTGCATCCACAAGAATTATTTAATTTTAAATTAAAATAAGAAAATTTTTCTTGAACAATTTTATTCTTAAAAATGGATAAAATACCGAAGAGCGTCGGTATTTTTGTTTTGTAAAAAATCATGAGAATAACACGGGGTTCAAAATTTAGTAAGTAGGTTTTTAAATGTTTCTGTTTGCCAATTCTAATTAAAAAAAATAGTCTTTTTTTAATAAACAAATTCTTTTCCTATTTTGGAGTTGAAAAATTAAGCAAAAAGTAAAGAAGATTTGTCAATTATATTTTGAAGAGAATGTCTGGATTTTGGTGTAACAATAGTATGTTTGAGATCTTTGAAAGTATTAAGATGTGTTTACCTGAAGATACCGAAGAAATGGCCTTGACCAGTACTGGAAAAAGAAAAGAATATCAGTGAAAGAATTTTTCAATTTAGGCTTAAAATTTAAACATAATGATAAACAGGAAAATATATTTTCCCGACTTTTCAGGAATAAAGAAAATATTCTCTCTCATTTTAGTTTAGGTTTAGTAGATGCAGGTATACTTATCTTACCAACAAAAATCTTATAATATCAAACTCTTTAGCTTTATATTTGAATTGTTGCCATATCGCATATGTTTACACCACTTAGTAACATTCTCTTTATTATCAGTTGTTCTGAAAATTATAATAATTACTCACTAATGCATTAGCGCAGCAGAGAAGTATCACTTGGCTGAAGCCACAATCAATATCGAAGACCTCGATTCTTATCTTTTTCCAAACTTATACCATTATTACCTTGATCAATTTCGTCAATTGAGAAAAATGATTACTTTAATTAAAAGCCATTGATAATGTTATGCTTTGTTCTTGCTATAAAAGCTCATTATTGAATTTGTTTGTAATACATCTAGAATTTTCATAGTTTGAAAATCTAATAAAAACTCTTTATTTTTTTCGTAAGTATTTTATCAATTCAGAATTATCATTTATTACTACATTAAGATCAGATCCAAGGACAGTATAATATTCCTACTTCTCCCACAGTCAAAATACCTGTTTTATCATCCTAATCTTTATTTCTATATTGTTGAACAAAGAAGAATTTTTTATTGAAAGTATTCATGGCTACTAAAACTGAAAAGCCACTGTTTCCAACATTATCTATAGCAGTTGAAAGTCCATCACAACATGTACGTTTTCAAACCAGCTTAGACATTTTAGTTTAAATCCTTAAGGAGTATAAATATTTTGTCTCAAAAAAAATAGAAACTCCAATATGTTATAAAACGAAGTATTAATGCGGTAATGAATAAATTCAAATTTGCTTTTTAAAAATATTTATACCTTGATCTCCAAATAATACAAAATAATTTTGTGTCTTTGAAAATCCACAATATAAATATCCCTCATAACTAATATCTTGAAGTTTGAAAAACCATGACTGACTCGTTCTGTAATTTGTAATTTTGGGAATTTTATAGCCATTATATATATTAACAATTTCCAACTTCCATTTATTATCCACAGTTAGTAAGTTACCAGCTCCTCCTCTCAAACCAAAAACATCAATAATTTCATTTCTCTCTTTTAATGAATAATGCAAATTATCTGTAGAAAGATTTTTTTTAAAATCAGATTCATAATCTTCCATTAGAATATTTTTACTTATTATATCATATAAAAAAATACCATCTACATTTACAATAAGAAGATCATCATTTTCTAGCCAGCCTAGAAATATTGAAGCATTTATTTTAATAACTGAATAAAGGCTCCATTCTTCATTTAAATTTATAATCTCTTCCTGCAAAAATTCATCACTAAATTTTGTTTGTAAAATATCTATAATTTTCATAATATTATTTAGGTTTAATTATTTTTCCACTTCCTGGTTTCTGCCATTTTAGGAAACCTTTAATTTTATTGGAATGTACACCAATTCTATTATATCCTCCAGCAACGTTTGCATCTGATGCAGATATACTTTTTAATCCTAATTCTTGAGGATGTTTAATTTCTAGTATTTTACTAGCATATTTAGAATTAATCTCGAATTTAGTAATTGTACTTCCTGGTTTGTTTTTTGCATAATTCAATGCAGCTGTTTCATCTCCTACAAACATATAAATAGTTTTTGGTTTACCATTCATTGAATTATAAACTACGTTTTCTAAATCATCTAATTCTAAGAATTGTCCAGTTCTTTGCACACGATAAACACTAGTAGTAGTCTGAAGAGAAAGTCCTACTCCAGCTGTCACTAATCCATCAGCAGCTAAAAGTGCATTAAATTTTGCATCTTGACTTTCTGTTGCTGACATCGTATTGCCATCCCACTTAGTCATTCTGGGACCTAAACCAGAATAATCTGATTGATTACCAAAACTATTTCTTAGAAAATTACCAAAATCTAATAATTGATTTATAAGCCCCTTTCCAACAATATTCATCCCCATAGAAGTTCCGTACCCGGACATAGGTGCAGAATCTCTATAATCTTGTATAGTTGCTCCCATTGTAGATGGCATTCTCTTATCCGGTGCTTGCGAAAATGTTGGTGTTACAGCATTTGACTTTTTTACACCTTTTAAAATAACCTCTTCAATTAATTTTCCTCCTTTAGGCCCATATATTGTTTTAGGATTTGGTTTTCTCGGTCCATCTCCTGATCCTCCAACTCTTTCACCCATCAACCCAGTAGGATCTGCAAAGTTAACAGGATCATTCCAAACATACGCATAAGGAGACATAGTAATTTCTTCTAATGGATCTACAGAAAGCCATAAGCTTCGTTTAGGGTCGTAATATCTTGCTCCGTAATAGTAATAACCTGTTGCCATATCAAACTCCTTAGCATTGTATTTGTAAGGGTTGTTATAGCTAAAATCGGTATTCTCCATCAGCATTTCTCCGTAGGGCATATACTCGTACCAGTTGGTAACATCACCTTTGCCATTAAGCAATATAGAAGTGCCGCTGAAATGGTCGGGGTGTATCCAGTACATTTCAGATTCCAGGTATTCCGGTGGCGTATAACCATTCATACAAGCATCTGATAAAAATTGAGTCCATATCTCGCAGAAATTTCCATCACCCATAGCAGCACCATACAATTCTGCAAGTTTATAATAGCAATCTTCATTATGATCTTGTAAGAAAGTGTACATCTGTTGCTCCATAAGAAAAGAACATAGTGTATCATCCTGTGATGAAGAAGTCGGTGGGGAATAAGTACCTTGCGAATCTTCGTTGGGAACCCAAACAGCATTAGGAAGATCAGCATCTTTAATAATCTGATGTATTTCTTCTCCTAATGCATTGGCTAACTCATGATATTCTCCCGAAAGATTAATTTTAAATCTATGGGTCGGAACTTCGCTTACACGGGTCGCAATTCTCTGCCCTCCCATGTAGTAATGCTTACTCATAGTTTTATCGTTCAGTACCAAAAAGCCGTTCGGATAATAGGTAAACGCTCCCATTTGAGTTGTTGAATTTGGGTCATTACCATTTACATAAAGACTTTTTGAGACTGCATCATTCTTAAGAATTCTTTCGCCTGCGGCGTCATAAACATAATAGTTCAAATTTTCATGCTCGGTTACAACAGCCTTAAGGCGATTTTCGTGATCCCAGAACATTTGTCTAAAATTCAGATCTATGTTGTGGGCATCAACTTCTTTAATTGTAGTAAGATTTCCGTTTAAATCATAGATGAATTCTTCACTAGTAGTAGTCGTTGCATCCACCGGAACGGGCCCGCAATCTATCGGGGCATTAAAGTTCTGAAACTTAGTATATTTTATAGATGAGACTGCGTTTGGATGGCCATTATTATCATAGTTATAAACACCTACATCACCTTCGTTATTAGGATTCTGACAGTTTATATTATTTAAATACGTTTTAAGTTTAGAATCTTTTACCTCCATATTTCCTACAGCATTGTATCCCATTTCCAGGTTATAATACTTCGATATGTCTTTTCCTTTAGCTGTTATCTGAGCTGAGTTTAACCTTCCGAACGGATCATAACTATATTGTTTATTAGTCGCAATTGCTAATTGACTAGATGGGAAGTTACCTGTCATCGGTGTTATACCTTGTACATTGACAAGATTTTCGTTACCGTCAAAAGTATATTGATTTTTACGGATATTGTCATTACTGTTCGCATACAGCAATGAAAGCTCACTAACTTTGCCCCATGAATCATAACTATAATTTGTTTTGGTGCCATTTCCTGCCAAATAGGAAGTCATCTGATCCCGGTTATTATACTCCATCGAGTATGCGATTGAGAAAGGATTAGGCTTTCCTGGCAGTGTACTTCCTATATCTGTCAAAAGACCAGAGATACCATAAGCATATGTTACCTGTTCGTTATCAGGATATATTATTTTGTTAATTCTTCCAAATATATCATAAGTGTAAGACGTCTTAAACATTTTCGGAACATTGTTTGGTGCCACTACAATACGCATATTTTCTCTTACATTACCTAATATATCATATTTGTAATTTTGGGTTCCTGTTCTGTCCGTTTGTTTCACGAGTCTTCCTCGTTCTGTATCTACACCCGCCTGTTGCCCATATTCTAATATTACTATATGATTTGGATACCTTACTTCTGTTAATTGGTCAAAATCATATTTATATACTATTTCTTGATTAGTTGCTTTCAAATTAGAAGTACGTGAACTAATAAGCTTACCGCTCAGATCATAATCATATTCTAATACTCCAGCATCAGGAGATATTTTGATTAAATTTCTTCCAAATTTATCATACTCATAACGTGTAGGGTTGTTTCCTGCATCCTCCATTGAAATAAGCTCATGTATACGATTATATCTATAGCTTACCCAAATATCAGTATTATTACCATCGGTCTGTTTACTTGAGGTTGTTCGACCATATTCATCAGTATAGCTCACGCTTGTATTTCCTAGTGGACTAACAACTCTGCTAGAAAATTGAGTGTCTCCGTATCTGTCTGTTCCAAACTCGTAAAACATCTGAGTAGTCAGGTCTTCGAGTCCATTATTGGTAGTAACGTTGTACTGTGTGATATTCACAGGACGGTCTAAATCATCATAAGTAGTAACAGAATAAATCTGTGCTAACTCATTTTCTGATGTTGTATAGTCATCGAAAAGTTTTAAGGAAGTCATGATGTTAGTTCCTGTTGTTACTTTATCCCTAATAATTGTTTTTACAGGTCTTCCCAGTTTATCTTTAATTTGGTAGATGTTATTGGCAAAATAATAATTGCTGCCATCTTGTTTAAACAATTTTTTGGACATTAAAGCCTCTCCCCAAGCATCAGTAAATAAACTGGTAAAATAATTAGGTCTTGGATCTTTGTCATTCTTAAAAGGTTTTCTTTCTGTAATTGCAACCGGAATAATATTTGAAGGATAGTAGAATAATCTGATAGTAAAGTCAGTATCCGAGGGAGCAAGATATTCAGTAAGTCTTCCGAAAGAATCGTAAGTATATACACTTGTTGCTCCATTAATTCCTATTATTGAAACAGGAACACCTAGAAGATAATTATTATCATATTGCGTTGAGCTTGTAAATCCATATGCATCGGTGGTCGATAATAAATAGGTATGATATATCGGATCATACTCGTAATTATAGAACATGCGCTGACCGTTTTCTGATGATGGATATGTAACTTTTGTCATATTACCGTATGAATCATATTCCATATCATAATCTGCAGTCCCAGAATAACCGCCAGTACCTAAAGCATCTTTTTTAATTTGTTTTATATTTTGATTAGCATCAAGGATCGTAGTGGTTTTTCTCACGAAACCGTTCTCTGTATAAACTTCTTGCTCTGAAGGTGTTCCGACGATATTTTTTGCTCCCGGAGGATGATAGAATATATTTGTTCTTACATCATCCGTCAGATCAGTTAAAGAAGGTCCTTTATCTACCGAACGTATAAGATTTCCGTATTGGTCATAGGTATCAGTTACGTTAATTGTGGTTTTACTATGACTACTAGCTCCTGAAAACTCTGTAAATGTAGATTCAGTTTTATACAAAAGAGGGATGATTCGCCCAATATCTTTATACTTTGGTTCAGACTGTAATTCAACTAGTGCATATCCTTCTACAGCGTTAGGCTCCTCAAAATATCTATAGGTATATTTTGTTTCAGTACGCTTTCTATTCTGACTATCCAGCATATAGGAAGAACGTACTATACCTTTTTTATAAAAATACTGCCTTACACTAGAATCATCAAAATTAACATAGAAGTTATTCTCACTACCGGTATAATCAGTTTCATACTGGGTAACATGGGTTTGATGAAGGGTTTGATCATTGTAAATTTTTGTTTTAACAATACCAAAACCTAAAAACGCTCTTTCTCTTCTATCCTGTATGCCTTTTTCATATTCAAAATGGAATACCGTCTGAGGTTTTATTCTTTGAGGGTCAAGAACTTGTCCTAAAAATGGAAGTGTCGTATCAATAGGCCTGAAATTCCAGACACCAACTTCTGACATGACCATTTTTGAAAATGGCATCTGATAGGTTCCTCCTACAAGTGTAGCAAGATTATCTCTTTCATTGAGATTATCATATCTTATCAAAATTAACCCCTGAAGAGAATTTTCAATAGTAAGCAGCAAATTAGCTTTAGGGAAATTATTATGATAGTAAGTTAATTGAGTATCATCTTCGGATATCAACAAATCAGGGTAGCCATCACCGTCAAAATCTCTAAGGTCAACTTCTTGTTTACTTACAGAGTTATCTGTGCTTCCGCCAACTGAAATACATACCTTTAAACCAAAGCAGCCACATAATGTACCATAAAAGTTGAAACCTGAAGCATTTTGTTTATTGTCAAGGCTAAATTGTTTATTAAAATTTTTAGGAGGTATAAATGATGTTCCATTATTGATCCACATCTCATATGTGTTTCCATTCTTCACTATTTTATCTGCAAGACCATCTCCATTCACATCAATTAGTCCTGTTTTCGCAGTGAAACTAGATTTGGAGAGCCCAATACCGGCAGCCCAGCTTCCATTGGCAAAGCTAAACCCACCACCGCCGGACACTGCAAAGGAATCACCTTTTGATACTTCTGAAATATCCCAACTGTAGTTATCTACAACAAATCCATTTCCTGTATTAATGTAAGAATAGCCATCTGATATATAATCAATCAATCCGTCCCCGTTAATATCAGCCCATACTCCCGTTCCCTCAGTCCATGCTTTTCCTATGTTTATACCAACACCTATCCCAAGTCCGAAGGACGATGAGCCTGTATGTGAATCTTTTTCAGCTCCTATAGCAAAAAATTTACTGTCTGTATTACTGAATTTTGCAACTGATGCTGAAGCAGAAATTCCTGCCCCAAGAATGAACCCCTTGCTTTTAACTTCTTTCTCCGCAATAGAAGAAACATTACCCAATTGACCTAAAATATTAGTTTTCTGAAAATATTTTCCGGAAATAACGTCGGGATAGCCATCACCATTGAAATCCTGAAAATAATCGGATGTTTTATCGGCCGAAATACCTCCATGTGCACTGATTCCCAACCAAGGTATAAATGACCCTGAGGCATATGCATGAAATGAATCTGATGTAGATCGTAAAATAATCCCTCTAGGGTTGGGAACCGCAAAAACCGGAGTTGTAATAATCGTAGAACTGCTTGAAGATACTCCAAGTAAATAAGACTGTAGATCATCTTCGCCCAATTCTACAGGCTCCAGAGGAGAAACGTACGCATATTTCTCTGCATCCAGTTCCAAAGGAGTTAAGTAACGATTATTGTTCTGCTGCATGATATAGTTTGTCATACATGTATAATAATCTGGAGCTGACGGGTTACATGGAGATGCCCCACCAGGAAGAGGAACATTAGCTAAGGGATTACTTGCAAATAAACTTTCATAAATTGCTTCATTAGGATATTTTGAACCATTGTAGCTAAAACCACCCCAGCCCTGATATACTAAACCGGTATTAATATTGTAATGAGTATTTGCTGAACGAGCCCCAAAGTAATCCGCTTTATGATCTGTATTTGCCAAATATGGATCTGCTAAGAAATCAGAGTGAAAAATATACGGATTTACCGAGGATAATTGTTTAGCAACAACATAGTCTGCTGAGCTTATTTCAAAATAAAAAGGATTTGAGAAAAGCTCTTCCTGACGTAATCGTGTTTTATTTAAAAGAGCACAAAGGCTTATCTTCGGAATAGACATTACATTATTTACGACATTAACCGTATTTTTTTCAGTATATACATTTCCATTACTGTCTTTTATTTTTAATGAGAAAGTAACTGTAGTATTATGTAATGAATTTAAATTAATTGTATAGTTACCAGATGTACTTTGATTTCCGTTAAAATCAGGAAAAAGAAAAGAAGTATCCGAAGGGCATATCACGCAATCCTTATTACAAATTTGCTTTCCAGAATATTTTCTGAAATCTTGTGGCAAAGTATTGATCAATCGCTCAGAATAGGGATTATATTGTACCAAGGCATAGACCTCAGTGGTATCAGTAGGATTTATCAATGCCATCGTTGGCCTCCATTTGATCTTCTCCCAAGAAACATTAGTATCAGCAGAAACATCAAAATGAAACATCGTTATTGTTTGACCGGAAGGATTTACTGAAAGATCTGTAATATCAATGTTAGGAATTTGATTACTAGCAGGATTTACATAATGTTGATCATCACCTTTCAATAATTTATGATGATATATTAATGTTGCAGATGAGGGAGATATCACCGATGTTGTATCGGTTACCTTACGTGTACTCATATAGATCTTAAAATCTACATCATCTGTAAAAGTTTCATGATTCAATTTGTTCCAAGAAAGAGAGACTCTACTTTGATCAGCAACTATATTTTGTTTCTGACTGGACGCCAGATAATGACTCTTTGCATTAAATTTAAAGTAATTATTACTATTTGCATCTTGTATTCCCAAATCACCCACCCCAGGAACGGAGGTATATCTTATATTTGTATCTATCTTGACCCTGTCACCAATTTCATTACTTTTTGATGAAGATATAATAAATATTCTCTGGCCTTTTTCAACGTAAGCTGCAGCAGTTAGCCCCTGAGACGGACTTTGATTATTAAGGGTAACTATTGGGGAAATAAGGTTGGAATTAGCAGGGTTATATCCCGAAACATCTTCATAAATTTTTTTCATTCCTCCTCTCTCTATCCAGACTTCAATCCCGTCCTGCGAATTTTGTGTCAGCTGAACATCATTATTGATCTGGATATTTCCAGATACTGGAGCTTCCCACATTCTCACAATATTTGCGAGAGATTTTGAACCTGTTGTTGTTATGATTGTATCTTGCTTAGCTGTGCTCCCTGCCAAAATCGCATTGGGAGTTTCTTCAGTTACATTAAATGTGCCTCCAAGAGGCTGAGCCTGAAACTGAGGCACTCCATTCCTAATTTTATTGAAAAACACATCGCCATAATTGACCATATCAACAAGCCCATCGCCATTTACATCAGAAAAATAAGTTGGAGAATTACTTTTTCCAAAAGAAACATTGACTCCCACTACACCATTGGCAAAGGAATATTCCAGTCCAAAAGTTTTATTGTAAGTATTGTGCCTGTGTAAAGGTGTTCCACCGGGAAGCCCCGAGGAAGAATAAACTCCGCTAAAGCCTGTCTTTGTGTTTTTTCTGAAACTAATGTTACCATTGGATCCATAAAATACCTTATCTAATAATCCATCCCCATCAATATCTACCAATTGATTTTTTCCGTAAGCACTGTTATTGTCCTCGCTAGCAGTAATCCCTAAAGTCCCTTTTTTGTCAATACCCAATAAAAAGCAGAATCCACCTCCGAAGCTCAAGGCTCCCCGTAAATTTTTATTTTTGCCGTATGTTCCAGAAATAAAACTGGTGTTACCTCCGGAGAAAGAACCTGCGTTCGCATTATCTTTTGGGGTATTATAGATTTTTGTAATTGCTTTTTCAAAAACTACAACATTTGGTGCATACCCTAAAATATGTTGATTAAAAAAGTTTCCACTTCCATCTTTTTGAATAATTTTGGTTAGTAATCTTTTGGAAAATTGCCCCACATCAGTGTTAATAAGTTGATATTCTCTAATTTTTACATTAGCTCTTTTAACTGTTATTTTATTTAATATTTTAGCATCAGTTAGTTTTACGCCAAGTTTGTAATTTAAGGTCATATCTCCTCTTACCCCGCCTTCATTTTCAAATTCAACTACAGTATTATTGCTGTATGTGATCTTTGAAAGGTATTTATTCTTTCCTCCACCATCAAAAGAGTCTATATAAGAATAAGTAATGGTATTTCCGAAACGATCTGTTACTTTTGATAAGAACCATTTGATCACATTTCCGGAAGAATTATCCGAAGGATTGTTTGTAAGGATCTCCAAATATTCTTTCTTAGTTCCGGTACCATCCAAAGTTTCCCATGTGTAATTTGACGGAGAGCCACCTTTTCTTGTAATAAAATATCCTTCTTTAATTCCATTACGATAATAAAATCTTCTGTTAGCTACTCTAGCTTCAGCATATGGAAGTTTATTTGGTAAGTAATCATCTCGGAAAACCAATTGTTCACCAGCAATCAAATAAATCTCAGTTTCGTTACTACCAAATGAAGGTACTCCCCATCTCGTATCAATATCTATAGTTTCTGTCGGAATATCCCAGCCTGTTCCTGCCCATCCAAATTTATTATCACTATTGTAAACAAGTGAAACTTTGGGTTGAAACCCGCCAATTCCTGTTGGAATTTCGATAGGATATGATACATTTGCAGAACCTTGCTGATTAGGTGTTGGTGGAGCAATAAGATTAATTTTTGAAGCCGGATTTGCTATTGGAGAATCATTAAATGATGTTTGTGCATGCCCCCCTCCTTCAGGACTTTCTGGTTGCTTTGTGACCCCAACCATAAAATCACCTTTACTTAATGAAGAGTGAAGAACTACATACTTTTTAGCAGTATTTAGACTATCTATTTTAACCGGAAGCCATTGTTTTTTTTGATAATCAAAATTAAAAGCATTAATGTCTTTTTCCTGATACCCTTTCGGAAGTTTGCGTTCATCATAACTTAAACGGAACTCTTCTTCTTTTGAAGTTTTACTGATAAAACGGAAACCTTCATATTCACTGCTCACATTAATAGTAGAAAGATCCGAAGGAGGTAAATCTATGATTCTTAATCCTCTTACTATTACTGCTGCATTATGAAAAACAACACGCTGTCCTTTTGTGTCAAAAGAGCTTATTTCTGTAACACTAGAATTCTCTTTTGTCTTTTCAACAGTCATTTCTGAAACATTATTCAGACTCTTAAATTTGATCATTAAAGGATTATTTCCATCATTTCCTTTGGAAATATATTCAAATTCATTTCCTTGTAAATCAATTGTTTCACCTTGAATATCCAGAGATTGAATACCGGATCGGGAATTCACAAAACCACGGATATAGATAATTTTATCGTTATAGATTTTTGAAATAATTTTGTAAGGAGAAGATAGATCATTTTGTTTTTCCTTGATCTGAACATTTTTTATAGTATAATAATCTCCTTTATTGAATGCATTGAACAATATTTTATTATCTCCTTTTTTTAATATTGAAGGATCAATAGATTCAGAAACTTCAGTCCAGCCTGAATTTTTACTTTTAATATAGCCACCCATAGCATAACTTCCATTGATGCTTCGGGTAACAGAATTTACATTTGAATATCCATCGATCTCATATGTAAGAACATAAGACTTATCAGGATCAAAAGCAGCAAGCTTTACATCAAATATATTATCTGAAGCATTGGCATCCCGTCGGTTGAAATCCATATTACCAATCTCACCTATATAACCTGATTTAGCTAAAGCAGAGTTAAAGTTCTCTGAAAATAATGTATTATGAGTTAAACTTTTATTTACCGGAATATTAGATAAAATCTGATTTGAAATCAAATGACCATCTACCATAGTAGAATCACTTGTAAGATAATTATCTGTTACCTTTTGTTGAAATATTGATTGGTCTGAGACATCAGTATTGCCTGATATTTTTAAAAAATCACAATTGATTTTGAAAGGATTAGGATATTGATTAGATGTTTTTACAACTTTTATATCTTTCTTATCATTATTAATGACTTTGTATAAAGTCCAGCTACTCAAAGAAAGAATAACAGGTATAAAAACAGGTAGTAATTCTATATTTTTTTTTATGGTTGAGTAAAAAGTATTTTTCATGTTGATGATCATTTGTGTTTAGTTGATTAAAAAGTTGACTCCTTTTCCTTCTTCTGGAATAAAGATCTTAATATTGTAATATCCTACTACTGCCGGAATATTCATAGGAATTGAAAAATTTGAAGCTGGATTGTATTGCCCTTGTTTAATAAGAACCCCTAAACTGTTAAATATTTTAATCGTTAATGATTTAGCAGCTTTGAGTTCCACTTTTACTGTAAGGTTCCCATCATGCGAAGGATTGGGAGATACAGAAATGCTTTTAAATAATGAATTATTTTGTAATGCCTCGTAGTCAACTTGGCTAAGAACAGAAAGAGATTTAGTAATTTCACAGCCTAATTTATTTTTAATTTTTAGGTGGTAATTTCCGATTCCATTCAAATAGTAAGGCGCAACTTGAGTTGTCTGTCCTGTGGGAGACAGAAGTGTATATTGATAAGATCCTGTATTCAGATCCAATTCTATAGGTGCTCCCTGCCATAAATAGTGACTATCTATATTTTGGTTAATGATCCCTTCCAGATCAAATGTTCTTATGATGTCAGCCTGTCCTTGTTTTTTTATTCTAAGCCTGTAGTTATCAGCAGGTAAATTGTTAAATAATATTGTATTAGCACTTCCTGCAGTTGTATTAATTACATTTTGGTTAGTCGTTGTACTCTCTAAGCTATAGGTGAATGGTAAAATGTTTTCTGGAAGTGATATTTTTACCATACCATTTCCTAGCTCTTCACAATTGCTTGAAAGCTGAACCGAAATATCGCTTTGAAGATCGCTGAGATTAAATGTAAAATAATCGATACCATCTTTATCTGAATCTAAAACAGCATCCTTAAATATATATACAGAATCGTTTAACTTTTCCCCTAATACATCAGTGGAAAGATCACTTTGATAATGACTTTCATTAGCAAAAATGCGTAGCTTTAGCTTATCACTTTGAGCTAATCCTGAACGATTGAGATAAAGATTAGCTTTTATAGGGATTGAGCCTGTATTTTTAACCTGAGCTTTCCACATTCTCGCCATATCTCTTTTTGGGTGAGCGGAAAGCAAATCCATTTCTTTAAAAGATAAAGCTTGATTATTATCGCCCCACAAGAGAAAACTATCAGGATTTAAGACGGTTAAATTTTGATTATTCGTTACTTTTGCTAAACCTGAAGATAGGGCAAAGTGATTATCCTCCCAATTTTTTGATTGCTTTTGATATAACCCAAATAGATCATCCCTACCAATCCCTGTAATTCTGGCATTATAATTTTTGTTCTTTTTAGAATCCCAGATAATTTCATTTTTAGAAGAAATATAATTTTTTTCAGATATATCATTGATGGTAATTCCGTATTTTATCGAAAGATAAGTTTCTATTTTTTGCTTATTTAAATTCGATAAATTAGAATTAAAAACAAGAATTTCTGGAATCAAAAGTAATGCATCACTTTTTTTATTTAGAAAAATAATTGGATTAATTTTATTATTAAAATCACTCTTTGTAAACGTCAATATTTTATGACCAGTCTGTACACTACTTATTTTTAGAGTATCATTAAAATCAGAGACACCAGTACTATTAATAATAGAGCTACCTATTTTACCGTACACCTTTTTTTCATTTCCTCCAAACTTATTACTCACCATAAACAGAGATGACTGATTTAATCCTGTATTAAGTTTTTTAAAGAAATTTCCAGAAACTGCATCTTTAATGAAATGAAAATTCATCAGTTTATTATCTAGTGTATCAGTAGGTAATATAGTATCTCTGACATTGTTTTTCCAGAAAACAAGACCATGAACACCACCAAAAATTGTAGTTTGAGCCTGAGTAATTATTATTACTAATAAAAGTATCAGGGAAAATATTTTTTTCATTGAATTTGTATTAATCACTAATTTTTATTCTAAGTATTTACTAATAGAAGATTTAAAATTTTGAGAAGGGGTATAAAACTAACCCGGAGCACATTGATGCTGCGGTTATGTATTATGAGTTTTATTTATTTCTTTATGAAGAATTATTGCAAAGAAGTATGCAGATTTAAAAAAGTTTTCACAGTGGTTTTTAGTTATTTTAGTTTTGGCTAATTTATAATTTTTTACAAAGAAATCATATATATGTTTAAAATAAAGATTAAAAATATGTTAAATGTCATTTTTTCAAGTAATTATGATGCAAAAATAATAGTCTAAAGCGACAGAACTCGACGTATCTTTTTCTACACATATACATTGTACAATTAAAATGGTGGTTTAGTGAGATTTCAAAGTTGCACACTTTGAAATCTTATTTTTTTAATTAACTTTCTCAAAATCTCGTATCATTAAACAAAGTTTCATAAATTTACACAGTATGAGTTTAATGTAACAAAATATGAAAATTGGATATGCAAGGGTTTCGACCAAAGATCAAAATTTAGATTTGCAAATTGAAGCTTTAGAAAAAGCAGGTTGTGAAAGAATCTATCAGGAAAAAATTTCAGGTACAACAAAAAATCGTACGGAACTTGATAAAATGATAGAGCAATTTAGAGAAGGTGATGAACTTTATGTCTGGAGACTTGACCGATTAGGTAGAAGTCTAAAAAACATTATTGATGTTGTTTTAAGTTTGAGTGATAAAGGAATTATAATAAAAGGTCTTGTGGATGGAGTAGATACTTCAACTATTAATGGACGACTATTTTTGAATCTCATGGCTTCCTTGGCTGAATATGAACGAGAATTGATACGAGAGAGAACTAACGCTGGGCTACAATCTGCCAGAGCAAGGGGTAGATTGGGAGGCAGACCAAAGGGTTACACTCCGGGAACAATCTCCAAACTTTTACTTCTGCGTAGTATATATAAGGATGTTGCTAAGCGTCCGGAAGAAATTTATAAGCCATTAGGAATAACTAGAGCAACATTTTACAGATATGCTAAAATTCTGGACAATAATACAGATGAAGAAATTAAACAGATGTCAAATAATAAAAAATCTTCTATTTGAATTAGAAAATTACTCGCAAAATCTAACTGTTTACCATAATGTATATAGAAAATTAAATATTAAATTTATCAGATGAATAGAAGCCAAAGTATTAACAGTATCGCACAATCTTTAAGCAGATTTAGAAATGAAGTTGAAATATTAAATTCATCCAGTTTATATGATATTAATTTGCACTCAGAAAATATTCTTATACCATTATTAAATGAGCTTTTCCAATTAAATTTGGAAAACGCTAATAAAACAAAAAAAAATTATCCCGGCATAGATCTTATCGATGTTGAAAATAGAGTTGCTTTTCAGATCACTTCTACAAATGATAATACTAAAATCAAACATACATTAAAGAAAGTTATCGAACATAATATTTATAATGACGTTGATTTTGTATACGTTTATATTTTAACAGAAAAAAAAAGTTCATATAAAAAGGATTCCTTCACTGAGATATTAGGTGACAAGTTTGAGTTTGATCCTGCCAAACATATTATTGATTATAGTAATGTCATGAATATGTTGGACTCCATTATTCAAGCAACAAGAATAAACATTATTGTTGATTTACTAGCAGAGCAATTTACTGATGAAAAAATTAATTCTCGAAAAAAAATTGCAGAAAACGTAGAAGAAATTATAGAGGAGGACATATACCCAAATTTATTAAGGATAATTACGCCACTAAATGTTTATATGGCAGATTTAGACATTGAAAGGCAGCAAATAATAAGTAAATCATGGGAAACTGATTATAAACTTAAGAAAAATGCTTCTCAAAGAAAAGTAATTATGAGGGCATTAGATTTTGCTGGTGTAAAATTTGTTGGTGACTGGTATTTCGTAGAAAATAAACTTATATCATTCAGTGATCTGAATAATTCCAAGAATCCATTACAAAAAATAATAGATTTAGGAACAATTGAGAGTATAAGTGTCGATGAATTTATAACAGTAAATGATAATTATAAAAATTCTTATGTTAGGCTGCTAAAATCATGTATCAATCAAAAACTTTATCAAAAATATATAAGATGGATTGAAAAAGAGGGATATTTCAGATTTACTTTTACCGGCAAGATACCAATGGTTAGAAAGATCACATGGAAATTGAAAAATCAAGCAACAAGAGCAGCTTTAGATGAAGTCTGGAATAAAGATCATACACAGATACTCTGTTATAAGCATATCGCATTTTTTACTGCTATATATAATTTTGACGACGTATTCTATCTTTCTATAAATCCGACTTGGAGTTACACGTGGAATGGTTATGAGAAGAGCAGTTTAGAAAAGGATTTATTGTCAGGGATAAAAAGGCTTGAAAATAATAAAAGTATTTACAATGTATTTAGATTTATCAGCTATTGTCTAGTAAATAGTATGGAAGATGAAGTCGAATACAGTACAATTAGATTTGAATTACCTGCTCCCTTGGAATTAACCTATATAATTTAAGATTAATGAAGATAAAACTATTAGAGGAACCTACTTTAGAATTTGGTCTTGGAGAATCCATATGCCCTAAAAGAGGAATAGCTGGGTTGTCACCATATGATTTAGAGAGCGTTCGACCAGAAAAAATAACCTTGGGACTAATCGGCAAAAGCGAAAGTATTGATAATATATCAGCTTGGCTCCAAGCCTCAAAAAAAACCATTAAAAATAATAAACCAAATCTTAAAAATCTTTTTCCTGATTTTCCAGGTTTTAATAAAGAGTTGGCGTTTCAATCTGAAATTGTTTATGATCAAAGTTATTTAAGAAAATTCAATAATTCTGATGTTGAACAAATTATAAAAAAAGCTGACGATTTAGATTCTGTAGTTGAAGAGATGGTTTCACTTTATATGTCAGAAATTAAGTTTTTAACAAAAAATAAAAAGCCTGATGTTATATTATGTATTTTAGATGAGAGGCTTACATCTTTATTTTTTACTTCAGGAACAAAAAAGAAAAATTCGACGAAAAACATCATGGATGAAGCAGATTTAAATGATGAAGATCTTGCTAAACATTCCGATGATGAGTTTTATTCTGATAGCGAAATAAATAAAAAAGAATACAATTTTAGAAGATTGCTAAAAGCAAAGGCAATGAAATATGGTGTACCAATTCAAATAATGAGGGATAAAATTGTTTCGCCTTCCCGCGACATGCAGGATGCTGCCACAATTGCGTGGAATTTTTTTACTGCAATCTACTATAAAGCTTCGGGAACACCTTGGTCCCTCAAAAAGGAAACTTCAGATATTATCTGCTATGCTGGAATAAGCTTTTATAGGAGTCGAGACAAGCAAACCATTCAGACAAGTGTTACTCAGATTTTTAATGAGCATGGTAAAGGCGTAATATTAAGAGGCGCTGAAGTTGAACTGAAAAAGGGGGATCGGGAACCACACCTTTCGGAACAACAGGCCTTTGAACTTATGGATACTGCACTAGGAGAGTATTATGAAGCTTTGAAAATATTTCCGCAAAGGCTTGTTATCCATAAATCTTCAAACTTTAGTGAAAGTGAAATTAAAGGATTTCGAAAAGCAACTTCTAAACATAAAATCAATTCTGTTGATCTTGTGACCATAATGTACTCCTCCTTAAGGCTTTTTAGAGATAATAATTACCCTCCATTGCGAGGTACTATGTGTACAATCGATAGTAAAAACTTTCTTCTATACACCAGGGGATTTGTAAACTATTTTGAAACTTATCCGGGCTCGTATATTCCTGATCCGCTTTTGATTAGATTATTTTCTCACGATGAGTCACCAGAAGTTATTTGTAAAGAAATACTTGGACTGACCAAAATGAATTGGAATAATACACAATTCGACCGCAAATATCCAATTACAATTGAATGTAGTAGAAAGGTCGGTGATATATTGAAATATTTAGAACCCGACGAACAACCACAGTTGAAATACAGCTTCTATATGTAAGTATTAAATTAGTTTATCTAATATAAATAATATTTTTATTTCTTAGCATATGTAAAGAATTGCAAGAAGACAGCTTTTAGCTGTCTTTTATTTTTAAAAGCGATCTAAAAATACAATTAATACTTCCTTGCAATTCTATGAGATTAGTTTGCTGAATGTTTAGGGTGATTAATGTAACAATAATAAATTAATTATATTAGTTAGATGCATTATATAACTAATATATCCTCGAAAATCGATCTTTACACCAAAGTAAATAATAGGTTAAAATAATAATGGAGAGAGATAATCGGTATTATGATTAATCAAACTAATTGACAAATTTACTTCCGGGATATTGAAAGATATGGCCACATGGATTGGAGCTTAAATCAGGAGTTAGAAGTGGAATGAAATTAATCATCGTTAAGAATATTACTTGGAAATCTTATGTTTTGTGGTAATGGCGATGATAGGCTTTTATCAACTACTTTAGTTCTCATTAAAGCTTTTTTATTAAAGTGCCTTGAAATATTCTGTGTTAAATCTTTGAAATTATCGGTTCCATCTTCTTTTTCGTGATAGAAAACTTTAATTGATTTACAGTTATTATGCTCAAAAACTGTATTTAACATGGTTCTATCTGATAGCCCACAAGAATGCCCCATGATAAATACTTGGAAATCTCCGCTATCTACCCATTGAAGTAATTTTCGATAATTTGAATTTGATAAATACATAAATGATTTTATATTTTCGAGATACTGATTATCATTTACCTTCTCTAAAACATTATAATTGTCATCCATTTCATCTCCAAAACCAAAGTTTATTTGATTTTTAATATCATGTAATCTACCATGAATCTGGATATGGGATGATTTCCCCCAGTATCTTTCATCCTTATGATTTAAAATGTTGATGTAGTTTGATATTGTTGGAGTATAATTAAAATCTAAAAAAAGATTTTCAAATGAAGATGGATCTTTCGATTGAAGCATTAGACCTCGATCAAAATCAATTAAGTTTCTACGATAATCTGGAGGAAATTCTAAAAAATATTTATCATAATTGTTTCCACCAAGATTTCTATGAGTTTGTTCAAACAGATCGCAAATATCTATCATATTAGAGTATCCTAAATTGAATTGATAAGCTTTTTCTACATGTTCAGTAAGATAATATTCCAAAAGATTTTTTACTTCATTAAATTCTTCATTAAGGCGTTTTACATTCTCAATGTATTTATATTTTGAATCACCATTTAGAAGAGAAACTAAAACATCATAATAAGTATTTTCAATATCCACCCAATTTTCCGCGTTCAAAACGGTTATTAGTTCAAAAAATCTATTATTATAATCAAAATAAGTTTGAGGATCACTACCACCGTAGCGATGGTAAGCAGTGATTTTGAAAGTTTTTGTATTGTGAAACGTATTTTCAATTACATAATCAAAATTTATATTATTCCCTCTATCATTCAGAATTTGAGGAACTCTATTGTAGAAATCATTGTAGTTTTCAAATCGCATAGAAAAGCCTGTTCTTACATCCTTTATTGGATGTTTTAAAATAAAAAGATTTTTTATTAATGGTATCTCTTCCATATTATGAAAATTCTTCCAAATAAAATCAACAAAAGATCTATAAGATGTAGGTAGTTTATGAGCAAGGTCAAACCCATTTCCAATAATGACTAGTCTATTCATAGAATAAAAGTTTTCCAAATATAATAAAAATGTCTTCGTAAGTTAGAAAGAGACGGTTGGGTTGTTAGAACTGTCTATTCTAAAGTACCGCCGAAAGTAGAATATGAATTGACAACTTTAGTTAGAGGTATACTGATCCAAGTCACTCCTCTTTGGCTTTGGATAGCAAATCGCAGTGCTGAACTTAATACAGCCAGAAGAGTGCATTTAAAGATATCATACAAATAATTAATGTTCATAGAAAATATTTGTAAAATCTCAAAAACGATAATTATTTTTTACGAAGTATTAGGGATATAAATTGTATTTTCGGATTCATCAATTTAATTCTAAATAAAAATATTATGACTGAATTTACAAATAAATCTTTTGAATACACATATTTGGTGGCTGACTGTGAATATAAAATGAAGGTATTAATTGGATCTGCACCTGAAGATATTGAAATATCTAATATAGATACCGAAGAAGCAAATGGGTTTATCTTTAAAGTAGCTGTCAGCACTGAGCCACAAATTTCTCCAGAATATTTTGAAACGGCAAAACAATATGTTTTTGTCTTTGGCAGGGAAGGTGAGCATCGATTTGGTTATCTTGAAAATGGTAATCTAGTGGAGCCTGTTCAAAATCGCTTTATACAAGTTCTAATGCTAAACATACAGCAAATTCTTATGATTGCTGGGAATGAAGGACACTTTTTTGTCTGAATTTGGAAAAATGTTTTGACGAGTTTCAATGAAGAAGGTACAAACTGATTTAAAAGATTAACAAATTAAATAGTCTCACAAAACGATTATATACATTAAATGACAAGTATTCTCTACACTTCAAAAAATGAAAAAAACTATATTTTTTTATATAGTTTTCAACAAGAATATTTAGAAGCCCATGATGGTAATGTATTAATTTTTGAAATTTGGGAGGAAGGGAAAGAAGAACTTGACATGTTTAGTTTTATGCTCCGAGAAATGGAGAATGGCACTGATTTGAAAGTCGTTGATTTGTTTCCAGATTCGAAAAAATATTATTTAGGAAAAGGAATTTCAAGAGCGATGATTTTACATTGTAAAAATTTATTCGTAAAACGTATTATTTCTGAAAGAAGAGATAAAAACTGGGAAGAAGCTCGGACAAAAGTTTGGGAACGGATGAAATTTAACGGAGAAGTTGCTTATTGTGAATTTAAAGATTTTTACTTTACAATATGATAAAATTGAACTATTCGAATAATCTTAAAAAACCATTTTATCATGCAAAACAAAAAGAAACTTATAATTTTATTTTCATTTTTTTATTTCGGCTTTAGTGGATGCTTACTTTCCCAAAATCGGATAAGTCATAATCTTATCACCATCAATTATAGTCATCTGCAAAATATTTCAGCCAATTCATTCTTTCAAAATAAAATGACGGTCGAAAAAGATTATAAGGTTGCTGGGAGAAAGTTCGAGATTTTTTTTGAAAAAGATAACAATGTTTTCTGTGGAAAAAAACTGTCAGCTAGTAAAGAGATTAAGGTGGATACCTTATATACTATTTCAAAGGATAGTCTTATGATGACTTTCCCGGATTATCACTTGGAAGGTTATCAATTGAAAAATATTGTTTATGCTTATCTAAAAGATAACATTCCGGGTTATGGTATTTTAGATGGCAAAAACAAATTTAAATATAAAATTGATAAGTCCTTGATTAAAATTGTATATGAGCAAATCACCCATAAATACATTAAGAGAAAAAGCACAAAATATTATTTTATACTTGATTCTAAAAATTTAAATATTGTTGATTTTAAAAAATTATAAGCTAAATTTTTTCTGACTACTTATACATTTAAAATATTCAGTCTTATGATCAGATTAATCAATTATGTCTCAAAAAAGGATTAAACTCTTAAAGTTTCTGTATACAAATTAAAAAGCAATATGAGTAAAAAAATTTCAAGAACTTTAATACTAAGTATAGAATATTCAGCTTTACTTGGTTCCATAATTTTGATTGTATATTCTATTATAAATTCTAATTGGGAAGTTACAGCTGCTGCCTTAGCGGTAGTTGCTGCAATTATTGCAAATTTCAATTCTCAACGTATTTCCTGGAAACAGGAAGATGAGTATGAAGCCGATATTGATATTAATTTTGATCTAAAGACAATTAGTAGAAAAGTATTGTTAGTAATTCAAAATACTGGCGGTAGTAGAGCTTATAAAGTGAACTTTGTTATTACACCAGAATTGAAAGTGGTTAATAATGAAACAATAAAAGACCGAAATCTAAATTTTATTGAGAAAAAAGAAAAAATACAATACAATGTATCTACTACTGCAGATATGTTTGCTCAAAATTTAAGTAGTGAAAGACCCCAAAATTATACGGTGGAGTATTCATTTTCGCAAACTGAAAATGGAAAATTAATAAAGAAGCAGAAAACAATTTCTATTGAACATTACAGAAGGACAACATCACCTGATTCGGATTTAGAAGACTTTTATATAAAAAATGGTAATATTTCTGAAAAATTAGATAAATTAGAAAAGGCAATATTAAAAATTCGGAAATAAATAATTCTGTAATAAGATTTAAATTTTTAACATTATTAACAGAAAATGTCTCAAAAAACGATCTCTATGAAAAAATTAAGCCTATGCATGGGAATAAATAATTATGATAATTTTGATAATTTAAATAATTGTGAAAATGATGCCTCTGATTTGTCAGATATACTTACAAAATTTGGTTTTGAGTCTAAATTACTTTTAAATCCAACCCAAGATGAAGTAATAAAAGCAATAAGAGAATTTAAAATACAAGTGACTGAAAATGATATTTCATTAATCTTTTTTGCGGGTCATGGATTAAAAATTGAGACAGACAATTTTCTTGTTCCAAAAGATGCAAATATTGAATTTTTAGAAGAAATCCCTTATAAATGCATTAATGCGGAAGATTTATTGATTTCCAATAAACCTGAAAATAATAATCTTCATATAATTATACTGGATGCATGCAGAGACAATCCCTTTCCAAATGCTATCAAATCAAGAGGTATTGAAGTTGGTCTTAACAAAATGTCTGCGCCATTAGGAACTTTAATTTCTTTTGCGACTAGTCCCGGAACTAAATCACTTGAAAATAAAGGAGAAAGAAATAGTTATTTTACAAAAGCATTGTTACAAGAAATAGTCAAACCTAATCTGACTATTGAACAAGTATTTAGACAAACAAGAACAAAAGTAATAGATTATACTAATGGGCGTCAAGTCCCATGGGAAGAATCATCATTACATGGTGATGATTTTGTATTTTTAAAAGTTAATCCTATCGAGATTGAACTTGACGGAATTATTAATAAATGGATAAATTCAGCAGAACCCATTGAATTTTTTGAAATTAGTAATTTGTTTGATGAAACTAAAGTTAAAAATATTAATTCACCTGAAAAATTACAATTACTATTAACACTTTTTGATATTGGATTTGAGAGAGAAAGAATAGAAATAGTATCAAATACCATTAACCAAGATTATTACACTACCAAGAGAGTGGATATAATATTTCCAATCTTAAATGAATTAATTTTAAAGAATTTAGAAACAAATCCTGAAAAATTAGATTTAGAGAAAATTGAAATAATTGACAAAATTAATTTTGGATTTAATTTTATTTGGACTCCTGATGAATGTTTTCCTCAAATTATGGCAAATAATGTAATTTTTAATGGTGAGCCATGTCTTCTAAGTATCTTTTTAACATCTGACGGAAAGCAACATATAGCAAACCCAATTATTTTTAGTAAGAATCAACAACCGCTTAATTTTCATAATTATGGAATTTTAGTTGCTTCTGAAGCTGAGCACTTTTTAGAAAACTATTTTAAGAAAAGAGAACATTTAGAAAATAAGTCCAGTGAAATGGAAAATTTTAAATGGGATTAAAAATGTCTATAGCAAATACGATGGATGTTTTAAAGTTAAACAATCTCACAAAACGATAATATAACTTACAATAAATGGGAGAAGAATTAAATAAGGAAATTATTAGGCAATATAATCAGATTAATAAGCAACAACATTTAAGAATTTCCGAGAAGCATTCAAAGAGTGCAACTTCTTTAAAGTTGATAATAATTGATTTACATACAATTTTGGAATGCTTAAATAGAATTCGTCAAACAGAAAAACAAGATGAAATAATTCTAAATAGTCTATGGAATAATTTAATTGTTACTTACGGTAAAATTTTCACTAAATCAAAAAATGGATTTACATCATTAGTGAAAAATCAAATCATTAAATCTGAATATTACAAAATTCACGATCAATTAATTGATTTAAGAAATAAATTTGTAGCACACAGAGAATATAATGAAATTGAAAACGCATTATTACTGATAAGTGAGTACAGAAATAACGGAAATGTAGCATTTGAATATCACCTTCCTGTTGTATTGCAAGCGTCTAGCCCAATTAAAGATTTGGATTTATTGCATAATTTAATAAATGACTTAAATAAAACTGTTAAAGAAAAACTTAATAAAAATATAAAAAGAATAGACGATAAACTCTGGGAAGAAATAAGAGAAATACGACAACGAAATCAGATTACTAAAAATGGATAATACGAGTTGTGGTTAAATAGGTTTTGCAAAATGAACTTATTAATAAAATCTCAAAAAGATATTAGCTTAATAGCATAGTTGTAAACACTCAATTTGCAAGGAAATCGTAAAAAATTTATTTTAATATTATGGAATTTTACACATATTCGGAAAATATTGAGCATCTACAAGCTTTTAACAATGTATATAAATTGAATATTTATTATAGACCAAATACCAATAATAGATATTCATTAAGAAAACCTGTGGCTGAAAGAATTTGCAGATTCTGTGGTAAAAATTCAACTGAAACAAGTTTTAAAACTAAAACCCATATTATTTCAGAATTATTTGGAAGAAATTTAGGTATATCCGACCATGAGTGTGATACTTGTAACAATTTCTTCTCAACTTTGGAAAGTGATATGGCTAATTTTTTAGGTTTGAATAGAAGTATTAATGCTCTAGGATTCCAAACTCCACCAACTTTTTTATCTGGTGATGGTTCTATAAAAGCTAAACGAAATAACTTTAAAGGTTTTGATGGTATTGAAATTAAAGCAATTAAAGGTGGAGCAATTCAAAAAAATGAGAAAGGCAATATTGAATTTTTAGTAACTAACAATCCATATTTGCCAATTAATATTTTCAAATGTTTGTTGAAAATTGCATTAAGTGCTATTACGGATGAAGAAGTTTCAAAGTACGATCATTGTATTAAGTTTATAATGAATAATGAGAATGCCTCTAATTTTTCACACCATGCTAAGCAGATTCATATGGGATTGTTAGGTTTTCATGTTTCAATACCAAGTATTTTTATTTTTAAAAAAAGAGATTTGGAAAGTAAACTGCCTACTCATTGGATTAAATTGTACTATCAAAATTCTTATATTCAGTATTATCTACCCTACTATAAAGATGATAAAATACTATTAACAGGAGAAGAAATGTCCTCGCCCCTTTGTCCCCCACTTATTCGAGCTGCAGAACAGCCAATAGGTACAGCAAAAAGATTGCAAAACGTGGATTTATCATCATATGAGAAAACTAATGGAGAGCTTAAAAAACTTAACTTAACATTTGATCCGGATTTATTAGAAGATGCAGATAATTCCGATGATTTTAATTTTGATGAAATAGAGAGCGTATTTATAACAAAAGATTCTGGATTATTAAATGGCTCAGAAAATAACTGAAAATAATCTAAAAAAACTATACATTTTAAATCAATTACTGAAAATATTGATACGAGTTCCGCCAGTCGAAAACTAATTTTTCAGATTTTTTGTGTCCTAGCTGAGCATGAAAGAAATGTGTTAATTGAACGTACAAATGCAGGATTGAAGTCTGCAAGGGCTTGAGGGAAAAATGGTGGGAGACCAAGAGGATTAACAGAGAAATATAAAAAAAATTGCCCCTTTGATAAAAGCTTCTTACGAAAGCAAGAATCTACCTATTAAGGAAATTATGAAAGCTTTTAATATCGGAAGCAAAACAACATTTTATAAAATAACAAAAAATTAACTCGTTATACATGAAAAAAGAAATTCTGATAGATTCATTTAATCCCTATTCGCAACTTTACCCAAATCGAAGATTAGTTGATAAAGGAACTTTAGAACTGATTAAATATTTAAGAATTGAAGGTTATAACGTTGTTGTAAAGCCCGAAAACAATCAACCTTTACAATATATTTTTAAAAAAGGGTTTCATGATTTTTTCACTGATCCAGTTTACATGTATGTTACAGGCTCAGCTACCGCAATTATTACAACATTAGTAGCAAATAGTTTTCAAAAAATTATTGATAAATGGGGAAAAGGTAATGATAATCGAAATCGAAATAATATAATTATAATAAATAATAGTACGCACGAAACAATAAATTTTCTTAACAAGCATATACCAAGAACTGAAATAGATGACAAAAGGAAAAAAGTAAAAAAGAAAACACAAGGGTTCAAAACATGTTTTTCTAAAGTAACTCCATACCCCGAACTACCTACACCTATCTTTTTAGAGCATAAGCCACAAATTGTGGGCTGGGGAAAAGTAAGTGTAGATCAAGAGGGACTAATTATTGAAAAAAGTATTATTATAGATAAGAATGCAAGAAGAAAAATTAAAAGTGGAAAAATAAAAGGAGCAAGTGTTACAGGAATCTCTGAAAAATCTATTTGTAGCATCTGTAAATCAGATTATGTAGAATGCAATCACATAGCAGGTGAATTTTATAATAATATTAGTTGTTCAAATGAGTTACATGAATCCACTTTAGTAGAAGTAAGTTTAGTAAGTGTTCCAATTAATGAAAAGTGTATTATTCAAATGTTATAAACAAACTCGTTTGATCAGCTACACCTGTTTTCGTAAATTTAATGAAAAAGAATAATGGATAAAGAAAATATATGGGCTGCAGAACTTTCTAAGTTCTATACAACAAAAAATATTACTGAAATCAAAACTAAGTTGTTTGACAGCACAGATCTTTTAGTTTATTTACACGAAATCCTAGCTGAGAAAAATGTTCAACTTGAAGAAAATGATATCTATTCTGAACAACTAATCTTAAAGTTACATCTACAAAATTTAAGTTTAATCGATCTATCCGAAGGACAGTCGATAAAGTCAAAGTATTATAAAAATAATGCCCCGCACATTAAGTTTCTCGATATATCTTCTATAATAACTATTGTAAGATCGCAATATGAGTCATTGTTAATGTATCAACATTTATATTTAAATTCAGATATTAAGGAAGAGCATAAATTACGCTTTGATTCTTGGATTATGTCTTCAATGATATTAAGATCAAAAGTTTTTTCGGACACGCAAAAAATTGACCGTGAGAGGATTATTGATGAAATAAAAGCAATTGATAACTTTAGAGAGAGTATATCAAGCAATCCAATATTTAAAACACTAAGTGAGAAACAGCAGAAAGTTTTACTAGAAAATGGATCAGGAAAACTATTTAAATCGTGGGACACTCTTTTTTCAGAATCAAAATTTAATCCTAAAGGTGTATTCTCAAAAATATATTTTATTGCATCAGTTTATGCACATTCTGAAGGAATTCTGGCTTTACAGTTAAAAGATGCAAAACATCTAAAGGATCATCCTTTTATGAAAGAAACATTATATCTTATGCTCTTCTACTCCTATTTAATGACTAACATAATGATTAAAAATATCGTCAAAAAGTTTCCGGAGGTAGAGAATAGATTTAATAATTTAGATGAAAAAGTAAAATTTGAAATCAATTTTAATTATCAGCTAGCATTTAAATAATATTAAGTTTTAATATTTTACAAAATCATAATGATATAGAATGGTGGCTATGTTTTGGTAAGCTAATTTTTCAAACTAAGATCTCACAAAACGATAATCATGGAGAAAACAAGATATATAGTTGTCAATATGCAACAATAAGATTATTAAAAGTAAATTCCAAATCTTTAGTGAAATTAGAAATAAATTTGCTCATGTATTTTCTGTTTCTTCCTTTAAAGCTTTATGTGCACCTGATACAGATTACAAAAAGAACTGTAAAAAATTATTAGATTGGTATATAGAAGAAGAATATACAAAAGATAATTCGGGACTTCCTGAAAATGAATTTGTATTTATTGCATCATTCATTTATTTATATAAAGAATTAGAAGCTTATATTATTAGTCTTATTGCCCAAAATTAAGAAAAAAAGGTTATGAAAAATGAAAATTAGATTTCTTAGTTGAATTTCAAGATAATATTTCTAAGGAATTATACAAAAGTGATGAAGGCTTAAAAATATTGGGAAGGTTTTTAAATTCTCAAAAATAAAAATCTCAAAAAAAAAGATAATACCTTAGAAACCATGAAAATAATTGATTTAAACGAGTCTCAAATAAACAAATTTACTGTGATGCAAGGGCTGTCATAGCCAACTAAATATTCCTTCAGAAGAACATTCTGTAGATAGATTCGATGAATTTTGCAAACAAATAAAATACGAGTGGGATGAAGATAGATAAATATTTGGGCTGATATGGGCTAACAGAAATTACGGAAGATTTATATTTCCGTTGCGGAATGATCTCTAAACACAAAGGCTTAGGTGGAACTATGTTTGATTTAAAAGCAGTTTTTAAATGTTTAAAAGAATTTTGATTTCAGTTATGAGAAACACAAAATATACAAGAGTGTTAACTTCATAAAGACTTCTGGAGAAAGAAAATCACAACCAAAACAATCTAAAAAAAACGATAAAAAAGTAACCATGAACTATTATAACTATTTATTTGCTCTTGAAGCTAAATTTCAAGTAATATCTTCATTCGTTGAAGTTGACGAGCGCAATTATCAGACATTTTCTACTGAAATATCACTCATTTTTTTAGCTTCATGTTCGGAATTTGAAGTGGTAGCAAAGGAACTTTGTGAGACATTTGAACCGGGATTTAAGAATGGACATCCTAGAGCAAACATATCTGATATAGCAGATGTAATTCTTAGACATTGTCCAACGATTATAGATCATGTGGTCGACATACAATTTTTTGATAAACATTATTTGCCTCTACAAGGATGGCGAAGCGATAACTCTCCAAATTGGTGGTCTGATTATAACAGGTTAAAGCATAACAGATCCGAAAACTATCACTTGGCGCACTTAGAGAATCTTTTAGAAGCTCTTTCAGCTCTTTCAATTGTAAACCATTATTATGTTTGGAAAACGTTTTGTCCCAATAATCGAATAGATAGTGCTTCCTTGCACCTTAACCGTTTACCTACTTATTTTAGGATAAGAGATGTTCAATATGATGGTCTGAGGTATAATGATGATTTTGATATTTAATCTCAATTAAAATTTATTATCAAATGACTGATTTTAAATTTATTCAATGAAATAATCTCAAAAAACGATTTTTATAATTATTATGATTAAGACCACTTAAACGACAATTAGATGTTATTCTAATGAGTACATTATGATTAGGCTTAGGCACTTATTTAGAGATGTTAGATTCCAAGTTTGGCATAAAGATAATTCAACTTTAAGGTGCAGGCAGTCCAGTATTAAGCACTAGATTGATGTTCTTACTGAACAGTAGAACAATTAATCTGAAAGTGCATTTATCTTAATAATAAAGAAAATAACTACTGGTTAATATTTTTTTAGCCCGTAGTTATTTTATAGATATATTTTATTTCTTACTGCTCACTTTAATAATTTTTAGAAAGTTAGCCCTAAAATTTTCCGAGGTTAATTTATGAGCACTAAGTAATTGTCCCACTTCCTCTTTACTAACGGCATTAATTCCTCTACCGACTATAGCATCATAAAATTGCTCTAATTTTAGCTTTAAGGCGGAAAGTGCAGATTCATCGATAACCCTGCTATTTTCGCTTGGGTTGACATTCCAGCCTTTCACATCCGGAGATTGTAAAGTAACGAGAGAGTGTGGCGCATTACTTCCGTAATGCTTTTTAAACCATTCTCCTGACTGCAACAATTGTCCGATATTATCTCTAGTAATCTCTTGATGAATTGCCATAGATTTTGCCTCAAGAATCAAATAATAGTTATCACTCATTATCCAGAGTACGTCGGGTCCATTTCCAAATTCATTTTCCGGTTGCTGAGCATCAAAGCCTAATAGTTTTCCTGTTTCCTTAAGTGCTTTTTCAAATTTTAGTGCCTTAATATCCTTGCTAAAAGTCAAATCATCCATTATGGACTGGACATGAATTTTTAAATCCTGAGATTTGTTAAACTGTTTGATATAAGACAAGATCATAGATGCCTGCCCCTCATTTTTATTAAGCTTACTGTAGTTTTCTCCATTTCTTGGCGTTAGCATGTGCGGTGCCATTGTTGCCGCTTTAATCTGAAGGTCATTAGAAACTACGGGATCTGTTTGATGTACTAATTTCCCAGCATACTCATAATACCATGCTTGATGTTTTAAATTTAATAGTAGATCTTTATTATTTATGATTTGCTCGCCTATTGTACCCATTGCATTATTGTATCTTTTTAGCTTGAACTCATTTAATGCTTCTTTTTCTTTTTGGGCAATTTTCAGATCTCTTTTTTTGACATCACTTAGTTCATCATCTTTGACTTCGTCTAGAATTGTATTGTGGAATTCTCTCCAACTTTCATCTTGATCTAAGCAAAAATAAATGGTGTTTTTAATGGTTTGAATAGAATCAGTTTTATCTTCTTCTTCATCAAGAATGGTGAGACCTGACTCTATCTGTGCTCGGGTTACCGGTGAAAAATATCCATAATTAAACTTGTTACCCAAAAATTGTATAAGATCATTGCCCATTAGTATAACAGCACAATAATCACTTCCAGATCTTACCGCTCTGCCTAAACCCTGATCAATAATCTGGGATTTTAGAGAAGCTTGAATAGAATCAACACGCATTTCTTTATATAGATCGTTATAAGATGAGAATCTTGGATACCCATCCATTATAAGCAATCTACACATATCTCCATGCAGATCTATACCATCATATCTATTAACAAGCACATAAAATCCGCCTTTTGATGTTTTTAATTTTTCTATATTATTTGATATATTGTCATCTGCATTAAGATTGACAGCACCATATTTATACCAGATCTTAGCTTTTTCATTAGAAGGAACAAGAACTACAACATTGTGTCCCTCTTCTGCAATTTCATTTGCCAGTTGCCTGATTGCCGAATCTTCAATGCTTGGATCGAACCTTTTTGGAGCCAATATTAATCTTTGACCCACATCCTTTCTATTTCTTGGTATTATTGCATTTAGAACATTTTGTTCTGAAATTCCAAAGTCTTTTATAAGGTCAACCTGATCTTCAAATGTTGCAGAAAGTATATACTTAAATTTAGCCTCTGAAAATGATTTTACTGATTCATAAGGTACAATCATAGGAGATATTTGTAAACCATTCGGACCAATAAAACAGTCAAATGTATCGAGTGAATCACATACCATCTGCCATTTAAACTTAAGTTCAATATCATTGGAAAATTCATTTAAAATATCCAAAATTTCTTCTTTTTTATCAAACCATGTCCAATAAGGTACTTTTAATATTTTAGCATAAGGATCGCCTTCCAGAAGTCTCCTATAACTTCCTGGTGCTTGCCTTTTAAGTTCCGTTTTAAATAAAGCTATTAGCCTATCAAACATTTCATGCTTATTGCTTATTTCTAATGTTGTATTCTGACGCGATATATCCAGACAAGTGTGTGCGTCATCAATAACGATTGCTCCAATTTCAATATTATCACGGTTAAAAATAGATTTTGCATTGAAAAGTTTATGGAAATTGCAGAGCAGTATTGCTTTACAATTAAGAAAATCTGCTGGGAAATGGTTATCTTCAGTGATTTCACAAATTGGGATGCCATAGAGATTCGCCTGCTTTCTCGCTTGATCCAATAGATATTTGTCTGGACAGACATAAACTGAAGTACCAACGCCCTCGACAAGCTTTGAATAAAGCATCATCAAACTGACCAATGTCTTCCCAGATCCAGTGTTCATTTTGCACAGAACTTCTTTTTCATTCCTACGTAAATGCCAGGCCTTCAATACCTCTTCTTGAATCCCTCTCAGATAGGCATAGCCGTCCTTTCTATACAATGACTGGTATAAATCAATCGGATCAATCGGTTGTGCCGGTTTACTTTTGCTTTCTAATTTCTTTTTAAAAACATTCATGGTATTAATTTAGATTTAGTAAGATAATCATAAAATGGTTACATTACTGAAAATAACCGAAATATTATAAATCTTCACCCATAAATAATAATTTTCTAGCTTTTAAATACTATTTGAGAAAATATACAAATGTAAGGTCAAAAGCAAATTAACATATTATCAAAAAACGGTTGATTAACTGTTCAATGCTGCATACAAGAAACTTCCACCACATAAATATATAATGTTAGTAAGATTTTTGTCAGGTAATTATTTTAGTAAGTAAAGGATAGCGAACAGAAAGAAATATTTTGCTAAAGATCAATGAATTTAAAACAAATTAATTAATATATTATGTTTGCTTATTCATGATATTACAAAAAAGTGGGATAAATAAGATATTCTCAATTTCGAATATAAAATCTTCAAAGTTGATTTTATGTAATACAAAACTAAATGACGACAATTTAATACTCCCCTTTTTGTTCCCCCTTAAAATAAAAAACTCTCTGTTAACCGTAGTTACAGAGAGTTTTAAGTACCCCAGACGGGACTTGAACCCGTACATCCTTGCGGATACAGGATTTTAAGTCCTGCGTGTCTACCAATTCCACCACCAGGGCGTGATGAGAGCGAAAAACGGGACTCGAACCCGCGACCCCAACCTTGGCAAGGTTGTGCTCTACCAGCTGAGCTATTTTCGCAATTTGTAGTGCGGATGAAGGGACTCGAACCCCCACGCCTCACGGCACCAGATCCTAAGTCTGGCGTGGCTACCAATTACACCACATCCGCATTATTATTGAGTTATTTTAAAGAACTTGTTTCGTTTTTGTGAGTGCAAATATAGGGCAATTTTCTTTACTTCCAAACCTTTTCGAAAAAAAAATTAATTTTTTGTAAAATTTATTTGAAACCATTCTTTTTAAATTTCATTTTATTACTTTTACACCGTTAATATTTACGATATGGAATTACAAGGAACGGTAAAGAAAATCACTGAAGTTCAAACATTTGCAAGTGGTTTTCAAAAAAGAGAAATGGTTATTCTTACACAAGAGCAGTATCCGCAGCCCATCAACATCGAATTTTTACAAGATAAAATAAATTTGTTGGACACACTGAAAGAAGGAGAAAATGTAAAAGTAGGAATCAACATCAGAGGTAGAGAATGGGTTTCGCCACAAGGAGAAACAAAATATTTCAACTCTATTACAGGATGGAGAGTAGAAAAAGTTTTGGATAATGGTTCAGAACCTACACAAGCTGCACCATCTCAATCTGCTTCTCCGGTTTCAAATGAGAATCCTTTTGCCGGGGACGATGACGATGATTTACCTTTTTAATCAGAAATAAAAATCAAATACTAATCCTGCTTTTTGAAAAAGTGGGATTTTTTTTCCCGTAATGGTTCGATTAGACAAAAACGAAATTTCATTTCCCGATCCTGCACAATACGACGGTCACGAAGGTATCATTGCTTTTGGCGGCGATCTGTCTGTGGAAAGAATCTGGTTTGCTTATCAGAATGGTATTTTTCCGTGGTTTAATCCTGGAGAAGAAATTCTTTGGTGGTGCCCCGATCCCAGATTTGTACTTTTTCCTGATGAATTGAAGGTTTCGAAGTCGATGAGAAAAATTTTAGATAAAAAAGTTTTTACCATTACCGAAAATCAAAACTTCAGAGAAGTGATAAAAAACTGTCGGGAAATCAATCGCAAAGCTCAGGAAGGAACTTGGCTTTCTGATGAACTGATAGAAACTTTTATTACACTTCATGGTTATGGATTGGCCCGAAGCATAGAAGTCTGGCAAAATAAAGAGCTCGTTGGCGGGCTCTACGGAATACAAGTCGGAAAAGTTTTTTGTGGCGAAAGTATGTTTGCCAAGGTGAGCAATGCTTCTAAAGCAGGATTTATTCATTTTATAGAAACTCACAAAAACGACTTCACACTCATTGACTGCCAATCTCACACCGATCACTTGGAAAGTTTGGGGGCGAGAATGATTCCTAAAAAAGATTTTTTGAAAATTTTAAATAAAAACAATGAACGCAGATAAAGAAAAATGGCTTCTTCTGATTATACTAAGTGTCATTTGGGGCTCTTCATTTATTTTAATTAAAAAATCCTTAGACCATTTCAGCCCATATCAGGTCGGAGCTTTAAGGGTTTTGATTGCCGGAATTATCTTAATGCCTGTTGCCGTTTCAAAATACAGACTTTTCCCGAAAAAACATTTGAAATGGCTTATTTTAGCTGCCTTTACAGGCAATTTTATCCCAATGTTCTTATTTCCTATTGCCGAAACCCAGATAAGCAGCAGCATTGCAGGAATCATCAATTCTATGATGCCTATTTTCGTGATTATTGTTGGAGCTTTAATCTGGAAATTTGAAACCACAAAAAGACAGATGACCGGAGTTTTCATAAGCTTTACCGGAGTTTGTCTGCTTGCATTTGGTGGTGATGACAGCACTCAGTTTAAAATATTTCCCATTCTTTTACTTCTGCTGGCAACATTATGTTACGCAATGAGTACAACGACTGTAAAATCAAAATTAATGGATGTATCATCTACCGTTTTATCGGCATTTGTATTTTCTTTCGTTTTGTTTTTGCCTTCACTGATCGCTTTGCTTTCTACAGGTTTTGTTTCCCAATTTACATTCACCAAAGAAAATATGATCGGATTAGGGTTTGTAAGCTTGCTTTCTGTTTTCGGAACCGGACTGGCAATGATGATGAATTATCGTTTGTTGAAAGTTTCTACTCCGCTCTTTGCATCAACCGTTACTTTACTGATGCCGATTGTTGCTATTATTTGGGGTGTTTTGGATGGTGAAAAACTAACTGCTTTGCAATTTGCAGGAACAATTGTCATTATTGCTGGATTGATCTTTTTAAGAGCCAAAACTATTGTTAAAAAATAAATCCCGCATCACTGCAGGATTTCTTATTTAATTAATGCTGAAAATTAATTTACGGAAGATCGAAAACATCTAACTTCCATCATCCAACATCAAGCTTATAAATTCTTCTTCTTCACCTTTGCCTTAGCCTTTTTCACCTCATCTTTAATGTACGGATATTTTTTCTGCATATCTGTAATCAATGATGGATCGAGTTCTAAAGCCTTTTCAAGAGATTCGCCGCCATTTTCATGGTCTTTCAAATTAAAATAACAGTTGCTCAACTGATAAAACAATTCTGCTCTGTAATGATGTTTTAAAGCTAAATTTAAAACGGTAACAGCTTCTTCATATTCGCCAACCAGCATCAAAACTTCAGAATACGCATACCAATTGTAAAACCTCGAAGGCTCTGCATATACCAGCTTTTTAAGACAAGTAAGGCTTTCTTCAAACTTACCGGAATCGATAAATAAAAATGCCAATCTTTTTTGATAATCAAGGTTGCTGTCATTTAATAATGTTGCTTCTTTTGCAAAATGCAAAGCTTCCGGCATTCCGCCCATTTCTTCGTAAAGATAAGACTGCTCCATCATCGCAAGATAAAACTGAGGATCTTCTCTTAATGATTTCTGAAAAGAATTCAAAGCAATAATCGGCTGTTTTAAAGCTTTATGACACAATCCTATTTTATAAAAAGTAAATGCTTTGGTGTATTCTAACTCCAACATTTCTTCATATACTTCAATTGCCTTCTGATATTGATTTAAAGCTTCATAACAAGCTGCTTTGCTCGCATAAACCCCAACTGCGCTGGAATTGATTGCCAGCATATAATCGAAACCTTTGATGGCTTCTTCGTAATTTTTTCTGTTGAAATAATACTGTCCATACTCGCTCCATGCAATTTCTGAATACGGAAAATCGTCAAGATAATCGTTCAAAAAAGCAATCGCTTCCTCACTCTTATTCAAATCATTAAAGCAGATCATCGCATTTTCTAAAGAATATTCATCCATAGGATCTTCTTTGAGTGCTTGCTGATAATGTTTAAGTGCGTTAAAAGGGTCTCCCAGATTGACATATTCGTCTGCAATAAAGTTATTGAGGAAGTTTTCTTCTTCATTCAATTCCAGGGCTTTTTTGCAGATTTCGATGGATCTTTTAGGATTACCTAAATTCGAATAATACTTAGCGTAGCAAACCAAAAAGTCTGTATTCTCCATAGAAGAACCTTTTAACTCTTCGATTAATTCTTTCGCAAGATTATAATCTTCCCACTCTAAAAGAACTTCCAATTTTTTAATTTTGATTTCTAATGAGTTGGGATGGAGTTTCAGACCAAAATTAACTGCCATATCGGCATAATTAAAATCTCCAAGCTCCAAGTAATAAACAATAATGTCTTCTAATTCTTCTGTATCGAAGTAGAATTCATCATTGTTTTCCATCATTTCTTCGAACTTTTTTACCAGTTCATTTCCAAAATATTCTTCCAATATAGTATCTCAGCGTTGTTTTCAAAGTCCAAAATTATTTTATAAACTTCGAAAAAACTTTTTTTAATTAAATTTATTTTTCTTCGGATCTTGCCTTTTATCAAAAAAAGATAATATTCTAATTTCCTTTGTTGAAGTTCGATAACTTAACGAGAAATTTTCCAAAATCAACACTCTTCGTAATTCTTTCGTACTACTTTTGAGTCCTATTTTATTTTGATTCCTAATCAGGTTAATCATCCGCAAAGTTTCATCAAGAATTTTTTCTGAATAAATATTTGATTTATTGTGATTTGTCCAATATTGATAAACCTTGTCAATTTCTTTTTTTGCACGAACTGACCAGTTTATTTTTGTCATCTTCCGTATGATTTTAAAAAATCTTCATGAGAAACAACATTTCCTTCTTCAAAATCTTTTATTCCTAATTCAATTAATTCTTTTTCTGCATCAGAAATTTTATTCCACCAATCATCCTCATAATCAATTTCTTCTACAAAATCAATTTCAACCGCTTTCAAAATTGCTTTAATTTTGGCGAGTTCTTTTTTATTTTTTGGATTAATGGTAATTGTCATTGCACTATTTTTCTAAACTAAATGTACAAAAATTCTAAACTAAATCAAACTTTTGATCTTTTCAATTATTTTATCTCCCAAATCATCAGCTTCTTCCTGAGATTTTGCCTCTGTGTATATTCTGATAATCGGTTCTGTATTCGACTTTCGAAGGTGAACCCAATTGTTTTCAAAATCTATTTTTACGCCGTCTACAGTAGAAACCTCTTCATTTTGATACTCTTTTTCCATTTTAGTTAAAAGATCATCCACATTAATTTCCGGAGTAAGCTCTATTTTCTTTTTACCCATAAAATAGCTTGGATAGCCAGCTCTTAACTCAGAAACTGTTTTGTTTTCTTTTGCTAAATGAGTCAAGAATAAAGCAACACCTACCAAAGAATCTCTTCCGTAATGAAGATCAGGATAGATAATCCCACCGTTTCCTTCTCCACCAATTACGGCATTTTTTTCTTTCATTAAATTCACCACATTCACTTCTCCTACTGCACTTGCAAAGTATTCTGAATTGTGAGTTTGGGCAACATCTCTCAAAGCACGGCTTGAAGAAAGGTTTGAAATCGCCACGCCATTTTTATTTTTCAATAAATAATCTGCAACAGCAACCAAAGTATATTCTTCGCCGAACATTTCGCCCTTTTCGTCAACTAAAGCGAGTCTGTCAACATCCGGATCTACAACAACGCCAAAATCTGCATTTTCTTTTATGACCAGTTCACAAATGTCTCCCAAATGTTCTTTTAAAGGCTCCGGATTGTGTGGAAACTGTCCGTTTGGTTCGCAGTATAGTTTAATTGTCTCACAGCCCAATTTGTCTAAAAGCATAGGAATTGCAATTCCGCCTGTAGAATTTACAGCATCTAAAACGATTTTATATTTTTTAGCTTTAATTGCTTCTGCATCTACCATCGGCAAATCGAGAATCTGCTGAATATGAATATCAAAAGCATCATCTCTGGTTTCATATTTTCCTAAATCGTCAACTTCAGCGTAATCGAAATCTTCATTTTCTGCCAAAGCTAAAACTTCAGCACCGTTTTCTCCGCTGATGAATTCCCCTTTTTCATTTAATAATTTAAGGGCATTCCATTGTTTCGGATTGTGAGAAGCGGTCAAAATAATTCCGCCGTCTGCGTTTAATTCAGGAACCATGATCTCAACAGTCGGAGTTGTAGAAAGTCCCAAATCAACTACATTAATTCCTAATCCCTGTAACGTTGCTGTAACTAAAGAATTGACCATTGATCCGGAAATTCTCGCATCACGACCGATAATTAAGGTTAAATCTTTTTTATTTTTTTGAGTCTGAAGCCAGGTTCCAAATGCAGAAGCAAATTTTACAACATCAAGTGGCGTTAAATTATCACCAACTTTCCCACCAATCGTTCCGCGAATTCCTGAAATACTTTTTATTAATGACATTTTTTAATATTTTAATTTTCCTGATTTTTAACTTCAATGCAAACTGCATTTTATTTTTTGAATCTTCAGAAAAAACAGATTATCTTTATTTTAAATTTTTCCGTTGCAAAGATACTCAAAAGACAACGAACTTATAAAACCGGAATTTTTTTCTGCATTTTATTATAATTTCTTTCGACAACCTTTGGAGGCGGAAAACGATAACCTATGTAGAGAAGCCCGTAAGTATTGTTATTTTCGACAGTAGAATTTTCTTTTTCGTCATAGGCTGTAGCATTAAAGTTCAGTTTTCCACCAAACAAAAAGCGATCAGAATTGTATCCTATATGCAAACCTCCCGATCCTTTTGCTGTTATATATTGCTCATTTTGTTTTGGCCCTCTCGACCCATTTTCTAAAGTATCTTTGAAACTTGTAAATTTTCCACCAAAACCTAAGGTTAAAAATGGCGCAATATTTACTTTTTCGGCAATTACCCAATTGTAAAAATATCCGATGTTTGCTCCGAAATTATATTGATATTCTTTACTTTTCAACCCATCAATAGTATTGCTGAAAATCGTAAAATCATAATCTAAAAACGGAACCCAGCTTCCTTTGCTGTTTTTCTGCCATTCACCTTGGGTATAAAGGCTTTTTAATGAGAAATCCTTTTTTAAAATATAAGAGGTGGAGCCTCCAAAAGTCTGAACTCTTAAATCCGGAAATTTAATATAAGGATCTCTATCTTCTTGCCATTCTGGAAGAAGATCCTGCATATTTTCAATATAAAATCCTTTTACGTTTTTATAATATAAGGTCTGTATAAATCTTTCAGGAAAAAATCTGAATCTAAAATCAGTATAAGAACTGTTTCCTTTTCTTTCATTATCATTATTTCCAGAAAAAAATCGAGGCGCATAAGACACTGTGGCACTTATGATCTTGTAATCAACAGATAAGGATGCCTTTGTCTTATTATTGATGGAAAGTATCGTTTCGTTTAAATTTTCTTCGCTGCCTTCAGAAAAAGTGTAATTTTCTATGTTCGTATCAAGATTTACACGAATCATTACCTGATCTGCGTAAGATTTTATATCTGTACTGTCTGTTTGTGCTTTTGAATAAAAACCCGACAGACAAAGAAAAAAAACAGCGACTGCTTTTGAATTCAAATTGAATTTAATTTTAGGAAATGAAATTACTACAAATAATTTATAACATTCGAAAGAATTTATTTTTTATGAAAATTCAAATTAGAAATAATTTATACCTTTGTAAAAAGCAGATTATGAATACGATAATAGTACATCCTACAACACCCGAAGAAACTAGCTTTTTAGAAAATCTTTTAAAAAGAATGAAGTTTTCTTTCGAAAAAGTTTCTGAAGAAATTGTAACTGTTTCTCCTGAAGAATTAAAATCTATTCATATCGGTATTGATGAAGCCAATGACAAAAAATTAGCCGACAGCGCTGATGTTCATCAAAAAGCTCGAGCATTATGTTCAAAATAAAATGGACTCCAGAAGCAGAGACATTATATATTGAAACAATAGAATATTGGATTAATCATAATAAGTCTAATAATTATTCTTTAAAAATAATTGCAGAAGTAGAAAGAAAAGAGAAATTAATCTCTGCTAATCCTTTTATTGGCGCATTAATTTTTGGAACAAAAGAACAGATAAGAAGAGTCCTGGTTTTAGAAAACTTTTCTATTTATTACAGGATAAAAGACACAACTGTTGAGATTTTATCTTTTTGGGCAAATAAAAAAGACAGGCTATTTTAATTTGTAAAAAGCCTGTCTTTTCTAAGAACATCCGCAATCTTTATCACACCCGGATCTTTTGGAGCTGAATTTCTTTGGTGAAAAATTTTTCCTGATAAATCTATATAAAGAATAGCAGGCAAAAAGCACTAAAAGCGCGATAATGATATATTGAAAAATTAATGAAGAATCCATTTTACTTTAATATTTGGTAAGCTATCAACGACACAAAATACGCCAAACCTGTCATCATTACTACCTGAAAGCCAGTCCATTTCCAGCTTTTGGTTTCTCTGTAGACTACTGCAAGTGTAGAAACACACTGCATTGCAAATGCATAAAACAACAACACCGAAACTCCTGTAGCAAAGTTGAATACTTTCTCGCCATTCCGTTTTACATCGTGTCTCATTTTATCGATTACTTTCCCTTCCGGAGCATCGTCATCCAAACTGTATAAAGTAGACATTGTTCCCACAAAAACTTCTCTGGCAACGAAGCTCGTAAGAATTCCCACACCCATTTTCCAATCGTAACCGAGCGGCGCAATGGCTGGCTCTATAGCTTTACCCATTTTAGCCAGATAAGAATGATCTAAATGAACATCGGTTGCCACCATTTCATCCGGATTTTGTTTCGGTCCGAAATAGCTTAACACCCAAATAATTATACTTACAATGAAGATAATCTTTCCTGCTCCGGTAATGAAGTCCCATACTTTTCCTAAAACCAATTTAAAATCGTACCCAAAAAGTGGCTTTTTGTAAGTAGGCAGATCCATCACAAGATACGTTTTATTATCTTCTTTAATGAAATTTTTAAGAATCGCTGCAGATAATAAAGCAACAAAAAACCCTAAAAGATACATGCCTAAAAGCACCAAGGCTTTATATTGAACTCCAAAAATAGTTTTATCGGAGATTATCAAACCAATAATAATGCTGTAAACCGGAAGTCTTGCAGAACACGTCATAAAAGGTGTTACCAAGATTGTGAGCAACCTTTCCTTCAAATTTTCAATATTTCTTGTTGAAATTACGGCGGGAATTGCACAAGCCGTTCCCGAAACTAAAGGAACAATACTTTTTCCATTTAAACCAAATGGTCTTAAAAGCCTATCCATCAGGAAAACAACTCTTGCCATATATCCTGAATCTTCCAGTAAATAGAGGAAATACAAAAGAATCCCAATCTGTGGTGCAAAGATTATAATTCCGCCTAAACCGGGAACTATTCCCTGAGAAACCAATGAATTGATTGGCCCCTCCGGAAGATGTTCTCCTGCAAACTGAGAAAGCCAAGCGAAAGCTTCGTCGATCCAGTTCATAGGATATTCGGCCAAAAAGTAAACGCACTGAAAAATTATTAAAAGGATAAACATGAAAACAATATATCCCCAAAATTTATGAACAAGAACTTTATCTAATTTCTCGGTTAAAAGTTCTTTAAACTGAGCTTTTTTAGTAATAACATCCGCCAAAATCTTATCAACATTCTGATAACGTCTTACCGTTTCTTTAACCTGTAATCTTTTCGGAACTATATTTTTTGATGCTGAATCTGATTTTTTTTCAAGTGTAACATTTATCCAAGCCTGGTAATCATTCTCTGCATTTCTATCAAGAAGGTTTTTATGTTCGGCAGGAATTTCAAAGCTTGGCTTTTCAGATGTAACAAAATCATTGGCAAAAACAGCTTCTTTAATGGCTTCTATTCCTATCTGTTCTTTTGCATTCGTCTGAATAACTTTGATATTTAATGCTTTAGAAAGTTTTTCAATATCAATGTGAATTCCTCTTCTTTCTGCCTGATCGATTTGATTTAAAACCAAAATCATTGGAATTCCCAAATCCTGAATCTGCTGGAATAACAAAAGACCTCTTTTAATGCTTAATGCTTCCAGAATATAAACCACTCCGGAATAATCTTTTTGCCCATCAATAAGAAATTTAGAGAAAATTGCCTCATCTTCTGAGCTCGGATAAATACTGTAAGATCCGGGAAGATCTACAATCTCCACTTCTTCGTTTTTGTAAGAATAATTACCTGAATGGCTTGATACGGTAACGCCCGCATAATTCCCGGTTTTCTGCTTTTTGTTTGATAAGGCATTAAAAACGGTTGATTTTCCTACATTCGGGTTTCCTACTAAAAGTATCTGTTTTTTGTTATTTTCCTGCATTAATCAAATCTTCTACAATGATAAAATCTCCTTCTTCTTTACGTAGTGCAATACGGCTTTTTTCGTCGCCAAACTCCACATAAAGCGGTCCGTTGAACGGTGCCTGGTAAAGGATTTTAAACAGAGTTTCAGGAAGAAGCCCCATTTCTATAATTTTCGTCGGCATATTCAGATTATCATTATCATAGTCTACTATTTTCCCAATTTTATTTTTGGGAAATCTGCTTAATGTATGTAATTGAATATCCTTCAAGACCCTAATTTTTGTGACTGCAAATATAATTATTTAAATTTAATCTAAATAACGTTACTTTTCATATTTAAAGGCAGTTAGATTTATAGTATCTTCAATTATTTGATACAATAAACCCAAACACATTACTGCATTTGGGTTTATTTTAAATATAGTTTAGTAAATCTGAAAATTATTTTTTATCTTTTTCCTTTCCTACTTTTTCTAGATTTCCAACACTTATAGAATTTGCTTTTTCGATAGGGTTATCATTTGCATTATAAAAATCTTTATACATTTTCTCCTGCTTTTTCATCATATCCCCAATTGTACCATCTGTTCCAGGCATTGGTCTAGACATTATTTCCTGTGACATCATAGGTCTCACCGAAGCAAAAGGATCTTTTTTAAAGTCATTAAAAGTTTTGTCAAACTTCTCTCTTGTTAATTCTTTTGGTTTTCCGCCAGTTGCCTGCATCAAACTTTCTATGTAAGAAAACTCGTTGTAATCTTTGATTTTTTTATTTCCCTGCAGTACCCAAGAATAATTTTTGCCGGCATCTTCAATTTTCACAATCAAACCGGGAAGTCCACTAAACTTATATGGCCCATCCTGAAAAGGAAGATCTGCAGAAAACCATGCAGTCCACGTTCTTCCACCATATTCTGTAGTTGCTTTCTGAGTATTGTATTCTCCGATTTTTTGTTTTTCGTCTGATATTTTCCAGTTAAATTTCAACTCTTCTGTATATGCTATGTTTACAGGCGTCATTCCGTTCGCAACTTTATCCACATATTCCACTTTCATACTTGGGTAAAATTTGTGAATTCTCGCCGAAAATTTTGGTGTTTTAAGAGATTTTGAAAGGTCTTTGTAAGCACCGGCCTTCTGCATAGCTTCTATTTCCACTTTTGTAATAGAATCTTGAGAAATTACAGTGTAATCCTGATAAACAGATCTGTTTTTGTCTGTAATATCCAACACGGTAATTACTTTATCGTGCTTGGCAGAGTCTTGCTTTGGCTTGAAAGTAAGTTCGTAAAAGAAGCGGTTTGAGCTTTCTTTTGATTCTTGTGCATTGGCAAAAGCAAAAACAGCAATAAATAGTATTGAAAATAAATTTTTCATTGTATAAAAAGGTTTGCTTAATTAGTTCACATTAGTTGTTTTTTGTTACAGATTTTCTGAAATAAAATTAATTTTTTTAACGTATTTATTGGAATGAAGATTAAATAGAAAGATTTTCTATCACCAAATTTTCACCGCTTACAAAAAGACGATATTGTGGCCATGTTTTATTTAAGGTGTCAAAAAATACTCTTGTGGTGTCTTTTTGCATCGAGTCGTGAAGTTCGATAACGAGTATTTTTACTTTAGGCAGCCAATCTTCATAGTTTTTAGAAAAGACTTCTTTTTCGCTGCCTTCTATATCCATTTTTAATACATCAATTCTATCAAAATTGTTATCCTTGAGAATCGTATTAATACTTATTGCTTCTATAGTCCCGTTTTCATTGTCTTCCACTACCTGAATCCCCCACTTTGAGGCGTTTTCATCGATAATTTTTAATTTAGCGTCACTACTCCAAACACCTTTATTTAGTAATTGTATGTCAGGATAATTTTCAAGATTCTTTTTTGCCATCCTAAAATTATCAGAGTCGGGCTCAATAGTGATAAATTCAGCATCCGGAAATTTGTTTTTCATTAACACCGTAAAAAGACCCACATTGCCTCCTGCATCAATAATAATTTTAGGGTTTTTATAATGATACGGGTTATATTGTTTTTCTATAAAAATCTGTTTAAAAACTTCCAGATCAGATTGTTCATTTTTTCGGAGATGTATAGGATGTTTTATTCCGTAAAGAAAGATATTATCTAAGTTTGAAGATGATAGTTTTTTGTATAGTTTATATCCTTCTTTGAATCCGTATTGATTGTAATACGGTAAAAAATTTTTAAGGTTTGAATATAATTTTTTTCTCATTCATTTGAATTTTTTGCTAAAATAATTTTTTCTTTTTAAACTTTAATCTGTTTTATCACAAATTTGACAATACTCTACTAATCAGGCTCTAATTTTGTGATGACTTGCTCTCACATTACAATCTTTTTCCTAAATATTTTCTTCAAAAAAGTTTTTAGCTCTTTTAAAAGTTTTAAATTTAAGTTCACCTAAACAAATATGATATGGACATCTTACAACAACTAAAAGACGAGCTTGAAACTGAGTACCAGACTACAAAAAGGTTTTTCGAAATTTATCCGGATGACAAAAATGATTACGCTCCGCATTCTAAAAGTATGAAAATGATGCATCTCGCTACCCACATTTCGGAAGTTTTTGGCTGGGCAGGTTTTATGCTTAATTCTTCTGAACTTGATTTTGCCAAAAGCGAAATGGAACCGAAGCATCTTACCACAAAAGATGAGCTCCTAACCGTTTTAGAAGAAAACCACAAAGCAAGCCAGGAAGCATTAGAAAAAGCATCTGAAAACGAACTAGAACCAAGATGGGCTTTGAAAAATGATGGTCATGAACTGGCTTCGTGGACGAAATATGAAGCAATTCGCCACAGTTTAAATCAGATTACGCATCACAGAGCACAATTGGGAGTTTATTACAGATTGAACGACATTGAACTTCCCGGAAGCTATGGACCAACGGCGGATCATCCAAATTTTTAAAATATTTTAAAACAAAAAACCAATCTCGATGAGATTGGTTTTTCTTACTTTTTATTTAAAGTTGAATTTTACTGTTAACATGACCTGGCTTGGGCGAAGTAATATTCTGGTGTAAGAAATATTTGTTGTATTAATATCATACGTTTCAAAGACTTTCTTATTTGCAATATTCATCCATTTTACTTCAAAATCAATTTTCTTTTTAGACCATGAGAATTGATATGACAGATCGTAAAAGCCGTTATTATATTTTTGATTGGCAGAACTTGTGTTTACCTGATCCCAATTAAAACCAATCGTATGATTTTCGATAGGATACAAGAAAAGACCAAGATTATGAGTGAAACCTGTTCTTGCTGCATCAGAATTTACTCGTCCCGTACTGGTTTGGTCGGTTCTAGAGAAGCTAGCATTATAATCTACACTCATCCAGCTGAAATATGTATTGTTGAATTTTATTCCAAAAGACTGGCTGTTATTTTTGTTGGTAAAAGCAGCATCATTTAAGAAAGCATCAGATGTAGAGGTATTATTACTGTAGCTAATTGATGCATTTGTTTTAAACTTAGGGAAATACTTTCCTACTTCTGCATTATAGCCGCTACTTACCACATTGTTGTCTTGCTCTATATATTTCATTACCGAATAACCTCCAACAATTGTTGGATTCGAGATCAAGTTTCTCTTCGCATCAGAAAGTCTGTAGCTTACATTGAAAAATAAATTATTCAGAGGATTTCTATATTCCAATCTTGCTCCTGCTGATTTATTGTTATTTTCAGGAATCGGATTATCAGCATCCATTGCATTTAATGAAGTTGGCGAGATCATTAGAAATCCTGAATAGGCTGTATTTACTTCACCAAAATTATTGCTAATATTACCATGTAATGAAGCTTTAAAAAATGAAGCAAAATTATACTGGGCAAATAAATTGGGTTCAAATGTCACTTTATTTACAGATTTTGACACATTTCTTAAAGGATCTTCTGCTTTAATATTATTCGAGTTTACAGGAACATTCGCATAAAGCATCCAAGAGTCGTCTTTATAATTGATTCCCACACTTCCGTACGGCGTAGCAGTTGTGTATTTTAAGTCATTATCAAAAGCAGATCCATAACCAAATACACCACCATTTTGATAATTTGTAAGGGCAGATCTTAAATCTGTTGATTTATAATTCAATCCAATTTCAGGCGTAAAAGTCCAGCCTTTGGCTGAAAAACCAATATTTGCAGAATGATTGGCTTCAAATGTTTTCAACTGTAAATTTTGTCTTACAGATTGTGCTGCACCGCCTGGGTTAAAGCCAGGGATTTTAAGATACGATGCCGGTGTAATATCGAGTTTCTGACTGTCATTCTGGTAACTGATATATGACTGTACATTCACCATTTTCTCTTTCCAAGGGATGATTGTACTTAAAGAGTTTTGGAAAGAAGAAGTAGGAGATTCTAACGCTTCTCTCCCATTTCTGCCAATTGAATTATCTGTTCTATCTACAACCGCTCTGTCAGCATTCCAAAACTGTGAAAAACTTGTTGTATTCTTAAAAAATCCTTTTTTTGCGTTTTTTGTAAAAATTAATTCTCCTTTCAGTTTATCCGTGAAAAAATTGTTTAATATATTTTGTGTAATGCCGAATGCAGGAGTTTCTTCTGTTGCAAAATAGTCTACCTGACTGTAAGATTCTCTTTCAACAGCATTGTTGGTATAATTGGCATTGGCTTTTAGTTCCCATTCTTTTTTAGCATCAATATTCGTCAAATAATTTGCTGATAAATAATGAACATTGTTAAATAAATATCTTTTCACAGGAAGATTTGGAGTGCTTGCATTTTCTACATTCAGCCAATCGTTCTGAGATGCGTTGATTCTTCTTCCTTCATATCTGTTTCCAAAAGCCAGAATATTACCTTCATTTTCTACCTGCTCTCCCATATTATTGGTTTTGTAATTAACAACCCATTGTTGCTTTTTACTGAAAAACATAGGCGTTAATTTTACATTCCACAGCCACGGATCACCAAATCCGGAACCTACTTCTCCTCTACCCGTCATCGTTACAGATTTTTTAAGCCTAATATTAATTGCCGCAGCATCTGAAGGTATTTTTCCCTGTAACATTTTTACCGGTTGGTGGTTTTCTAAAACTTCGAGTTTTGAAATCGCGTCTTTTGGTAATGAGTTTGTAATCGTACCGTAACCGCCTTCCATCAAGTCTTTACCTTCAACATAGAATTTATTGATCGCATTACCTTGGTAAAGAATCGTTCCGTCTGCATTTACCTCAATGCCCGGAATTTTTTTCATGATATCGGCCAAAGTACGGTCGTTCTTATTGTCGAAAGCTTTCAAATCATAAGAAATAGTATCGCCTCTTGCCGTGATCATTTTGGTTTTCAGCTGTACTTCTTTTATTTCGGTTGCTTCAGATTGTAATTTGAAGGCAAGGGTTTGATCGCTGTTGCTGATTTGTTTTGTGAGTGGTTTTTGATTAAAGGCTTTCACTTTCAGATCTACATTGGGTTCTGATGAAGTAAAAGTAACTTTGTATTCACCTTTAGAATTGGTAATTCCGTATGCTAGAATTGCATCTTTTCCGGGTTCCTCAATCGTTACACTTGCGCTTGGAATCGCCACACCATCTTCATCGGTAATTTTTCCGGAAACTGTTTTTTGGGCAAACGTTATCACAGAGAAAAAAACCATCAGGAAAAGGTAAATTTTTCTTTTCATATGTATTTATTTATTTTTTTAACGGTTATATAGAATCGCAAGGCCTAGATTAATGAGTATTTTACCAATCATTGCGATTTCATAATTTATTATTTGAGTAATTAGTTATGTGTTAAGCTCTTTTGTTACACTTTATAGAGATACAATTTTTTTCGGATAGTTAAATCCAGCTTTATATACCTACAAACATAGTGATAAATTACAATATTTTTCTCTCCTTTTCAACCTTAACCTATTTTTATGAAACTTTTCTATAAATGATATTTAAACTTAGTTATATACACACCTGAATTTCAGTCACTTTTACTGTAATACTGCTTTACAATAAATGATTTATTTTGTCTAAATAGAAAAATGATTAAGGTCATAGATTAAAAATATCTTAATTCATTTTCCGTAAGTAAATATTTAATAATTTTGTAACATAAAATTTTAAACAAATGGGGGTTATTCTAAAGCCTATTGATATTGTCGACGATATTACTCAGGAAGAGTTTCGCGAGAAATATCTGATACCAAGAAAGCCGGTGGTGATAAAAAATATGGCTAGAAAATGGCCAGCCTATCAAAAATGGACGATGGATTATGTGAAGGAAGTGGTAGGAGACGTTATCGTTCCCCTATACGACAGTGCAAAAGCAGATCCTGCAGCGCCAATCAATACTCCGACTACGGAGATGAAGTTTGCAGATTACATCGATTTAATCCAAAGAGAACCTACAGATTTGAGGATTTTCTTTTTTGATCCTATCAAACGGGCAAATAAATTACTGGAAGATTATATCTCTCCTTCAGATTTGATGGGTGGTTTTTTAGATAAATATCCTTCCATGTTTTTTGGAGGAAAAGGTTCGGTAACCTTTTTACATTTTGATATTGATTTAGCTCATATTTTCCATACGCATTTCAACGGAAGAAAACATGTTTTGCTTTTTGAATACAAATGGAAAGACAGGTTGTACAAATTACCTTACGCTACTTATGCTTTGGAGGATTTTGATATTTCGAATCCTGATTTTGAAAAATTCCCTGCACTGGATGGTGTGGAAGGAATCGAATGTTTTCTGGAACATGGCGACACCTTATTTATGCCAACCGGATGGTGGCACTGGATGAAATATCTTGACGGAAGTTTCTCTCTTTCGCTTCGTGCATGGGATAAATCCTGGGCTGTAAAAGCAAATTCCTTATGGAACCTTACTGTTCAAAGAAATTTTGACAATATCATGAAAGGTCAATTCAAAAATAAATATATGGATTGGAAAGAAAAAAAGGCTGTTGAAAGAGCCAATTATGCTTTGAAAAAAGGTTTGCCTAGAAAATAGAAAAATACGCTTCGAAATGGAGCGTATTTTTTATTTCACTTTAATATTATAATTATTTCGACCTTTTTCATTTGGATATAAATTTGGTAGCAAGTCGCTCTGCCAGAATTCTTTAGTTTCAACGTTTATTATCGACAATGCGCCTGTAAAAGCAGCGCCTGTATCAAGATTCCAAATATTGGCTTTATTCACAGGTTTATCAACTCCTAAATGCAAAGTTGGCGTATGTCCAATGAAAATTTCCTTATATAGAAGTAACCTCTTAGGATAAAGTTCTGAGTTTTTTGATAACTTCTTATCCATTGCAACTGCAGTTTCCCATAAGGTTCTATCCCAACGATAATTGCTTGAATAAACTTCTTTTTCAGGACCGTGCATCGAAGAATAACCGGCATGAATAAACAAACGGTTTTCTTCATCAACATAATAATTTTTCATCTTTTGAAAAAATTCCAGGTGAATTTCCAGCTCTTCCAAAAAATATTCAGAATAACTGTCAACTGTACTTTGTCCACCGTTGAAAAGCCAGACATCGGGAGCATTTCCAAAAGACAACCAATCTTCCGTCCATGCATCATGATTTCCCTTGATGAAAATACATTCCTGCCTTTCGGAAAGTTTGATTAAAAATTGAATGACTTGAGAAGATTCACTCCAGCCATCAACATAATCTCCAAGGAAAATTAATTTATCATTTTCGTTAACATTGGCTCTTTCCAAAACTTGTTTCAAAGCTTTAAGGCCGCCGTGAATATCTCCTATTGCTAATGTTCTTTTCATTTAAATCATTTATAAACCTTATTCAAAACCTTTTGATTGTCTTAAATTTCGAATTTTATTTCACATAAAAAACCCCTAAAAGTGTGTTACTTTATAGGGGCATTTTTTTACTTTATTACTTACTTAAAAAGCATACCAACGTCCACATTTATTAACGCAAAATGGTTCAAAGTCAGGATCTGCGGTAGAAGCTTGAATGCAAGCTGCTTCGGTAGTGTAATATGGCCTACCTGATCCCCACCAAGATGCACATTCTGGTGTAATTCCTCCTTTAATGGATTTTAAATTTTCTCTTGAGATTTTGTTTAATTTTTTCATAATGATTAGTTTGATTTTCCTACTCTATACGGTTTTCAGATACCCCGATATTAATACACTAATATAAGAATTATATTATAACAAAATCAAAAAATTTTTTTTTTAGATATTTTTAATTTTACTATTCGTCTTTATTATTGCGAAATGTATTTAATATCTACAAAATCTGTCAGCCAAACATTATTTTCAGAAAGATAAAATTCTATCCCATCATCAAACATTTTTTCTGTATTGATGGTTAGAATAATCGGTTTTCCGTGACGCATTCCGACTTTAGTTGCCGTTTCAATATCCTGACTCAAATGAACGTGTTGTCGGTTTCTTTTTTCAATTCCTTTTTCTAAAATGGATTCGATATTACCTTGAGCAGTTCCGTGATAGAGAAATTCTGGCGGCTGTTGCGGAATTAAAGCTAAATTAATATCAATAGAATGTCCTTGATTTGCTCTGATTCTGGTTTTATCTTCATTAAAAATAAAACGTTTTTTATCGTTGGTTTGCACAATTTCATCCAATTCTTCAAAAGTAAAACCTTGGGAATCGTTTTTAGATTTTGTAATTAACTCATCAACATTTGCCCATCCGTTTTCGTCCAGATTCAAATAGATGAGTTCGGGATGATGCCTGAGAACGTAGCTCAGGAATTTGCTTGTTTTTTTCTTTTGTTGTTCATTCATGGTTTGTGTTTTTTATTTCATTAATTTGTTTTGTAATTTAACACATAAGTTTTCAATATCTTCTTTTCTCACCAACTCTGCAATCCACTCATCAGGAATATTTTCAAAACCATAATAAATTCCTGCAATTCCACCTGTAATAGCTCCGGTGGTGTCGGTATCTTCTCCTAAATTGACTGCTTTCAAAACTGCTTCTGAATAACTTTCCGAGTTTAGGAAACACCATAAAGAGGCTTCTAAGCTATGAAGAACGTAGCCACTTCCTCTAATTTCATCTTCCGAATATCTTGAAATATCATTTCTTAAAACCTTTTCAAAAAGCTGAATCTCATTTGGGTTAAAACCTTGATTTTCTGCATATTCCAAAGCTGTTTTCTGAACATGATTGTATGCTTCTTTTTTGTCTTTTCCTTTAATTAATTCAATGGCAAAAATAACATAGATAAAGCAAGCAAAAACAGAACGAAAATGTCCGTGTGTAATTGATGAAACTTCTTTTACGGTTTGATATAGCTTTTCAATATTTTCTTCATCTTTAAGATAAAAAGTTAAGGGAAGAATTCTCATCAAAGAACCATTCCCATTATCTTCTTCAAAGATATTTCCTGAAAACCTAGCGCTTTCACCCTTAATCAATCTTGCGATGGAATGCCTTGTTGTTCCGCCAATATCGAAAAGTTTTCCATGGGCCGTCCAATGTCCATATTTATTCCATTTAACAAAGCTTTGTCCAATTTTTTCTAAATCATAGTCTTTCGTCAATTCATCAGCTAAACAAAGTGTTAATGAACTATCATCGCTCCAAGTTCCTTTGGGTTGATTCCAAGACATATATTCCAAATATCCGGTAACCGGGGATGTTTTTAAATCTTCTCTTTTCTTAAATTCCACCGGAACGCCCAAAGCATCGCCAATACACACTCCGAAAATTCCGGCTTTTACAATATTTTCCATCAGGCTAAATTTACAAGCTTATCAAATAATAATTTCATTCCTTTTGTTGCGGTTTCTTTCATGACAACGGCTCTTTGTCCGTATCCAAAACCTGTTTCGTTGGGATTGATGACAATTAACAAACAATCATCTTTGATGTCATGAAGCAATCCTGCAGCCGGATAGACCTGCAAAGAAGTACCGATTACCAAAAAAATATCGGCTTCTTTTGCTTTTTTCGTTGCTTCTTTCATTAATGGAACTTCTTCCCCGAACCAAACAATAAAAGGTCGTAATTGTGCTCCGTCTTCTGCTTTGTCTCCAATATTGATATCTTCTTTTTGATCGTAAATCAAATTTTTATTATTACAAGAACAAGATTTCAACAACTCTCCGTGAAGATGAATAATATTGGTTGAGCCCGCTCTTTCGTGAAGATCGTCGATATTTTGAGTAATGATTTGAACATCAAAATATTTTTCTAAATCAGCAATGAGTTTGTGTGCATCATTGGGTTCTACTTCATGAAGCTGGCGGCGTCTCTGGTTATAAAATTCAAGAACCAATTCTCTGTCTTTTCTCCAACCTTCCGGACTTGCCACATCTGTTATGCTATGATTTTCCCAAAGACCATCTCCGTCTCTGAATGTTTTTATTCCGCTTTCGGCGCTGATTCCTGCGCCGGATAATATGGTTAGTTTTTTCATTTGTTTAATTTTAATCTCCCGCAGATTTAGCAAATTATGCAGATTTTTTCAATCGAATTAACCTGCTAGATTATTTAGAATCGGAATATTTAAATTCATTCCAATAATTTCTTATAAATCTCTTCATTTTCATCATCAAAACAGACGAAAATAACTTTCTCGATAACATCAGATTCGAAACTTTTCACTTCCTGAATTGCAATTTTTGCAGCTAATTCTTTTGGAAATCTATAAACTCCAGTACTGATATTCGGAAAAGAAATAGATTTTACATCTAAACTTTCAGCTAATTTCAAGGAGTTTCTATAACAATTAGCTAACTGTGGTGAACATTTTTCTTCATCATTATTCCAAATAGGTCCGACGGTATGAATGACGTATTTTGCGGGAAGATTTCCGGCTATAGTTTTTACAGCTTCTCCTGTTTTACATTTTCCCTGTCTATTTCTGATCTGTTTACATTCCTCTAAAATTTCCTCTCCTCCTGCACGATGAATTGCTCCGTCAACTCCGCCGCCGCCAAGTAATGAAGAATTAGCTGCGTTGACGATTGCGTCTATTTTTATTTTGGTGATGTCACCTTTTATTAATTCAATTTTCATAAAATTTGTTTTTTTTCCAATTTTCCACATTCTTTGTCCAATCTGGAACTGAGTTTTCATCACAACATAAAATGCTTATTCCTCCTGCCATTGCACAAGTTGTGTCCCTATCACCTAATGCTGAAACGGTATTCCAAAGACATTCTTCAAAATTGTTTCTGTATCTTGAAAGCATCCAGATCACAATCGGGACTGTATCTTGTGCTGTCATTTTAATTCCATTTCCTAAGGTTTTTACCAGCAATTCAATACTTGGGTTCCCATTTAAGTAAAGAACTTTATTCAGCTTACTTTTCATATCAGAATCATACAATTCATTTTGAATTTTTTGAATAAATTCTTCCTGAGAATATTTTTTTATTCCTAACTTTTCCTGAATCGCAAAAGCCGCAGCTAAAGCAATTGTTTTTGTTCCTTCTATCGCTTCTTTATTGGCATGAGTCACTTCACATGAAAGTTCAGCATTCTTTTTAAGCATTTCTAAATCATCATAAAAATAAGCACCAATTACCGAAGCTCTCATTGCTCCGCCATTTCCCATCGAACCTTGTCCCTCAAATTTTGAATAAGAAATGTCTTTCCAATTTTCTCCTCCTTTTACTGCTCTGAAGTACTGATGCATTGAAGGCCCATAACCTCTGTTTATATCTAAATAATAGTTTCTTGTAAACTCTTCTGCCAGAAAATCTTGATTAATTTTGTTAAATTTTTCTAAAGATTTAAAAACAGCAATTGACATAATCGTATCATCTGTAAAATCAAGAGATGTTTCCGGAAGAATTTTTTGATGAATATGGTTTTTCATCAGATTTTCTTCTCCGAAAAAACTTTCTCCAAAAGCATCACCAATAGAAATTCCTTTAAGTGATTTTGAAGCTAGTAAGAATTTATCTTTCATTATTTTAATCTTAATTTTTTATTTAAATCTTCATCATCAAACAGCAATGGTTTTTCTTCAGGGATTATAAGGCTATCTAAATCATCATTCAAAACAAATTGACGTTGTTCTTTTACAAAATCTGAAATATTTTCAATTAAAAGCAGATCTTCTTTAGCAAAAGAATGAGTAAATTCATTTCTCAAACCGATCTGAATGGCTCTTCTTTCCAATTTTCCACCAAAAGGATCATGATCCGGATCCCATTGCAATCTCACAGAAGATTCTTTTATCTGATCTTGCCACTCTTCTCGGGAAATTTCCAATCTGTCATTGTACGAGGAATAAACTGCATTTTCTAAATATTTTTTGAAAGCATCCATTTTTAAATGTATTGCCAAAACATATTCCTGACCTTCTTTTGTTCCCCATCCATTTCGGTACATCATCCAAAGGAAGTTGGGTTTTATCCAGGTCATTCTTTCTAAACTGAATTCACCACCAAAGTATTGATTTTTAACTGCAAACTCACCAATTTCTTTTCGATATGATTGATACACAATTATTTTCTCATCATCAAATTGCGCCATGATATGATGTCCTTTTTCAGGCCAATTCTGTAGTTGTTCTTTATATTTTTTTAATTTGAGTTTCATTGTTTTACTTCTAACATCAAGTTTTCGATTTCAGCATTTGCAGAAGTCTTGAAATTGTCACCAATAAATACTTTTATCACTTCAATATTTCCAACGATCGCCTGATTGAATGTTTCTAATTTTTCTGACGGAACCCATAATTCATTATGATTTTTGGCTCCAACATTTTGTGCAGGATATTTATTTACAACCTCTTCCAACACTTCAAATTTCGTTACAAAACCAAGATAATTTCCTGCTTCATCTCTGGTATTCCATTTTTCTGCAATTTCCGATGCATAATCTTCATCCAAAACTGGATAGAAAATCGGCTGCCATTCTAATCTTGGTGGAAATTTTTTGTAATTGCTTTCTAAAATTAAAATCATTTCTTTCTCTCCGACGGGTCTGTAAAGTGCTATTGTTTTCATTTTGTGTTTAATCTTTATTTTTAAGTTTTGGCTAAAGCCGTTGAAATTTATTCATTATAAAAATGGGCTTCCTTCGGCAAGCTCAGTATGACATGCCCATTCCTATTGATCTAATGCTGATGTAAAATGTTTCTTTTAAAATTAACTAATATTTTTCCATCAATTAATTCTTTTAAAATCCTTTGAATACGGAGAATAAGATCCATAAACAGTATCAAATTTTACATCAAGATCTTCTACTTTAAATTCCTCTTCCAATTGATCTAAACAAGTCACAACCAGATTTTTCTTGTTGGCAACAACATAAGCTTCATCCAATTTCAAAGCATAATTTAACAAATCATAATCAAGATATCCAAAGCGAAGATTCTTTTGATATTCGTTGAAAATACAGGTTTCCTCTTCATTATTTTTTAATATTAACTCCTTTTCATTGCTCATCCAGCCGCTTCCGTGACGGGTTGAATACGATCTCGTGACGTAAAACATTTCTATATTTTCAATCTTCAACAGTTTACAAACTTCGTACGCATTTTTTGAAGTGGTGTTTGCAAAAGTCACATTCGGAAAAACGCCGTGATCCATATCCAATAAAATTCCCTGACTGCCTTCAAAAATAAGATTGTTAAATGAATCTAAATAGCTGTAACCTTCAATTTTCCAATCAATTTTATCGATGGCTTCTAAAAAATCCTGTAAAGCATTTTGAATTTCTTCTCCTTCTTCAAAACCGTAATAATTGGCAATTCCTTTTAATTTTTCAATCAACATCGATCTTGGGCCGATCAAATCAATTGCAAATAACTTAAACGGACTTTCATTTCTTTTCATTGTTGCTCCTACTCCTTTTCCACAGGTTCCGTGTTCTAAATTTTGGATGTTTTTTCTGTTAGATAAAACGTCAAAAGGCGTGGTCACTTTCGCCAACGGATGAATATGCAACTCAATATTTCCGCTTTTCTTGCTTAATTCTTCTCTTTCATTAAATAAAAAAGTCGGATGAATCGTGCAATGTTCCGTAAAATACGAAGGCAAACCTCGCAATGCTCCACTTGAAAAACTGGAATGGATATGCTTTTTGTCATCAATCATCACGGTATGTGCTGCCTGTTGACCGCCAGAAAAACGAATAACTACAGACTCAGGATTCTGCTGAGACAGAAAATCTGTTGTGATTCCTTTTCCTTCATCACCGAAACCTAAGCCTATAATTATTTGTGCTGTTTTCATTTTTTAAAACATTTGAATATTATTAAATCCTCCTAAATCAAAAGATCCTGAAGTCCCATTTTTAAATTTATCGCATACAATTTCTTTGATCACATTCGGAACATCTCTGTAATCTTTTATGGAAACACAATTTTGTCCCAACAAATCTTTCCAGTCTTTATCCGCTCTCATCGCTCCGTCTGAATGCAAAACACTAATATGAAAAACTTCATATCTTTTTTGAGCTTCTTTCAGCAATTCGGTATGCGTAAAGGTTTGCTGACCGGTTCCCATAATTTCTCTGATCGCAGAAGCAGGAAGTGTTTTCAGGCAAGGTTCGTCCCCTACCGTGAACAATAATCCTTTCTGATTTCTCTTTTCAAAAGCATCGGTTCTGGTGTGAAAAGCGGCAAAATACCAAGCCAGTAAATAACTTTCACCTGCGTTTCCTCCACCGCCTGATTCAATATAAGTTCTTGTCAACCACATATCCAATTCTTCATCTCCGGATTCAAACTGGCCGACCTGTAAAGGATAACCATCACATTCATGATCTCCGATTCCTAAAAATAAAAGTGCGGGATCGGGAACTCCGCCCTGAATAATTCCGCCCATTAATTTTGGTAGCCCTTCTTTAATTAATTCATGAGGAATATGTCCCATACTTCCGGTGACGTCCAATCCTAAAATAATCGGAACAGAATTCGGATGAACCGCAGAATCTCTTGATTCTCTGAAAGAAATATTTTTAGGATTCATTGATTCGTGTGCCATTCTTTTTGCATTCTGAGTGAAAATTTCACAGGCAGATTTTGATGCATAACCTTCTTTTCTTGCTCTGTCATAACGAGCGTCCATGTCGTATCTTGTACTTCCCATAACTAAAATTTTTTACCAAATAAATACTCAAATCTTTTTGTAGAAACTTCAAGTTGAATATTTAGATTTCTGATTGTTAATGATAATTCTATGTCTTTCTGAACGAATGCTTCCGGCTGAAAATCGGCAAATGTCAAACTGTTTTTGTCTAACGGACTGATGTCGATAAGACCTTCCTGTTCACGTTCCAGTCTTTTTATTTTCAGTTCAATATCTTCAACTCGGCGTCTGTAAATCAACTCTGAATCTTCTCCGATTGTTCGGGCTCGATCTTCTCTTATCTGATCATTATTTCTTTGTAATGATTCGATAAATCTGAGTTTTAAGTCTTCTTCCATGTTTTTATATTTTATTTGTGTTGATATTACACTAATTTAAAAGTATACAAAAAAAACATCAATTGCGTTATTGTTACACAAATGTAAAACAATATGATTTTATTAGCCAAATTTATTTGTGTTTATTTTACACTAATTAAAATAAGTAACTGATTAACAGTACTAAAAATTTATTCCTATTAAATATTTACTAATCAAATATTTTAACAAATGGTTCAGATTTGAATATTGATTGATGAATTTCGATTGGAAAAAGAATTAAAGAAAGTGGTTTATTTGCTCATTTTGTCATTCTGACGCAGGAAGAATCTCAACACTAATTTATAGATTCTTCAGTTCGCTTCATTCTGAATGATATTGGAGAAGTAATATATTGTTAGAAATTCATGCAAAAAGATTAGTGAAATTTGTATTAATAAAACTATTTAATTTCAAAATAAAAGCCTTGTTCTTCAAGTTCTTTATACTTTTTCTGATTGAAGGTAAACAACTTTCCAGGTCTGCCGCTGCCTTCTTTTTTAAATTGTGAAGTTTCATTGAGAAGTCCGTAACTCATTATTTTTTTCCTGAAATTTCGCCGGTCAATTTCCTGTCCGATAATGGTTTTGTAAAGATTTTCGAGTTCAGAAAACACAAATTCTTCATTGAGAAGATTAAAACCAATCGGCTGATATTGAATTTTCGTACGAAGTCTTTTTAACGCAATATCAATAATAGTGTGATGATCAAAAGCCAATTTAGGAAGTTGATTCACACTGAACCATTGCGCATCCTCTGCGTCGGAATCTGCAAACAATTCGTGATAAGAAGGATTGACTAAGCCCAAATAAGCTACCGAAACTACTCTATTTCTAGGATCCCGCCCTACATTCCCAAATGTATAGAGTTGTTCCAAAAAATCGGGTTTTATACCCGCTTCTTCCTGTAATTCTCTTTTTACAGCATCATCCAGATTCTCATCATCTAAAACTAAACCTCCAGGTAAAGCCCAACCTCCTTTGAATGGTTCAATATTTCTTTTAATTAAAAGAATTTGAAGATCTTTTTTATCAAAATATCCGAAAATAACGGCATCGACAGCGACTTTGATATCCTGTAATTTTTTTTGAGAATCCATAAATTAATTTGCGTTACGAGTACACAAAAGTAGTAATTAGAAATCTGAATGTCAAGATTAAGATAATTTATTTTTGGATTCTATTTTTCATTAAATTTATAAACAACTTAAAACTAAATAATTATGAAAAATTTATTCTTCGTAACCTGCGCTGCACTTCTGTTTATCGCTTGTGATAAAGCAAAAATTGATGTAAAAACTACTGACGGAAAAGATTCTATCGCCAATGAAGAATGGAAACCGGTAGATTCTGCAACCGCAAACAAAGCATGGATGGAATTTGCCACACCCGGAGATATGCAGAAAATGCTGGCAAAATCTGACGGAGTCTGGTCAGGAGAAAATACAATGTGGATGGAAGACGGCGGAAAACCTATGACAAGCACATCGACAACGACCAATAAAATGATTTTTGGTGGGCGCTATCAAAGCAGTGAACACAAAGGAAATTTTATGGGAATGCCTTTTGAAGGAATGAGCATTACGGGGTATGACAATGCTAAAAAGAAATTTGTAAGCACTTGGATCGACAATATGGGAACCGGATTGATGAATATGGAAGGCGATTGGGATGCATCCAAAAAATCTATTGAATTTAAAGGAAAAATGACAGATCCTACCAGACCCGGAAAAGACTGCAATATGAGAGAGGTCTATACTTTTGTAGACGATACCCATCAAACATTAGAAATGTATGGTCCTGATTCTAAAACAGGCAAAGAGTACAAAACAATGGAAATAAAGTACATAAAAAAATAAAATTTAAACCGTTTTTGGTTAACCATCATGAATAAAAAAATCCGCAGAAAATTTCTGCGGATTTCACTTTTATCTTTTTACTTGGCTCTTTTAACTTCCTAGTCATTCAGCTTCAAAACTGCCATAAATGCAGATTGCGGAACTTCTACTCTACCAATTTGCTTCATCTTTTTCTTACCTTCCTTCTGTTTTTCAAGAAGTTTTCTCTTTCTTGAAATATCACCACCGTAACATTTTGCGGTAACGTCTTTTCTTAAAGCTTTAATGGTTTCTCTTGCAATAACTTTCGCTCCTAAAGCCGCCTGAACAGCAATATCAAACTGTTGTCTCGGAATTAGTTCACGAAGTTTTTCACACATCTTTTTACCGATGTAATAAGCATTCGAATCGTGAATTAATGAAGATAAAGCATCTACCATATCTCCATTGATCAGGATATCCATTTTTACAAGCTTAGAAGAACGCATTCCGATTGGTGAGTAATCGAAAGATGCATAACCTTTAGAAATAGATTTTAATCGATCATAAAAGTCGAAAACAACCTCTGCCAAAGGCATATTGAAGGTCAATTCTACTCTGTCTGCAGTCAGATAACTTTGGTTAACAATTTCGCCTCTTTTCTCAATACACAACGTCATTACAGCTCCAACGAAATCAGATTTTGTAATGATAGAAGCTTTAATATAAGGCTCTTCTACTCTATCTAAAAGATTGGGATCAATCATTTCAGACGGGTTGTTGATTAAAATTGTAGTTTCAGGATCTTTTTTAGAATATCCGTGATACGAAACGTTGGGAACTGTCGTAATCACGTTCATATCAAACTCTCTTTCCAAACGTTCCTGAACGATCTCCATGTGAAGCATTCCCAAAAATCCGCATCGGAAACCGAAACCAAGCGCTGCTGAACTTTCAGGCTCGAAAACCAAAGAAGCATCATTTAGTCTTAATTTCTCCAATGAGAATCTCAATTCTTCAAAATCTTCAGATTCGATAGGATAAATTCCGGCAAAAACCATTGGTTTTACTTCTTCAAAACCGTCAATCGGAGCTTCAGCAGGATTCACAAAAGAGGTAATCGTATCACCAACTTTTACTTCACGGGCATCTTTAATTCCGGAAATAATATAGCCTACATCACCACATTCGATTGTTTTCTTCGGAAGCTGTTTTAGTTTCAAAGTTCCAACTTCATCTGCCCCGTATTCTTTTCCTGTAGCAAAAAATTTAATTTTCTCGTTTTTAGAAATACTTCCGTTGACTACTTTGAAATAAGCTTCAATTCCTCTGAAAGGATTGTAAACTGAATCAAAGATCAAGGCCTGAAGCGGTGCATTTGGGTCTCCAACAGGAGCAGGAATTCTTGCAACAATCTGTTCAAGCAAATCATGAACACCTTCACCTGTTTTTCCTGAAACACGAAGAACATCTTCATATTTACAGCCGATCAGCCCCATAATTTCGTCGGTAACTTCTTCAGGATTCGCAGACGGAAGATCTATTTTATTTAGAATCGGAATAATTTCCAAATCATTTTCTAGAGCCAGATATAAATTACTAATCGTTTGTGCCTGAATACTTTGCGCTGCATCTACAATAAGAAGCGCACCTTCACAAGCTGCAATCGAACGGGAAACTTCGTAAGAAAAATCTACGTGTCCCGGAGTATCAATAAGGTTTAAGATATATTTTTCGCCATTAAGCTCATAATCCATCTGGATGGCGTGAGATTTTATCGTAATCCCACGTTCTTTCTCCAAATCCATATCATCAAGCGTCTGAGATTGTAATTCTCTTTGAGTCACTGTGTTGGTATACTCCAAAAGACGGTCTGCCAAAGTAGATTTACCGTGGTCAATATGGGCGATTATGCAAAAATTTCGTATGTTTTTCATTTAAGAACTATGTAATTTGCAAAGATAACAATTTGAAGGAAATTTATCATTCTTAATTTTACAGGGAGAAAATTAATTTTATAAGGCTGTTTTCGAAAGAAAGTTATTTTAAAATCTCAAATAACCTGAAACAACAATATTTAATCAAGAATATACGCTCCTGTTAAAGAATCTATATAGATTTTTTGCATCTTCGAATATTGAGAGTCTTTTGAATCAATTGCACCAGCAACTGCTCCACCCACAACTCCTCCAATAAGACTTCCGGCAATCATACCTTCACTTACCTGCGTTGATAATGCGTTTTTGGAAGAGATTACAAAAAAGCCCTTTTCATCTTTTTTCATTTCAAGAAAACCAACCGGAGTTAAACGAAATGCAGTTCCGTTTTCAACATATCCGAAAAGTCTTTCCACAACAGGCCAGTTTTTAGCATTAATAAATCCTATTGCAGTTCCTTTCTTATTTTTATTTACAGCATATTCTTTGCTGGGTTCCTGCTTTAAAAAAGATATAAAATCAGGGTAAACACCGTCAGAAAGTGTTTCGCTGTTTAATGATTTTATCTGTTTTAAAATTATTTCTTCATAATTTTTCAGTTCGTTTTCGTTTAAAGCAACATCTATCGTCGGATTAGAATAGGTTTCATTAATAATTTTACTTAAAATAAAACTCAGTTTATTGGCTGTAAGTTTAGGAATATGCACATCATATTTAGGCTGAAAAGAAAAATTATCGGAAAGTCTGCTCACGAAATAATATTTATCGCCTTTCTTAACGAAACTGGACAACTTAACATCAAGCCTTCCTAACGTAGATTTTTCAGTAGGTTCGTCGTAAGCTTTCAGAGTTTCAATGCGCAGTATAAAATCGGTATTTCCTAATTTTTTATTATCTGATAAAAACCATTCCTGAACAGCGTTTTCCATTTGATTATCTTTAAACTGAATTTCAAATGGTACATTTTGATGAGAGACTGATCCTATTTTTGGATCTTCCCGGTCATCAATAATGGTTAACGATTTCGCAGATTTACTCTTATCTTTTATATTTTGGGTAAGCCGTACCAACTGTATTTTCTGTGCAGAAATCACGACTGAAAATAGTAAGAGAAAAAAAGTTTTAACCATCATTAAATTTTTTCAAAATTAAAAATAAGCTTTCAATTGTAAATTAATATTAACCAATTTAAAATTAAACGACCCTTGCAATAAATTGCAAGAGTCGTCCAACATTAAAAAAATAAACTATTATGGAGTTTGCTTCGATTCTGAAGCATTTTTTTTCCCGCCGTGAGGTTTTCTTTCATTCATCTTATCTCTCATCATTCCCTCAGACTGAAAAAGCTTCAAGACTTTTTGACAAGGAATCACAGTCTGCATCTTCTCAGCATACTTTTTTCTGTTGTCGAATAATTTTTGCCCTACATCAAAACTTTGCTGAAGCTTTACTTTTGCTTCGTCTTCAGATAGTTTTTCGGGATCAAAATTTGAATCGAACTGACTTTTTATCTTTTTCTGATTGTCTAAATATTCGTTGTACATCGCAGTAAATTCTGCTTTATCTTGTGGTGCAACGTCAAGCATATCAACAACCATATTATTTCTGAATTGTGTAAGAAGTGCTTTTCTTTCATCTGGAGAAAGATTGTTTATTACTTCTTTTCTTTGATCGGGATTCATTTTCTTCCAATCATACTCTTTGATTTGTGCATTCAGCCCAAAACTTGAGATAACAAAAAGTGTAAATAATATTTTTTTCATCTTTCTTCTAATTATATAAGTCTAAATAAACATCCTGACTAGAATTGTTTGCCAATTCTGCTATTTCCGAATTGGGAAGCGACTCTAAATATTCATTCATATGTACGTCATTAGCAGTTTTTACTGCTTTTTTGTTTTGTTTTTCTGAGTTTTTATTAACAACCTGCGAAACCATGGGCTTTATATCAATCTGTCTTTCAGTTCTTTGATTAGTATTTTCTACCGAAGTTAAATCTGAAGTTAGAGTTTCGTAGGCCAATTCGCTTTCTTTTTTAGGAGATGTTCTGTTATCTGCATAACCATTCACCGGATCTCCGTTTGCTGAAGAATCTGAATTTGATTGATATACAAATGTCGCTCCGAAAATCAGAGCCAAAGACGCTGCTGCTGCATATCCCCAATTTAATTTGAAAATCGGAGCTTTCTTATCCGCTTTTATTTCACTCAACACTCTGTCCTGAATGTTTTCAAACATCTTTTCAGGAACTTTGTAAATGTTTTTGCGTTCCAGTTTTTCTAGATCAAAATATTTCACTTGGCTCAACACTTTATCCTGAATGCTTTCAAACATATTGTCAGGCATTTTATAAATGTTTTTGCGTTCTAATTTTTCTAGATCAAAATCTTTCATGTCGTTGGTTCTCAAAAATTATCTCTCGTAATTCTCTTTGATATATTCTTCTATTTTCTGTTTGGCGTAATGATAATTTGTTTTTAATGTTCCTACCGACATATCAACAATTTTTGATATTTCTTCGTAAGGCAAATCATCATAATACCGCATCATAAATACCAGTTTCTGCTTTTCGGGCAGGCTTTGTATGGCTCGTTGCAAAAAGATTTGGATTTCTTCAGCATCACTGTGTGTATTATCGGCAACCAAATTCTGCATATAATATTCGGGATCTTCATCGGTTTTCTGCATTCGCTTCAGCTTATTGATTTGCTGTAATGCCTCATTCGTTGCAATTCTATACAGCCATGTATATAACTGACTGTCATTTTTGAACTGATGAAAATTCTGATATGCTTTTATAAATGTCTCCTGCAAAGTGTCCTGAGCAAGGTCTCCATCTACAATAATTCGTCTGATATGCCAATATAATCTACTCTGATAAGCATCCATCAACACCCGAAGACCTTTCTCAAGCGTTCGTGGGTTTTGCATCAGCGCAATAATCTCTGCGTCTTTAATCTTCATAAGATGCTTTCATTGTTTTGGATTACAAAAATATCTAAAAGTTAAATTACTTATTCAATTTTTAGTCCAATATATTAACTTTTAAAATTTATAGCAATAAATAATATTCGAAAATATTCACTTTTTTCAGCTTTCTTTTCAAAACTAAAAACTCTTATCTTTGTTTTATGCAAACAGTCATTATCGGCTCCGGGAATGTTGCCTATCATTTGGCAAAAGCCTTCATTCAAAATGGTATTTCTTTAGCCCAAATCTTTGGTAGAAATGAAAAGGAACTTCAGAAAATTTCTTCAGAATTAAATATTTCTTATTCAACAGAAAACCTGCAAGACGTAGATTTATATATTATTTGTGTAAGTGATAATTCTGTAGAAGATGTGTCTAAAATTATTGTCAAAAAAGATTGTTTGGTTGCCCATACTTCAGGATCGCTTCCTAAAGAAATTTTGATAGGAGAGTACAGAAAATCAAGCTTTTACCCTTTGCAGACTTTTTCTAAAACTAAAAATTTAGATTATAAAAAAATTCCGTTTTTTATTGAAACAGAAAATGAAGAAGATCAAAGAATTTTAACTGATTTAGCTTCAAAAATTTCAGACAATGTAATGGAAAGTACTCATGAAAAAAGAAAATATATTCATCTGACTGCAGTTTTTGCCTGCAATTTTGTGAATCATCTTTTTGCAAGAGCTAAAGAAATTTCGGATGCACAGGAAATTCCTTTTGATTATTTTTTGCCACTGATTAACGAAACCGTTCAGAAAATTTCTGAAATAGAGCCCAAATCAGCACAAACCGGACCTGCCGTGAGAAACGATAAGAGAATTTTGGAATTGCATGAACAGTTATTAAAAGATGAAAGTCTCGAAATTTACAAAACAATGAATCATTCTATTAAAAAAATGTATGAGTTATAAAGAGAAATTAAAAGATATAAAAGCATTTGTATTTGATGTAGATGGCGTGTTTACTGACGGAAGCGTTTATCTGATGCCGGGAGGAAACATGAGCCGTGTGATGAATGTTCTGGATGGATATGCTGTTGTAAAAGCGTTAAAAAATGATTATCTGATAGGCGTTATTACAGGCGGAAACGATGAAATGGTAAGACACAGAATCAGTTATTTGGGCATTCAGGATTACTATGCAAAATCTCATGACAAAATGGTAGATTTTGAAGACTTTAAGGCTAAATATAATCTTAAAAATGAAGAAATTCTAACGATGGGGGATGACATTCCAGACTTTCACATCATGCAGAATTCTGCAATCGCAACTTGTCCTGAAAATGCCGTTCCCGAAATCAAAGGAATTGCAGATTATATTTCTAAAATAAAAGGCGGAAGCGGAGCAGTACGTGATGTCATTGAGCAGGTGATGAAAGTTCAAGGAAAATGGCATGACGACAATACGCAATCCGTATAAAGAGGATGAGAGAAAATAGATAAAAGACTTATAATCGAATATATTTTCTCATTACATAAAATATCATTTACCATTAATCGTTTATTATTTTTAAAATACTGATGAAAATACTTTTAGCATCACAATCTCCGAGAAGGAAAGAATTACTTTTAAGTTTAGGTTTTGATTTTGAGGTCGTGAAAGTTAACTGTGAAGAAATTTTACCAGACCATATAAAAATAGAAGATGCTGCAGCTTATTTATCTGAATTAAAAGCAAATGCATTCGGAAACATTCAAAATAATGAAGTTTTGTTGACCGCAGATACGGTCGTTGCCAATGAAAATCAGTTTCTCGGGAAGCCAAAAGATGAAACCGAGGCAAAAAAGATGCTTCAGTCATTATCAGGAAAAACTCATCAGGTGTATACCGGAATTACCATTAAAACTTCAGATAAAAGCATCACAGAGACAGATGTTGCCGATGTAGAATTTGATGAAATTTCAAATGAGGAAATTGATTTTTATATCAAAAAATATAAACCATTCGACAAAGCAGGAGCGTACGGAATACAAGAATGGCTTGGAATGGCAAAAATCAAAAAAATAAACGGAAGTTTTTATACCATTATGGGGCTTCCTACTCATTTAGTATATAAAATATTACAAGAATTATCACCGTTTTCAAAATAAGATTTTTATTATTATTTTTACAAAATCACCAAACTGCTGATAATAAAAAGTAAATTAGCGAGTTATATTGAAATAATGAAAAAAAATATAGTCTTTCTTTTAGCAGCGATTATCGTTGTTTCCTGTGGCACGAAAGTGAAAAAACCGGAAGCAAGATCAAAGTTTTTAAAAGGATTTTCAACATATTACAATACTCTGTTTAATGCAAAAGATGCCTTAAATAGTGAGTTTACAGAGAGAGACAAAGCTCATAAAGATAATTTTTATGCGCCATATATTCCTATACTAACGTACGAGGAGCAACCGTTGGGAAGTGATTTGGGACAATCTTCAGCTTTTGCAGAAAATTCTATGAAAATGGCGGAGGTCAACCGACCGCAACAAAATGCAAGAAACGCTCCCGGAATGCCATCAAATGGTCCCGGAATGCCTGGAATGCCCGGAAATACGTCTCAAGATCCTAATAATCCGGAAGGAAATAAAGGAGCTTCCGTTTTAGAAATTGCAGAAGCTAAGGCTTTAAAAGCAATTAATAAATATTCTGTCATCAGAAAAGGAGAGGAGCAAAATAAAACTATTTTTGATGCCTACATTATTCTGGCTCAGTCTAGAATTTATCAGGGAAAAGCGATCAAAGCTTTGGATGCCTTAAACTATGTTTTCACTCACATGAAAGAAGACAAAAGACTTCCATTAGCCCATATTTACGAAGCTTTGGCCTATTCACAAATTAAAAATTATCATAAATCTGACGAAATTTTCAATAAGCTCAGAAATGAAAAGTTAAGCAAAGATCATGATAAACTTTTGAGCATCTATTATGCTGAATCTCTTTTGGATGCAGGTAAAAAAGAAGAATCTATAAAAGAATTAGACCGTGCTTTTGAACTGAACGGAAACAGAAAACTAAAAAGCAGAATTGCCTTTTTGAGAGGACAAATCTTACAGGAAACAGGAAAACAGGATCTGGCAAGAGAAAGCTTTTTAGCTGCCTATAAATATGCCAATGATTTTGAATTTGAAGTGAAATCGCAGATCGAAATTGCAAAAACATTCAACGGAAAAGGAAATTATGAAGGCGCTAAAGATTATCTCGAAAAAATAAGTAAAAAAGGAACTTACGGATCACGAAAGAATGAATTCTATTACGCTTTAGGGCTAATGGCGAATAAAGCTGGTAAGAAAAAAGAAGCGCAGGAGTTTTTCAGAAAATCACTGCTTGAAAAAGTTTCTGACGGACAGGTGAGAGGTTTGGCTTATTATGAGATCGGTAAAGATTATCTTGACAAAAATGATTACATCGGCGCCGGAGCTTATTATGATTCTGCATTGGTTTCTATGACGTATGAACCTTCAAGAATTTTGCTGCAGGATCAGTCTAGTTACATTAAAAAAATCTCAAAAAATTACTATTTAATTAAGAGAAATGACAGTGTACTTTCTTTGGCAAAAATGTCTGATGCACAAAAGACAGATTATTTTGCAAAATATATTGAGAAACTAAAAATTAAAGAAGAAAAAGAAGAGCAGGAAAGGAGGCGTGCAGAAAGAAGCAAAGGTTTTGATACCGGAGATTACAATGCCAATTCTCTTTTTGCTAACAGTTCAAATTCCTTCGAAGATTTTGGGGTTTCGGCGAAAGGTTTTTACTTCGGTAATACAGGTACAGTAAGCAAAGGGACATCAACGTTTAAGCAAGTTTGGGGCGATCGTGCTTTGGTCGACAACTGGCGTTATTCTAAAAAAATGACTTCTCTGGAAGACATGAAAAATGAAGCTTTAGGAGTAACTTCTGCACCAAATCCGAGACGTTTTGAGCCTTCATTTTATATAGAGCAGATTCCTTCAGATGCCGGAAAATTATCTCAGTTGAAAAAAGATAGAGACACCGCTTCATTGGGACTTGGGGTAATGTATCAGAATTATTTTACCAATACACCTTTAGCAACAAAAACACTTTATGATTTGGTAGATGTAAAACCGGAAGAGAAAGTGATGCTTCAGGCTTTATATGAAATTTTTGCAATGAATTATGAGAAAAATCCACAGATTGCAGCCAGAGCAAAACAGATTTTACTGACCGATTATCCTTATACTTCCTATGCAGAATTCGCAAGAAATCCTAAAAATAATAGTTTTGTAAAATCTTCTGAAGAGGTTGAAAACGAATATAAAATGGCCTTTGCATTGTATGAATCTGAAAAATTTGCAGAAAGTCAGGGCAAAATAGAGCAGGTGGTTCTCAAATACCCTAAAGATGCTTTAGTCCCAAAACTTAATCTTTTAAATGCTTTCAATGCCGGAAAAACTGGTGGAAAAGAAGTGATGATTCTACAGCTTGAACAAATCGTGTTGAATTACGCCAAAACTCCTGAAGGAATTAAAGCTAAAGAAATGCTGAATTATCTGAAAAGTGATATTGCCTTCCAGGCAACCGACAATAAAGGAAATAAGATGCCAGATAATCCTTTTAACGGACCGGGACAGCCAAGTAATATTCAATCTCAAAATAGTAATATTGCCCCGAATAATACGGTTAATCAGATGAACAATAACCCCCCAAAGAATAACAATATTCTGAAAAAACCAGGGAATAACACGATGCAAAAGCTTCAGGCTCCGGTTGAAGCAAAACCAATGACTAAATAACCTGAGTTCGGGTTAAGGAAAGCTTAAAAATAATTGACCATCATTTACTTTTTTCAAGTTTAATGATGGTTTTTTTGGGAAAAAGCAATATGCTGAAAGACTTCCCAAAATATTCATCATAAAATTATTCACGCTTCGATGTCTGGTGTGTTCCACTTGGCAGTGATTCTTTAATTCATCATTTATCGTCTCAATGATGGCTCTTTTTCGAAGCAAAATCTTGTCTTCCATTTTCATGATATGATTTTTCATATTCTTACGAAGCTTTGTGAAAAGCTGGATTCCATCAGCAAAAAGCATCTCCCACAGAGCCTTGGAAAGATATCCTTTGTCGGCAAAGAGTTTTCCAAAAAGCTGCTCTGTCATTTTTTTAATATGTTTCGGATTTCGGTCATCAACATTTCCTTTCGTTAAATAAAAAGATAGAAGTTCTCCTTTTTCATTACAAACCAAATGCAGTTTAAACCCATAAAACCAGCCCATTGAAGATTTTCCACGTTCTGCCAAACCTTTGAAAACTTTATGACTGTGTATCCTTTGGTTTCTGCACACCTTCAAAGTTGTGCTGTCCATAAAGCTTATTCCCGTGCATTTACCTAAACATTTTTCTTTCAGAAACAATGCAAAAACCACAAAACTTTTTTGCTGAAGTTCTATAAATCTATTGTAGGAAAGGGCTTTTGGAAATAAATTTCTCCAGTAGCCACACACTATTTCCCGGTAGTAATGCTTAAATGTTTTGTGTGCACCGAGATGAAAACCGATCATGATGGTAATGATTTCAGAATCAGACATCATAGATCTTCTGTTTCTTCTCTTCTTTTGATCTCCCAGCGCCTGAAACTTCATTTGTTTGATTTGGGAGTCAAATTCTTTACAAAAATCATCAACTTGTACAAAAATATTAGTAATTTGGTCTTTCAAAATCATAAGCAATAGTTCGTTTAAACATTTGAATGTTAGATACTTAAATGTACGAATTATTGCTTTTTATTGCAAATTTATTTTCAACTCTTATCCCGAACTCAGGTTAAATAAAAAAAAAGCGAAGATTATTCTTCGCTTTTACTTTTTTTCTTCACTCCGTGAAAATCTTTCAGATAAAAAGGCTCGAAATAAGCAATGTCTTCAAAATCTTCATTCTTTATTTTTTCTAAAGTTTTCTTTATCAAATGCTGAGCAGAAGGGTATATGTCTGTATTGAATTCTGCGTTTGGCAGCTGCAATATTTCTTTTGCCTTTAATGCTCCGTCGCCCACGAAAAGTACTTTTTTGTCTTTCAGTTCTTCAAAAGAAGTTTCATCTAAAATTTTAGCTTCGGTAGGAATAAGCTCTTCCCCCGAAATACCATCGTAAACAGCGGTATAAACCTCCATTCGTCTTGCATCGACTAAAGGAATAATCATTTCATAGTTTTGCCCTAAAAACGGCATTATCATGCTTTCCATAGAATTGACGGCAATCAAAGGAATTTTTAGTCCGTAACAGAAGCCTTTTGCTGAAGCAGCACCGATTCTCAAACCGGTATATGAACCCGGCCCTTTTCCTAAAGAGACCGCTTCAATATCTTTCATTGATAAGTTGGCACCTTCCAAAGCCCATTCTACGAAAGTGTGAAGACTTTCTGACTGTTTATAATTTTCTGAAAGTTCTTCTGTAGAACACAGCAGTTTTTCACCATCTGAAATGGCTACCGAACAGTTCTTTGAGGAAGTTTCGAGATATAATATTTTCATTTTTAAATTATTTATAAGTTCTACAACTTATCTTTCTTACTTAATTTTTTAATTTCTTTATCAAAATCAGAAATTATTTTCTGAGTCTTATCGAAAGTTTCATATTCAGAAACTGCTTTTTTATCAGCTGCAATTTTCGCAATTTTTCCTTTTCCTTCCAAGATTTTATACTCGTTAAACTCTAAAAACCTATTGACACTTTTGTCCAAAGATTCCATTGTAAAAGTATTTTCTCTCTCAATTAGACCTTCGATGTAATCAAAGTAACCTGTAACAGTTCTTTCAAAATGTTGAATTTCTTTTTCAGATAGATAGTTTTTGGCAACAATAACATCAGATTTTAAAATTCTTCCGTCTGGAGAATATTTCCAATTCGTCAGACCCATATTCTCTTCTCTACTGTCGACATTTTGATAAATAATTTCTGCCGCAGTTTTACCGGTTATCGCAAAATGAAATTTATTCTGAACCATTGCATAAAAATTCTTTGTGATGTCTGAATTTCTATCATAATCAATACTGCATTCAGCAAAAATATCTGTGATTTGCTGATAAACTCTTCTCTCACTTGCCCGAATAGAGCGAATTCGCTGAAGAAGTTCTTTAAAATAATCTTTACCAAATACATTTTGTCCTTGCTTCAGTCTTTCATCATCAATTACAAAACCTTTGATAATAAACTCTTTCAAAGTTTGGGTCGCCCAAATTCTAAATTGTGTTGCTTTTGATGAATTTACACGATAACCAACTGAAATAATAGCATCCAGATTGTAGTATTCTACGTTTCTCCTAACGCTTCGATTACCTTCTTGCTGAACTGTTTCCAAAATGGAAATAGTTGAATTTTCAATAAGTTCTCCTTCCTCAAAAATATTTGAAAGATGTTTGCTTATTGCGGGTACATTTACACCAAACAAAGTAGCCATAGCTTTTTGCGTAAGCCAAAGTGTTTCGTTTTGCAAAAAAACATCAACCCTAACTTTTTCATTAGGTGTATTGTAGATTAAAAACTTTTGAATTTCTTCGTCCATTGTGTTGATATTCTGTACAAATTTATGGCTTTATTTCCACACTTTGCCGACTCCACAATTTCCAGACAGATTTCTTTTTAAGCCAGATTTCAAGTAAAGCCAGTTTCATTTCAAAATCCTGATTTTTGTAAAGACCTGCAACTTTTAAAGTTCTTCGAATGCTTACTGTATTTTTAAACTGTTTTAATTCTGAAATTTCAAGTTGTGTGATTTCTTTATAACTGACTTTTTTTAATGAAAAATCGTCCTTAAAATCATCCAGATTTTGAATCCAGCCATTGGAATGTCCGAATGAAACGTCTGAACAAAACAAATCAACAATTTGAACATCATTTTTCATCATCAAAGAATCAAGTTTTTTTACTTGTAATAAAACAGCTTTCTCATCTTTTGAATAATTTTGAGAAAATCCAAAAACAAAGCAAAACAAAAATAGAATATTGAAGAACCTCATTTCAAATTCTCATATTAATCAATTTTTAAATTATCCTTTTCTATAAATCGTCCTCGGCTCGCTCTGTGCGCTTGGATAAATCGTCATATCAGAAACCGTTACGTGTTGCGGAGCATTGATACAATAGGCAATTGCATCAGCAATATCTTCTGCTTTTAAAGCCTCGTAACCTGCATAAACTGTTGCTGCTCTTTCCTGATCACCTTTAAATCTAATTAAAGAAAAATCAGTTTCTACAGCACCAGGCTGAATATTCGTTACCCTGATTCCGAATTCTGTAAGCTCGATTCTCATTCCTTCAGAAATAACATCGACTGCTTTTTTGGTAGCACAATATACAACCCCATTTGCATACGTTTGTCTCGCTGCAACCGAACTGATATTAATGATTTGTCCGGAATTTCTTTCCTTCATCATCGGAATAAGCGTTTTAGAAACGTATAAAAGACCTTTTACATTACCATCAATCATAGAATCCCAGTCACCTGTACTTCCTGCTGAAAGAGGCTCTAAACCATGTGCATTTCCGGCGTTATTAATTAATACATCAACCTTTTTCCATTCTTCCGGAAGCGATTCGATGGCAGTTTCAACCTCTTGAAGATTTCTAACATCAAATTTTAAACTAAAAACTTCTGTTAAAGCCGATAATTCTGTCTTTACAGACTCCAGAACTTCTGGCCGTCTACCACAGATAATGATTCTGTTTCCTTGTTTTGCTAAAAGTTCAGCGGTAGATTTTCCTATTCCGGAAGTAGCTCCGGTGATGAGTATTGTTTTCATAAAAAAATTTCATTTTTTAAATCTAATAATGTATCAATATACCAGTGTCCCAATGATTGGTACATTGTTAAATTATTAGATTGTTACATTACTTTAGTTTGCATCAAATGCTTCAAAGGCATCGGTAATATGTTCTATAATTAAGTTTCCTTTTTCGTCGGGAAGTACAGAAATAATGTCAAATCTTACTTCCTGGTCTTTATTAAATTCTTCCATAAAATGATTGGCTGCAGTAACGATAAGCTTGATTTTACCTTTCGTAACCGCTTCTTGAGGCAGAATGAAAAAATCTGTCGATCTCGCTTTCACTTCAACTATGATGATAAGGTTATCTTTTTCAGCAATAATATCGATCTCAGCTTTTTGATAACGGAAATTTCTCACAAGAATTTTATAGCCGTTTTTCTGTAAAAACTGAACCGCTAAATCTTCTGCTTTCTTGCCAAAATCGTTGTGTGATGCCATTATTTTCTAAATTGGTAAGCCCACCAGATTAATACAACCTGTAAAGGAAGCCTTAAAACAGTCAACCAAAAATATTTGTGATGAATTTGATAAAACTTTTTCGCCATCTCAATATTCGCCGGAAAAACTGCTATCAATAGAGCAATACAAAGATAAGCTCCCAGCTTTTGTGTTTCGGGAAAGAGGAGGAGGATTCCACATAAAATTTCTACTGCGCCGCTGATGTAAACCATTTGCAAATGATAAGGAATATAATCAGGCATTATTTTCATGAAAAAATGCGGTTTTACAAAGTGTAAAATTCCGGCAATAATCAAAAAAAATATGAGTACAAATTTTGAGTAGAACATTTATTTTTTAAAATTTAAAGACGTTTTTTCTCCAATCTTTAAAGAAACTTTGCCGCCAATAATCAGCGGTCGGTTATCCTTAATGTGACCATTTGGAAAATCAAAAACAACCGGGAAATTATACTTTGAAACTCTGTCTGAAATAAGTTTGTTTGCAAATTCATCAAAACTTTCTTCGTATTGTTTGTTGTCTTTTTCATCGCCCATATTGGTCATTCCTCCAACTATTAAACCTTTTATTTTTGTAAAAACTCCGGCTAATTCAAGGCTCATCATCATTCTGTCGAGTGCGTAAAAATTTTCGCCAATATCTTCGATGAATAATATTTTATCTTTAAAATCAAAAGAATATTTGGTTCCTAAAAGAGCATAAATAAGCGCTAAATTACCTCCAATTAATTCTCCTTCAATATTTCCTTTCTTATTAAATTGATTTGATTCTAAGCTGTATTTTGGTGATTTTCCTCTTAAAATATCAAAAATAAGATCATAACTTTCTTCAGTAACTCCGAAGCTTGATGTTTTAATGGTTTGTGCGTGAATAGAAGCAAAATCTTTTTTCAGCAAAAAACTTTGTATCACGGTATTATCAGAATAGCCAATGTACCATTTCGGGTTTTTGCTAAATTCTTTTAAATTTAAACCATGAAGTAAATGTTGACAGCCATAACCGCCTCTTGAAGCCCAGACTGCAGAAATTTCGCTGTCATTTAAAGCCCAATTCATGTCTTTCAATCTTTGGTCTTCTGTGCCTGCGTAATTGTATCCGTTTGAAAATTTTGTATAAAGATGTTCCCCTAAAATAGGTTCAAAACCTTTAGATTTGATCATTTCAATTCCTTTTTCCAATTGAGCTGGCTCAACTGAGCCTGCAGGAGAAATAATGGCAATTTTATCACCTTTTTTGATTGACTTTGGAAATATTTTCATCGATCTGTTTTATATTTGAGTTCTTTTTTCTCTGCTTCTTCAAGTCGTTTATCAAACTGATTAAACATTTTGAAGCTTTGAAGAAAGATGAAAAAACTGAAAATAATCAGCACAACTCCTACACCTTTTCTGATGTTGTTTGCTAATCGCTGAGTCAGTTTATAATGAAATTGTTTTGCCAGAAAAATTTTAGCCAAATCAATTAAAAGATAGGTTGCAATGACGATGGCTAAATAAAGAATCAGTGTTTCTGTATCGGGATATTGATTGCGGACTCCAATTACTGTTACTAACCAGAAAAGTATTACTCCGACATTTAAAAGGTTCAGTAAAAAACCGTTAATGAATGTTTTGAAATAATTCTGGCTTATTATTTTTTCTTCTCCAGGCAGATGCATTTTGGTTTTTGTCACCATCATGATAATTCCATATGCAAGAATGAGGATGGATGTAATTCTGTAAAATCCGGGATGCTTATCGATAAGCTGTACAATATCGGCACTTGCATAGTAAGCTGCAATGATACATAATAGATCTGCCGTAATTACGCCCAAATCTAATGCCAATGCGTGTTTCGGGCCTCTTGTAAAGCTGGTTTCTATCAAGAGAAAAAAAATAGGACCTATGAAAACTAAGCTCAGCATGAAGCCCAGACCAATGGCCGAAAATACAAGTTCAAACATTTAAATTTGTTTCTATCCCAAATTTAAAGATTATATTTTTATTGAGGTTTAAAAATAGAGTTTGTTTTTTATTAAAACCAGACTATCTCTTTTTAGATAGCCTAGCAAATTTACTTTTTAATACGTTTGTTATATTTTTCCCAATCAAACTCAAAGCCTAAATTTTTGGTAACATAATCAAATATCTCATCAAAATCTGGTTCATGAGCTTTGGCAAAATCATACCATTCTTTAGAAAATTCTGAGTATTCATCGCCAAGAGCTTCGCCTTGTGTTCTCATTCCTCTATGAGTACTTGCCAACCAATATCTTTTCTTTTCTTCTAAACTCATTTTTGGATATTTTTCATTCCAAAATTTATTCATAGAATTATCAAACTCCTGAGTTTCTTTTAAATGCTTTTCTTTTTCTAAAGATGTCAAACTAGAAAGATATTCTTGGTATTCTTTTTCTATTTTTTTATTTAATTCTTCTAAGCTCATTGTTATATTTATTTTTCTATTAATTTTATTTCGTAACATATTCCTTTAGGTCTTACATATTCAATTTCAAACTTTCTTCCTTGCAATAATAACAACTCATCTTTTGCATAACCTCTAATCTTTATACCATCTGCAAAATCTGAAATTATTGGTGCATTTTTTACTTCCATTTTCAAAAACACTGTTTCGGTAGTACTTTCATCAACAACACTATTCATTTCTTTTAATCGCAGTCTAAATTTTACAAAAATAAAAGCCATTCTATACTTATATTCAAGAATGGCTTTTATTTTCGGTTTAACTAATACCGCGCACTTTTTTCAACTTTTCTAGATAGTCATTGAATTCTTGTTCCGTCATTTCTTCGGTATCATCCATGTGTGAACCTGAAAAAATATTTTTATAATAATTAAAATCATCTTTAAAAAGTCCATTAGTCCAGTCAAAAACAAATACGAAAGACTCATTGTCTTTTTCTTCATAGTATACGGGTCTTAAACCTACTTTAAAATATTTCTTTTCCACCTTTAATTATTTTATTCCAAGCGTCATTATATAGTTCATTCTGTTTTGAAACTAAACTTTTGTACAAATCTTTCTCTTTTTAGTCAATGATCTTGTTTTCATAATAGCATCTAAACTTCCTTGTTATTCATATAACCATCGGTAACTTCATCCAATCTGTAATCTTTCCTAAAAAATAGAAACCATTCTATAATTATTTTCCAAAATGGTTTTTGGTTTAGCTGAGACCTCGTTCTTTTTTCAGCTTTTCTACATAAATGTTAAATTCTTGTTCCGATAAAATCTCAACATCATCCATTCTGCCAAAATATATTATTTCTAAATATGTTAAATCTAAAATGAAATTTCCTGTTTTCCAATCAAAAACATAAACTCCAAATCCGTCATCTTCCAATAGAGCTTTTACAGGTCTATCTCCTACTTTACAAAATCTTGGTGTATCCATAATCTTTATTTATTAAGAATCTTAATCCAAGCCTCATTATATAGTTCATTCTGTTTTGAAACTAAATTTTTGTATAAATCTTTCTCTTTTTTTATTTATTTCTTCTAAACTCATTGTTATATTTATTTTTCCCAATCTTCAGCATAACCATGCTCTGTCATCGTAAATAATACTTCACCTGACTCGGCATCAACATAAACAAAGTTTGGTATATTTTCATAATAACCTTCGACATCATAATTTACAACATACACATCTTTTTTTTGGTCTTCATATTTTCCGTATGGAACTTCTATTTTCTCCTTCATTTGAACTCTTTCTCTCTCTATATAGACATAGGTTCTATTCTTTTTATTTATATATTGTTCAACATTTTGAACTGCCTGTTCTTTTGTTATCATCGCTATTTATTTTAAATTTAAAATTATATCAATATTTACTTCTTGTCTTTTTTTAGGAATAACATCTAAATTAGATGGTAAAGCTTCCTTAATTGGATTACCCAAATTGTCCGTTACTCCGTATTTGTGATATCTGTCATTTATGTACCACTCCGCATGTTTTAACTCTTTTCTATTCAGATATTTTGAATATTCAACCATTTTATCATAAACGAATTTTTCTCTCTCAATTAAAGATTTATTCATAAATGCTTTTATCCCAATATTTTGACAATCTCTCATGTGCATTAGCTCATGTAAGATTTCATAAACTGTAGCATTTTCACGCAAAATTATTTTCATTTTAATACCATCTGTTACAAACATTGCTGCATTATGTGGTTCTAAAAGAAGTGGTTTTCCAGATTTAAGAAAGAAGCCTTCTACTTCTATAATTCCACTTCCGTTTCCAATTTGTAATTCAACTTTTATTTTCTTCAGATAATTTTCAACCCTAATTAAATCAGCTTCATCAAGAATTTGTCCTAAATATTTTCCCCTTCTTAACAAAGCAATCTCAACCTTCTTCGCTCCTCTTCCTCGTCGACTTAAAATTTCATTAATCCATTTAGTAAATTTAGGTAAAAGCTTGGCAAGTTGTACAATTGCTTTAATTATTAAAATGATTGTAATAGTTATATCTGTAGCCAAAACAGAGTCTTCTCCTTCATTATATTGTAACTGGTATTGATTAAGCTTCGGGTCATCATGACGAGAATATTTATAGTTTTTAATGGCTTCTATAATATCGTTGAATACTTTTACAGGATCTTTTAATATCTTGCTAAGCATTTCTTCTACTGCTTCTCTAATCTCTAATAACTCCAGATTAGTTTCCTCACTTAATATTTCACCTATTACAATGTTTATTGCTAAAAGACCAATATCTATAAAGCCAGCAATAAATTCTACAATGCCGTTAAAAATACCACAGAAATATGCTATGTTTAATTTAATATCATCTCTATTTTCAACCAGCCAATTTTTAAGAGTTTCGATACTTTTTATTTGTTCATCAATTCCTTTGATGATATCTTCAATGGTTTGTACTTTATATTCTTTACCAATTACTTTAAAAGATTTAATATGCTCTAGCTGTTTTTTTATTTTTGAAAGATTATTTTTTAAACTGTTACATTTTTCAACAAAATAATTAATTGCCAGTTCTGGCTGTGCAAAAAGATATTGATCAGATTTCAACGTAGGATCCCATTGTTCACGAGAAAATTTTTCTTCTTTACGAACGTTATCTGAAAGATTTTCTGTTACTTTCTTTATATAATTCTGCACTTCTAATGCTGAAACATTCATCTGCTTAGTTTGAAGTTTTATAGATTCTAGAAATGCATCCGAAATTTCTTCTTCCTTAAACTGAAAGGTTTTGCTATTTTTATTTTCATCATAAATATATTTTGCCCAATACTTTGGTAAATAATCTGGGTCTTTATATTCATAATAATATCTTATCATAGAATCACTCATTTTTACAAGTAACACTCTACCTAAACTAATGGTATGATCATCTTTCTCTGCATATATGATACAATCTGTTTCGTCGTCATCTACTCCTTTAGAGTTTTTAAGCTTTAAATTTTCTTCCCGAAATTCTTTGATGAGTTTTGTAGCATCATAATCATGTACTATTTCATATTTCCAAGATCCCATAACTTACAATTTTGGTATTTGTCCGGTTATTATCTCTCTAAGCTCTCTATAAAAATCACTATTCTTTCCAAAAGGTGTACTTAGTGCAATTTCATTAGAGATTTCCTGAAAGGTTTTATTGGTTCTTATTCCTTCAAAAAGATCTTTATTTCCTTTAAATCCTTTACTTACTTCTTCAAAACTGAGTATTTTAAATTGAGATAAATCTCCTAAGTCGTCATTAAATTTTTCCATTTTTTTGGTTTTTAATTAAAATAATCTGAAACGTTTCTTCGTCAAAGATATACCGGGGGTACGACAAAACTTGACGTATTTAGAAAACAAAAAAGACCGCAAAATGCGGTCTTTCTATCTTAATAAGATTAAAAAATTCTATTCAACAATTTTAAAATCGAGCTGTTTCTGAATCAAATTAGCTTTTACCACTTTAATCTGAACCTGATCTCCCAATTGATATCTGTTTCCGGTACGAGATCCGTACACTGCGTGTGTCGCTTTGTCGTAAGTGTAAGAATCATCCATCAAATCGCGAAGCTTAATTAAGCCTTCTGCACCGTTTTCTGGAATTTCTACCCAGAAACCAAATTCCGCAACTCCGGAAATAACTCCTGTGAAAGTTTCTCCCAAATGTTTTTCCATGAATTTTACCTGCATAAATTTGATAGAATCTCTTTCTGCATCGGCTGCTAAACGCTCCATTGCGCTGCAGTGCTTTGCCTTTTCTTCCAGCTCATTTCTGTCGGGAGATTTTCCTCCGTCCAAATAATGCTGCAACAATCTGTGCGCCAGCAAATCGGGATAACGACGAATAGGAGAGGTGAAGTGCGAATAATAATCAAATCCTAAACCGTAGTGACCGATAGGATCTGTAGAATAAACGGCTTTGCTCATACTTCGCATCGCCAAGGTTTCGATCATATTTTCTTCGCCTTTTCCTTTCACATCTTTCAGTAAAGTATTTAAAGATTCTGCTACTTTTTTGGTGTTGGCAAGATCCATTTTATATCCAAAAGTAGAAACGAAATCTCTTAAAGCTTCCAGTTTTGCAGGATCCGGATCATCGTGAATTCTGTAGATGAATGTATTATTATTTGGCTGACCTTTTTTCAACGAAACAAATTCTGAAACTTTTTTATTGGCCAGCAACATAAATTCTTCGATCAGGTGATTAGAATCTTTACTGATTTTAAAATAGACTCCAATCGGCTGATTATTTTCATCTAAATTAAATCGAACCTCACTTCTGTCAAATGTAATTGCACCGTTTTTGATACGAGCTGCACGCATAATCTTAGCCAGACCATCTAAAACATTGATCTCTTCCTGCAAATCACCTTCTTTGGTCTCAATTCTTTCCTGAGCTTCTTCATAGGTGAATCTTCTGTCAGAGTGGATGACCGTTCTTCCAAACCATTCTTTTTGGATCTCTGCTTTGTCATTCAATTCAAAAACGGCAGAAAAAGTATATTTATCTTCATTCGGACGAAGCGAACAAACATCATTACTCAAAACTTCCGGAAGCATTGGTACAACACGATCGACCAGGTAAACAGAAGTCGCTCTTTCGTACGCTTCATCATCCAAAATAGTTCCCGGAACTACATAATGTGAAACATCAGCAATGTGAACCCCGACTTCCCAATTTCCGTTTTCAAGCTTACGCATCGATAAGGCATCATCAAAATCTTTTGCATCTTTCGGGTCAATGGTAAACGTTAAAACATCACGCATATCCCAACGTTTTGCAGCTTCTTCATCAGTTATTCTTCGGTCTATTTTATCGGCATCTCTTTCCACTTCTTCAGGGAATTCGTAAGGTAAACCGTATTCTGCAAGAATAGAGTGGATCTCCGTTTCATGATCTCCGGGATTTCCTAGAACCTGTAAAATTTCACCTTCAGGATTTTTGTCTCCCGGTTTCCATTCGGTCATTTTTACAACGACTTTATTACCGTTTTCGGCACCGTTTATTTTACCTTTCGGAATAAAAATATCAGTGTTAATGGTTTTTTTATCACAAACTACAAATCCGAATTCTTTATGAGGAACCAATTGGAAAGTCCCTACAAATTCTGATCTTTTTCTCTCTAGAACTTCTAAAACAGAGCCTTCTAATTTTTTACCTTTAAAATTATAGGTAACAATTAATACCTTATCGCCCTGCAAAGCATCTTTCACATTTTTTGAATGAATAAAGACATCATCTTTAAGATTTTCTACGGTAACATAAGCATTTCCGCTTTGGTTGAAATCTATCGTTCCCGTTAAAGTACCTTCGATATTAAGATTGATGCTGTATTTTCCTTTTTCGGTTTCTTTTATTCTTTGGCTTGACAAAAGTTTGTGCAAAGCCTGTATAACCATCTCACGCTGTCTTGGATTTTTATGATCAATTCCGTCTGAGATTTGTTTGTAATTGTAGATTTTAGTTTGATTTTGATTCATAAATTTCATGATCAATCTTCCGATTTCCATTAATTTGTGATCATTTTTCTGACTTATATATTTTTTCTTTTTTGGCATTTTTAAATTTTATTTTTAAATATAATTATCATTTTTTTGATAATTGTTTTTGTGTTTGGTAATAATTATTGATATTTTTCTGAAGTACAATTCTTACTCCAAATTATTCTGCAATTCCTCGATTTTTACTTTTTGTGAAATTTTGGGTTTATTCTTATTTTCAGAAACAAATAATATGGAATATTTTTCTAACATAAATGAATACATCGCTTTAATTGTGCGTATTTCTTTATATATAAAATTAATTACAGCACAGAACTAAGTTTGTATAAATTTAAAACAAATATGGAGAAGAATTGTGAAAAATTTTCTGATAATCTTATTAAAACTATCTGAAACTTCATAGGAATCAACAGTTGAGTAATTGCTGTCGGACGATGCAAATATATAAAATAAAAAATAAATAAGGCTTGTAATTTGATTTACAAGCCTTTATAAATTTAGCAGAATGCAATTTTGTCTACTCTGTTTTGGTGTCTTCCTCCTTCGAATTCTGTATTCAAAAAAGTCTTTACAATTTCCAAAGCATATTCTTTAGCTACAAATCTTGCAGGCAATGCAACCATATTGGCATTATTATGTTGTTTAGATAAAGCTGCAATTTCTGTCATCCAACAAAGTGCACAGCGAATTCCCTGGTGTTTATTAGCAGAAAGCTGTACGCCTTGTCCACTTCCGCATACTAAAATTCCTAGTTCATTTTCTCCATTTTCAACAGAAGAAGCTGCAGGATGTACAAAATCGGGATAATCTACACTTTCAAGAGAATGAGTTCCAAAATCCTGAATTTCATAATCGTCTTGTAACTGCTGTTTCAAATATTCTTTATACTCAAAACCCGCATGATCTCCGGCGATAGCAATTTTTCTTTTCATTTTTACTTTATTTATTTTACTTTATTTATATCTGCATTAAATCTTTGGCAAAGTTACATTAAATCAGAATTTAATCATATTTGTTTAGTAGGTTTATATGAAATTCCCATCAGGAAACAGAATTATTAATCTACTTATATCGCTAAATAGTTTCCATTCTTACCTTTCATATATTCGAATTGGCCAGGTCTTTCAGTAACTTGACGTTTTATAAGATACGCAACGGGTGTTGAATAGATTTAACATATCTTCTTTTTTATTCACCTAAATATTTAGTTTAAATTTTACTTGATAGGAATTGAACTACTTATATTAATCAACATTTCTATACAATCACTATTTCATCCGTGAAAGCAAAATATTTGTCTTTTTTCAGCATATTTATTTTCTATAACTAAGTCTGCAAGCGTATTCTGTTAACTTACTTTTTAAAGCAAATAGTAATACATTTACTTCCTCCAAATCATTTCATAATGATAAATATTTCTTTTGCGTTACATCTCCTCACAACAAACTTTTAACAAGTCAACGACTAAAAATAGATTTCTATGTATATAATTTTAGATAGGGTTGTAGTATAGTATTATTCTTCTAAAACAGTTACTAACAACAAATGTAAAATTCAATACCTTGATTTTCAGTATAATATTAATTTTAACCTTGTCATTTTCCAACATTTTTAATAATTGTTAATTAAATTCTAACAAAATGTTAAAAGCACTGTGAATAACTGTGGAAAACTTTGCCGAACATAATGTTTTTTTCTTGCGAAAAATGTTGTAATGAAACTAACCTCCTAATTTTTGCTCAAAAATTTTTAAAAACTTTCTTCAGACTATTCTTTAGTTTTTCCATAATTCAGTTATTAAGAATCGCGATCGTGGAAAAGTTATCAATATTTGTTAGTAAGTACCCGAAAAATCAGATTTACAGCATTTTAATTTGTGAATTAAATATGAATTATCAAAAAAATACATGTTATCAACTTTTAGGTTTAAAGTTATCCCCGTTACTAACAATACTCAACAACAATACTCATTCTTTCTTTTAAAAAAAAGTGAATAATGTTGATTGGTGGGTGAGAGCTTTGTTCAGAATTTTTTGAAAACTTTTGAAAGATTCGATTTTTTGCGAGACTTTAAAATCTTACATTTGTGAAACAAAATTTCAAAAGAAATGATGAAATCGGTCTGAGCTTTGAAAATTCAAAATTTTAATTGAGTAAAACGATTTCATCGGACAAAAAATATAGATTTAGGTATGAAAACAATTAATGATTTCAATTTTAAAGACAAGAAAGCTCTGGTAAGAGTAGATTTTAATGTTCCGCAGGACGATCAGTTGAAAGTAACTGATAATACCAGAATTGTTGCTGTAAAACCTACAGTTGATAAAATTCTTAAAGATGGCGGTTCTGTTATTTTAATGGCTCACTTGGGAAGACCGAAAGGAGAAGTGAAAGATGAGTTTTCTTTAAAACATATTGTAGATGAAGTATCTAATGTATTGGGTAAGGAAGTAAAATTTGTTGATGAATGTGTAGGAGAGAAAGCTGAGCAAGCTGCTTCTGAGCTGAAAGCCGGAGAAATTCTTTTATTAGAGAATTTGCGTTTTCATAATGAGGAAGAAAAGGGTGATGAAGCTTTTGCTGAAAAGCTTTCTACGTTAGGTGATGCTTATGTAAATGATGCATTTGGTACTGCTCACAGAGCACATGCTTCAACAGCTGTTATCGCTAAATTTTTTACGTCAACTAAATTTTTCGGTTTACTTATGGCTAAAGAGCTTCAGGCAATCGATCGAGTTTTAAAAAGTGGTGAAAAGCCTATTACAGCTATACTTGGAGGATCCAAAGTTTCAACTAAAATTACCATTATAGAAAATATTCTACCTGCAGTTGATAATTTAATTATTGGTGGAGGTATGGCATTTACATTTATTAAAGCTCTTGGCGGTAAAATTGGTACTTCATTAGTAGAAGAAGATAAATTGCCTTTGGCTCTAGAAATTTTAGGAAAAGCAAAAGAACATAATGTAAAAGTATATCTTCCTTCAGATACCATTATTGCTGAGAGTTTCAGTAATGATGCTGATAAAAAAGAAGTTGATATCTACGAAATTCCTGAAGGATGGATGGGATTGGATGCTGGTCCGAAATCGAGAGATCAATTCAATGATGTTTTATTAAATTCCAGAACAATTCTTTGGAACGGCCCGATCGGAGTTTTTGAAATGTCTAATTTTTCAGCTGGGACTATAGCTTTAGGTGATAGTATTGCAGAAGCTACAAAATTAGGTGCTTTCTCTTTAGTTGGAGGTGGAGATAGCGTGGCTTTTGTTAAACAATTCGGTTATGGTGAAAAAGTTAGTTACGTTTCTACCGGCGGTGGGGCAATGCTGGAAAGTTTAGAAGGTCTTGAACTTCCTGGAGTTGCTGCTATCAATAACTAAACAATAAAAATATATTGAAAGTCTGCTAAGTATTAGCAGACTTTTTTCTTATTCAGTTAAATACTCTTGATTTCTCTGTTATACATATATTTTTAGCTGTTTGATTTGTATAAGAGATAATTTCTTTCAAATTTTTAATACTTTCCCAACCTGTTATATTGTATTCTTATCAATTAAAAATAATACAGGCGATTCTCAGAGCCTTTATTTTAAATTACAGATGTTCTTACTTCTATAATTTTCTTAGTCTTTCCTAAAAAATGAAAATTATAATATTTGTATAATTTTTTTTACTTTTATTTTCTATTCCTTTTACTGCATAATTCTTAATCAAAAAAAATCTAAGGGATTCTCATGCAGTTAGTTTAGTTCTAAACATATTTTCTTTTTGTACTGAAAAATAGCAATACTAATATTTTTATTATTGTAATTTTTTTAAAAGTCAGATTAAAATAGAAAATATAATTAAAAGTCAAAGTAGGGTAGTATCAGATAAAATTAAAAACTCGAAATTTTGTTTCGAGTTTTTAATTTTTTTGTAAAAATGGTAAAATTGACCTTTAGAAATAGGGCAAAAATCGATTTTCTACTTTTTTTCGATAATGTAGATCATACTTGAAAATTCGTTGGAAAAAAGGGCTTTTACGTTAGAAATCGTTCCATAGACTACTGCTTTTAGCCAAAATACGGGTGATTTTTTATATTTTTCGCTCAACATTGAGATGTAGTAAGAATCCAAAACCAAGGGTTTGATTTTTCTCATTCTCCAATTTGGTTTCTTTGCAATAAGATTTTCCATTCCATTTTTAGAGAAATGAAAGATGTGTCTTGGTACATCATAAGCTGCCCAAAATTCCTTATAATGTTTTGCATCGTACGAAGTAGGATTGGGAACGGCAATTATAAGTAAACCTTTTTCTTTTAATTTTTTATTGAAAATTTCAAGCATTTCATCTTGATTTTCCACGTGCTCGAATACATGCCAAAGCGTAATTGCGTCTAGACTGTAATCTTCAATCATATTAATATCATCTACAATTATAGCTTTTGAAATTTTATTATTGACAGCTTTTCGAGCATCTGAATTAGGTTCAAATCCGAAAGTTATAAAATCATTTTCTATATATTTTACAAATTCTCCGGCGCCACATCCATAATCTAATACTCTTGAATTCTTCTCGATTCTATCTAAAAGAATTGTTTTTTTGTATTGTAAATTGAAAGACTGCAAAAATTTATAAAGCTTTTCTTTCAAACTTCCCGAATCCTGATGATGAGAAATATAATCTTCACTTTCGTAATATTTAGAAATATTGGATGGAATAGGGGAGGTTTTAAAAACCCCTTTTGTTTCTGTTTCTTTGATTTCAAATATTTCCTGAGAAAGAAAATGATCTTTTATTTTCATTGAATTTTTATTTTAAATTAAAAATTAAGATATTCACCAACTTAAATAAGCTTACAAATACCTTAATTTTTGACTTTATTTCATCTATGTTTCACGTGAAACATTTCTAGTTTAACGTCCTAAATAGATCAATAAAACGTTTATATCGGCAGGTGAAACACCACTTATTCTTCCAGCTTGAGCTACAGTTTTTGGTCTTACATTATTCATTTTTTGCTTTGCTTCTGCAGATAAACTTGATATTTTTAGGTAATCAAAATCTTCAGGAATCTTTACATTTTCTAATCGAGTCAGCTTCGCAACGTTCTCTTTTTCTTTTTCTATATAGCCTTTATATTTTATATTTACTTCTGCCTGCTCTCTTACTTCATCACTATATTTCGAAGAAACTTCTTTAATTGAATCAATTTCTTCAAGTTTTTCAAGTGTGATATTCGGTCTTGTAAGGAATTGTGACGCTCTGTAAGCCTGATCTACTGGGTTACTTTCAATACTTTCAAGAATAGGATTGATGATTCCCGGCTTTAAAGATGTTTCTCGTAAAAACGCTTCAAGTTCCTGACTTTTAGCAATTTTCTCTTCAACTCTTGTTAATCTTTCTTCTTTTGCCAGACCTAATTGATATGCTTTTTCAGTAAGTCTGATATCCGCATTATCCTGTCTTAGAAGAAGTCTATATTCAGCTCGTGAAGTAAACATTCTATAAGGTTCTTCAGTGCCTTTGGTGATCAGATCATCGATTAAAACGCCAATATACGCTTCGTCTCTATTAAGAATAAACTCATTTTTTTCATGAACTTTATTATGAGCATTTATTCCTGCCATTAGGCCTTGTCCAGCTGCTTCTTCGTAACCTGTTGTACCATTTATTTGTCCAGCAAAGTATAAATTGTCTACCAATTTTGTTTCTAAAGTATGCTTTAATTGAGTAGGAGGGAAGTAGTCATATTCAATAGCATAGCCTGGTCTGAATACTTTTACATTTTCAAATCCTGGAATGTGTTTCATCGCTTTGATCTGAACATCCTCTGGAAGCGATGAACTAAAGCCATTTACGTAGATTTCAACAGTTTTCCAGCCTTCAGGTTCTACAAATAGCTGATGTCTGTTTCGTTCAGCGAAACGATTAATTTTATCTTCAATACTGGGGCAGTATCTTGGACCTAAACTTTGAATTGTACCATTAAACATTGGGCTTCTATCGAATCCTTCACGTAAAATATCGTGTACAGCTTCGTTTGTATATACGATGTGACAGCTTAATTGTTTGGTTAATTTCGGGGTATCTAAATAGCTGAATTTTTGAGGATTTTGATCTCCTTTTTGTTCTTCCATTTTTGAGTAATCAAGGCTTCTTCCGTCTACTCTTGGTGGAGTACCGGTTTTCATTCTTCCAGCTTCAAAGCCTAAAGACACTAATTGTTCAGTGATTCCAAAAGCTCTTGGTTCTCCCATTCTGCCGCCTCCCAATTGCTTGTCACCAACATGGATTAAGCCATTAAGGAAAGTACCGTTAGTTAAGACAACAGATTTTGATCTGATTTCAATTCCTAATGAAGTTACAACACCAACTGCTTTATTATTTTCTATGATTAAACTCTTTACCATATCCTGAAAGAAATCAAGATTTGGAGTGTTTTCCAGAGCATAACGCCATTCTTCTGCGAAAAGCATTCTATCATTCTGTGTCCTAGGAGACCACATTGCGGGACCTTTTGAAAGATTGAGCATTTTAAATTGAATTGCAGATTTGTCTGCAATAATTCCCGAATATCCTCCCATCGCATCGATTTCTCTTACGATCTGTCCTTTGGCAATTCCGCCCATTGCCGGGTTGCAGCTCATTTGTCCAATGGTCTGCATATTCATTGTAACCAATAAAGTTTTTGAACCCAAATTGGCAGCAGCAGCAGCAGCTTCACAACCTGCGTGACCTGCACCTACTACAATTACATCATATATTTCTGAAATCATTTTTTTTATTGCTTATTTTAAGCTTTAAATTTTAATCTTTTGTCTAAATGTTTCACGTGAAACATTATTTAATTTCACAAGCTATAATCGCCTGTAGCACGTCTTATTTAGCCCTGATCGCAGCATTTGTTTGAGCTCATTTTCTTCTTAAAAAAGAAAATAGCGAGTGCGGAGAGCGGGAATAAGCTCTAAAAAAAATTAGATATATTTTGCAATATAAAAATCTTCTTTACTACGCATTAACTGTTCTTCTTCCTCAGTTTTATCTTTGTATCCGCAAAGGTGAAGAATGCCATGAGCCAATACTCGTCTGAGTTCTTCTTCATAATTTTTGGATAGGGTAGAAGCGTTGTCTGAAATGCGCTGCAAAGATACGAAAATCTCTCCGCTTATTGTTTTGCCTTTTACATAGTCGAAAGTGATGATGTCTGTATAGTAATCGTGCTGCAGATAATCTTGGTTTACTTTCAATAAATATTCGTCGTCGCAGAAGATATAATTGATTTCTCCTAATTTTTTACCTTCCGAAAGAATGATGTCTTTCAACCATGTTGTGTAGTCTGTATTTACCGATTCTGGTAAGTTTTCGTAAAAGAATTGTATCATTTTTTTTAAAACCAGTGTCCTAAAATAACACTGAATATGCCTTTTTGATTATTTTTTAGTGAATGACTGAAATTCAGTTTTATCTGCCCAAATGGAGATTTGTATCCGAAAGTTGCTCCTAAAGAGCTGTAATTTACTTTCACAGCATCTTCAAAGCTGATGTCATCAGAAAGATTGGCGAAAGAAAAATTCCCGCTTAAAAACAAGTTTTTATAAAATTTGAACTGAAGATCATTTGATACTAAAACCACATTATTTGAATTAAGCTGTGCAAAATAAAATCCAGAAAAGTTTTTGAAGTTAACAATATTTTGCTCGAAAATTCCTCCCAATCTGTATTGATAAAATTCTGGAAGATTTTCACCGATGGTAATTCCGCCATAAAGATTAAGATGATAACTTAGCTGTTTTGTGATTGGAAGATTAACTCTTACATCTGCTTTTACCTGAATCAATCTTTTTTCAACTTCAGATTTCATTAGATCGATAACTTTTCCTTCAGCATTAAGATAAAAACCTTTTGTTGGGAAATCACGGTCGTTCTGGGTATCACTTTTTAGAAATACATACGGATTTAGGAAACGGTTGTAACGCTTATTTAAACCATTTATTTCGGCCTCAAAATAGTCATGGCTAATTCCTGCTCCGATTGCGAATTTATCCTTCCATACCGATTGGATGTAAACTTCATTACGCAACCATTCCCAGTTATCGGCATTAATGTTTGAGCTATTCCTTAGATCAAAACTCATTCCTGAAGAATAAATACCAAATCCCGGAATGTATCCGTTATCGACAAAGTAGTTTAAATAATATCTGGGTTTGTCTCCTACAATGACATCTAAAGAAAGATTTGAATTTTTGAATAAAAGTCTTTTCGCAGAGTAATTTAATAAAAGCCCGGTTTTAAAAATTTCATCGTAATGAAGTCCAACTTTCAGAAAATGTCTGGCTTCATCTTCGGTCACATATAATTTCAAATAATTAAAATTATTTTCTGTAACAATATCATAATTAATAAAACTATAATTGTTTGTCGCAACGAGTTTGTCTAAACCTCTGTTAATACTTCCGTAAGTCTGCAATGAAGGGAGACGAAGCCCCATTTTCCCGAGAACATAGTTTTTACCGTAAATTCTACCGCCATCTATCGAAATACTGTCAATCTTGTATACATTAGAATATATAGGATTTACGGCCTGTCTGAGACGGTCAAATTCCCGCTTTGGCAATTGATCTAGTATTGCAGCATATTTTAAGCCTTCTACATATCCGCTATCAAGAATTTTCTTCTTATCGTCATAGCTTGTAGCCGTCATCCCGGTAAGATTAGGCTTAATATTAATATCAGTATGTTTATATTGTCTCCTGGTATCTTTCTGAATACCGAAGTCGATAACCTGATTCAGAATTGAAATAATATTATTTAGATCTTCTCTTTTTGATAAATCCTGATTTAAATCTACTCCAATTACGATATCAATTCCTTTGTCTTTTAAAGGTTTTGAAGGATAATTAACGGTCATTGCACCGTCTATGTAAATACTGTCGCCAATTTTTACAGGATCCATTAAAGACGGAAAAGCTGAACTCGCCATGATAGACTGTACCAGATCTCCGCTTTCAAAAATTTTCATGTTCCCGCTTTCGAGATTGGTGGCAACACACATAAAAGGAATTGGCAGTTTTGAAAAATCATTAACGTTGGAGACATTTTTGAATAATTCTTTCAAAAGATAAACATTCTTCTGCCCGGAGCTGATGGAAGAGGGAAGGGTTATCTTGCCGTTTTTTAAAGGTATGGTGAAAAGATATTTGTCTACCGATTTATTGAAAAATGAACTTTCTTTCCTTGATTTTGGATCTCTGATTAAAGAATAAAAATCAGTATCCATCACAATTTTTTCGATTTCTTTCCCCGAATATCCGGATGCGTATAATCCTCCTACAATTGCGCCCATACTCGTTCCTGAGATGTAATCTACTTTTACGCCCAAAGAATCTAGTACTTTAAGAACTCCTACATGCGAAAAACCTTTAGCTCCGCCACCAGCAAGTGAAAGTCCGATTTTGGGATTTTTAGGAATCACCAAATCTTTCTTTACCTGAGACTGTATCAAAAGTAGCTGAAATACGAACAGCAAATTCAGGAGTTTTCTCATAGTTAATCTTTTACGTAAATCCGTTTTACACGAGGTGAAATGGAGGTTAATACTTCATAAGTAATGGTTTTGCAGTACTCTGCAAATTCTTTAAGGGTCGGTTTTGCATTAAAAACAGTCACGGTATCACCTTCCTTTACATTGTAGATGTGATCAACATTAATCATCATCATATCCATACAAATGCTTCCAACAATTGGAGCAAGGGTTTTATTTACACCAACATTTCCGATTTGGTTTCCGATCAACCTTGGTATTCCATCTGCATATCCAACAGGTATTGTGGCAATTTTTGTAGCATGATTTGGTCTAAATCTTCTGCTGTATCCTACTGATTCACCGTTTTCTACCAAGGAAATTTGTGAAATTACGGTTTTAAAACTTACCACAGAATGTAACTGTTTCTGTATATCACTATTTGGTGATTCTCCTAGCATTCCGATGCCAATTCTCACCATGTCATATTGATGGCTGGTATAACTTGTTATCCCTGATGAATTCAAAATATGGCGAGTAGGAGTGTACCCTAAATTTTCAATCAAATAGCTTGAATTTTTCTCAAAAGTTTCCAACTGATGTAAAGTAAAATCTTTCTCAGTCGGCATATCTGAAGATGAAAGATGACTGAAAATACTTTGTACTTTTAGGCTTGTTTTATTTAAAATCTGGCTCAACTGATCCAATTCAAAATCTTTGAAACCAAGACGATGCATTCCTGTTTCCAACTTGATATGAATAGGATAGTTTTTGTCATTGCCTGATTTTTGGATGGCTTCATAAAATAATTCCAACACCCTGAAACTGTAAATCTCAGGTTCTAAATTATACTGAATGACGGTTTCATAGCTATGTTGCTCAGGATTCATCACAACGATAGGAACCGTAATTCCTTTCTTTCTAAGTTCGACTCCTTCATCAACGAAAGCGACTCCCAGATAATCAATATGATGATGCTGTAAAAATTCTGAAATCTCATAACTTCCTAGTCCGTAGGCATTTGCTTTTACCATTGCCATCATTTTTGTAGATGGTTTCAGTAAGGATTTATGATAATTTATATTGTGCAAAAGAGCATTCAGATTGATTTCTAAAACCGTATCATGCTTTCTGAGCTCCAACAAATCTTTTACTTTCTCAATCTCAAATTTTCTTGCACCTTTCAGTAAGATAATTTGATTTTCAATTTCTGTAAGATGTTTGCTGTCAATTAATTCCTGAGTATTAATAAAAGTATGAGTTTTAGCTCTAAATAAATCACTAAAATTTGATATTTCATCACCGATTAAGAAAACGGAATCAAATTTTTGATCATTGACCAATTCTGAAACCTCTTCATACAGCTCTTTTGAATTGGAATTAACACCGACTATATCGGTTAATACTAATGATTTCTTCGACTTTTTATATTCATTTAAGAACTGAAGAGCGGTTTTAAGAGAATCTAAATCAAGATTAAAAGAATCATTAATAACGATATTGCTCTTAATGCCTTCAATCGCTTCAAGTCTCATCTCAACGGCCTTTAAAGCGTTGATTTTTTCGACAATATTTTGGTTATCGATACCAAACTCCTTCAAAATAGTTATCAGCGCTAAAACATTCGTTAAAGTCGCTTCATCTCTTTGATGAACAGGGAAGGAAATTTCTTCGCCGAAATAGTGTGCAACCAGTTGCTCGTCTTTTGAAATATTATTTTTAAAGTAAATCTGATTGGAATCCTTAAGCCCGTAAGAAATTAATTTTTTACTTGAATATAAATTGTTTAATTTTTTGTCAACCAATGAATTATCGCCGTTGTAAATAATGACTTCCGAATCCTTGAAAAGCTTTATTTTTTCGTCAATCAGTTCTTCTTCAGATTTGAAATTGGCAAGATGAGCGGTGCCGATATGGGTCAATAAACCAATTTGTGGATGGAAGATATTTTCCAGTTTTTCCATTTCATTGGGCTTAGAAATACCGACTTCAAAAATTCCAAGTTTATGGTTATCATTAATTTGAAGCAAAGAAAGTGGAAGACCAATCTGAGAATTGAAACTTTTGGGGCTTTTCACAGTCGAAAATTCATTCCAAAGACATTGATAAAGCCATTCTTTCAAAATAGTTTTCCCATTACTCCCGGTAATCCCGATTGATTTTATATGAGAATTTTTGCAGTGATATTTGGCTAGTTTCTGAAGAAATTCCACAGAATTTTCTACAATAATCCAGGTTATATTTTCAAACTGAGAATAATGATGTTCAGAAATAATGACATTAATCCCTCTGTCGATCGCAGATTCAATATATTTTTCGCCTGAATTTTTTTGAGTATTAATAGCAATAAACGCAGTATTTTTAGTTGAGTAAATGATCCTGCTGTCGAAAGCTATGTTTTTGATCACTAATTCTCCTTCTCCAATAACTTTAGCATTGGTGATCTCTGCAATTTGATTTATAGTGTAGTTCATAAACTACTTTTCAGTAATTAATTTATAGTTAGACTCCGGATCCCGAAAATTATTAATCATGTTCAAAAGATTGATTTGAGTTCCAGAAATTTCGTAAATAATATAGTTATGTCTAGTAATCAGTATTTTATGAAATTCTGTGTTTTCATACTTTTGATGAATTAAACTTCCATTTTCCAAACTTGAAATTTTTCTTTCTAAAATTTCATAAAAATCATCAAGAACATTAAAGCCCCAATTTTCAATAAGAAAATCTTCCAAACTTTCTAAATCTACTTTGGCTCTATTTGTCCAAAAGATATTCATTTTTCTTTTTTGTAATTCTATCTCTTGCCTCTTTCATTACAAGACTATGCTCTGTAATTCTTCCGTTTTTTACGTCTTCCAAACCTTCCTCAATAGCCTTTAAAATATGTTCTTTTGAATTCTTTTCAGGTTCAATAATCTCAGCAATTTTCAGCAATTCTTCAGGTAAAAATTTTTTCTCCTTCATTTTTCTAAAAAATGTAGGCTCAGAAATTCCTGTCTTTTCAATAATATATTTTATTTTGAAAGGAGAATTTTTCAGAATCTCATCAATAGAATTACTTATTTTTATGTAATTTTTAATTTCTAATATCATTTTTTGATAGTTTTTACTATTAAAATTTAAACAAAAATAAAAATTAATTTGATATTAAACTTCTTTTTTGCTTAAAACTTCATCCACAAAAACTCTTCGGCTTACAGCATCGTAAGATTCTGTTTCTCCAAGTTCTACCAAGTTTTTTCCGTCAGAAGTTCTCATCGAATAATTGGCTAAATTTCCTGTTCTTCTACAAATGGCATGTACTTTTGTAACATATTCGGCAGTTGCCATCAAATGAGGCATCGGCCCGAAAGGTCGTCCCAGAAAATCCATATCCAAACCTGCAATTACTACCCGAATTCCGCTGTTTGCCAACTGATTGGCAACGTCTACGATACTTTCGTCAAAAAACTGAGCCTCGTCAATTCCCACCACATCGCAATTTGATCCCAACAAAATAATCTCATCAGGATTTTCTACAGCAGTACTGCGAATTTTGTTTTTGTTATGCGAAACGACATCTTCATCAGAATATCTCGTATCGGTTTTAGGTTTAAAAATTTCCACATTCTGCCCCGCCATTTCTGCTCTTCTCAGCCTTCGGATCAACTCTTCGGTTTTTCCGGAAAACATTGAGCCACAAATAACTTCCATCCAACCGCTCTGTTTGGAATGATTAATTGTATTTTCTAAAAACATTTGTTAAATTAGCCGTAATATTTTAACATCAAAAGTAAGCAATTTTAATAAGAATCTACGATGCAGAACATTCAAGATTTAAAGGACAAAATTTTTTTTGAATCCAGCAGTATCATTGATATTTTGGGTGGAATAAACAATGTTGACGAACTGATTTCGAAACATGATCTCTTGAATGATCTTGTGGAAAAAATTGCTTTTTTAAAATTGTTAGATAAAAATCTGGAGTATTACAGCCGCAATAATTCAAATTTTGCTGATTATCAAAAAGAGAAATCTTCTATTTCGAATTATTTGGTAACCGAAGAAGAAGCAATTTTTAATAATGAATTGAACGAAATTGGAAATGAATCTTTCTCTGAACCCGAAAATAAAGTGGAAGAAGAGGAAGCGATTTTTAATAATCAGTTAAATGAAATTATTGAAAGTGATTACCATGAAAATATAGTAAGTTTTGTGGAAGAAAATCAGCCTGAGGCTGAAGGGAATTTTGTTTCGGACGAAATTTCTGATCATCTTGAAGAAGAAGCTGTTTTCAATAATCAGTTAAATGAAATTGAAGAAGATGAGCCGTCAGAAAATACTGACCATGTTTTGAACTTTATTGACGAAGAAAGGATTCTGGAAAATTCTCAGCCGGAAAGTGATGATGATTTTAATGAAGAAACTTATAACGAGAAAACAACTGCGGAAGAAGTTACTTTTAGTGATCAGTTGAATGAAATCATTGAAGAAGAAAATCTAAATTCTGAAAGAGTACCTGCTGAAACTCATATTATTCAGGATATTTTTGAAACTGAATACATTGAAGATGAAATTTTGGTTGAAGAGACTGAAAATGAATATGTTTCAACGTTTAATTATGAGAATGATGAGATCATCAGTGAGAGTTCAAATGTAGAATCTATTTTAAATGAAATTAAAAAAGATTCTGAAACCTCCGAAGAAGAAGTTGAAACGAAAACAGAGGATTCTAACCGCGGAAAAATCGTCGATATTGATAAACCACAGTCTGAAATAATATCTGAAACTCCAAAATCAGACGAAAGTTTTGAAAATCTGGAGGCGTATCGTCAGGAAAAGAAAATAAAACTTGCCAACATTCGAGGTTTAAAAAACATTCAAACCTTATTTGATGATGATCCTTTGGAAAGAGAAACGCCGCATGAAAAAGTTGAAATTCCGGTGGTAAAAGAAGATACGGGAAGTTTGATAAAAACAAATATTCCGACTCAATTTATGGAGGCCGAAAAGCCAAGACCTGAGTTCAGACTTGATCTGAATGACAGAATTGCTTTTACCAAAGTACTTTTTAATGGAAGCCAGACTGATCTGAATGCGTCAATTTCTGAACTTAACAGGTGTAAAAACATCGAAGAAGCAAAAGAATTTCTAAGTGAACTATATTATGATAAAAATTGGGAAAAAGTAGATGAATATGCCCAAAGACTTTGGGTATTGGTAGAAAATAAATTTTTATAGAATTTCAATGAGCAGAAACATTAATGTTTTTGGGAAAAAAATAAAATCAGATCAACTTACATTTTACATTATTTGTATTGCGGTTTTATCTATTTATAGTTTTCTTGAAAAACCTTTTGTTAAAATGAAATATCTGCAAAGTGATATACAATATTTTGAAGATCATTATTTCTGGAAAAATTTATCTTACAGTTTTTGCTATTCTTATCATTTTTATATTTATTAAAATTAAAAAAACTAAAGAAGCAATTGGAAGATTAATACTATTTCCTCTATTTTATTTCTTTTTATTTTATGTTTTTCTTAATAATTTTATTACAATTAATGCATTGTATATCAATCAAATAAAATCTGTGGGAAAGGAAAGGTTTGAATATGTAGTATTTAATTATGAAAACCAAATTTCAATCCGAACAAAAAATAGCAAAGAATATATTTCTGAACTTACAGACAGAAAATTTTTTAATCAACTCAAAGAAAAAAGAAAAATAAACCACGTACGGCCTTTGGATCAAATAAAGCATGGAGATACAATAAATGTTGTTTATGATAAAGGGTTATTTGGATTCAAATATTTAAATTAATGAGCGGTATTTTATATTTTGTTCCGACACCGGTCGGAAATCTTGAAGACATGACTTTCAGAGCGATCAAAACGCTGAAGGAAGTAGAGTATATTTTGTGTGAAGATACCCGGACATCGGGAGTTTTATTGAAGCATTTTGAAATTTCGAAACCTTTGAGATCTTATCACCTTCATAATGAACATCAGGCGACTGAAAAAGTAATTGCAGACCTTAAAAACGGTCAGAACGTTGCCATTATTACCGATGCAGGAACTCCGGGAATTTCAGATCCCGGTTATTTATTGGCGAAAGCAGGATCAGATCACAATATTGAGATGATTTGCCTTCCTGGCGCAACCGCTTTGATTCCGGCTTTAGTAGTTTCCGGCTTGCCGAATAATGAGTTTCTTTTTGCAGGTTTTCTTCCTCAGAAAAAAGGAAGACAAACAAAACTGAAACAGCTTGCAGAAGAGAAAAAAACAATTGTTTTGTATGAAAGTCCACACAAAATCAACACAACTTTAGAACAGATAAAAGAATTTTTCGGTGAAGAGACAAGAGCAAGTTTAAGCCGTGAAATTTCGAAAAAATTTGAAGAGACAAAAAGAGGAACAATCAATGAATTAATTGAGTTTTCCAAAAGCAAAACTTTAAAAGGTGAAATTGTTTTAATCGTTAATAATTCTTTAAAGTAATTTCATTGAAAAAAATAGTTTTCATTCTGTTTTCAGGTATTTTTTCAGCACAGACTAATCAGTATAAAGAGATATTATTGTCTAAAAAAGTTGGGAAAGAAGTACATTCTTATACCAAAGGTTACGGAATCATTACAGATTCTGACACCGGAAATTCTTCTATTATAGATTCTTTAGGAACTATTTCTTTTAATTATCCTTATAAAAGTGAAATTATTCGGCTGTCCAAAGACAGGTTTATTTTAAAAGTAAAAGAGGGTGAAGCGAACGGAAAAACAGCTTTAATTGACGGAAATGGAAATCAGTTGATTCCATTAGATAAATTTAAATATAAAACGTGGGAAAATAGAGAGCGTTTGATTGTTTCAAAAGACGGAAAAGACGGTGTCTACGACTACAATGGGAAACAGATTATTCCGTATCAGGATAAAATAGAATTTGCAAACGACAGTAGATTTTTCATTAAAAAAGATAAACTTTGGTTTATTTACAATTTTGATGGTCAACAGGTTTCTGATCGAGAATTCAAGGAAAACTTGAGATTTTACAAAGGAAAAGTTTACTTAAATACAGGAATTAAAACGGGAGAGGTAATTGATATTGATGGTAAAACAGTGAGCCGGTTTTCGGATCATTATATCGAGGATATCAATGGTTTTCCTTTTTTAATTACAAAAAATGTTACAAAAAATAAGTACGGAATAGTAGATGAAAATGAGAAGGTTTTAGCCGAAAATATCTACGATCAGGCTTTTGTCGGAAGAAACTATATTTATCTTATCAAAGACAATAAAGTAAGTGTTTTTTCTAAAACGGAAAAAAAAGTTTATCCTACCGAATATCATTATGTAAATCATTTATTCAACGGTATTTTTAAGACACTTAAAGACTCGAAGAATCCTAAAATTGCTGTTATTAAAATTAGCGGGGAAGTTATTTTACCTAAAGAATATGACGTTGTAGAAGGTTTTAAAATAAAGGGTGAAGATTACGTTTTCGTAAGTAAGGATAACGAAGAAAGGCTCTTGGATAAAAATTTTGAAAGTGTTTTAAACGAAGGTTTTCAGATCGAGAAAATCTTTTTAAATAATGTAATTGTAAAAAAAGACGAGGTTTATTATAAGTTTTCACCAAAAGATAAATCTTACACGCCCATTAAAAATATTGTTTCTATAAAGCCGTTTCAGTTTTATCCTGCAATGATCTGCAAAAATAAAGAAAACCTTTACGGAATGCTCGATGAAGAAGGAAACGAAATAGTTCCTTTTATTTATGATGATATCGTAAGTTTTCTTTCCGGAGAAGAAGTTGTTGTACAAAAAGGCGATAAATTCGGCGTAACCAATCTTAAAAATGAACCTTTGAAAGAGGTGATTTACGATAAATATTCTGCAGATAACAAAAAGCTTATCCTTACGAAAGATAAAGAATCGGAAGTGATCGATTTTACTTCTTCAGATGATAAATTGTTTTAGAATACAATTTTGAGTAACTCGTGAATTAATCGCAAAAACAAAATATATATATTTGCAAACTGAATAACTTTAAACCACTCAGGTTATTTGGATGTTTAAAATAAATAATCATTATATGAAACTATTAGAAGGAAAAGTAGCGCTAATTACCGGAGCTACAAGAGGAATCGGGAAGGGTATTGCCGAAATTTTTGCTCAGCACGGAGCGAAAGTAGCATTTACATACGCCGGCTCTGTAGAAAAAGCGAAAGAATTGGAAACTGCTTTAAGTTCTGTAACTCAGATTAAAGGTTATCAGTCTGATGCATCAGATTACGATGCTGCACAGAAATTGGTAGAAGATGTAATGGCTGAATTTGGTAAAATAGATATCTTGGTAAACAACGCAGGAATTACCAAAGATAATCTTCTGATGAGAATGTCAAAAGATGATTGGGATACGATCATTAAGGTTAATTTAGATTCGGTATTCAACCTTACCAAAGCGGTAATTAAGCCGATGATGAAAGCTAAATCGGGCTCTATTATCAATATGACTTCTGTAGTGGGTGTAAAAGGAAATGCTGGGCAGGCAAACTATGCTGCTTCAAAAGCTGGAGTTATAGGATTTACAAAATCTGTTGCTTTAGAATTAGGTTCCAGAAACATTCGTTGTAATGCAATTGCACCAGGATTTATTGAAACTGAAATGACCGCTGCGTTAGACGAAAAAACCGTTCAGGGTTGGAGAGAAGGTATTCCTTTGAAAAGAGGAGGACAGCCTGAAGATGTAGCCAATGCTTGCGTTTTCTTTGGTAGCGAGATGTCTTCTTATATTTCTGGTCAGGTTTTAAACGTTGACGGCGGAATGTTGACTTAATAATAAAGTTTTATACTAAAATATAATCCCTTTCATATACTTTATGGAAGGGATTTTTATTATTCGGAATCGATGTAGTTTCTAAGCCATATTTGAAGGTCTTTTTCGGGAGACAGATTGATCTTCTTCCTAAAATGATAACGGTTGTTTTCTATTGTTTTAATAGCCTTAAAAGTATAATCTGCAATTTCTTTTGTTGTAAACCCCAGATATATGTAAGCTGCAAAAGTGAGTTCGCTGGGCTTCAGACTTTCATTGAGTTTAAGCATTTTTGACTGAAATTTTGGGTAAACCTCTTGAAATCTTGTATAAAATGACGGATTATTATCCTTTGCAAGCTTTATAATTTCTTCGAAAGCCTCGTTTATCTGCTGTTTCAGTTTATGCGTTTCCTGCTCGGTGATTTCTTTTTCTTTAAGCAGTTTTTGAGCAATTTCAATTGATTTCAGATTCTTAGATTTCGATTTTTTTAGAAGATAAATAATAAATGCAGTGATAAAAATGAGAACAGCAATAATGATTAGGGTTGTTCTCTGCATTTTTTCTGCTTCGAGCGTATGCTTTATCTTTTCTTCTTTCATTGCTTCATTTAGTACAAAATCTCTCTCTTTTTTCATTCTGTCATCCAGTTCCTTATTCGTTTTAAGATAGAGATCCTGATAATATTTGGCGTCTGTTACAATTCCCTGAGAAATTTTCAATTCTGCAATCTTTTTGTACAGTTCACTCAGAATATCGGGAAAATTGTGCTGATCAAAATTCTCTAAAGCCAGATCATAAAAACCTTGAGCTTTAGAATAATCTTTTTGAGCAGTAAATAGATTCCCCAAGCCGATTAATGCTTCAATTTTGCAGGGATGTATTTTATCATTAAAATGGCTTAATGATTTCTTATAATAATACTGGGCAGAGTCTGCTTTATGTTGATTCAGATAATAATTTCCAAAGCCGAGGCACGAGCAGCCTTTTTGAATATAAGCATCCTGTACATTGATTTTTTTGATAATGGCATCTTCTTTTTTCAGAAAGTAATGCATAGAATCTGGTTTATCAATATTCTCATAAATGTAGCTCAAATGAGAATAAACAGTACTTTCTGTAAGAAGATCTGTTGTTGTTTTGTTGTTCTTTGTTTTTAAGATTTCCAGAGCTTCTCTATAGTTTTTAAATGATAAGGTATAAAGCTCAAGAAGTAAGTAATTTCCTGCCAGTAAAGAGGAAATATTTGCTGAATGTGTTTTATCGGTTTCTAGATAAGAAGAATATTTTTGCGCTTTTTTTGCATAATCAATGCTCTCTTTAAATTTTGCCTGATCGTAGTAATAGGAAGCAAGATAAAAATTGCCATAAGATAATCCTTTCTCGTTTTTTGAAGGAGTCGAAAGCTTAAGAAGCTTTTGAGAAGCCTCCAGCATCTGATCAGATTTTCCTGATCGTTGAATAATACTGATTTGCTTGACTAAAAAATCAATGTCAGACTGATTTTGAGCATTAAAAAAATTACTCAAAAAAATAAAGGCAAATAAGTATTTGTACGAATGGAGATAACCCATTGAGATAATTTGGTATTATAAATCATAAAAATCAAAATCATTGCCCAAAAACCTATTATTCATGGGTGTTACAGTGTTTTTTGATCCTGTATTTTTACACAATTTTTGTGCCAATGAAACCGGACTCTTGAAATGCTTATCGCATTGGTGACTTATTTTAAATAAATCTTCATCTACATAAATCTGCCATATTTATAGTGAAAAAATAAGAAACAACAGTTCGTGGTGTCGATGTTGAGAGATTTATCTAAAAAAAGATTTAAAAAATATACTTTTAGAGAAAATAAAAAATCTCCGGAATTTCTAAACCCAGTTGTTTAAAAATCTCCAGAGATTAGTTTTCTCCATCATTCGGATTTCAGTTTTTGAACGGTACAAATAGACGGAAAAGTAAAAAAATAGACAAAATATCTTGCCCTCATTTTGCCCTCTATTTCAATAAAACCTTTATTCAAAGGGTTTTATAGGATTTTAAAAATTATTAATACAATCCTAATTTACAAAAGGAGAGCATATAATTAATCATTATAAACCTGGTTTTCCTGCTCCTGAACTCTAATAAAAGTCGTTCTTTTAGACAATTCTTTTAAAGTTGAAGCGCCTACATATGTGCAGGTAGAGCGTACTCCACCCAAAATATCTTTCACCGTTTCTATCACTGCACCTTTATAGGGAACTTTCACTGTTTTACCTTCCGAAGCTCTGTATTCTGCAACACCACCGGAGTGTTTATCCATTGCTGTCTTTGAACTCATTCCGTAAAATAGTTTGAATTTTTTACCGTTTTCTTCAACCATTTCGCCACCACTTTCATCATGACCGGCAAACATTCCGCCGAGCATCACAAAATCTGCTCCGCCACCAAAAGCTTTCGCTACATCACCCGGAACTTTGCAACCTCCGTCTGCGATAATATGACCCTTCAAGCCATGTGCGGCATCAGAACATTCAATTATTGCCGATAACTGCGGATATCCAACACCGGTTTTTACCCTTGTTGTACATACCGAACCGGGACCGATACCTACTTTTATAATATCTGCGCCAACCAAAAGAAGTTCTTCCACCATTTCTCCGGTTACCACATTGCCTGCAATAATTATTTTATCGGGAAAATTGGCTCTTGCTCTCTTCACAAATTGCACAAAATGCTCAGAATATCCGTTGGCTACATCAATGCAGAGAAACTCTATTTTTGGATGGTTTTCGAGAATAGTTTTTATTTTTTCCTCGTCTGCTTTTCCGGTTCCTGTGCTCAAAGCAATGTATTGATAAATACTTTCGGACTGATTATGTAAGAAATTGCCCCATTCTTCAACGGTATAATGTTTATGAATCGCAGTAATTATCTTTTCTTTGGACAACTCAACGGCCATTTCAAAAGTTCCCACCGTATCCATATTAGCTGCGATGATGGGCGTACCTTTCCACTTTTTTTGAGTATGAAGAAAGGTAAACTCGCGGTTTAAATCTACTTCTGAGCGAGATTTTAAAGTAGAACGTTTTGGTCTGAACATCACGTCTTTAAAACCAAGCTTTATATCATTTTCTATTCGCATAATTTGGAAATTATTTTAAATAAAATTAGGAAAAAGATTAATAGAAAAGCTTAAAAGAAATGATTTTATGGTTTATTTATGAGATTTCATTTTTCCGAAGATCCCATAAATCATCATATATTTTTATGCGCAATAATCCGTAAATCAGCGTAATAATTAAGAGAACAATTGTTGTACAGAAAATATTTTCATGATCATCAATCAAATATCTTATTTTTGAGCCAATGGATTTCCCGGTTACATTTCAATTATTTGGTAAAATGATTCTTGCACATCCTGTGTTTGAAACGGCTGGGATTTTCATTGGGATGCGGTTTTATTTTTACTTGAAGCGAAGATCATCCGAAAAGTTGCCTTTTAATATTTCGGCTGCAGTGCTTATCGGCGCAACAGCGGGAGCTTTAATCGGCTCAAAATTCATTGGAAATCTGGAGAATCCGTATGTTTTTTTCAATGATTTTAATTTTAAACGATTCTGGACCAATAATACCATCGTTGGAGGACTGGCTTTTGGGCTCATCGGAGTAGAATTGGCAAAGAAAATAGTTGGTCACAAAGAAAGCACCGGAGATTTGATTGTTTATCCTTTAATATTAGCAATGATTATCGGGCGAATAGGCTGTTTTCTCACAGGAATTCATGAAGAAACATATGGCTTGCCTACGACTTCAATCTTCGGGATGCATCTCGGGGATGAATATCTCAGACATCCTGTCGCTCTTTACGAAATTGCATTTTTACTTTTCATGTGGTTCGAATTAAAAATGATTGGCCGGAAAAACAAATACGTTTCGGGATTTCTGTTTAAGCTTTTTATGCTGAGTTATTTTTCATTCAGATTCTTCTTAGATTTTATTAAACCTAAAATTGAGATCGTCGGAAATTTGGGAACTATCCAACTCGTATGCCTTTCAATGATTATTTATTATATTTATGTATTAAAAAACGGAAGAAATTTAATTCAACCAAAAAAAGATCATTAAATTATGAAAATGCTGACCCTCTTGGAAGTTGGTGGATTAGAAGGTTTGGTCGCCATGATCATTCTGATGATTATTGCTGTCGCTTTCGTTGTATCATTAGTCGTTACTGTTTTTGTAAAACTTATTTACGAAAGTAAAGACGGAAGGAAATTCTCTAAAAGCCAGTTTTGGACAACAGTGCTTATTTCAATGTTGATTTGTGGATTGATTAGTGGTGCCGTTTGTGGAGGAATGTAAAAATTGAAATTATGCCGATAAGAAATTATACGTATTACGATTATACAATCAGTCTTTGCCCGGAATGCCTGAAAAGGGTAGGCGCAAAAATCATCATTGAGGATGAATCTGTTTTTATGACCAAAAGATGTCCGGATCATGGTTTTTTTAAAACGATGATTGCGTCGGATGTTCAGTATTATAAAAACATAAGAAACTACAATAAAGCATCAGAAATGCCCGTTCATTTCGGAACCGATGTTGAATATGGCTGTCCCTACGATTGTGGTTTATGTGTTGATCATGAGCAACATAGCTGTCTTTCGATTGTGGAAGTTACCGATCGGTGTAATCTGACTTGCCCGACTTGTTATGCGATGTCTTCGCCACATTATGGAAGTCACAGAAGCTTAGAAGAGATTGAGGCGATGTTTGATATCATTGTTAAAAACGAGGGACAACCTGATGTTGTACAAATAAGTGGCGGCGAACCGACGATTCATCCTGAATTTTTTAAAATAATGGATATTGCGAAGTCGAAACCGATTAAACATTTAATGCTTAATACCAACGGAATCAGAATTGCAAATGATCCCGGTTTTGCTGAAAAACTGGCAACTTATGCTCCGGAATTTGAAATTTATCTACAGTTTGATTCTTTTAAAGCTGAAGTTTTACAGGATTTCAGAGGAAAAGATTTATCGGATGTACGAATGAAGGCTTTAGAAAAATTAAATGCTCTAAACCTTTCTACAACGCTCGTGATTGTTCTTCAAAAAGGAAAAAATATTGATGAGATCGGAAAATTAATTGACTTTGCTTTAAAGCAAAAATGCGTTCGCGGAATTACTTTTCAGCCTGTAGAAGTTGCCGGAAGAAATAGAGAAGATTCTGCACACGAAAAAATTACGTTGACGGAAGTACGACAGGAAATTTTAAATCAGTTTCCTCTTTTGAATGGAGATGATATTATTCCTGTTCCATGTAATCCAGATGCGTTGGCAATGGGCTATATTTTAAAATTAGAGGGCGAAACGATTCCTTTAACACGGTACATTAATCCTGCCGATTTATTGAATAATGAAACTAAAAATACCATTGTTTATGAACAGGATGAAGGTTTGCAGATGCAGCTTTTAGATATTTTCAGTACAGGAATTTCTGTTGATAAAGTACAGCCTAAAGTAAACCAATTACTTTGCTGTCTTCCAGAAGTTTCGGCTCCAAATTTAGATTATGATAATCTGTTCAGAATTATTATCATGAATTTTATGGATGCCCATGATTTTGATGTTCGTGCCGTAAAAAAATCTTGTGTTCACATTGTCAATAAAGATCTAAAAATGATTCCTTTTGAGACGATGAACCTCTTTTACAGAGATGATAAAAGTAAATATCTGGAAGAATTGAGGAAAGATGATAAGGTTTTGTTTTAAATGAATTTTTGCACAGATTTTCGATTCCACAGATGATTGAGAATAAAATAGGTTATAAAGTAAATTGCCACGAATGCACGAATTCTATAACTAAATCTGTGTAATTAATTCGTGCATTAAGGGCAAAATAATAAGAGAGATATTTATTCAAAATCCATTACTTCACGAAGCGTGTTCATATATTCATAAGCGGTCATATCAAACTTCACCGGAACAATCGAGATATATCCGTTGGCCAAAGCTGTTTCGTCTGCATCTTCAGATTCATCCATATTGTTGAAATAACCAGTTAGCCAGTAATATTTTTTACCGTGCGGGTTGATTCTTTCGTCAAAACTTTCTTCCCATTTTGCATGAGCCTGCTTGCAGATTTTTACACCTTTTATTTCTTCTTTTAAAAGCTTAGGAATATTTACATTAAGAACAACACCTTTGGGCATTGGGTTTTCTAAAGTTTTCTTTACAATATTCTGAATATATTCTTTAGCCTGTGTAAAATCTGCTTCCCAACTGAAGTCTAAAAGTGAAAAACCTATCGAAGGAAGACCTTCTACACCGCCTTCTACAGCTGCAGACATGGTGCCCGAATAAATTACGTTGATCGAAGAATTGGCGCCGTGATTAATTCCCGATACCACAAGATCTGGTCTTCTGGGAAGTATTTTATCTAAAGCCATTTTTACACAATCAACAGGAGTTCCGCTGCACGAAAAATCGGTTTGTGGACCGTCAAGCTGTACTTCTTCATAGCTCAGTGTAGAGTTTATCGTGATTGCATGGCCTTTTCCGCTTTGTGGGGAGTTGGGAGCAACCACCACTACATCGCCGATTTCATTCATAAATTCTACAAGATTTCTGATACCCGGAGCTGTAATACCATCGTCATTAGTTACCAGAATAAGTGGTTTTTCCATAAAAATTTAATTTTAACAAAATTACTTAAAACTAATTGATAATTGTAAATAAGGTATTAAATTTGATAGTTTGTAACAGTCATTTAATAAATGCTACTTATTACATGATTTCATAGAATTAATAAAAATATATTACAGATTTATGTGGAAAAATTTTAAACTAAATAAATTTCTACTCTTTATTCCATTAACAAGTCTTATGTTTTGTTTCAACTCGCCAAAAGATGACGATGAGAAGATGCAGACGATAATGGTGAGTGTTAAAAATACACTTTCTTACTTACACTACAGCCCCAAACCTATTAATGATGCTTATTCAAAAGATGTTTACAAACATTATTTTGAAATGATTGATCCGGGTAAAAGATATTTCCTGCAGTCTGATATGAACGAATTTGCCAAGCACGAAACAAAGCTTGACGATTATATCAACCAGGGAGATCTGCAGTTTTACAAACTTACCATTGACAGATTATATCAAAGAGTAGATGAAATAGATAAGCTTACCCAGGAAATTTTCAGCAAGCCGATCAATTTGGAAGAAGATGAGACGCTGACGCTGGAAGCAAAACTTAAAAACGTTCCTGCCGATAAGAATGAGCAGTATAATGAGTGGAAAAAATTCATCAAATACAATATCCTTCAGGAAATTGAATCGATGAACAGCAAAGAAGAAGCTCAGAAAGAAAAGAAAGATTCTGTACAGAAATTTAAGCTGAAAGATACCATCAAGCTTGAGATTCTTAGTCCTCAACAAAAGCTTACAAAAGCAACAGATGAGGTGAAAGATCTTGTGAAAGAAACATTTACAAGATTTAAAAAGAGAAAAAAAATGGATTGGTTTTCTGTTTATATGAATGCGTATACAGAAGTTTTTGATCCGCACACCAATTATTATTCTCCAAAAGATAAAGAAGATTTTGATACCCAGTTTAAGGGGAAAGTAATAGGAATTGGTGCTATTATTCAGGAGAAAAAAGGAAATCTTTATTTAGGTGCTTTAACGATCGGTGCGCCGGCTTGGAAATCTAAAAAATTGTCTGATGGCGATAAAATCTTAAAAGTAAAATCTAATCCTAAAGAAGACCACGTAAATGTAGTAGGAATGCTGTCTGATGAGGCAGTGCGATTGATCAGAGGTGAAAAAGGGACTCCGGTTACGCTGACAGTTCAGAAAAAAGATAAAACGATTGTAGAAGTAACGATGATTCGTGAAGAAGTGGCTATTGAAGACACTTTTGCGAAAAGTATTATTGTAAATTCTCCAAACGGGAAAAAATACGGATTTATCAACCTTCCAAGCTTTAATGCAGATTTTGAGGATGAAAAAGGAAGAAACGCTTCTGATGATATCAAAAACGAGATTATCAAGCTGAAAGCTCAGAATATTGAAGGAATTGTTTTAGACCTTAGAAATAACGGTGGTGGTTCATTAACTGAAGTTGGCGATATCATGGGATTGTTTATGAATGCAGGTCCTTACGTTCAGGTAAAAGATGGAAACGGAAAAATTCAGACGTTAAAAAACAAGCAGGAATCACCTGTGTGGACTGGTCCTTTAGTGATTATGCAAAACGAAATTTCAGCTTCCGCTTCAGAGATTCTGGCAGGTGTAATGCAGGATTACGGAAGAGCGGTTATCGTTGGTTCGCCTCAATCTTATGGTAAAGGAACGGTACAAACTTTCGTAGATCTAAACAGATTTTTAAACACTGAAGATGATTTTGGATCTTTAAAACTGACGATTCAGAAATTCTACAGAATTACCGGAGAATCAAACCAGAGAAAAGGGATTGTTTCTGATATTCAGATGAAAGACTTCTTCACGTACGCAGAAATTGGTGAAAGATATGATGATTTTGCTTTGGCTTGGGATAAAATACCTAGCGCGAATTTCCAGAAGCTGAGTTATTTTGATGTGAAAGCTTTAGAAAAAGCGAGCAACGACAGAATGGCAAAAAATGCAAACTATCAATTGTTGCTTGAATCTGCGCAATGGAGAGAGCAATTAGATAAAGAAGAAACCATTACATTAAATATCAACAAGTTTAATGACTTAATGAAGCACAGAAAATCTCAAATTGAAAAGTTTAAGAAACTGACAAAATTTGATAACGGATTAAAATTTGAAATGTATCCTGCAGAAATCGAAAGAGAAAAGAAGGATGAGGTTTTCAAAAAGAAATCTGAAATGTGGATCAAAAATCTCAGAAAAGACTCTTATCTTGAGGAAGCAATGAATATCGTTGCAGACATGAAAGCTAAAGTGTAAGATAAATACTATAAAAAAGCGGCGCTAATCGAAGATTAGCGCCGCTTTTTTGTTTAAGAATGAAAGATATTATTTAATTTCTATACATCCCACTCTTCCGCCTGCATTCCCGGTTGGCTGCGTCATAAAGTCGTCTTTATCAGCATGAATGATGATTCCTTTTCCAATGATGTTTTTAGATTCGTCTACACAATCAAGACACCATTTATCGGTTTTAAAAGTCAGTTTTGCTTTTCCGTCTGCACCGGCTTCCAGATTTCCGATATCTCCCATATGGAAATGATCAGATCCCCATTTTCCGTGGTCATTTTTACCCGGATTCCAATGTCCGCCTGCAGAAGTTGCATCCGGAGCAGAGCAATCACCTTTTTCATGAATATGCACTGCATGAATTCCCGGTGTAAGATTCGTTACTTCCAAATCCATAACCACTTCATTTCCGTTTTGAGTAAATTTTGCCGTTCCTCCGGTTTCAGTTCCGCTTTTTGCCATAACGTTGTAGGTTTTGCTAGAACTGCATGATGCTGCAAATAAAGCGCAACTTGCTAATAATGTTAAAGTTTGTAGTTTCATAAATTAATATTTAAATGTTATAATCATAAAGATAAATAAAGAATTTCAGAACAGAATATAATTTGGAAATTATAAAATACATATACAATTGATATTGAACTCAGTTATGAAGAACCGTACATCGAATTCTACATTTTATCACTTCATTTTCGCAATCGTTTGAGATTAAAAGTCATAAAAAACGATTCAGTTTCAAAATTCTACAGCTCAGCAACAAAAAGTTTAAAGGCATAAAAATTCAGCCTATTTTTGATTCGAATTAAAACAGCTATGAAAACAAAACTATTATTTCTCATCTCTTTTTTCTCTTTTGCTCTGAGTTTTTCTCAGACAAAAATCACCGGAAAAGTGACTTTTAAAAATAAAGGAATAGGCGAGATTAATGTTACTTTAAAAGATACTTACGACGGTGCAACCACAGATTCCGACGGGAATTTTTCTTTCGAAACTTCCGAAAAAGGAAACCAAATATTGACCTTCACGCATCCAAAATACAATGAAGTTCAAAAACCTATTGTAATTGAGGATAAAGACGTTTCCGTAAATACCGAATTAAAGGAACAAATCAATGAAATAGATGCAGTCGTGATTTCTGCAGGTTCTATCGAGGCAAGCGACAGAAAAAGAGCGACCGCTTTATTGACGCCGATTGATATTTACACAACGGCCGGAGCTGACGGACAAATTTCTTCCGCTCTGACTTATCTTCCCGGAGTTCAGAAAGTGGGCGAAACCGAAGGATTATTCGTTCGTGGAGGAACAGGTACAGAAACCAAAATTTTTATGGATGGAAGCTTAATCAACAATTATTTTTCAAGTTCGGTTCCCGGAATTGCAGGAAGAGACCGTTTTAATACATCTCTTTTCAAAGGAAATATTTTTTCGAGCGGTGGATATTCTGCTTTGTACGGCCAGGCTCTTTCCGGAGCATTGATGTTGGAAAGTGTAGATCTTCCCGACCAGAGTTCTTATGATTTCGGAGTTTCGCCCATATTTTTAAATGGAGGATTTCAGAAATTAAGTGAAGATAAAAATCATTCTTACGGCGCAACTTTGGGATATTCAAATTTAAATTTAATGCAGAATGTTTTTAATTTCAATACTGATTTTATTGATGCGCCTCAAGGTTTAAACGGTGATGCGAATTTTAGAATTAAAACAAAATCCGGTGGATTTTTAAAATACTACGGAATGTTTGACACGAATAAAATGGGCGTAAAAACCGAAAGTTTAGAACCGGGATATGATTTTGCATTAGTAAGATTAAAAGGTGAAAATACCTACCATAATTTGTCTTTCAAGCAAAAATTCGGGAAGTATCTTTTCAATACAAGTGCTTCGTATTCTTACAATCAGTCAGATTTAAATTTTTCGACAGAAACCAATCAAATTGAATCGGAAAAAACAGAATTATTAAATGACGGAAATTATATCAATTTTAAAGCAGTTATCGACAGAAAAATCAATAAAATAAGCGCTTTGCGAGGCGGATTTGAGTTGAATTATGCCAATGAAAAACTAAATTTCGGTGAAGTCAATAAAAACTATCGTGATTTGATTTCTTCCGGTTTTGTGGAAACAGATTTAGGTTTCAGCAACAATTTATCTGCAAAAATTGGAGTAAGAGCCGAAAATTCTTCTTATCTGAATAAAAATAATTTGGCACCACGTTTTGCTTTGGCTTATCGTTTGGCAAAAAACTGGACAACCTCTTTCGCTTACGGATTGTTCTTCCAAAATCCTGAAAGTAAATACATTAACTCTTCTGCAGATTTAGATTTTCAAAAATCACAACATTATATTTTTCAGGTTCAAAGATCGACAGAAGGACGAAGCTTGAGGTTTGAAGCTTTTTATAAAAAATATGATGAATTGATCAAAACTCAGAATATTGTTCCAAATTCTAATCAAAATCAGCAAGTGCAAACCGCTTTTAATAACAACGGAAATGGTTTTGCAAAAGGTCTTGAAGTGTTTTGGAGAGATAAAAAAACATTTGAAAACATTGATTACTGGATCAGTTATTCGTTCCTGGATTCTAAAAGAGATTTCCTGAATTATCCTGTAAGCTTAAAGCCCAATTTTGCCGCTGAACACACGCTTTCTGTAGTTGCCAAAAGATTTATCCCCGAATGGAAAACCGGAGTTAATCTTTCTTACACTTACGCAAAAGGGCGACCTTATTACGATATCGTCACACAAAATGATAAAAACATTATCCGAAACGAAGGAAGGCTGAAAGATTACAACGCTTTGAATTTAAGCTTTAATTATCTTCCGAATCTTGGTAAAAAAGACTCAAAAGCATTTACTATTTTCGTTTTAAGCATCTCAAATATTTTAGGAACTAAAAACGTGTACGGATACAATTTTTCACAAAACGGAAGCCGAAGTTCTGCGGTTGTTCCGCCAGTCAATACGTTTGTTTTTGTGGGCATGTTTATCAGTTTTGGAGTCGATAAAACTCAGGATGCAATTAATAATAACCTTTAATTCTTTTAAACCGAAAAAGATACAAAAGGAGTGATTGAAAAAGGGATTACAAAAGTTACAAAAAGTAAAACCTTTAATGTTGTTTTATTAGCTTTTGAAAAACTAAAACAATAATAAAATCTTTTGTCTCTTTTGTGGTAAAAAAAAATATCTTTAAATAAAAAGTAACATTAAACAATTTAGAAATTATGAAAAAATACATTTTAAGTTTTGCTTTAGCTTGTATGAGTTTATTATCTTTTGCTCAGGCTAATTATGAAAAAGTAATGACCGAGAAAATCGCTAAAATCGAAACATGCAAAACTCCGGAAGATTTCCAGGCTTTAGCCAACGATTTTCAGAGAATTGCTGAGAAAGAAACCACAAAATGGTTACCGAATTATTATGCTGCTTTTGCTTACATCCAAAAAGGAAGAGTGTTGATGAGAGAAGGAAAAATGCAGGAATTGGATGCTGTCGCAGATCAGGCTCAGAAATTTATTGACGCTGCAGAAAGTGTTGAAAAAGAAAATTCTGAAATTCATTTGCTTCAAAAAATGGTTTATTCATTAAAAATGATGGTGAATCCTCAGGAAAGATACATGACTTTTGGAATAAAAGCTCAGGATGAACTTAATAAAGCTGAAAAATTTAATCCAGACAATCCAAGAGTGACACTTATAAAAGCAGAAGATATTTACTTTACACCGGAACAATATGGTGGAAGCAAAACAAAAGGAATGGAATTGTTTAAAGCTGCTTTGGAGAAATTTAATTCGTTTAAACCAAAGACAAGTTTAGAGCCGAATTGGGGGAAAGAGGAAGCGGCATATTCTATCGGATTGGAAAAAGCAAAATAGTTTTGTTAAAAAAACACTCGTTAAAAAATTTAGAATTGAACACTTTCAGTATTTCAAAACGCTGAAAAGGTTTTAAGATTATAAAAAAGTTTTGGAGGTTGCGAATAGTTCTTATTTATCTATTTTTTAAAGTGTGTTTGTCATGCTTTAAGCATCTGTATAACGTTTGTTTAGATTCTTTCAGAACGACAAACAGACTGTTTATAAGCTTGTATGAACCTGTAAAAGGTTTACTACAGTTCGGAACATAAAAATAACCATTCAGTAAGGAAAAATTTTCGCAGAATTTAATAAAAGCTACTTTTGAAGTATAATTTGAACAATGAAACGTAAAGATTTTATCATTTTATTTTGGGTGTCTTTGGCAACCACTCTTATTTTCTTTTTCCTTTCGACAGAAGAAAAAAATCTTGAGAATTTCTCGCTTACTTTGCTTATTTCGGCGATGTATTCTTTTGTGATAGGAATCGGAAATGGCTTGATTAACGATTTTCTCAACAAGAAAATGCCGTGGTCTGAAGCGACGACCAAAAGAGCTGTTTTAAGCATTGTTTCCATTCTTATTGCCAATTTTATTCTGGTGTATTTCTGCAACTACATCAATTTTGTGATCATCCAAAAAGAGGCTACAGCAGAAATGTTTTTCTCAGGGAAATACAATTTTACCAATTGGTTTATGATCAATGTTGCATTGCTGATCTCTGCTTTTCTGCATGCGAAAGGCTTTATGGAAGAACTTAAAAAGAACACTAAAAAAGAAGTTGTAGAACAGAAGCTTATCGCAAAATCTGCCAATGCACAGTTTGAAAGTTTAAAAAACCAGCTGGATCCGCATTTTCTTTTTAATTCTTTAAATGTTTTAAGCTCATTAATAGACGAAAACCCAAATCAGGCACAGAAGTTTACTGCTTCAATGTCAAAGATTTACAGATATGTTTTGGAGCAGAAAGATAAAGAATTGGTGACGGTGGAAGAAGAAATAGAATTTGCCAAAACTTATTGCGAATTACTAAAAACAAGATTTGAAGACAGCGTAGATTTTGAATTTAATGTTGAAAAAGAAGATTTACGAAAATTTGTTGTTCCACTTTCATTGCAATTGCTGTTGGAGAATTGTATCAAACATAATTTTGCAACGTCTTCAAAACCGTTATTGATCAAAGTGTTTTCTGAAAACAATACGTTGTGTATAGAAAACAATCTTCAGGCGAGAGAATTGATCAAAGAAAGCGCAGGAATAGGTTTGGCAAATATTGTTCAGCGGTACGCTTTGCTTACAAAAGAGAATGTTTTTATTGAAAAATCTGAGGATTATTTTAAAGTAAAGCTTCCGATTCTTAATTATAAACCGACAACTGTTAGTCATTTAGTTGATAATGATATGCAAGTTTACGACAGGGCAAAAAAGAGAATGAAAGAAATAAAAGGTTTCTACGGAAACCTGATTGCTTATTGCATCATTATTCCGTTTTTAGCGATTATGAATTTAATAACCTCGCCAAAAAATCTTTGGTTTTTCTGGCCAATGTTAGGTTGGGGAATTGGTTTGGCAGCTCACGGGATGGGCGCTTTTGCAATCGGAAGAAACTGGGAAGAAAGAAAAATTAGAGAAATTTTAGAAAAACAAAACAGACATGGAAAATTCTAGCAAAACCCACATCCGTTATCGTGAGGCGGAAAGAAGAATGAAAAAAATCAAAGGATTTTATACACATGCAATGGTGTATTTTTTTGTCAATATTTTTATCATTGGCGCAAAGGCACTCGATTTGGATCCGGGAGAAAAGTATTGGGAATGGGATTTATTGAAGCTTCCGCTGTTGTGGGGAGTTGGTTTGGCTGCACATGGATTGAGTATTTTCTTGCCAACAATGATTCTTGGTAGTGACTGGGAAGAAAAGAAAATCAAAGAACTGATGGATAAAAACAAGTACTGATCAGGGATAAAAATATTTCACCGTAAATCGATGATTTTCTCCTTTAGTCGATGAATGTTATTTCGATGCAGTCAAAAGGAAAAAAATTGTGCGAATACAAGGGTTAAAAGAATACAGAAAATAAAGGATTAATTATAAATGATACTTTTTTCAATCATTCTTTTAATGCTTTTACAGCAGAAAATAGAAAAATAAAATCCCGATTTCATTTGAGTCGGGATTTCTGCTGTTCAGTCTCAAAAATCTACCGTTCGGTTACATAAAGTTGAATTGAGTATGTTTATTAACATAAATTTGACTCAAGAAAAACAAAAAATACTAATTTTAAAACAAAAACATCATGGAAAATTTATCATTCAACAAAGAAAATTTAGCATACGAAAAGGCAGCAAAAAGAGTAAAAGATCTGAAAGGATTCTACGGAAATCTGACTTCTTATTGTCTAGTCATTCCGTTTTTGTTGATTCTAAATCTTTTGACTTCACCTGAGCATTTATGGTTTTACTGGCCGATGTTGGGTTGGGGGTTAGGCATTATAATCCATGCGGTAGGCACTTTCGGGATCGGAAAAGACTGGGAAGAGAAAAAAATAAAAGAACTGATGGAGGAGGAGAGAAGAAATTCAAAATCACTTTAATTAATAAACTTTAAAACGTAATAAAATGAATTATAACAGCGCACAACAAAAAGTAAATGGCCTAAAATCATTCCATAAAAACTGCATGTGGTTTACGATCGTTGCCGGATTTATTCTAATTAGAAATGTTATTAAAGATAATGGAACAGACCACAATTTTCAAGGATGGTTTATTCTCACAGTATGGGCAATAATTTTAGGAGTAAAAGCTGTAAATCTTTTTATATTTGATGCCGAATGGGAAAATCAAATTTTAGATGAAGAACTTAATAAAAGCAAAAAGCCGATTAATTTTTAAAACTAAAAGAGATTTAATTATTTTTATCTAAAATTAAACTAAAAGCCAATCAATGATTAAAACAGTCATCATCGAAGACGAAAAACCAGCTGCAAGAAAATTAGAAAGAATGTTGAGCCTTTTTCCTGATTTGCAATTAGTTGCCAATCTTGAATCTGTAGAAGAAGCGGTGACTTGGTTTTCTGAAAATGAGCATCCGCAGCTTATTTTTTCAGACATCGTTTTGGGAGACGGTCTTTCGTTTGATATTTTTGAGAAAATTTCTACAAAAGCTTTTATTATTTACACAACGGCTTTTGATCAGTATACCTTGAAGGCTTTTAAACTCAACAGCATCGATTATCTTTTGAAACCAATCATGGAAGAAGATCTTGCCGGAGCAATCGAAAAATTCAAATCATTTATTCCTTCCGGTGAATCGATTAATTCACAAGAAATAAAGCAATTAATTAAAAAAGAAAAATCTACACTTTCAAGAATTTTGGTGAAGATCGGTTATAATTTAAAAATTGTACAGACGTCTGAAATCAGCTGTTTTTTCAGTGAAAATAAAATTGTTTATCTGCAAACTCAGGATCGGGTGTATCCTTCAGAATTTACTTTAGATGAATTAACAGATGTGCTTGATGATAAGCAGTTTTTTCGTGTCAACAGACAGTTTATTATCAATTCAGATTACATCAAAAATATTCATACTTCGCCCAATTATAAAGTGGAGCTCAATTTTCAGCCAAAAGAAGAAATTACCGTGAGCCGTGAAAGGGTAAAAGATTTTAAAGACTGGTTGGTGGCTTAGATCTTTTAAAAATGAGAGAGGCCTGAATCTCTTCAAACCTCTATTTATAATTATTTCTGAATTTCCTTTTCCGGTTTATAACCATATTTTTCAACCAAAATATAAGTTAGTACCACCAAGATAATACTTATCGTTAATCTTGAATTTTCTGGATGTACGATTTCCTGGTAAAGATTGTACCCTAAAGTTGCAGAAACTACCGCAATTAAAATTTGGTTTACGTAAGCGTACTGATTTTTTAAAGTCGTTTTCATGATAAATATTTTTAATTGTTTTATACTGAGTAAGTATCACAATCTGAAATATGTTACAGAAAACTTTTTTCCTTTTTAAGGAACAGAGGTATGAGCTTTATTCAAGCTTCATCAGCGACTTGTCGCCATTCTTTGCTCCTTAAAATAATAAGCTTAAAAATTAAATCTTTGCGTTAAAAATAATCTTTTCAATATTAAATTACGAAATTACTCCGCTTCCAATCAATTCATCATCAATGTACCAGGCTGCAAATTGCCCTTCAGCAATCGCAGATTGAGGCTTCTCAAATTCTACAAAAAAACTGTTTTCAAACTGATAAATTGTAGATTTCTGAAGTTCTTGTCTGTAACGGAATCTTGCCATTACTTCCATTGATTCTCCGTTTTTTAATCTTAAATCTTCACGCACCCAATGCAGCTCAGCATTATCTATTTTAAGCGCTTTTTTATGCAATCCAGGGAAGCTGTGACTTTCACCGACAAAAATAATATTGTTTTCCATATCTCTCGATATGATAAAACAGCTTTCTTTATGTCCGCCGATTCCTAGTCCTTTACTTTGTCCGATCGTGAAAAATTGAGCGCCTTGGTGCTTTCCGATTACTTTTCCGTCAGCTTTTTTATAATTAATTTTTTGGCTTAAAAATTCTAGTTCTTCCTCTTTAGATGAAAAGATTGGAGCTTCCTGTGAGAAAAGCGGAGAATCTTTGAAAATCTCTACGATTTCACCTTCTTTAGGAACCAATTGCTGTTGTAAAAATTGAGGAAGGCTTACCTTTCCGATAAAGCAAAGTCCTTGAGAGTCTTTTTTATCAGCCGTTACCAAACCAATTTCTTTGGCAATTTCTCTTACTTCAGGCTTCGTCAGTTCACCGATTGGAAATAAAGCTTTTGACAATTGATCCTGATTCAGCTGACACAGAAAATAAGACTGATCTTTATTATTGTCTTTTCCTGCCAACAAATGAAAAATTTCTTTTCCGTTTTCATCAAAAGTAGAATCTACTCTTGCGTAATGTCCAGTTGCCACTTTATCAGCACCTAAAGACATTGCGGTCTTCATAAAAACATCGAACTTCACTTCTCTGTTGCACAAAACATCAGGATTCGGAGTTCTTCCTTTCTGATATTCGTCAAACATATAATCGACGATACGTTCCTTATAAAGTTCGCTCATATCAATCACCTGAAACGGAATTCCCAGTTTCTGGGCAACCATTAAAGCGTCATTGCTGTCCTCAATCCAAGGACATTCGTCTTCTAAAGTTACCGAAGCATCGTTCCAGTTTCTCATAAATAAAGCCACAACTTCGTGACCTTGTTGTTGCAGCAAATACGCTGTAACACTCGAATCTACACCTCCGGAGAGGCCTACTACTACTTTCATTTAATTCAATTTTACGAAACTCTTAACGGGAGTTCTTAGTTGAGCGGCAAAATTACGATAATCCTATTCACAAAAAAAATGATAATTTTATGCATTGATAAAAACGATAGTATCACAAAATCGTTGCTTAACTTTCACCAAGTAAAATATTTAATATGAAAAAACTATTTATTTCTTCATTCATCCTGATTTCCGGATTATCATTTTCTCAAGTTGCAATAGGTACACCAACTGCTGAAACCAATAAATGGACTTTCGGTGGGGGATTAGGCGTCGGTTTCGGAAGCAATTCTTATTTTAATCTGCAGGTTGCACCAAGAGTAGGATATCGCCTGACAAATGATTTGGAAGCTGGTTTAATTGGAAGCGTTTCCTGGCAGACTTCAGATTATTATAAATCGACAATGTTTGGTTTTGGTCCGTTTGTGAATTATTATTTTGCTAGATCTTTTTTTGTGAGTGGTAATTTGCAACATTTTTTCATCAATTACGAAGATAAATTTTATGACTATAAAGACGATCAGCAAGAAACGGCTCTTTATTTAGGAGGTGGATATATGCAACAAATCGGGAATAATTCTTTTATGCAGATCGGTTTGATGTATAATGTTTTATATAAAGAAAACAGCAGTGTTTTTTCTGGCGGATTGATTCCTAGTGTGGGATTTGTGGTAGGACTTTAAAAGTTTCCCGCAGATTACACAGATTATCATAGATGATTGAGCATGAATTTGTGATAATACTTTAATTTCGAAGAAGTCTTTCTCACAGATTTTACTTATTAAGCCGATTTTAGTGTAATTAGCCTAATTTTTCAACAGCATTGTCTGTGAAAACGTGTGTTGTCTATGTGATTGACAAAAAAAGCATCGAGAATATCCCGATGCTTTCATTATTTATATTAAAAATTGATTATTGAGATGATTTCTCAGCAGACTTTTTAGTCTTGTGAGTTTTTCCTTCTAATCCGTCTTTAGCTTCATTAAGACCTAAAGTTACCGTTTCGCCTTCAGTTAATTGTTTGTTTACAAGCATTTCTGCCAATAAATCTTCAATATATTTCTGAATAGCTCTCTTCAATGGTCTTGCTCCAAAGTCTTTATCCCAACCTTTTTCAGAGATGAAATCTTTGGCTTCTTCGGTTAATTCAACTTTGTAGCCTAATTTATCAAGTCTTGTATAAAGTTTATTAAGCTCGATATCGATAATTCTCTTAATATCGTTTTGCTCAAGAGAGTTGAAGATCACAATATCATCAATTCTGTTAAGGAATTCTGGTGCAAATGCTTTTTTTAGAGCACTTTCTATTGTACTTCTTGCTCGTGAATCTGTATTTGTTTTCTTTGCATTGGTTCCGAAACCTACACCATCACCAAAGTCTTTAATATCTCTTGTTCCGATATTTGAAGTCAAGATAATAATTGTATTTCTGAAATCAATTTTTCTACCTAAACTGTCGGTAACGTGACCTTCATCTAAGATTTGCAGAAGAATATTAAATACATCCGGGTGAGCTTTTTCAATCTCATCCAAAAGAACGACTGCATAAGGTTTTCTTCTTACAGCTTCGGTTAATTGTCCACCTTCCTCGTATCCGACGTATCCCGGAGGCGCACCTACTAATCTCGAAACAGCAAATTTCTCCATATACTCACTCATGTCAATTCGAACTAATGCTTCATCAGAATCAAAAAGTTCTCTTGCCATCACTTTTGCAAGCTCAGTCTTACCGACACCGGTTGTTCCAAGGAAAATAAATGTTCCAATTGGTCGGTTAGGATCTTTCAGACCTGTTCTGTTTCTTTGGATAGATTTTACAACCTTTCTTACCGCATCTTCCTGTCCAATTACTTTTCCGTTCATATTGTCGTCCATCTGAGCCAATTTATCAAGCTCATTTTTACCAACTTTAGTTACAGGAACACCGCTCATCATAGAAACTACTTCTGCAACACTTTCTTCAGATACGGTTTCTTTTTTCTCTTTTACATCCTTATCCCACTGATCCTGAGCAGAATTTAGCTCCATTTGTAAGCGCTCTTCTTCATCCTTCAGCTTTCTTGCTTCAAGATAATCCTGAGCTTTTACTGCTTTTTGTTTCAGTTCTTTGATGTCTTCGATTTTCTTTTCAAAATCGATAATGGCAGTAGGAACTTTCATGTTTTTGATGTAAACACGAGATCCTGCTTCATCCATTGCGTCAATAGCTTTGTCCGGTAAAAATCGATCTGTAATGTATCTTGATGTCAAATTGACACAAGCCAAAATTGCTTCTTCTGTATAAACTACATTGTGATGCTCTTCGTATTTATCTTTGATCTGATTCAAAATCTGAATCGTTTCGTCGATAGAAGTCGGCTCCACCATTACTTTCTGGAATCTTCTTTCTAAAGCTCCGTCTTTCTCAATATACTGACGGTACTCATCAAGAGTCGTAGCACCAATACATTGAATTTCTCCTCTTGCTAAAGCCGGTTTAAACATATTTGAAGCGTCTAAACTTCCTGTAGAACTTCCTGCTCCAACAATCGTATGCAACTCGTCAATAAATAAAATGACATCACGGTTCTTTTCAAGTTCCGTCATGATGGCCTTCATTCTTTCTTCAAATTGACCACGGTATTTTGTTCCGGCAACTAAACTTGCAAGATCCAAAGTAATTACTCTTTTACCATAAAGAACCCTTGAAACTTTTTTCTGCTGAATTCGTAAAGCCAACCCTTCAGCGATGGCAGATTTACCAACACCGGGTTCACCAATCAAAAGCGGATTGTTTTTCTTTCTTCTTGATAAAATCTGTGAAACTCTTTCGATTTCTTTTTCACGACCGATTACAGGGTCTAGTTTTCCGTCTCTTGCCAAAGAAGTAAGATCTCTACCAAAATTATCTAATGTTGGAGTTTTACTTTTTGAAGAGCCCAAATTACCTGTCGGTTTTCTCATTTGCTCAAATTCTTCTCTGTCATCATCGTCATCGTAAGCCGAATTTTGAGGTGCCTGGCCAGAATTTTTAAGCATTGTCTGATATTCTCTTGAAACTCCTTCATAATCAATATCGTAAGCTCCTAAAATACTTGAAGTAGGGTCTTCATATTTATATAGAATGCCCAATAACAAATGTACGGTATTGATCTCGTTACTTTTATATTGTCTGCATTCTAACTCCGCACGCTTAATGGAGTGATCTGCCATTTTGGTGAATGAAATATTGGTGACTTCCTCAGAAATAGGATTTAGACTTGCTGTATTTAAAGTTTCAATTTTTCTTCTGATTTGTGTTAAATCGGCATTAAGCCCTTGAAGGATTTCTTTTGCAGAGTTTTCTGTTTTTATAATACCTAAAAGTAGATGTTCTGTATTAAGAAATTCACTTTTCAGCCTCTTAGCTTCATTTTTGCTTTGCTTGAACACTTGGCTCAAACCTTGTGAAAACTTATAATCCATAATATATCTCGTTAGAATAAAAGCAGAATTGCTTTATATTCAATATCTAAATTACAAATATTTTACCAAAAAACAATTAATGACTTTATGGCAGAAAAATATTTTTTATCTTATTGAAAATGACTAAGTTTGTTATCCTTAAATATCCCTCATGAGTTCTGAGATCGTCAATTATATTGGTTATGCTGCTTCAGTTTTTATTGTTTTGAGTTTCATCCTTAAAGATTTAACCAAGATCAGGATTGTCAATTTGATAGGATGTATCTGTTTTGTCATCTACGGGATTTTCAGCGGAATGCTTTGGCCGGTGATTATTCCCAACGCAATTATCTGTTTTGTACAGATTTATCATTTAGTGACAGCAAAGAAGAAATAATGGCTCAAAAAAAAATATTAACTTCTGCTTTTAGTAACCTTTACACTGATCAAAGAATCGAAAAAGTTTGTAAAACACTACACGAAAACGGATATAAAGTTGAGTTAATTGGTAACAATTGGGGTGGGGAAGAAGCAATGACCCGACCATATCCTTTCTCAAGAATACATCTTGTTTCTAGAACTTTAAAAACCGCTTATTTCGAGTTTAACTGGAAGCTTTATTGGGAACTTTATCGAAAAGCAGATCAGAATACTATTCTTCATGCCAATGACTTAGATGCTTTACTGCCTAATTATCTTTTAGCTAAAAAATTGAATATTCCTTTGATATTCGACAGTCACGAGATTTTCTCTGAAATGCCGGCTGTACAAGGAAAAATGTCTCAAAAGTTATGGCGCTATCTGCAGAATAAAATCGTTCCGAATCTGGAATTCATGATTACGGCAAGCGGAAGTTATGCAAAGTGGTTTCATAATAAATATGGAATTGAACCTGTTGTCATTCAAAACGCACCAAGAAAAATTGATTTCTCAATAGATATTCCGTCAAATAATCCTAAAATAATTTTATATCAAGGCGCAATTAATCCTTTCCGTGGTATTGATAAAGCCATTTTGGCAATGCATCACTTGGAAAATGTTGTTTTTAAAATTGCAGGAGACGGACCCAGAAAAAAAGAATATGAAGATTTAGCTTTAAAAGAAAACCTTCAGGATAAAGTTCAGTTTTTAGGAAAGCTGCTTCCGGATGATTTAAGAAAAATCACATTGACTGCTGATGTCGGGATGAGTATTGAAGAAAATGGGGGCGAAAGTTATGAGTTTTCACTACCTAATAAAGTTTTAGACTGCATTCAGGCTAAAGTTCCATTAATTTTATCTCCACTTCCGGAAATGTTGAATATTAAAAATCAGTTTGATGTTGGCGAAATCATTGAAAATCATGAACCGAAGAATATTGCTGCAGCCATAAATTTAGTTTTAGATAAAGGAAGAAAAAATTATCAGTCTGAATTACAAAAAGCTTCTGAAGTTCTTTGCTGGGAAAATGAAGAGACTAAATTATTAGGAGTTTTTGAAAAAGCGTCAAAACGATAAACTGTTTGGAATTAAGATGATCAAATTATCATCAATATTGTTGCATTAAATTTTAACGAATGAATAGACATATTCAAAAATAAAAAGGAACTTTTGTTTTTGTTTAAAAATATGTTGAATAATGAATATTTGGTTTATCCTTGCTTTTAAAATAATTGAAAATAGTTTCTGTTAAATTATCTTTTCAAAATTGGCTATCTTTGCAGAAAGAAAGTATAGAAATGACCATTAAAGAAAAACAGCAGGAAATAATCGACGAGTTTGCGTTTCTTGAAGACTGGGAACAGAAATATGAGTATATCATAGATTTGGGCAAAGAGCTGAAGGGGCTTCCGGAGGACAAGAAAAAAGATGATAATCTGATCAAAGGTTGCCAGAGCAAGGTTTGGATTGATGCTGAATTTAAAGATGGAAAACTATTTTTCAATGCAGATTCTGACGGAATTCTCCCAAAAGGAATCGTCTCTTTGCTCGTAAGCATTTACAGTGGTCATTCTACCCAGGAAATTCTTGATTCTGACTTTGAATTTATTTCTGAGATCGGTTTACAGGAATTTTTATCGCCATCCAGAGCCAACGGATTGATGGCGATGACCAAGCAAATCAAATTTTATGCAGTCGCATACCAACTGAAATCTTAGTTTTGACCAGAATTCTAGCATACCGTTTTTCCGCATTTGGTGATGTCGCTATGACTGTGCCTGTTTTCCGGGAGTTTTTGGAGCAAAATCCGGAGGTTGAAATTGTAATGGTTTCAAGGAATAATTTTGAGAGCTTATTTGCTGATATTCCGAACGTTATATTTCATGGGATAGATCTTGATGACTATAAAGGTTTCCTGGGAATCAGACGGTTGGGAAAAGAATTGCTTACGTTATATCAACCAGATTATGTTGCTGATTTGCATGATGTTATCCGTTCAAAAATATTAGATAAGATTTATATAAGAAAAGGCTTAAAGGTCTTTAAAATCAATAAAGGAAAAGAGGAAAAAGAATATCTTACCGATGTTTGGAATTTAAATAAAATTCAGCTTAAAAAGACTGTAGAACGATATGCCGATGTTTTTCGCGATATGGGTTATAAAGTAGAGCTTTCGCATCAATTAAGACCCAAAGCAAGTCAAAAATCAGGAATTGGTTTTGCACCGTTCGCTCAGCATAAAGGAAAAATGCTTCCTTTGGAAAAGTCTTTTGAGCTCGTGAAAATTTTAGCAGAAAAAAATAAGGTTTATTTTTTCGGAGGCGGAAAAAAAGAAACAGAAACCCTCGAAAGTTGGGAAAAACAGATTCCCAATACCAAAAGTCTGGCAGGAAAACTCAATCTTTCAGAAGAACTGAATAGGATTTCTCAGCTTGAAGTAATGATTTCGATGGATTCAGCTAATATGCATCTGGCGAGTATTGTAGGAACCCGTTGTGTTTCTATTTGGGGCTCTACTCATCCTTACGCAGGGTTTTTGGGATTCGGGCAAAGTGAAGATGATGTTGTTCAGATTACTGACCTTACTTGTCGCCCATGTTCTGTTTTTGGGGACAAAGAATGTTTCCGTGGCGATTGGGCTTGTTTAGAAGAGCTCAATGTGCAAAAGATTATCGAAAAAATCTAGCTTAATGAAAATCTCTATATGCATTCCGGTTTATAATTTTGATGTAAGAGAATTGGTTTCTGACCTTAAGAGAGAAATAGCAAGCCATTCAATTGATGCAGAAATTATTCTTATTGATGACGGGTCGGACGAAGGATTCAAACGGATAAATAATGAGCTCAATAATCAGGTAGGTCAATTTATTTTACTTGAAAAAAATATTGGAAGATCTCGAATTAGAAACCTATTTTTGGATTATTCGAAAACTGAGTACCTTCTATTTTTAGATTGTGACGGAAAAATTATTTCTACAAATTTTCTTCAAAACTATGTCGATTTTTTAAATGAAAATTCTGATGCAGCTGTTATTTATGGTGGAAGAACGGTTTCGGAAAAACCTTCTTCACAAAAGCATATTTTAAGATGGAGGTTTGCTGTAGAACGAGAAAATTTACCCTTAGAAAAGAGAAAAATAAAGCCTTATTTAAGTTTTCAGACGAATAATTTTCTTATAAAAAGAGATGTTTTTACTAGAATTAAATTTAATCCTAGTCTCCGGAAATATGGCTATGAAGATTTAGTATTTTCAATGGATTTAAAATCAGCAAAAATTCCTGTGATTCATATTGATAATCCGATTTATAATAATGATGTAGAAGATGGAAATGTTTATTTGAGGAAAGTTGAAGAATCTGTAGAAAGTCTTTTACTCATGCTGAAAGACTATGATTTAAGCCAAAAATTAGCGGAAATTAAATTGGTGAAAGCATATCAGTTAGTTTGTAAAAAAGGATTAAAATATCCTGGCTTAATTTTGTTTTCTTTTTTTGAAAAATTTCTAAAAAAAAATCTGCTTTCTAAAAATCCTAATCTGAAGTCCTTAGATTTATATAAGCTTGGATTGATGCTCAAGAAAGCAAAATAAAATGGATCATAAGATTTTGAGAGTATGTAAAAAAATAAAAAACTCTCAGAATAATCTGAGAGTTTTTGTGGGCCCTGAGGGATTCGAACCCCCGACCCTCTGGGTGTAAACCAGATGCTCTGAACCAACTGAGCTAAGAGCCCTAAATTTTTTAAAAGTTTTAGGAACTTTTGTGGGCGATGAGGGATTCGAACCCCCGACCCTCTGGGTGTAAACCAGATGCTCTGAACCAACTGAGCTAATCGCCCTCTGTAACGTTATTACCGTTTAGAGTGGTGCAAATATACGACTTATTCGCAAATCTCCAAATTTTTTTCTAAAAAATCTCCCACTACAAAGTTGCTGCCGCCAATAAAAATCATTTCTGAATTCGTACATTCTTGTTTTGCAGAAAGATAGGCTTCTTGTACAGAATCAAAAATTTTGTAATTTATTTTTGATTCAATTAGTAAATCTTCATAGTCTTGTGGGTGTCTTCCCCTGTTGATGGATGGTTTTGCAAAATAAAACTCAGAATTCTTAGGAAGTAAGCCCATTACATCATCAATATTTTTGTCATTGACGAACCCTAAAATAACATGTTTGTGTTTTTCAATTACATTCAGTTGCTCAAAAACAGATTCTAAACCTGCCTGATTGTGTGCAGTGTCACAAATGGTCAGCGGATTGTGAGAAAATTCAAACCAACGACCGATGAACCCTGTGTTTTTATGAACGTTCAAGAGTCCGTTTTCAATATTTTTATCGGAGATATAATTGAGTTTTCGCAACTCTTCAATTAAGCTTAAAACAACCTTAATGTTTTTATTTTGGTAATTTCCTTTCAGATCAGATTTTAATTCGGTTTTTAATAAAGAAGCATCAATAAATGAAGCGTTTTCTTTAGCTGCTTTAGACTTAATAATATTTTTTACTATCTCATTATCGTCACCGAAAATTATGGGCGTATCATTTTTTATAATTCCTGCTTTTTCGTAGGCAATTTCTTCAATTGTGTTTCCTAAAATATTCTGATGATCGAGTTGTACATTCGTAATCGCTGCAACCAAAGGATCGATAATATTGGTAGAATCTAATCTTCCTCCCAAGCCAACCTCAATAATGGCAAAGTCGACCTTTTGTTGAGCAAAATACTCAAACGCCATAATTGTAGTAAATTCAAAAAAAGAAGGAAGAATATCTTCGGGAAGCGTTTGTAGTTTTAAAATAAAATGATAGACAAATTCTTTATCACAATTTTTACCGTCTACTTTAATGCGCTCGGTAAAATCAATAAGATGCGGAGAATTATACAGACCTGTTTTGTAACCCGACTCCTGAAGAACCGAAGAAAGCATATTGCTGGTAGACCCTTTTCCATTGGTTCCCCCAATGTGAATGCATTTTATTTTATCTTGTGGGTTGTTAAAAAAAGCGCAGAGTCTTGTGATATTCTCCAGTCCTGGTTTGTACGCTTTTTGCCCATCTGTCTGATAGTTTGGCGCCTGAACGAAAAGCCATTCTACGGCTTCCTGATATTGTGCGTTTGTCATGATGCAAAATTCTCAAAACTTTCATTAAAATGAAACAATAATTTTCTAAATCTGTAACTTTTTTGCAATCTTTACGTCTAATGCTAAAAAAGCCAATTTGAAATCGCTGTTTGCAAACTTTTTTTATTGAAAAAGAATTTGAAAATAACGGTTACATTTGAAAAAAAATTAAATATTTCCTTATGAAAAAAGTTTTGACGATTGTTTTGGGATTAGCCTTTGCGGGATTAAGCGCTCAGCAGAAATGGTCTTTGCGTGAATGTGTAGACTATGCGGTAAAGCACAATCTGCAGGTAATTCAGAATGAATATTCAAAACAGCTTCAGGATTCTAATCTTAAAATTGCCCAGAGAAATTACCTTCCTTCTGTAAGCGCAAATGTAGGAAATAACGTGAGTTTTGGGCAGGCTTCTTTGGGAACAGGAAGTATCAGAAACGACAGATTCAGCAATTCTGCTAATTTGGGAGCTGATATTTTGGTTTACAACAACGGCAGACTTGAAAAAACAATCAGAAAATCTCAGTTTGATGTTGAGGCAAGCCAATATGATATTGAAACCATTAAAAATGATATTTCACTTCAGATTGCTCAACAATATTTAACGACTTTACTCAATAAGGAAATTGTAAAGATTTCTCAAAGCGCAACAGATAATGCCAAAAAACAATTTGACAGAGCAAAAATAACTACAGAAGTAGGTACCACCGCTCAAACCATTGTTGCAGAAGCAGAGGCGGCCTGGGCAAGAGAAAAACAAAACTTAAAGACAGCCGAGATCAATGTGGGACGAAGCTTATTTGCTTTGGCGCAGTTGCTTCAGTTAAAAGATTACAAAGATTTTGATGTAGAAGATGTAGAAGTTGATGATAAGCTGACGCCTCAGTTAGTTTCTGTAGATGATGTTTTAAGCATTGCTTATGAAAATCAGCCCCAAATAAAAGCGGCAGAAAGCAGAATAAAATCAGCAGAAGCGCAGACCGAAATTACCAAAACTTCTTTCTGGCCAACTCTTACGGCGAGTTTGGGAATAGGAAGTTTTTATAATAATTTATTGAATACAAGCTATTCAGGCTTTGATCAGTTTGGAAATGCTGCAAGAGAACCTTCTTTTTTCAAACAATACAAAGATAACTTTGGACAACAGGGCGGACTGAGTTTAAATATTCCGATTTTCAATAAAGGAATTACGAAACTTCAGGTAGAGCAGTCAAAAATCAATGAAAATATTGCTAAAACTACTTTAGAACAGCAAAAACAGAGCATAAGACAAAGCGTACAACAAGCTCAGTTTGATGTTGATTCCAATTACGAAGTATATCTTGCTGCAGTAGAAGCTGAAAAAAGCACAAAATTAGCCATGGAATTTGCCGACAAAAGTTACACTGCGGGTCGTACAACAATTTATGATCTAAATATTGCCCGAAACAATTATGCCAATGCTCAAGGTTCAGTAGAACAGGCGAAATTTAATTATCTTTTCAGTCTTAAATTATTGAATTTCTATTCAGGAATTCCGCTAAGTTTGTAAAATGTCTATTCAGTCTTTAGAAAAATATTTACCTCAGAATACACTTTTGTATTTAAAGAAATGGTTTTCAAGTCATTATATTCATATAAAAGTTACTAGAAATAGAAATTCGAAGCTTGGAGATTACCGTAAATTAAGGGATAATTCGCATGAAATTACCATCAATTCTACGTTGGCTCCGCAGCTCTTCTTTTTTGTGTTGACCCACGAGTTGGCGCATCTTATCGCTTTCGAAAAATTCGGAAGAAAAATTGCTCCGCACGGTACCGAATGGAAACATACTTTCAGAGACATGCTTCTGGAAAGTATAGATGTTTATGAAGAAGATCTGAAGCCGATTATTATTAAATTTTCCAGATCTCCGAAAGCCAATTTTATGGCAAGCCCGGATCTTGTAAAATATTTTCATATTGAAAATCAGGATGATGATGAGGTTTATATAGAAAAACTCAATAAAGGAGAGAATTTCATCTATCGAGACGAAAAGTATTTGTTGGAAGGTCTGATTAAAAAAAACTATCTTTGTATGAATCTGGCTACAGGGCGAAAGTATTCTTTCAAACCGCTGGCGAGAGTGAAAAAATGCAGTTAAAATATGTCAAAATCAGATAAATACTGTGTGATTATGGCGGGAGGAATCGGTAGTAGATTCTGGCCTTTGAGCACACAGAAATTCCCTAAACAATTTCAGGACATTTTGGGAACGGGTCGTACGATGATTCAACAGACTTATGACAGAATCAGTAAGATTATTCCCAACGAAAATATATTTGTAATTACCAATAAAGAATATGTTGGGCTTTCTCATCAGCAGTTACCGGAAATTCCTGAAGATAATGTAGTGGGTGAGCCTCTGATGAAAAACACAGCTGCATGCAATCTTTACATGGCAAACAAAATTGCGGAAGTGAATCCCGATGCTACGATGATTGTGCTTCCTGCAGATCATTTAATTTTAAAAGAAGACATTTTTTTAGAGAAAGTAGAATTGGCATTTAGCATTGCGTCAACACATGATTATCTTTTGACATTGGGAATTACACCAACAAGACCCGACACTGGTTACGGATATATTCAGTTTGTTGAAGAAAAAGATTCAGACTATTATAAAGTTAAAACTTTTACAGAAAAACCGATTCTTGAAATTGCTAAAAGCTTCCTTGAAAGCGGAGATTTTCTTTGGAATGCAGGGATTTTTATCTGGAATGTAAAATCTATTCATAAAGCTTTTGAAATGTTTCTTCCGGATATGACTCAGCAGTTTATGGCTTGCGAATACAATGCCGAAGCAGAAGTAAGCTGTATAGAACTCATTTATCCTAAAATCCAGAAAATATCAATCGATAACGGTATTTTAGAAAAAGCTAAAAATGTGCATGTAATTCCTGCCGATTTAGGTTGGAGCGATCTCGGAACCTGGACTTCAGTTTTCGAAAACAGCGAAAGGGATCAGAACGAAAATGCAATCAATATAAAAACGGCGCTTACTTACGATTCTACAGGGAATATTATTCATGTGAAAAATAATAAGGCTGTGGTCATAGACGGTTTACAGGATTTTATCGTTGTAGATACAGACAAAGTATTGTTAATTTGCCCGAGAGAGCACGATCAGCAGATTAAAGACTATGTTTTAGACTTAAAAAGCCTGAAAAAAGGCGAAAAATTTATGTAAAAGACTGGCACGGTTTCTGTGGCATTATCAGCTATGAAAAAAAGTACAACTCTTATTTTTCTGTTTATTTTTCTGCTTTTGGGAATTTCTGTTTTTTCTCAGGACAAAAATAAGTTTAATAATGTAGATGGCGTTTTAGCTAAAATAATTCCGAATAATAAACTTGATTTTTGGGTATTGGCACACAACAGTTACGGGAAAAATAAAGAAGTAAAAATTTCCGGAACCAAGAAAGATTATGTGCCTCAATTTAGTGGGTTCAGCCTCAGACCAGGTGAAGATAGTTTTTATTATATTGTTTATTCTGCCGGCGGAAAGATTAATTATCTTACCGATATTAATGAATTGAAAGATTTTATAGGAAAGGTTGATAACGTTGAAGAAGCTGCTTTGTCTGCCGTTTTGGATGGATATTTAATTGATGAGCAATTTGTAGACGTTGCTGCCAATTATTACACAGATGCAACCAATTATTACCTAGATCTCGGAAAAATCACTTCAAAAGAGTGTCCTTACCAAAAAACACATTTTACGCTGACGGTTAATAAGGCTACAGGTGTAGTTTCGAATATTAAAGATAACGGAACGTACATTGAAGTTTATACTAAAAATTGTAAAAACAACCCACGTCTTTTAAAAATAGAAAAGAAAGAAGAACCAAAAGATGAGCCCAAAAAACAACCCGTCAAAAAAAGAAGATAAATTTTACGAAACAGAAAGGCTTTTGATTCGTCCGATATCTTTGGAGGATGCTGATCTGATTTTCGAGATGTATAACATGCCGAGATTTATCAAATTTATTGGTGATCGTCATATAAAAACGATTTCTGATGCTGAAAATTACATTAAAGACAAGTTTTTGCCGCAAATTGAAAGAGTAGGATTTGGAAATTATCTTATTGTTTTAAAAGAAGGAAACCAAAAAATAGGCGCGGTAGGAATCTTTGAACGAGAAGGTCTTGATGTCGTAGATATCGGTTTTTCTGTTCTTGAAAAATTTGAGGGTAAAGGCCTTATGTTTGAAGCTGCTCAGAAAATAAAATCTGTCGGAATGGAAGATTTTGGATTAAATAAAATTTCTGCCATTACCGTAAAAGACAATTTTTCTTCACAAAAATTAATTGAAAGATTAGGATTGAAATTCCAAAAATATGTAACGCTTCCCAATGAAAATGAAGAGTTGATGTATTACGAAACGGAATGATTTTCAGACTTTTTGTCCTTCTGACAAATGAAGAATCCAGGTTTAATACAGATTCTTCACTTCGCTTCGTTCCATTCATAATGACGGATTATAAAATTACCCCTCCAAAATCTGAGCTGCTGCAGTTTTAGAAGTTACTTTTTCGATAACTCTGGTGCAAATTCCTTTTTCATCGAAAATAAAGGTAGTTCTCACGATTCCCATATACGTTTTTCCGAAAGTTTTTTTCTCCTGCCAAACTCCGAATTTTTCGATAATATCACGATTTTCATCAGCGATTAAATCATAAGGAAAAGCAAATTTGCTGTGAAAATTTTTCTGTTTTTTAACGGTATCTCCACTTATTCCTAAAAGCTGAACCCCTGCTTTTTCCAATTGAGAATAATTATCACTCAGATTACAAGCTTCCACAGTGCAGGTTGGTGTATTCGCTTGCGGATAAAAGAAAATAACTAATTTTTTTCCAATTAATTTTTGTGAATTAATCGCCTCTCCGTCCTGATTGATTCCTTCAAATTGTGGTAATTGGTCTCCAACTTTCAGCATAATGATTTATTTTTGTTCAAATTTAATGGTTAAATGACAAAAAAGCAAAGAGCGGCGCTCATTCAGTCAGAATTAGAAAAATTATATCCTGAAGTTCCTATTCCGCTGGATCATACCGACGCCTATACTTTAATGGTTGCGGTTGCGCTTTCCGCACAGACGACAGATAAGAAAGTGAATCAGGTGACGCCTGATCTTTTCGCTGTTGCAGGAACGCCTCAAAAAATGGCCAAACTTGAAGAGTTTCAGATTAAAGAACTGATTAAAGAAATCGGGCTCTCCAATACAAAAGCGAAGAATCTGAAAAGAATGGCCGAGCTTTTACTCGAAAGACATAATGGAGTAGTGCCTCAAACTTACGAAGAACTCGAAGCGCTTCCCGGAGTTGGTCACAAAACCGCTTCTGTAGTCATGAGCCAAGGCTTTGGTTTTCCTGCTTTTCCGGTCGATACGCATATTCACAGATTGATGACGCAATGGAAATTGACTTCCGGAAAAAACGTTATAGAAACTGAAAAAGATGCCAAAAATCTGTGGAAAGAAGAGGTTTGGAATAAACTTCATCTTCAGATTATTTTCTATGGACGAGAGTATTCTCCCGCAAGAGGAAAGGGTGAGAAAGATTTTCTCACTAAAATGTTATTCGAAGAAAAGGATAAATAAATTAATTAGCAAAATGGCAAAAATTCCCCTCCATTGGAGGGGTGGCGAACATTCGAAAGAATTTTTGACGGGGTGGTTTACAACAATATTTTAAAATTACTCTTCACCCAACAATCTTCTGTGATAATTGATCTGCCCTAAATGATAATTTAAATGTCCAAACAAATGAATCAGAAAATATTCTGTCGTCATTGGATAACCTAAAGCTTCAATAGGATATTCTTTTTTCAAATCTTCTTCTGATAATTGATCAAGCGAAGAATGTACAATCTTGATAGTTTTTTCAATTTGCAGAATCAATTCGGTTTTTGGAATGTTTTTTAATGAAAATTCAAGTTCTCTGTTTCTCACATACCCTGAATTTCCTAAAATAGAACCAATGAAATGGTTGATATTTCCAACCAGATGAAGGGATAAATTTCCTGCAGAATTCAGAATATCTTTATCGATTTTCCAAATGGCTTCTTCGTTTTGATATGATTCTATTTCTTTTTTTAATTGGTTTAAATTTCTTGTGAACAATGATTTTATGCTTTCTGTCATAATTTTAGCGATATTAAATGTGGAGGGATTTTTGTGAAATAAAAAGACGGTGTAGTTTATTACTAAATCAAAATTAAGAATAATATTTTTATTTAATTAGAGTTCTAAAATACCCTCTAAAAATCTTTTTCACACCACCATCTACCATGCATTTGTAATCTATAAACCCGTAAATGCTGTCATTTTTTTGATGACCTTTTTTATTTAAAACTAACTTTTGATAGATTGCTTTTGATTTGATGAACTTTTCTTCACCTTTGATGGTTTTCGGATCATAATCTTTAATGAAATAGGAACCATTAAAAACCTTTACCAAAACACCATTTGCGGATTGTTTATTGTTGTTATTCAGTGAAATATTTAAAGTGTCGTCCTTTAAATTGGCTTTACATTTATAATTATCAAACTTTCCCGACATATTCCAAATTGTTGACTCCTGAACAATATATGCTGTTCTGCTTTTGCTCTCATTAACATCAGTTCTGTAAAGTTTTAGCTCAGGGTGTTTTGATAGTAATTTTATTGTGTCATTTTGTGGAAGACTTTCGTCAACGACAAATTTTTCAAAATTCTGTTGAATTTTCTTCTCTTTTTTGCAGCTTACAATTAATAGGCAGAAAATTAAAATGAAGATAAAATATAAAGCTTGTTTCATAATTTTGTTTAAACAAATCTAAAACAAAAAAGCCACGAAAATTAATTCGTGACTTCTATATTTCGGAAAATCCTTCCCTGCATTGTTATCAAATTTACTTCTGCTTCTTCGCCCAAAGCTCCATTTTCCTATTCAAAACATCCAAAGGCAGACAGCCTTGGCTTAAGATTTCATCATGGAATTTTGCCAAATTGAATTTATTCCCCAATTCTTTCTGATATTTTTCTCTCAGTTCTCTGATTCTTAAAGATCCGATTTTATAGCCTAAAGCTTGTCCTGGCATTGCCATGTAACGTTCAACTTCTGCAGTTGCTCCTGCTTCATCGTAAGCAATATTGTTTAAAAAATAAGTAATAGCATCTTCTCTTGTCATTTTTCCGGTGTGGATTCCGGTGTCGACAACCAAACGAACGGCACGAAGCATTTGATCACTCAAATACCCCATTTTTTGGTAAGGATCTGTGTATAATCCAAATTCAGGACCTAAAGTTTCACAATAATGTGCCCAACCTTCACCATATGCTCCAAACCAACCGAATCTCATAAACTTTGGAAGCTTTGTATTTTCCTGTTGCAGAGAAACCTGATAATGGTGTCCGGGAATTGCTTCGTGTAAAAACAGAGATTCCATTCCTGAAGTAACATTGAATTTCGATGGATCAGGAAGTGGCATGTAGAAAATTCCCGGTCTTTTTCCATCTGGAGTTCCCTGGATGTATTCTGCACTTGCGCTTGCTTCTCTGAATTTTTCGGTTTGTCTGATCTCAAACTTAGTTTTTGGCGTTACACTGAACATGGTTTTCAGCTTCGGAGTTATTTTGGCTAAAATCCCGTTGAATCCGTCTAAAACTTCTTTTGAGGTTTTGTAAGGCATTGCTTTCGAATCTGTTTTTACTGAATTAATAAATTCTTCAAGCGTTCCAGTGAAACCAACTTGTTGCTTTACTTTTTCCATTTCGCCACGAAGCATAGCAACTTGTTGCTGACCTATTTTGTTGATTTCCTCAGGTGTTTTATTGGTTGTTGTCCAGCTTTTAGCATAATATCTGTAAATGTTATCTCCATTTGGAAGGCTGTTGTAACCGTCTGTTTCTCTGGCTTTAGGTAAATATTCTTTCTCTAGAAATGCACCCATTTTTGTGTATGCAGGAATGATATTTTTCGCAATTGCCTCTTTATACAGTTTGGTAAATTTCTCTTTCTGTTCTTTGCTAAAAGTCTTTGGAAAGTTTTTTACAGGTCCGGAGAAAATATTCTTCTCAAAATCAGGTGTAATGATTTCTTCGGCCTTCATTTGAGGAATCATTTTTATCACCAATTTTTTGGGAAGAACAACTTTATTATTTATTCCTTCGCAGAAATTATCTGCAGCTGCATCCATCCATTCTGGGAACTTTTCCATTCTTTTTAACCAGTCTTCATAATCTTTTTCTGTATTGAAGGGCTGGCTTCCCTGTCCGCTACCGTACAGAGGGAAATTTAATGGCAAACCTGTAAACTGGCTGAAAGGAATGTATTCCGGATGATAAGCATACGCTTCAATTTTATCTTTGAGAGTATAATCCAACACATCATAAACCACTTTATCATCGTCTGAAAGGCTTTTATAATCTACATTTTCAAGCTGTTTCTGAATGGAATTATAAAAAGCAACTTCACCCAAAATGAAGTCTTTATCAATGTTGATCGGAAGTTGATCGTTATACCTCAAATCTCCCTGTGAAGTAGCTTCTAAAGGATAAAGCTTTAGATATTGCTCATAATAATTCGATGCAATAGAATCTATATTGGTCGGGGTAACTTTCGTTAACGGTGAATCTGATTTTTTGCATGACGAAATGCTCACCGCTAAACCGAGGCCGATTATGGTTTTAAATAAAATATTTTTCATGAATACTCTTTATCTTTATTGGTATGACGAAATTACAATTGTTGTTACAAAATTTGTTTCAGCATTTTATTCAGGGTAATAAATAACAAAAATAGCCAATATTGTAATCAAATTTGTTTTAAACAGATATTTTAATAAAAATAATTTTCAAAACATTTTTCAGATTCATACAATTTTTTATCTTTGCCTAAAGCATTTAACAATCATAGTATTACAGTTCTTTTTTAGGAAATAATGAAAGGAATTTTAAAAATTTACCATCCAGACGAAACTCTAAAATACAATATAAGAAGCACTTATTGCAAGGCTGTTTATAGTAATCAAAAACATTTTTTGGAAGTAGAGGTTATTACCGACGACGGTTTAGATCATGTAGACGACGATTCTCTGCAGTACAATTTCCCGCAGCTTTCGCTGGAGGTGATAGAATTTCCTATAGAATCTTCTGAAATTGAAGGAAAAACATTTGAAATCAACGATTCTGATGATGAGGTTTATACCGAAGTCAATTTGTTTGATGATGAAGATGCCTTCATTTATGACAACGAGCTTTGCTTTGAGAAAAACGAAGAAGATGAGCTTCAGGTAATCTGGAAAGGAACAATCGATGATTTTTACACCGGTTCTGATACACCGATTCCTTTCAGGCTGAAATGCGAATTCAAACAAGACGAAATAGAGGTAGACGAAGACTAATCGCTGCCAGAATATACACTTCAAATTTCTTTTCAAATACTTTTTTTGGAAAGAAATTTGCTTTTTTAAGACATTATTTGCTTTGGAATGTGTTTTTTTAAGCTTATTTTAAGATAAGGATTAATAATATTCCATTATTTTTGTCGTTTAAAATCATTATAAAAATAATCAATTAATGCTGTTAACGGAACTTACTCAGATTTTATTTGCACAGGTCGCTGTACCTACTGTACCTGTAGAAAAGCTTGAATTTTCTTTTTGGAATATCCTTTTTCATGGTGGTGCTTTCGCTAAAATAGTGATGGTAACTGTTTTGTTATTGGGGGTTTTCTCTGTTTATCTTTTTTTTGAAAGATTTTTCTTTATTAAAAGAATGACTTCAAAAACGGATTCTAATTTTATGAATAACATCGAAGATTTCATCCGAGACGGAAAAATAGAAGCAGCAGCAGATTATTGTAAAACACAGAACTCACCAGAATCCAGAATTTTAGAAAAAGGAATTTCAAGATTGGGAAGACCGGTTTCTGATATTGTAAGCGCAATGGAATCTCAGGCTCAGATCGAAGTTGCCAACATGGAGAAAAACTTAAACCTTTTGGCAGTTGTACCAAGTATTGCACCGATGTTGGGACTTTTGGGAACGGTAATCGGGATGATTATTGCATTCTTTGATCTGTCACATGCTGAAGGAGCTTTCTCTCCAAAAACTTTGTCTGAAGGTATTTATACCGCTCTTGGACAAACCGCAGTTGGTTTGGCAGTGGCAATTCCGGCAAACTTTTTCTATAATATTTTGTTGACAAGAATTGATAAATTCGTTCTGAGAACTCAGAATGTTTCCGGAGAATTTTTAGATATTATCAATAAACCTTTATAAATTCTAACAGATGAAAATTCAGAGAAGAAATAAAGCGCATCCGGAATTCAGTTTAGCAGCGATGACAGACGTTATTTTGCTAATGTTGATTTTCTTTATGATTACCTCTTCTGCGGCTAATCAAAGTGCGATTGATGTAAAACTTCCACAAACAGGAAGCGTAGATAACAATATTCCGAATCCGATGACGGTAAGTGTAAAACCGGACGGATCATATTTTGTAAATGATACACCGGTAAGCAGAGAATTGGTGGAACAAACTATTGTAAATGATCTTCAAAGCAAATCTGCAAAATCATTTACCATCAGAGCAGATGAGAGCACAATGCATAAAGACGTTGTTTTTTTAATGGAAATTGCAGAAAAGCATAAATTTAATATTGCAATTGCAACGGTAAAAGAATAAATATTCTGGATTGCCACCAATACACGAATAAAAAAGTATTGGTGTATTCGTGGCAAATAAAAAATAATTTGAGACCATAAATCAATGAGAGGTTATACGATAAATAGAGACGAAGAAAATAAAGATAAGATAAAAAGTGCGGTGCTTTCTATCCTTATCTGGTCTGCTATTTTGTTATTCGTTTTCATCTATAAAATGAAACCTACTGAGCGTGCGAAAGAACCCGAAGTGATTACTACAATGCTCGTGAATTTTGGCGATAACCGAAACGGAGCAGGAATCGACGAACCAGCGAATCAGGAAGGAAGTCTGGCAGCAGAAGCGATAGAAACAGCTCCCGAACCTTCTGAAAATGTTGTTTCTGAGCCAAAAACAGTTATTGTTCCGGATCCAAAGCCGGAATCAAAGAAAACAGAGGTTAAAGACAAAATCATTACCGGAACCAATACCAAAGTTACAGCTCCGAAAAAAGAAGATTCAAAAACCAATAAAAAATCAACGGCAAGTTCGACGACGAAAAGCACAAAAAGTTCTGCAACAACAGCCAATTCTAAAACAGGGAAAGGCGACGGGAAAGGAACTGCTGCCATCGGAAACCTAATTAAAGGTCGTGGTACGAAACCTGGAAGTCAGGGAACAGGAACGGGAATAGGTAACAATGGCGATCCTTTAGGCGGAGATGGAAACGGCGACAGCAAAGTAGGAATTGACCGTCGATTGATAGGCTACATTCCCGGAACAATGGGAAGGGGAGGAGCACAGCCAAGTCACAATTGCTCTGCAAGCGGATCGATTACGATTGCATACACTGTAGATAAAGCCGGAAATATTTCTTCTGCAAGAAGATCAGGCGGAATATCAGATCCTTGTGTAGTTTCCACGTCTGTTGCGTGGGTTAAAAAATACGTGAAAGCTGAAAAAGCCAGCGTATCATCCACCGGAACGTACAGTATTACATTCTAAAAATACAAAAGCACTTTATTCAAGTGCTTTTTTTATTTCGTTGATTCTATTGACAATGGGAAGGGAGAATATTCCGCTGGTCTGAAGATATAGTTGGTAAAAGACGATGGCTTTTTCTGAAAAATCCTTGTTGTCAGTTTCCTTTGCTTTCGCATAAAAAAGATGACCTAAAAGTTCAAAATACGGAATATGGTGATTGCTTTCTTTTTCATGAATTAATTGTGTGATTTCTTCAGCAGATTTCGAAGAAAGTTCATTAAAACTCATCTTAAAAGTGTCGTTCATATTGGTGTCGAAAATTCTTTGCTGCTCGGAAATCGTTTCTTCACTTTCATCTAAGATTCTTTTAGTAAGAAATTCAGAAAATTGTTTTACAATACGAAGAATATAGTCTTTATCGTGTATCATATTTTTTATTATTAAAAATTTTATTTAAATTATTAGTATTTATTATCTATAAAAAATGCTATAGAAAGGATGTTGCCAATAATGAAAATAAGCATAGAACAGATAAAATCTTTTTGAGTGGATTTTCTGTTTTCTATCTTACTATACCTATGAAAAGCTTGTCTATAGACAAGTAGCGGAATAAATTCTTTTTTATAAATCCATTTAAATATCAACCGAGTGATTTGTGTGAAAACATAAGTGAATAGTGGCAAAATTGAAGTTATTAAATCTTCCTTAATTATGATCCAATATATACAAATTGAGATCCAAATTAAGGAGAAATATACATTCCTAAATCTATCTGATAATGGAGATGAGAGTGGAATCCACCATAGAACCACTAAGACTATTGAACCTATAACGTTAGTAGCTTCTGAATAAATATTATTAAACTTAAAATAATAGATAATAGTTTCTGATAATATAATTAAACTAAGAAAAGCTATTTCGCATAGGGTTAAGGATTTTAAGAAAAATCCCAATTTTATATTTTTCAACTTTAAAAAAATTCTTTCTTAATATTAGTAACAAGTGACAGTTAAGCAAAAAACAAATACGCCAATCCAATTGCAGTAATCACACCCACCAAATCAGCCAAAAGCATAGCAACAACGGTGTATCTCGTATTCTTTACAGCTACTGCTCCGAAATATACTGCAATCACATAAAACGTCGTATCTGAGCTTCCCTGAAGAACAGCTGCTAATTTCCCCTGAAAACTGTCTGCTCCGAAAGTAGCCATCGTGTCAACCATCATTCCTCTCGCTCCTGAACCGGATAAAGGTTTGATTAAAGCAGTCGGAAGACCGTCTACAAATCTTGCGTCTAAATTCGCAACATTGGCAACCCACTTCATTCCATCAATAATGACGTCAAAGACTCCTGAAGTTCTTAAAAGCGAAATCGCAATCAGCATTCCTACTAAATACGGAATGATCTTTACACAGGTCCAAAAACCTTCTTTTGCGCCTTCAATAAAAGCATCAAAAACATTGATTTTTTTGTAAACTGCTCCGAGAACAATTGCAATAAAAATAAATAAAATCAAACCGTTGCTTAAAACCTTGCTGAAATCATCCAGTTCATTTTTGCTCAATTGAACTAAATAAACAACCAGAAGCGCAATTAATGCTGAAATTCCTCCAACGTAAGCAAGAACAACAGGTTTTAATAGATTTATTTTTTGATATAATGAAACGAAAATCATTGCCGCTAAAGTCGCCGCAAATGTCGCGATCATACACGGAAGGAAAATGTCAGTCGGTGTTTTTGATCCCATCGAAGCTCTGATCGCAATGATAGAAACCGGAATCAATGTCATTCCACCTGCGTGAAGACAAAGAAACATGATTTGTGAATTACTTGCGGTATCTTTATTAGGATTTAATGTCTGTAAACTTTCCATCGCTTTTAGACCAAACGGAGTGGCTGCATTATCTAAACCTAAAAGATTGGCGCTAAAATTCATCAACATATGACCGAAAGCGGGGTGGTTTTTTGGAATTTCAGGAAATAATTTGGAGAAAAACGGTTGAATTAATCGGCTTAAAAGATTGATTCCGCCAGCTTTTTCCGCAATACTCATGAATCCCATGAAGAGGGTCATGATTCCGATCAATCCAAGACAGATTTTAACAGCAGTTTCAGAAGTTCCAATGACTCCGTCTGCTTCCTGAACTCTGTAAACCTGTACATTCTGTTGTAAAGAATCTGTTTTATAATGAATTCTGCTGTCTGCAAAATCAGGTTTTTTCTTTAGGCTGTCTCTTACAATGGGAGAGAGCGTGGTCATATTCTGAGTAGCAATTTGTACGGTGTCGCCGCCTTTTCCTACAACCATATCATTGAAAATGGTTTTGTAATGGCTTGACGAAATGTATTTTATACTTGCAATTGTAATGGCGATGATGATGAAAGCCGACCAAATTCTGCTGAGAACCATTTATGTAAAATTAATTTTTAGAAAAGATAACAAATTTAATGTGAAAAAGATGAAACTTTTATTTTTTGAACCATTAAGATTCAAGAAGTTGTTAAGAATATTAGCCTAAGCTTATAATCTTAATTTCCTTAATGATTTAATTTGAGATTTATTTTTCATCCAAATAAACCAATTCTCCTTCAAAATTATCGTCCAGGTTTTTCAAAATTTTGGCATTAGCAGTTTTCTTTTGTAACTCTTTAATGAAGAAGCTTTTTTCAAAAAACTGGCGGTGAATTCCCGGAAGAAGTTCCATGAAATAATCCATTCCTATTTTGTTGTTGTGGAGATCCATTTTGGTTTCCAAAGGTTCATTCGGAAATAAGTCTTCGTGAAGATCTGTAATTTTTTTGCAGAAGTCTAATGCTTTTTCTGGCGAAGATACTTTGCTGCAATACATCATGATCAGACAACACCACAGCGAATGCCTGAAAGCATTACCTTCACCGTTTTTAGATGCCGTTTTTGGGTAAAGTTTCTGTGCAATAGAAAAAGCTTTTAATGTTGCATAAAAACTTAAAACAGAAAAAAGAGGATGGGGTAAAACGGCGGATGAGAGTTTAAAAATTTTCTTTAAACTCATTGATCTTATGGTGCTTAAAACAACTTTAAATGTCCTCATAAAAATAAAAATCTCTCCCAGATTGAGAGAGATAATATGTTTTCTAGTTTACGTTTTTATGCTTTCGCAGCCAAAAGATTTATTGTTTTAGCAACAACTTCTTTTATTTCTGTTCTTTTTACAATAAAATCTACGAAACCTTTTTCCTGTAAGAATTCTGAGGTTTGGAAACCTTCCGGTAAATCTCTACCGATTGTTTCACGGATAACTCTTGGCCCTGCAAATCCGATCAAAGCTTTTGGTTCAGCCATGATAATATCTGCGGTCATTGCAAATGATGCGGTAATTCCGCCAAAAGTAGGGTCACAAAGGTAAGCGATGTATAAAAGTCCGGCTTCTGAAAGCTGAGCCAGTTTTGCCTGTACTTTTGCCAATTGCATCAAAGAATACGTTGCTTCCTGCATTCTTGCACCTCCTGACTGACAAATAATCATGTACGGAAGTCTTTTTTCGATACAGTAATCAATTGCTCTTCTGATTTTTTCGCCCATCACAGAACCCAAAGATCCTCCGATGAAAGCAAAATCCATACAAGAAACTACCATTTCGGTTCCGTTTACAGTTCCTACCGCATTTCTGATAGAATCAGTAAGTTTTGTTTTTGCTTTTACTTCTTTTAAACGGTCGGTGTAAGACTTGGTATCTTTGAAACTAAGCATGTCAATACTTTCCACATTCGCATCTAGCTCAGTGAATTTTCCTTCGTCAAAAAGGATGTCAAAAAACTCTGCACTTCCGATTCGTACATGAAATCCGTCTTCAGGAGAAACATAATTGTTTCTTTTCAACTCATCGTGTTCTACAACTTTTCCTGACGGAGTCTGATGCCAAAGACCTTTTGGTACGTCTTTTTTATCATCTGTAGAAGTGGTAATATTTTGTGCTTTTCTTTTAAACCAGTCGAATGCCATAACTATATAATTGATGTGTAATAAATGATAAAAGATGAGGAAAGCGTTTTAAAAATCACTTATCATTCATCTTTTATCAATTATAATTTATTTAAGCGTATTTACGTTATTTAAATCTTCAAAAGCTCTAACCAATCTCTTAGAGAAAGTTTCTTCTCCTTTTCTGATCCACCCTCTTGGGTCATAGAATTTTTTGTTAGGCTTTTCTTCTCCTTCAGGATTTCCGATTTGAGTTCTTAGATATTCTACATTCTCGATCATATAATCTCTGATTCCTTCTGTGTAAGCAAACTGAAGATCGGTATCAATATTCATTTTAATTACCCCATAATCAATCGCTTCTCTGATTTCTTCTAAACTAGAACCTGAACCACCGTGGAATACAAAATTAATTGGCTTCTCAACAGTTCCTAATTTTTCCTGAACAAATTTCTGAGAATTATCAAGGATTTTTGGAGTAAGAACTACGTTTCCTGGCTTGTAAACTCCGTGTACATTTCCGAATGCTGCTGCAATGGTAAAGTTGTCAGAAACTGCTTTCAGTTTTTCGTAAGTGTAAGCGATGTCTTCAGGTTGTGTATACAATAAAGAGTTGTCTACACTAGAATTGTCTACACCGTCTTCTTCACCTCCTGTAACCCCGATCTCAACTTCTAAAGTCATCTGCATTTTTGCCATTCTTTCGAAATATTGTGCAGAGATCTCAAGGTTTTCTTCTAAAGATTCTTCAGAAAGATCAAGCATGTGAGAAGAGTAAAGAGATTTTCCTGTTTGCTTGTAGAATTCTTCGTTAGCATCCATCAAACCATCGATCCACGGCAACAATTTTTTTGCAGCGTGATCTGTATGTAAAATTACTGTCGCTCCGTAAGCTTCAGCAAGGGTATGAATATGTTTAGCTCCTGCGATACCACCTAAAATAGCTGATTTCTGAGCGTCATTGCTAAGTCCTTTTCCAGCGTTGAAAGATGCTCCACCGTTAGAAAACTGAATGATTACAGGTGAATTTAGTTTTGCTGCAGTTTCCATTACTGCGTTTACATTGCTAGAACCGATAACGTTCACTGCAGGCAATGCAAATTTGTTTTCTTTAGCATATTGAAAAATATCTGTAACTAACTGACCTGTGGCAACTCCTGCCGGGAAAATTCTGCTCATGTTTTACTTTTTATAAAATATTAGGGTAATTTTTTTAAAAATTCTTGTAAAGATAATCAATTTTAAGAAATTACTAATTTCTTTTATCACGGCCCCAAAGTAGCTTTTGGCGAATGGTTTCGTAGAAGCTTAAATTGTTGGGCTGTACCAATAATAGTTGAAAACTTGCTTTTTTTATCACAATTTCCTTATCGGTTTCTATATGTATTAATCTTGAATCTAATGATAGAGAATATTGAGGAACTCTGCTTTCTACTTTAAATTTAATTTCCACTTTATCGTTAACAACCAACGGCCTTACATTCAAATTGTGTGGAGCAATCGGAGTGATGACAAAGTTTTCGTTATTGGGAGAAATGATCGGTCCGCCACAACTTAAAGAATATGCTGTAGAACCTGTCGGCGTAGAAACAATAACACCATCGCCCCAAAAAACATTCAGAAACTCATTATTGATATAAGAATCTACCGTCACCATTGAAGTGGTTTCTTTTCTTGAAATCGTCACATCATTTAAAGCATACGGGAAAAATTCGTCAGATTTTGGTGAAACAACTTCAATTACAGATCTTCGGCTTGTTTTCACATCGCCTTTTAAGATAGAATCCAGTTCTTTGAAGGCTTCTTCTTTGGTGAAACTTGCCAAAAAACCGAGTCTTCCGGTGTTGACTCCTACAACAGGGATTTCAAGATCTTCAATGAAAGTTAAAGAATTTACAATGGTTCCATCACCTCCGAAAGTGAAGAAAAGATCAACTTCTTTATCGATAAGATCCTGTTTGTTGCCAAAAGTCTCAAAAATTTTAGAAAACTGAAGTGCTTCAGCCATTTCGTCAAACAAAACAGATTTTACGCCTCTGCTTTCCAGTTCAGAAATAAATTTGCTTAAATATAAAAAAGTATCAAGATCTTTTTTCTGAGAATATATGGCTGCCTTCATATTATATTTCGATAAATTTTTGTAAAAAACCTAAACGGTCTTTGAAAAGATCTGTTTTCTCATCAGAATAATATTTTTCTACAATTCTGTAATCATAACGGTCAAAAGTGGCATCAATTGAAGACAAATTTTCGTTACTGATTTTGATGGTGACGTGAATTACTTCATCTGACATGAAACTGATAAACCCGCCATAAAACTTAGAATTGTTGCTTTCGACAATATTTGCAATTTCTGTCATCGAATATTTTCTGGCCGGAGTTTCTATCGTAAGAATAGCACCGGTTTCGGAAAACAGAGGATATTTTGAAAAGGTCTGAAAAACATCGTCACAACAGATGTATCCCAGATATTTTTCATTTTTGTTGATCACAGGAATTATGTTGGCATTGAATGTATAAAACAACCGGATGCTGTCCATAATATTATTGTCCTCCAAAATCGCAAACCGCTCAATCTGATGCTCAAGGTTTTTTAAAGCTCCTTCTTCTTCATAAAGAAAGTCTTTGGCGATGGCACCATAAAAGTGGTGTGATTTTTTAATGAAAATATGTGTATATCCAAATGCTTCTAGAGTTTCTCTAGCCGATTCGATAGAGTCAGTCAGATGAAAACACGGAAAATCTTTTGAGATATAGTCCTTGATAAACATTGTGCTAATTTATAAAATTTTAAACGAAACCTTCCTCTAAAAGTTAAGTTATTTTAATGAAAAGTAAAAAAAGCGATTTTAAAATTTGTTCGTAAAGAAATTTAAAGTACCTTTGTCGCCTTTCATTTTTACTTTTTATTAGATTTATTTCAAACTGCACTGTCTTTTGACAGACGCAGTTTTTTTATTTTAGGGCTTTTGCAAACTCCCACATTACGATTCCGCCGCATACACTTACGTTTAGAGAATGCTTTGTACCGAGTTGCGGAATTTCAATAAAAGAATCAATATTCTGTAAAGCTTCATCGCTGATTCCTTCTACTTCATTACCCAGAATAACCGCATACTTTTTAGTATTGTCGATTTTGAAATCAGTAATCATTTGGCTGTTTGTGGTCTGCTCGATGCCTACAACTTCAAAACCCTGGCTTTTTAAATCATTAATTGTCACATTTATGTCTGCTTCATATGACCAATCCACACTTTCTGTTGCGCCTAAAGCCGCTTTATGAATTTCGCGATGTGGCGGTTGCGGCGTAATTCCGCACAAAATAATTTTCTGAACCAAAAATGCATCTGCCGTTCTAAAAGTTGCACCCACATTGTGCATGCTTCTTATATTATCTAAAACGACCACCAAAGGAATTTTCTCAACCTTTTTAAAAGTTTCTACATCTATTCTGTTGAGTTCTTCCAGTTTTAATTTATTTACCAAAATAATTTTATTTCTTATTACAATTTACGAATTCTTGTCTATCAACGGATTTTATTTGTCCTTTATTTTTGCACCCATAATCTGATGCACGTTCCTTTCGATATTTTGTGCGATGGCTTCCATCGGAATATCATTCTCATCATTATTAAAAGGATCTTCAATTTCTTCAGCAATCAATTCCAGACTCATCAAAACGTAATATACAAAAACCGTCAGCGGAATCATGAATAAACCGAGATTAATGACATAAGCAATTGGCAACGCCAAGACATACAAAATAATAAACTTCTTTATAAATGAAGAATATGAATAGGGAATCGGTGTATTTTTAATTCTTTCACAACCTCCGCAAACATCAAGAAAACCTGAAACCTGCGTGTCTAAATACAGCATTTCGACATCAGATATTTTTCCTTCTTTTTTTAATTGATGCAATTTGTGCGTCAAAAGAATCACCAAATCTGTAGGACCGTGATGTTTTAAAGATTTTTCAATTTCCGAATAGTCCTCATCCAGAGCCAACCTTGTAGATTCCTCAGAAAGATGCTTAGCCAGAAAATGCGGAAAATATTTTAAATAACGTGCGATCTGGTTTGCAGAATCTCTGTCATCTGAAAGAAGAGTGTTGATTTTTACAGCAAAATTTCTTGTGTCATTCACTAATTTCCCCCAAAGTTTTCTGCCTTCCCACCATCTGTCGTAAGCGGTATTGGTTCTGAAAACCAACAATAAAGACAAAACAAATCCCAATAAAGAATGAATCATCCCGACATTGCTGACTTTAGATTTTGAGGTCAAATGCAGATATTCAATTTCCAGATACTGGACTCCGTAAGAATAAACAGCCATCAAAATCATTGTTGGGAAAAGGATTTTCAGGGTGTCGCTTTTGTGTAAGCTGACCAGTATTTTCAGGAAATGTTTGGTATTGTAAACTCTCATGGGTTGCGTGTCTTTTGCAAAGATAAATTTTTATAAATTTCAAAAAAACACTATTTTTATTTCGCATTAAATTTACAAAACCATGATTCTCGAAAACGTAGATGTTGTAAACGATATAACGAAAGAAGATTTTCAGCAAAATTATTTCAAAAAACAGAAACCGCTTCTGATAAAAAATTATGCGAGTCGGTGGGAAGCCTTCAACAAATGGAATTTTGATTTTATTAAAGAAAAAGCTGGTGAACAGGAAGTTCCGTTGTATGATAACAAGCCTGCAGATTCTAAAAAGAGTTCTGATGCTCCTGTGACGAAGATGAAAATGAAAGATTATATTGATACGATAAAATCTAAACCATCAGATTTGCGCATTTTCTTTTACATTATTACCGACCGTCTTCCTGAACTGCTTAAGAATTTCACGTATCCGGACTTGGGAATTAAATTTTTCAAAAGACTTCCTACATTATTTTTTGGCGGAAGTGATGCGCATGTTTTAATGCATTATGATGTCGATTTGGGTGATTTTATGCATTTTCATTTTGAAGGCAAGAAGAGAATTCTTTTGTTTGACCAAAAGCAATCAAAATTTTTATATAAAGTTCCGCTGTCGGTTCACACCGTTTACGATATTGATTATGAAAATCCGGATTACGAGAAATTTCCTGCTTTGAAATATGCAAAATGCATTGAAATTTTTATGGAACATGGTGATGCGCTTTTTATTCCGGGAGCTTTTTGGCATTTCAACAGATATTTGGAACCCGGTTTTTCGATGTCGTTAAGAGCTTTGCCTAATAAACCGAAAGTTTTTGCCAATATGATGTATCATGTTTTCATTATGAGATATACAGATAAACTAATGCGAAAACTTTTTAAAGCAAATTGGGTGAATTTTAAGCAGAAATGGGCGTATGAGAAAGCAACGGAAGCTTTGGAGAAACATTTGAATAAGTATAAGGTTTAGATTCACACAGATTATAAAAATTTTAAATACTTGCATGCCACGAATTCACTAATTTTCACACTTAAAATTTTTTTAAACATCATTTAAGGGAAATGACAATGAACTAATTCGTGCATTCGTGGCAATTAAAATCAACATTTCCCTCCTTCTTTTTTATTTCATACTTTTACCAACCCAATTTTAAGAACGATTTCAATGGCAAAGGCGACGAAGAAAGAGACCCCGTTAATGACGCAGTACAATACCATCAAGGCGAGATATCCTGATGCGCTTTTGCTTTTCAGAGTGGGAGATTTCTACGAAACTTTCGGACAAGATGCCGTTCGAACTTCTCAAATTTTGGGGATTGTTCTTACCAAAAGAGCCAACGGAGAAGGTCATATTGAGTTGGCTGGCTTTCCGCATCATTCGGTGGATTCTTATTTGCCAAAATTGGTAAGAGCGGGAATTCGTGTTGCGATTTGCGACCAGCTGGAAGATCCAAAAACCGTCAAAGGAATTGTGAAACGTGGAGTGACAGAATTGGTTACACCCGGAGTTACGTTCAACGACCAGGTTTTAAGTTCCAAAAAGAATAATTTCCTGCTTTCGCTTCACAAGGAAAAAGAAAAATACGGAATCGCTTTAGTCGATGTTTCCACCGGAGAATTTTTGGTAAGTGAAGGGAATTTAGATAAGATTTTACACATCATCAATACGTTTGATCCGAGTGAAATCATTTATCAGAGAAGTGTACAGATTCCCGATCAGCTGAAAAACAGAAATATTTTTAAACTTGAGGATTGGGCATATCAATATAATTTTGCCTACGAAAAACTTACGAATCAGTTTAAAACCAATTCATTAAAAGGCTTTGGTGTTGAAGGTTTGCCGTTAGCGATTACTGCTGCAGGAGCTATTTTTGCTTACCTTGTTGAAGATACCCATCACAAATTATTGGCGCACATTACCAAAATTCAGATTATTCCACAGGAAGATTATCTGATGATGGATCATTTTACGCTGAGAAATCTTGAAATCGTTTATCCAAGCAACCCGAAAGGAAAATCTCTTTTAGATATTATCGATAAAACAGCCACACCAATGGGCGGAAGATTATTGAGAAGAAGAATTATTCTTCCTTTAAAATCTGTCGAAGAAATTGGAAGACGTCTTTCTTTAATTGATTTTTTAAACGAAAATGATCAACTGAAATATGAAATTTCGCAATTATTGCGTGCTATTTCGGATTTAGACCGATTAATGGGAAAATTGGCAGCAGAAAAAATTTCACCTAAAGAATTAGGTTACCTCCGTCAAAGTCTGATTAATATTCAGAAAATTAAAGGATTACTTCATCCTCATGCTGATATTTTAGCTTGGCTGGAACCATTAAATTCGTTAGATGAATTGATTCAATTGCTTGAAAATCATTTGAATGAAGAGCTTCCGGTAAATCTTGCAAAAGGAAATGTAATTAAGCAGAATATTTCTGAAGAGCTTGATCATTTGAGAGGTTTACAAAATAAAGGTCGTGGTTTTCTTGATGAAATGTGTCAACGTGAAGTAGAACGCACCGGAATTACAAGTCTGAAAATTGATTTTAATAATGTTTTTGGATATTTTATTGAAGTAAGAAATGCTCATAAAGATAAAGTTCCGAGTGAATGGATCAGAAAACAGACGCTTGTGAATGCCGAAAGATACATCACTGAAGAGCTGAAAGAATACGAAAGCCAAATTCTGGGTGCTGAAGAAAAAATCAGCGTTCTTGAAAATCAATTATACCGAAAAGTCTGTTCAGACACGATGATTTACATCGACAGAATTCAGGAAAACTCAAACATTATTGCACAGCTTGATGTCGCTGTAGGCTTCTCTGAATTAGCGGTTTCTGAAAGCTACACAAAACCTGTTTTGAACGACGGTTTTGGAATTGATTTAAAAGAAGCAAGGCATCCAATTATTGAAAATGCGCTTCCTTTAGGCGAAAAATATATTCCGAATGACATCTTTTTAGACAAAGATTCTCAACAGATTATTATGGTTACCGGACCTAACATGGCGGGTAAATCTGCAATTTTGCGACAGACTGCAATTGTTTGTTTAATGGCGCAGATTGGAAGTTTTGTGCCTGCTAAACATGCGGAAATCGGACTTTTAGATAAAATTTTTACCAGAGTAGGAGCGAGTGATAATATTTCTGCCGGAGAATCTACTTTTATGGTGGAAATGAATGAGGCTGCGAATATTCTGAATAATATTTCTGAAAGAAGTTTGATTTTATTAGACGAAATCGGTCGTGGAACGTCAACATACGATGGGGTTTCTATCGCCTGGGCGATTGCGGAATATCTTCATCAACATCCGACGCAAGCAAAGACCTTATTTGCAACTCATTATCATGAACTTAACGAAATGACGGTGAATTTTGAGCGTGTGAAAAACTTCCACGTTTCTATTCAGGAGAATAAAGGGAATATCATTTTCTTGAGAAAATTAATTCCTGGCGGAAGCGAGCATAGTTTTGGGATTCACGTGGCGAAATTAGCGGGAATGCCCTCAAAAGTGGTTAACAGAGCCAATGAAATTTTGAAAACTTTGGAAGCAAGCCGTTCGCAAAGTGGTTCGTCAGAAAGTATTAAAAGAGTAACTGATGAAAACATGCAGCTTTCTTTCTTTCAGTTAGACGATCCTGTTTTGGAGAATATCAGAGAAGAATTAACCAAGATAGACATCAATACTTTGACGCCAATTGAGGCTTTAATGAAGCTGAATTCGATTAAAAAAATGATTGGAAAGTAATTATTTGAAATTTATAGTAATAGGAATTTGAAGTTTACTTCTTATAAAATTTCCATTAAGTTTTGCAGGAATCCATTTGCCATTGATCTGTTTCATAGATTTTTTTACAACTGTATTAAAATTCATATCAGAACCGATAACTTCAATCTCTGCGATGCTCCCATCTCGTTCGACAATAAAATTAAGAATCGCTTTAAGAGTGTTTTCTCCATTCTTAGTTTTTACAGAGTCTAATAATACTGCATTTTCTAGCTTTTTAATAAAAGTTTCTGTGCCATTAGGAAAATAGGCTTCGTGATCAGGATAATCAGGACATACTGTAGTTAAATGAATATTCTCTATTTTTTTCGGTATTGATGGCATTGCGGGAGGTACGGGAATATTTTGCCCGAAAACAAACCCGGTTAAGATTATAATGATAATTAAAGTAAGATTTTTCATGATTAAATTTTTTCAAAAAAAGAAGTTAAAGTACTGAAAACTGATTTAATCTCTATGAAAAGTAGATCCTAATTTAATTATATTTTTTACTCGTCAAAGGAAAATAAAATAAGTATCGTACGGCTTCACCATTGATTTTTGCAGGTTTCCAGCGGGCAAAGATTCTTCTTACTCCTTGTTCAGCCTCTTCTGCGTGTTTTTTGTTTTTTGAAACGGCGGTGACATTTCTTACATATCCGTTTTTTTCAACAATAAAATAAAGTCTTATATCAATTTTCTCATTGTTTTTAAGATCTAAAGTTTCAATATTTTCGAAATATTTTCTTTTAAAAGCATTCATTCCGCCCGGAAATTCCGGAAGCGTATCTGCTTTTGTGACGACCTGTTTTAGATCTAATTTAGTTTTGATAATATTGAAATCAGGCAGACTAGAAACATCGGAAACGGTTTGCTGAACAGGATTCTTTGCATCGGTTTTCTGTGCAAAAAGAAAAGAATTAAAAAATATACCAAGGAGAAAAATAGCTTTTTTCATTCAACTTAATTTTGATAATACTTATTCTGAGTGCTATTCTCAGAGGTATAGATTAGTAAATTGAACGCATCAAACTTAATACCAATTATTTAAAGTTTATGGTAAGCGGCACTCTGAAACGGTACCTTACTTTGTGACCATCAAGTTCTGCAGGAATCCATTTGGTTTTAATTTTAGAAACCGCCCGAATAGCTTCGTTATTGAAGCTTTGATTAGTTCCGGATGCTTTAATGTCTGTAAGAGTGCCATCTCTTTCGATGACAAAAGTAAGTTCACATTTTTCTATTCCATTACTGATGACTTTTTTTCCTTTGAAATTTCTTGCAAACTTTTGCCTGAAATCATTTATACCTGTAGGAAAGTAAGCTGGTTTTTCCACAGCATTATAAATTTCAGTGTTATTTTTACGAACATCCAATTCTTCTAAATCAGTTGTTCCTGCAACTTCCTGAGCTTGTATGAAACAGCCAAATAGTAATACGGAAATTATAATTAATTTTTTCATCGGTTAATTTTAACAAAAATAACATTCTCAATTTAAATTACATTCGGTTAATTAACAAAGTTTAACAGCTCTATCTTAATGGTTTACAAATTCATTCGTTAATTTTGAGTATGAAGAAAATTTTGAGTTTCATTATATTGATTTTCAGTATGTCTTTTTATTTTTCACAGGAACAAATTATTATAAATGATGTTCCGACGATTAAATATGAAGTACTCGAAAAGAAAATTCAGGATGAGAAAGATGTCTTGCTGGTTCTGAATTTCTGGTCTACAACCTGCGCTCCTTGTGTGAAAGAACTTCCGGATTTTATGGAGGTTAATAATAAATATAAAAGTAATCCTAAATTTAAAATGCTTTTGGTGTCTTTAGACCGCCCGAAAGATAAAGAGCGTGTTATTCAGTTTATTAAAAGTAAGAAACTTAGCGCAGAAGTGATTCTTCTTGATGATATTAAAAGAATGAATACCTGGATTCCTCAATTTGAAAAAAACTGGGACGGAAATATTCCTGTCACCATTATCTATAAAAACTCTGAAAAAGTGCACTTCAATGACGGCGAAATGACAAAGGTCGAATTGGAAAACGTAATCACAAAAAATCTATAAACATGAAAAATATTAAAACATTCGTTACTGCCGCAATAATAGGCCTAAGTTCGCTCAGTTTTACGGCAATAAATAAAAATAATGAAGAACCAAAGCAAAAAGTAAGTTCTTCAAAAGGCTATGAAGTTGGTGATGCAGCTGCCGATTTTAAGCTTAAAAATATAGACGGAAAAATGGTTTCGTTGAGCGATTTTAAAAAAGCAAAAGGTTTCATTGTAGTTTTTACCTGTAATCACTGTCCATATGCAAAAAAATATGAAGACAGGATTGTAGCACTTGATAAAAAATACAAAGACGCCGGCTATCCGGTGATCGCCATTAACCCAAATGATCCTAATGTGCAGCCGGAAGACGGTTTTCAACAAATGATTACCAGAGCGAAGGAAAAAGGTTTTACATTTCCGTATTTAGTGGATGAAGGCCAGAAGGTTTATCCGCAATATGGCGCCACAAAAACGCCGCATGTATTTATTCTTCAGAAAGAAGGCTCAAAAAATATTGTGAAATACATTGGAGCCATCGACAATAATTATGATGATCCTAATGATGTTTCAGAGCATTATGTACAAGACGCAATGGATGCTTTGTTGAGCGGAAAACCAGTTGCAAATGCAAAAACAGTAGCCATAGGTTGTACAATAAAAGTGAAAAAATAATTTTATTTTTAAAATTAAATTGAGATATTGGGCAGGCATTTAGCCTGCTCTTTTTTATAAAAACCTAGTCAAAATTAATCATGATGAAATTTAAATTTAACCTTAAATATTTTCTTTTAACCATTCTTATTTTCCTTGTTGAGGTATTAATTGCAACGGTTTTAAAAGATAACTTCTTTATCCGAGCTTATCTGGGAGACGTGATTGTGGTAATGCTGCTTTATACTTTTGTGAAAAGTTTTTTCATCATCAACGAAACAAAATTAATCATCGGGATTTTTGCTTTTTCATGTCTGGTTGAGTTTGCACAATTTTTCCATATTGCAGACAAATTAGGCTTCCAACCGGGAAGCCTGATGTATATCGTTATCGGAAATTCTTTCTCGTGGATTGATATTCTATGTTACGCAGTTGGGTGCTTAATTTTATATGTTTTTACAAAATTCAAATCAAAAAATGAAGACAATTAGTCCAAATTAAACTGAAGAGGTTGTCGCATACGCATTTTTACTTTCTCACCATTTTGTTCACCGGGAACCCACTTTGTTTTTATTTTGTTGAGCGCACTTAGAAACTCTTTTTTTACCATTTCGTGATCGTAAGATTCTATCTTGAGATTAATCATATTTCCGTCGGTATCGATGTCAAAAACAGCAATAGCTCTTGCTTTTGCAATGTTCTGCTTCGATAAGGCTGAGGTTTTAAAATTATTGATAATCTGCCTCATAAATGCAGAATGTCCTCCCGGAAATTCAGGGACTTTATCTACAGATGTTTTTTTTCTATAATCTGATCCTGCTTTTATTTCAGGATATTGTATCGAATCTTTTTGAGCATCAATAGAAATTATACTAAATAAGATCAGTAAAAATGCAATATATTTTTTCATACTATTTTATCTTCCAAAAGAATCATATTTATCTTCAGCATATTTGATGAAACGGTTCAGCAAAGCCACATTGTCTTTTTCCATAGGGGAAAGTTCGCTGTCAACATTATTTGAAACCGGAATATACCAATCTGTCTGCTCAAAAAAGTTTCTGTACGTCTGTTTTTTGAATGAATAACCATGTCTTGCGAAAACTGCATTTTTAATGATTTCCATATCAAGTTTTCTTAAATTTTTAAGATCTTTTTCGCTCAGTTTTTGTTTTGAAGCATTGATTTTGAAAACGGCATCAGAAGCTATTCTGTTTTTTGAAGCAGTATAAGTTTCTGTTTTTCCGGTTTCCTCGTCGGTATATTTTTCTTTAAAATCTTTCGGGTTTTCCCAGTCAATCAGATCAGAATTTTCATCCAGCATAAAATTCGGATTATAAACGAACTCTTTTTTAATAAGTCTCAGGTTTTTTAAAGGAGCTTTTACCGCAGATTTATTAAAGGCAGTCCATTTTCCGGTGATGCTGTCGTTTTTAAGCTTAATTTCAAATCTTCCGTCGGTTTTATCATTTCCGGGCTCATCCAGAATAAAAGATTGAGTACCTTCATTGAAAACCCCGCGAAACGGACGCTGAGTTCCATTCACAATGCTTTGCCCGTACACAGAATCCTGAGTTATTCGATTGATTTTTAATGAAAGTCTTTTGTAATCTGTGCCTTCGTAATATTCTCTGGTTTCGTTATCATAAAGCTCTCCTTTGCCTGCAAATTCTCCGGTGTAAATCCCGTAATATTCTTTATGAACTTCAGGAATTACCACAGAATCTTTTTTTGTTATTAAAGAATCTTTTGGAGTTTCGGTAACCGTAGTGTCTTTTTTACAGCTGATTAAACTGATTGTAAACAGAGTGATTAAGGTAAATTTTAAAATTTTCATATTAAATTAAATGTGCTTTTTTGTGATTAAATATTCAATTAATAAAATGTTTGGAACCCAGCCCAACCATGCAATTATTTGGTAAACATCCATTGGATTTGGGTGGAATAAATATACAATAATTACTTTCCAAATTCTCAAAGTGAGCGCAGAAATTGTAAGCGCAAAACTTCGCCACATCCATTGCTTATGTTCTTTGAATTTTTTCTGTCGGGCCAGTTGATAAGCTTTAAATGTGAAAAACCACCAAAGACTACCTAAAATTATAAACGAAATTTTCGAGAGAAAACCACCGTTGGCGAAAATTCCCATGTAAATTCCGGAAGGTGCAGCAAAAAGAAGAATTAGAAAAATATAAATTTTCCCGGCATTTATGTGAAAGTTTTTCAGTCGGAAATCTTTTCTTAAAATAGCTAAAAATCCGGCCAATAAAATAAAAATGCTTGTGTAAACGTGAGTGTAGAAAAACCAAAGATATTCTGGTCTGTCGTGCACTTCAGTCTGTTTAATCATCAGAAAACTCACATTGGGATCTAAAGGAACATATTCTAATGTGATTTTCAACATCAGCCAAAAGAAATATCCGAATCCTATGATGAGAAGGATTTTTAGAATGCTCGGGATATTTTTTTTGATTGAAAGCATGTATGGTTAATCAATAAAAGCTGCAAAAGGAAGTTGAAACCAATATTTTACGGGATGCGACTTGTATTTTGCAGGTTCCCACTTTGTTTTTATTGATTTTATTGCATTTTCCACTTCTTTATTAAAATCCTCATTATTTCCATAAACAGTAATGTTTTCTATCTTACCTTGTACATTGATTGCAAATTTGGCTGATGAACTGACTTTTCCTGTCGCATTTTTTAGTTTTTTAATATTTATTTTTTGTGCAACTTTACCTCTAAACTCGTTAATTCCACCTGGAAAAGAAGGTTGAACATCAGCTTCCGGAACATAAACTTCTCTAGAAGATTCTTTTTGTGAAGGGCTTGCTTTTATTCCTTCATGTGCTTGAGAAAAAGCAAGTGCAAATCCTAAAAATGAGACTAGGGCTAAATTTTTTTTCATATTTTTTTAGTTTAAATTATTTAAATCCTGTGCAATCAGCCATGCTTCACTCCAGCAAGCCTGAAAATTAAATCCGCCGGTTACGGCATCGATATTCAAAACTTCTCCGGCAACGTAAAAGTTAGGCAAAATTTTCGAAGACATATTTTTAAAATTAATTTCTTTTAAATCTACACCTCCTGCGGTTACAAATTCATCCTTAAAAGTTGATTTTCCGGTAACCTGAAATTTCTTTTTGCATAAGTTTTCCAAAATTGTCTGCATTTCTTTTCCCGAAATATTCGCAATTTGTTTATTCAAATCAATTTTTGAAACTTCAAGAATTCTCTGCCAGAAACGATTCGTTACATCAAAAATCTTAGATTGCCCGATTGTTTTTTTAGGATTTGACTGTTTGAAATTCTGAAATAATTCTTCCGCATCATCGATATCTTTAGAAATAAAATTGACCTGAATTTCGAAATTGTATTTTACCTTCGCCAGATTAATCGCTTCCCAAGCCGAAATTTTAAGGATTGCGGGTCCCGAAAGTCCCCAATGGGTTATCAGTAACGGTCCACTTTCTTCAGTTTTTAGTTTAGGAATAGAGGTTTCTGCCATTTCAAAGCTTGTTCCCAAAAGATCTTTCAGCAAATCATCTTTAATATTAAAAGTAAAAAGGGAAGGAACTAAATCAATAATTTTATGTCCCAAGTTTTCAATCATTTTCAAAGATTTTGGTGAACTTCCCGTTGTATAAATCACAAAATCGGCTACAAAATCTCCCAAACTTGTTTTTACCAAATAGTTTTCATCCCGTTTTTCAATTTCTTTTACAGAACATTTGGTCTTGACTTCAATATTTTTCTGCTGAATTTCGTTTAAAAAAGTATTGATAATTGTTTGTGAAGAATTGCTTTCCGGAAAAATTCTGTTATCCTTTTCTATCTTCAACGAAACTTTTCGTTTTTCGAACCAATCCATCGTATCTCCGGGTTGAAATTTGGTAAAAACACTGAGTAATTCCTTGTTTCCACGAGGATAAAACTGCACCAGTTCTTTAGGGTCAAAACAGGCATGGGCTACATTACATCTTCCGCCTCCGGAAATTTTTACTTTTTGCAAAACATCTGAATTCTGCTCAAGAATGGTGACTTTATATTTCTTTTCGTCAAGATTTGCTGCGCAGAAAAAACCTGCGGCACCGCCTCCGATAATGATAATTTGCTTCATAATTATTTAATCTTATGCTGAAGATTATTTTTGCAAAACTACAATTTTTATAAACCATCTTATTTGAGTAATTTTGGGGATTATAATTTTTGAATTTTAGTGCTGAAAAATTATTATCGACAAAAGGATTTAAGTTTTTAATTTTTCCATATCTTATTCTTACACTTTGTCATTCCGTAGGAATCTTAGCAAAGTTTTGAATAGTATGGGTTGGATTCCTACGGAATGACAAACTGGATGATTATAGTCTTACGTATCTCTTAAAGTTGATAAGCTGAGAAATTCATATTTTAAACAAAATTAAATGACATTTTACCATACATTCGAAGTTCGCTGGAGCGACCTAGACGCAAATAAACATTTGGCCAACTCGTCTTACGTGCAATATTGTGCGCAAACCAGAATGGCTTTTATGAAAAAGGAAAAAATGGGTGTTACCCAAATGAGCCGATGGGGAATAGGTCCTGTGATTATGCATGAGCGTTTTTCTTTTTTCAAAGAAATCTTTGCCGATCAAAAGGTGATTGTAAGCCTTGAAATAGACGGCTGTGCAGAAGATGCCGCGATCTATCGTTTCGTACACAAATTCTATCTTCCGGACGGATCACATTGTGCAACCTCTGAAGCAACTGGTGTATGGATTGATACGATGCTAAGAAAAATGACTTCGCCACCGGATGATGTGGTAGAAGCAATGAATAAATACAAAACACCTGACACGATATTGATGACGAAAGAAGATTTTAAAAAACTTCCTTTCAGACCAGAAAATATTGACCCGGCAACATTTAACTAATAAATGATAAGAGATAAATGATGCTTGATCACCTAAAAGTATTCAAAATCATTTATCATCTATCAATCATCACTTATAATAAAATTTATGTTTGAAGATAAACAACCAGAATTAACCCCCATTTCGAAATTAGGAGAATTTGGGCTGATAAAACACTTAACGGAGCATTTTCCTTTATCCAATGAGTCTTCGGAACTCGGGGTAGGAGATGATGCTGCTGTTATCAATCCCGGAAACAAGAAAGTGGTGCTTACGACTGATGTTTTGGCAGAAGGCGTTCATTTCAATTTGGGCTATGTTCCATTAAAGCATTTAGGTTACAAAGCTGTTGTTGTGAATTTGAGTGATATTGCAGCGATGAATGCAACACCTACACAGATTTTGGTTTCTCTGGCGGTATCTAATCGTTTTCCCGTGGAAGCTTTGGAAGAATTATATTCCGGAATTCAGGCCGCTTGCGGAAGATATAAAGTAGATTTGATCGGAGGTGACACCACGAGTTCAAATGCCGGTTTGGTGATGAGTATTACCGCTGTTGGAATTGAAAATGAAGAAAATATCGTTAAAAGAAGCGGCGCAAAACCCAACGATTTGCTTGTCGTAACCGGAGATTTAGGTGGAGCTTATATGGGGCTTCAGATTTTGGAGAGAGAGCATGCTGTTTTCTTGGCTGATCCTAATATGCAGCCTGAAATGGCAGGTTTCGATTATATTTTGGAAAGACAGCTTAAGCCGGAAGCACGAACTGATGTGAAAGGGATTTTAGAACAATTAGACATCAAACCAACATCTATGATTGATGTTTCTGATGGTCTAGCTTCGGAAATTTTGCATCTTTCCGATCAGTCGAAAGTTGGTTTCAGATTGTATGAAGAGAAAATTCCGATGGATAATCTAACGATTACAACTGCAGATGATTTTAATCTAAACCCTGTAATGACGGCGTTAAGCGGAGGTGAAGATTACGAATTATTATTCACAATCTCTCCAAATGATTTTGATAAAATGAAAAACCACCCGGATTTTACAATTATCGGTCATGCGGTTGATAAGGAAGAAGGGAACTTTATGGTGGCAAGAGGCTCTAACCAATTGGTTGCTTTAACGGCGCAAGGTTGGGATGCTTTTCTAGGAAATCAATACAACGATTAAAATTTAATTTTAAATATTGTGAAGCCACTGCATTTTGCAGTGGTTTTTTGTGTTCTATACTCGGTAGTTTGACTAAAATAGGAGGATGATGAAGCTTAAACATACAATGTTGGAGTAAAATGCTTAAAAGATATAGCTTTGAGGTCGGGAAATGAGGCTTTTAGCTCCGATAACCGAGCTAATTACTCTGGTGTTTGAGCAAAAAGCACAAATGTTTAAGTTCTGAACTCAAATAATTGACAAAAGACTTTCCAACAATGAGCAAATTGCTGATATGCAAAAAGAAACGACAATAATAAACTAACTTGATGCGTGGTTTGCTTTTTATCGTGTCGTAATCATCTATCATAAAAAAACTATATATTTGAATATAAAAGCATTAAGATGAAAAAAATAGATAATCTAAGTTCGGTTAATCAATAATCGTCACATATTAACTGTGGGCTATTAACGCAGAGGTGAATTTTATTCTTTTATAAGAGAGTAAGCAAAGAAGAATCGACAAGTTGATTTTATAAAACTTTTGCCCAAGCTTTGCGAAGTAAATTTATTTGCCTTTCTTTTTAAAATATAAAGTTTAATTATAAAATCTTTGCGTTTTATGATTTTAAAAACTATTATCAGAATCTCTTATCCCGAACTGAGGTTAAATTAGGTCAGGAAACTAATAAAAAAGGCACATAATGGATAGTAGCATATTAAAATTTTCAATAGTTTATATTGTTTTCTTTGTGATAGAAGTTTTCATTAGTTATATATTTTTATTAGTCGAAGAGTCATTTAACATTTCCAGTACAATAGATGCTGTTAGCTTGTGGAATTTTTGGAGACTATTATTTTATGGAGTACCATTTTTAATATTATATTTTTTTTTATTTAAATACTTTAAAAATTTAAAAATTTATAAGCCGTTATTATTTTCTATTTTTAATTTATTAGTCTATATTTTATTGACCTTTTTATCGAGAATTATTTTTGGGAAAAATATTCCACTTTTTCCAGAAGGAATAATGTTTTGGATAACTTGTTTATCAATACTTTTAGCTCCTATTGTTTTAGGGTTTATTCCTTACTTTAGAGGGTTAATGAATAAAATTTAGGTATGTTCAAAAGTCATGAAAAGTTGGATCATTATTACAAGAATTAAAAAGGAATAATATCCACTGTAAAGTGTTTTAAAATCAAAAAACTTTTAATAACAAAAGATAAATAAAAAATTAGATGAAATCTTTGATAGAATTTATAAAACAGAATGCTCTGTTGATGATTTGATAATAAAATTAAAAGAAAATGGCTTATCGCAAGGTGAAACGCATATTGTTTTGTATAGGAAACTTAAAAACAGATATACTTTTAGTGAGTTACGAAGCTATATCGTTTATTCTTCTTGTTGGTCAGATTCTTTGAAACAAAATATTTCCTTAGATAATGAATTTGATGAATTTTTAAAAGAAGAGTAGCATATGAGCAATCCGCGTCCCGCTCATTACTTTGAAAAGTTGCTACACAAAGCACGAGTAAGACCAACCCAAAATCCCTAAATAGTATGAATTTTAAAACTAAAATAGTTATGATTTTATTATCCTCTTTATTACTTACGAATTGTAAGGAGGAAATGAAAAAATGTGTAAGCCAATCTGCCGATACTAATGTAAAACTATATAATGATTTAACAGATCAGTTGATACCTTATTTTTTTAGAGAAGATTATTTAGGTGAAAAAAGATATTTTGATAGTTTAAGAGTTCATGATGATGATTTATATATCGAAGAGAAGACAAAAGCGCACAACGAAATTTTTAATCATCCTGAAAAATTTTGCAATTTGTATATAGATTCTACTAAAAATAAAAATACAGATTTTGCTACAGGTAGTAAATATTTTATTACAGGTCATCCCGAAGCTCATATAAATTCCATAAAAATAAGGAAGGAGTTTTTAAAAGAATTTTCCAGTAATACAGATATTATTAAAAAATTAAGCACACGAAGTACTATAAAAGCAAATCAATTTAATTTATGTACCGCAAAAGTTCTGGATCTGGCAGAGTATGATAAACATACAAATGAATGTGAGATAGGTGTTGTCTATTTTTCAGAGATTGTATTCGATACTTCAAAAAAAAGAGCATTAGTTTTTGTTGACCATCTTATAAAAAAAGATTATTACGGTAGAAATGCTGTATTTAAACTAAGATTGCATGATAATTATTGGGAAATAGAAGATGTTATGTTATTGTCAACTTCCTAATTTCCGGCTCTTTACGCGATAGCTCCCCTGGTGCGAGCATCCTGCTCGTACTCATTATACAAAAAAATCGTTAGCTAAGCTTTTGCGAGGAGTTTTGGTATACTGTAAAAGCTACTTTATCCTAAAAAACTATATATTTGAATATAAAAGCATTAAGATGAAAAAAATAAATAAGAAAGAAGTTCTGCAGATAGCTATTCAAAAACAGCAGGAATTAACAGAGAATTATACCCAGCGTGTTTCCGATATGAAAGCTGATACTTTCAGCAGAAATGCATCGGCAAGCCAAACCGAAGATCGTCACAGTAACAAGCTCGATGTTTTACAGGCTTTGGAAAAAGAACTCGATTTTGCACAAAACGAATTAAATTACTTAAGTCAGCTAGACATTACGGAAGAGAACGCCAATGTGTCTCCAGGAGCAATTGTGGTCACGGATACCTTAACTTTTTTCATTGGTATCTCAACCGACAAAATTGAGATGAGCGGAACAACCGTTGTTGGAATTTCAACTAAAGCTCCCATTTATGCAAATATGAAAGATCTTCAAAAAAACGATTCCTTTACTTTTAACGAAAAGACATATCAGATTTTAGATTTATATTAAATATTTCTAAATTAAAGTCATAAAAACAAATAATCCGTCCCACAACTGGGACGGATTATTTTGTATATCATTAAATTCTTACGCTTTCACAATATTCAGAATCACTTCAACTGCCTTTTCCATGCTTTCTAAAGCCACATATTCGTAAGGTCCGTGGAAATTGATTCCACCCGCAAAAATATTCGGACAAGGAAGTCCCATATAAGATAATTGCGCTCCGTCTGTACCGCCTCTGATGGCTTTTATTTTAGGCTCAATACCTGCTTCTTTCATTGCTTTTGCAGCAAGATCGATGATGTGCATTTTACCTTCAAACTGTTGCTTCATGTTGCGGTATTGTTCTTTTATCTCGACTTCAGCGGTTTTTTCACCATGTTTTTGATTAAACTCAGCAACTTTTTCTTCCATGAATTTTTTTCTTGCCTCAAATTTCTCTTCATCATGATCACGAATGATATATTGAAGTTTACACTCTGAAACATCAGACGTTACATCCATCAAATGATAAAATCCGTCAAAACCTTTTGTCGTAGAAGGAGTTTCGTTCGCCGGAAGAGACTGTATAAATTCTGCAGCCAAAAGATTGGCATTTACCATTTTCCCGAAAGCATAACCAGGATGTACACTCAAACCGTGAATTTTTACTACTGCTCCAGCAGCATTGAAATTTTCGTATTCCAATTCTCCAACTTCGCTTCCATCCATTGTATAAGCCCATTCTGCACCGAATTTTGCCACATCAAATTTGTGTGCGCCTCTTCCGATTTCTTCATCCGGCGTAAATCCAACCGCAATTCTTCCGTGCTTGATTTCAGGGTGGGCGATTAAATATTCAGCAGCCGTTACAATTTCTGCACAGCCAGCTTTGTCATCGGCTCCCAAAAGTGTATTTCCGTCAGTTGTTATTAAAGTCTGACCGATATATTTCTTTAAACTTTCAAATTTTGAAGGTGATAAAGTAAAGTTTGTTTCTCTGTTTAAGATCAAATCTTCACCTGCATAATTTTCCCAAACTTGTGGTTTTACATTTTCGCCACTAAAGTCCGGGGAAGTATCATAATGAGAAATAAATCCTATTGTCGGCTGATTGTCGTTTTCCAGATTAGAGGGAACGTAGCCCATAATATAACCGTGTTCGTCAATAGAAACATCTTCCAGACCAATTGTTTTTAGCTCTTCAGTGATGTAATTGGCAATGTCCCACTGTCGTTCTGTTGAAGGAGTGGTTTCGCTTTCAGCATCACTTGTTGAATATATTTTTACATAGCTGAGAAAACGGTTCAGCAGTTTTTCTCTCCACATCGAGTTGAATTCTATTGTACTCATTTTGATATCATAAATTTTAACAAAGTTAATAAATTCAAAGCTCAGAACGGGTTATTTGTTGGTGAATGTATTGTATCGAAATTTTAAATCAGAAATAAATTATTGATAATCAATTTAATATTAGCTTTGCTGGAAACGAGAACTAAATAGTTTAGTTTTATTATATTTGAGAAAATCAAAAGTAAAATGTTTCTTACCGAATGCCCTAGAGATGCGATGCAGGGTTGGGATGAGTTTATCCCCACCGATAAAAAAATAGATTACATCAATTCACTGATGGAAGTTGGTTTTGATGTGCTTGACTGCCTGAGTTTTGTCTCTCCGAAAGCAATTCCGCAAATGGCAGATTCTGCTGAGGTTGCCGAGAATATCGATAAATCTTTGTCTAATGCCAAGGTTTCGGCAATTATTGCCAATTATAGAGGTGCTGAAAAGGCTTTAAAGCATCAGTCTGTAGATATTTTGGGATTTCCTTTTTCTATTTCTGAAACTTTTCAGCACAGAAATACCAATAAAAATCAGGAGGAAGCTTTTGATGATATTGTAAAGATGCTTGAGCTCACAAAAAGTGAAGGCAAAGAACTGAATATTTATTTTTCAATGGCGTTTGGAAACCCGTATGGGGAAATGTGGAAATGGGAAGATGTAGATTTTTGGGCCAATAGATTTTCTGAAATCGGAATTAAAAACATTCTGCTTTCCGACACAACTGGAGTAGCAACACCGGAAACTATTGCTTTATTATTTGAAAAAATTCCTTCAAAATATCCTGAAATAGATTTCGGCGCACATTTTCATAACCGTTACGAAGATTCTTATTCTAAACTAAAAGCAGCTTATGATCAAGGTTGCCGAAGATATGATTCTGCCATCAAAGGAATTGGTGGCTGCCCGATGGCAAAAGATGATTTGGTAGGAAATATGCCAACAGAACAAGTAATCAATTTTATGAGCGTGGAAAAAGCGGAACATAAATTGAATTTATTAAATTTCGAGAGTTCTTATAACAGAGCGAAAGATATTTTTCATTTTTAGAGACAGTGTCTCTTTCATTTTAAATTAAAATTATGACATCAAAAATAACATACACAGGAGATTTAAGATGTTCAGCAGAACATTTACAGTCTGGAACCATCATAGAAAGTGATGCGCCAACAGACAACCACGGAAAAGGTGAAAAATTTTCACCGACAGACTTGTGTGCAACTTCTTTGGCAGAATGCGCATTGACAACCATTGCCATTTTGGGTAAAGACAAGAATATTAATATTGATGGAGCGTATTGTACACTTCAGAAAATTATGAAAACTGAGCCAAGAAGAATTGGTGAGATCGTCTGTAATTTTGTTTTTTCAGATCAGTATTCAGATGAAGAAAAGGCTTTTATTGAGGAAACCGCTCACAATTGTCCGGTTTCAAAAAGTCTTCATCCGGAACTTGTACAGACCATGATTTTCATTTATCAATAGACTAAAACCGCAGAAATCTCTGCGGTTTTTTGTTTTTAGCTTTAATAGATTTTTACTGATTTAAACCTAAATCGAACTGAGTTTGGGATAAGAAATTAAGCGAAATCTTTTATCACGCAAAGATTTTAATTTTTAAGCTTATTATTTTAAGGAGCAAAGAATGGCGACAAAGTCGCTGATGAAGCTTAATAAAACGAGAGCTTCATAAAAAATCTATTTATTGATTCTCAGGCTTTGCTCCTTAAAATAAGATTGCAATAATAAAGCTTTGCGTTAAATGTATAACACTTTTATAGTGAGTGGTTATGATTGTCGCTTAAGCCTTTTTATGTAAGTTAATCAGTGATAAATATTTAAATTAAAATAAACATCAATGCTTCCCATAATTTCACCACAACAATTAAAAGAACTTTCTACAAAAAGCCTTATTATTCTTGATGTACGAACCGGAAAAGACAATTATCAAAACTATCTCAATAAACACATCAAAGGAGCAAGGTTTGTAGATTTAGATGAAGATTTAGCTGATGTTGGCGAAAATGCAGTTTTTGGAGGAAGACATCCTCTGCCAGAAATTCAAAAATTTAGTGAAACAGTTTCTCTTTTAGGGATTTCTGAAGATTCTTATGTCATTATTTATGATGATAAAAACGGAGCTAATGCTGCAGCGAGAGCATGGTGGATGTTGAGATCCTTTGGTCTTAAAAATATTCAGGTTTTAGATGGTGGAATTCAGGCAGCCGAAAAAGAAGGATTGGAGTTTTCGTCAGGAGAAGAGACTTTTGAAAAATCTGAAATCATTACAAAAGAACATTGGCTTCTTCCTGTTTCAAGCTTGGAAGATGTTGAAAATGAATTAACAAGCGGATTTGCTAACGTCATTGATGTAAGAGATGCTTATCGTTATAAGGGTGAGTCTGAACCAATTGATTTAATTGCTGGTCATATTCCCGGAGCTATTAATATTCCTTTTTCTGAAAATTTAGATCAAAACGGAAGTTTCCTGAAGCCGGAAATTTTGAGAGAAAAGTATCAAAAATTATTGAAAAATAAGCCTGAAAAATTAATCGTTCATTGTGGTTCGGGAGTTACGGCTTGTCATACTATTTTAGCATTAGAATATGCCGGGTTTCAAATGTCAAACCTATATGTAGGTTCGTGGAGCGAATGGAGCAGAAGAGAAGGAAAAGAAATTGCACGAGAAGATTAAAGGATTGAAGTTGGGAGATGGAAGTCGATACAAGCATTCATTTCTAATAATGTTTTCATTAGTAGTAATCTCAGTAAAGAATAAAAAAAAACCGGAGAATTTCCGGTTTTATATTGTTTTGATGCGGAACGAAAATAAAACTTCTAGCCTCCCGCTTCCTTCATCCTGCTTATTTAGAGCATTCCCAGCTCAAATTTTGCCTCTTCACTCATCATATCTTTGTTCCAAGTGGGTTCGAAAGTTAGTTCCAAATCTACTTCATTCACATTTTCCACTTCTTTCACTTTGTCCTTTACCTCTTGCGGAAGACTTTCCGCAACGGGACAGTTAGGACTCGTTAAGGTCATGATGATTTTCACATCAGCTTCATCGGAAATCTGTACATCGTAAATTAAACCCAATTCATAAATATCTACCGGAATTTCAGGATCATAAACAGTTTTTAATATTCTTATAATTTCTTCTCCTATATCGGCAATCTGATCGTCTGTAAATTTCATTTTATCGTTTTAATAACCGTTCCAACGGTATTTTATTTAATCTAAATTGATATTTCTTCTTAATAAATCTTCCTGACGCATCCGTCTGAAAATATTAGCCAAAGTTAAGACATCTTTTTCACAATAGTCGACTATTCGTTGCAAGTCTTTTTCTATGTAGTAGATTGATGAAACCATTGATCCGTCGATGTCGTCTTTCGGGGTAGGAATTCCGAAAACATGGGCTAAAAGTTCCAGCGAAATATAGCTTTTGTAGTCTCCGAATTTCCAAAGTTCCATCGTGTCGAGATGCGGAATTTCCCAAGGCTTTTTTCCAAACATTTGAAATGGAGATGGAGGCATCATTCCGTTGATCAAAAACCGTCTTGCAATCCACGGGAAATCAAATTCTTTTCCGTTATGAGCACAGAGAATAACATCCCGCAGTCTCGGGCTGTTAAAAAGCTCGCCAAATTCCTGAAGAATTTTTCTTTCATCATCATTGGCAAAGCTTTTTATTCTTAAAGTATCGTTTTTTTCGAGCATTCCGATCGTAATGCAGATAATTTTTCCAAACTCTGCCATAATACCGGCTCTATCATAAAAATCTTCTGCAGAGATCTCATCTTTTCTTTGATATCTAGTTTTTTTATCCCAGAGTTTCTGTTCGGTTTCAGAAAGATCTTCCCAGGAACCTGCATTTGGAACCGTTTCAATATCAAGGAATAAGACTTTTTCTAATGAAATATTTTGTATCATGGTTGTGTTTTTGTAAGTTGATTATTAATAGTTTAGAAACGATGAGATTATGTAGATCATTATCCAACCTGTAATCCGTTTTTCGTAGGAAGAGATGGCGATAAAAGCGTTACGTCTTTTGCATCATCACCATAGACTCCTAAAACAAGGCATTCGCTGAAAAAATTGGCAATCTGTTTTTTAGGGAAATTAACAACGGCTAAAATTTGTTTACCCACCAAATCTTCTTTGCTGTAAAGTGTTGTGATTTGTGCTGCAGATTTTCTGATTCCGACATCTCCAAAATCGATTTCAAGCTGATAAGAAGGGTTTCTTGCTTTTTCAAAATCATTCACGGAAATAATTGTCCCGCATCGAATGTCTAATTTCTCAAAATCTGCCCAGGTTATTTCAGGTTTTGTTGTCATAATCAAATGTTCTCTCTTTTTGTGCTTCTTTAAAAGAAGGTTATTTACAAATATAAATATTTTGCTTGGAGATATATTGTGATTATGGCAATTAAAAATTGTTAAAAATTTTATTTTTGGATTAGAAAAGCTTTATCTTCGCAGGAAGATGTTTCGTAGCGCTTACATATTGTTTTTCTTTTGTTTGGGGTTTTTCTTAATGCCCAATAAGATGTATGCATGCAAAATGGAAGCTGCTTCAACTCGTAAAGTAGATTCTAAGGCTGCTACATCAAAAAAAGATGATTGCGAGCATAAGAAATCTGAAAAAAATCATTGCGGAAACGATTGTAGCAATGCTTTGTGTAAATGCCCTACAAACAGCAATATTTCTTTTTTTTATTCTAACAGTTTCTCTTTCACTAAAGTAAAGGTTAATGTATCCCATTCTTTTCTGAATGATGAAACTAATATTTCCAAAGGTTTCTATTCCATTTGGCTGATTCCTAAAATAGGATAACCTCTAATGTATAGCCACAGCTATGCTTTTTTGAAAACGTTTCTGTTTTCAACTTTATTATTTATTTAAACTTTCAAAACAATGAGACAAGTAGATGCTGCATTTACTTGTGATCATTCCAATAAAAAAATATTATGAAGTCAATATCAAAAATAATGGCCGTCATGATGCTTTTAGTATCATTGATATATACTGCACAGATCAAAAATGCAAAAACCGAAACGGTAAAAATCTCTGGAAATTGCGACATGTGCAAATCAACAATTGAAAAAACTGGAAATGTCAAAAACGTAGCCAAGGTAAACTGGGATAAAGAAACAAAATTGGCAACTCTAACTTATGATGCATCGAAAACAGACCAACAGGAAATTTTAAAAAGAATTGCCCAGGCAGGATATGATAGTGAATCTTTTTACGCTCCGGATGATGTATATGCTAAACTACCGTCTTGCTGTCAATACAATAGGAATAAGACTGCGACCAAAACAATGGCTGATCACGGGCATGGCCATTCTTCAATGATTAAAGAAAACAAACAGTCTGAGTCAGCTTTGAGCAATGTTCAGTCTCATTATTTTTCAATAAAAGATGCTTTAGTAAAAACTGATGCAAAAACAGCTTCGGATAAATCTAAAGAGTTGACTAATGCAATCACAGCAGTAAAAATGAATGAACTGTCAACAGAAGAGCATAATGTGTGGATGAAAATAATGGATGTTTTAAATACAGATGCAAGGCTGATTTCTCAAACTCAGGATATTAAAAAACAAAGAGAAGCTTTCAAATCATTATCTAAAAACATGTATGAATTGCTGAAAACTTCAAAACATTCGGCTCCTATTTATTATCAGTATTGTCCGATGCAGGATGCTAACTGGCTGAGTACGGAAAGTGCGATTAAAAATCCATATTACGGAGCACAAATGCTTACTTGTGGAAATACAGTTGAAACTTTAAAATAAAACAAGAAGTAATATGTTAAAAACTAAATATATAGTTCTCTGGATTTTGTTTTCGTTTTCCTTTGCAAAAGCACAGGAGCATTCTGCACATAATACTCAGAACAAAAAAGTTCTTCCTTTCCCTGAGAAAAAATTAACGGAAGGTAAAACAGTAACCTATCATTTGTATGTAAAAGATACGCTGGTTAATTTCACAGGAAAAATGAAACGAGCGATTGCAGTTAATGGTCAGATTCCGATGCCGACGCTCACGTTTACAGAAGGCGATACTGCGGAAATTATTGTGCATAATATGATGGATGAAGAAACTTCTCTGCACTGGCACGGATTGATGTTGCCCAACAAAGAAGACGGTGTTCCTATGCTTACCCAAATGGGGATTAAACCGCATTCTACATATACTTATAAATTTCCGATTATTCAGCACGGCACGCATTGGTATCATTCTCATTCAGGAATGCAGGAGCAGATCGGAATGTACGGATCGCTGATCTTGAAAAAAAGAAATAATGATCCTACGTTCAGAAAAGGGATTGATGATATTCCCGCAATTCCATTAATTTTAAGCGAATGGACAGATTTGAATCCTCATAATGTGCATAGAATGCTTCACAACGCCAATGATTGGTTTGGGATCAAGAAAAAAAGCACTCAAAGTTATTTGGAAGCCATAAAAGAAGGGCATTTCGGAACTAAAGTGACCAATGAATGGAAAAGGATGCTTGCAATGGATGTAAGCGATATTTATTACGATAAATTTTTGATTAACGGTAATTCTGAACAGCAATTGTCGCAATTTAAGGCAGGAGATAGAGTGCGGCTTCGGATTTCCAACGGAGGTGCTTCGTCCTATTTCTGGATCAATTATGCCGGTGGCAAGATTGAAGTTGTAGCAAACGATGGTAACGATGTAGAGCCTTTAATGGTAGACAGACTTATCATCGGAGTTTCTGAAACGTACGATATCGTAGTCACCATTCCTGAAAAAAATACATCGTATGAACTTTTGGTAACTCCGGAAGACAGAACGAAGTCAGCATCAATTTATATAGGAGAAGGGGTGAAGCAGCTTCATGCTCCACTTCCTAAACTTAAATATTTTGAAGGGATGAAAATGATGAATGATATGATGAAGATGAACGGTGATATGAAAGATATGGGAATGGCAATGAGCCTTCAGAAAATGGATATGAATGCTGTAATGTATCCAGAAATCTCTGGCGAGAAACCAAAAAAATCTCACAAAATGGATATGGATAAGGATATGAAGATGGATCATTCTTCACACAATATGGGAAATAATGATATAGTAACTTTAAACTACAATATGCTTAAATCTCCATATGATACTTCACTGCCGAAAAAAGATTCTTTAAAAAATATCACCCTTACTCTTACAGGAAATATGAATCGCTATGTATGGAGCATGGACAATAAAGTGCTTTCCGAAGTTGATAAAATACAGGTTAAAAAAGGAGAAATATTAAGAATAAAATTGATCAACAATTCTATGATGAGACATCCGATGCACTTGCACGGATTTGATTTCCGTGTACTTAATGACAACGGGGCTCAATCTCCACTGAAAAATGTATTGGATATCATGCCTATGGAAACTGATGTGATAGAATTTGCTGCCAATACCGAAGGAGACTGGTTTTTTCATTGTCATATTTTATATCACATGATGGCAGGGATGAACAGAGTTTTTGCTGTTGGAGACTATCAGAACCCGGAAATTCCGGATAAAGAAAAAGCCTATAAAATGCTTCAGGACGAAAGTAACGAATGGCATCTTATGGCAGAAAATGATTTTGCAACCAATGGTAACGACGGTCAGGCAATGTTGCAAAATGCAAGATGGAGCATCGGTGCAGAATGGAGATTAGGATACAACAGTATGCACGGCTACGAAACAGAAACCCATATTGGCCGATATATTGGCAAAATGCAATGGTTAATGCCTTTTATTGGTTTTGATTGGAGATACAGAAACTCTCACGGTTCGGAATTGGAAAAAAACCTCTTTGGGCAGACAAGTAAAAAAGACCAACGTGCAACGCTAAGCGCCGGAGTGGTTTACACTTTACCAATGCTGGTTGATTTTCAGGCAGAAGTCTTCACAGACGGAATTGTAAGGCTGCAATTAAGAAGAGAAGACATTCCTCTTACACAAAGATTGCGCGCTGCTTTTTCTGTAAATACTGATAAAGAATATATGCTTGGTTTAAAATATATAGTTACCCGAAATGCATCCTTATCTACCCATTATGATAGTGATATGGGTTGGGGAGCAGGTATAACGCTGGCTTACTAAATCTTTTCTTACATATTAAACTAAAAACCAGAACAAAAATATTGTTCTGGTTTTTAGTTGTTCGATAACTATTACCTTTTGTCAAATTGATAAAATTTAATTATTATTTGATAGAAATTTTGATTATTTTTACTTAAAACACAATATAATGCTGATAAAAATTTATGGCAGCGCCATTCATGGAGTTTCTGCACAAACCATTACCATAGAAGTCAATGTTGATACAGGAGGAGTAGGCTATCATTTGGTAGGTCTTCCCGATAATGCCATCAAAGAAAGCAGTTACAGAATTTCTGCGGCACTCAAAAATTGCGGATTTAAGATTCCCGGAAAAAAGATTACAATCAATATGGCTCCCGCAGATCTGCGGAAAGAAGGTGCAGCGTATGATTTGAGTATTGCAATCGGAATTTTAATAGCGTCTGACCAGATTCTTGGTGAAAATGTACAAGATTATATCATTATGGGCGAGCTTTCGCTAGACGGAAGTTTGCAACCGATAAGAGGAGTACTTCCAATTGCTATCCAGGCTCGTGAAGGTGGTTTTAAAGGAATTATTTTACCTAAACAAAACACCCGAGAAGCGGCCATTGTCAATAATCTCGATGTATATGGTGTTGAAAATATCAAAGAAGTCATCGATTTTTTTAATGAAGGAAAGCCTCTTGAGAAAGTGGTTTTAGATACCAGAAAAGAGTTTCAGGATAAAATAAATAATTTCCCTTTTGATTTTTCTGAAGTAAAAGGCCAGGAAACCGCCAAGAGAGCAATGGAAGTAGCCGCTGCCGGAGGCCACAATATCATTCTTATCGGCCCGCCGGGAAGCGGAAAAACAATGCTGGCAAAAAGAGTTCCGAGTATTTTGCCACCACTTACTTTAAAAGAAGCTTTAGAAACTACAAAAATACATTCAGTAGCCGGTAAAATGGGAACGGAAACTTCTTTGATGACCGTTCGCCCATTTCGTTCACCTCATCATACGATTTCAGATGTTGCGCTTGTTGGTGGCGGAAGTTACCCGCAACCGGGAGAAATTTCATTGGCTCATAACGGAGTTTTATTTCTTGATGAAATGCCCGAATTTAAAAGAACGGTTTTGGAAGTCATGCGTCAGCCTCTAGAAGACCGGGAGGTAACAATTTCCAGAGCTAGGTTTACCGTAAATTATCCTGCAAGCTTTATGCTGATTGCTTCAATGAACCCAAGTCCGAGCGGATATTTCCCCGATGATCCCAATAATACGTCTTCTGTTCTTGAAATGCAGCGGTATATGAATAAACTTTCGGGACCACTTTTAGACAGAATCGATATTCATGTTGAGGTGCAGAAAGTTGAATTTGAAAAATTGACGGATAAAAGGAAAGGTGAAAAAAGCGAAGATATCAGAAAAAGGGTTTTAAAGGCCCGGGAAATTCAAAATGAAAGGTATAAAGATTTGCAAATCAGCTACAACGCTCAAATTGGACCAAAAGAAACTGAAACGTTTTGTGAACTTGATGACGCCTCATTTAACCTTATTAAACAAGCTATGGAAAAACTGAATCTTTCTGCCAGAGCATTTGACAGGATTTTAAAAGTAGCCCGAACAATTGCTGATCTGGAAGAGTCTGAAAGTATTTTGTCTCATCATATTTCGGAAGCGATACAGTATAGAAGCCTCGATCGGGAGTTTTGGAATGTTTAATATCAATTTTCATTAATAAAAAAGCACCCCTGAATTTTCATTCAGAGATGCTCATCGAAATCATTTGATGTTTTTATTAAACCCTGATTTATATTTAATTAATTCACGGTCACTTTTAAGACATTTTGTACTGCAGGTACGGGATATTGAGTTCCTACTTTAGAAATAACATTACTTTCTGCCTGAGGAGTTCCTCCAAATAAAGACTGACGGTTTCCTGCTCCAGGATATTGATTGACTCCTGTTCCCGAATCATACAAAGTTGTTTTTGATGTAAGATCGCCTGTTGTACCCGCATCAATACTTTGCTCATTAGCATAAAACCAGTCATTAGAAAAGCCAAACATGGTTACGTAGGCTATTTTATCTCCCGGTGTAAATGAAAAGCTGGTCATCATCTTGCTTCCCGGTGCTAGAGGAGCATTTCCTGCAATATAAACTCCTTTTACGTTAGGCATAGCTTTTAAAGTAGTTTGAAGTTTCATAACATTTCCGGTCTGAGAAACTTCTTTTAATCCATTACCAGAATCTAGCTGGCTTGCTTGGTAAATAGGGTTTTGATTACCACTGTAAACCACGACCAAAGCAGGAGAAAGCCCGGTCATGATTCCTGTATTTGCGTTAAGTTTGGTTACCATTTTAGTAATGCTTCCCATTTGAGCGATATCTGTAATTTCAGGATTTGATAATGCATTAGGTGTAAAAAATGGAGCCGAATTAAGCAATTGCGCGCCATTGTAATTTGATACTGCCCAAACTCCCGGAGATAGCGGCGTTGCGTTGGCTGTTCCGCCAGAAGTGTTTGCTATCGTTAATGTAAATTCAGATTTCACAATGTCGTAGCTCAGATTTAGCTTTACCAGTTGAGAGGCATTCACATTGGGAACCTGAGCAATAGGATTGTTCTGAGCGGTTCCGGTAGTATTGTCTTTTGTACCATTGTCCCACAATAAAACTTCCGAAGAAACGTCGCCAGTAATGGCATTTCCATTAGCATCAAATAATTTTATTCCTGGCTGTTTTGATGCAAAAAACCAATCTTTGGATGCTCCGTACATCGTTGCGAACATTAAAGACTGCGCTTTTCCTGCAATGAATTTAAAAGAGACTGATTCTCCAGGCATAATAACCGGCGTATTGGTTCCCTGAAAGCTGCCACTTTCTACAAAATCTTTTGGGGTAACAATATTTTCAAAAGTAATTGTTTTTTCCATAGGGCTTTCCATCACCATCATTTCGTCATCATCACATGATGAAAGGCTGAAAATTGTCATAAGCCCAAATCCGAGCGTTGTCATTTTTAAAATGTTCCTTTTCATAAATGTATTTTTATAGTTTTAACTGATTTATAAGTATAGTCGTGTTTATGTAAGAATCCTGACAAGAAAAATATGTTTTTATTGAAAATAAATTCTAAGTAATTGATTTTTAGTGTATAAAAATGATTGTTTTTTTATGGAGTTAGTTTTTTAACCTATAAAATTTGAAAAGATTAAGTACAAAAAAATGTTATTCTTCAACACTTCCGGGTGAAGAAAATTCATCAATAAAAGTTTTAAATAGATCATCTGAATATTTGTACAGAATCATTTAATTAAAAAAAGACAACAAAAAAACCGTGAAATAAATTCCACGGTTTAAAAAAATATTGTTTAGAAAATTACTTTTTCTTTTTTGCCGGAGCAACATTTTTTAGCTTAGATTTCCCTGTATCAGCCGGAGTATTTTCGTCTCTAACTAATTTTAGTTCGTCTACAATTCTTCTTGCACCTGCATATTTGTCAATTGTCCAAAGAACAAAACGGATGTCAACATTGATTGTTTTTTGCCATTTGTCTTCAAATACAATATCTCCGCTCAATGCTTCACTGTTTCCGTCGAAAGCGATACCAATAAGGTTTCCTTCTCCATCAATTACCGGTGAACCAGAGTTACCGCCTGTAATATCATTATTTGAAAGGAAGTTTACAGGCATGTAACCTGCTTTATCAGCATACTGCCCATAATCTTTCATGTTGTGAAGTGCAATTACTCTTTGTGGAAGATCAAATTCTTCGTCACCAGCTTTATATTTTCCTACTAAACCTTCCATTGTTGTGTAGTAGTTGTCAGTAACACCAAAGTAATTTCTGTCGTCTCTCATTGGTAAGGTATCAATAGATCCGTAAGTAAGTCTCATTGTAGAGTTTGCATCCGGATAGAATTTTTTCTCAGGCATTGCTTTCATTAAACCACCTAAGAAAAGACGGTTGTTTTTAGCAAAGTTATCGTCAACCTTCACAAATCTTTCTGCCGAATATTTTTGATCAGCGATAATTCCTTTTGCGATTTTTGAAAGCGGATCTGCATCCAATTTCAAACGGTCTGGGTTCATCATGAAATTTGTAGCCGAAGTTTTGTTGGCAAAAATTGAAGAAGCTGCCATTTTTGAAAGGTTGTTGGCGTCTAGATCCATAATTGTTTTAGAAGCAACATCAGGATTTACTTTGCTTTGGTAAAGCTTAACCATAGAAGTTATCATTTCTGATTCTAAATCGGTATTGATGCTTTCGTAAGCAGTTTTAATAGCTTCTTCTACTTTTGGTTTCATTGCCAGTCTACCTTTCATATCCTGTAAAGCATAAGCATCTAAAAGACTTCCCAATTGGTAAGAAAGGCTGATGTATTTTGTATTTCTTGTAAGAATAGAAGCATAATTTTTCTCAACATTTCTGTCAGATACCTGCTTGTAATAAGCTTTAATGCCTTCTAAAACGCCATCATAACTTTCGTTGTTTGGCTGTACAGACCAATCTCTGTAGATTTTTTCAATAGCTTCTTTATCGGCAATTGTCCCGTTATTTTTCACGGCATCAATTGTTCCTTGTCTGTTTTTCCAATAGTTGGCAACAGAAGCATATTGTGAAGCGTAGGCAAGCTGAGTTGTCTTATCTTTATCCATATACTTCTTCATCACATCCATTGCAAGTCTTGAAGCTTCTACCCAAGCCGGATAATCTTTGTTTACCATTTGATCAATACCATAAGAGGTAAGGTAACGGTTTGTTCTTCCCGGATATCCTAAAATCATTGAGAAATCACCAGGTTTGTATCCTTTAAGAGAAACAGGTAAAAAATGCTTAGGCTTCAAAGGAACGTTGGTCGGCTTAAATTCTGCAGGATTTCCTGCTGCATCTGCATATACTCTGAAAACTGTAAAGTCAGCAGTATGTCTTGGCCATTCCCAGTTATCTGTGTCACCTCCGAATTTACCTAATGCTGAAGGTGGTGCACCTACTAATCTGATATCTTTATAATCCTGATAAACAAAATAGTAAAATTCATTTCCGTTGAAGAAATCTTTTACTACAACAGTATATTTTCCGTTTTCAGAATTTTCTGCCTGAATTGCTTTAGTCTCAGCATCAATTACAGCTTTTCTGTCAGCCGGAGACATATTTTCGTTTAGTTTAGAATTGATTCTCTGCGTAGCATCATCCATTCTTACCAAAAATCTTACATAAAGATCTTTAGAGTTAAACTCATCTTTCTGATTCATTGCCCAGAAACCATTTTTCAGGTAATCTTTTTCAGGAGTTGAAGCCGCTGCAATAGCGCCGTACCCACAATGGTGATTAGTAAAAATCAACCCTTTGTCTGAAACGATTTCTCCTGTACAAAACCCTCCAAAGCTTACAATTGCATCTTTTAAGCTAGAATTGTTTACAGAATAAATCTCTTCCGGAGTCAATTTTAGACCCTGTTTTTGCATGTCTACCCCATTAAGTCTTTTGATGAGCATCAATAGCCACATTCCTTCGTCTGCCCTCATTTGAGCAAAGCCTAACAAGAAAGTGAATAGTAAAAATATTCTTTTCATTTTATAAAATAATTTTTGTGGGGCTAATTTACTAATTTTTACGATAATTTGTCAGCAATTGGTACGAAAATGGGTGGCTGAGTGATATGAAAAACATTTTATCATTTCTTTCAGCCTTTTTTATTTTAAATTTAGCTGTAAGCTGCTCTACGGCAAAGTTGAATAATCAGCACTACCAAAGAGAATGGATGTTGGTTTCGTTTGATGGCTTCACAAAAGAAGAGCTTGTAAAGAATAAAGCAGAGATCAACCTTACTGCGCCTGCAACAGACGGTAAAATCCGAGGAACAGCGATGATGGGCTGCAACAGAATGCTTTTTACTTCAAAATTTAAATCTAAAAACAAAGTGGAGTTTTCCGGGTTGGGAAGCACATTAATGGCTTGTCAGGAAATGAATCTGGAAACAGAATTTACAAAAGTTTTTGAAAAAATGACTCGTTATGAAATCAATGGCCATTTTCTTACGCTTTATGATGACAAAGGGACTCAGATGAAATTTATCGCGGCAGATTGGGATTGACTTTCCTTGTTAAAAAATAACTTACACGATATAAGTTAAAAGATGATATTGTGTAAGTATTTTTTGATAAAACTTCATAAACTTCGTTAATCGGTTTGCTGGAAACTGAAACTTAGATCTCCACCATTGTATTTTAAATCTATATTGGTGGGAAATATCTGAGAAGCAGAACCCACCCATCTGTATTCCCAAAATTTGATGTTACCTGCGGTAACCGGATATGTGGCGTTGCTATTATCTGGTTTAGTTCTTTTGTACCAATCGCCTGAATTCATGGTTATCATATATTTCTTATCTTTTTCTAAAATAAGCTCCGAAATATTTTTGGTTATTATATTATTAGCGGTGGTTACATTTACCACTTCTGTTCGTAGTACTGCTTTCGTATCATAATCCCATATTGTTACTCTCAAGTTTGATTTTACAGCGGGTATTTTGACAAGGACTGCATTGATTTTACCTTTTACATTAGCAGAAAATGCTAATCCGAACTCTGAAGTTGGAGAAGCTGTATAATTAGTTGTAGTTGAAAAGCCGGTATTTTCGTAATACTTATCTAATGGGTTTTCTTGCGGATAAACTATTGGGGCGGGTTCATTTACAGGAACATCATCATCGTTATTGCTACAGCTTGTGATGAAAAAAGCAGAGACTACTGAGAATATAACACATACGCTTTTAAGATCAAATCTTTGGCAGAAGTTTTTGTTTAATGGTTTCATAATTCTATATTTTTAAGATTATTGTTAGAGCTAAATTACCGACTCAACCTCTCCGATATTCAAAAAATAGATAAACGACAGGAAAAATCGACCACCGACGTGATAATGAACTTTTGACCTTATATGCTGTATGAATACTTTAGTCCATTATTGAAAGAATATTCGATTTGATTCTGATGAATTGAAATTAAGCCATAATTATGTTCGGCAATATAGCCGGCTGTTTTGGGGATTGAAGAGTTTATTTTTAATTCGATAATCATATCTGGGTATTTGCTTGGATCCAATTTGATATATTTAAAATCGGGAGGTGATATGCCTGTAATTTGTAACTCATATATATTGTTATCCTCAATACAATACGTCGGATAATGCTGAGTGAGATTTTCTTTTAAAATAATTTTTTCTATTCTGCTTGATAAGACGTGTTTTTCTGCTTGTTTCTTATCACATACAATTTCAAAAGATGTTTTAAAGAATAAAAAATATAATGTTCCCTCATAAGGAGCATTCGCTGCAAAATTCAAAGAAAAATTTATTACAGGTAATTTTGCGCTGTTTTTTAGGGCACTGGAAGTAATTTGAATTCCATTAATTTTAAAAGCATTTGCTTGACCCAACATTTTTTCTTTGTTATAAAATGAAAATATGGCAGAAAAGCCATAATGAACATCTCCACTTAAAATAATAACCTTTGAAATAGTATTGGTTTTAAAATAATCGAAAAATAGTCTATAATTCTCCTTATTCGCATACCATGATTCATAATCTAAAGCATTATTCATATTTGCTTCTTTTACCAGACTTTCCTGTATGGAATCAATTCCGGGAAAGGTGAAAAGCGGACCAGGAGTTAATAGTACAAAAGGAAGATTTTTATTAAAAACATTGATATGGGTTTTTGACCAGGATGACGATGATTTTAATATTGGTGGAAATCCGGTTCCTCCTCTTTTTGTTCTTGTATCTAAAAAATAAGAAATAGGTATAGTCGGAGCTGTAAACTCCCAGTTAAGGTTAAGAAAATAAGAATCAAATAGTGCACCCTTTGTTTTTCGGTTTTCAATTATATCTTTTATTTTAGGATAATCAAAACCGTCAGGATTATTACCCCATCCTTGAAATAAAAAATAGGCAGCCATTGCATTTGAAATTATTCTTTTTCCCGTTTCATTATTTAAAACATCATTTTTCCAATTATTTGTGATAAACCAGTCATCCGTAATGTCATGATCATCAAATATCATATAAGTAGGAGTGTTGGCAAGTACTCGTCCTACCGAAGTTAAGCTTTGCAAAAAATCAGGAATTCCATCAAGATCTTTCCATTGCAATGAAGTCTGTATATTCCATACAAGGCCATACATTGCGATGTATTCACCAAAACTTAATAGATGGTTTTTCCCTTCTCCTGATGTAAACCCTAATTTGTTTATAAATTCTGCTCTGTTCTTTATTTGCGCGGTAATAGAATTGGTTTTAGGAAGTGTTTCTTCTAACGAAAAAGTACTGCACATCTTTTTAATGACATTTATTACCTTATCATTTACATCATCTGCATAAATTTGATCTCCACCGAGATAAAGTACACATGGTCTTTCGTTTGGTTTTTTATACGTTGACTTCAAATTCTGGTCTAGTTTTTCAAAGGCATCCGTTCCCGGATCATGAGGTTTTCTGCATGATCCGAAGGCTATATTCAGCTTTTTATTTCCACCCGGATGTATAATAAAATTGGGTAAATTGGGCTTTTCATTATTAAGGCGTTTTTTTATTGCCAACTCTTTCGAATACCAATCTTCATTATCATAGGCAAGTTTTCTTTGTATAACCTCTTCATTAAAGTCTTTGTAATTATACTCGTTGCCTTCTGGCGTACCTATGGTGTAAGATATTATCGTGTCTGTAGGAAACTGGTTTCCCAATACAGATTTTATAATTCTATTTTCAGGAGAAGCATATGTGCTAATTTCCTGATTGGGTTCGACTTCTATTAAGTGAATGTGTAATTTTTCACTTACAGAAATGGATTTTGAGTAGCCGATGCCAATCATCTTATCATCTACAAGAAGTTTTGCCGATACATTAGGATTGTCGATTGTTGCGAGCCAAACAACAACTTTTTTGCTTGAAACACGGCGTAGTATAGGGCCTGCAAATATAACAAGGCTCATTACTTTATTTGTCTCCCCGTTAATGGGTCATATTTTACTTCAACAGGTACAACCTGATCGGTCGGAAGCACTTCTATCCATTGGTCAAAGATTTGGAAATCTTTGTCTACATCTACTCTGAAACCTTTATCTAAAGGATAAAAACCATGTTCATAAACCCGGTCTATTGGTGTAGAGCTTACTATATTTCTGTCATCTATGATCTCTTTTGTTTCGGGATCTATTGTATCTACAAGTTCTTCGTCAGTCTTGGGAAATGTATCTGGAGTAAGTGCTGCTTTATGTTTTTTCTGCACTCTTTCTGCCAATTTATCCAAAACCTGAAGCAATGTTTTACCTTGATGATCTTCTTCAGGACCTTGGTACATATCGTCATTCGAAATTCCGTTCATTCCTTCAACATGCTTTAGCCAATTAAGAGCTTCTTTTTCTTTTCCGGGTCTTATTGGGATAACCGCTTTCACCCAAGGAGAGTTTAAAAAAGCATTACGTAAATTATCACCATCCAATTGTAGTAGCCATCCTAAAGAACTTCCCATTTTTGCGGGATAAGGTTGGTCGTCGGTAATCAGATAATTATTTGGTCTTTGCTCACCCCATGTAACAAAATTGCTTTTTGGGATGACGGTATTGGAGCGCTGTACCAATTCGTCATCATCATCTGTATTGACGTCATGAAGATCATATGATTCGCTACCCATGTTCAACTGAGTGATAGGTTTTGACTTCCACCACTCCGGCGCAACAAAATAAAGCATCTTATCAATATCAAAAATAGAGTTGAGCAACTCATAAAATATATGAAAATCAGAGTCAGAAGACTTTTTAGTGGAGATCATAAGCATATTATCTCCCGAAGATTCAACTTTTGTTTTATATACAATTTCTTTCCCGAGATCTTTAATAAGCCTACGGTACACAACGATACGTTCTTCTTCTCTGAGTTCTTCATATTTTCTGGGTTGGATTCCGTTTGCCAGCTTAATGCGTTCTCTGGCAGCAGTAATGTATTGCGCTTCAGATTCTTTTCTTTCGGCAGCGTTATAAAGTTTTTGGGCGGCTAATCGTTTCGTTTCCAAATCTTGATAATATTGGCTTTCTGTATCCGCTACCCAGAATGATTCTGCATTTAACGTAATATTCATTTTATCCCGAAAATTAACTGACTCTAAAATAACTTTTACTTTTCCTTCTCCTTCTTCAGATTCAATAATTTCTCTTTTCAGAGTGATATCGGGAGTAACGGCAAACTTCAAATCTGCCAGTTTATAACCCGGATTTTTAGATTGCAAAGTAAATTCATGATAACGCTCAATAACGTATTGGTGGCCGTTATCTTCTTTTAAATGTCTGCCTCCGTGCTTTTGACAAATTATAAAAGTTTCATCTAAGGCATTTTCATCAAACTCCTCTTTACCTTCTTTTGTTGTAGGAATACAATTTATAGTGATGACTTCCTGATTACTGAAAGGCTGCATTGCAGGAATTTCTTCAGGAGGTTGAGGGATTTGTCCGTCAGGTTTTTGAGCAATATGTACTAGATTGGAAAGTCCCAATGCGTTTCCAGGGCGATCTACAAAAGTCTGCCAACATAGGTAAGTTCCAACATCCTGTACCTGTACAGCCACTTGTCTCATTTTTCGCCTTAATTCATAATTAACAAGCTTTTCTGTAGTATTATTCAATACCATTCTTTTGCTTGAGATGTCGGTGGTTTCAGTAACCGTTTTAAAGGTGGATTTATAATTTTTTCTTATTTCTGATGATAGTTTGTTGCTCTGTTCCCTCATTTTTGTATGGGTCGTTTCCCGGGCTGTTTTCTGCGTAGTACCCAAATCGAAACTTGCTGATTGTGAGGCTTCACCCCAAACCCATTTTTGCTCGGCAGTTACATTGGCTCCAAATTTTATAGAGTTTTCGTTTTCAGATTTAATGGCTTCAGATAATTCATCCTTTTCTGTAAGTGATGTTTCAGTTTTGGAAATGGTTTCTAAAGAAAATTCTGAAGTTTTTTCCACAAGGGTTCTTCGGGTCGAGCTCTCAATCAATTCAACAGAAGATCCGGGAGAAAGCCAAACGTGTCCTACCGGTGTACCCAAAAAAGTGTCCAGTTCAAAAAAATACTGCCTGAAGAGATGTACAACCCCGACCGGAGATAAACCTACTTGGTTTAACTGTTGAGTAGGATCAAAACTTTCAAAAGGGTTTTTGATGTATTGTTTTGGAGTAATGGTATAAGAACCACTGCGTATAGCTTCTATGAGGGCGGTTGTATTTTTATTTTCATACAATGTCAAAAGTTTATTCGCTGTCTTAGAAATGAGATGTGCTTCCTCAACCAGTTTTTTGTTTAGATTTACGTAATATCCGGGTGAGGTTTCAGTAGTGTCTACAAAGTTTTTTTTATAATCTGAGTACAAAATTTCCGATGCCATACCGACAAGTTTTTTGAAAGATTCAGATCCAAGTTTTTTTTCAATATCGCTTTCATCTTTTATTTCACCTTTCAGAAGTTGTAAAAGGATATTGCTGTTATTTTTTTCAATCTGAGGAGAATGTATCTGAATAGATTCGTAGAATTGCAGTTCGTCGGGTAGCTTTCCGGCTCTTGGATCGTGATTAATTTTTAAATATTCATTAAACCGGATAGATTTGTGATCTATTTTTTGCTCTCTCACTATTAAATCCGTGTTTTGCTCTATAACCTCATAAGGCAGAAGAATGGGCTTCGTAATAAACCGATTCATATTTCTTTTTCCTTTCCAGCCGATTAAGGGTTGATATACCCCGAAAATTTCGCTTGCATAAGGAAGAATTGTTTTATATTCTGTGAGGCTGCTTAGTCGTTGGTTTGTTGCCATAATAATTAAATTTAAAATGTTATAATGTAAAATTGCATTACAGTAATAATTGCACGTTTTACATTGTTCGTGATGTATTTTGTGTTGGTTTATAATGTTTTAAAATCAAAAAACTATTTCTGTGAAAGTTGATTTTGCTGTTGTTCCATGATTTAAAAGACTAAATTACTATTTGCAAAAAGCCAATATCAAAAAAATAGATAAACGACTTAAAAAATAGACGAACGACCTATTTTAGTTGTATATTAGTTGTAAACTAAAAGGTTATGAATGTCAGATGTTTATTTTTCGTTCTCTTCCTGCCTTTATTTTTTTTTTCGCAAGAATTTTCAAAGCTGGATTTTTTTAAAGTAGAGTCTCAAAAGCAGAACTCTGAAGAGAAGCAATTTGAAATTCAGCAAAAGCTTATAGATATTTATCGCATATACAATCCCGACAGCTGTTTTTTTTATACCCAGAAGAATCTTCAATTAATTTCTAAAAATAAATGGAACTCAAAGAGAGGTAAAACACTGTTAGGACTTGTTAGCTATTTTCTGGAAAAAAATAAAATAAAAGAAGGTTTTAAAATTAATCAGGAATCATTAATTATCAATCAAAAAAATAAAGATGAATACAGCATTGCAGATAATTATTATATGTTTGGACGGTTTTCTCACCAGAAAGCAGAACATGCAGATGCTGTTGCAAATTATTTAAAGGCAATCGATTATGGTAAAAAAAGCAAAAATTTTTGGGTAGTTAATGGTGCTTACAGGAGTTTAGCATTCTTGTATCTGGATGAATCTAATGAAGAGAAAGCTTATGAAAATATCAAAAATGCATTGAAATTGGCAAAAGATTCAAAATCCCAGGAAGCATTAGGTTTTGGCTATGGTGTTTTAGCCGAAATTGAACGAAGTCTTGGCAAGTTGAACGAGGCGGAAAATTATTTTAAGATTGCATATCAATATTTTAAAAGCACTCAAAATGAATATGGTTTGGCTTGGCTATTTACAAACTGGTCGCTTTTAGATATTTCTAAATTAAAAGAAAGCTACGAAATGCAGCTTAAAGCGCAGAAAATATGGGATAAAATCTCGCCCAATCACTATATGTCGGTGGTGAATCATTACAATATGGCTTATTCTTTTATGGATTTTTACAAGTATTATGATCAGTATAAAAATCAACTGAACTGGAAAAAATCTGAACTTTTAGACAAGGCACAGGAAGAATTTGATCTCAGTAAAGATATTGCGAAAAACAACGACAATAGACAATGGATGATGTTTAATTATTTGGGAATGTCGGAATTGAGTATAGTGAAAAAAGATTTTGATGGATATGCTAAAAACATGAAAGAATATTATACTGTTAGAGACTCAATTTATTCTCAAAAAAGAAAAAACGAAATCGCAAAACTCGAAAGCCAGAAAGTTGTAGAACAAAAAAATAAAGAGATAGCGCTCAATAAATTGTTTATCGAAACCAAAGAAAAAGAAAAATGGTATTATCTTTCTGGGCTCGGTGCTCTTCTGATTATAGGGTCTTTGCTGTTTTTTCTTTATAGATTATCCAAAAAAAACAGTGATCGCCTCGAAAAGCTTAATCAGGAGCTGGATCTTGCCAGTAAAACAAAAATGCAGTTTTTTGGAATTCTTAATCATGATCTAAGGAGTCCGGTTGCCGGGTTGATCCACTTTCTTCATCTGCAGAAAGAAGCTCCCGAACTGATGGATGAAGAAACCAAAAATCGTCTCGAAGTCAAAACAATGAATGCTTCCGAAAACCTTCTCCAGCAAATGGAAGACCTTCTGCTTTGGAGCAAAGGCCAGATGGATCATTTTTCTCCTGAGATAAAAAAAATAGCGGTAAAAGATATTTTTGAAGATATTAAAAACGGATTTTCTTGGACAGAAAACATAAAGTTTGAATTTTATTTTCCTGAAACTATGACGATTTTCACCGATCCGGAATATTTAAAGACTATCACAAGAAACCTAACCAATAATTCTGTAAAAGTATTGGAGGAAAAAGAAGATGAAAAGATCATTTCATGGAAAGCCTGGGAAGATGAAAAAAACACATATCTGAAAATTATGGACAACGGAAGCGGAGCCTCGAAGGAAAAATTTAAAGCTCTGTTTGATGATTCTGTGGCGGTCGGTACAAAACGAGGTTTGGGTTTGCACCTTATTCGTGACCTTTGTAAAGCTATAAACACGGAAGTTGACGTGGTAACTTCTGAAGGCATTGGAAGCGAAATTACCTTAAAGACTAAAAAAATCTAAATTGTTTTTATAAGCTCTGCCGATCGGAAGCTTAATGTTGTGTACTAATTCAATTTCGTGCGCGTTTTTACTTCTGATGTGATATTTGGGAACAGCAAAACTTTTGTGGATTCTAATGAAGCTATTGAAGTCAGTTTTGTGAAGGAGATTTCCGATAGAATCTAAAATGCAGTGTTTTTTTTCTGAAGTAATGATTCTGGTGTAATCTTTCATGGCTTCAAGATAAAGGATGTCACTTATTTTAATCTTAAAAATATCGGTTCCGTCTTTAATGTTGATGTGATTTTCTCCAACTAAAATATCAAAGCTGTCAGACTTTTCTTTCATTTCAAAAAAATCAAAAAGCTTGAGCATGGCATATTGAAAACGTTCTGTTCTTAAAGGTTTTGTGATAAAATCCAAGGTGTCGAGCTCAAAAGTATCAATGGCATATTCAGGATGTGAACTGATGAAAATGCATGCTGGAATTTTTTGGATAAGCTTACGAAGTTCAATACCGTTCATTCCCGGAAGATCAATATCTAAAATAATAAGCTCAACGGATGAATTGATGAATGGCAATGCTTTTTCGGCAGAATCAAACAACCCCAAAATCTCAATATTTGAATATTTTTTAAGATGCTGCTGAAGAACGAGCCTGTCGAGCTCCTCATCTTCTACAATAATACATTTGATGCGGTTTTTCATGTTTTTAAACTTGCTTGTCGCTGATAATAAAATTCTTACAAAATAAAGTTAGTTAATTTAAGGGAAATAAAATAGAGTGGGATAATGAAAAAGTTACAGGAAAATCCCTGTTTTTAAAGACTTGGGTTGCATTTATAAATTAAAAATATTATCTTGTAAATCTTATAAATTATACAGAATTTAATGCTAGAAAAGAAACAACATAGTTACGAAAAGGCAGTTTTGGTGGGCGTTGTTACCCAAAATCAAGATGCTGATAAGTTGCAGGAATATATGGACGAGCTGGAGTTTTTAGCTCATACGGCGGGCGCTACAATAGACAGACGCTTTACTCAGAATTTAACTCAGCCAGATCCCAAAACCTTTGTAGGAAGTGGAAAAGCACAGGAAATAAAAGAATATGTAAAGGAAAATGAGATCGGAACCATAATTTTTGATGATGAATTGTCTCCTTCTCAACTTAAAAACCTTGAAAAAGAAATTGAAGTAAAAATTCTTGACAGAACCAATCTTATTCTCGATATTTTCGCACAAAGAGCACAAACTTCTTATGCAAGAACTCAGGTTGAATTGGCGCAATACCAATATTTGCTGCCGAGATTGAGCAAAATGTGGTCTCACTTAGATAAGCAAAAAGGGGGAATCGGAATGCGTGGTCCCGGTGAAACCGAGATTGAAACCGACAGAAGGATTATCCGCGACAGAATATCTTTATTGAAAGACAAGCTGAAAATTATCGACAAACAAATGGCAACCCAACGTAATAACCGCGGGAAAGTAGTTCGTGCTGCTTTGGTAGGGTATACCAACGTAGGAAAGTCAACTTTGATGAATGCTATTTCTAAGTCTGATGTTTTTGCCGAAAATAAACTTTTTGCAACTTTAGATACAACCGTAAGAAAAGTAGTAATCGGAAATTTACCTTTTCTTTTGACGGACACCGTGGGTTTCATCAGAAAATTGCCGACTCAATTGGTAGAATCATTTAAGTCTACTTTGGATGAGGTGCGTGAAGCCGATTTATTGATTCACGTTGTTGATATTTCTCACGAAAGCTTCGAAGATCATATCGAATCTGTGAATCAGATTTTAATGGAAATCAATGCACATCAGAAACCAATGATTATGGTTTTCAATAAAATTGATGATTTCAGTTACGAGAAAAAAGACGAAGATGATCTTACGCCAAGTTCAAGCAAAAACGTTTCTCTTGAAGAATGGAAGAGAACCTGGATGGCAAAATCTAAGCACCCTGCAGTTTTCATTTCTGCTCTTACGAAAGAAAATTTCCCTGAGATGAAAAGACTGATTTATGATGAGGTGATGAAGATTCATATTTCAAGATTCCCATACAATGATTTCCTCTTCGAATATTTCGATAACGATGAAGACGAAGCTTCAGAAAAAGAAGATTAATGAATTGCAGAATTTTATTCTTTTTACTTATTCTTCCGTTTTTTGGCTTTGGTCAAAAGACAAAACTCGATTTGAAAAATATCGAGAAAAACCTCAGCAATCCCAAATCTGCGTACAATTACGACAGACTTATCTTTAAATTCAGAGGACTTCCAAAATCTGTCGACAGTACAGAAGCGCAGCATTTGTACTACGGAAGAAATTTCAGGAAAGATCTGGTTTCCCAAGCAGGAGACGATTTCAAAGAGTTAGCAGAGGCTTTCAAAAGCAACAATTTTATAGAATGCATCAGGCTTGGTAAAATACTTTATTCAAAAGATCCTACCAACCTTGATGTTATTCTTATTTTACTGCGTTCCTATGATCAGACAAAAGATATAGGAAACTTCGCTCATCACATTTCCCAATTAAGGCTCCTTACGGATGCTATCAAAGATTCCGGGGACGGAAAATCAGAAAAAACAGCATTTAAAGTAAACAGTGTGGGAGATGAGTATATCTTTCTCAATGTAATGAATGTGGGACAAGACTATAGAAGAGCTTCTAAAACCTTGAAAGATGGTATTGTCGATGTTTGGGAAAAAGGCGACAACAAAATTTATATCAAAGTACTTTATTTAGACTTAATTTTTTAAAACAATTTTATTGGAATTATATTATTCATTTTCAGCGCTTATCGTATTAGCATCCATTTTTGCATATATCAACTACAGATTTTTAAAACTTCCGAGCACCATCGGAATTATGGTCATTGCCATCGTGGTATCTATCATTTTGGTTTTATTTGGTGAAAGTTTTCTTCCTAAAACGTTCGGTCATCTCAATGATTTGATGAACAGTATAGACTTTACAGAAGTTCTGATGGGAGCAATGCTTAATTTTCTTCTCTTTGCTGGAGGAATTCATATTAATATTAATGATTTAAAAGAACAGTTCCGGCCGGTTCTTATATTTTCAACAGCTGGAGTAATTATTTCAACCTTTATTGTAGGATTCGGAATGTTTTACCTGTTGCCGTTGGTGGGGCTGAAAATTCCTTTTATTTACTGTTTAGTATTTGGAGCATTGATTTCGCCGACCGATCCGGTTGCGGTTTTAAGTGTTTTAAAACAAGCCAATGTTTCAAAGTCATTAGAAACAAAAATTGCCGGAGAATCGTTGTTCAATGACGGTATGGCGGTTGTAGTTTTTACAGTGGTTTTACAGTTGGCTGTAGGAAAAGAAGTTGATTTAGGTGTTGAAAATATCACCATTTTATTAATGAAAGAAGCCGGCGGCGGATTGCTTCTGGGTGTTCTTTTAGGTTGGGTTACTTCCAGATTGATGCGGGAAATTGATGATTATATTATCTCTGTATTGGTAACGCTTGCGGTCGTGATGGGAGGTTATCTTGTTGCAAGACAAATGCATGTTTCCGGTCCTTTGACGATGGTTGCAGCAGGATTGTTTATGGGTAATTTTAACGTCAAATTTAAAATGAAATCTATCACACAGGATTATCTGATCAAGTTTTGGGAACTGATCGATGAAATTCTGAATGCCGTTTTATTCCTTTTTATCGGTTTTGAATTATTGATGATTAAAGATCTAAATCATTATGTAGTTCCGGGATTATTGGCAATTGCTGTGGTTTTGATTGCAAGGTTTATTTCGATTTGGGGACCCACAAAATTTATGTCCTTCCGAACAAGATTTAGCCCGCAGACGATAAAAGTTTTATTTTGGGGTGGAATTCGAGGCGGTGTTTCCATCGCTTTGGCCATGTCTATTCCGAAAAATGAATATAGTAATGCTATTTTAAGCATTACTTATTGTGTGGTTGTGTTTTCGATTATAGTTCAGGGACTTACGATTGCAAAAGTTGCCAATCCTAAACAGATTGAAAAAGAAGCGCAGGAGCAGGAAAGTATTGCTTTAGAAGACGGTCATTAATTTATTGTAAATCAATAAAATTATCAAATGAAAAAAATGTTTTTCTTACTGTCATTATTGTTTTTTGGATTTTACTTTTCACAAGTGAATATTGAACAGATAAAAAATGATGTGACAAGTAATCCTAAGAAATTTTATTATGATAATTTGGAGATTTTTATAACTAATCCAAAATCTTTGAATCAAGAACAGTTGAACTATATTTATTATGGAAATAATTATGTTGATTATGGTTATAAAAGAAGTGAATTTATGAATGATCTGGGTGAAGTTACCAAGTTTTCAAACAGAAAAATTTCATTTAAAAAAGCAACTGAGGTTTTAGAAAAAGCAAAAATCCTTTATCAGAAAAATCCTTTAAATAAAGAACTTTTATTGGATCTTCAAAAATTATATTATACAGTGAAAGAACAAGATAAGGGAGATTTTCATTTCAGTCAATATCAACTTTTATACGAAACAATACAAAATAGCGGAACTGGGAAATTAGATATTTCGCCGCTTGTTGTCACTACCTTTTCAGATCAAATGCTTGCTTTAGAAAATTCTAATGTTTTCGCTCGTGGAATAACATTTAAATCTACAGTTTTACCTGATGGTTCATGGTTAAATATTTATAAAAACGGACAAGATTTATTTTTTGTAAGAACAGCTCATCATAAAGATCTCTATAAAGATGACAAATAATATTCTTAAAGAAATCAAAGAATCATTAGCCGTTTTATCCATTCCGGAAAAGGCAGCTTTTTTTCCTAAGTTTTTCAAAACAGGGAAAGGAGAATATGGTGAAGGTGATTTGTTTTTGGGTGTGAAGGTGCCTGATCAAAGATTGGTTGCGAAGGAGTATTATTCAAAAATCAATCTGAAAGAATTAAGTGAATTGATTGCTTCTCCATATCACGAACATCGGTTGACGGCTTTACTGATGTTGATTTATAAGTTTGAAAAAACAAAAGAAATAAATGTAAAAGAAGAAATTATCGAATTTTATTTGAATCATCTTCAGTACATCAACAATTGGGATCTGGTTGACACAAGTTGTTATAAAATTTTGGGACGCTATGCTTTCGAAAATCAAAAAGAAAGTCTTTTAAGGACGCTTTCTCATTCTGACCAAATGTGGCACAAAAGAATTGCTGTTGTTGGAACTATGTTTTACATTAAAAAAGGGTCGTTTGAATTAACGAAAGAGTTTGTAACTCGAAACCTATTTCATCCGCACGATTTGATGCATAAAGCAAACGGTTGGCTGCTCAGAGAAATGGGAAACAAAAATGAAGCAGAATTGATCGATTATCTCAACAAATATTACAAACAGATGCCAAGAACATGCCTTAGATATGCCATTGAAAAGTTAGATGAACAGCTAAGACAAGATTATCTGAAAGGTCGAATTTAAAATATATTTAACTCAAATCATGAAAAATTTTTTAAAACATTTTTTGCTATTGCTTCCGCTGCTATTCTTAGTGAGCTGTTTTGATATTTTAGATAAAGTCAATGTCAAGGCAGACGGAAGCGGAGAATATTCCCTCATTCTGAATGCCAGTAAAAGCAAAACACGATTGGCATCCATCTCAAAAATGGAAACCATAAACGGTAAAAAAGTTCCGAAAAAAGGTGAAATCGAGGCTAAAATTAATGAAGCTGCAAGGATCTTTAAAAGCGTTCCGGGAATTTCAAACGTTAAAACCTCCATGGATTTTGATAATTACATCATCAAACTAAGCTGTAATTTCAAAAAAATTGAAAACATCAACGCTGGATTAGATCAATTGAAAGCCAAGAATATTTTAGGTAAAATGGTTCCTACACAGATTTACAGTCATAATTCTGCTAAGAAAATTTTTACAAGAAATAAGATCAATACCTTCAAAAGTGATTACGATAAACTGAGTGCGGCAGATAAAGAAGTTTTTAATAATGCTAAATATACTTCGGTTCTGCAGTTTGAAAACACAGTGAAATCTCAATCTAATAGCGCTTATCAACTTTCACCAAACAAAAAAGCAATGAAGCTCGAAGGGAATATTTTAGATTTTATCCTTCAGAAAAAACAGATTCAAAACAATATTATTCTACAATAACCAAATTAAAAAATGAAATCTCTACTTTTAAAAACACAAACCATTTTCTTTATTCTTTTTGGTTTTGTGCTCACTTTTGCGCAAAACAGAATGAAAGATCCACAAAATGCGGTTTTTTACATGGAAGTGAATGGAAAACAGCTTAACAAAAAAGTTAACTGGGAAAAATTCAACCCATTTTTACAGGAAATTACCAAAGATAAAGGCAAGAACAAAAAAGCTTCATGGAACGATTATTCCAAAACGGGGATAAAATACGATGCTACACAATATCATTATGCAACGATGAATGATTCTGTGAAATCTTACAACACGAATTTTACTCTAGAAAGTCAGGAAAAATTTCAGGAATTTATCAATTCGGTAAAGAAAAAAGGACAGGAGGTAACCAGAAAAAACAATTATTCATACGTTGATATTGATGATGATATTTTCGTAGCCTGGAGTGGAAACCGTGCCGTTTTAAGTATAATTAGCTACCAAAAGCCTTACAAAGGAGACTGGATGGACGATATTGATGCTGTAGATAGCACTGTCGCAGTTGTAGATAGTGCAGTGATTGCTATTGACAGTGCAGCTTCCGCAATTGATGAGGAAGAAGTGAAACCTTTCGATTATAAAGAAGAAATAGGATATTTGAAAGACGATATTAAATATTTAAAAGAAAGCATTAAAGATAATAATGCTGAAATTCTAAAACTTCAGAAAGACATCAAGTATCTGGAAAAGCATCACAAGTATCCTGAAGAAAAGAAAGTTCCGGAAATAACTGAAGCCGTAAAAGATTCTACTTACAAACCAAATGCAGAAGTTTTGCCACCGCCGATTTCGCAGGACGATTATTATGAGGAAACGCCGTATGAAGTAGATTCAAGCTATCAAAAAGAAATGGATTCGCTGAATATTGAGAAATTCAAAATCGTTAAAAAGTTTGCGGAAGATCGTTTTGATCAGTATTTCAGTTCAAATGCAGAGTTTTCAGTGACCAAAGATATGTTGAGCTTCAGAGACCCAAATTCTGACGTTTTCATCTATGCAGATTACGGAAGAATTATCAATGAAGGAATTTACAAAAATATGCCTGCAAGCTATAATTTTACTGGGATTTTAGGTAAACTATATAACTCAAATACATCTTATAATCTGTATTTTGATAAAGATAAAGTAAGGCTTGTTAATAATTATCAGCATAAAGATCCGGAAACACAGAAGAATATTTCGGAAGTCTATAAAGGGAAGAAGAACAAAAAACTGACAGCCTTAATTAATGATAAAAGCGTCGGTTATTATGTGATGAATGTGAATGGTTCTAAATATTTTGATATGATGTACGGCTTGCTGAAAAATACTGGAGAGTCTGAATATCAGAAAGAAATGGAACTGATGATGGAAACCATGAAAATCGTTTTGGATGAAGACGCGATCGCAAAAATTGCTCCCGGAAACGGAATTTTTGTTCTGAATGAATTAAAATCTAAAAACGTAGAATACACCGATTACGATTACGATGAAAATTATAACGAAAAAGAAGTAAAGAAAACCAAAGATGTGATGGTTCCCGACTTTACTTTTGCATTCGCTACAGAAAATGAAAACTATTGGAAACGAGTTTTCAATGTGCTGACTTCCAATAAAGCTTTTGCTAAAAATTTCTCCAAAAATGGCGAGTTTTATGCTTTTAAAGACGAGAAAAATAAAAACAGTTATGTTGATCAGTTGTTTTTCACGGTAAAAGAAGGGATCGTTTATGTGACAACTTCAAAAGATAACATCAACACGAATAGCCAGACTGACGTTTCTAAGCAGTGGATGAAAGATTCTTCGAAATATCCTTTGTCGGGACGATTGAATATTCAGAAGCTTTTGGTTGGTTTAGATAAAGAATTTAAAAGTAAATCTGAAAGAAAAACGCTTGATGTGTTAAGAAAAAATGTGGGTGAAGTTTATTTTAAAACCGAAGTGAAAGGCGGAAGTATTCAGACTGAAATGAATTATGATATTAAAAATTCTTCAGAAAACAGCCTGATGTATTTCTTTGATTTGTTTGACGAGATATATAAGATTTCAGAATCTGAAAAGCCTTCAAATACGTTGTGACTGATAGTAACAGAAACGGGCTTTGGCCCGTTTTCTTAATTTTTAATGTAAATTGGCTGTAGCCAAAATAGATCATTTTGTAAGAAACTCATGAAGAAAAAATATATTTTTCTTATCATCATAGTTCTGCTTTCGATCGGAGTTTATTTTCTGTTTTTCCATAAAGATAAAAGCTTAAAATATATTCCTGACAATGCAGATATTGTTGTTTTAGTTGATGTCAAAAAGGCGAAGAGACAATATATTTCCAGCTATATAGCGCATCCTTCAAAGTGGTTTGAAGAAAAAAAAGGAGCGAAAAATAAAATTTCAGTTACAGATTTCGGATTAGAAATTCCAGATTTTCTGCAGATTTTCCATTTGAATAATACTAAAATTTCTGAATGGTACACTGTTTTAGAAATCAATGATAAAGAAAAATTTTCAGCATTTTTAAAGGATCGAAAATTTATAAATGACGGAAAAGGGACATTTAAAAACAACCAGTTTTTTGTAAAAATTAATGGTGAAAAATGTATTGTCGGAACTTCCGATTTAAATTTTAACAACATCGGCAAACCGTTTTCTGAAAAATTCAGGAATAATGTTTTGAATGCAGGCTCTTTTATGGGTGATGGTTTAGGAAGCATTTCTTTTATTTCAGAATTACGGACTCAAAACTTTTCAATCGATTTACAAGATGATGAGATTGAAATAAAAAATGAAAATAATTCTGCCAATTTCGGATCATTGATTTCAGATTTATATAAGAAAACTCAATTTCTGGATGCTGAATTAGATTCAGAAAATATCAAAAAAATAAGTTCTGTTTTTAAAGAAAATCTTACAGATTCGGCATCGGTTAATCATTTGAAAATGAACGCCAATCTTACACAAGTGAATGATACGATTGTCAGTTACGAATATGATGATAACTTTAATGAAATTGAGAAAATCAGTTATCAGAAAATTGTTCAGCCGGATTATGAAATCGTGCTTCAAACTTCCAATCCGGAAAAAGCATGGATGTATTTTGAAAATAAAAAATGGATCAATGCAAAAAATCAGTTTACAGCAATTCCTTTTCAGCCCAATTTAATGAGTGTAAATAAAAACCATATTTCTATAAAATCTACCCGAAAATCAGTAAAAATAAACGAGACTAAAAATCAAAATTATATTTTCATCAAAAATAATCCTTTATTATTATCTTCATTTAAAACTCTAAATAATCAGTTTTTTGAAGATATCGAATATCTCTTTTACGGAAATAAAAACCAGGACTACACGGTGAAAATTAAATTTAATAAAGAAAAGTATCCATTAATTCTAAGATAAAAATCTATGTGTCCTCCAGAAATTGCTTTATTAAAAACATTTGTGCATTACTTTCTGCATTTGGCTTTTCCGGCGCTTATTGCTTTTGTTTTTTATCGTGATCAATGGAAAAAAGTGTATCTGATTCTGCTTGCAACAATGCTGGTTGACCTTGATCATCTGTTTGCTGATCCCATTTTTGATCCCAACAGAATGAGCGTGGGTTTTCATATTTTACATTCATATTATGCTATTGCGGTGTATTTTTTGCTGCTCTTTTTTAAAGGAAATTTAAGGATAATCGGCATCGGTTTGCTCTTTCATATGTTGACTGACTTTCAGGATTTTGAGTGGTGGTGTCATTAAAATATTATTAATATTTTCTTTTAAGATTGCGAATTCGATAGATTTTTTGTATTTTAGGATCACTTATGAAGCCAAAAGAATTTTTACATTATACTTACATTTTCCCTGTTCTTGCTGTGATTTACTATTTCGGAGGATTTATGGGACAAGGGATTATTTCTGATATTATTGCAGGAATTTTATTGACCGGCAGTGTTTTATCTGCTGTACATCACGCAGAAGTAGTCGCTCATAAAGTCGGAGAACCGTACGGAACCATTATTTTGGCACTCTGTATTACGATTATTGAGGTCGCGCTTATTGTTTCGTTGATGGTTGCGGGTGGTGCAGAGGCTATTACTTTAGCAAGAGATACCGTATTTGCGGCCGTTATGATTATCCTTAACGGAATTATCGGTATTTGTGTCTTGGTGGGCGGTGTCAAATATTTTGAACAGTTTTTTGCCAGAACTTCTGCCACAACGTATCTCGTAAGTATCGTTTCTATTTTGGTGATTACTTTGATTCTTCCCAATTTTACTTCAAGTGTAAATGGGCCTTATTATAATAATGCACAGTTAATCTTTGTTTCAATCGCTTGTCTTGTCATCTATGGCGTCTTTTTAATGGTACAAACCGTAAGACACAGAAGCTATTTTGTGCCGGCCGATGGTAATGCAGAAGAACATTTTATACCGAATAAAACACAGACAATTGTCAGCTTTTTCTTATTGGTTGTTTGTTTGATCGTTGTTGTTTTAATGGCAAAGGGACTTTCTAAAACCATCGAAGACGTGGTACAAAGCATGGGAGCGCCGAAATCTTTAGTAGGAGTTATTATTGCAGGCGTTGTACTTCTTCCGGAAGGGCTGGCGGCTATTCGTGCGGCGAGAAATAACCAGTTTCAGTCGAGTTTAAACTTGGCTTTAGGATCTGCATTAGCAAGTATTGGATTGAGTATTCCTGCGATTTCTGCCGTAAGTATTATGTATGATATTCCTTTGGTGTTGGGTCTTGATAAAAAGGATATTATTCTTCTTACTTTGTCGGTGTTTATCGTCATGCTATCCTTGAGCAGAGGAAAAACCAACATTTTGTACGGAACTGTTTTATTAGTGAACTTAGCAGCGTACATTTTCACGGTAATTGTGCCATAATTTATAATTCGAAAAAGAAAATTCTTAGCTCAAACTAAAGTTTTCTGGCCATTTCCCATTTTATAAGCCATTAAGTTGGCTATGTTTTCAGACTTTGCGATTGCCATAAAAGCATTTTGTCCTGTGAAATTTTCCTCAATCGTCTGTTTCCACAATGCAAGCCATTTTTCAAAATGCTTTTTCTCCATCGCTTCCATTTGGTTGATAGGGAAATGCACCGCCATGGGATTTCCTTTATAGCTCATCTGTCCAAAAAGAATACTTTCCCAGAACGAATACATTTTTGGCAAATGCTTATCCCAATCTACTTTTATAACGTCTTTGAAGAAGAAACCAATCGTCTCATCCTTTACCACTTTGTTGTAAAATGAATTCACCAATAATTCTATATCTTCTCTTGATTCTAACTTTTTCATTGTAATGAATTTTCCTTATCAAATTTAGTTTAATTCTAAATCCTAAAGAAGACAATCTAATTGATAAGTTTCATGAAAACAATATTTTATCTTTGCTAAATTAAATTTAAGACCGCGCAAATGAATTTCTAATTATGGCAAAAGGTTTCAGGAAAAAAATTCGTCAGGAAAACACTGAAAACAGTGGCTTCGGAAGTCTTGCTTCGGGAAGATTCATCAATAAAGACGGGCTTCCGAATGTAAGAAGAAGAGGCATCAATGTCTTCAACAGGTTGAGCTGGTATCATACGATGCTCAATTTGTCGTCGTTTCGGTTTATTACGTATCTGGTAGTGATGTATATTCTTATCAATTTGGTTTTTGCATTTATTTATTACCTTATCGGTGTAGAGCATCTTACAGGAATCGATAAAAGTAACCCTTTAGACGAATTTATCGATGTGTTTTTCTTTAGTTCGCAGACATTTACGACGGTGGGCTACGGAAGAATTGCTCCTGTTGGTTTTATGGCGAGTTTGGTTGCTACCTTTGAGGCATTTTTAGGATTGCTTACCTTTGCCATTGCAACAGGATTATTTTATGGTAGATTTTCGAGACCGAGAGCTTATCTCAGATTTTCAGATATTGCTGTAATTGCTCCTTTTCAGGATGTTACAGCGTTGATGTTCAGGCTGGCTCCTTATAAGAATAATGCCTTGACGGATGCGGATGTTACACTTTCGACAGCGATTGAGATCAACGAAGAAGGAACATTGAAAAGTAATTTTTACCGATTGGAAACTCAGCTAAGTAAAATAAACACGTTGGCTTTGAACTGGACGATAGTTCATAAGATTGATGAGAATTCTCCCTTTTTCGGGTTTGCTGCAGATGATTTTAAAAATACGAATATTGAAATAATAGTTCATGTAAGAGCGTTTGATGAAGTGTTTTCAAACACTGTTGTTCAAAGGTCGTCGTATGTTTCTCGTGAAATTATTTACGGGGCAAAATTTATTTCAATGTATTATCCTGATAAAGAGAAAGATTCAACCGTATTGGATCTTGATAAAATTAATGAATATCAGAAAGTTGAGCTTAAGACTTCTGATGCGCAAAGATCATAATGAATTTAGAATTATACAAAACACAGGCTTTACAAAAGCAGAAAGAGCATAAAAAATTCTTGGAAGGTTTAAGAAAGAAACCTCCTAAAAATCTTGATTATATTGTACAGGAAACTCACGACGAGGTTTTTGCAAATGTAGACTGCCTTCAATGTGCCAATTGTTGTAAAACCACCGGGCCGCTTTATACCGAAAAAGATATCGAACGCATTTCAAAACATCTGAAAATGAAGCAGTCAGATTTTGAAGCAAAATTTCTTCGTGTGGATGAAGATAATGATAAAGTTCTACAGAATCTTCCGTGTTTTTTTCTTAATCAGGACAATACTTGTTCTATCTATGAAGTTCGGCCGAAAGCATGTAGAGAATATCCCCATACAGACCGAAAAAAGATTTATCAGATTAATCATTTAATGATCAAAAACACAGTGATTTGTCCGGCTGCATTTGAGTTTGTAGAAAGTATGATGAAAAATGTAAATAAATAAACTTGACTCTTAAAAGCTTTTAAAGTCTTATAAAATTGAGTTAAAATTAAGTATGAATATAATTTTATTTAGATCACTCCGTTTCAGAATTAAACCAATCTCCCAATTGGTTTTACAGCAGAAGTAGTTTTTTTATATAAGTAAAAATGGAATCCTGAGACGTAACGTTTCAGGATTTTTTCTGATCAATTTCTACCATTCTGAATTCAATCATTGTTTTAATTAAATCTAACGGCAAATCTTCTTTTATCGGAAACTGAACCGCTCCTTTCGAAAACTTATATTTCCTTTCTTCGAAGTCATTTTCAAAATGTCTGATAGCTTCAGGAAGAGGATAAAAACCGATATGATTTTTATACGCGGCAAAATAGATTAACGGTTTCTCTTTATAGCTGAATGCAGGCATTTGATAGCCGATATATTCATCAAGATCATAGTGCAGGGAATGTATAAATTCTCGCAAGTTCTCAAGTTTTTGCTGAGTCTCTTCAGGGAAAAGAAGAAAATATTCTTCAAAATTTTTAAATGCGTTTTTCATCAGATAAAAATAAAAAAAAGCATTGAACTGGACATTCAATGCTTTCACTTTCACTATTACTTTTTTCCCATTTATAAATCCCGGGACAGGCTGTAAGAAAAAAGGTCGGGAAAACTTCCCAACCTTTATATTTTTATACTACTCCCTGAGCAAGCATTGCTTCAGCTACTTTTACGAATCCGGCGATGTTAGCACCTTTCACGTAGTTTACATAGCCGTCTTCCTCTTTTCCGTAGTCTCTGCAAGCTTTGTGGATTCCGATCATAATCTCTTTCAGTCTTGCGTCAACTTCTTCTGAAGTCCAGTTTAGTCTGATTGAGTTTTGAGTCATCTCCAAACCTGAAGTGGCAACACCACCTGCGTTAGAAGCTTTTCCCGGAGAGAACAATACTTTGTTTTCAAGGAAATAGTTGATGGCATCTAATGTTGAAGGCATATTAGCAGCTTCAGTTACACAAAGGCAACCATTTTCTACCAATAATTTAGCATCTTCAAGATCCAGTTCGTTCTGAGTTGCAGAAGGGATGGCAACATCGCACTTCACTTCCCAAGGACGCTTTCCTGCATAGAAAACTGCAGAAGGATATTTTTTAGCATAATCTTCGGCTCTGTTGTTACCAGAAGCTCTAAGCTCTAATAAATAATCAATTTTTTCTCCTTCAATACCGTCTTTATCATAAATATAACCGTCCGGACCTGAAAGTGTAACCACCTTACCGCCTAGTTCGTTTACTTTTTTGATAACCCCCCAAGCTACGTTTCCGAAACCTGAAACAGTTACTGTTTTATCTTTAAAAGTCTGTCCGATGGTTTTCAGCATCTGCTCAGCAAAATACACAACACCGTAACCTGTAGCTTCAGGACGGATTAATGAACCTCCGTAAGCAAGACCTTTTCCGGTAAGAACACCGGTAAATTCGTTTCTTACTTTCTTGTATTGACCGAATAAATATCCGATTTCTCTTGCTCCAACACCGATGTCTCCTGCCGGAACGTCTGTTTCAGGACCGATGTGTTTGCACAATTCTGTCATGAAAGCCTGACAAAAACGCATTACTTCCATATCAGTTTTTCCTTGCGGATCAAAGTCTGAACCTCCTTTACCACCTCCCATTGGAAGAGTCGTTAAAGAGTTTTTGAATACCTGCTCGAATGCTAAGAATTTAAGTACAGAAAGGTTTACGGTAGGATGGAAACGAATTCCTCCCTTGTAAGGTCCGATTGCAGAGTTCATTTGAATTCTGAAACCTCTGTTTACCTGAATCTCACCTTTGTCATCAACCCATGGAACTCTGAAAATAATAATTCTTTCCGCTTCAGCCATTCTCTCAAGAAGCTTCATTCCGGTATATTCTTTTCTGGTCAAGATAAACGGAATTACGGTGACAGCAACTTCTTTTACTGCCTGTAAAAATTCCGGTTCGTTAGGATTTTTTGCCTCAATTTTAGCAATAAATTCCTGAACTTTCTGGTCAATATTATATTGTTCCATATTAGGTAAGGTTGAATATTATGTCAACAAATTTAATTTTTTTTTCAAGATTCACAATAGCATATTTAATATTTGCTGAAAATTCAATAATAATGAATCAAAATATTATTAAATTAATAATTTTAAAGCAAATTTTATTAAAAATTAAATGTTATATATGAAATAATGAAATATTAAGAAATCGTTAATTCTTATAATGCTATAAATTGTCTCCCGGAAAATGATTTTACTTTTCCCAAAAGCTCTAATTCTAAAATTACAGGTAATAATTTGTGCGAAGACACCGATATTTTCTCCGCCAAATCGTCTAAAGTAATGTGCGGATTTTCTATAATTTGTTTATATATTAATTCTTGATTTTCAGATAATTGAACTGTTATTTTACTATGAGGGAAAAGTTCTTCAATTTTTTCTTTAGGATCACTCAATCCAAGGAGATCAAGTAGGTCTTTTATGGTCGAAATGGCAGTCGCTTTGTTCTGAAAAATAAGTTGATTACATCCTTGGCTGTATTTATCGGTAATCTTTCCGGGAAGGGCAAAAACATCTCTGTTATAAGTATTTGCGAATGTTGCAGTACTGACGGAACCGCCGCCAAATGCTGTTTCTACAACAATGGTTGCAGGAGAAATGCCGGCAATAATTCTATTTCTTTGGATGAAATTTTCGCGGTCCGGTTTTCTTGATGAATTAAATTCGGTAAGCAATCCTCCATTTTCCTCAAGAATCTTTTCTGAAAGCTTTTTGTTGGCAGAAGGATAGAAAGTGTGAAAACCGTGAGCCAGAATTCCAATGGTGGGAATTTGATGTTTTAAAGATTGCTCATGAATTTCTTTATCAACGCCCAAAGCGAGACCACTTACAGAAATATACGGATGTGGTTTTGATCCTTCAAAGAAATCTTCAATAAATTTTTTCCCGTAAGATGTTATATTTCTTGTTCCGACTAAGCTTATAGTTTTGTGTTTTGTTTCAAAATTTCCTTTCTGATAGAGTATTGCAGGAGCGTCGTCACATTCATTCAATAAAAAAGGAAGATCATTTTGATGGCGTAAATTGATTTTTATAGAATTCTTTTCGCAAAACAAAAGTTCTTCTTCAGCAAATTTGAGATGTTCAGGATTTCCAATATCGGAAATGATTTTTGTGCCAATTCCATCCGTCTTGCTGAGTTCTTTTTTAGAAGTTTTCCAAACATTTTCTGCTGTTCCAAAACGGCGTACAAGCTTAGAAAAATTAATATCACCAATAAAATTACACTCCCGCAGAGCGATAGAATAAAGATGTTCTTCAGAATACATTTGTGTTATTTTATTCAAATGTAGCAAATTAGGATTTATTTTCTCCTTAATTCTTCCAAATAATCCCAGACATCTTCATTTTTCTTATAAGGCAATTCCATAAAATCATCAGGATGGTTTTCTTTGTATTCCTGCCATAGCTTATCGTCTTTTTCGCTATAATAATTGGGGAATTCCCAGATATATTTTTTCTTTTTTTCTCCAGAATTTTTAAATATAAATGCCATTGCGCTTCCCATTAATGCACCTGACAAATGCGCCTGCCAGGAAATTTTACTAGGCTCGTTAAGGTTATAAAACAGTTCTTCGGGAAACATTCCCCAGATTAAACTTCCATAATATAAAACAACCAAAAGGGAAATGGTCAAAAGCTTCATGTTCCATTTAAAAACTCCACTGAAAAAAAGGAAAAATGCCAAAACATACACAATACCGCTCGCTCCGATGGTGCATGTATAATTATACTCGCCTGTCATAATATCAATCGGAGGCAACATCCAAAGCAGAAGACCGGTACTGATCCATCCGATTACGAAAACTTTTGTAGCTACTTCAGAGTAAAATTGATATAATAAAAACATGAGTATTGCGATGGGTATTGAGTTTCCTATAATATGATCTATGCTGCCATGTAAAAGAGGTGATGTTATAATTCCCAATAGACCTTCCGGTAAAAGCGGAATAATTGCCCCAAAACAGCTCGAGAAAAACCCCATTGTCTGTAAAAGATACCCAAACCACATTGCAGCGAGCATAAGTAGGGGAGCAGTGAATGCTTTCTTGTGAATTATATTTTTAATCATATTGGTAAGGTGTCAAATCAAAAGCCAATTATAAATTTCGGAAATTTTGGCGATGATTTGGGATATGGCAAATGATTTAAGACAAAAAGTATCGATTTTAAAACTAAATCCTTAAAAGTTTCCAGTTTTAAGGAGTTTTTTTTCAAAAAGTCCCTGATAATTATTTTACTTATTTTTGTGATCACTAAAAATTTTTTGCATTTATGAGAAAGATTATTATGTTACTTTTTATTTACCTGAGTGCACATTCTTACGCACAAGTTATTATCAGTGATTCTGCAGCTGTAGACACCATAAAAAAGCCCAGACATTGGTCTGTGATTGCAAAAAATAGTGTGATGTTTAATCAGGCTGCTTTTTCAAACTGGGTGGGCGGTGGTGCCAATAATGTAGGCTGGCTTGCCAGTGCAAATTATAATCTTACTTATGAGAAAGACCGAAATCTCTGGGAAAATATAATCATCCTCAATTACGGTCAGAATACAACCAAAGGTATCGGAACAAGAAAAACGCAGGATGTACTGAATGTTTCTACAAATTACGGGAGACAGTTTTCTAAGAGCTGGTATATTTCGAGTGGTGCCAGTTTACTTTCTCAGTTCTCCGGAGGTTTTGAAGATGGAAATAATCCGCAGGCAAAAAAGATTTCAAATTTTATGGCTCCGGGATATGTGAATGCCGGTCTTGGTATTACCTATAGACCCAATGAAAATCTTACGGTTACATTAAGACCTGTCAACGGCAGATTTACTTTTGTTCTTGATAAAGAATTACAACTGGCAGGAAATTACGGCTTAAAAAGCGATGGCGATTTCTTCCTAATGCAGATGGGTTTTTTAGGATCAGCAATTTATAAAGTAAAACTTATGGAAAATATTGAAATGACCAATACGGCTTCTATATTCTCTAATTACCTCGATAAACCCGATCACATGGTTTTGTCGTATAACATGCTTTTAAATATGAAAATCAACAGGTTTGTCTCTTCTATTGTTACTTTAGATTTGATGTACGATCATAATCAGATTCAGAAAACGCAGCTTAAACAGACTTTAGGGATTGGTTTTGCATATAACATCGATAATGGCGTAAAGCGCTCTAATCGTAAAGACAGTCAGTGGTGGCTTAAGAAATAAAACGTTTTAGCTATAAAAACAACAAAAGCACTTCACACGAAGTGCTTTTGTTGTTTTTAATTCATTCTGTTTTAATACATTTATGTTATAAAAATAAAAACACTTAGAATAATGAAAAAAAAATTTATAACTGTGTTCCTTTCTTTAGGAATTAGTCTCATTGCTCAGGAAAAAAATGGTAATACAGAATCTGATACCATTAAAGCATGGTCCATTCAAGGTAAAAATACGGTAATGCTCAATCAGGCAGCTTTCTCAAACTGGATTGGCGGTGGTGCAAATAATGTTGGCTGGCTTGCCGGAGCAAACTATAATATTACGTATGAAAAAGACAAAGACCTTTGGGAAAACATCATTATTTTAGGCTACGGACAAAACAATACAAAAGGAATCGGAACACGAAAAACTCAGGATGTCATTAATCTGTCAACTAATTATGGAAGAAAATTTGCCGAAAGCTGGTATCTGTCAGGCGGTCTGAGCTTACAATCCCAGTTTGCAGCTGGCTATGAAGATGGCAATAATCCTGAAGCTGCGAAAATTTCAAATTTTATGGCTCCGGGATATGTAAATACTGGCGTAGGGGTCACCTATCGTCCGAACGATAATTTTACAATGACTTTAAGACCTGCAAACGCAAGATTTACATTTGTTCTCGATAAAGAACTCCAATATGCAGGCAATTACGGATTAAAAAATGACGGCGACTCTGCCCTGTTTCAGTTCGGTTTCTTGGGAACAGCGATCTATAAATTGAAATTGATGGAAAATGTAGATCTGATGAATACAGCTTCTGTATTTCAAATTATATAGATCATCCGGAAAGGCTCGTTTTGTCTTACGGAGCAATTCTGAATATGAAAATCAACAAATTTCTTTCTACCAATATTACGCTTGATGTTTTGTATGATCACAACCAAATTCAGAAAACGCAGCTGAAGCAGACTTTGGGAGTCGGTTTTGCGTATAATATTGATAATGGTGTGAAAAGATCTGATAAAAAAGATAATCAATCTTGGCTGAAGAAATAGATGATCATTATTATAATAACAAAAGCACTTCAATCGAAGTGCTTTCTGTTTGTATATTTCTAATGGAAATTAAAATTCCATTGTTACTTCAAGTTTTTCTGCTAAAAGCTGTTCGATTTTTACTTTCAATGGTTCAATGTCGATATTCTGCATTGCGTCATTAGCAAAAGCGTAAAGCAATAAAGCCTGTGCTTCTTTTTTAGAAATACCTCTTGCTCTTAAGTAAAATAAAGCATCTTCATTTAGTTGACCAACTGTACAACCGTGAGAACATTTCACATCATCTGCGAAAATTTCCAACTGAGGTTTTGTGTCAATTGTAGCTCCTTCGCTCAAAAGAACGTTGTTGTTTTGCTGATAAGCATTGGTTTTCTGCGCAATTTTATTTACAAATACTTTTCCGTTGAAAACCCCGTGAGATTTATCTTTAAAAATACCTTTGTAATTCTGATAGCTCTGACAGTTTGGAGTATTGTGGTGAACCGCCGTATGGTGATCGACCAACTGATCTTTACCGATAATCGTAATTCCATTCATGAAAGAGTTAATGTTTTCTCCGTTATGAATAAAATCAAGATTGTTTCTGATGATTTTTCCTCCAAAAGTAAATGTGTTTACCGTTGCTAAGCTATCTCTTTCCTGTTTTGCGAACGTGTGATCTACAAGATAAGAAGTGTCGCTGTCATTCTGAATTTTGTGCCAGTCTGCTTTTGCATTCTGATACGTAAATATTTCAGTTACCGAGTTGGTAAAGACAAAACTGCTGTCAAAATTATGATGACTTTCGATGATTTCCACTTTTGCTCCTTCTTCTACAATCAGTAAGTTTCTGGTGTTGTAAAATGTGTTTTCTTCCTGATTTTGAGAAAGATAAAAAATATGAATCGGTTTTTCGATGATCACATTCTTCGGAACTTTAAGGAAAAATCCGTATTTGCAATATGCCTGATTTAAGTTGGTAAAAGCTAAATCTTTTGCGGCAATTGTGTTAAAATATTTATCGAAAACATCTTTGTGATTCTCATCATTCAAAGCGTAGTTGAAAGACAAAAATTCTGCATTTTCAATAGAAATGTTTGAAAGTTCTTTGTGAAGTTTACCATTTACAAAAACAATCCAGTCAAAATTTTCTTCACCCAAATGAAGCTCATCGAGCTGCTCTTTGGTGATATTATGACTTTCTTTCGGGAAAAAGTTGTAGTCTTTTTCCGTAATTTCTTTGAGATTGGTATATTTATATTCTTCGTCCTTCTTTGTAGGAAAACCCAATTCAGCAAATTTTGCTAAAGCTTCAATTCTGTTTTCGTCCAAAAAACGATGGCGAAGTGTATCGAGAAACTCAGTATGATTCGTTAAAATTTGTTCTTTTAAACTCATTATATAATTTGAAATTTTAGATTTGAAGTTTGAAATTATGGACGCTGAAATTTGTTTCCGTTATGATCAATACTTTTTAAATATTTCATAAAACCTGAAATCATTTTGGACAAATCCGTAAGATCATTTTTCAAATCATTAAATTCGTTTTCGTTAATAAAATTTCTATCAAATGCCCTGACCAGTTGCGAGCGGACTTCACCGCAAGACCCTTTTGACATTGATAAAAAGTTGATAAATTCTCTGTTACCTTCCCTTTCAAAACCTTCTGCAATATTATCCATTACTTAGGCGGATGAACGGTCGATCTGATTTTTAATATTTTGACTGCAATTTGGGTTTGAATTAATAAAATAAAAATTTTTTGGCACAATTCTCTTGATTTCTTCCAGATCTCAAGATTTTCAAAATTAGTAATTGTGGCCATACATTTTCAAATCTCAAATTAACAAATTTCAAACTAATTTAATAGCCAGTCATAGCCTTTTGCTTCTAATTCTAATGCTAAAGACTTGTCACCTGTTTTGATGATTTTTCCGTTCGCTAAAACGTGTACATAATCTGGCTGAATATAGTTAAGTAATCTTTGGTAGTGTGTAATCAAAAGAACTGCATTTCCTTCGTTTTTGAACGTGTTTACACCATCTGCAACGATTCTTAATGCATCGATATCTAATCCTGAATCGGTTTCATCCAGAATAGCCAATTTAGGATTCAGCATCATCATCTGGAAAATTTCGTTTCTTTTCTTTTCACCTCCAGAAAATCCTTCATTCAGTGATCTTGAAAGGAAATCTTTTTTAATACCTAATTTCTCAGATTTCTCACGAATCATTGCCAGCATTTCTTTTGCAGGCATATCTTCTAATCCGTTTGCTTTTCTGTTTTCATTCAAAGCAGCTTTGATAAAGTTGGTCACAGAAACTCCCGGAATTTCTACAGGATATTGAAATGAAAGGAAAATACCTTTGTGAGCTCTTTCTTCAGGAGCGTCTTCAATAATATCTTCACCCTGAAAAAGAATTTCACCCTCTGTCACTTCGTAATCTTCTTTTCCTGCAATTATAGAAGAAAGAGTAGATTTTCCGGCTCCGTTTGGTCCCATGATCGCATGAACTTCACCTGGTTTTATTTCAAGATTGATACCTTTTAATATTTGTGCGCCATCTTCAATTCTGGCGTGTAAGTTTTTAATGTTTAACATGTTGTTTTTATAATTTTATCGCAAGGTTAAACAAAGATTTATTTATCTTCTCTGTAATCATTTAAGATAAACAAAGGCGCTAACGCTTAGCGAGGAAATACTATTTTTAATTTTATTATTTATATTTCGTCAAGATTGTTTGCTATTCTTTTGACTCCGTTCTTAAAAAGTTGAGAGTTAAAATTCAAAAGCATGCCTAACTTAAAATTTCCTATTCTTAAATAATTTTTTAACTGTGATGCATGAAAATTATTTAAGCTTTCGACTGATTTAATTTCTAAAACAACTTTGTTCTCAATCAGCAAATCCATTTTAAAAGCTCTTTCCAATAACAATTCTTCGTATTGAATATTCAGGAATTTTTGTCTTTCAACTACTAATCCTTCTTTCTGCAATTCATAAAATAAGCATTCTTCATATATGGTTTCAAATAAACCCACACCTAGTTTTCTATGAATTTTTAATCCACTTTCAAATACAATCTTTGAAATTTCATTTTCTGTCATTTGTTTGTTTTCGCAAAGATACAAGTTGATAAGTAATTTCAATTGTATTTCTTTCCTAAGCGTTTGCGGCTTAGTTTATCTTTAAAATAAGGAGTTTGGATTTTAAAGATCTTTGTTTTACTTTGCGATAAACAAAATTAACCTACAGAGCCTTCCAAGGAAATCTCCAATAATTTTTGAGCTTCAATAGCAAACTCCATTGGTAATTTATTTAAAACCTCTTTGCTGAAACCATTCACAATTAAAGCAATTGCTCTCTCGGTATCAATACCTCTTTGGTTACAGTAGAAAATCTGGTCTTCACCGATTTTTGAAGTCGTTGCTTCGTGCTCTAACTGTGCTGTAGGATCTTTGATTTCGATATAAGGGAAAGTATGTGCACCACACTCGTTACCCATCAATAATGAGTCACATTGTGAGAAGTTCCTCGCTCCTTTTGCAGAAGGCATTACCTTTACCTGTCCTCTATATGAGTTTTGAGATTTTCCTGCAGAAATTCCTTTAGAAATAATCGTTGATCTTGTATTCTTTCCGATGTGGATCATCTTTGTACCGGTATCGGCGTATTGATGATTGTTGGTTACTGCAATAGAGTAAAACTCACCGATAGAACCGTCTCCTTTTAAGATACAAGAAGGATATTTCCACGTTACGGCTGAACCGGTTTCCACTTGTGTCCAAGAAATTTTTGCTTTGGTTTCGCAAAGTCCTCTTTTGGTTACAAAATTGAAAACACCACCTTTTCCTTCTTCATTTCCCGGATACCAGTTTTGAACCGTTGAATATTTAATTTCAGCATTATCTAAAGCTATCAATTCTACAACTGCCGCGTGAAGCTGGTTTTCATCTCTTGATGGAGCTGTACAGCCTTCAAGATAAGATACATAACTGCCTTCATCAGCGATAACAAGCGTTCTTTCAAACTGACCTGTACCTGCTTGATTGATACGGAAATAGGTTGATAATTCCATCGGGCATCTTACGCCTTTTGGAATATAGCAGAAACTTCCGTCAGAAAATACTGCGGAATTCAATGCTGCGTAAAAATTATCTCCTCTCGGAACTACTTTTCCAAGATATTTTCTCACCAAATCAGGATGATTTTTAATTGCTTCGGAGATTGAGCAAAAGATAATTCCTTTTTCGGCTAATGTATCCTGGAATGTTGTCTTTACAGATACAGAATCTATTACGATATCTACAGCAACTCCTGAAAGTCTTTTCTGCTCTTCGATATTGATTCCTAATTTTGCGAAAGTTGCCAATAATTCCGGATCTACTTCATCCAAGCTTTCCAATTCAGGCTTTGCTTTTGGCGCAGCATAATATTTTATCGCCTGGAAATCTGGTTTCTCATACTTGATATTTGCCCAAGTAGGTTCGGTCATTTTCAACCAAATTTTGAATGATTCCAAACGCCATTCTGTCATCCATTCCGGCTCTTCTTTTTTTGCAGAAATTGCACGGACGATATCCTCATTTAAACCAATTGGGAAATCTTCGTAATCGATCTTGGTTTCCCAACCAAATTCATATTTTTTATTTTCAAGATCAACTCTTAAGTCGTCTTCAGTATATTTACTCATTTTAATAGATTTTAGAAATTAGATTTAAGATTTAGAGTATACTAAATCAATGGTTCTAATGTCTAATTATAAGCTAAAACTCTCTCCACAACCACACGTTCTGGATGCATTAGGATTATTAAAAATAAATCCTTTCCCATTCAAACCTCCGGAATACTCTAAAGTAGTGCCTGCCAAGTAAAGTATAGATTTTTTTTCAACAACGATTTTTATTCCGTTATCTTCAAAAATCTGATCTGTTTCGTTTTGCTTATTGTCGAAACCTAACATATACTCTAGCCCTGAACATCCACCGCTTTTTACCCCAACTCTTATATAATCTTCAGCAGGGTCGAAGCCATCCTCTGTCATCAGCTGCATTGCTTTTACCTTTGCCTGATCTGAAACCTTTATCATTGTATTTATTTAGAATGATTTAATCATGCAAAAATACGAACAATAATCAGTATATAAAAATCAACGTTTTTATTTTATCAATTTTTATCATCGATGCTTTAACTTTGGTGAGTATTTAAAATCAAAACTATAAATCAGGAAAATAATGAAAAAATTAGGCATTCTAGCTATAGTCTTACTGGCACAGGTTTCTTTCGCACAAACCAACAGATTTGTTTATCAGGTGACATCAAAAACAGACATTACTAATAAAAATGATATTAAAACTGAAAATGCTTATTTAGATATTTCAGCAGAGAAATCTATGTTCTATTCTGAGAATAGGATTAAAAGAGATTCTGTAATGCAGGCTAACCGACAAAGTGGGGGAGCTAGAGGTTTTAACAGGGAGCAAATGGATGGTTTGAGAACCAATATTAATTATTCGATTGAGAAAAATAAAAAAGACCAGAAAACTTTTTACAAGGAGCGTATTGGCAGAGACCAATATTCTTACGAAGAAGACCGACCTCTGAACTGGAAGATTTTATCTGAAACCACAAAAATTGGTGATTATAAAGTACAAAAAGCAGAAACTGATTTTGGCGGAAGAAAATGGACAGCCTGGTTTACGACCGATCTTCCTTATCAAGACGGACCGTATAAATTCAATGGTCTTCCCGGCTTAGTTGTAAAAGCTGAAGATTCTACGGGAGATTATTCATTTGATTTAATGAAAAACTATAAGATCTCTGATTTTCCTGAGATGACTACATTTGGAAATGTTATTAAAGTAAAAAGAACAGATTATGTAAAGCAACAGGAAAAATTTAAAACCGACCCAATGTCTTTTATGAATAGTCAACGTGGTGGAGGAATTTCTTCTCCAAGAAGTGGCGGTGGAAATCAAAACCCTGCAGATATGAGAAAGCGAATGGAAGAGAGGGCTAAAGAAGAAGCAAAACGAAACAGCAACCCTATCGAATTAAAATAAAATCGAAAAAAGGTCTGAAGAAATTTCTTCAGACCTTTTTATTATCTTAAAAGTTGACTAAAAGTGTCACCTTGTTTGATGTCTCCGGAATTATATCCTTTCATAAACCATTCTTTACGCTGTGCAGAAGAGCCATGGGTAAAGCTTTCCTGATTCACATATCCTTGTGATTTTTTTTGAATGTTGTCATCACCAACTGCTTCAGCAGCATTTATTGCTGATTCTAAATCTCCGGGCTCAATAAATGATTTTTCTCTGTCACCGGTTACTCTAGACCAAACTCCGGCGTAAAAATCAGCCTGAAGTTCAGTTGCTACAGAAATCTGATTAAGCTGAGCCTCAGAATATCTTCCGCTTCGTCTTGCATTATCGGTTTCGTTTAGAGTACCAAGAAGATTTTGCACGTGATGACCCATTTCGTGAGCCATTACGTAAGCAACAGTAAATTCTGTTACTTGGGCTCCAAATTTTTGCTGCAGTTCATTAAAAAAACTCATATCCATATAGACAGACTGATCTGTCGGACAATAAAACGGTCCCATTGCAGATTGTGCCATTCCACATCCGGAATCTGTGTTGCTTCTGAATAAAACCACTCTTGCCGGTTGATATTTAGCGCCATTTTCGGCGAAAATTTTAGTCCAGGTTTCTTCATTTTCGGCGGTAATCATTTCGATCATCTCACCAATTTTCTTGTCAGCTTCTGTAAGCTCTCTTTGCTCAGTTTGGGCTCCGGTATTTGAAGCTCCTGAAGAGAGAATTGCAGAAGGATCACCACCAAGGAAAAATACAATTGCAGCGATAATTATTGTACCCAATCCGCCACCAACAATAGCACCACCGCCACCACTTGATCCGCGCCTGTCGTCTACGTTTGTACTTCGGTCATCAGTCCATTTCATATTAAAGTAATTTTAAGAGTAAAGTTAAAAATTTTCTTAATACAGAAATTATTTGTTTTGAGAATTTCCGAAACCGATATTTCCTGTTTTATTGGAAAGATTTCTTTTAAAATTGATCATGCTTAAAGCCGTAACTGCTGCTTCAACACCTTTATTTCCTAAATCTCCACCACTTCTTGCGATTGACTGTTCTTTGGTGTCATCGGTCAACACGCAGAAAATAGTTGGAGTGTCTGTTAAAATATTACAGTCTTTAATTCCCTGGGCAACGGCGTCACAAACGAAATCAAAATGTGGAGTTTCTCCTCTGATGACACACCCGATTGCTATCACCGCATCAAACTTTCGTTCTTTACAAAGCTGCATGCTTGCATAATTTAATTCAAAAGCTCCGGGAACGGAAAACTGTTTTATATTTTCAGCTTTTACGCCTTCTTTTTCCAGAATTTCTAAAGCTGCATCACGTAGATTGTAGGTTACAAAGTCATTCCACTCAGAAAAAACAATGCCGATAGAAAAATCCTCGGCATTGGTAATATGAAGTGGCTTGTAATCTGAAAGATTAACTGTTGCCATGTTTTAATTTAAATATTTAGTCATTTCGATATAAGAATCAGACATTCCGTTGTCGTAGTCCTGATATTTTTCGTCGATCGTTGCAAAGTATTTTTTTGCTTCTGCATTTTTCTTCATTCCTAAAGCAACAATACCTGCTTTTCTCGTGAAATAATAAGAAGTATAAGGATCGTCAGACGCTGAAGCAGCTTTGTCTAATAATGCTAAAGCCTCGTCATTTTTATTAAGACCAGATTTTGCATCTGCCATTGCGCCAAACTTCATTGCCATCAATGTTTTGTTATCAGACGAAAACTTGTCTAAAAGATCGTGAGCTTCCTGAAATTTTCCTTCTTTTAATTTTAATAAACCTGCATTGTAAGCAGAAAGTTTACCCACTTTTGTAGAAGAATATTCTTTATAAGTTCCTAAAAAACCGGGGTTAGCTGCAGATTTACCACCTAAAGCTTCTTTATCTTTACCTTCAGTAAGGTTTTTTTGTGCTGCTAAATAAGTTTTTATAGCTTCAGCATTCTTTGGAGCTACCACAAATTGCTGGTATCCGAAAAAGCCTAAAACTCCCAAAACAACAACCCCAAAAGCAATGCTTAATGGTTTCTGATATTTTTCTAGGAATCTTTCTGTGTTTAAAGCCTCTCTGTCAAGGTCTTTAAAGAATTCCACTGTTTCTTTACCTTCTTGCTCATTTGGAGCATTTTTTCCCAATTTTGCCATAAATTCTTAAAAAATTGAATTGCAAATTTAATTGTTTCTGAGTGATTTACAAAATCTTTATCCGCATTATTACTAAAAGTGAATGAAAGACTTGTAAATATTGTGAATAGTTAATAGAGAATTGTTATTTTTTGTTTTATTTAAACGCTTCTTTATTAAACTTAATATTCTAACGTGTGATAGATTTTTGCGTTGAATTTCTTCAGTCTTTCGTCGCCTTTCAAATCTTTTAAACCGATTAAAAAACTGAATTGAACGACTTCTGCACCTTGCTTTTCTACTAGTTTTGCTGCTGCTTCCGTTGTTCCGCCGGTTGCCAAAAGATCATCATGAATTAAAATACGTTGACCTTTTTTGATCTGACCTTCTCTGGTTTCTATCTCTGCGCTTCCATATTCCAAATCATATTTTTCTGAAATAATTGGAGGCGGAAGTTTCCCTTTTTTTCTGATCAAAATAAATGGTACTTCTAAAGCTACTGCGATTGCAATCCCAAAAAGATAACCCCGGCTTTCAATTCCGCAAACAGCATCTACTTTTCCTTTGCTGAATTTTACCAGATCATCGATTACTTCTTCATACAGTTTGGGATCAAGAAAAATCGGTGAAATATCTTTAAACTGAATTCCTGGAATTGGAAAATCAGGGACGTTTTCTATGGTTTCTTCCAGTTTTCTGATGAGTTCCTGAGATGCCATGTTTAAGGATTGATTTTATAACTTGAGATTTTCCACTCTCCGTTTACATTTTTAAGACCGAAAGTGGCCTTCAAAGATGTTGTTCTTCCGTTTTTATCGGTCACATCGTATGTTGCATTAACACTTGATGAATTGGTACTTGTTCCGTTTATTGAAATGTTTTTAACACTTACATTTTTAATAGCTCCAAAACCTGAAGTAGGATTTGAGAACGATTCATAAGATCCCCAACTTGGATTGCTTGACGAATCGAAAGCAGCTTTTAAGTTTTGTGAACTTACATTATTTAAAAACTTGCTTACCGTATTTTTAGGATCTGCAGTCGGTTGTTTTGGCTGAGATGGAACTGTTCCCGGATCTGTTCCTGTTGTTGGCGGCGTTGTTGGATTACTTGGATCAATGACCGCATTCGGATCCTGAACAATCACGGTAGAATCAGTTTTTGGAACTTCAGGAACTTTTAAAGCAGAAGGGTTTACATCTAAACCGATTTTTGACATTTTAAAAGTCTTCGCTGTCGTTTTTACCGAAACCGTAATATCAATTTTGTTATCAACAATCTTTGATGCCAATAAAGATGAAAATTTAAGGTTAAAACCTCTGAAATTATTATCCTGCATCAAGTTTTTAGCTGTTGAAAGCTTTACTCCGTTGCTGAAAACTTCTAAAGTTGTTTCTAACGCAGCACCTGTAAACGCAATAGGATTTCCTGAATTATCAACCAATCTTGGAACTATTTGCATTGCAGTTGGGCCATTTCCTGTATCTCCTGAAAGTTGGGTAAGAATGCTTAATGAGCTTGCTCTTACATCATTCGGGTCACTTTCTTTAGCTGCTTCGTCGCCGAAGATATTCATTTCGCCTAATGACGGCGGAGCTGTACTTACCCATTCTATACCGTTTTGCTGTGCAACCTGATCTGCCATTGATAATATTTCGGGCACTTTTTTGCCGTTAATCAGCTGACCAAGTGCTTTCAATTCATTAACATCGCCTTCTGCTTCTACACCGAAAGTTTTAAGAATATAAAGCGCTTCATTAAATTTAATCTGCTTAATGGTGGTAAGACCAGACGCCATATCGTTGATACTCGACTGTAAAGTCTGCGTCGTAGTCGCATCTACGTGATCTTTTTTGCATGCTGTGAAAAGCAACAAGCTGAAGATGAGTAGCAAAGAAAACTTTTTCATTTTAATTATGGTTTATGGCAAATTTAGTAAAACCTTTATTAAAACTGATTTTTTATTTTTTGTTTTCTTTTTCTTTTAAATCATCCTTAAAGAAAGAGCTGAATACAGCGTGCATATTTGGAAAAGAAGCGTCTTGCCAGTAATTTGACTGGTAACTGCTGTTGTTTTTATTAAATTTTACTTTTCCCTCTACATTATTATCATCACTGAAATCCAGCTCGGTAGGGTAAAAGTTTCGGTACGTAATAATTTGATTATAATTTGGTTCGCTTTTGTGCTTTAGCTTGATGAAAGCAATTTCATTAGACTCCAGAAAATCTCTTAATGTCTTTTTTGAATCTTTTTCGTAAGAATGATTGATGATGCCTTTGATGTCATATATTCTGTAACCGAACAGTGCCAATTCTTTTTCCTGTAAAGCTTCGCCTGTGATTTCTATTTCGTCTTTCTTAGCACCTTTAAGCTCTTTAATTTTAGCATTTCTGGATTTGTATTCTTCAATATTTCCTACATTCTTCAATTTTGGTAAGTCTAAAAAGGTGTTGTAATCCCAAGATCCGGTTTCTTTTTTTTCATTTTTGGCATCTTCTAATCTATAAACTCTGTACTGTTCTATGTTGCTGCTTTTGAGTTTTTTAGTTTTATTATCAAAAACATAAGTGATCACACCGTCTGCATAACAATTTAGCTTACCATTTAAAGTGACGTAGGTATTAAAATTACCTTTTACAAAAACATATTTTGCAGGCTTATTATTTTTAATAACAACCATTTCTATATCTTTTACTCTGTCATTTAGTTTTACGACATCTTTATTGATTTCGTCAAATGACAAAGTTGCGATAGAAATGTTATCGTACACCAATTGAAATTTTTCTTGCTCCTGTGAAAGTGAAGACTTTTCGATTTTCCCGTCGATGTCTGATGTTGCGAGAATATTCCCGTTTTTTCCAAATACCGAAACTTTAGGAAGTGGTGCATCTGTTTTTTCAGAAACGAAAGTTATGCTTTGCGCATTGAATACATTAAACAGAATAACAAACAGTAAGTTTAAAAGATAAGTTTTTTTCATAGTTTTTTAATTTAAAAGGTAAGTACTAAAAGTCTATTGATAAGACGAAGTATTTTGAAAATGGTTGCCTGTTTTTTTAATTTCAATTCATTATTGCAAAAAAAAGAGACTGATCATTAAATCAGTCTCTTTAAAATTTATTTTGTTACAAGTCCTTAGAAAGGATACTCATAAATTTCAGATTCGTGTAAGTAAGGGTTACCTGTAGGAATCAATTTCAATTTAGCTAATGCTGAAAGCACTGTAAACATAAACAATCCTGCAATGAATAAAACAGCACCCAATATCAGTAAAAGAACTTCAGGAGTATTCCAGTAAGGTCCTACTGTTCCCGGCATTACCATGTTGAAATAATCTAAAAGGTGACCTAAGATTACCACAACTGCCATTGTTGTTACTACTTTGTAGTTTCTCTTGATGCTGCTACTTACCAATACCAATAGTGGTAATAAGAAGTTAACAACAAGCATAGGCAAGAAAGTAGGAGAGTAGTGCTCAAATCTTCCGAAGAAATAATTTACCTCTTCCGGGATGTTTGCATACCAGTACAACATGAACTGTGCGAACCAAGTGTACGTCCAAAGCATACTTGTAGCAAAAAGGAAAACTCCTAAATCGTGCAAGTGATTGTCGTTAAACTGTGGTAAGAAACCGTTTTTCTTAAGATATACACTCAATAAAATGATTACCGCAATACCACTTGATAGACAGCTAACCATTGAATACCAAATATACATTGTAGAATACCAGTGTGGGTCAATAGACATCAACCAGTCCCAAGCCCAAGCCGCAGAAGCAAACCCGAAGAATGCGATATATCCTACTGCCCATCTGTAAAGGTACTGATACTCAACCAAAGATTTTGTATCATCTACTTTTTTAGATTGGGCTTTTAATTTCCATGCGAAGAATGAAGCCCCTATTGTATAAATAAGTGTTCTTACTGCGTAGAAAGGAATATTTAAGAATATTTTCTTTTCAAATAAGATCACATCAAAGTGTGCAGATTCAGGATCTGTCAATTCAGGATCCATCCAGTGGAAAAGGTGACCGTTGTGTGTGATATTAAGAATCATCAAGATAATTAATATAGCACCACCCCAAGGAATATAAGAAGCAATAGCTTCCATCACTCTTGTGATAATAATTGGCCAACCTGCGTGAGCTGCGTGCTGAATACAGTAAAAGAACAGTACACAACAGCTTACTCCGAAGAAAAATACTGCTACAAAATGAAGTGAAGCTAATGGCTGATTGTGAACCTGCAATTCTGCGTGCTCCAAATGAGCAGCATGATCCTGAGGCCCTACCATTTCGCTTGAATGCGTAGGAGAATCATGACCTGCAGAATGCACTGCTTCCATCATGTGTTCTATTCTCTCTGTAGTAATTCCTTTATTTAAAAAGAAACCTACAGCAAATAAAACTAAACCTACAACAAGAAGGATAATAGAAGTTGATTTTAATTTTGGTGAAAAACTATACATTTCTTTTCTTATTTTTTAGTTTCGGTAGTCTCAGTTGTTGCTGTCGCTGCTGTTGCTGCTGCGGGAGCCGGAGCTGCGTTTTTTTTGAAAGCACTCATTACATACATTGCCACTCTCCATCTGTCTCCAGGGTTTAGCTGACCTGCATAAGAACCCATCGCATTTCTACCATTTGTTAATACATAATGTACAGATCCTACAGTGATTTCTCTGTCTGCATAATTTGGTACACCAGAATAAGCTCCGCTTTGTACGATCGGCCCTTGTCCGTCACCACCAGTTCCGTGACAAGCTGAACAAGTATGATCAAAAAGTATCTTACCTCTTTCTATATCTTTAGCTGCATTAGCAGGATTAAGAGGAGAAGTGCTTATTGCTTTTGAAGCATCATATCCTGCGTTATATTCGTCCGGATTTTTAGGAAGTTTACCTTCTTCAAATACTCCGTCTTTATTTTGAGCTACTGAACCTTCTACAGGAGAAAGACCAGTTGCACCGTTGTTTCTTACAAATGCAGGAATTTCGTTTTCATGATCTGAATAAGCATCCTGAGCTTTCATCAACGGATCGTATGCCACTGGGAAATACATATCCGGGAAATATACTAGAGGTGCATTTTCATTCGGTCCGCAAGAATTAAGTAAAACTGTAGTTAAACCTAAAATTGCTGTAATTTTTAATACATTCTTTTTCATTTTAAGCATCTTTAACAGTTATTTCTTCTACTCCCGTTTCGATAAGCAACTGCTTTACAGATTCTACATCCTGAGTGAAAAACTCCATAAGGAATTTATCATCTGTAGTTCTAGGATCTGGGTTTTGTGCCGGAGCTCCGGGATACATCTTATTTCTTACAAAGAAAGTAAGAGACATCATGTGTGCTGCACAGAATACCATCAATTCAAACATCGGGTCAATAAAAGCAGGGAAGTTGTCTACCCAGCTATAAGATGGTTTACCACCAATATTTTGAGCCCAGTCATGGTTCATAATGTACCAAGTCACTGTAATACCGATACTCACCCCATATAAAGCATAGATAAATGCAGCATCAGAAATTCTGGTTTTCTTTAAACCCAAAGCTTTGTCTAGCCCGTGAACAGGAAATGGTGTATAAACTTCGTTTATTGCAATTCCTTTATCGTTGAATGCTTTCACGCCGTTCATTAAATCGTCGTCGTCAGCATAAAGTCCGTATACAATTTTAGTGGTGCTCATCTCCTTCTTTTACTTTATAAGTTTCACCTGAGATTTTCAAGATCGATTTTAATTCTGCCTGTGCAATTACAGGGAATGTTCTTGCGTATAATAAGAATAGTACAGAGAAGAATCCGATTGTACCTAAATATACACCTACATCAATAATGGTTGGTTTAAACATCGTCCAAGAACCAGGCAAGTAATCTCTTGAAAGGTTGATTACGATAATGTCGAAACGCTCAAACCACATACCGATGTTGATAATTAATGCAATGATAAACGTTGCAATAATATTCGTTCTGATTTTCTTGAACCAGAACAACGCCGGAATAACAAGGTTACAGATAATCAACGCCCAGAACGCCCACCAATATGGTCCTACTGCAGCACCTGGTGAAAGGTAAGTAAAGTCTTCATATCTAGAACCAGAATACCATCCGATGAAATATTCAGTTGCATACGCTACCGTTACCATACCACCTGTAAGAACGATTACGATGTTCATAATTTCGATATGATACATAGTGATGTAATCTTCGAGGTGACAAACTTTTCTAGCAATTAACAATAGTGTTTGTACCATCGCAAATCCTGAGAAGATTGCTCCAGCAACGAAGTAAGGAGGATAGATCGTAGAGTGCCATCCTTTAATAACTGAAGTTGCGAAGTCAAAAGATACCGTAGTGTGTACTGAGAATACAAGTGGAGTTGCCAAACCTGCCAATACCAAAGATACTTCTTCAAATCTCTGCCAGTGTTTTGCTTTTCCACCCCATCCGAAAGATAGTAGTGTATAGATTTTCTTAGTCCAAGGAGTTTTAGCTCTGTCTCTGATCATAGCAAAGTCAGGAATCAAACCGATAAACCAGAATACTGTTGATACAGAGAAATACGTACAGATTGCAAATACGTCCCAAAGTAGAGGCGAGTTGAAGTTAGTCCAAAGTGAACCAAACTGGTTAGGAAGAGGGAATACCCAATATCCTACCCAAACTCTACCCATGTGAATAAGCGGGAAGATTGCCGCCTGTACAACTGCGAAGATTGTCATTGCTTCCGCGGAACGGTTTACAGACATTCTCCAACGTTGTCTAAATAATAATAATACTGCTGAGATTAGGGTTCCGGCGTGACCGATACCTACCCACCATACGAAGTTGGTAATATCCCAACCCCAGTTAATAGTTCTGTTAAGCCCCCATGCTCCAATACCTGTCCCGATAGTATAAGCGATACAGCCGAATCCGTAGATGAAAAGAACTAAGGCTGCGTATAGTGAGATCCACCATAGTTTACCTGCTCTTTCTTCGATAGGTCGTGCAATATCTTCTGTGATATCGTGATAAGTTTTGTGACCAATAATCAGAGGTTCCCTTATCGGAGCTTCGTAATGTCCTGACATTTTTTACCTATTTATTATTTAAACTTTATTTTATACTCTATTTCTTACTTTAGCGTGATAGAACACATTTGGTTTGGTTCCTATCTCTTCAAGTAAATGATATCTTCTGTTGTTAGAATATAGTTTTCTAACATGAGATTCTTTATCATTCATGTCTCCAAACTGAAGTGATCCTGTAGAACAAGCTTTAGCACAAGCTGTCTGGAACTCTCCGTCTTTCACAATTCTGTTTTCCTTTTTAGCCTCAAGAATTGTTGTCTGAGTCATTTGGATACACATTGAACATTTCTCCATTACCCCTCTTGTTCTTACAACAACATCTGGGTTAAGTACCATTCTTCCAAGATCGTTATTCATGTTGAAGTCGAACTTGTCATTCAGGTTATATGTAAACCAGTTGAAACGTCTTACTTTGTAAGGACAGTTGTTAGCACAATATCTTGTACCGATACATCTGTTGTAAGCCATGTGGTTTTGTCCTTGCTTACTGTGAGAAGTTGCCGCTACCGGACAAACAGTTTCACATGGAGCGTGGTTACAGTGCTGGCACATTACCGGCTGGAAGATCACGTCTGGATTTTCTGCTGGGTTTTCTAATGCTCCTTCAATTCCTAATACACTGCTTCCGTAAAGTTCAGGCACTGCCATTCCTTCTTTAAGACCATCATAAACAGTAACTTTTTTCTCAGATGAGTAATAACGGTCAATTCTCAACCAGAACATATCTCTCGACATTCTGATTTCTTCTTTACCAACTACAGGAACGTTGTTCTCTGCCTGACAAGCAATAATACAAGCTCCACAACCCGTACAAGAGTTTAAGTCTACTGATAAGTTGAAGTGAGGCCCATCGGTATCATCAAAAGCATCCCAAAGGTCAATTTTACCTGCTGGAAGCGCTCCGCTGATGGTGTGATATTCCAAAGGCTTGTTCCATCCTTTATGTTCGTCATCGAAAGGTACATTAATAAACTGCGCTAAAGGAACTTCTTTTGCAATTTCGTAACGTCCCATTAATGTATTCTGAAGCTGTACGCCTGCAAACTCATGTTCTTCACCCGTTTTCTTGATTGAAACGTTTGAAATAACCAAGTTTGAACCGTCAAATAGAGGATAAGCATTTATCCCTGTATCTGCAGTAGTTCCAGAATCTTTTTTACCATATCCTAAAGCAAGACCAACAGATCCGTCTGCCTGACCCGGCTGAATGAATACTGGTACGTTTTCTATTTTTACTCCGTTTACTGTAAGATTTACAAGAGAACCGTCTAACTGCATTCTTGCATTAAGACTGTTTTCAATTCCTAATCTTTCTGCATCTTTAGTTGAAATAGTCAAATAGTTATCCCAAGACATTCTTGTAATAGGATCTGGTAATTCCTGCAACCAAGGGTTGTTTGCCTGAGTACCGTCTCCGATAGAAGTCTTCGTATAAAGTACTAATTCTAAATCTGAAGCTTTAAAATTACCTAATTCAGCTACAGCTTGAGCACCGTTTCCGCCAGCATAAGACAACGTAGTTGCATTATTAGAAGGAACAACACCATTATATAAAGCTTTGTTAAAAGAAGTAGCTCCCAAAATAGAAGATGCACTCGCTTTTAAGTAATCGTAGTATTTGTTTGCAGCATTGTTTTTACCATTTTTCCAAACCAATAATGATTCTTCGATCTGTCTTGATTTGTAGATTTTCTGGATTGTTGGCTGCATCAATGTATAAACTCCAGTCTGAGGTTCCATATCGCCCCAAGATTCTAGCCAGTTAGCTACCGGAATTACAGCTTTCGCTGCTTTATACATTTCGTTTTTCTTATCTGTAACCGCAATTACGTAAGGAACTTTAGCCAAAGATTTTTTGAAATCCTGACCTTTGTTATTAGAATAGATAGGGTCAACATTGTTTGTAATCAATACACCAACCTGTCCTGCATTTACCCATCCTAAAAATTCCTGGTATCTTGCTTTATCAAATTCTTTTAAGAAGTTTGCTTTACCTGTGAAAGCAACTGAACCTAATTTTTGGTTAATTAAGTGTGCTAAAACCTGTGCAGCTTTAGAACCGTCAGCTAAAACAACTGCTTTGCTTCCTTTAGCCTGTAATTCTTTTACGATTTCTGTAGCAACTTTACTTGTTGGCGCAGATCCTGTAACGATAGCGTTGTAAACCTCAACTAAAGCTTTGTTTACATCACTTGGTTTTACTCTGTATCTAGAGTCTGAGTTCGCACCCGTTAAAGACATATTAGATTCAACCTGAATGTGTCTCAACATGTTTGCCCCCGGAACTCTTGCTGCTGCATAAGAAGTTTCTAAGCTTGCTGCGTTGTAGTCTCCTAAGAAATCAGCCTGGAAAGCAACCACCAATTCAGATCCTTTAAGATCATATACCGGCAATGCTCTTTGTCCGAAAACTTCCTGAGCTGCATCTAAAGCTGCAGAGTAAGGGAAAGCATCATATGTTACTAATTCAGCTGTAGGATATTTTGCTTTAAACTCAGCAAATAATTTTTTGAATGTAGGTGAAGCGAAAGACTGAGATAAAAGAACAATCTTTTTACCTGCAGACTGAGCTTCGTTTAATCCTTTCAAAACGAAATCATCTACTTTATCGAAAGTTTCGTCTTTACCGTCAAGTTTAGGCTGTTTTACTTTATCGTTATCATAAAGAGAAAGTACACTTGCCTGAGCTCTTGCGTTAGTTTTACCTAAATCACCAGCTGCCGGGTTTGGTTCGATTTTGATGGGTCTACCTTCTCTTGTTTTTACTAAAACACTTGCGAAGTCGAAACCGTCAAAATATGTTGAAGCGTAGTAATTGGGAATCCCAGGAATAATCTCATGTGGTTTTACTACGTAAGGAATCGTTTTGATTACCGGAGCTTCACAGGCAGCCAATGTTACAGCTGCTGTAGAGAATCCTAATATTTTCAGGAAATCTCTTCTGGATGTACCGTCTGTTTTTTCGGCACTTTCCAGAAAATCTTCTACCGGAATTTCTTCTTGGAACTCTTTAAGAGCCAACTTACCGGTTAGGGCAGGGTCTTTAAGTTCGTGAATACTTCTAAATTGTATTTTGTTTGAAGCCATTTTTATACTTCTAATTTTTTAGTTATTAATAATGACATTTACCACACTCAAGACCTCCAATTGCATCTACAGTGATTTTACCACCATCTTTCGGGTATTGCTTTTTAAGCTTCTCGTGTAGATTCTTGAAGTATTCTTTATTATAACCGTTGTTCATATCAATTTCGGTTGTTCTGTGACATTCGATACACCATCCCATGGTGAAGTCGTTTGCCATTTGTACAACGTTCATTGTATCGATTTTTCCGTGACAAGCTTTACAAACTACGTCTATCTTGTTGTCTGGATTTTTCTTGTTGAATGAATTGATAATCGCCTGCTCACCTGCTACTACGTGTTGAGAGTGGTTGAAGTAAACGAAATCTGGCATATTGTGAATCCTTGTCCATTCTACAGGAGTAGTTTTACCGGTGTACTGCTGTTTTTCAGCATCCCAACCTGTTGCAGCATAAATCTTCTGGATTTCTCCGTCGTAGAATGCTTTGTCTTTTCCTGGCTCGATGTATTTACCGTTGTATTCTGAAATTGTTCTGTGACAGTTCATACAAACGTTCATAGAAGGGATCTCAGATACTTTACCATATTTAGCACTTGAGTGACACAATTGGCAGTCGATTTTGTTTTCTCCAGCGTGAATTTTGTGAGAGAAATAGATAGGCTGTTCAGGCTTATACCCTTTGTAAACACCAATCCACATAATCCAGTTCCAGATACCGTAAGTCGCTAAAATGGCTAATACAGCCAATAGACCTTTACCGATATAGTGGTACTTCTCGTAGATTTCGCTGAAAGATTTTACTCTTGTTTCGTTAAGTCCTGTAAGTTCCTCAGATTGCCCCAGTTTTACCAACTGTCTTAGTTTAACCAAGATCCAAACTAAAAGACCAGCAATAGCAATAAGTGAAATAATTACAATACTTGATGTTGTATTGTTAGCTGGTGCAGCGTTTGCGGTATCTGTTGCAGTGGTTGCAGCAGGATCAGCTTTTGGCTCCTCAACAGGAGGATTAGTTGTGTACGCTAAAATGTCGTCAATATCCTTATCCGCAAGATTAGGAAAGACCTGCATTTCAGTCTTATTAAATTTTTCAAAGACTTCATTTGCATACTTATCGCCTGAAGCTCTAAGTGCTTTGTTGTCTTTAATCCACTTGTGAAGCCAATCTGTATCAAGTCCTTGCTCAGTTTTCAATCGGTCTACCACACCTTTCAGTGCAGGTCCTACGACTTGTTTGTCTAACGCGTGACATGCTGTACAGTTTGCCTTAAAAAGTTTTTCGCCATTTTTAGGATCGCCGTCTTGCCCGTAAATTGAAGCACTTGTTGATAGCAATAAACCTATCGCAATCAGCCCTTTTTTATAATGCTTTCTCCAACTAATCATTTAAATTATCTTATGTTAGTAAATATTGAATGTGTAATCAATCCCGCAAAAATAATATTTTTAAGAAGAATTTAACGGCTTTAACAAAAGGTAAAATGTCATATAGGTTTAATTTGTAACTATTCTAAATAACTCTGTTTGCTGTATTTTTAAATTATTATAACTTTGCGGAAACAAGTTTAAATGAAAAATTTCATCAAAATATTTTCGCTACTTTCTTTAATGAGTTTTTATACTCTTGAAGCACAGCAGGTTGTAAAGAAGGATACACTGTCTGGAACTGAACTTACGATAACGATGGATTCTCGTGTAAGTGAAGCTTTATCTGCAGTTGAGGATCGATGCGCGAAGACAACGGCAACAAGAGTTTCTTCAGGTATTGATGATGATGCTCCTGCAAAGCCAACGAAAATATACGTTCCTAGCCGTGAACTGACCAATGCAGAAATCTGTAGAAAAAATCCTAGAATATTAGGGTTTAAAATTCAGGTTGCAATAGTAAAAAGTAATGAAGAAGCTAATGAAATCAAAGCATATTTCAGAAAAAGGTTTCCAAACCTAAAGGTTGAAACGGATGCTTCTTTGAGACCAAATTACAAGATTCTGGCTGGAAGTTACTTCTCAAGACAAAGTGCTGCGACCGATTTGGCTAGAGTAAAAGAATACTTTAAATCTGCAACACCTATTCAATACAGAGTGTTCTGTGTAGAGGCGAAATAAGGATTAATTTAAATAAAAATTAAAAGGCTGAGAATATTTTTCTCAGCCTTTTTTATCTGTAAAATTGATTGACAAAATCATAGAATTCCCACATTCTCATGTAATTATTCAGGAGTAAATAGACAAACATGATTCCAATGACTGAGGTCAAAAATGACATCATTTTTGGAGATTCTTTGTAAGAAAAAAAGAGCCATCCCAATATAATAGGGAATACAAAAACAAAGTGCCCGCCGTAAATGTAAGAAGTATGAAGACCAAATCTAAAGACACAGTGTATCAAAATATCAACTACCAAAGAAAGCATAATAATCTGTACCAGTTTATTCTTGAAGTTCTTAAAATAGCTCCACAAAATCAGTCCTAAAAGTAACCCAATGAATAAATATGGGATGATTGAAGTATAAACGTCCATGAAAAGCGCTTTGTAATAAAACCCTTTCATATTATGTTTTTCACGAATAAAGAAACTTGGAAAAAGGATGCTTCCGCCAAAGAAATACGAGTAAATCATATCCCAAGTCGGAGTAGATTTTACATTAGAAAATTTCTCGTATTGCTCTCCCGATTTTGAAAGGATATTTTTGTACTTAAAATCTATTCGGTAAAGGTAAAGCAAAATAAAAGTTAAGCAGGTTATTGCAACTCTGAAAGCTCCATTGCCAAATTTTTTCCAGCTTTTAAAAATGTCTTTTTCAAATGCAATTGGTATAAACACTTTCACAATATTTGTCACGGTTAAACCTCCGATTGTAACTCCCGCCAATACTAAAGCTGAACCTGCGATTTTTTTGTCTTTTCGTAATTTTATTGCGGTATAATAATTAAATAAAACCAGTAAAAACAAAGTGTAAGTGTAGGTTTCCGGTGTGAATGACAATAAAATATTAGTTGAAAAAATACTGAAAAAAGCAACAATTAATAGGTTTAACCCTATCGGAAGAAGGATGATATTTTTTAAATATTTATAAATCTGAATTAAGCTTAAACTGATGGTGATGTTACTCAACCAGACCAATGTCAATCTGAAATTACTACCTGTTTTTCCATCTGAAATATAAAAAGCTAGCTCCCTAATCCAATTGAAAAAATAATAGGACAAAGGGTGTCTTTCAAAACTTCCGCCACTCATTACGATCGCTTTATTATCAAAGCTGAAATAGCCGTCCCAAGGAATTCTTGCATCAAAAATAATTCGGTAATGTTGGGCTAAATAGGTTCCGAATAAACCATAAATGGTGATAAAAAAAATAAATATTCCCAATTCCGTGTAAGAAGAAGGAAATACAATTTTAAAAAAGTTGAAAAATTTTGATTTAATTGACACCCGGTATTATTTTTTTGCAAAAGTAAAATAAAAAACCCACCTGAAAAGGTGAGTTTTGCAATATTAAAAAGATTGTTGATTAATCTTTAATGATTTTTTCTGTTTTTGTGCTTCCATCAGCAAACTCTACTGTAATTAAGTAAGTTCCCTTTGTGAATCCACTTAAGTTTACTTTTTCTGAGCTGCCTGTTGCAACTACCTTTCCGGATAAATCAAGTACAGTCGTTGATTTTATTTTCTTATCAGTTTTGATATTTATTTCTCCTTTTGTCGGGTTAGGATACATCGATAAAACGTTGATTGCTTTACTAGTATCCGCAACACCTAAATTTTGAGATGATTTAAACATTCCACCAACAGTAGCTGATGTATTAAACGCTCCAGAATAACATGTGCTGGCATCAGAACATCTAACATTTAGATGCTGTACTCCAGTATCAAGAGCTGTCCAAGTAGAGCCGTTATCTAAGCTTTTCCAAGATCCGCCTGTTGTTGGGCTAGAGCTGGTTGCCACTAAAATGTTAGTACCGGGAACATAAGTTATGTCGTTGATATTATTTGCTGCTGTAATTCCTGTAAACGTCACAGTAGACCAGGTTGTTCCTCCGTCAGTAGTTCTGTAAATTGCTAAGGCTGTTTGAGCTGGAGGAGTCGCAGTATTATATGTCTTCTTAAAGACAATACCTCGGTTTGCATCACTCCAAGCCATGTCTCCACTTATTGTTGCTCCGCCAAAATCATTAAGAGAATATGTAGAACCGGTAAATGCAATAGTCCAATTTAGACCTTTATCAGTTGATTTGTAAATTCTTCCTTTGTTTGTGTAAAAGAAGATATTATTTCCAACTGCATAATATCCGGCATTGTATCCATACTCATTATTGAGTGGAGATGGAACATTGGCAGCAGGCACTCTTGTCCAAGAGGTTCCTCCATTAGCAGTTGTGTAAAGCTCATATCCGCCACCTTGTGGGTCGCCACCAGCAATAGCACTATTGGCATCAAAGCCATGAACAAAGTTTAAATATGATTCGCCAGCTGTTGAAAAAGCTTGCTGAGCCGTCCATGTCGCACCCCCATTTACTGTTTTGTAAACTGCACCTAATCCGTCAGATGCTGTAGATAATAAAGCACCCACCCAAGCTGTAGTTCCGCTAACACCTGAAATGTTGGTGATTGTTAAAGCAGGATTCCCAACATTTATGGCACCTGAAGTCCAGGTAGTACCTCCATTGGATGTTTTTGTGAACTCTTGCACGTTGTTAGTAGGTGTTGCTCCGTCATAAGCAAAAGCCCAGGCTGTATTGGCGTCATATACTTCCATTCCGGAAATACCTCTTGATGCTGTTGAGAAACCAGTATTTTGGGTAGACCAATACTGAGAAAATGCTGATGAACTAACCATTAGTGCAAAAGCAGAAAGTAGAACTTTTTTCATAAATATTAATTTTTTCCAAAATTAATAAAAATAATCACATATGAATGCAAATATTTTAATGAATAATGCTAAGAACTACAAGATAACATTGAACATCCTGAAATGTCATCATAATTTGGAGGTCTTGTTACCGAAAATTCAGGGAAAATTTCTTCATATGGATTTTCAAGAGCTTTTGTCAGTTTTTGTAATAATTCAGTTCTACCATTATTTATTTCTTCAATACATTCAAAAAGAAGATAATTTCTGAGTAGGAATTTTGGATTTGTTTTTCTCATTAAATCTAAAGACTCTTCTTTTGTGATCGCATTAGTTTTTAATCTAAGAGAATAAGTTTGTATAAAATCTTCGAGCTTTTCAATTTTAGCATTATCTAAAAAGCCGTAAGATATTTTCTGAAAATCTGTTTTGATGTCTGAAATGCTTTCAAGTTTTTCTAAAAGATTAAAAAATAAGGTATAATCAAATTGAAGTTCATGCATCAAACCTTGCCAGTTGATGAAAAATTCTTCATCTTCTTTTTTCAATTCATCAAAACCAAATTTTCTGCACAACATTTTATCGTGAGCCTCCCAAAAATAATTTCCGTAAGAATTTAATGTTTCTTCTAAAAACTTTTCATCTTTTATCAAAGGAAAAAGTGCGTTGGCAAGCTGCCAAAGATTCCATTGGGAAATTTGTCCTTGTTTTCCGAAAGCATATCTTCTTCCGGGTAAATCAGTTGTGTTTGGAGTAAAATTGAGATCATATTCATCCATCATCGAATAAGGTCCGTAATCGATTGTTAAACCTAAAATCGACATATTGTCTGTATTCATCACTCCGTGTACAAAGCCAACTCTAAACCATTCGACCATTAAATCTGCTGTTTTTGTACAGACTGATTGAAAGAAGTCTTTATATTTTTGCTCGCCCACAGAATTAATTTCAGAAAAATAATTTTTAATAGTGAAATCTGTAAGTTTTTGTAAAGTATCAATTTCTTTCTGAGCAGACATTAGTTCAAAATGCCCAAAACGAAGAAAACTTTCTGCCGTTCTTACCACGACTGCGCCTTTTTCGTTCTGAGGATTTCCGCTGTACATCATGTCTCGCACAACGTCTTCACCTGTGAAGCATAGACTTAAGGCTCTGGTTGTAGGGATTCCCAAGTGATGCATTGCCTCACTCATCAGATATTCACGAACGGAAGATCTTAGAACGGCTCTTCCATCTGCGTGACGGGAATAAGGCGTTGCTCCGGCTCCTTTCCATTGAATTTCGTTTTTTTCTCCTGCTTCATTAGTGATTTCTCCTGCAAGAATTGCACGGCCGTCTCCTAATTGACCTGCCCAGTTTCCAAATTGATGTCCTGCGTAAGCGGTAGCATAAGTTTTTACATTTTCGGGTAAATTCGTTGCCGCTAAAAAATTAAGGTCGTCTTTATTGAATTTTCCCAAACCTATTTCTTCTGAAAGTTTTTCATTAAAAATAATCAATTCGGGATTTTCAAAGCCCACCGGATCAACAGTTGAAAAAAGAACTTTTGGTGTGTTTCGTTGAATAGTGTTTCCTGAAAAATCTCCGGGGAAAATCTCTGTAAAAGGCTGGGTGATCTTGTCGATATTCATACTTCAAAGATATTAAAAGAAAGAAACAAAAAAGACCTTTCAGTAATTGAAAGGTCTTATGATAATTATAAAGAAATTTATTTATTAAAATCAATATCTTCACTGGTGTTCAAATGTTCATTTACATTTTCTTCTTTTTTACCAGAGTTATTTTTCGGTCCTGTGTCTGCAGGGCGTGGGTTTTTTAGGTCGTCGATGGTTTGTAATCCTCCATCGTCACCGTATCCGCCGCTAAGACCTTGAAGGTTTGAGCATCCGTCTTTCCAATCAAGAGGTTTTACAAATTTATCGTCTGGTGATATTTTTAAACTTTTATCTGCCCATACTTTTTTCATAAATATTGCCCAGATTGGCAATGCCATTTTTGCTCCCTGACCTTCACCCGTTCCAAAGAAGTGGGTTGCTCTGTCTTCCCAGCCAACCCAAGCTCCGGTTGCCAGTTTTGGAGTGATCCCCATAAACCAACCATCTGAGTTATTCTGAGTTGTTCCTGTTTTTGCAGCAATTTCAATATTTTTAGAGACTCCTCGTCTTCCTAATTCTCCTGAAGCGGTACCATATTGTGCAACACCTTTCATCAATTCGATCATGGTGTAGGCGTAATTAGGATTCATCACTTCTTTCGGTTCAGAGATTACTTCTTTTATCACTCTTCCGTTTACGTCTTCAATTCTCCAGATCATCTCCGGTTTGTTGTAATTTCCGTAATTGGCAAATGTACTGTAAGCTCCAAGCATTTCGTAGATTGTAATGTCAGAAGCCCCTAAAGCCATCGGTAAACTTGTGGAAATTTCTTCAGTTACCCCTAAATCTCTTGCCGTCTGAATTACACTTTGCGTTCCTGTCATTTCAGCTAATCTTAATGCGACAGGGTTTTGGGAGTGTGCTAAAGCATCTTTTAATGTTAACATTCCACCTCTTCCCGGTACGTGATAGCTTCCTTTGTTGAAACTGGCATTTGATATAGTCGAACATGGGGTTAAACCTAATTTCATAATCGCAGTTGCGTAAACGAAAGGTTTAAAAGTAGATCCTACCTGTCTTTTTCCTTGTTTGATGTGATCGTACTGGAAATGCTGCCAGTCGATTCCTCCAACCCAGGCTTTAATCTCTCCAGTTCCGGGAACCATAGACATCAAACCTGCCTGTGCAATTTGTTTGTGCCATCTTATAGAATCCCAAGGGCTCATTTCAACCTCTTCTTCACCAGCCCAGGTAAATCTTGACATTTTTATAGGCTTGCGGAATTCCATTAGTATTGAATCTTCAGAAACTCCGGCTCTGTTCAGTTGCTTGTAACGACCGGTTCTTTTTACCGCCTGCATCATTATTTTATTTGCTTGCTGATCATTGAGGTAGTAAAACGGTCTGTTTTTTCTGCCTCTCTGCTCTGCATCAAACCTTTTTTGAAGATCAGTTAAATGTTCTTTGATAGACTCTTCTGCATACTTCTGCATCTTAGAATCAAGCGTAACATATATTTTTAATCCGTCTTTAAATAGATTTAATTTTTTACCGGTTTCTTTTTCGTAATCAGTTAAATAATTATCGATTTCCTTTTTTAAATAGAATTTATAATAGGCTGAATAATCATCTGTAATATTTTTTATAGGACGATAATCTGTAGTAATCGGCGTTGCTACAGCTTTGTCGTACGTTGCCTGATCTACATAACCGGTTTCAAGCATTTGAGATAGTACAACATCCCTTCTTCTTTTTGCACGGTCAGGATTTCTTAACGGATTATTTGCAATCGGGGCTTCAAGCATTGATACGAATACTGCTGCTTCCGGAAGTGTAAGTTGTGACGTTGTTTTATTAAAATAAATTTTAGACGCCATCTCAACACCGTTTGCATTGTATGTGAAATCAAACTTGTTGAAATATAAAGTGATAATTTCCTCTTTGGTATATCTCTTTTCCAAACTTACAGCAACCACCCATTCTTTAAGCTTTTGAATTGCTCTTTTTACAGGGTTTTTTGAAGGCTCTTTCGTAAATAAAAGTTTTGCCAGCTGCTGCGTAATGGTAGAACCTCCACCTCGGTCACCACCATATCGTACGGCTCTCAAAATTGATTTTAAATCAATCCCAGAGTGTTCTTTAAAGCGCTCATCTTCTTTAGCCTGAAGTGCATAAATAAGATATGGAGGCAAATCTTTGTACTGAATTGGCTGCGTTTTTTCTTTCTCAAATTTACCTAAAAGAACTCCGTCTGATGAATAAATTTGGGATGCAACATAAATGTCCGGATTTTCAAGCTCTTTTACATCGGGCATCTCACCAAGAAAACCTTGGGAAACTGCAAAGAAAAGTCCTGAAATACCTAAAATTACTGCAATAAGCCCAATCCAGATGAATTTTACCCATCTTTTCCAGGCAGAGTTTTTAGCGCCTTTTTTAGGAGGAAGCGGGAAAGTCTTTCCCTTATTTCCTGTATTTTGTTTGTTTTCTTCCATGTATAATTACGGTTTAGCCGTTTCTACTTTTATACCTAAGTCTTCAATCCCCGGAAGATTATCGTTTCTCATTGCCTGAGCAACAGCAATTTCATAATTGCCTTTTTCCGGGAATTTATAATTCAATTTATACTGAAACAAAGTTTCTTTCGTCTCTCCAAATCCTGTTCCCAGCCACTCGCCGTTCGGTTTTGCCAAAATATAATTTAAAGTATCCGTTTGCTTGGCTTTGGTTCTAGGATTGGTAAGGTTAACAATGAATCTTATATTACTGTAAGGATATTCATTATTATTCCTTACAACAAATATAAGATTTTTAGGATTTTGTGGATCCGAAATTTCAAGATTAAATTTTTGTTCGGTCTTCTTATTCCATTTATTATCAACGTTATTCATAATAACGTCGTCTTCGGGAGCATTGCAGCTTACCAAGAAAATAAGGAGAAAAAGTCCTGAAATTTTATGCATTATTATCTTTTTTTGGAGGAAATTTCTTTTTAAACTTCTTTTTGGGTTGTTGATTTTCTGGTTTTTTCTCAACATCATTATTTACAGCTCCTGCTTTTTCCGCCTGTGGTTTTTGCTGCTGCTGCGGTTTTTGAGGCCTTTGATTATTATTTTGTGTAGGCTTTTGGCTTTTTTCAGGTCTTTGCTGGCGTTCAGGTCTTTCTGTTCTCTCGCTTTTATCTGCTCTGTCCTGTGGTTTTTCAGTATTGTTTTCAGGTCTGGGCTTTCTAGGTCCCTGATTCTGATTGTTGTTTGGTCTGTTTTGATTCTGATTTCCCTGGTTTCTGTTTTTGTTGAAACCTCTGTTTTTCTTTTCAAAACGATCTACACTGTTTTCCTGAATTAAATCTACTGTTTTTACAGAAATTTCAGGCTGTTTCAAATCTTCAAGAGGTAACGTTTTTTCACCTCTTTTGTTTTGTGAAATCATTTTTTTTACCAAATCAACATCGAAATCATACCACGCCATTGAACTGTCAACGTATGCAAACCACATTTTCTTTTTGAAAACATCAATTTTTATACAGAAAGCCCTTCCTTTTTCAGTATCAATCATGGTTGAAGAAGATGGGAAGTGACTTAATGCATCAAGATAACTGTCTAATTCATAGTTTAAACAACACTTAAGTTTACCACATTGTCCCGCCAGTTTTTGAGGATTAATGCTCAATTGCTGATATCTTGCCACATTGGTGTTTACCGATCTAAAATCTGTTAACCAGGTTGAGCAACACAATTCTCTTCCACAAGATCCTATTCCTCCTACTTTTGCAGCTTCCTGTCTGAAACCGATTTGTTTCATGTCGATTTTTGTACGGAAAGCCCCTGCAAATTCTTTAATTAACATTCTGAAATCCACACGGTTGTCGGCGGTGTAATAGAATGTTACTTTAGAAGAGTCGCCTTGATATTCCACATCAGTAATCTTCATTTCAAGACCTAATCTGTGAGATATCTTTCTGGCTTCTATTTTTACATTTTCTTCTTTTTTTCGGGCTTCCTGCCAAACTTCAATGTCTTTTTGGTTGGCTAGCCTATATATTTTTAGCGGGTTTTCTTCTGAAGCTCTTTTTTTCTTCATCTGAATTTTCACTAGTTCACCTGTGAGGCTTACTACGCCCACATCATGTCCCGGACTAGATTCTACTGTTACAACGCTACCTATATGTAAAGGAATATTATTTACATTTTTATAAAATAATTTTCTGTCATTTTTAAATCTAACTTCTACAAAATCACACCTGTTTGATGCAGGGTTTTGTACGTTAGACAGCCAATCGAAAACACTTAATTTATAACTATTACCGCAGGTATTTACACTTTCACAGCCATTCGCAGATTTTGTTCCGCAAGAATGTGCAGAATCGCCGGATGTTTTACATCCACAACTCATATTATAATTTGTTTAATCTTGCAAATTTATTGATTTTTATCTTTATACAATTCCAAATGTACTAAATATTAATTTTTGAAATTGTTTAATATTAAACATAGTAAGAAATAAGGATTTATTTTTATTTTAAGAGTATGTGATTGAGTATGTTATTTAGCTTTATGTAATGGATGTTATTTTAAACATAGTTTTCTTTTGCTGTTAAGTTTAAAATTTTAAGATTTATTAACAGACGTAAACAAAATAATTTTATATTTGGGTTATATAATAATAGTCTATGAAAAAAATATTAATATCAACTGCTTTATTGGCTGGGGTTTTATCTTATGCGGGAGGCTTTAGAGTTTCTTTGCAAGGGGTTAAACAGTTGGCAATGGCACACACGAGTGCGCATGCTGACGATGCGAGTGTTGCATTCTTTAATCCGGCAGGTATGTCATTCATTCCTTCTAAACTAAGTATTGTAGCGGGAGGTTTTGGAGCAAGTAATAAAGTTACTTTTCAAAATTTAAATACTTTACAAAGTACTGAGACCGATAATCCGCTGGGTACACCGATTTATGCTGCAATAGCGTATAAGCCTATTGATAAACTATCGATTGGTTTCAGTTTTTCTACGCCTTTTGGTAGTACCATTCAATATCCTTACGATTGGGAAGGAAGAGAAATGGTACAGAAGCTGGAGCTGAAAAGTTATTATTTCCAGCCTATGGTTTCCGTGAAAATGGCCGATTGGCTTTCTTTTGGGGCAAGTTATATCTACGCCAGAGGATCGGTAAACTGGGATAAGGCAGTTACTCAATTTGGAGGAACAGTTAATATTAATGATGAGAAAGCAAGTGGTCATGGTTATGGTTTCGGTTTTTATTTCAGACCTGATCCAAAATTGGATGTAAGTATCGCATACCGTTCACCTGTTGATATGAAAGCTAAAAAAGGAACAGCTACGTTCGTGGCTCCTGCACAGGCTACAGTAAATACTCTTTTAGGACTGAACGCTGCAGGACAAGATGGCTTTACGGCAACTTTGCCACTTGTAGAAGAATATACAATTGGTCTTACATATAGAGTTACACAAAAATGGTTAATTTCTGCGGATTTCAACTATCACGGTTGGGAAAGGTACAGCAAGTTGACTTTAGATTTTGCTAATGCTCCAATTGGAAATCAGACAGATCCTACCATATTGGTCGCTCCAAAGAATTTTAGAAATTCAAAAACTGTAAGATTGGGAACTCAATATGCATTCACGAACATGATTTATGGTCGTTTAGGCGCTTATTATGATGAATCTCCTTACTCTGACGACAATTTCATCCCGGAAACTCCATCTTTTGATTCTTTTGTGCTAACAGGAGGTTTAGGTTTCAAACTTAATAAATTCGGAGTTGATGTTGCCGGTGGTTATGCAATGCCACAAAGCAGAGATGTGAAAAATAATTACTTAGGTTTCTATGGTCAGGCAAAGGCTAAAGCATTCTATTTTGGTCTAGGTTTATCTTATAATGCTTTTTAATTTTAAATTATGAAAAAAATAATAATATCTACAATAGCTGTTTCGGCACTTCTTTTTACAGTAAGTTGTAATACAGATTTTGATACTGATGTAGAAGACATCGTTGTAACGAAAGGCGAAGCAGATTTCTCTAATTATGTTGCCTTGGGAAATTCCCTTACGTCTGGTTATAGAGATGGGACACTTTACAGTGATGGTCAGAATGAATCTTATCCTAGTATGCTTGCAATGCAAATGAAACTTGCAGGTGGGGGAGCGTTTAAACAGCCATTGATGCCTAATAATGTTGGAGGATTTACAAACTTACCTGGTTTTCCGGGAAAACTTGTTTTAAAAATGGTTAATGGAGCTTTAGCTCCTGTTGCTTCTCCTGCCGCTGCTGCTTTAGATAATGTGGCTGCCGGTAGACCGTATAATAATATGGGAGTTCCTGGCGCAAAATCTTTCCATCTTGTAGCTCCAAATTACGGAAGTGCTGCAGGCTTGCTTACAGGAACTGCAAATCCTTACTTTGTAAGATTTGCTTCTTCAGCAACGACAAGTGTTCTAGCAGATGCAATGGTTCAAAAGCCAACTTTTTTCTCTCTTTGGATTGGAAATAATGACGTGTTGTCGTATGCAACAAATGGTGGAACTAACTCGCAAACTACAGGGGGAGTTACTACATATACTGCAGCAACAGTTCAGAACGGTAATACCAATCCGGCTACATACAGATCAAACGATATTTCAGATGCTAATGTGGTAGCAGGCTCTATAAAAGGTGTTCTTGATGGGCTGAAAAGTGTAGGATCTACAAAAGGTATTATTGCAAATATTCCTGATGTTACCAATATCCCGTTTTTTACAAGAGTTCCTTATAACGCTATACCTTTAGACGCAGCAAAAGCACAATCTTTAAATAGCCAGCTTTATGGACCTTTAAAAGCAGCGCTTACTGCATTTGGACAAGGTGATAGAATTAATCCTGTTGTAGCAGGAAATAATCCGGTGCTTATTATTGATAACAAATTAACTAATCTTTCAGCACAGCTTACGGCTGCGCTTGCTGCAAATGGTGTTCCTGCAACTCAGGCAGCATTTATAGGAAACGCTTTCGGGAGAGCACGTCAGGCAAAACCTGGAGAATTAATGCTTCTTACCTCAAGTTCGTTGTTAGGTTTGGATGCAACAACAAATCAAGCTGCTACACCATCTTCTGTATTTATTTACGGAGCAAGTTTCCCAATAGGAGATCAGTATTCATTAACGACAGATGAAGTGAAGAATATTTCTACTGCTGTTAAAGCTTACAATACATCTATCAGAGCTATGGCAGATTCTTATGGTTTAGCTTTTGTGGATATGAATGCAAAAATGACTGAATTAAATTCTAAATCAGGAATTTCTTGGAATGGCGTAAGATATACAGCTACTTTTGTTACTGGCGGTACGTTCTCTTTAGATGGAGTTCACCTTACAGGAAGAGGGTATGCAGTGGTTGCTAATGAATTTATAAAGGCAATCAACATGAAGTATAAATCGACTTTACCACAGGTAGATCCTAATAAATACTCAGGAGTTACATTTCCTTAATCGGAGATAAAAATAAATAATAGAAACCACAGGATTGATTCTTGTGGTTTTTTTTTAAATTTGCAAAATCTTTTAAAAAGTAAAAATGGCCGATCAGTTAAGTTATCTATTTTCTACAAGAACGAGTAAAGATCTTGCAGAAAAAATTGCCCAGTATTATGGGAAAGAATTAGGGAAAATCAACTTTCAGGAGTTCAGCGACGGAGAATTTGAACCTGTTTTAGACGAATCTGTAAGAGGAGGAAGAGTTTTCCTAATCGGATCTACGTTTCCGCCGGCAGACAATCTTTTAGAATTGCTTCTAATGATTGATGCAGCAAAAAGAGCTTCTGCAAAAAGTATTACCGTGGTGCTTCCGTACTTCGGGCTTGCAAGACAAGACAGAAAAGACAAGCCAAGAGCGCCAATTGGTGCTAAATTGGTGGCAAATCTTTTAACTGCTGCAGGTGCAACCAGAGTAATGACAATGGATTTGCATGCAGACCAGATTCAAGGATTCTTCGAAATTCCGGTGGATCATCTTTATGCTTCTACCATCTTTGTAGATTACATCAAAAATCTTAAGCTTGATAATCTTACGATTGCTTCTCCGGATATGGGAGGTGCAAAAAGAGCAAAAAACTACGCTGGTCACCTTGGTGCAGACGTAGTAATCGCTTATAAAGAAAGAAAAAAAGCAAACGTAGTAGAAGAAATGTTCCTTATCGGGGATGTAGAAGGTAAGAATGTAATACTTATCGATGACATGATCGATACTGCAGGAACACTTTGCAAAGCTGCAGATATCTTAATGGAAAAAGGAGCAAAATCTGTAAGAGCAATGGCTACTCACGGAGTACTTTCAGGGAAGGCTTATGACAATATTGAGAACTCGCAATTGCTGGAAGTAATTGTAACTGACTCAATTCCTGTAAAAAATGGCTTGTCATCTAAAATAAAAGTGCTATCTTGCGCCCCATTATTTGCTGATGTTATGAAGATGGTGCACGAGCACCAGTCGATTAGCAGTAAGTTTGTTATCTAGTTGATAATTAGCTTTTTGCAGTTTAAATCAAAACAAATTTTTAAATTTTTTATAAATGAAATCAATTACAATTCAAGGTACAAAAAGAGAAAGCGTGGGCAAAAAGTCGACAAAAGCTTTACGTGATGCTGAATTAGTTCCTTGTGTTGTTTACGGAGGTGGTGAGCCATTGAATTTCTCTGCTACAGAGAAAGCATTCAAAGGTTTGGTATATACTCCTGAAGCACACACGGTATCTATTGAAGTTGACGGACAGGTAATCCCTGCAGTTCTTCAGGATATTCAGTTCCACCCAATTACAGACAGAATTATTCACGCAGACTTCTACAGATTATCTGACGATAAGCCAGTTGTTATGGAAGTTCCTGTAAGAATTACTGGTCGTTCTAAAGGTGTTGTAGCTGGTGGTGTTTTACGTCAGTCTTTCAGAAAATTGAAAGTAAAAGCTATTCCTGCAAACTTGCCAGATGAGATCGTAGTAGATATTACTTCTCTTAAAATTGGTAACAAGCTTTATGTTGGTACTATCAAAGCTGAAGGTTACTCTTTTGTACATCCTGACAATGCAGTTGTTGTAGCTGTTAAAATGTCTAGAAATGCAGCTAAAGGAGGTGCTATGGCAGATGATGACGATGAAGAAGAAGTTGCAACTGAAGGAGGAGAAGCTCCTGCAACTGAAGAAGCAGCAGCAGAATAAGAATTTTCTTACTCTAAATAAATTAACCTGTCATTTTTTTGGCAGGTTTTTTTGTTTTAGATAAAAACGATCACTCTATTAATCTGGCAGACTTTTAGATAAAAAATCGTAAATTTGATGTGTTCTAAATAAAGAACTTTTTAATTTAAAAATTGTAATAAATGTTTGACATTCAGGAAATCAGAAGTCAGTTTTCTATATTAAATCAGGAAGTGAACGGTAAACCATTGGTTTATTTAGATAATGCAGCTACATCTCAGAAACCCAACTCAGTACTTGAAGTTTGGGATCGCTATTATAAAGAACTCAATGCTAATGTACACCGCGGAATCCATACATTGAGCCAATTGGCAACCGAAGAAATGGAGCTTTCAAGAAGAAAAATCCAGAAATTCATCAATGCCAAAAATGATTTTGAAGTGATCTTCACAAAAGGTACAACCGAAGGAATAAATCTTATCGCTTATATTTTAACTCAAAAATTAAAGAAAGACGACGAGATTATTATTTCATATCTCGAGCATCATTCGAATATCGTTCCTTGGCAATTGTTGTGTGAAAGAACAGGCGCAAAGCTTCGCGTGATCCCAATCGATGAAAACGGAATTTTGCAGCTTGATTATTTAGACGAATTTCTAAGTGAAAAGACAAAAGTAGTATCTGTTAATCAGGTTTCCAATGCTTTGGGAATTGTAAATCCGGTTGAAGAAATTATTGCTAAAACAAGAGCCAATTCAGATGCTTATATTATCATAGACGGTGCTCAGTCAGCTCCTCATTTTACGATTGATGTTCAGAAATTAGATTGTGATTTCTTCGTTTTTTCAGGACACAAAATGTACGCTCCGATGGGAACTGGAGTTCTATATGGAAAACAGGAAATTCTTGAAGATTTGCCGCCTTTCCACGGTGGAGGTGAAATGATTGCAGTATGCTCGTTTGATGCAACAACGTATGCGGATTTACCTTTTAAATATGAAGCCGGAACACCAAATGTAGGCGGAAATATTGCTTTGGGAGCTGCCATTGATTTCATTAAAAAAGTAGGTCAAGAAAACATTCAGAATCATGAAAATGCTTTGCTGGATTATGCACAAAGACAACTTTTGGAAATCGAAGGTTTAAAAGTTTATGGTGAAAAAGCGCAAAGAACGGGCGTAGTTTCTTTTAATCTTGAAGGGATTGGTATTTCTTCTGATGTCGGAATGATTCTCGATAAAATGGGAGTTGCCGTAAGAACCGGCCATCATTGTACCCAACCGATTATGGATTTCTTTAATATCGCCGGAACGGTGAGAGCGAGCTTTGCCGTTTACAATACATTTCAGGAAATTGATTTATTGGTAGAAGGTGTGAAAAAAGCACAAAGGATGCTTTCTTAATAATTAACAGACTGTTTCTTTGAGACAGTCTTTATTTTTTACTATGATGAAGTTTAAAATTTTTTATGCTTGTACGTTGTTCCTGTTTCCGTTATTTTTTAGCGCAACTGCCATCCCTTTTGAATATATTGATGGAAAAATAATCATTAAAGTTGATATTAAGAATCAGAAACACAATTTCATCTTTGATACAGGCGCATTCACCATTTTGTCTGACGAGCTGAAGGGCCAACTCAGTGAAAAGAAAGAAAACATGATTTTTGAAGGAATCGATGCTAACAATTCGAGTTCAAAAAATGAAATGTTTTCAACCGATGTACTTAGAATTGCAGATTTAAAGTTTAAAAAAATAAACTTTTCATTTATGAATATTAGTTGGATGGCTTCACGGGCGTGCATAAAAATCAGTGGAATTTTTGGAGCCAACATGATGAATAATAAAGTTTGGCGAATTGATTTTAGAACTAAAACCATCACAATTTCAGATAAAATAACTGAAAGTTCGGCACAGTCAATATCAATTCCTTTTACTGAAGAAAGCTTCACTCATGTCCCTACAATTAATGTCAATATAAGAAAGCAAAATTTAGATTTGGTTTTCGATACGGGATCAGGTTCAGGTTTTACGCTCGATTCAAAATCTTATCAATTAGTAAAAGACGATAGTTTTCTCACTTTTGAAGGGCTTTTATCACAATCATTAAATAGTGTGAGTAAAGGTGAAAGATGGCTTGATGTAATAGAAGCTGAGGTTAATAATAACATTTTAGGTAATCAAATTGTTGATACAAGTTCAGATTCCCGAAATTTGGTCGGAACAAGATTTATGGAAAATTACCTCATCGATTTAGACTTCATCAACAAGAAAATCATTCTCAATACAACAAGTAAGACTCCCGAATATAACAGCTTCGGAATTGCTTTTGCTCCTGTTGACGGCACATTGGTTATTGTAAACAAGCTTAAAATTTCTGAATTATCGGAATTAAATGTAGCAGACAAAATTATTAAGGTAAACAATATCGATGTCTCAAAAATCGACGAAGAAACGTTTTGTGAAATCAAGAAAATTATAGAAAATTCTCAGGTTATTGTGATTCAAAATGATTCCAATAAACAGTTTAAACTCGAAAAGAAAGATATTTTACAGTATCTAAACTAACTAAACTATAAAGTTGCTTATTATAGATTTTGGCGATTGCTCAAATTTTCTTTTAATTACTTTTATTAAAATGCTTTGAGTTAATTTTGTAGTTAGAATGTATTGAAATACCAAGAGCTAATTTTTTTCTTCATAGAAAAATCCCTTTCAAAGTTATTTTTGAAAGGGATTTTATTTTTCTCGTTCTATCTTTTCTGGATTTTGTCTGGTGTCAAAACATCGACAATTTTAATGAACAGATTATCATTATCAATAGAATAAATGATTTTATAATTTGATTCTACAATATAATGGTATTCAATATTTCGGTTTTCCAGCAAAAGTTCTCTTTGACCAATTTTAGGATTGAAAATTAATTTATCGGGAGCTAAAAGAATTTTAGTGATAATTTTTAATGCAACTTGATAACTCTTAGAAACTTCCTTGTAATAATTGAAAATTTCATCAATCTGTTTTTCAGAAAATTCAGACCAAATAACTTCGTATTTCAATTTGAATATTTTGAAAGTAATTCGGAAGTTGTTTTAAACTTTTTATTTTCAAAATCATCTTCTGATTTTGAAATTCTTTCATTCAGTTCTTCAATAGTTAGCTTTTCAAGCTTATTCTCTTCTTCAATATTTTTAGCTTTTTTCAATAACTTTTCAAACTGAGCAATCACTTCCTCGCTTTGAAGCTTAAGGAAATCCTGTATGAACTCTAATTTTCTTGATTGAATATCCATTTTAGAAATATTTGATAATCAAATGTATAAAAATAATTTTGGAATTGAAAATGCCTCTCAAACTAATTGAGAGGCATTTTATTTAATTGATTTCTAAAAATCTGTGTCAATCTATAAAATCTGCGGGAGATTAATTACTCGGCTTCCAATCTACCACCGCTCTGATAAACGCTTCCGCATTTTCCAAAGGAATATTAGGTAGAATTCCGTGACCTAAATTGGCAATATATCGGTCTTTTCCAAAACGATTGATCATTTCATTCACCATTTTCTTGATTGTTTCAGGTGTAGAATGTAATCTTGCAGGGTCAAAATTCCCCTGCAGCGTCATGGTATGATTAGTCAAAGTTCTTGCAAATTCTGGCTTGATCGTCCAGTCAACTCCTAAAGCTGAAACCGGAGCCATTGTCATTTCTTCTAAAGCAAACCAACATCCTTTTCCGAAAACTACAACATGAGTTAATGGGCTTAAAGCTTCAACAATTTGGTTGATGTATTTCCACGAAAACTCTTGGTAATCTTCCGGAGAAAGCATTCCGCCCCAAGAATCGAAAACCTGAACGGCAGAAACTCCTTTTTCAACTTTTCTTTTCAGATAAGCAATGGTAGTATCTGTAATTTTCTGAAGTAACAAATGCGCAGCTTCCGGTTGTTGGAAGCAGAAAGATTTAGCAATATCAAAAGCCTTGCTTCCTTTTCCTTCCACGCAATAGCAAAGAATCGTCCACGGAGAACCTGCAAAACCGATTAAAGGAATATCGTTGTCTAGTTTGATTAAAGTCAATTCAATCGCATCAAAAACGTACCCTAAAGTGTCATTTACATCAGGAACGATCACATTCTGCACATCTTCCATCGTTCTGATCGGATTATCCAACCACGGTCCTACATTTTCCTTCATTTTAAAATCAATCCCCATTGCCTGAGGAACAACTAAAATATCCGAAAACAAAATCGCCGCATCCAAAGGATATCTTCTGATGGGCTGAACTGTAATTTCAGAAGCTAATTCGGGAGTCTGGCATCTCGTGAAAAAATCGTACTTGTCGCGAAGTGCGATAAATTCGGGTAAATATCGGCCTGCCTGTCTCATCATCCAAACTGGTGGTCTTTCTACAGTTTCGCCACGAAGTGCTTTTAAATATAGGTCGTTTTTAATCATAATATTATTGATAGTTGACGGTTTTTAGTTGATAGATTATGAAATGTCTTTTTCTAATCTATTTTTTATGACCGACAATAAGTTTAATAAAGTATTTTCTATACTCGTAAAAATCTCAGATTTTGTATGCTTTCTTATTTCTTTAGAGGTCGTTTCTCCTATTGAAAAAAGGATGGTATTTTCTAAAGAATTATTTTTCGCAAAACTACGAACTCCACTCGGGCTAAAAAAAACTATTGCATGATATTTTTCATGTATCACAGGATTAAGCGCTTCTGTCTCGTAAACAGTCACTTTTTTATATGAAATATTTTGTAGCGGAAGCTTTTTGTCTAAAACATCAAGCGCCAAATTTCCGCAAAAATGAATGAATTTTTCGTGAGCGCAGTTTTCGATAATGAATTGGGATAATGTTTCTGCGTTTTTTAAAACCTTAAAGGTTCCGAAACCATTTTTGCGAAGTTCTCTTTTGGTTTTTTCGCCTACACAATAGATCTTATTGTAGTTTTTTGCGGTGAAATCTTCATTAGGCTTAAATTTGTTTTCAAAAAAAGATTTTACGCCGTTGAAACTTGTGAAAATAAGCGACCGGTCTTTCAGGTCAAAATGCTCTACAAAAATCGGTTTTGTTTTTATTACCTCAACACAGTCGATCGAAATATTATTTCCCAGTTTTTCTGAAAGATATTTTGGATCGATGTTTTTGGTAAATAAAATGTTCATTAAGGTTTGTCTTTTAAATGTAAATCGGCGACTTGCTTTCTTACTTTTGTCATGAAGTCTTTTCCCGGGTCTTCTTTTCCTGTGAAATATTTGGGATCAGATTCTTTCCATAATTTAGAATTTCTGAAAATTCCGTATTCTGAATGGCCAATAAGATATTCTATTTTATATTTTTTGGTTAAATATCTTACCAACTCTGCGTTGGCTTCAATTTGTTTTTCGGTAAGCGGTTGTTTCTTGCTTCCGATGTTTTCAACTCCGATGGCGCAATAATTTAAACCAATTGTATGTCTTGCAAATTGAGTTGGTTCCATCAACTGATAAATAGTTCCGTCTCGGTCTATAATGAATTGTGAAGAAACATTGAGTGTACTTTGCTTTTTTAAAGTATTTCTTGCGCTTTCAAGATGGGTTTTATTAAAATATTTGTAGTTGCTTTCTACCGTTCCTCCCGCTGTGTAATGCAAAACAATCATCTTCGGAACAATTGTCGGCGTTTTTTGACTTAAACCGTGATGTTCTTTTAAATATTCTAAGCTTAATTGAATTCTTTCCGCAGAATAACTAATCGGCTTATTGATGATCTTTAGACCTGAATTCTGTGCCGAACTCAAGTTTAAAATAAATAAAAACAGAGCGAAAAAGACCTTCTTCATCATAAATTATTTTGAATATTGGTAATGTCCGGTAATTGTAAATTTAAACAGACAATCTTCAATAACCTGTCCGCCACCGATGTTATGTACAATTAAATATCTTTTTCCGTCTGCCGATTTTTTATTGACAACAATTCCTATATGCGTTAAATTCCCCGGAAGAAGCCACGTTACAATATCTCCGGGAGCATACAATGCAGGATTCGTTTCAATAGATTTTGACTGTCCAAATTTGGTAAAGAAAACTCTCAAATTTGGAACTCTTCGATGATCTATATTGGTGTCGGGTCTTTTCAAACCCCAGTTTTTAGGATATTTTGAAAAATTCTGTTTCATATCTTCATGCACTTCCTTCTGAAGATCAATCCCCAGTTTTCTGTACGCTCTGATTACGACGTCAGTACAAACGCCTTTATCTGCCGGAACATCTCCATTGGGGTATTTTAGCGTAAAATAAGCAGGATCGTAGGTGACTTTATCTTTCGTTAAGCTTAAAGCTGCATCAGACAATTTTTGTGCAAACTGATTTTGAGCTTTTCCAAAAAAGACAAAAAGGAATAAGATGAATATTGAAAAGAATTTTTTCATTGACTTAAAATTTTGAAATGAAACAAGTCCTGTAAAGTTCAAAAATTAATTTTAAACATGAAGATTCTTTAAGCATAAAGATATGTTAAGATTCAGAAAATTTTAATTTGCCTAAAACCTAAAACCTAAAACCTAAAACCTAAAACCTTAAAGCTGACTTTTAATTTCAGTCATCAATTCTTTACCTCCGTTTTCTAAAACAATATTGGCAAATTTTTCACCAAAATTTTCTTCTTCATTATATTCAAAACTTTCGTCGGTTGCGATATAATTTTTTCCGTCTAGCGAGCAAAGAGCAGCTTTGAATCTGATCTGGTTTTCAATTTTTTCGGCAAAAGCTCCAATGGGTGCGGTACAACCGCCTTCAAGAGTGCTCAGGAAATTTCTTTCAATTTCTACACAAATTTGAGTCTGTTTGTGACTGATCTGCTTCAAAATATCGTTGATTTCTTTTTTATCTGAATGTCCGGCAACAGCAACCACACCTTGTGAAGGCGCAGGAATCATGAATGGTAGAAATTCGTAATCGATATCCATTTTCATTCTTTTAATTCCGGCCAAAGATAAAATGGTCGCATCAAAGTCTTGCTCTTCCAGCTTCTGAAGTCTGGTCTGAATATTTCCTCTGATGTCAAAAAACTCTGTTTCAGGATAATTTTTAGACCAAAAAGCTCTTCTTCTCAAACTGCTTGTCGCTACTTTGAGCTCGTGAAATTCTTTGTCCATTGCCGATTTTCTTTTAATTAAAACATCCTGCGGATGATCTCTTTCCAGATAAGCGACAATTTCTATATTTTCGGGTAATTTTGTTGGGACATCTTTTAGGGAATGCACGGCAATATCAATTTCGTCATTCAGCAATGCGGTATCCAAATCTCTTGTAAAAATCCCTGTAATTCCTAAAGAATAAAGAGGTTGATTAAGATTTTTGTCGCCTGAAGAAACGATTGGGACAATCTCGGTAAGATAATTGAGGTTTTGCAAATGTCTTGCAACTTCTCTTGCCTGCCAAAGTGCAAGTGCAGAATTTCGGGTTCCTATTCTAATGCTTTTCATTGAATTCGTTGTTGGGTTGTTCGACTAAAATTTCGTGCATTAATTTACTAATTTCCTCGGCTTTTAGAGGGTTGTCGATAATATATTTTGCAAAACGGTTGGTTATTTTCTGAATCATCTTCTCAGAAAGCTCCATGTCGTTGATATTGATGTACTTATTTTTTCTGTAAAAATTATGCATTTCGTTGCGTTCCATGTTTTTCAGCACTGCTTTAAAATGATGAATGTTTGGCGCAAGTTTTCTCTTTTTTTCCCATTCCAGAAAATCTTTGGTCATTTCTTTAATGATAACTTCTGCTTTCGGGATTTCTTTTTCACGCTGTTGAATAGTTTCCTGGATTTGTTTTGAAAGGTCATCAACATCGATTAAAGTTACATTATCGAGTTCGGAAACATCTTTGTCAACATTATGAGGAATGGAAAGATCAATAATCAGAATTTCTTTTCCGTTTTTTAAATGAGACTTGTTGATGATCGGGGTTTTTGCTCCTGTAGCAACAATTAAAATGTCGGTGTTTTCTAATTCCTTTTCAAAATCATTATAATCAATATTAGGAATATTGTATTTCTCTGAAATTTTTGCTGCTTTCTCCTGAGTTCGGTTGGCAATTTTTATTTTAGGCTGATAAACGTGTTTTACTAAATTTTCAACCGTATTCTGACCAATCTCACCAACTCCTAGAAGAAGAATGTTTTTTTCAGTAATTCTTTTCTGCTTGTTTAAAATATAATGTACCGCCGCATAAGAAACAGACGCCGCTCCGTTGGAGATGCCGGTTTCATTTTTTATTCTTTTAGAAATCTGAATCGCAGAATTAATCGATCTTTCTAAAAAAGGATTCGAATTTTGTCTTTCTTTTTTAAAACGGGCATATGCTTTCTTGATTTGCCCGATAATTTCAAAATCACCGATGATTTGGCTTTCCAGTCCGGCTGCCACTCTGAATAAATGATTTAAAGCTTCTTCCTTTGTTGCGATATTGGCAAATTGAAGAAAATCCGAAAGGTTTACACCAATCGTTTTGCAATATTCTTCGGCTACCAAAAGATAATTGGGTGAGGTAGAATAAATTTCGGTTCTGTTGCATGTGGAAACCACAAATGCGTCCCCTAAATTTTCGTCGTGAATTCGGGTAACAAAGTTTTTAATATTGTCATCAAAAAATGCAAACTTACCTCTGGTTTCAACATCTGCCTTTTCGTAACTGATGGATAATACGGCAAAATTTGACGTCTGATGTATATTGGAATACTGTATCATAAGCAGTCGCAAATTTAAGGAAATTTTACTTAAAGATTTTGTGATTGTTTGTATGATAATTATCGTAAAAAGCTATAAATTAATTATGTAAGATTTTGTACCTTTTGCTAAAACTTACAGAAACAATAGATTAAGGAAAAAGTGTAATTTTAATAAAAATTTAACCAAATTATATAAAACTTTGTAATCGTTAGTACTGTGAAATTTATATCTTTGTAAACTTAAATCAAGGAGAAAATTATGAGTTTATTCGATATGTTTACGCAAGAAATTGCGATAGACCTTGGAACTGCCAACACGCTTATCATCCATAATAATAAAATTGTTATAGATCAGCCTTCTATTGTTGCAATAGAACGTTCTACGGGAAAGCCGATTGCTGTTGGAGAACAGGCGAAACATATGCAGGGTAAAACGCATGAGGATATAAAAACCATCCGTCCGTTAAAAGATGGAGTTATTGCAGATTTCCATGCTTCCGAGCACATGATCAAAGAATTTATCAAAAAAATTCCGGGGATCAAAGGGAGGTTTATTCAGCCTGCTTTAAGAATTGTGATCTGTATTCCTTCCGGAATTACAGAAGTTGAAAAAAGAGCGGTAAGAGATTCTGCTCAGAAAGTAAACGCAAAAGAAGTACGCTTGATTTATGAGCCAATGGCTGCTGCAATAGGGGTTGGTATTGATGTACAGAAACCTGAAGGTAACATGATTATCGATATAGGTGGTGGTACTACCGAAATTGCCGTTGTTGCTTTGGGAGGTATTGTGTGTGATAAATCTGTGAAGATTGCAGGTGACGTATTTACCAACGATATTGCTTATTTCTTAAGAACGCATCATAATTTATATATCGGAGAAAGAACTGCTGAAAGAGTGAAAATTGAAGTAGGTTCTGCGGTTGAAGATCTAGATGTAGATATCGACGATATTCCTGTACAGGGTAGAGATCTAATTACCGGTAAGCCAAAAGAAATTATGGTTGGGTATAAAGAGATCGCTCGTGCTTTGGATAAATCAATTATCAGAATTGAAGATTCTGTAATGGAAACTCTTTCGCTTACGCCGCCGGAATTGGCAGCAGATATTTACAAAACAGGTATTTATCTTGCTGGTGGAGGTGCTTTGTTGAGAGGTCTTGCAGACAGATTACACAAGAAAACAGGGCTTCCGGTTTTCGTGGCAGAAGATCCTTTGAGAGCTGTTGTTCGCGGAACGGGTATTGCACTTAAGAATATGGATAAGTTCAATTTCTTAATTAAATAAATTTTTTAACTTTTTACGACTTTATATCTGAATGGGATTTTTGCTGAGATTATTTTCGAAGAATGCTCTTTTTGTATTCTTTATGTTTCTGCAAATTATTGCTCTCATTTTGATATTCTCTAAAAACGCCATGCAGCAATCTTGGCTTGCAGGGCAGACTGCGGCTTTCAATTCCTGGGTTTCCGGGTATATTGATGAAGGTGTTTCTTATTTAAAGCTGAAACAAACAAACGAAGATCTTGTTGCTCAAAATAAGGCCTTAATGGTTGAGCTTTACGGAAAAAAAGGCGCTGCAAATCCACAATTCAGAAAAGTACATGATACTTTGGGTGGTGGCCAAATCTATACTTTTGTAGATGGTGAAATTGTTTTCAACAGCATCAACAGAAGAAATAATTATTTTACAATCAACCGCGGAACAAGAGACGGTGTTTATCCTCAAATGGGGGTAATGTCTCCGAGAGGAATTGCCGGAATTGTTATTAATTCTACCGATAGTTATGCCTTAGTACAGTCGGTTTTAAGCGTTAATAAAATCAGAATCAATGCTGCGCTGAAAAATTCGGGATATTTCGGAACTTTGACGTGGAGAGGAGATAACTCCCGATTGATGCATCTTGCAGATGTACCAAAATATGTTTCCCTGAAAATTGGCGATACCATTGAAACCGATGGGAAATCAGCAATTTTCCCTAAAGGAGTAATGATTGGTAAAATTGCGGGATACACCGTAGATAATAAAACAGGATTTTGGGATATTTCAGTGGAATTAAGCGAGAAAATGGGAGCTTTAAATAAAGTTTTCGTGGTTAAAAATCTTAAAAAAGCGGAGGTTCAGAAAATTCAGGATACTATGCAAGCTGTAATAAAAAAAGAAAATGATTAGCAGAACCATATTTACAGATCTTTTGATCATGGCTTTTCTGGTTGCATTACAGATTTTTGTATTGAACAGGATTACGCTGTTCGGTAAATTCACTCCGGTTTTATATCCGGTTTTTGTGATGTTTTATCCTTTTTTTAGAAACAGATTTCAGTTTTTAGCCTTAAGTTTTTTAATCGGTTTGTCGATTGATGCCTTTTTATATTCTTGGGGAATCAATGCTTTGGCAACTACTTTGATTGCTTATTTCCGTACGATAATTTTCCGTACGTCTACAGATACTTCTACCGATTTCTTCTCATTTCAGTCTTTGCAATGGACGCAGTTTTTACTGTTTCTGTTCTCAAGTATCTTCTTGCATCAGCTTCTGGTGCAGTATATCGAGTTTTTTAAATTCAGCAGAATTTTCGAAATCTTACTTAATGTGTTGGTAACTAGTGGAATTTCCTTTATATTTATCATAGTTTACGCATTAATCTTTAAAATCAAACAGAAAGTTTGAACACACGCCATATAAAAATCTTAACGATTCTCATTGTCATTGCTCTTATTTTTGTAGCAAGGCTTTCTTATTTACAGCTGTTTACAGATCGTTATGCCTTGAATGCAGCCAATACTTCCATCAAAACCGAATATGTCATTCCGCAGCGTGGAGTAATTTTCGACAGAAATGGAAAAATAATGGTGGGAAATCAGCCTGCCTACGAAATTTCTTTTACTCAGGCTTTAATGAAACCTGATTTTGATACTTTGGCTTTCTGTAATTTAATGAAAATTGAGAAGAGTGATTTCATTAAAAGAATTAACTTAATTAAAGCTGAAAAATATTATTCCAAACTCACGCCGATGACTTTCATTAAAGATCTAAGCAGAGAGGAAATAGCAAGAGTTCAGGAAATTATATTCAAATATCCCGCTTTCAGTATCGTTCAGCGTCCTCAAAGACAGTACGAAGTCTCTACTTCCGGAAATCTTTTGGGATATACAAGTGAAGTAAACGATAGAGAAATTAAAAAAGATTCTACTTATTATCTTCCGGGCGACCTCATCGGGAAAACAGGGATCGAAAAATCTTACGAAAAAGAACTTCGCGGTGTAAAGGGAATTAAATATATCCAGAAAGACATAAAGCTTAGGAATGTTGGGCCTTATAAAAACGGCTCTTTAGATAAAGATGTTATCACCGGAAAAGATATTACATTAACCATTGACTATGATCTTCAGCGAATGGCAGAAGAAATGCTGGTGAATAAACATGGAGCGGTAGTAGCTATCGATCCAAATAATGGTGAAGTTTTAGTGGCTGCAACCGGACCGGATATTGATCCCAATCTTTTTACAGGACCAAATAAATCTAAAAATCTTTACGCACTTTCAAAAGATACGCTTTACGAAAACAAACCCACTTTCGACCGTTCTTTACAGGCAGGTTATCCTCCCGGATCGACTTTCAAACTGTTGACCGCTTTGGCAGCAATGCAAATGGGAGTAATGGATGAAAATACAATTTTCCCCTGCGGTGGCGGATTTTTTTATAAAGGAAAAAGAATTAAAGGTCACGGTGGAGCAGATCCGTTGATTCCTTCTATTCAGGTTTCGAGTAACTGTTTTTTCACCTATGCATTTATAGCAATCATTAAAAAGTATCCGGGAAATCCATCAAAAGGTGTTGACGAATGGAAGAAAATCATGAGCAGCTTTGGTGTTGGGGAATTTCTGAATAATGATTTTGCAGTTGGTGCAAAAGGTAGAATTCCTTCAGGGGATTTTTATGAAAGAAGATTTAAAGCAATCATTAAAGCAAATGGTTCTACCAGAAAGGATTATAAGAATTGGGATGAAATGTCAACCGGAGCCATTTACAACGGAATGGGGCAAGGTGATGTAATGGTAACGCCTTTACAGCTTGCCAATTATGTTGCGGCAATTGCCAACAGAGGTTGGTATTATACACCGCATATTGTAAAATCAATTGATGGAAGACCCAATCCTGATCCGAGATTCAAAAAGAAACATCATACTTTAGTCGATCCAAAACATTTCGAACCTGTTTTAAAAGGAATGGAAGCTGTTGTTTTGAGAGGTACCGCGAGAGGTTTGATGTCTAAAGATTTTACTCAGTTAGCAAAAACCGGAACTGCTCAGGTTCCGCAAGGAAAAGATAACTCTATTTTTGTATTGATTGCACCTGCTGATAAACCTAAAATTGTAGTAGTTGCTGTGATGGAACATGCCGGATTTGGTGCTACCTGGGCCGGACCAGCCTGTACAGTAATTGCCGAAAAATATATTACCGGAGATCTGAAACGTGAACATCTTTACAAAAAAATGATCACGTCGAGCTTCATGCCTGAATATAAAAGACAATGGATTGTCGACCTGAAAAGAAAAGGCTTGTATAAAGAACCCAAACCGGATTCTATAAAATTGAAAAGAATACAAGACAGTTTGAATCTTGTAAAGAAAGCGAAAGAAAAACTGCAAAAAGCCCAAACTGTTAAACCCAAAAAACCGTAAACCATGAAATGGACAGAAGGAATAGATAAATTAGGTTTGGGGCTGTATTTTCTGCTTTGCTTATTTGCAATAGCCAATATTTACAGTGTAGATGAAGGTTTAGGTAAAAAACAGTTGATCTTTTTCGGAATTTCAATTTTTGTAGGGTTAATTATTTTCTTCAGCCGAAGTAAGTTTTTCGAAAATATGTCGGGGATTATTTACATCGGTGGAGTTTTAATGCTTGCCGGCCTCCATGTTTTCGGAACAGAAATTCTCGGTCAGAAAAACTGGTATAAATTCGGAAGTTTTACCATGCAGCCTGTAGAATTTTCTAAAATTGGAACGGCTTTAATGCTTGCAAATTATGTGTCTGGAGCAGATTTCGATCTTAAAAATACAAAATCATTAATAACAGCTTTGGCAATAATTGGTATTCCAGCTGTTGTTGTATTATCAATTCCTGACGTTGGATCGTTACTCGTATTTACTGCGTTTTTTATTGCATTGTACCGTGAAGGTCTTTCCGGAAAATTATTTTTAATCGGAGGTCTTTTTGGAGCGGTATTTCTTATCGCAAATTACCTTAATGATCCTTTGCAATGGAGTTTGTGGTATTTCACAGTATTTATTATTGTAATTGGCGGATTGTGGTTTGCTTTTAATGCAGCTTTTCTCCGCAAAAATATATATACTCTTTTACCAGGAGTAGGCGTAATTCTTTTACTGGCTGCACTGTCATTTATTTCGCCGGTCATTTTCGAGAAACTGCCAAAACATCAACAGGAGCGTGTCGAAGTTTTGTATAAGGGTGAAAGAGAATTTCGTGATACTTCAGGATATAATTTGCTGTATTCAAAGACAGCGATTGGTTCCGGAGGAATGTTTGGTAAAGGATTTCGTGAAGGTTCCGTAACTCAGGGGAAATTCGTTCCTGAACAGGAAACCGATTATATTTTCTGTACCGTTGGAGAAGAATGGGGATTTGTAGGAAGTGCAGTTTTAGTTTTCGCTTACATGATCTTTATCGGAAGGATATATTATCTCTCAGAAAAGCAAAAATCTGTGTTTAACAGGGTTTTTGGATATTGTTTTGCTTCCATCCTGTTGATGCACTTTTCTATTAATTTAGGCATGGTTATGGGGCTGTTTCCAACCGTTGGTATTCCGTTACCGTACTTTAGTTACGGAGGAAGTTCGTTGCTTGCCTTTTCTATGATGACTTTTATTTTCTTTAAACTCAATTACGCAGACAAAAACAGTTTGGTGTAAAGCTGGAAGTTTGAAGCGGGATGATGGATGTTTACACGTATTCTTCAAAAATGATATTACATCTGTTCAGTCTGTAAAATAAGCGAAATAAAATTTCTATTAATTTTTCCAATAAATAAAATCATAAAAATTTATGAGAGAAGCTTACGTTATTGATGACAATTTCGATAATATAAATTTTACAGAACAACCTTTAGAAGTTGGAGAATATGAAAACTGTACGTTCCGGAACTGCAATTTTGAATATGCCGATTTTTCTAACTTTAAATTTACCAACTGTGAATTCGTTGACTGTAATGTAAGCATGACGAAATTAGTCGGAACCGCTTTTCGTGATGTTATTTTTAAAGACTGTAAAATGTTTGGGATGCATTTCGATGACTGTAACGAGTTTGGAATGTCTTTCAGATTTGAAGGATGTGCTTTAAATAATTCTGTGTTCTATAAAACTTCCATCAAAAGAACATTATTTAAAAATTGTAAACTGATTGAAGTCGATTTTGCTGAATGTGATTTATCTAATTCTGTATTCTCCAACTGCGATTTTAGCGGAGCAACATTCGAAAGAACCAATCTGGAAAAGGCAGATTTAAGAACTTCATTCAATTACACCATCAATCCCGAATCTAATAAGCTTAAGAAGACAAAATTCTCACTTTCTGAGGTTCACGGACTACTTCGTCGATTTGATATAGAAATCGATAAAAACAGCTGATTTAAATTTCTAAAATTATCTGATTAAGCTTTTAGTCTGTCATTCCGCAGGAATCTAAAAGAGAATTGCTATATTAACGTTGAGATTCCGGCGGAATGACAAAGGCTTTTATAACTTTATCTTTGAATCAAACAAAAAATTAAAGCCATCAAATTTTGATGGCTTCATTTATATAATCAATTATTTAAGACTAAAAATTAGTAGATGCTAAGTTGTTGTAGTTATCTCCGTTCTCATTAATTACTCTTTTTGCAAACCTGTATTTTGGTCCCCAATAAGAATCATTCAATGATGAGATCATTACCCCTTTTGAAGTTGCTGCGTGAATAAATTTTACTTCTCCTTCTTCAGTTACACTTTCTACAATTCCTACATGAGAAATTCTTTTTCCGTGAGAGAAGAAAATTAAATCTCCTTTTTGAAGGTTTTCTTTATCAATAGCTTCTCCTTCCTGAGACTGAGATGCTGCTACTCTTGGTAAAGTAAGACCTGCTGCAGCGCCGAAAACTGATAATACAAATGCTGAACAGTCGATTCCGTTTCTTGTCATTCCTCCGTATCTGTAAGGAGTTCCAAGATAAGTTTGAGCTTCTGTTAAGATATTATCAATCGTCTTATTATGTTTGATCGCTTTTGCGATTTCAGAATTTTTTAAAGAATTTCTAGCGTTTGAGATTGCCACTGCTTTTTCAGAGATAAAAGAGTTGATTAACAACTTTTTATCATTCTCCATCTTAGTATCTATTGCAGCTAGTTTGGCATCTGTTTTGTATTCTTTAGCATAAGTTGCCGGTTTTGAAACTACGTAATTAGTAACGCATGATTGTAGTGATATTGTAGAAACGAAAGCAACTAAATAAAACAAAACTCTTTTCTTCATATATTTTTAATTATCCGTGTTAAAAAGGTATATTTATTTCTCTAAAGCATTACAAAAGTAGATATTCCAGCCAAGACAGCCTCGATATGATTATTGTCAGGTTCTTGATTTAACACAATTTAACATATTGATTAAGTATGTTAAAGAAAAACAAACCGCCACGCGCCTATTTTGGTGATTGAGCGGTTTTTTTTATTAAGATTTTTTAACAAAATATATGCAGTTTCCTCTATTCATCGGATTTTCCTATTTCTTAGTTTCTCACAAACAGTATTAAAAAAACATAAAAAAAGTTCCCCGGAAAACCGGAGAACCTCACTAATATGGAACTTTACAGATGTTATCTTGTGAATAACATTTCTCTATATTTCGTCATTGGCCAAAGCTCATCATCTACCATCATTTCAAGATCATCAGAAGCGTCTCTGATAATGTCAAATAAAGGTTTTACTTTGTTGCAGTAGTCTTCTGCCTGCGTCTGACTTTCTGTAACAGCTTTTGCTGCTTCTCTCGCTGCGATCAAATCTTCAACGCCCAGTTTAATTTTAGAAACGTTTTGTGAGATGTTGGTAATTAAGCTCATTTGCTCTTTCGCCAAAGTTTTGAATTCTTTGTCTTCAAAGATTTCTTTAAGACCTTTTACGTTCTCAATCAATCTGTTTTGATAATTTAAAGCAGAAGGAATAATGTGGTTTCTTGCGATATCACTCAAAACTCTTGCTTCAATATCAATTACGGTAGAATATTTTTCTAATTTGATTTCGTTTCTTGCTTCTACTTCTCTGTGATTGAAGATTCCTAATTCTTCATAAAGATCAACAAATTTCTGATTCATTTCCTGCTTCAATGCTTCAGGAGTTGTCTTCCAGTTGTTTAGTCCTCTTTTTTCAGCTTCTACAGCCCAGTCATCAGAATATCCGTCACCTTCAAACATGATGTTTTTACACTGCTTGATGTATTCTCTCAAAACATTGAAGATGGCTTCGTCTTTTTTCAATCCTGTTTCAATTAAAGCATCAACTTCTTTTTTGAAGTCGTTTAATTGTTTTGCAGCAATTGTGTTCATTACCGTCATAGATTCTGCGCAGTTTGCAGAAGAACCTACCGCTCTGATTTCAAATTTATTTCCTGTAAATGCAAATGGAGAAGTTCTGTTTCTGTCGGTATTATCCAACAAGATTTCAGGGATTTTCCCAACAACATTCAATTTTAAATCTGTTTTTTCGTCTGGAGAAAGTTTTCCTTCTGTTACTTTTTCAAGCTCCTCCAAAACTCTGAACAATTGACTTCCGATAAATACAGAAATAATTGCAGGTGGCGCTTCATTTGCACCTAGTCTGTGGTCGTTGCTTGCAGAAGCGATGCTTGCTCTCAAAAGATCTGCATATTCGTGTACTGCTTTAATAGCGTTTACGAAGAATGTTAAGAATTGTAAGTTTTTCTTAGGATTTTTTCCTGGGCTTAAAAGGTTTTCACCTGTATCAGTTGCCAAAGACCAGTTGTTGTGCTTTCCACTTCCGTTTACTCCTGCGAAAGGTTTTTCGTGGAATAAAATATGGAAATGATGTCTGTGAGCAATTCTTGCCATAACGTCCATCAACAGAGAGTTGTGATCAACCGCAACGTTTACTTCTTCAAACATTGGAGCAAGCTCAAATTGGTTTGGAGCTACCTCGTTGTGTCTTGTAGTAACCGGAATTCCCAATTTCATACATTCGATTTCCAATTCTTTCATGAAGTTCATTACTCTTGTAGGAATAGAACCGAAATAATGGTCATCTAATTGTTGTCCTTTTGCAGGAGAATGTCCTAACAAGGTTTTACCTGTTAAAACTAAATCCGGACGAGATTGATACAATGCTGAATCAACCAGAAAATATTCTTGCTCCCAACCTAAAGTAGGAGTTACTTTTGTTACATTTTTGTCAAAATACTGCATTACGTTTGTTGCAGCCTCGTCTACAGCGTTCAAAGCTCTCAATAATGGTGCTTTGTAATCTAAAGTTTCTCCAGTGTAAGAAATAAAGATAGAAGGAATACATAAAGTAGTTCCCATAATAAATGCCGGAGAAGTAGGATCCCAAGCTGTATAACCTCTAGCTTCGAAAGTGTTTCTGATACCACCATTCGGGAAAGAAGATGCATCCGGTTCTTGCTGAATCAATAAGTTTCCGCTGAATCTTTCAATAGCTCTTCCACCTTCGATTGGAGTGAAGAAAGAATCGTGTTTTTCTGCAGTAGTTCCTGTTAATGGCTGAAACCAGTGTGTGTAGTGAGTAACACCCTTGCTCATTGCCCAGTCTTTCATCGCTACAGCTACCTGGTCTGCGATGTGTCTCTGGATTTTAGTTCCTTTTTTCATCGCATCCAAAATAGATTGGAATGCCTCTTTTGTCAAATATTCTCTCATCGTTTCTTCTGAGAAAACATTCTGGCAGAATAATTCTGACAATTTTACAGGAACTTCGATAGAGTTATCTTTTCTAAAGTCCTTAAATGGTAAAGTTTCTAACGCTTTGAATCTTAAAGTTGACATATTGGGTTTGATTTTACAGCGCAAATTTACAAAAAATATGGTTTAAAAATAAAATACCCCTATTTTTTTATGAATTTTTATTTTATTTAATGTTTTAAATTTAGATTACCCTTCAAATTTCATGGTGTGTTTTATATTTTGATTAAACTAATTGTTATTGAAAAGAAATGTAAATGAAGCTGAGAATTTCTTAATTTTGAGTAAATCAACTCAAATGATAAAAAAGACATCGCTTATTATTTCTTTACTATTCTTAAAAATGTTTTTCTGCCAAAATACAGATCCTGTTTATTATGATCAGGACTGGAAGGTGACTTCAAAGGCGAAAGCATCTTATTACAGAGTAATGCCTATGAAAGAAATTGGCGAATTGGTCTTAATTCAGGATTTTTATATCAATGGAACTTCGCAGTTTGAAGGGTATGCTTTTAAAAAAGATGAAGATTCATACGTAGGCGATATTGTCTGGTATGATGAATATGGAAATGATAATAATTTCAGGCAATACAGGAATGACACAAAGAACCTTACCTTATTATATTATCATCCAAATGGTAAGATTAGAAAAAAAGTTCAGTATAAAAATGGTGTAAAAGATGGCGAAGCTATAATTTATGCTACCGATGGAGCAATTTTAATGAAGGGAACTTATACAAAAGGAAAACCAACAAGCGGAAGTTTTGAAAAAGTAAAAAATAGTGACGATTACGATTATAATTCAAAATCTGATGATGATAATGATAAGCCGAAGGTTCTCACAGAAGCTGTAGTTCTTCCGCCATCGCCGGCTTTAGCACAGGCAGTTGAAGTTTCTCCGCAAATAGTAGAAGTTGTGGCGCCGGCAGAGATTCCTATTGAAGAGATTTCTTCAAATAAATCGAAAAATCGAGAAACCGTTTCTGAAAAAATATTTTGGAAAGATTCAAAACAACTTGCTCAGGAAATAGTATATGAAATCAGTTCATACAGCTTTAAGCCGATTATACAGAAAAATTACGACAGATCGGGGAAGTTAATTCAATCCTTACAAGAAAATCATTTTGAAAAATATGGAAATGGGATTGCAAATGGGACTGAATATGCTTATTATCTTCAAAACAATTTTGCAGCAGGTGTGAAATCTGCTGCAAAAATCATGGATGGAGAAAAAACAGGTAAGGAAACTCTATATTTTCCGAAAGGTGAAACTTTTTATGAAACCAATTATCTGAACGGTCTAAAGGATGGTGAAGAAATAGAGTATTCTGAAAAGGGAACGGTGAAAAACAAAAGAGTATATAAAGAAGGTAAGCCTTTTAATGGGAATTTTGATGAGCGTGTCGGAGATATTTATGTCAATGTAAATTACACAAATGGTATTAAAGAAGGAGAAGCTATAGCAAGAAACGAAGAGGGCGATGTTGTTACGAAAGGAATTTATGAAAACGGAAAACCTTATAACGGAACTTTTGTTATTGAAACCGGCGATAACGTGGCGGAATTAATTTCTATAGAAAATTTTAAGAAAAAAGGATTGCAGAAAGTTTTCAGTTACAGACTAGAAAATTTACAAAAAACCTACACTATTCAAAATGAAAAGCTAAATGGAGTAACTACTTTTTATAATGATGGCAAAATTGCAGGAACCTTAGAATATAAAAATGACGAGCCTTACAATGGAACTTTAGTTAATGATGACAAAAATTCAGTTTACAAAAACGGAAAACTTATCGAAGAGATATTTTTTGAAGATCATTATAATAAGGACAATATTAAAAAGCAAAAATTCTACGAAAACGGAATTTTGGTGAAGGTTAAAGATTATTCTTTTAGTATTACAGAGAAGCCACAGGAGTTTTACGAAGGGATTTTTAAAAATGGTAAACCTTTTTCAGGGTATTTTGAAACCGATTATAGTCGGGAGTTTAAGCAGGTTGATTATTTTGAAAATGGAATTCCCAAATTTCAATATTCGAATGATTATCTGAAAAATATGGATAATTACAGACATCAATATTATGATGTCAAATCAACGTATAAAGACGGAAAAATATTTGATGGTGCAGAATATATCCTGAATGAAAAGCAGTTTACAATCAAATACTGGAAAAACGGAGTGTTGCAAGCGTTTGATTTGGATCTTTTTGCGATGCATTATTTTAACAGACTTCATTTTGAACTGAAGAGTAATGCTATTGAAGTCAGCGATATGCAGGCAAACAGAAAGGCGGAGATTAAAATAGGACAATCCCAAAACACTTTTAATAAACAACTTTCAATCGACGGAAAAGTCATTGATGACACAAGAAAAGATTATTTAGAATCAAAATATAAAGAAGGCATTATTGCTTATCATGAAAAAGAAGGGAAAATTATTTCGACGGCTATAAACCCAATGGACGAATCGATGGAGCCTACCGAAGGAACGGAATTGTTTTATAAAGTTTATATGATGGTGAAAGAAAGCGCAAGTCTTCAGGAGAATTTCAATAGTTTGGCAGAAAAAATATCAGGTAACAAATTTATCGAAGAAACAGACGAAAACAACATCATTACTGGAATTCAATTAGATGCTGAAGGAAAACCAAAAGACGGAATTTTAATTACTCCTACACAAAACAATACATATACTTTGCAATTGTATATGAATAGAAAGTTGATAAAAACCGTAGAAAATGTTAGTTATAATAAGGTAAAAGAAGAAGCAAGGAGGCTGGAAAGAATAGATTAAAGTATTATTTCTAATATGAAGAAAACTTATTCTAGTTTTCTTTCACAACAGAGCCATAAATATTAATTTTAAATCGTTTAAAAATTTAGTTTAAATGATAATCGCTTGATTTAAAGTGGTTTAAATAATTAAATATATTTTACGTAACTTAGCAGACTTTTTATAAAAATTTTAATATATGACAAATTCTAGAGCAAGAGAAACTACCGAGGCAATTGAAAGACTATACATATCTATGAGACACCTGTTTTATAGAGGGTTTTTTAAGCCGAGCGGAGTTTCTGGAGAAAGCATTAGAAGTTTGTTGAAGACGATCAATCCGGAAATTTACGGTACCATGAGCATTCCAAGCAAATTGGAATTGGATGGTTTGATGTATGTTTTAGACAGACTTCCAGAAGGTATTGAAGAATGCGCTTTCATTCATCTTACATCCGACGAAGGTTTTGATAAAGGAAGTTTCGAGCCGATTGTACCTAAAAAGAGAAGAAGAAACTGTTACCGAATCGATGAGCACCAAATGAATATTGAAGTTCTTTTGGGACGTTCAGAGATCTATGATATTCTTACGCATTTAACGTTCTTATTTATAGAAGCAGATAAAATTCGTAACCTCGCATTTATTCAGGATGAAAACTGGAAGCCGACAAGAGCTTTCAAGATCATCGAAGAAGTGGTAAAAGGGGAGAAAAAATTCAGCAGAAGAGAAAAAGAAGTGGCTTTGATTCATCTTTCTTCTTTAATAGGAAGAACTTTTGATGAAACTTTAAACGCTTACAATACTTTCGGCGACGATGAAAATCCGGATAGATTATTCAAAATCATTTACCACTTAGGAAAAGTGAGTTTGGAAGATGCTAAACAGAGCCGTGAAAGAGAAATTTACTTCAGTGCAATTCTTAAAGAAAGAGTAGGGCACCACTATTTTGGAGAGAAATGGGCTCACAAAGTGAAAGAAGTTTTGTTTGAAAATGATCTTCACATGCGTCCGTTACACATTATTTCGGCAAACATGCACTCTGTAAAAAATATGCTGTACGGAAATGATGCTTTAAAGAAAAAAGATAGCAAAGAAGTAGATTATAAACTATACGGAGATATTTCAGATAAAAAAGATCTTCGTGATAAAGTTTCAAAATACGCTTTGGATGAAGGCTTAATCTACATCAACGATAAGAGCGGAAGTAACATCGACGTTCAGATTATCGATTTAAGCAAAACTAATCTTAAGAATACACCTTTCGGACATTTGAAATATGACGGAGACGATGTCATTATGGTTTTCGATTATGCATTTGGTGAACAGGCTTTTGAGGTGATGGATGAATTGCTGAGGCCTTTTGAGCAAAAAGGCGAAGTATATATGATGAAGGTGAAATCGGTTTCTATTATGGGGAAAGCCGGAATTCTTGAAGGTGGAAAAGGAGACATTATGATTCCGACCGCTCATATTTTTGAAGGAACGGCAGACAATTATCCTTTCGAAAACGCTTTGAAATTGGAAGATTTTGAAGATGATGAATTAAATGCTTTTGAAGGACCAATGATTACCGTTTTGGGAACATCTCTTCAAAACAGAGATATTCTTCAGTATTTTATGAATACTTCGTGGAAGGCGATTGGTCTTGAAATGGAAGGTGCACATTACCAGAAAGCAATTCAGGTGGCGTCAAAAATCAGACATCACATTGCACCGGATCTTTTTGTGAGTTACGCTTATTATGCTTCAGATAATCCTTTGGAAACTGGAGCTACGCTTTCTTCGGGAGGATTGGGATTGACGGGAGTAAAACCAACATATCTGATTACTTTAAGAATCCTTGAAAAGATCTTACAAAGCGGAAAGAAAGAAATTTCACCTAAAAAATAATTTACTTTAAATTAAAAATCAACCTCAAGTGTTTTTGCATTTGAGGTTTTGTTTTTTCAATACGTATAATGCCAATTGCTTGGGTTTAATATCTCGCCAAAATTCAGCAAAATTAATTTCCCCATCTTAAAAGAGTGCAGTCTTGACGAATGTCAAAAGAAATTTTCCACCCTTTAGGGTTGGGGAAAGGAAATTTCTTTTTAAACGTATTAAAGAATCTCTAACAATTTATGCACACTCATCTGTGAAATCTGCGGGGAGCTCAAAAAAATATTATCTTTAAATTTATTAAAACTAAAACAAATGAGTACAGCCTTACAATTAGCAAAAAGATTCAGAGAAGTAATGCTTGATGGTTTGTGGATTGCCAATACCAATTTTAAAGCTAAACTTTCGGATGTTACTTGGGAACAGGCAACAACGAAGATTGGTAATATAAATACCATTGCCATGCTCACTTTTCATGTTGATTACTACATCGCAGGAATTCTTAATGTTTTTGAAGGTGGCGACTTGGAAATCAAAGATAAATTTAGTTTCGATCTTCCTCCGATTGAATCTCAGAAACAATGGGCTGAACTTCTCAATAAATTATGGACTGATTCTGAAAAGTTAGTAACAATGTTAGAACAGATGCCTGATGATAAATTGAATGAAGTTTTTGTTGATGAAAAATATGGCACCTATCTAAGAAATATTGATGGCATGATTGAGCATGCTTATTATCATTTAGGACAGATTACTTTGATTAAAAAGATGATCTTATAAAAACGAATAACACAATGTTTTTCACTGATAACACTAACTATTTATGTTTAAAAGTCTAGTCAAAAAATTCATCAAAATTAATTTTCCATCCCTAAAGGGTAGTCTTAACGAATGTTGAGAAATTTTCCACCCTTTAGGGTCGGGGAAAGGAAATTTCTCTAAAAACATCAATAAATTCTCACAGATTTCGCAGATGTTCACAGGTTTTTTTACGTATTCATCTGTGTTAATCCGTGTGATCTGCGGGAAATAAAAATTCACCAAATCTTCGAGATAAAATTTTAACATTATCATTATTAAATAATCAAAGCACACAATAGACCTTAAATAATCACATTTGAGCTTCTTTTAAAAATTACTTACCTTTAAAAAAATAAAATTATATCAATGAGAAAATCGTTTATAATCCTTTTTGCATTTGTTATTTCGCAGTTTCAGGCACAGCAAAACGCCTATTATCAGCAGGCTGCACAATATAAAATGGATATCGACGTCAATGCAGAAGAATTTACTTATAAAGGAACTCAAACCTTAAAATACCGCAACAACTCGCCGGACGAACTCAATGTGGTGTATTTCCATTTGTATTGGAATGCTTTTAAGCCCAATTCAATGATGGATCAAAGAGTGGCAAATCAGGGAAAAAATGGGGATTCAAGATTACAAAAAGAAGGAATTTCAAGATTGGCTTCAATACCAAAAAACGAAGAAGGTGCACAAAATATCCATTGGATCAGACAAAACGGAAAAGAACTGAAGTTTGAAATTCGGGAAACGGTAATGAAAGTGTATTTGGATAAACCGATTAAGGCACATTCAAAAACAACTTTCACGATGGAGTGGGATGCTGTAATTCCGCAACAAATCCGAAGAAGCGGAAGAAACAACCGTGAAGGTGTCGATATGACGATGACGCAATGGTATCCTAAAATTGCAGAATACGATTATGATGGATGGGCAACTTTTGATTATATAGGAAGAGAATTTCATGCACCGTTCGCAGATTTTGATGTCACGATTAAAATAAATAAAGATTATGTTGTGGGAGCTGGAGGAACACTTTTAAATCCAAAAGAAGTAAAAGGCTATGATGCTTCAGCGCAGATTAAAGCTGATCACAATAAAGCAACCTGGAAATGGAATGCCAAAAACATGCTGGATTTTGCCTGGGCTGCAGACAAGGATTATTCGGTAGAAAGTTTCGATGTTCCGCAGGGTCCGAAAGTATATTTTGTGTATCAGAAAAATGATAAAACAAAGGCTTGGGGTGAAGCAAAACCTTATGTCACCAGATATTTTCAGATTATGAATTCTAAATTCGGGAAATATGCATATCCGTCTTATGCTTTTATTCAAGGGGGTGATGGCGGAATGGAATACGGAATGTGTACCATGATTTTGGGTGAAGCCAAAAATATCGAAGATTTGATGGGATTGATGGCTCACGAAGGTTCTCACTCGTGGTATCAGCAAATGCTCGCAACCAATGAACCTACAAGACCGTGGATGGATGAAGGGTTTACAAGTTATGCCGAAAGTTACGTGATGCATCAGTTATTTCCACCAAAAGATAACCGACCGAATGCTTTCGTTGAAAAGATTGATGCCTATAGAAAGTTTCTAAAAAAACAAATTGAAGAGCCGGCAGTTTGGTTGGGTGATCATCACGACAACGGAACAGCATATTCTTATGCCAGTTATGTGAAGGGTGAATTGTATTTGGTGCAATTAGGATATATTGTTGGAGAAGAAAATTTATCTAAAATCATGACTGAATATTTTAAAGAATGGAGCTTGAAACATCCTACCGACAGAGACTTCCTTCATATTGCACAAAAAGTTTCGGGGATGGATCTGAAATGGTTTCATCATTATTGGATCAACACCACAAAAACCATTGATTACGGAATTAAAGATATACAATACGGTGCTCAATCTACAACGGTAACTTTAGTTAACAACAGTCAGATTCCGATGCCGATTGATTTTAGCGTCATTACTTCCGATAATAAAATAGTAAATTATCAGATTCCGTTAAACATGACGCATACCTGGAAAACCAAAGATGCATTCGGAGAATTTACCACTTTAAAGTACTGGCCTTGGACACAGAAAGAATATACGTTAACGATTCCATACAACAAATCTCAGTTGAGAGTTTTAGGAATAGATTTCAGTCACAGATTAGCAGATGTAAATCCTGAAGATAATTTTGTTGAAGTGAAGTAACTTTTAGTTTAAATATAATAATCCCCGAAGAGTTTTTCTTTGGGGATTTTGTTTTAATGCAGAATCATTGTTGTTTTGTTTCAAACAAATTGCGGGAAACAAAACACAAATTACTTTTATCTCCCACAGTTTGTTTGGAACTTCCGCCAATTGTGTTTTGTTACAAGCAGTTTGTTTGAAACAAAAGTAAAAGTTGTTTGGTTTCAAAACACTAGTTTTGTGACTTCTGTCAAAATTGTGCAGGTTGTTGACAGTTGTTTTTTGAGTATATTTGAGAAAACTAATATGATGAAAAAATTAATGTTATTCAGTCTAATGTTTTTATCAATTCAAATTTTCTCCCAGGATTTCAATAAAGAAGATTGTGATAGATATTTAAAACAAACAGGTTTAAAATATTTAGAATGTGTTTATAATTTTGAAAAAACAGATTCAAAGGATAAAATTTATCAACTCTATAAATGGTCTGCATTTGGAAAAACGATTTTTACAAACGTTGAAAAAAGAAAATCTGGATATTTTTTGATTTCTCATGAGGTTTTTCAGCCTATTTACAATGAAAAAACACAGGAATTTGATTACCCAATTGTTGTATGCGAAAACAGAAAGCTTACTGAAAAAGAATTTAATGATTTCGAGGATCTTTTAAACAAAAACAAGTTTTGGGAGAAAAAGACTTATAAACTAAAACCAATTTGTTCAGACGGATTCGGAATTGTTTTCCAAGCGCTTCATAATGGAGATTACAGGAATTATTCTAACGGTAACTGTGCTGCGCAAAATGAGTACTTAAATGTATTGTATACTGAAATTAAAAAACTTTTAAAACTATATTAATGATAAAAACCTATACTTACTCTATTTGCCATCCAGATAAAAAAGAGATTGAATACAGAAAAGAAATACTTTCATCAAAGAATGTTTTAGAAATAGCAAAGAATTACCCTTGGATGAAGCAGTTGAGATTTGCAGACAGCCTAGATAAAGATTCAGCTTATTACAATCCGTCGTTAGATTTTACATGCATTCAGGATGGGAGGTCTTTTTGTTTAACATCGGATTATAATAAAGAAGAGGTATTAGAATTTTCCTTGTGGTATAACAGGCCTAAAAATGTAAAAATCTTATTCGGGCTTTTGGGGAGGCGAGAAAAAATGGTTCTTGATGAGGTTTGGTCAATTGATTTTCAGACCTCATTACAACATCTTCAGTATTTTGTAGATGAAGAGTATGAGAAAATTGAAAACCTTTTTATGAAATTCTAATTATCGGAAATTGCGACTATCCCCATATTTAGTGACAAATTATGTAACAATTTTAAACTTTTCTTTACTAATATTTAAAAAGTAAACTATGTTTAAAAGATTTTTGAAGTTGGAATGGAAAAGTTTTTTTAGAGGATCTTCGGTCGGTTTAAATTTGCTGATGAAGATTTTCCGAATGATCGGGATCTTCTACTTTATTTTCTGTTTTGCAGGAATGGCTTTCTTGGCTTATTTCTATGTAGAAAAAGAAATGGGAGAAAACCCGCTGAAGATGGTTTCCCGATTCCTGATCATAGCCTGGGTGGTAGATCTTATTTTTAAATATATAGTTCAGCAGCTTCCTACCCAGAATATAAAACCTTTTTTAACGTTAAATATTCCTAAAAAAGTAGTGGTTAATTATACTTTGATCAAAACTTTTTTAAGTCCGTTCAGCTGGATGAATTCCTTTTTCTTTATTACTTTTTGCGGAATTATGCTCTTCAACGGATATGGTACTTTAAACACGATTTCCTGGTTTGTCGGCGTTTCGCTTCTGTTTTATCTCAATAATTTTCTGAATTTCCTTTTTAACGATAAAGAGAAAATTGCGATCGGAGTCGGAGTAGTCATCGCAGTAGTGTCGTTATTGACTTACTATGATGTTATACCGACACTGGCTTATTCGGAGACGTTTTTCTATACTATTTTTGAAAAGCCTTATTTTGTGCTCATTCCGATTGCATTGTTCGCAGGTTTGTGGAAAATAACATTCAACTATATCCGCAAAGGTTTTTATCTGGATGAAGGTCTCGAAGCCAAAAAGGTTGTTGGTAAAACCGAAAATATAGATTTTCTGAATAGATACGGCGCAATAGGAACTTTTATCAACAATGATATTAGAATGCTGAAGAGAAACAAGGTGACGAAAGGCATTTTGCTCGGTAGTTTTATGTTTGTGTTTTACGGATTATTAATGTTTACTAATAAATATTATCAAACGCCTACAGCATTAATGTTTATGGGGCTTTTTGTGACCGGAGGCTTTCAGTTTACTTTTGGGCAGCGTGTTCCGTCTTTCGACAGTGCGTATTATCCGTTGATGATGACACTCAATGTTCCGTATAAAGAATACATCAAGGCAAAATGGTGGCTGCTGAATATTGTCACTGTATTTTGTATTGTGCTGGCGCTTTTCTACGCATATTTCGGATGGGATGTGTACTTCGCCTTTTTTGCAGCGGGGCTTTACAATATCGGTGTCAATTCACAATTTACTCTTTGGTCGGGAGCTTACAATAAAACCCAGGTTGATCTTAATTTAAAAGAGAAAAGAGTAGGACAAAAAAACAGTTTCAGCTTTAAGGCCCTGATTCTTATGATTCCTAAAATGATCTTACCAATGGCAGTTTACGGCGCAATGAATTACTTTTTTGGCATTCAGGCGGCAGTAATAAGTATCGCAGCATTGGGGCTTCTGGGATTCGTTTTACGCGAAAAAATATTCGATATTATTATTAAAAAATATAAATCTGAAAAGTACAGCACCTTAGAAGCATTCAAAAAAGATTAAAACTAAAAGAGCCAAGGTTAAAGTTAAAAGTAAAAGTGAATTGGTATGTCAAAATATAAATATCCATCACCTAACATCAAACATCCAACATTCAACAACATGATTACAATACAGAATTTAAAAAAGACATACGGAAATGCAACCGTTCTTAATATAGAAAATCTTGAAATTCAAAAAGGAGAAACTTTCGGCTTGGTCGGAAACAACGGAGCGGGAAAAACTACACTTTTCAGTCTTGTTCTTGACCTTATTCAGCCTACAACAGGCTTTGTAAGTGTTGATAATATTAAAGTAAACGAATCTGAAGCCTGGAAAAACAAAGTTTCAGCGTTTATTGATGAAACCTTTTTGATCGGTTATCTTACTCCTGAAGAATATTTCTATTTCATCGGCGAATTGAGAGGGCAGAATAAAGCTTCGGTAGATGAATTTTTAAAGCAGTTTCATGATCTTTTTAATGGTGAAATTGTAAACTCAGGAAAATACGTTCGCGATCTTTCAAAAGGAAATCAGAAAAAAGTAGGGATTGTAGGGGCTTTAATTGGTAAGCCGGAAATTATTATTCTTGATGAGCCTTTTGCAAACCTGGATCCTTCTACACAAATCAAGCTGAAAAATATGATCCGTGATTTTGCAAATGAAAATGGAGTTACTTTTTTAATTTCCAGTCACGATCTTTCGCATACCACAGAAGTTTGTAATAGAATTGTGGTGGTCAATAAAGGAGAAGTTGTGCGTGATATTCAGACGACTCCTGAAACTCTACAGGATCTTGAAAAATATTTTGCTGATCAGGTAAGTTTAGGCAAACAAGAAATATCTACAGAAAAAACATCTCTTTAAATATAAATTCTTAATAAAAATATACTATTCATTTTCAGTTGGTTATGTTGTTTTAATTGAAAAAATAAAATTTTCTGTAACCATTTTAAACTTTTGCTGTCTTTACTATAGAAACAGAATAAACCATGAAACTTTTGTTTAATAATAAAAAAGAGGATTTGCTAAGCCGCCTTAAAAGGCAGGATCCGGCTGCGCAGAAAATCTTTTACGACCAGAGTGTAAAAAAATTCCTGAGTGTAGCCAAAAGCTACGTCAGCGATTTGTATCAGGCAGAAGATTGCGTGATCAAAGCATTTTGCAAGATTTTTAAACATATAGAAAGCTTTCGTGGTGAAGGAAACTTTGAAGGTTGGGCGAGAAAAATTGTAGTCAACGAATGTCTTAATTTTATCAAAAGCCGCAAAACGGTTTTTTATCTCGACGACGTTCATGCTTCTGTTTTGGAAGATTTACATGAAGAGGTAATCGATTTTGATTTTAATGCTCAGGAACTTTTAGATCAGCTTCCGGATGCGTACAGAATGGTTTTCAACCTTTATGTGATTGAAGAATATTCGCATCAGGAAATTGCAGATACGCTAAATATTTCTTTGGCAGTAAGCAAAACACAACTCTTTAGAGCAAAAGAAAAATTGAGAAAGGTTTACTTTCAACAACAAAAAAAACTGAAAAATGAACACGTTTAAAAATAACTTAGAATATCAGATCAAAAAGCAGATCGACGAGCGGGAAGTGACTCCTTCAAGAGATTTGTGGTCAGAAATTCAAGCGCAAGCCGAAAATACTAGTTCAAAAAAATCTAGCCTGAACTGGGTGTTGCTTGCCGCATGTTTTGTTTTGGTATTTGGCTTGGGAGCGGTTTTGTTTTTTAATAACGAATCCGAACCCAAAATACAGGTTGCCGAAACGGTGAAAACATCTTCTTCGAAAGAAGAAAATGTAACAGCACAGCCGGAAAAAATAAATTCGCAGGAAATGATCACAAAAGAAGATCACGGAAAATTGTCTCAGATAAAAAATATTCCTTCGGAAGAAAAAGTCGAAAAAGCAGTTCCTGTCAACAATAATCTGCCTTTACTTAAAGAAAATCCTTCAGGTATCGCTTCACACATTACGCTGAATTCGCCAACGAAAATTATGGCAAAAGCTGATTCTGTAAAGATTCAGAAAAAGAAAAGATATGTAGATTCTTCTACGCTGCTTTTCTCGGTAGAGCATAAAGATGTTATCGAAAAATCTAAGGACGGAAGCAATGTTGCGACCATCGACCTCAATACAAAATAATCCAATTTAAACTAAAAAAATATAATATCATGATTAAGAAATTTATCATTACAGGAATGTTGTGCCTTGTTGCGACCTCAATAAATGCACAAAGAAAATCGTTAAGTTTAAACCTTCAATCAAAAGAAGACACTACTGTTAGCCCGATTGTAAAGGAGAAGGTGGAAGAATATGCTGCACGAATCAATGCCATTATTCAGGAAGAAAAGAAACTGATGGAATCTGAATTGTTGGTTCTTCAGGCTAAAAATTTAGATAAAGTAGATTTTGATAAACAAAAAGCTCAGATTGCAGATAACTATTCACAAAAGATTGATGAGAGAATTGAAACGTTGGGATTTGATTTGGATCAGGTCATTCAGAAACAGGTAAGATACTCACTTTTGAATTCTGATGTGACTTCAAACGAAGAGTTAAAAGAAAAATTACTGAAAAAGTTTCGACCTAAAAAAAGCTTTGACGGATATGTTTCTTATGGAATCATGACGTTGACGAATGATAAAGCAGATAATGATTTAGATAAAAACCTAGGTTACGCCAACAATCTTGAATTTGGTTTTAAATTCAATTATCAGTTTAGCAGAACCAGTCCGTGGGGGTTGATTTCCGGATTAGGCTTTTCCTGGAGAACCGTACGTACAGATAATAATATGGTTTTTACAAAACAAAACGGAGAAGTTTCACTATCTAAATTTGAAGGAAGTCTTGATAAGGCTAAACTAAGAACAGGTTATATTATGGTTCCGCTTGGTTTTCAATATAATTTCTCTAAACTGAAAAATGCAGGAATGGATGTTCAGTACAGACCCTATTCAGATGGTTTCAGGGTGGGAGCGAATATGTATGGCGGAATTAAAATGTCAACCAATAATATTGTGAAAGGAGACGATAAAAATATCAGAGACCGATCAAATTATCAGGTAAATCCTTTTGTTTACGGTGCTCAGTTTACAGTATCTTATGATAATATAAGTCTTTTTGTGAAAAAAGATTTCAGCAACTTCTTTAAAGATTCTTATTTTCAAAACGACAAAGCTTTGGTTTTTGGAGTAGCTTTGGGATGGTAATTTAGATAAATGGATCAATCAACAATAATGACTAAGCTCTTAATATTCATCTGTGTTTTCTGTGTTACGATCAATATCAATGCACAAAGAATAAAGACGTCACAGGACAGTACAAAGGTATTTTATGATAAAGTGTTTAAATCGTTAGAAGTAGCGTATTTACACAAAAAAGATTTTGACTGGAAGAAATTAAAGGCTGAAACATTTAAAAATCTTGAAACGGCAAAAGACTTTAAAAGTTCTTTGAAAGAAGTGAAGGTTTTGCTTGATAAAATTGGGGCAGACCATTCTAAGGTAATGTATCAGGGGAAAAATTATGGTCCTGCAGTCGATATTCAATGGGAGGATTTCAGTGATGCGTGGATGAGAAAATTTAAAGCTAAACCAGAATTCGAAGCAAAAGTTTTAGATGAAAAGTATGGTTACATCTTAATGCCAAATATTTCGTTTGATGATTTTAGTTCTGAAAATGTTCATAAAATTGCTCAGCCTTTATATGACAAAATAGCTGAATTAAAAACCAATAATAAATTGGAGGGGTGGATTGTAGATCTTCGCTTCAATACAGGCGGAAATTTGGCGCCAATGCTGTTGGCTTTATATGATTTGCTGGGAGATAATGTAGTTTGGGGAACTCTTGATGGCGATAAAAAACTGATTAATTCTACAAAATTAAATAAAGGAGTTTACGATCAAGGAGAAAAGAAACCTTCTTATATAAAGCCAAGCGGAGAATTGATCGATAAGTCTAAGGTTGCAGTAATCATTGGCGGATTAACGGCAAGCTCAGGCGAAGTGACTGCTTTAGCTTTTAAAGGAAGACCCAATACCATTTTTATAGGAGAAAAAACTTTAGGGAAAACAACTTCCAATATGGTGGTAAATCTGCCTTTTGATGCAAGAATGCCTTTAAGCATCGGGTATGATTGTGATAGAAATGGGAATTATTACAAGCAGATAATACCAGATATTACTGTTTCAAAGCAGGATAATTTTGATGATTTGGTACAGGATAAAAATATTCAAGAGGCAATACTATTCTTCAACAAAAAATAATTATGATAAATTGACGAATTTTTCAATTTGGTATAAGAATTGAATATAAAAAAATAACATTCACATTAACAAACAAAAACACTCCGCGGATCTTCTGTGGAGTGTTTTTGTTTTATCAATATTTAATCTATTTTAGGCTTCCCACCATATCTTCAGGCTTCACCCACTCGTCAAACTGCTCAGAAGTCACAAAGCCAAGGTTGATGGCTTCTTCTTTCAGTGTTGTTCCGTTTTTGTGAGCGGTTTTTGCAATTTTTGCAGCATTTTCATATCCGATATGTGTATTCAAAGCGGTAACCAACATCAAAGATTTATCTACCAACTCTTTGATTCTTGCGTGGTTTGGCTCAATTCCAACGGCACAATGATCATTAAATGAAATACAAGCATCGGCAATTAGCTGAGCAGACTGTAAGAAATTGTAAGCCATTACAGGTTTAAAAACATTCAGTTCATAATTTCCTTGCGTTCCTGCAAACGAAATCGTTGTATCGTTTCCTAAAACCTGCGCACAAACCATCGTTAAAGCTTCATTTTGTGTAGGATTTACTTTTCCCGGCATAATTGATGAACCCGGTTCGTTTTCCGGAATGTGAATTTCTCCAATTCCCGAACGTGGTCCTGAAGCCAATAATCTGATGTCCTGAGCGATTTTGTATAAAGAAACCGCTAGTTGTTTTAAAGCTCCGTGAGATTCTACAATTGCATCGTGAGCAGCCAAAGCTTCAAATTTATTTTCAGCCGTTACAAAAGGAAGATTGGTGAATTTTGCAATATATTCTGCAACTTTTACGTCGTAACCTTGAGGTGTATTTAAGCCTGTTCCAACTGCAGTTCCTCCCAAAGCAAGTTCGGAAAGATGAGGTAATGTGTTTTTTAATGCTTTGATTCCATAATTCAATTGGGCAACATATCCTGAAAATTCCTGACCTAAAGTAAGTGGAGTAGCATCCATCAAATGCGTTCTTCCGATTTTTACAATATCTTTAAATTCGATTGCTTTTTCGTTCAACGTATTTTTTAGTTTCTCAACTGCAGGTAGGGTTACCTCAACCACTTTTTTATAAGCGGCAATATGCATTGCGGTGGGATAGGTGTCGTTTGAAGACTGAGATTTATTCACATCATCATTCGGATGAACTTCAGATTTGTCGCCTAAAGTTCCGCCATTGTTTACATGTGCTCTGTTGGAGACCACTTCGTTCACATTCATATTCGATTGTGTTCCCGAACCGGTTTGCCAGATCACCAAAGGAAATTGATCATTCAGTTTACCTTCTAAGATTTCGTCGCAAACTTTTGCAATCATATCTCTTTTTTCAGCAGGAAGAGCTCCCAAATCGGTGTTGGTAAATGCAGCAGCCTTTTTTAAATAAGCAAAAGCTTCGATGATTTCGTGCGGCATAGAACCTTCCGGACCGATTTTGAAATTGTTTCTTGAACGTTCCGTTTGTGCGCCCCAAAACTTATCTGCAGGAACCTGCACTTCACCCATGGTGTCTTTTTCTATTCTGTAATTCATTGTGAAATTGTTTAATTAAGGTTTAGGCTGAGGTTGAGTTTAAATTTAAAAAAAATTTACTCTAAATCTTAACTTCAGCCTCAATTCATAAAGTTAAGCAATGCTCAAAAACCTCGCAATTTATAATCATTATAAATACAGTTTAAGTCGCTGATTTTGCTCATGTTTTTTCTCGTAAGCCGTATTTTTGCACCGAAATAGAAAGTAAATGGATTTTAAATATCAAGATCCGTATCCAATTTTGAAAGACGATACGGTGTACAAAAAATTAACTTCAGACTACGTTAAGGTTGAAAAGCATGGCGAAAGAGAAATTTTAACGATCGATCCGAAAGGCTTGGAATTATTGGCTGAAGAGGCAATGGCAGATGTTTCTTTTATGCTTCGTTCTTCACATTTAGAAAGTTTGAGAAGAATTATCGATGATCCTGAAGCGACTGATAACGACAGATTTGTTGCTTATAATTTATTGCAAAACGCTGCGGTTGCTGTAGAAGGAGCACTTCCTTCTTGCCAAGATACCGGAACGGCAATTGTGATGGGTAAAAAAGGTGAAAATGTTTATACTGGCGTTGAAGACGGAGAATATTTAAGCAAAGGAATTTACAATACCTACCAAAAAAGAAACTTAAGGTACTCTCAAGTCGTTCCTTTAACGATGTTTGATGAGAAAAATTCGGGTTCAAATCTTCCGGCGCAAATTGATATTTATGCTAAAAAAGGGGATTATTACGAGTTTTTATTTTTAACGAAAGGAGGAGGGTCTGCAAACAAAACTTTCCTTTATCAGAAAACTAAATCTTTACTGAACGAAAAATCTCTTGAGGCTTTTGTAAAAGAGAGAATTTCAGATTTGGGAACAGCGGCTTGTCCGCCTTACCATTTAGCTTTGGTCATCGGTGGAACTTCGGCAGAAGCAAATTTGGCTGCCGTGAAAAAAGCATCTGCAAAATATTATGATAATCTTCCGACAGAAGGAAATGAAGCAGGACAAGCGTTCAGAGACTTGGAATGGGAAGCAAAAGTTCAGAAAATTTGCCAGGAAAGTGCAATCGGAGCACAGTTTGGCGGAAAATATTTAACACACGATGTTAGAGTAATCAGACTTCCTCGTCACGCAGCTTCTTGCCCGGTTGGAATGGGAGTTTCTTGTTCGGCAGATAGAAATATTAAAGGGAAAATTACCAAAGACGGTATTTTCTTAGAGCAATTGGAATTAGATCCAAAAAGATTTTTACCTGCAACGCCGCCACATTTGGAAGAAGCAGTTGAGATTGATTTGAATAAACCGATGTCTGAAATTTTGGCTGAGCTTTCAAAATATCCAATCAAAACAAGATTAAAATTAAACGGAACTTTGATCGTTGCAAGAGATATTGCGCACGCAAAAATCAAAGAATTGTTGGATGCAGGACAACCGATGCCTGAATATTTCAAAAATCACCCAATCTATTATGCGGGACCGGCAAAAACTCCGGAAGGAATGGCGTCAGGAAGTTTCGGACCAACAACAGCTGGAAGAATGGATGTGTATGTAGACGAATTCCAAAGTCACGGCGGAAGTATGGTGATGTTGGCAAAAGGAAACAGAACAGCAGATGTAACCAATGCTTGTCATAAATACGGAGGTTTCTACATCGGTTCGATTGGCGGACCTGCTGCGATCTTGGCGCAAGATAATATTTTGTCGGTTGAGGTTGTTGATTTCCCTGAATTAGGCATGGAAGCAGTAAGAAAAATTGAAGTGAAAGATTTCCCTGCGTTCATTATTACTGATGATAAAGGAAACGATTTCTTCGCCAACCTTGCCCATTAAAATTTTAGGTTAGAAAGTTATATTGAAGAATTTTAGAGTTGCAATTGTAGTCTAATATCTAACATCTAACTTCTAATATCTAAATTAATTAGTTTAAAATAAAAATAAATTGCAAAATTTAGGTTCTATATCTTTTGATGAAAAAGAAAAAAGCCCTACTTTTGCTTAAAATTTAAGAAACATGATGTTATCAGCATTTTGGCCGTTTTACCAATTCCTTTGGACAATTTATTTCGTATGTATGTTCCTTGTAGGATTCTGGTGTATCTTAATGTTTTTCGGTTTTATTATTCCTTTGTGGTTAACTGAAGGTTTGAAAGAATATTTTGGTAAGGTAAAACCTTTTGATCCTGAGCAGATTAGAAGTAAATTACTTACTGAACAAGAAGGTGTTGAAGTAATTTTCAGCCAGCCTAAAGGTCACGGTCCTTTCATTCACGATAGCCACGGGCACGATCACGGACATCATTAATTGATTGTCATTGCTTTCTCACACCAATTCCGAGAAAGTAATATCAAAGCAAAACAACATATATTAAACCACTAATTTATTTTAGTGGTTTTTCTTTTTTACCCTAATCGCAGTTTTTCTGGTGATACCCCAAATTTCTTCTTAAATGCACGGGTAAAATTCTGAACATATTCATAACCGCATTCTATTGCAATCTCTTTAATCATAATTTGATTATTGATGATCATCTTTTTTGCTTTCAGCATTCTGAGCTCTGAAATGTAGTTTACAATTGTCGTGTGGTAATGTTCTTTAAATTCTTTTCTCAATTTGCTTTGGTTAATACCTAAGATTTTAGATATCTCTTCGATTTTCAGGTTTTTATGATAATTCTCGTCTAAAAATTTTTTGATGGCTTCAGGAGTTTTTGAATGATCATCGCTGTTGTCTTTTTCTTTAAACTGTTCAAAAATGAGCACAAGTAATTTTATGATTTTAGCTTCAATAAAAAGTTTCTGCATTACCCCTTTTTTTGAATATCCCGAAATTTCCTTTAAAATCATGTGCATTTCCACAGTCATATTGGGAGAAGTTTCTTTGTGAAGAAAAATGAAACTGTTATTCTTCATATTTTTCAGTATTTCAGCACTTTCGGTGTTAGAATTAGGATCGATTAAATTAAAAACGTATTGATAATTAATCTGTATCTGAAGGTATTTTAAGATGTCCTGATTTTCTGTCCACAATTCTGCACGGTGTTCGGCAGAAGAATAATGAAGAATGTATTGATTTTTTTTGAATTTTAAATGAGTTCCACAATCTGAAGCCAGTAAATTGATATTTGGACTCAGAAAAAACAAAAGATTAAAACTGGATTCTCCTTCAATAAAATGAGATTTTAAATAATTTCCAGTTGTTTCATCTTCACTGAAAACAACCTTAATGTCCTCAGATTTAAATAGTAAACCTCTTTTGGATCGATCTATTTCTTTCGCTGTTTTCGTTCTCATATGTAAGTAAAAGATTCCATTCATTCAATAATGGGATAGAAACTAAATTTCGAACAAAATTAAATTAAATTTAGAATAAATAAAAATAAAATTATCTTTTTGAAATTTTATTTGCGAACTAGATCTCATCAACTAGAATCATCTAAAGTGAAAACCAACGATTTTAATATAATTTTAAACGTGATCAATTTTGTTTTATACTTAAATGTTTGAATATTGCAATAATCATCGGGATAACTAAAAGGTTGGATATGATAATTGATTTGCTGTAATCAAGAGTAATTTTGCCGAAAATTAAGATATAATTTAGAATAAATAAAAATAACTTATTTGTGTTTAAAAATTTACAATTAAAAGCAAAAAAACTTGGAGCTGCCATCGGTTTTTTAATATTGGCGATGAGCTCAACTCATGCTCAGCAATGGGTGGATGTAGGTTCTGCGGGAAGTATTTCTACTGGTGGAAGCAGTTATAATAATCTTGCCATTGATGCGCAAGGAAATTATTATGTTTCTTACTACGATGTTTCTGTTCAAAAAGGTTCTGTACAGAAATTTAACGGGATCTCTTGGTCATATGTTGGAGGAAATGCAGGAATTACTACTGCTACAGCAACATACAACTCTCTTTCTTTAGATACTTCGGGAAATGTTTATTATACCAATCAATGGGGTTATCCTAATTCGGGTATGGAAGTAAGGAAATTTAATGGAACATCGTGGAGTTTACTTCCGCTTCCATTTACAGATACAACAAATTATCAGGCATCAGCAGTAGCTCCGACTGGTATTCCGTATGTATATGCATCTGTGGGTTCAGGAACCGTAAAAAGACTGGTGAACGGAGCTTGGGAACAAGTCGGTCCTACAAATATTGCAGGTGCAAATCCAACGCACGCAGAAATGGTTATCGGAACAAATGGAAAAGTGTATGTTTGTCATATAGCTTCCGGAGTAAGAGTTTTTGAAAATAGCTTGACGGCTTCTTCAACAGATGCATGGAGTTTAGTGGGAGGAACTTCAGTAGGAAGTGCTTTTACAGAAGGGGCAAACGCAACTTTAGATATTGCGATTGGCTCAGACAATACTTTATATGTCGTATATTCATCTACAGCAGCAAATAACAGAAAACTGAATGTAAAGAAATTCGATGGAACAAATTGGGTGCAGATTGGTAACGCCGACTTTGGTATTTCAAATGACTTATATAATGTTTCTATTGCTGTTACTCCTTCCGGGAAGCTCTACACTGTAGCAAGCGGATGGGCTGCAAACGGTGGAAAAAACACCGTATATCAATATAATTCAGTATCTAATGTTTGGGAAACTTTCGGAGGCGATTTTGTATCGGATGATACTGCTTTATACAATGATTTACAATACGACGCTGTAAACAATACATTGGTTCTTACTTATTCTCAAAATGGAGTAAGGATAAAAAGAGTTCAATTATCAAATAACACTCCGGGGTGTAATAATGCTGATCCAGGAATCAATCCGGGAGATACAAGTTGTGTAACTTTCACTTACAAAGGTCAGCAAGTAACTTATACAACAGTAAGAGGTGCAGATGGAAAAGTTTGGCTTCAGCAGAACTTAGGAAGTAGACAAGTTGCGACTGCAATGGCCGATACTGAGTCTTACGGAGATCTTTTCCAGTGGGGAAGATGGGATGATGGGCATCAAAATAGAAATTCTGCTACAACTACCGTTCCGGCAATTAATAATCCTACAGGTCTTTCCGGTATTACATCATTTATTTTAGGGAATAACCCTGCGTGGTGGTCAACAAATGCTTTAAGTGATTTATGGAATGGAGCAAATACTTCAGCAATAACTTCTGAAGTAAGTGTTGATCCCTGTAAAGCAATCGGTGCAGGTTGGAAATTACCTTCTCAGGCTGATTGGGTGGCTGCTGTAGGTGCAGAAGGAATGTCTAGTGCGGCCAATGCATTTACAAGCAAATTAAAATTACCGGCGGCAGGTTATAGAAGCCAAAGTACGGGCGGATTTACTTATGTTGGCGAAAGAGGATATTATTGGAGTGGAGATGTTGCCAATTCTGGAGGAAAATATTTATATAATTCTACAGCATTAGCGAATCCTAATTCTGGCGGACCAAGAGCTCAAGGCCAATCTGTAAGATGTATAAAAGACGTTACCACAGGTTTAGGAACTTCAGATATCAAAAGAAATATTATCGGAATTTACCCGAATCCAACCAACGGAATTTTAAATATTAAAACAGATTCGGATATTGATAAAGTAAACGTTACCAATGTGGTAGGGCAAAAAATGAATGTTCAGTTTTCAAATAACCAAATCAATATGGAGCAGCTTCAGAAAGGAGTTTATATTGTTGAACTGCAATTGAAAAACGGTCAAAAAAATTCTAAAAAAGTGATCAAAAACTAATTCGTTTTTGGAATTTGATAGTGTTTCAAAAAATGAAAGGCTTAGATTATAAAATCTAAGCCTTTTTTATAAACCAGTATTTAGGCTAAATATTATTACATAAACTGTTCCAACAGTTGGGTCAATCGATTGACGTCATGCACACCGCTTTCTTTATACAACAATTCTCCTTTTTTGAAAACTGCCAAAGTAGGAACGCCTCGTACATTGTATTGTGAAGCGATCGCGGGATATTGATCAACATCAATTTTTATAATTCTGGCCTTTTCGCCAACATTTTCTTTTACTGTATTCAGAACCGACGACTGCACCTTGCATGGTTGACACCAAGTAGCAAAAAAATCGATAAGTACCGGTCTTTCAGAATCTATTATTTCTTGGAATTTTTGAGACATTGTATTTCGTTTTTACTGTTTTTCTTCCTGAATGGCTTTTACGTTTTTCCAGGTCGTACCATCATAAACGTCAACTCCTTTTTTCTTTAAAATTTCTACAGCTTGATCTGCCTGTATACCTTTGTTGCAAAAAACGACTACTTTTTTACCTTTTAGCGAATCTATATTATTGCTTAACTCAGCCAACGGAATATTCACAGCATCTTTTGCTGTAGCTTCAGCATATTGCTCAGGAATTCTTACATCAACCAAAATTACATCAGCGCTATTTACAACCTGTTTAATGTTGGTTTGAACAGTGTTTTCTGGTAAAGCTTGTGTTTTGCAGCTGCTTAGCGCAAATAATGAAATCAAAATTAACGCACTTACTTTTACTCTCATTTATAAAGTTTTAGATTGGCATACAAAATCTGAAACAGGAAATTTTTCTGTTTTTTTAATGCCGTTAAATCCTCCTTCTATTTCGGTGAAGTTTCTGATTCCGTGTGAGTTGAGGATGCTTGCTGCGATCATGCTTCTGTAGCCTCCTGCACAATGTAAAAAGAAATGTTCAGAGTCATCAATGGTAGAAACCCAGTCGCTGATCGTGTCCAAAGGCCTGCTGTATGCATTATCAATATGTTCAGCTGAATATTCTCCGATCTTTCTTACATCAATCACTTTTGAATTTTCATTAAATACTTCTGCAAATTCGCTAGGAGAAATTCTTTTTATTTCGTCTATTTCTTTGGTTGAGTTCTTCCATGCTTCAAAACCTCCTTTTAAATATCCTAAAACATGATCAAAACCAACTCTGCTCAATCTTGTGATTACTTCTTCTTCAGTTCCTTCATCAGCAACCAGCAATAAAGGATGTTTTACGTCTACAATCAGACTTCCGACCCACGGTGCAAAATCTCCTTTTAAACCGATATTGATCGCATTTGGAATAAAGCCTTTATGAAAATCTGCAGGGCTTCTTGTATCTAAAATCAAAGCTCCGGTTTCTTCGGCAAAACTTTCAAAATCTTCTACTGAAACAGGGTTTAAACCTCTGTTCATCACAGTGTCTAAACTGTCGTAGCCGCCTTTATTCATGGCAACATTCATCCCGAAATATTTTGGAGGCGCTGTCAATCCGTCTAATACTTCTTTTATAAAAGATTCTTTATCGGGTTGATTCAGAGCATAATTTGTTCTTTTTTGGTTTCCTAAAATATCTACCGTTTCTTTCTGCATGTTTTTTCCGCAGGCAGAACCCGCTCCATGAGCCGGATAAACCGTAATGCTGTCGTCTAAAGGAAGAATTTTATTATGTAAACTTTCATATAAAATTCCCGCAAGATCTTCCTGGGTTACACTTCCTGCTTTCTGAGCAAGATCAGGACGGCCGACATCGCCTAAAAATAAGGTGTCACCCGTGAAAATAGCAGTTTCTACACCGTTTTCGTCAATCAGAAGATAAGTTGTACTTTCCATCGTGTGACCTGGGGTGTGAAGTACTTTTATTTTGATGTTTCCGATTTCAAAAATCTGATTGTCTTCAGCGATAATCGCTTCAAATTCAGGCTGTGCAGTGGGTCCGTAAACAATCGGAGCATCTGTTTTTTTGCTTAAATCTAAATGTCCGGAAACAAAATCTGCATGAAAATGAGTTTCAAAAATATATTTTAAAGTGACATTGTCTTTTTCCAGGCGGTCGAGATATGGTTTTACTTCTCTTAGCGGATCTATGATTGCGGCTTCATTTTCCGATACGATATAATATGCACCTTGTGCAAGACAGCCTGTATATATTTGCTCAATTTTCATTGATTCTTATTTAAAATGATTATAAAGATACAAAGTAATGGATTAATTAGAAAGAAATGACAATTCTGAATGATAGTTTTTCTCAATCTCAAAAATTTGCTTATGTTAATATTTTAGCCAAGACATTCACTATCAATTGAAAAGATTATATATTTATTGTGAAAGAAAACAAACTGTTTTAAATCATATTAAACAGAAATCATTTTAAGTTTAATTTATTAAGAAATTAATTCGGAAGGTTCAGATCTTTACAAAAATATTTATCTTTAGGTATTAAAAAAATCAAATGGCTGACAAAACAAAATTTATTGAAGAACTTTCGACAAGATATACTCCAAAAGGAGAGCATATAATTTTAGGAAAAGGAATGTTGGATGGCGAAGTAGTCACCGAAGTCAACGTTACGATTCCTTTAAAAACCATCAACCGCCATGGGTTGATTGCCGGAGCTACAGGAACCGGAAAAACAAAAACACTTCAGGTTTTCGCCGAGCAGCTTTCTCACGCCGGAATTCCGTCTTTGGTTTTAGATATTAAGGGCGATTTTTCTGGAATTGCAGAATCGGGACAAATGAATTCTATCATTGAAGAACGTTATGCAAAAACTGAGCTTCCGTACAATCCGCAGGCTTTTCCTGTTGAGTTGATGAGTATTTCCGGTGGAAAAGGAGTGAAATTGCGTGCAACGGTTACAGAATTTGGTCCTGTTTTGTTAAGCAAAATTTTAGAACTAAATGATACGCAACAAAGCATCATGTCGATTGTTTTTAAATATTGTGATGACAAAGGTTTGCCTTTAATTGATTTAAATGATTTAAAGAAAGTTCTGCAATATGTAACCGATAATCAAGAAGGTAAAGCAGAATTGTCTGCTAATTACGGATCTATATCGCCTGCATCTTTAGGTGCTATTTTGAGATCTATCGTTGCGCTGGAACAGCAAGGTGCGGCAGATTTTTTTGGTGAATTGAGTTTTGATGTTCATGATTTGCTTGAAACGCGTGATGGAAAAGGGGTTGTTAATATTTTAAGAGTTGCGGACATTCAAAATAAACCGCAACTGTTTTCAACATTTATGCTTTCGCTTTTTGCTGAAATTTATATGACTTTCCCTGAAGAAGGCGACAGTGGAAAGCCAAAATTGGTTTTATTTATCGACGAAGCTCATTTGATTTTTGACGAAGCTTCGAAAGCTTTGGCTTCTCAGATCGAAACGATGGTAAAACTGATTCGTTCGAAAGGGGTTGGTATCTATTTTATCACTCAAATTCCGGGTGATGTTCCCGAAAATGTGCTTTCGCAATTAGGTTTAAAAATTCAGCATGCGCTGAGAGGTTTTACTGCAAAAGATAAAAAAGAGATTTCTAAAGCTGTAGAAAATTATCCAACCACAGAATTTTACAATGCTTCCGAACTCATTCAGAATTTAGGAATTGGTGAAGCTTTTATCACGGCTTTGGATGAGAAAGGAATTCCGACGCCTTTGGTTCATACTTATTTGATTTCACCCGAATCAAGAATGGATGTGTTGAATGATGCTGAAGTTTCTGAATTGACATCAAAGTCTGCTTTGGTTTCAAAATATGAAAAGCCAATCGACAGAGAATCTGCCTACGAAATTTTAGTTAAAAGAATGGAACTGGCAGTTCAGAATTCTGCGCCTACACAAAAAACAAAACCGGTAAAAGAACAGCCGGGAATGTTTGAGCAGGTATTAAAAAGCAGTGCAGGAAGAACTTTTGCCAATACCTTAATGAGAGAAGGTGCAAAAGCGATTTTGGGAATGTTTGGCTTGGGTGGAAGAAAAAGATAATATTTTGAGTTGCCGGTTTTTGGATTTCTCAAAGTAATTTCATTATTTTAGCAGAATTGCCTTTTTGTAAAGTCAGAATTTCAAAAGGTTTGATTTTTGATTATAGAAGTTTAAGTTAGATTATAATGTATTCAATCATAGATATAGAAAGCAATGGTGCAGGTTTTAGAAAAGAATGCATTATCGATATCGCTATTTTCAGGTATGACGGTCACAAAATTGTAGACCAGTTTATTTCACTCGTAAATCCGGAAAGCGATATTACACCGTTTGTTCAGAAGCTGACTAATATAAGCCCGAAAATGGTGAAAACGGCTCCGAAATTTCATGAATTGGCCAAAAGAGTAGTAGAAATTACCGAAAATACCACTTTAGTGGGTCACAATATTGATTTCGATTACAGAATGCTGCGTCAATCGTTTCAAAGGCTTGGCTATGATTTCAAAATCAATACTTTAGATACAATTCCGTTAGCGAAAAAGCTGATTCCCGATGAGGTAAGTTATTCATTAAGTAAACTGGTGAAATCCTTGGGTATTCCGTTGGTAAATGCACATCGTGCAGAAGGTGATGCTAGAGCGACTTTAGAATTGTTTAAGCTATTAATCTCAAAAGATACCGAAAACGAGATTATTCAGAAACAGCACGACGAAACCAATGCAAAGACTTATATCAACAAAATAAAACTGTTAACTCAGGATTTGCCAAGCGAAAAAGGTTTTGTTTATTTCCAGAATGAAGCTGGAAAGATTATTTTTTCCGATTATGTGCAGGATATTAATAAGTTTTCTAAAAAGCTTTTTAACTCCAAATCAAAAAAATGGGAACATATTCAGACTGGCGTTGAGCAAATCAATTTTGAATTGACAGGAACCGATATTATTGCCAAGCTGATTTTAAACTCAAAAGGAATAAAAAAGAGAGAAGTATTGCCTTTCGGACTGTATTTCAGAAATGATAAATATATAGTCGAAAAAAATACATTAAATAAAACCGAAAAACCGATTCTTAAATTCAAAGCTTTTACACAAGGCTCGAAAGCGGTGCAATTTATCAGTAAAATTGAAGAATTTAAAGATATTAATGTTTTCAAAAAGAAGATCGATTTCAGAAAACGAAACGAACTTTGGCTGGGAACGGGTAGAAAATTGGGTGAAAAACTATTTCTTATCATTGAAAACGGAAAAGTTACTTCTTATGGTTTTTATGAGTTGTTTACGCAGATTCAGACGATGAGCAAACTTTCAAAGTTAAAACTTGATTTGCCTTTGTCGGCGACCGACCTCATCAATGACTTACAATTGGCTCTGCTAAAGGGTGATTTTGAAACTTTACCGTTACCGAAATAAGAGAACATGTTGTAATAAAATGTCTTTTTATCAAAGAGAAAATACTTTCAAATTAATGTTTGCAAAATAAATAGTATTTTTGCAAGAGAATAAAAAAAGCAATGCAAAATTTTAAACAAAAGAAAACTGGAAAAAAGGGAACTGTAAAGTTCTCTAAGGTTTGGAATATTTAAGGAGTTGCCTTGCATAAAAAATAATTATTGTGGCAGACTCTTTTCGAAGAATCTGCCTTTTTTTATGTAAAATTAAAAATATGAATTCAAAAGAATTATTAAAGATCGCCAATGAATTTGGCACACCGGTGTACGTTTACGACGCAGAATCGATTAAAGTTCAATACGAAAAACTTACATCTTCTTTTTTAAAACACACAAAGTTCTTCTATGCTGCGAAGGCGTTGACAAACATCAATATCTTGAAATATGTCAAGAACTTGGGTGCTTCTTTGGATTGTGTATCTATTAATGAAGTTAAATTAGGTCTAAAGGCAGGTTTCACCAAAGAGAAAATCTTATTCACTCCCAATTGTGTCGATTTGGCTGAGATCGAGGAAGCAATGACGCACGGAGTTCACATCAATATCGATAACATATCTATTCTAGAGCAGTTCGGTAACAAATATGGTAACACCTATCCGATTTTGGTAAGAATTAATCCGCATATTTTTGCCGGAGGTAATTACAAAATTTCTACAGGACACATCGACTCTAAATTCGGAATTTCTATTCACCAGGTTCGTCACATTGAAAGAGTGATGAAGTCTACCAATCTGAATGTAGAAGGTCTTCACATGCATACCGGAAGCGAAATTAAAGACCCGGATGTTTTCCTTCAGGCTTTAGAAATTATGTTGGAATTGTCTGAGCATTTCCCTAATCTGAAATATCTGGATATGGGAAGCGGTTTCAAAATTCCTTATCAGGACAGCGAGGAAGAAACCGATGTGAAAACTTTAGGCAAAAAAGTAGAAAAAGTAATTGCAGAATTCTCAAAATCTACCGGAAAGAAATTTGAACTGTGGTTTGAGCCCGGAAAATTCTTAGTTGGAAAAAGCGGATACCTTTTGGTGAAAGCAAATGTCATCAAACAAACTACAGCAACGGTTTTTGTTGGAGTAAATTCAGGATTCAATCATTTAATCCGTCCGATGTTTTACGATTCTTATCACCAGATTGAAAATTTATCTAATCCGAAAGGAGCAGAAAGAATTTACACAGTTGTAGGAAATATTTGTGAAACCGATACTTTTGCTTGGGACAGAAAACTGAATGAAGTAAGAGAAGGTGATATTTTGGCATTTCATAATGCTGGAGCTTACGGTTTTGAGATGAGTTCCAATTTCAACTCAAGATTGAAGCCTGCAGAAGTTCTGTACTTAGACGGAAAAGCTCATTTGATCAGAAAAAGAGATGAATTTGAAGATCTTTTGAGAAATCAGATTGAAGTAATTTAAAAATATCAACTCCGTAAGAAATTACGGAGTATTTTTTTATGGTTATAAGAAGGTATTCTAATAAAACTTTAACATTGAGTTCGAGGGAAAATCCTAAATTATTAATTAATTTTGATAGGAATCAATTTTAAAAGAATATTAAATTAACTGATCACGACAATTTCCGTATTTCCATTTGACGAATAATCACCAAAAATATAATTATGGCTAAAAATATAGCTGAGCAAATTGTTGAAATGCTCGAAAATGCGAATGTGAAAAGAATTTACGCTGTAACAGGCGACAGTCTCAATCATCTGAATATTGCCGTTAAAAAAAGCAGTATCGAATGGATTCATGTGAGACATGAGGAAGTTGGAGCTTATGCCGCGGCGGCAGAAGCGGAATTGGATGGTTTTGCTGTTTGTGCAGGAAGTTGCGGACCGGGACACGTTCATTTAATAAATGGAGTGTATGAGGCGCACCGATCTCATGTTCCGATGTTGGTAATTGCTTCTACAATTCCTAGTGAAGAAATGGGGATGGATTATTTCCAGGAAACCAATACGATAAAATTATTTGATGATTGCAGTTATTACAATCAAATGATTACGAGACCTGAGCAGGTACAACGAACTCTTCAAACGGCGATTCAGCATGCGATTTCCAAAAAAGGAGTTGCTGTAATTGGTCTTCCGGGCGATGTTTCAGAATTGGATGCGGAAGAAGCAACTACTTCAAATCAGATATTTAAAACAAATCCGGTTATTCGACCTTCAGATGAAGAATTGAATCAATTGGCGAATCTAATTAACGAAAGCGAAAAAGTAACGATCTACTGCGGAATCGGCGCAGAAAAGGCGAATGCTGAAGTTATAGAACTTTCAAAATATTTAAAATCTCCGGTAGGATATTCTTTCCGAGGAAAAATGGCAATTCAACCGAATAATCCTAACGAAGTAGGATTGACGGGTCTTTTAGGTTTCCCTTCTGCTTATCATGCGATGCATGAAGCAGATTTGTTATTGCTTTTAGGGACAGATTTTCCATATCAAAAATTTATGCCCGTTAAAAATAAGATCATTCAAATTGATGAAAGTCCGGAACGATTGGGCAGAAGAGCTAAGCTGGATTTGGGATTAACAGGAGACGTTAAAGAAACAATAAAAGCATTATTGCCTTTACTAAAAGAAAAAACAGATGTTCATTTCCTCAATCAACAGTTGGAGTTTTATGAAAAAGTAAAAGAACAACAGTTGACGTATGTGAAAGATTTCGGAAAAGAAGATGCTATTCAACCGGAATATGTAGCCCATACTTTAGATAAATTAGCAAAAAAAGATGCAATTTTTACCGTAGATACAGGAATGTGCTGTGTTTGGGGTGCGAGATTTATAACGGGAACAGGCGAGCGTAAAATGTTGGGCTCATTCAATCATGGCTCTATGGCGAATGCAATGCCAATGGCGATTGGTGCTTCGTTGGCTCATCCGGATCGACAGGTGATTGCGATGTGTGGAGATGGCGGTTTATCGATGTTATTAGGAGATATGGCGACTATTTTTCAATATAAACTTCCGGTAAAACTGATTGTTTTTAACAACAGAGCGCTTGGAATGGTAAAGCTGGAAATGGAAGTTGGCGGAATGCCCGATAATGAAACCGATATGATTAACCCTGATTTTGGAATGATCGCACAGGCGATGGGTTACCCCGGGAAAAATGTTCATAAACCAGAAGAAGTTGAGAAAGCTATTAATGATTGCCTTCAGCATGACGGACCTTATTTATTAAATATTTTCACAAATCCTAATGCATTGGCGCTTCCTCCAAAAATTGAATTTGATCAGGTGATCGGGATGACAAAGTCTATGGCTCAGTTGATGCTCGGCGGTAAAATGGAAGAAGCTTTAGAAACCGTTAAAACCAATTATAAACATATTAAAGGATTATTGTAATGAGTGGTTCTTTAAAGAAATTCTACATTATTGCGTGGGCAATTGGTTTGATTTTTTACTTTTTAGATTATGTAATCCGGTCTGCTCCTGCGGTAATGATTCCTCAATTGGTTGATAATTTTAATACAACCGAGCTGAAACTCATCAGCATGATAGGAACTTATTATTACACGTATTCTACATGCAGCTTAATTGCCGGGATCGCTTTAGATAAATTCGGTGCAAAAAAATCTCTTTTCGTTGGAACCTTAATCCTTGGAATTGGTTGCCTGTTATTTTTACTTTCAACTCAGGTTGCCGGAGTTTCGGGAAGACTTTTGCAGGGCGCGGGATGTGCATTTGCTTTTCCTGGATGTGTTTATCTTGCGAGTAAAGGTTTTTCGTCAAAATCTTTAGCGACAGCGATTGGTTTTACGCAATGTATAGGAATGTTAGGCGGAACTGCCGGGCAATTTGTAGTAGGACCTTGGATAGAAGAGGGGGTGAATATTGATACGTTTTGGCTTTGGTCAGGAATTGCAACGATTATTACGGCTTTCGGTCTCTTCTTTATTATTCCCAGTGAAAAAAAAGCGAAGGATGTAGAGGCAACTCAAAGTCAGCATATCGGGTATTTAGAACCTTATAAGATTGTTTTTAAAAATCCTCAATCCTGGCTTTGCGGGATTACTTCAGGGTTACTTTTTGCTCCGACAACGATATTTGCCATGACTTGGGCGGTTGCTTTTTTCGAGAAAGATAAACAGTTTGTTTTTCATGATGCAGCAATTACGAGCGCGATGGTTGCTTTTGGCTGGGTTTTCGGATGTCCTTTGCTTGGTTTTATTACTGATAAAATAGGCCGAAGAAAGCCTGTTTTGATTGGCGGTGCCGTTCTGATGATCATTAGCTTATTACAGTTGATTTACCTGCCAGATTTATATCCTGCAAAAATAAGTATGTTTATTTTTGGATTAGGTTCCGGAGCGGCGATGATTCCGTATTCTGTAATTAAAGAAGCCAATCCTGATTATGTAAAAGGAAGTGCAACGGGAGCGATTAATTTTATAACTTTTGGAGTCACCACATTGTTAAGTCCTGTATTTAGCAGTTGGTTTGGGGAAAGTTTAGGGAAAGGTACTTCTGGCGATCTGCATTTTCAGCATTCCATATTATTCTGGATTGGCGGAATTGTTTTGGCGATTATTATTTCGCTAATGCTTAAGGAAACAGGAAGTAGGGTTCAGATTAATAATGAAATAGGATAAGAATCTGTTTGAATTTCATTAAAGTTACTCCCTTTAGAGCCGGGAAATAAATTTTCAACACATTTCCTTTTCCCTAACCCTGAAGGACGAAAAATGTCGTGAAAATTCATCAAATTACTCCCTTTAGGGTTGGGGAAATAATTTTGACTAAATTTAAAACAAACTCGAAGTCTTTTAGCTTAATTTTAAAAAAATCCAATGAAAACACTTGTATTATTTATCGGAGTAATTGCTGCAAATTTTGCAATGGCACAGGATTTGGAAGACAGAGACGAATCATTTATTGTCGAAAACAATAAAAATCTTTTAAAAATAGACATTAAAGAACCTTTTTTACAAGTTGCAGTGAAGGGTTGTAATGATTTTCAGGCAGCGAGTTTTGAAGGTGGAGCTGCGGCTTATAAAGAGATTCTTAGAAAATATATGTACACGTATCTCAATTCAGATTTTTATACTTTGACCGGTGATTTTACATTTACCTTGACTATTGATGCAATGGGTAAAGTGGTAGATGTAATAGGGGAGCCGAAAGTGTTGAACAGTGAAGTTTTCTTTGATGACATGCAATATGTGGTAAGAAGGATAAAAAAAGACTGGAAACCCGCAATGTGTAATGATCAACCCGTAAAATCTGAAATGAAACTGAAGATGAGCTTCTCATCATTATCTGCCGATATGTAATTCGATAAAAATATTTTTTTCTAATTTTTAATGAGACCATTTTAGTGATTAATTATCATTAAAATACACCACTAAATGAATTAAATCATTATTTTCGCCATTGTATTTTTGCAATGGTTTTCTTATTAAATTTTTCATGATGAGATATAAATTTTATGTTTTTCTATTTCTTTTAAGCACACTGTTTTTTAAAGCTCAAATTCTGGACGAGTATCCGAAAAAACAAGATTTTTATGAAGGCGGACTGACCGGTTTTTACAAAGAAGCACACGATTATCTTGTGAAATCTAATGCGAAAGAATGTGATAAAAATGAAATTTATCAACCGAGGATTATCGTTACCAAAGAGAAAGTAATTAAACTTATTCAGGATAGCGATCCCGAAAATATTTCAAAAAATAAGTGTGCTTACGATTTGTCTATGGAAATCATAAAAAATCTTGAAAAGTGGAAACCTGCAGAAGTAAAAGGAATGCAGTTTGGCGCTATCACAGAATTTATTATCTATCCGCCGGATCTTATGGCTGATTATAAACCCGGATATGATGGGCAAAGTTTTATAAAATATGCAAAATATCCTACCGGTTTTAAAGAATTTCAAAAAGAGTTTAATGCTAATTTTAGAACTCTTTTCAGAGACTATCAAATACAGGGTGTTATCAATTTAGAGTTTTATATCAATCAAAAAGGTAAGATTTCAAATATCAGAATCTATCCGCCTGTAGATAATAAAGCTTTCAATGTAGATGTTATGAGAACCATGAGAAGGCTAGATAAGACCTGGATGCCTGCAATTTATTCTAATATTCCTATAAAACAACGTATCGCTTTTCCTGTGCAATTTACAACGTCATTTACTGAACATCGTACGGGAGACGAAAATTAGTAGATTTTTAATGTAAAAGAAATGAATTTGTCATTTGAGCCTGTGAAATAGAGATTTACATTAAATATTTTCTTCACTAAGCTTAAAAAGATAGCTTTAAAAAATTAACTTTTATTAAAATCAAGCTCTGCCATTCTGTCACTAGATTTTGTATCTTTGCAAACTAATTTAATTTGAAATTAAAATTAAGCTTAAAGCTTTTGTAGCTTTTGAGCCTTAAATTTTAAATGTCAAATCTCAAATTTTGAAAAAGTGCAGGAAAAATATATAGACGAAACCAAACAGGGAGAAGCTTTTGCAATTGCAGAAAAAGATGGAAATTCTAAGAAATTATTCTTAGAAAGCTATGGCTGTCAGATGAATTTTTCTGATTCTGAAATTGTTGCATCAATTCTTAATGAGCAGGGTTACAATACCACTCTTAAAGTGGAAGAGGCTGATTTAATTCTTCTTAATACCTGTTCGATTCGTGAAAAAGCAGAGCAAACCGTGAGAATGCGTCTTGCTCAGTTCAAAAACCTAAAAAAAGAACGACCAAACATGACGGTTGGTGTTTTGGGTTGTATGGCTGAAAGGCTTAAGACCAAATTTTTAGAAGAAGAACAGCTTGTAGACTTGGTTGTCGGCCCCGATGCATACAGAGATTTACCTAATCTTTTAAAAGAAACCGAAGACGGTAGAGATGCCATCAACGTTATTCTTTCAAAAGAAGAAACCTACGCAGATATTAATCCTGTCCGTTTAGGAGGAAATGGAGTTACAGCTTTTGTGACCATTACGAGAGGTTGTGATAATATGTGTACTTTTTGTGTAGTTCCGTTTACCAGAGGTCGCGAAAGAAGTCGTGATCCGCATTCAATTATCGAAGAATGTAAAAATTTATGGGAAAACGGTTATAAAGAAATTACTTTATTAGGTCAAAACGTTGATTCTTACCTTTGGTACGGAGGCGGCCCGAAAAAAGATTTTGCAAAAGCATCAGAAATGCAAAAATTAACAGCCGTTAATTTTGCTCAACTTCTAGATATGGTTGCGGTTGCGGTTCCAAAAATGAGAATAAGATTCTCTACTTCCAATCCTCACGAAATGACGGAAGAGGTTTTTAAAATGATTGCCAAGCACGATAATATTTGCAAATACGTTCATTTACCGGTACAAAGCGGAAGCGATAGAATTCTACAATTGATGAACCGTCAACATACACGTCAGGAATATTTAGATTTAATTAAAAAAGGAAAAGAAATCGTTCCGGATATTTCATTTTCACAAGATATGATTATCGGTTTTTGTTCTGAAACTGAAGAGGATCATCAATTAACGATGAGCTTGATGCGTGAAGTAGAATATGATTACGGTTATATGTTCTCTTATTCCGAAAGACCGGGAACTCCCGCTCATAAGAAAATGGAAGATGATATCCCGGCAGATGTAAAGCAAAGACGTCTCGCAGAAGTAATTGCTTTGCAGGGCGAGCTTTCAAGAAAAAGAATGGAAGGTTATGTTGGTAGAGTTCACGAAGTTTTAATTGAAGGAATTTCTAAAAAGAACAAAAACCAATGGAAAGGCAGGAATTCCCAAAATGCCGTTTGTGTTTTTGATATGCAGGAAGGTCAAAAAATGGGTGACATTGTGAATGTTTTTGTATTCAACAATACGCAAGGCACACTTTTAGGGGAAACTGTGAAATAATTTAAAGTTTGTAATCTTTAGATTTTTAACTTTATTAAAGTAAAGAATGAGCAATCTGCAACCAAATGATCTTTTTCAGAATATTTCTGCATTACTTGATAATGCAAGAAAGAAGATGGTTGTGGCTGTTAATCAGACAATGGTAATTACCTATTTTGAGATTGGCAGAGTGATTGTAGAAGACGAACAAAACGGTGAAAATCGCGCAGAATATGGTAAAGCTTTGCTTGAAGACCTATCGACTCATTTGATGGAGAAATTCGGAAAAGGATTTTCGGTAACGAATTTAAAACAAATGAGACAATTTTATTTGTCATATTCAATTCCACAGACACTTTCTGCGGAAGTCAAGTTTTCAATTGGTCAGACACTGTCTGACGAATTTCAAAATGTTAACAAAGAAAACATATCAAAAGAACAGTCTCCTGCCACTAATTTCAATCTTTCATGGTCGCATTATTTGAAACTAATGCGTATTAAAGATGTCAACGAAAGAAAATTTTACGAAATCGAAAGCTTTAAAAATAATTGGAGCTTAAGAGAATTACAAAGACAATATGACTCAGCGTTATACGCAAGATTGTCTTTAAGTAAAAATAAAGAAGAAATTATTCAGCTTTCTGAAAAGGGACAAATTGTAGAAAAACCAAAAGATCTTATAAAAGATCCCTATGTTTTGGAATTTCTTGGATTATCTGAAAGGCCAAATTATTCTGAAAACGAATTGGAAACCGAATTGATAGATAAATTAGAACATTTTCTATTAGAACTAGGAACTGGTTTTACTTTTGTAGCAAGACAAAAAAGAATAACTTTTGATGAAAAACATTTTAAGATCGATTTGGTTTTTTACAACAGGATTTTAAAATGTTTTGTTTTAATTGATTTAAAAATAGGTGAATTAAAACATCAAGATCTTGGGCAAATGCAGATGTATGTTAACTTTTATGATCGAGAAGTTAAATTAAACGACGAAAATAAAACTATTGGGATTATTCTCTGTCAGGATAAGAGCGAAGCATTAGTAAGATATACGTTACCAGAGGATAATGAGCATGTTTTTGCGAGTAAATATCTTACCATTTTGCCAAGTAAAGAAGATTTTATTAACATTTTAAACTCAGACAATGGAAAAATTTCATAAGTATTGCCTCAGTGTATTGTTGGTAATTATCTGCAGTAATATTTCGGCACAAATCAGCAGTGGGAATCTCAGAAGTGAAGACTGCAAACAGCTGTATGAAATTTACAATCGGTTTTTAAATTCTAAAGACAGCCATGTATTAGAAAAGATATTTTTAAACGAAAAATCTAGACGCAAGTTCGCAATAAGCGACAAACAAAACGCAGCAGATCTTTTAGGAAATCTTTTCTCTAAAAAAAATCAAAAGCATTCTCATCATAAAACGGACACCGCTTTTTCTGAAAAGGAAAAACATTGTCAGATTTTAATCAATTTTTTAAAAGAAAGTAAAGAAAATGTCTTTGCTGAAGTCTTATATTTTAAAAGTAAAGTTTCAAAGATTAGAAATAAAGATTATTTAGATACAGCTGTTTAAAATTTAAACAAAATCATTTCAGCTAATTAAGAATCTACTGTGATAAAGTAGACAAAATTTAATCAACAAATCTAAATTTTACTCATGAGTAACGAACTTCAAAATATAAAAAACCGCTTCGGTATCATCGGAAATTTTCCGGCTTTAAACCGAGCTTTAGAAAAATCTATTCAAGTAGCACCCACCGATATTTCCGTTTTGGTAGTCGGGGAAAGTGGTGTAGGAAAAGAATTTATCCCAAAAATCATTCATTCAGAATCTAAAAGAAAACATCAACCATATATTGTTGTCAACTGTGGTGCAATCCCTGAAGGAACGATTGATTCCGAACTTTTTGGGCACGAAAAAGGAGCTTTTACAGGAGCCACTGCCACCAGAAAAGGTTATTTTGAGGTTGCCGATGGCGGAACTATTTTTCTGGATGAGGTAGGTGAACTGCCTTTACAAACACAGGTTCGTTTGTTGAGAGTTCTGGAAAGCGGTGAATTTATGAAAGTAGGTTCTTCGCAGGTTCAGAAAACCAATGTAAGAATCGTTGCCGCAACCAATGTCAATATGATGAAAGCAATTCATGATGGAAGATTCCGTGAAGATTTGTTTTATCGTTTGAACACGGTGCAAATTGATATGCCTGCTTTAAGAGAAAGAAAAGGTGATATTCATCTTCTTTTTAGAAAATTTGCAATCGATTTTGCCGAAAAATACAGAATGCCTGAAGTGGAGCTGGAACCAAGTGCCATTCATTACATCGAAAATTATACTTTCCCTGGAAACGTGCGTCAGCTGAGGAATTTGGTTGAGCAAATGACGGTTGTAGAGCGTGAGCGAAATGTTTCCGTTGCAAAACTTACAGAATATATTCCGATGGACGCTCATTTGCCAATGGTTGTAAATCAGCCGAGCGGACAAAAGCAGACCGATTTTGGCAACGAAAGAGAAATTATGTACAAAATTCTCTTCGATATGCGAAATGATATTAATGATTTAAAATCCTTAACTTCGGAACTCATTAAAAATAGGGGAACTGCAGATCTCAGCAATCAGGAGAAAAATTTGATAAGCAGGATTTATACTCCTGAACCTCAGCAGTCTGCAAATGCCAACTCGTTGCTGTATTTTGAAAACAATAATAGCAGTAATCAGAATGTTCAGAACCCTACAATTATCTCAAATTCTGATGATACTTATGAAGATTTTGAAGATATTGAGGTAGAAGAAAACAGACCGGAATCGTTGTCTCTTCAGAATAATGAGAAAGATTTAATTGTGAAAGCTTTAGAAAAGCACAACGGAAGAAGAAACAGAGCGGCAGATGAATTGGGAATTTCGCAGAGAACTTTATACAGGAAAATAAAACAATATAACTTAGAAGAATAAACAACACTTAAATCATGAATGTAAATTTAACACCTAAACCGATCAATTTTAAATTTGGCGAATACATCAACAAAGGCTTTGAACTTTTAAAGAAAGACTTTGGGGGAGTTTTCGTAGGCTTTTTGGTCACTTTCTTAATGTCTATTATCCCGTTTTGTGGGCTTTTGGCCATGGGAAATTTCTACCAATATCTACGCAAATTAAACAAGAATCAAAATCCAAGCGCAGGCGAAATTTTTGATTTTAAAGACTTCATGTCTTATTTTACTTTGCAATTAATTATTATTGGCGGAGTAATCGTTTTGTATATCCCTTTTATTATTTTCGGAGGTCTGGCCGGAGCAACTGCAGATGCAAATGGAGAAGTAAGTCCTTTTTTTGCGATTTTAATGTTCCCATATATGTTCGTGATGTTATTTGCGATTTATTATTTCCTGTTAAAAGGATTTTATATTTTGCCGTTAATTAGCTTTAAAGGAATTACAGATATTAAAACCGCTTGGAATATTTCTAAAGTAATGACGAAGGGAAATCTTTTAAACATTTTCTTATTCTCATTAGTGGTGAGTATATTAGCGCAAATAGGTATTATAGCTTGTGGAATCGGACTTTTCTTAACAATTCCTTTCGCATATACAGCTAATTATTTTGCTTATGAAGATGCTATTCAACAAATTGAATACGACGAAATTACCGAAATCGGTATCACAGAAAAATATTAAGATTAAAATTATCTAAAATGAATCAGCTGAAAAATCTTTTCCTTTTAATCATATCTGTAGGATTTTTAAACTCATGTTATTCCTTTACGGGTTCGTCTCTTACAGACGAAAAAACTGTGCAGATCAACGAGTTTCCAAATAATGCGGCATTAGTAAACCCTACTTTATCGCAGCAGTTTTCTACGGATATACAAAACAGATTTTTGCAGCGTACCACTTTGAAAGGAACGAAACAGAATCCTGATATTTTGATTGAAGGTGAAATTACGGATTATTCAATTTCTCCAACTACGATCAGTTCTACAACGCAGCAGACAACCGCTGGTGGAACGATTCAGGAATCTCAGAATAAGCTGACGATCACAGTGAAGGTTCGTTACGAAAACAAACTGCATCCTGATGTGAGTTTTGAGAAAACTTTTTCTGATGAAGCGGTATTCAACAGCAATCTTTCTCAAAGTGATATAGAAGCCTCTCAGGTAAAGCTTGTTACGGATAGAATTATCAATAAAATATTTAACGACATTGTAGCGAACTGGTAATATGATGAATGCTAGAGTTTTAGAATTATTAAAAAATCCGAAAAATATACAGTCAGAAGATCTGCATCTTTTGAAAGAAGAAATTAATTCTTTCCCTTATATTCAAAACATCCGGGCTTTGCATTTGTATGGCATTCATCTTTTTGATAAAGAAAATTACCAGAAAGAGTTGTCGACAACTGCAGCTTATACCACCGATAAAAAAATTCTTTATCATCTGATTAACGGAAAAATTCAGCAGACAAAAATTGAAATGGTAGAAAAAAAGCCTCAAGTTATTGAGGATGCCGCTGAAAAAAATAAAGCTCAGAATACCAAAGAGCCTTTTTGGTGGGTAAAAGAAAAAAGAACTTTCCCGAAACATGATTACAAAGCAATTTCTGAGAATTTGATTACTCCAAAAGCTGAAATTAAACATGTAGTCGTTAACGGTGAACGTAACAGGATTTTATTTGAAGGTGAAGAAAATTATCTGGAAGAAAAAGATTCCGAAACCATCGATCTGGAATCTACTTTGGAATCTGGTGTGATTGTCACTCAAAAATCTTCTTTCCCAATTAAACGTGTTGCTGAAGAAGAAAAAATATCAGACGAAAAGCCTTCTTTAGAAGTTTCTAATGAGAGTATTCATGAAGATACAATTGATTCTGAAAAAGCTACGGAAAGTATCAATGACAAATCTGAAACTAATCTTCTGAAGACTGAGTCCTTTACGCCTCAAGCAGATGTTGTGAAAGATGAATCTGTTAGAGATGAAATTCCTGCTGAAAATACTGAAAAAGAAGTTGTTGCAGAAGTCAAAAAATCAGAGGTAATTATTCATGAAGAAAAGCTTGATTCTGAAAAAAGTTCTGAAAAAATTAATAACGACTCTGAGGTTAGTTTTCTTGAAGTCGCAGCTTTTGAGCCTGATAAAGCTATTATAAAAGAAGAATTTGTTGGAGATGAAAATTCTGCTGAAAATATTGAGAAACAGGCTGTTACTGAAGTCGAAAAATCAGAAGTAATCATTCACGAAGATAAAATTGATTCTAAAAAAACTGAAGAAAAAATTAATGATGAATCTGAGGTTAGCTTTCTTGAAATAGAGTCTTTTAAACCTGAAACAGAAGTTCCGACAGAAGAATCTGCTGAATACAAAGGTTTAAAAGAAATTGTCGAAGAAGAATCTGCTACAGAAAATTTACATCCTGAAGTGATCATCAATGAAGATAAGATTACGACTAAAGATGTTGCTGAAAAAGTAAATGATGAATCTACATTAAGCTTTCACGGAACCGATTCTTTCTTACCGGAAGTTAAAATAGAAGCCAATGTTTCTGAACAAATAAATCCGGCAAAAACGCAAAAGTCCAGCATCAATAAACATGAAGACGAAATGCGTCGTCTGATTGAAGAAGTTGAAAAAAGGATGAAAGCTCATAAAAAAGAGGCTGAAACTAAAGCCAACGAGCCGGAAGAAGAAATTGGAGGAGAAATCAGTTTTGCTGAAACTCAGGATTTTGTTGTTTCAAATGAAAATGAAACGCAAGCTGAGGAAAAAATAGAAGTCAAGCAGGAAATTCAGGAAGAAGATTCAAAGGAGAAAAATGAAACTCCTGTTTTGGAAGAAGTAAAAGAAGAGAATTCTGGCTGGAAACCAATGAGTATCGAATCTCACGTTCCAGATTCATTCAGCAAAAAAATAGAACTTAGCTCTGAACAGGATGAAAAACCTGAAGAAGTAAAAGAAATCTCTGAAGAACCTATTTCAGAAGAACAAAATCAGGAAACTGTTGCAGAAAATATTCAGGAGGAAACAATTGACGAAGTTGAAAATAAAGAACTTGAAATTACGAATTCTACTGAAAAAGTAGAAGCTCCTGTGATGAATTTTTCATTCTTTGGAACAAACATTTCAAGTTTACCCATAAAAAAAGAAGAGAAAGAAAATCAGCCAAAAGAAGAGGCGCAAGAAATGCCTTTAAAACAGGAAAATCAAACTCTTTTAGACAGTAATGTTCCTGGTTTTATCAATACCTGGCAAAGCTGGTTAAAGATCGAAAGGACTGAAGAAGTTGACAAGGCAAAAGTTGAGATCAAGAATAAAGTAATCGAATCTTTTATTGAAAAAAATCCTAAAATAAGTCAGTTAAAAGATGAGGTGAATTTCGTTGTGAAAGAAAAAACAGACGATATTTCTCATTTGATGACCGAGACTTTAGCCAATCTTTACATTGAGCAGAAATTGTATACTAAAGCGATCAATGCATTCCTGGTATTGGCAAAGAAACATCCAAATAAAAAAGAATATTTCGAGAATAAGATTCAGGAAATCAAGGATAACAGGGGGAAAAACTAATTTGAAAGGGAAAACTAGCTCTCCATTAGCATTATAAAATTAAAAATCAAAGCTCATGAAAATGGGCTTTTGTTCTTCGTTGTCAATTCCGTATCTTTGCAAACTAAATTTTTAATATGTCTAAATCATTAATTCCAAAATTAGAAGCGATAAAGCAGAGATATAATGAGGTTGCTGATCTTATTATTCAACCTGATGTCATTTCAGACCAGAAAAGATATTCTTCTTTAAACAAAGAATATAGTGATTTGGGGAAAATTGTAAGAGTTTACGATCAATATAAAGGAGCTTTAGATACTATTGCGGAGTCTGACGAAATCATTGCAGATGGTTCAGATAAAGATTTTGTAGAATTGGCAAAAGTTGAAAAGAATGAAGCTTTAGAAAAAATCCCTGGTTTGGAAGATGAGCTTAAAGTTCTTTTGATTCCTAAAGATCCTGCAGACGATAAAAACGTTATTGTAGAACTTCGTGCCGGAACCGGTGGCGATGAAGCTGCGATTTTCGTAGAAGATGTCTACAGGGCTTATAGCATGTATTTTAAGACCAAAGGCTGGAAGCATGAAATCACAGATTCTAGCGAGGCTGCAAAAGGATACAAAGAATTGATTCTGAAAATTGAAGGAGACGGTGTTTATGGAATCATGAAATTTGAATCTGGCGTACACCGTGTACAAAGAGTTCCTGAAACAGAATCTCAGGGTAGAGTACATACTTCTGCTATCACCGTTGCCGTTTTGCCTGAAGCGGAAGAAATAGATTTTGAATTGAATCCTGCAGATATCGAGATGCAGACATCACGTTCTGGTGGAGCGGGTGGACAAAACGTAAACAAGGTTGAAACAAAGGTGCAGTTGACGCACAAACCATCAGGAATGGTTGTTGTTTGTCAGCAAGCCCGTTCTCAGTTGGCAAACCGTGAGTTGGCGATGGAAATGCTTCGTACCAAATTATACGATATAGAAGTTCAGAAATCTGTGGGAGATATCGCTGCACAGCGTAAATCTATGGTTTCTACAGGTGACCGTTCTGCAAAAATCAAAACCTACAACTATCCTCAAGGAAGAGTAACAGATCACAGAATTGGTAAATCTATGTACAATCTGGATGCCTACATGAATGGTGATATATCTGAAATGATTGATGCTGTAATCATGGCTGAAAACGCTGAAAAAATGAAAGGAGAAGAAGATAATTACTAAATTATTTCTTTTAACAAATACAAGCTTCTGAGTAATCGGAAGCTTTTTTGTTAGCATCTCGTAGAAGTCCCGAAGGGACGGTCTATCAAAGGATAGGATAGAATCCTATCAACATTATTACGATTTATAAAAAATGTATTTAAGTACAATTACCATTGTTTGTAATCAAAGTAAAAGTTATTTGGTTACAAACAGGATTGTTTTAATCCAAATGCAATTGCATTTTAGAACAAACAAGGTTGTTTTAAAATAATGTAAAACAGATTTGATTACAAACAGTAGTGTTTTAACCAAAAGTAAAATGTATTTAGATCTAAACAAGTCTGTTTAAGTAAAAATAAAATTTAATACGCTCTCGCATACGATTTACGTTCTTCCAAATATTCAACTTTATCCCCGTATCCGGTTTTGAAAAGTGTTTTTACGGTAATTCTGTTTTTGTCACCTGTTGCACTTGGTAAATATGTGACGAAATGTAAATGCGGACCGCTGCTCCATCCTGTATTTCCGCTTAATGCAATAAGCTGCCCTTTGGTTACTGTATCACCAATTTTTACTTGTGCTCCATTTTGTTGCAGGTGATAATACTGTGCAATTGTACCGTCCGGATGCAAAATTGAAATATAATTTCCGTAAGAAGCGCAGTTTTTGGTTGGGCAACCCTGATTATTATTTTGTACGACATCGATAATTAAACCCTCCCTTGCTGCAAAAATTTCTGTTCCTTCCGGCATTATAAAATCTAAAGAATTTTCGTTTTGATGCGAAAATGTTCCGTTGTAACCCTGATGAATCCAGATTGCTTTTCCTTTTCCAAATGGTAAGTTGTAAGCATAATTGGTGTCATAGTTTTTTATAGTAATATCTCCGATATAAGAAAGATAACCGGGCATCTTCTTTACACCCCAGCCTTTTTGTTTATCATTCACCACAAAATAAGTTACTCTCATTTTTGTAGTTTTTGCCGGAATTACCTGTGTTGTTTTAAAAATTCCAGGCTTTTTCATATTATTTACTTCAGGCTGACCTTTAAAAACCAGAGAGACGGGATAGATCTCATGATTGTCTGCATAGTAAATAATAGAGTCACCTTTTCTTTCAGGGTACATTTTTATGTTTTTCTGAGCCATTACAGCTAAAGCCTGAATCATAAGAATGAATACAAAAATATTTCGCATAAGTGTTTGGTTTAAAATAAAGCCATTACAAGTATAGACCATTTTCATTGATTTTGAAAGCATATTTTTAAAGAAAAGTGCTATTTTTACCTCTGAAAAATTAATAGGGTTGTTCATCTTTCGCTAAAAAAGTCTGATGAGTTTCCGGCTCAAAAATATGTCAATGAATTCTATCGTAATCAATGTTGGAAACAGCAATATCAGATTTGGTCTTTTTGATGACGACAACTGTGATATTTCATGGATAATCAATACGAAACCTTACCGCACCGCAGACGAACTGCATGGTCAAATGTTGATCTTATATCAAACCTATAAAATTGATCCTAAAGATATTAAGAAAGTAATTATAGGTTCTGTAGTGCCACAATTAACGAGAGAAATAACTTCTGCGATCAGAAAAATTCACGGGATTGCTCCTGTAATGGTTGATAGAACGACTCCTTCAGAAGTGGTTGCGAAATCTAAACAAATGGGAACAGATATCTATGCTAATCTTGTGGCGGCTCACAATATGTACCCCGGAAGAAAAAAGATCGTTTTAGATTTTGGGACTGCACTTACCGCAAGTTGTGTTGCTGAAGATGGCGAAACTTTAGGCGTAATTATCGCTCCCGGAATTATTACTTCTTTGAATTCTCTCATCAGCCAGACTGCTCAGCTTCCGGAAATTGAATTGGTAAAGCCAAAATCTGTTTTAGGTTTAGACACCGTTACCTGTATGCAAAGCGGAATGGTTTACGGTTTTCTTGGAATGGTAGAAGGTTTTATTGACAGAATAAACAATGAAGTGAATGATGAGTGTTTTGTAATCGCAACTGGTGGAGTTTCTCATGTTTACAAGCCTTTAACGGAAAAAATTCATATTGCAGACCGACTTCACACCTTGAAAGGACTTTATTTCCTTGGAAAAGATTTATAAGTGAGGTTGAGGCTAAGGCTGATGAGATTCTTCTAAACCTTAGACTCAACCTCAACCTTATCTTTTAGCCTTAAAAAACTCCTTCACAATCGTTGAACATTCGTTTTCCATAACTCCTGAAACGATCTCTGTTTTGGGATGTAGGCTTAAGCTTTTATTGATGAAACCGCGTTGCTCATCTCTTGCGCCAATCACCACTTTTGAAATTTGCGACCAGGAAAGCGCTCCGGCGCACATTACGCAAGGTTCTAAAGTTACATACAGTGTACAGTTGATCAAATATTTTCCGCCTAAAAAATTGGCTGCTGAAGTGATTGCCTGCATTTCGGCATGTGCTGTAACATCGTTTAACGTTTCAGTAAGGTTATGAGCTCTTGCAATCACACGATTGTTAGCAACGATCACGCATCCGATAGGAACCTCATCTTTTTCTAATGCAATCTCAGCCTCCTGAAAAGCCATTCTCATAAAATATTCGTCTGTAAACATAAAAATAAAAGCTTAGTGCAAAACTAAGCTTTTCAATATAATATTTTCTTGGAAATTTAGAATCTACAATCTAACAGTTACCATCGAGTAAAAGCCAATTTAGCTAATTATATGATTGTCTTTAGTTAGTCAAAACTCAGCACCAAAGGCAGTCTGAAACGGTATCTTACAGGGTTTCCGTTAGTGTAAGCAGGAGAAAACTTTTCAGAAACAGAGTATACGGCAATTTCTGCCTGTCGGTTGAACGTAAAGTTATCACCTTCAGCTTTTACATCGCTAATGGTTCCGTCTTTTTCAACAATAAATGCGACGTTGGTTTTGATGTTTCCTTTTTCAGAAAATACACCGTCTCCATAAAAAAGCTGTGCTACTTCTTTTCGCAAGGCATTCATTCCGCCGGGATAATCTGCTGTTTTTTCAATCGATTTTGGAAAATCCTGTTGTGGAGACAGAACTGTTTTAGAATTGATTTTTTTTAAATCTTCAAGATTTTTTACTTTAAGTAAGGCTGCAATCAGGGCAACGTTTTCAATGCTGTCCATTTTTTTCATAAAAAAAAGGAAGTCATTTTTAACGGCAGCTTTATATAAAGGATTTTTTTCGGTATCAAACTTTTTTTTGAACTCAGTATTCAGCATTGTTCTGTGCTGGTTATAATAATTTTTCACCATCTTGAATTCTTCTGTTTGCTGAGAAAAACAAAATGTTGAGATGAGTATGAAAAATAGATATAAAGCCTTCAATACATGATTATTTATGTAAATATAATCAAAAAGATGCAATATTCTATTCTTTCAAATAACTGTTTAGTGATTCCTGTAAATGTTTTTTGATGTCTTCAACTAGATTTATAGGTTCTAAAACTCTTACTTCCTTTCCGAACGATAAAACTTCCTGCATAAAATCGTAAGTAGGGTGGAGGAAAAACTCAAAATAAATATCGTGCTGAGTTTCTTTGGTCTCTTTCTGAGACAGATGCAAAGGAAAACTTCTGATGTATTCGCCCTGATGCCGGCTGCATTTCATTACAATTTTTTGAGGATTTTGTTCAGTTAAATTCATCACGCCAAAAGCATTTTTAAAATGTTCTCTAAAGTTGTACTTATATTTTTCTCTGAATTTTTGTGGCGAAACATCCAGATAATTAATCCTGTCTAAACCGAAAGATTTCAACGCTTTGTCTTTGGTGTCAATCGCAATGAGATACCATCGGTCTTTAGATTCTTTCAATGCTAAAGGATGAACTTTCCGGGAAGTCATCAGTTTATTTTTGTAATTGTAGTGTTCAAACAAGACAATTCTTTTGTTTCTGATGGCAAAGAAAAGATCATAAAAATGCTCAACTCCTGTTGGTTTTCTGCTTTCAAAAAAGATGAAATTGGCAAAGTCTGGATGATTGTTTAAGGCATTGCTTACCTGAAAAGATTCGAGTAATTTTTGGTTGTACTCATCTACTTCCATCATTGGGCGACTTTCAATATAATACCGATTGTCACCTTTCTTTTTGTTGTGAATAGAAAGATTAAAAAGATCTGAAATCTCACGAATATCCCTTTGTAAAGTACGAATAGAGTAGCTTTTAATTCCCGCATCCTGAAACTCGAAAGAATTAAGAAGATAATCTTCCATCTGCGAATATGTGGACGGAGCGCTCTCTAATTTCTTAATGATTAAGGCATATCTCGTGAGGTAAAAATCTTTTTTCATTTCGGATTGTTTTCTAAAACAAATATATGCGGTAAATGCGACAAACGGTGTCGTGTTTTATTTTTTATTTGAAAAGTTTTTGGAATTTGTTTTTTGATGATGAGCGGTTGTAATTAAAAAGCCGCACGATACAATCGTGTGGCAGCGAAGGTATTCTTGTTCTCCAACCTCAACTAAAATAGCACCATTTTCTTATAAAGCCAGAAAATTTATTTTCGTTCTAGAACCACACATTTTTTTGCGTGGTTCAATCATTTTTATTCTTCATTTAAATTTACATAATCCTCTATTGTTATAAACTTATCCTCTCCATGTTCTACCATTATATTAGGGAAATAATATCCAAATTCTTTGATAAAAGGAATCATAAAATTATCTATATCTTCGTGTGACATCTTACTTGACCAATTTATTTGAATGATACACCCATACTCATTATTATTAAATTTAAATGTATTTAAAAACTCATTTTTGTCATAGATTGAAAATGAAATTAAAAATCCTGTTTTAGAGTTAATGACTTCAAATTCAACACCATATTCATCAACATTCTTTTTGATTTCATTGTTTCTTTTTTGAGCTACTAATAGAATTGTCTCTTCTAATTTACCCAATCCTATAAAGCTTTTGCTTAGTAATCTAAAATCTGGCATATTAATATAATTTTTTAATTTGTTTAAAATCTTTTACAATCATTACTTTAATTTTCTTATTCTGTTGAAGTGTTTTTAAAACGCTTTGGTCTACACTACCACCTTTAGTAAACTGTTTGATAAATAATACTACAGGTTTTTTCTGAACATTTATAAAGTCTTCGTCTAAAGGATCAATATATTTTTTAAAAACCCTCTCATTAAAAAATGAAAGGGTTGATATTTTAAGCCAAATTGCTTAAATCTTTTGGGGGATTTCCCAAGAGAGCATAGCTATCTGTTCCTGAAGAATTCTCTAAGTGAGATATATTGAAAACATAACTCCCAATACCTTTAGGAGTTTCTTCACTATAAACTAATAATTCTGGAATTTCTATTAATATCTGTCGTAAAAAGGGAATAAGTAGTATATCTTCATATCCATAATCAATACTAACCATTATTCCGTACTCAGCTATATTATACAGATTATTGAATGTATCATTAAAATGATTTGGTCTACAATTTATAGAAATACTTAAATAATCTTCAATACCTTCCTTAAATAGATTTATCTCAATAATATCATATTCTTGACTGTAAGATTTACCCACATCATAACTAAGTTTTTGAGCTACTTTTTCTATGGTATTACTTACCTCATTAGGTTTTAAATACTCTTTGCTAATTAAATGAATTGTATTTGCCATTATTTTAAATTTTTAATTTGATTTAAATCTGTTATTATAATAACTCCTCTTTTTTGAAGTTCTTTAAATACAGGATGTGAAACATCAATTGCATTATCTTTAAATGATTTTATCGCTAAAACTGATTTTTTACTTTTAGGATTAATATATTTTTTATTTTTTGGGTTTATATATTTATCAAATTGTTTTAAAAACTCATCTTTATCGATATTTTTAGAAACGCTTTCTTTACATTCAATAATATACTTAGAACTTCCTACATCTATATCTCCAGCATTGTTCAATCTTTTTCCATTTTCTATTATATCATATTTATTTCCAAAATCAGTAATCTTATCATATTTACTCATTTCTCGGGCAACTTCACCTTCCCAAAGTTTTCCTCCGTTAGAGCTTGCTAATGCTGCATTTATAGATTTTTCAATATCTTTTTCTGTAACATTTGACCATCTCAGCTCTGTTCCTGCTTCATTAAAACACATCCAAAATTTTCTGTCATCTGATAGTTTTGGGATTAATTTATAAAAATTTTCAAGTTTGGCTTCTAATTGTTCAGGAATTTTAAATGCTTTTTTTAATTCTCTGTAAAAGCTTCTAGTCCATTTTTCATTATAAAAATCCTGTAAGATTCTTTCACCTTTATATACCAAAGCGTATTCTTTCTCGCCTATCTCTACAACTACAGCTCCTGCTTTATATAAAGGAAATAAGTTTTCATGTTTTCCAAAAGCAAATGCAGTAGCTTTAGGAATTTTATCGCTGTTGTAGGCTAAGATTTTAAGGCTTATCTCCGTATTGGGTTTCAGGGTGTTGCCAGCAAAGGTAAGAATTTCTCTTTGTAGCAGAATTTTACCCAAGCTTTTTTCATAGGCTTCTAAAAGAGGACTGTTTTTTTTCAGGGCGTTTAAATAGCCAAAAACACTTTTGGCAAAAATCTGTTCTACCATTGCTACGGATGCAAAAGCCAAACCTCCTACCAAATAAATATTGTTCCAAGTTTTTAAAAAATCTTTTCCTCCAGGTTCCCGTTCGATATCTTCTCTGTTGGCCGTGATACCAATATCTGCTAAGGCAAGACCTATTCCGATAGTTTCTGCTGTAATTCCTACAGCGCCTCCTGCCGGAAAAAAAACGATACCTAAAACGATAGCCAATACATCAAACCCTATACGAAAAGCATCTGCTGTTAACTGTTGGTCTCTCTCTTCGGCAAAAGCTTTAATGGTCATGACAGATGCATAAGGAAAAGAAGATTCTTTAATATCAGCGTATTTTACAAATACAATATCCATCGGATGATATAGATTGCCATCTTCTGTTTCTTTTAAGCTTACTTTTGTATACTCAGTTGAAGACTCGTGCCCTTCTACTTTAATTAATTCTGTTTTTGCCTTTAGTTGCTGTAAAAAAAATTCATTTTCTTTTTCAGTTTGAAAAATACCTCCCGAAGAAATCGCATAATTACTACCTATAATAAATTCTTTATCCAGAATTCTTAATCCTTCGAAAGCATTATCAATGCAAAGTGCCGTGATAAAATTAGCAAACAAAGTTTTGTTATTCCATTCTTTACCCTCTATTACCGAAGTTTTATTCATATTGTTGAAAATACGCTTTACCATAGCTTGGTTGCTCTTAAAGCTCTCGAAAAGAAATTGGCTGTTTTTGAAAATTTTCAATAGATTGAGTAATGCACCACTGGAATCTTTAGTCCAGCTGAAAAATCCTTTGTCATCATGATTGGAAAGTATTTCTAAATGTTTCCAAAGGAAATCGTGTGTTGGATTTTCCGCTTGTACTTTTTCCGTTTTTTCTTTTTGGATAGTAAAAATAGGTTCTCCTAAGTTTTGCTCCAGTTTGATTAAAATTTCTTCTGTAACAAAATTTGGCATGTTTTCATATAAGAATTTTAATTCCGAAGGTTCTTTTGTTTTTAATACTTTTTCTGCAAATAAGCTCATAATTTCGTTTTTTGCATCATTTCTCACACCTAGCTTTTCAGATAAAGCCACATATCCATTAACATCGGAAGTACTGATAATAACGGCATTATATATTTTCTCTAAATTATATAGTCCTGTTTTTGTATTAAAAAACCCTTTTGTCTAAATAATCGTTGTAAACAAACTCTAAACGAAACTCTATTTCCTTTTTTTCAGGATTAAGATGAAATATACTACCCGTATTCTTGAGGTTGATGAAGCAGGCTCTTTCGTTAAGTTCTATAGTTAATAAAGCCAACTTACTCTCATTACCTATCGTATATTGAAAATATTTATTAGGAACATATGTAGTTGATGTTGATTGAATTACTGTTGGGCTAATTCCTCCAATAGTTCCAGGATTACTTAATTCATAATTTTGATAATAAAAGAAGAATTTTTCGTCACTTCGATTACTTAAGTCATTTAAAAGGCTGTTCTCATTCATATTTCCAGAGTAAAACTTACCTTCTGTACTTTTGCATTTATCTTGAGTTCCAATCTTATTTTCGTAAGATATTTCCTCAAAAGATCTCCTCGCTATTCCTTCTAAAGGATTTTTGTTCCCTTCAAAACCTTTGCTTACTTCATCAAAAGAAAGTATTTTGTATCCGGATAAATCTCCGAATTCGTCATTGAAGTTTTCCATTTTCTGTGTTTTTATCGATTAAAAATTCCAATTCATTTGTAGGGAAAATTTCTTTGGTGACTTTGTCTTGGCAAAACTTTTTTACCTGTTCTTTATCTAATACCAAAAGATCTAAATGATAATTTTTATTTACTAAAATTCCTGCATTTTTCACCTTACATCTTGCCTGTATCAGAATATCCCAGTCTTTCCCTTCTAATTCGTTCCAGCGTTCAACAGAAAACCTTCCTCTGCTGCCGAAAATAATGATCTTTTCAACCGCAGTAATATCATTGATCTTGTCCTTTAAGGATGTGAGAATATAAGGCAGCACTTTGTCGTGCTGCCAAATAGACTCAGGTTTTACCTGACTCATTGTTATTTAATTAAAAATTAGTAGTTAATAATTCAGAATTACAGTAAGAACTTGCTTAAAGGAACTTTATTTAAATATTCTGCTTGTGGAATAACTTGTCCATTTTTATCTAAAATTCTTTCTTCACCATATCTGTTATATTCAGGAGAATTTATTTTTAAAGTAGAATTATCTAAGTCAACTGAGAGTTTAAGCATATCATGACCATCATCACCTCCTGGTTTTGTAAAAGAAAAGTTCTTTATTTTGCTTACATTAATTTTAAAAGTAATTCCTCTTTCCATTGGATAGCATTCTAATCCTTCGATTTGGGAAAGTTCATCTGATAATGCTTTATATGTTACAGTAAAAGAATCCGTTTGTTGCCATGCTGCATCTCGATCTATTGTAATAGTGTTTCCTAAACACAGATATTGTCTTGGAAAATAACCTTCTATATCAGCTTCTCCAATATTTTGAACCGTGGTATCCATATTCTTAAAACTAATCTCCATCCATTTATCACCAGACTGGCCAATTTGATTGTTGTTCAGTTTAAAATTACTTCCGCACATTTCACCTAACTGATCGTCAAATTTCACTCCGGGTTCACAGTTGCAAGGCAATGCTTTTTCTACTTTCAAACCGATAGAATCTGCCTGAAGAATTGTTAATGATGTAGGGATTTTCTCTCTCCATGGTTCGCCTTGTTTTTTACCTAATGCAGAACGCATTTCGTCTACAATTGATAAGAATAATGGGTCGTCGATTACAGGAACTTCACCACCGTTCCAGATTTGCCCGGTGGCAAGGAAATGTCTTACAGCTTCTTCAAAACCAGGTCTTACCGTAACAATTACTCTTGCCATACCCGACTGCATAAATGCTCTGAATGTAGGATCGTTATCATCAAACTGGTACATGTCTGCCCATTTTTCTCTATTCCCCCAATAGTAAGGATAGAAATAGTAACTCATAATATCCCATTCGAAAGCCTGTTCCATAAACTTCACAAAAGCTGCATACTGATCTAATTTTGTATCTACTTTAATATCCGTATTTAAGAAAGTTTCTTCACCTGAAGAATATCCGTTGTTGTGATATTTACCTTTGCCAAATGTTAATTCAACATTTGTATTCTGATTAATCATATAAGAGATACAGTTTCTTCTTAAAATTGTATTCTCAATCTGTCTGTAGAAACCAGGGTTTGAACCTTTGATTTGTACACCTAAAGCTTTTGCTTCTGCTAGAGCTTGGTTGTATTTATCCATTTCTACTTGGTAAGCTTCGATGATTTTATTGAAGGTAGATTGTAACCAAGCATTTTTTGCTTCAGTAGAAAGATTACATCGAATGTCTAAACTTCCTTCTATGATTGGACTTTCTCCGGTAGCAAATGAATAAGCTAATTTGTTTTTAACATTTAAGCCTCCTAAGATTCCATTTTTTTCTGTATCATGAATAGATGTAATCCAAGGCAAACGTCTTCCAGCGATAGTTATAAATGCTTGATGAGAGCCAAAAAAACCATGTGGATAGGTGTTGAAAGTATAAGTAACCTGATCTGCAATATAGCCTTCGGGGATTTCTACTTCTCCAGAACCATTGGTAACTTGCACTTTATCATCATCTCGACCGGTGTGTGAAGCATCTCTTTCATGAAAAGATTTGTTTATATTAAATGTTGCCATAGGAAATTCATCTATTTCAACATTATACTGACTTAGCCAGTATTTTAATTTTGTGTCGTCTATTAAAGAAGAAAAATTTTCCAATTTATGAACTGAAGATTCTCTTGGGTCAACGGGTTTTACAATTTGCTGGCTACTATCAATCATTTTTATTCCTAAAGAATGCAATTTTGCTGGCTCAGGAATCATAAACTCAAACATCATACGTTTACCGTAATTGTAAATTTGATTTTTTACTACTTTGTCTACCCATCTGTAAACCCCTACAACATGGTTGCTGCCTTTTGTGTTGTCGAAACCGTGTTTGTTATTTTCTTCGTATTCTTCTAAAACTTTATCAATACGCTCTTCTTTTACTTTGGTTACAATTCTGTCTAAAGCTCTTGCTGTAATATCTTTAGCTTCTGTAACCGCTTGTCGGTTGCTTTCTTCTTTGGAGTTGTGAGTTGCATAACTTGCGTTGGCATAAGCTCCAAAACTTGCAGAATTACCCATTTTCCAATTTGCTGTAACTCCAGCTTGTGCAGAAAAATCTTTAGATTCCTGTAAGATTTTAGAAATCTCGCTTTGCATTTCATGTCTTTCGGTAGAAGTGGTATCTGTAAGCTTTTCTTTTTCAGATTCTGTAGATTTTGTGGTTTGAGATTCACTTCGTTTTAATCTTCTGGTAGAACGTTCTTTGTACTCACGAGCCATGATATTTTCGATGTGAGCAACATCTCCTTCCACATAACAGTATGTACTTTGTTCTACTTTTAAATAATCTGCAACACCAATATTTTTCATTCCAAATCCTGAAGGGATGAAAGAAGATGTTTCAGAAGGATTATATGGTGGGTTTTCTGGTATTTCTGGTTTTGGCGGATCAACAGGCATACATCCATCGGCTCCTCTAAAAGTATATTGCTTAGTTATTCTGTCTAAATTATCAGTATCAATAACTAATTTAACATTGAAACGATAAGTAATCCCATCTTTAGATGTGAATTCTCCCTCTAAAAGAAATTCTTCAATTCCAGAGGTCTTAGAAACTGGAATTCTAGGTAAATCAAACAATAAGTAAGATCCTCCACCCAAAGAAGATAAACTTGTTGAGGAAAGTTCTACATCTTTCACAAGCGTCTTGTATTTTGCTGAGGCGATTTCAATATTGCTATTTAAAGCTAAAATTAAGCTCCATTCTGTTGAGCTTCGTGCGTAAGTTTTTACGCTGAAAGGAATATATCCTGCAGTAGAAAAATTATTATTTACAGGGATTACAACACCTCCCACTGTGGCAGAAACCTGTTGGTTAAGTACTGTATTGTTCAATACCGTTTGCTGTAAGGTCTGATTATTTTGAGTGATATACTGGTTCAATTCTTCAAATGAAGTAATTTCAGCTAAAGAATCTATAATTGTAGTTGTTCCAAATAATCTATTTAAAGCGTTTTGGTCTTGTGACTTTAAGGTTCTGCCTAATTGTGCTGCATCGATCTCAGGAGTTCCAAATTGGAAATCAAATTCCGGTATTTCTACATCAGGAATTGTGATTTTCATGATCTCATCTTTGATACGATGAAGCTCCGTGTTTAGGTCACTGTTTGCATAGAATTTTTCAGGATCAGCGATGCTAAGTTGAGTCAAATAATTAATTCTGTTCTCTAGAATTGACTTTTTTCTATCAGCTTCAGCCGAATCTTTTCTAGCTGATTGAATAATTGGTTTTACTTCTTTTTCATATCCAGTATAAGCATTTTTGTATGCTTCATCATATTTTTTTTTGTACGTTTTTTCTAATTTTGATAAAGAGTTTGTAAGGTTTTCATTTTCTTTAAGCATCACAGTCGCTTCTGCAAACTTTATTGCCTTGTCATCGAACATGGCTCTCTGAGTTGTAGAAGATGCTGATGTTCCATTAGAATCTGTAGAAGATACTTTAAATAGTTCTTTTGGTAAAACTACTTTTGCTTTTTTCATATCTTCAAAGGCTTCTTCAGATTGATCGTAGTTTTCAAGAATATGCGCCAAATGAAGAAGTTGCATAATCAGTTCTTTTGCATAAAAATCTTTTTGAGTAACTACCTGATAAGTAAGATTATCCCAAAGAACATGATCAACGGTTAAAGCTCCAAATGTTTTGCAAAGTGCAATCTGTTTGTCAAATTCTTCTTTTGTAGCCGTAGATTTATTTCTTGCAACCCAGATTGCAAAATCGTAAAATTCAGGATAAAGAGTTTTTAAAGAATCTTCAGAATGTACCGTGAGATTGATTACTGAAGGGTTTTTAAAAATTGAGTTTAGATTATTTGAAGAGTTTAGATTAGAATCAATTTTACTATCATCTTTAGCTTTTTTCCCTCTGAAGATAAATCTTCTTTCTTTATTTATCGGATCTGATAATTCTGGGTTTCTCATTGCTGCAAATCTAAAAAGCGTTTGTGATGCGTTATTATTTGTGTTCATATTATTTGTTGATTTATAATTAATAATTCCTTCTCCAATGAAGGATTCTCCAACAGTAAAAGGTGTTGGTTTTGCTGAGGTATTATTTGTTGACATAAGAGTCTGGGTTTAAATTTTTTTTGTATAATTATTTGTATTAGGTGCAATATGTTTAATTTACATTCTTAGAAGTCTGAAAAAAAATCTAGAGGTGATATTAATAGTTTTGAATGTCTATTAATTATTGCGCTGAAGAAGTCTGATTATGTAATCACTGGTTTTATATGAGTTCTATTTATATCACTTATAAAAATATCACCCTCTTGATCTCTGTAGAACTCAGCCCATGAGGTACTATTTAAGCTTGTTACAATTGCTCCACCATCAAAATAAATGGTAGGATCTAAAGATGGTGAACCATTTAATATTTTAAGTGTTACGCCTCTGGGCATATTTTCTATTCTTATGTTTTGGAAATCATTTCCCTTACAAGTAATTGTTACTATTTTAGCACTCGGATAATCACCAAAATTAAATACTAGATCTGTTGCACTATTTTTATAAATAATCTCAACAAAAGTATAATTGATTCTTACTTGCGCAATTTCTTCTGCTTGACCATAAGGTACAGCATCATCAGGTTCTACACCAAAAGGAACTTTTGGAGATTTATCAAAAGTATTTTCGCCAATCAGGGTTTGGCTACCATTTAAAGATGCAAAATTATTAGCTGTCCAATTCTCAGAAGCTACAGATACATTTGTGCCATTCGTATGTGTAAGGTATGGTCTGTCTGGATTACCTCTAACAAAGCCAACTGCTATAACATTTTCTAATTTTTTAACATAAGTTGCTTCAGTATATGTCAATGTAGTATCTATGCTATCTTCCACAAAATTTAATGTAGCATAGTTTCCTAACTGTGTATTTAAAGATGTTTGTGTTATATAACTTCCTGCTGAAATTCCTCCTAGAGCCCCTGAATTATCAGAATAAGCAACCTCGATTTCTTTTGGTGTAGCTGGTGACATTTCAAATCTCCATCTATTAGATGCGTCATTAAAAGATAAAAACCCAAAATAAGGAGCAACTCCACTATAACCATATTGAGGATCGGTAGAATACAGTTTAGACGAATTTTCTACATGCTCCAAATTATTAGAAGTCCAATTTGTAACTCCTGTTGGTATAATATCAATAGAACCTCTAAGTGTCATATCAGTGGTATTAATACCCTGAGATAGAAATATCTTTTCAGCATATACTGGAAAATCTAATCTATTATACCATGTATTTCCTCCTTTAAAATGAAATGAAGTTCCATAATAACTTTGGAAATTTGTTAATGCTGGGTCTGCAGCATAATCTGTGATTGATAAAGGAAAATCTGTTTTAGCTATTAATGCTGTATCTAGACCACTTCTTATAGTTAAATAATTAGCTAAATTGTCTGCAATTCTAGTATTGACATACCCTTGAGTTGCTATTGGAATGTAACCTGTTGTTGTACCATTATCAAAATAAAAATACGGATATTGTACCCCATCATCAGATGGATAAACACTTGAGCTAAAACCTATTGCTTTTGCATTCTCTACTGAATTTACTTTAGAATCAGGATTAAAATTTCCTGAATGCCATAAATTACCAATTGTTGTAGCATCAACAGTTGCTTGTAATTCAGAACCAGTCCAGCCGAGTAGTATATTATTACCAGTCGTGTTTTCGCCTCCAATTCTTACATAGTGTCCTAATGGTTGATAATTTGCTAAATCTATTATTCCAGAAAGTTTATCCCAGCCTGGTTCGCCTGTATTGTTCAAGTCGAGGACATAAACATAATTATCACCTGTTTCAATAACATTATAAACATCACCTTCTGTCATGCTTGTCATATAATCTAAATCAGTTTTAGTTCCAACAGATCCTTTAATTTTATAAAGACCTGCAGTTTCTAAAGGCAGTTTTTCACCTTTGTGCCAATACGAGTCTTGCCATTCCCAGAATTCTTCCTGTGTAGGTTTGTCACCGTTCTCGAATAATTTTTTTAATTCTTCTTTTGATATCATTTTGTATTTTTTGTTTTTTAAGATTAAAATTTTGAAGTCTCTTTTTATTAGATTTACTTCAAGTTTTAGCCTTGTTTTTTAAGGTGGTTTCCGGCAAAGGATTTCCACCCTTATTTAATTTTCAATCATTTTATTGTGTTTTTTAATTGTTGTTTTAAACATAGTTCTGGCTGTTCGGCATTTTGACAATGCTGAATACAAAAGATATTTTCGTGAAATTTATATAAGGAGTTGTGTTGTTTTGGTATATTAAATTTAAGACGTCACAACGACAGAACTTGACGTATTTAAGAATTAAATGTCATTCTTATTCGTTTCAAATTCCTCTTCCAGAATATCATTTTCAAAATCTTCTCTGAAGAAATTTTCAATATCATCGAGGTAATTTTCGTAGTCTATTTCTGTGTTTTCGATATCAGTCCAGCTAACGGTGTAAAGATCCTGATTAAAAGAGATGTCTGAATTGTGATTTGGTGTTTCCATGTTTTGTGTTTTTAAATGTTAGTGCTTTTTGAGAATATTTTAGGCTGTTCAACATTGTTTAAATATTGAATTTAAAAGGTTCTCTAAAGGTTTTTTAAGATTTTCTTATGCCTTTGTTTATTACAAATCTAATTGGGAAGAACGACAAAACTTGACGTGTTTTTAAATTTAAAAAATTTAATTTTGTTGTTCAATTATAATAGAATAAGCTTATAATGAGTGATTATAATCTTAAAAGCTTATATTTTGTTCTTAATGAGTTTTTGTACAATTTGATTTAAAACGTCTCTGTTGTCATCAATATAACCCAATCCTGCCTGAATTAAATTTTCAATATTTGATCTTCTTACATTATCCATCGCAGGAGAAGCATTCTTCAACGAAGGATTTAGGCGGTAATAGTTTTTCTGATTTCTGGATCCTAAAGTATTAAACATCTGGCAAAGCTGATAATCTACCGTTTCTGCATTAGCAGACATCAGAATATCAATAATCGGAGTGACCCAGCCCAGCTTTCCTGCTTTTTCCATTTTTTTGAAAGAATAGCGTTTTGATTCAATTCCGGTTCCGATGGAAATAATAATCATATCATTTACAGTCGGATAATTGGCTTTCTGATGGTTTTTTAATACTGCTGCGAAGGGAGTTTTTCTTGCTTCCGCATAAGCACAAAGTGCAGGGTTATTGGCAAACATTCCACCGTCAATTAAACTAAAGACCTGTCCGTACATCGATTTAATCTGAACCGGAGTAAAATAAGTTGGCGCCGCTGAAGTCGCTCTGCAAACATCTTTCACGTAAAAATTATCCGTAATTAAATTTGCTTTCCAGGAATTAAATAATTTTGCTCTTCTGTTTTCTATGTCATAGCTCGTTATTAAGCAGGGTTTTATGAGTCCTTTTAATTCTAAATTCCCAAAAAATTCGTTGAGGTTTTTTTCAAGGGCTTCCTGAGAAATTTTTTCATTCAATAATCCAAATGGGTTGATCAGTTTTTCCCAAAAAGAAACCTGAAATATATCACCACCTTTTTCAGAATACAATTCCAGACCTTTCTGAATAGAATATTTTGCTTTTCTGTGTTCGTCGGGACACAAAATAATCGCTGCAATCAATGCTCCCGTGCTGCTTCCTGCAACCAGATCAAAATAATCCCCAAGCTTTGCACTCGGTTTATCATGAATCTGCAGCTGCTCTTCTATGTAGCGTAAAATAATACAGGTGATGATGCCTCTTATTCCGCCTCCATCTAAAGAAAGTAGGGTTGTCTTTTTCATTTTTCTACTGTTATTTTGGTAGAATAAAAATAGGAGCGGGAGGCGACAGAACTTGACGTGTTATAAAGTTTAAAGTAACAAAATTAGTTAAGGATTTTCCCTTCTAACATTGTTTTGTCTATCAAATTAAGATAATCTAATTGAGATAAGTATTTCGAGAAATGAAAAACCGCCTCTTTAGAGGCGGTAATGTATTAATTGAATTATATTAAATCTCATTTAATACCTCTTTTAAATCTTCTAAGTTCAGTAGATATTTTTCAATTATTAATTTAGAATCTACATATACTTCAATTTGATTTGAACTGGAAAAAAAAATCTCTACTATTTGTGATTGTTCTTTTTGAAAGGTCATTGCATTAATTTCTTTCCAACCATTTTTTATTAAATATTCTATAAATAAATTTTTCATTTTAATTATTCTTCTTGAAAAAATTAAGTTATTGCTATATCTCTGACAAATATTTTTCACTCATTTAAAGCTAATTTCTTTTTGCAAGTTGCTCTATAGTGTATTCTAGATTGGCATCGGAGCTTAAAAATGATTATTAAATAACAACTTAGTTTTGTCATGATTCAAAAATAAAACTGCTTCTAAAAATTAGAAAGAGTTTATTAAAACTAATCTTTAAAGTGCTCTTGTAAATAATCTAAACCTTTTTCAGTTATAGAATAATACCATCCATTTTCATCAGATTTAATAAGTTTGTTTTGCTTCATATCCTTTAATAGTTGAATGAAATATCCACCTAATAAAGGTTCTTTTATATCTTTATTTGATAAAATCTCTAAATTATTTAGTGCAATTTTTCCACTTCCTTTATTTATTAATTCTAATACTTTTAATACTTTTAATAACATGTTAATATTTTTTTGAGTTAATATCCTAATAATTTTCTGTCGACATCTGAAATAAAATCTATATCAGAAATTTCTGGATGGTATAAATTTGATTGTCCAAAATTATCCTGGTCAGTAATTCGATAGTCTTCAAGGGTAGCTGTATGCGTGTTATTCCAAACATCTCCTCCATCAACAATCTCTTTTTGTAATGTAGATTCATGTCCAAGAGCTTTATATCTTTGAAATTCTCTCATTTCATGTGTGTAAAAACGTTTATCCCAATCTGTAGCTTTTATGTCCCCACTTATAATATCCTCAAGGCGTTTAATCATTGTTCTATTACATTGTATATCTTCAAATCTACTCAAATGCTTTTTAACAATCTCAATACCTTTTTTAGTAATTTCTGCATTTTTCCAAGAAAAATTAAGAATTTTACCTCCTGCTTTGTCAGGATTAAAAGGTCTTTTACTGTATTTTCCAATTACCTCTCCTTTTCCTAAAGGACCTTTACCTCCTAAAGGTTTTTCCTTTGTTTTTCCTTTATCAATCTCTTTTTGTAATTGTCTTTCCGTTTTCCAAAAATTATCTTTCAGAAAAGCCCCAGCTTCATTGGCATCTGTAGCTGTAACCAGTTTACCATTATAATAAATTTCATAAAGATTATCTCCTGCTTTTTTTACAGAGATTTTTCTTTTAGCTAGTTGCTCTATAATGTATTCTAGATTGGCATCAGAGCTTAAAAATGGTTTTAAAAGCTTCTCTAACAATGCATTCTTCTTAGCCGTAATTACTACTTCTTCTATGACATTGGTTGCTGTTCTGGCTTTGTAGGCGTCGAGCTCGATAATCAGTTTTTCCAGCTGCTTTGTAAAAGTAAGATAATTTTCTCTGACATTTTTTACATTTTTAAGTCTTTCCAAAAGTGCAGGGCCATGTGTAAGAATACCTTCCATTATTACAACGCTCATTATTCCAGCACCTACAAAAGCATAGATTAAATCCCAGTTTTCTACAAACCATTTTCCTGCAGAACCTTGGTCAGATAACCATTTTTGCACGTCTTCATTCATCAGAGCCAAATCTATACCCGCCAAACCTATATCTGCAATAGCCAATACAGAAAACTCAGCAGTTAATCCCATTGTCATAAACCCGGCGATTATAGCCAAAATATCCCCACCAATACGGATATGATGCATTACTTTTGCCCATTCTTCCTCATCGGCAATCGCTTTTATAAATAGTGCAGTCACTAAATGTGAATTTCCTTCTTTATCGAAATAGGTCACCGGACTCATTGGATTGTAGAAATAACCTGGATCTACATTCTCCTCTACAGTAATTGTTTCATCTGTTGAAATATCATTAATTGGCTCTCCGTCTTGTCCTATAAGTGGACGTTCTCTAGTTTTTGCTACCGTTCTTTTCTGTTGTAAGAAAATAGCATCTTTATAATCAAAATCCCAATCGAAACTGACAATCCCTTTAATGGTATTAAGAGTATCATTCAGCTCCAAAATATTTGATTCAATATAATAATTACTGTAATTGGTGAGAACATTGGTAATTTTTGTTTTTGCATCTTGATCTTGTTGCGTAAACAAATTTAAGGTGGATGCAAATAGTATACGGTTAGAAACTGGCTGTCCCAAAATTTCAGAATGTCCATCAAGATTATCATAAATTTCATTAACGAATTTTGGATTCTCATTAAGGTAATCTACTACTTTGTCATAATCCCGAAACATTGCCAATACTGTAATTAATAAAGAACTTGTATCTTTTGTCCAGCTAAACCAGCCTGTATCATCCACATCTGTAAGAATTCTGAGATGTTCTACAACTTTTTCAGTAGTGAGATGTATATGTACGATAAAACTTTTTGGCAAATCTGCATATACTTTATATAAATAATCTGCTGTATTTTTAGTGTCATTTAGAAAGTCAGTAAATTCTTTGATAAAAAACTTAGATGCATCATAATCGGTTTCCACATCTCCGTAACCCAAATAAAGTAATAGATTTCTATATTCTTTAAAGCTATATGTTCTTAACATTATTGCGACTTGTCTAGATCCTGAGTAACAAAAAGAAAGGGAGTAGGTTAAGCGCTTTTTACTATCAAAAAACACTTCCATAAAAGGTTTGTCATTTCCGAGATTTTGAGAAACTTTTATAGAGCCATTTTTTAATGCGATTTTTGCTGAAATGTCAATATGGTTCTTACTATCATCCATAATGTACATTTGTGGTGTGTCATTGAAATATTCTGCAAATGTATATTGCATTTTACTTCCATTTCTGTAAGCGAGCCTAATGCTGTCTAAAAGATTTTTAAGATTAATATATTCATCATCTTTATATTCAGCATTTTCTGGATTTTTTATCCCCTGTAAAGGATTTTTATTTCCTTCGAACCTGTTGCTCACTTCTTCAAAAGAAAGCATTTTAAATTCGGATAAATTATCACTCCATTCATCGTTAAATTGTTTCATAATTTTGATTCTTTTGGTTTTTACAAAACTATTCTCTCACAACGCCAAAACTCGACGTATAAAAACTTTAAAAAATAACATAATTTTCTTCATCTCTTTTCAGCTTTGCAAGCACTCTCCAGGTCGTCTTTACCAAACCTTTTTTAGTTGGAAAATTTTTCTTTTCAAAGTGGGGAAGGTCTTTAAAGGTTTTCCAGTTTCCGCCCCAATCCCAGCCGTATTTTGCGAAAATTTTTACACATTCGTACCAGTTGGCAACTCGATCATTATCCCAGTCTTTTACAGTATCCCAACTTGCTGTTTTTCTGTCAATAATCAAACAGATATCAACGGCTAATCCGTAATTGTGAATACTTTGTCCGGCTTTGGCGTTCGTTACTTTTTTGCCGTTTGTGATTCTTCCGATCGCATACAATTTTTCCTGTTCTTCAAAACTCCTTAACCCTTGAGTAATTCTGATTTTTGCTTTTCCGGTTAATGCTTCATCACATTCTTTGATGATTTGTTTTACTTCCTCTCTCACAGAAGGATGTAGTTTTTCTATTCTCTGTAAAGTAATTTTATCCATGGTTTTTTAATTTTAATTTCTTAGGAAAAACAAATATAGAACCGAGATGCGACAAAACTTGACGTTTATTAGAATATTTAAAATATTGATTTTAAGTTACTTGCGTCTGAAATGAATTAAAATAATAGTCTGTCTTAAAAATGATTGTTTGATCTTTAAGAATGAATATTTTTCATGTAAATGATGATAAAAAAGAGCACAAATAAAAAATGATTAATTGTTATTAATCTAAATGAAGCAGATGTGAAAATGAAAGAATATTTCTTTATTTATTGGTAATTAGTAATGTGATTTTACAAAAGAAGTAATGTAACAAGAGAAGAGACCTTTCGGGCTATTTAAATCAAAGTATTTCATTTAATGTTGCTAAATAATTTTTAAAATTAAGAATTTACAGCTTAGTGTTCAATACTTTAATGTCTTTTCTTAATTCCTGTATTATTTGGTGAAGATCGACTTCATTTGAGTAACTAAGATTATAATCTTTAGGCAAAATTCCGTTAATATACTTCCATATTTCTAAGATATTTTCGGAAGCAATATCATAAGGTTCATAAAGAGAATTGTCGGCAGAAACGGTAATTGTATTTCCTTTTTTCTCAACAAAGGTTTTAAACGTAATGCCTTCTAGTGTAACAAATATATATTTATTTCCTTTTTTTAGATCCTCAAGTTTTTCCACATATTCACCTATAACTTTAGTTTTGTCAACAAAAGGCGGCATAGAATCTCCGTCAGCCACAAACGCTCTGTATTTACCATGTCCTAAGAAAGGCAGCGACATCCGAGAAAGGGCTTCAATATATTCAGGATCACTAAAGCCTTTTAAATAGCCCATTGAAGCTGTTTGAGTTACAATTTCGATATAATTATTTCCTTGTTGATCGACAACGATCGGCAAGATAATTCTGTTATTTGGAAGATTAATCATTTCTTCTAACGGGTACTTCCCAATGTCGACAGTGAGCAAAAGATCTATGCTGATGTTAAAATATTTTGACATTTTAATTAAAATATCCGGTCCAGGCTGAATCCTTCCGCTTTCGTATGCAGCATATGCCGAACGAGTAATAATTAATTTGGCAGCTAGCTCTGCCTGACTAATTTTTTTCTTCCCTCTTAAAAGCCTGATGTTATCTGCAAAAAATGACATTGTTTCAATTTGTAACAACAAATATATAGATTTTGTTTCAAATTGTATCTAATTTTGTAACGTGAACCGATCAATTGTACATATGGATTTGGATGCGTTTTTCGTATCGTGCGAAAGGCGTCAGAATAGGGAGCTCAAAGGTATTCCGCTTATCATAGGCGGCGGCGACCGTGGAGTTGTTGCATCATGTTCTTATGAAGCAAGAAAGTTCGGCGTTCGTTCTGCAATGCCTATTCGGATGGCATTAAGGCTTTGCCCCGATGCGAAAGTCATTAAAGGAGATTATGAATTGTACTCTCAATTATCGCATACCGTTACAGAAATAATTCAGGAAAAGGTTCCGGTAATGGAAAAAGCAAGCATTGATGAATTTTATCTGGATCTTTCCGGGATGGATAAGTTTTTTGGATGTTTTCAGTGGACGCAGGAAATAGTTTCGGCGGTTACCAAAGAAACAGGGCTTCCTATAAGTTTTGCATTATCAGGTAATAAAACAGTTTCGAAAATAGGAACGGGAGAATCAAAACCCGAAGGAAACCGCCACATTATAGAGTCGGAAGTAAGACCATTTCTGAATCCATTATCGGTAAAAAAAATTCCGATGGTGGGTGATAAAACCTTTCAGCTACTTTCAAGAATAGGCATCCGCACTATTCATACTTTATCCGAAATGCCGGTTTTGGTTCTTCAGCAGATGATTGGAGCAAATGGTAAAGAGCTCTGGAAAAAAGCAAATGGCATTGATGAAAATCCGGTAATTCCTTATTCCGAAAAGAAGTCAATTTCTACAGAAAAAACGTTTGCTGTTGATACAATTGATGTTCATGAGCTCAAAAGAATTCTGAGCGGGATGGCAGAAAAGTTAGCTTATCAACTCAGACAGGAACAATGGCTTACTTCAACCGTCGTCGTGAAGATTCGGTACGCCAATTTCGATACGGAAACAAAACAAATGAGAATTGCATATAATTCGGCAGATCATACGTTATCAAGGGTTGCGCTGGAGCTTTTCAATAAATTATATACCCGTAGAATGAGAATCAGGCTCATTGGGTTGCGATTTACGGATCTTGTTCATGGCAATCATCAAATGAACTTGTTTGAAGATACAGAAGAGCAAATGAGTCTGTATCAAACGATGGATTATCTGAAAAATCGATTTGGAGCCGATGCGGTAGGAAGAGCTGTCGGTTTTGATTTTGGTAAATAAAATTAAACTTTTCAGCATGTTTTTAAATTGTCATTCTTTTCACAGCCTCCGTTATGGAACTTTAAAAATTAAAGAATTGGTAGCACAAGCTAAATGCTCGGGAGCTAAGAATTTGGTTTTAACCGATATCAATACCGTTACAGCAATTTATGACTTCAAAAAAGAATGCGAAAATGAAGGAATAAAGCCTCTTGCCGGTATGGAAATCAGAAAAGAAAATAGGCTTTTATACATTGCAATTGCCAAAGAATTTTCGGGAATTGGTGAGGTTAACAAAATGATTACTGCCCACAACTGCGATGGGGAAGAGCTTTCTGAAACGGCCCCGGAATTTAAAAAGGTATTCATTATTTATCCGATCGATAATATTCCGTCGACACTTAAAGAAAACGAATTTGTAGGCATCCAGGAGGAAGATTTGAGCCTTTTGGTACGTCCTGAATTTCATGAGCTGATTCCGAAAATGGTAATTCTTCATCCGATCACATTCAGTACAAAAAAAGAATATAACCTGCACAGAATTTTAAGGGCAATTGATAATAATACCATTCTGTCAAAACTTACCGAAGAAGATATTTGCCGAAAATCAGAATACTTTAAACCTGAAAAAGACATTATAACATCATTTCAGCAATATCCCGAAATTATTAAAAATACAAAGAATATTCTTGATGAGTGTACTTTTGAATTTGCTTATAAAGAACGTGGAAGCACCGAAAACAAAAACAAAAAATATTATACAGAATCTCAGGAAGAAGATATAAAGCTTTTGACCAAATTGGCTTATGAAGGCTTTAAAAAAAGATATGGTGAAAACGAAACCGCCCGGATGAGGGTAGAAAAAGAGTTAAACGTTATTGAGGAACTCAAATTTTCCGCCTATTTTCTTATCACTTGGGATATCGTTCAGTACAGCAACAAAATGGGATTTATGCATGTAGGAAGGGGAAGCGGGGCCAATAGTATTGTAAGCTACTGTTTGGGGATCACAGATATTTGCCCGTTGGAACTTGATCTCTATTTTGAACGGTTTTTAAATCTTAACCGTACCTCTCCACCCGATTTTGATCTCGACTGGAGCTGGCAAAATCGCGATGCCATTCTTGAGTATGTTTTCGAACTTTACGGAAAGGATCACGTCGCTTTCTGTGGAACCAATGTTAAATTTAAGTATAAATCGATTTTCCGGGAAGTAGGAAAGGTGTTTGGTTTGCCTAAAGAAGAGCTAGACGACCTTTCCGGAAGTCCGATAGAAAATCACGACAGAAATTCTGTTGTAAAACTGGTTCATGAATACGGAAAATTGATGGAAAAATTTCCTAACCAGAGAAGTATGCACGCTTGTGGAATTTTGATTTCTGAAGAACCTATTTATAATTATTCAGCACTCGAAATGCCACCAAAAGGATTTCCTATCGTTCAGTTTGATATGAATGTAGCAGAAGATATAGGGCTTGAAAAATTTGATATCCTTTCCCAAAGAGGTCTCGGAACTATTAATGATACGGTAAAGCTCATCAAAAAAACCAGAGGAATTGACGTTGATATTCGTGATACGTCAATCTCGAAAGATGAAAAAATTTGCAATGAATATTTGTCTGTCGGCAAAACAATCGGCTGTTTTTACATAGAATCTCCTGCCATGCGAGGCTTGTTGAGAAGACTTAAATGTGATAATTATAGAATTCTTGTGGCGGCTTCCTCCATTATCAGACCGGGAGTTGCCCAAAGCGGTATGATGCGGGAATATATTTTCAGGCACAATCACTCCAATCAGTTTGAATATTTCCATCCGGTATTTGAAGAAAATCTGAAAGAAACTTACGGAATCATGGTGTATCAGGAAGATGTAATTAAGATTGCACAGTATTTTGGCGGTCTTAGCCATGCTGACGGCGACATACTTAGACGGGCGATGAGCGGAAAAGAAAGGTCTATTCAAAAGCTGAATGAAGTAAAAGCCAATTTTTTTAAATCTTGTATGGAAGATCAAGGGCATTCTCATGAGCTTACTGCAGAAGCTTTCAGGCAAATAGAATCTTTTGCGGGATATTCTTTCTGTAAGGCGCACTCGGCTTCTTATGCGGTAGAAAGCTATCAAAGTTTATATTTAAAAGTGTATTATCCTTTAGAATTCATGGTTTCGGTGATCAATAATCAAGGTGGTTTTTACCGTACAGAGGTTTATATTCATGAAGCGAGAATGTCGGGAGCAATTGTGCAGAATCCCTGTGTGAATACAAGTGAATTTCAAACAATTTTAAAAGGAAAAGAAATTTATCTGGGATTCATGGTTTTGCAGTCACTTGAGACCAAAATTGCCCAGATTATTTCTGAAGAACGGGAAAATAATGGAGACTACAAATCTTTAGAAGACTTTATCAGGCGTATTCCGATCGGTATTGAAACCATTCAGATTCTTATTTTCATTGGCGCTTTTAGATTTACAGGAAAACAGAAAAATGAATTGCTGGTAGAAGCGAGATTGATGTTGATTAATTTTAAACCTGAAAACCGGAACTTAATGCTTATTGAAGAACCCGTGCAGGATTACAAGCTTCCTGAGCTCAAAAGAGAATACTTTGAAGACGCCTTTGATGAATTGGAGATTATTGGATTTCCCGTTTCCTGCAGTCCGTTTGATTTGTTAGAAACAAAATACAGAGGTTCTGTATTTGTAAAAGATTTGTTGAAATTTCACAAAAGACAGGTAAAAATGTTGGCCTATCTTATTTCAAGAAAACATGTTCCCACCAAAAAAGGAGCGATGTTTTTCGGAACGTGGATCGACGTCAACGGAGATTATTTCGATACTGCTCATTTTCCGGATAGTCTGAAAGAGTATGATTTTAAGGGTGGCGGATGCTATCTTCTGTTGGGAACTGTGGAGGTAGATTATCATTTTCCGACGCTTACAATTCATAAAATGGCAAAAATGCCGATGATTGCTGACCCACGTTACGCTTATGACGAGCAAAAAAGATATGATGCACATCGTCTGGTTCGCGAAGATGTAAGCATGACTTCAAGAAAGCCATATCCACAAGCACATGAAATTGGTTTGCCAAGACAGAAATTTAATTAATTACTTCTTTTTCTCGTACTTCCAGTTTCTGCCTTTTCCTTCTGCAATCCATTCTATGGCCTGTTCCATCCTTTTATTTCGGGTTGCTTCTGTTTTAGCTTCTGTGATCCAATTGATATATTCTTTTCTGAACGAAGGCGATGCTTTTTCAAAAATATCTAAAACTTTTTTGTTTTCTTTTAATGCTTTTTGAAAATAATCAGGAATTGCAATTTCAGTTTTAGAAGGAGCTGCTTTTTTCAATGTAACGCCCATGTCGGTTAATTCCATTGCCTCAAGAATAATTTTCTTAAGCTGAGGTTTTGTAGGAAGATCTTCAAGTTTGGTGATCTTTCCTAAACTGAACATGTTGGTTTTCTCTACGTCCGTTTCAAGATTTTTTATCGTCTGCATTTCACCGTGCAGCCAAAATCCCATGCTGCAATATTGTTTAAATGAAACCATTGAGCAAAGAATTTTATCTTTATACATAAATGTCGGAAATTTCCATTTGATCGTTTCTTCTGCAGCGGGGCAAAACTCGTGAACAATCTCTCGAATGTAATTTAAAATTGGCTTGGCAAAATCAGCTGATTTCTCAATATATTCATCAACCAAAGGATTATATTTTTCCATAATTCAATTTAAAAATGAAATTTAAAGATTTAGTTTTAAGAAATCTGAGTTACTATCAAGCTAAATAAAAATCTTTGACATTTCTTTAATTTTATCAACTTAATTGATCGGTTAAAAAAATATTTTCAACCTCAATCTTAGTCTCAACCTTTAAGCAAAATGCTTAACCGTTTCATTCACCAAAAATTTTACTTGATCTGGTCTTCCTCGGTCGGTTTTTGGTAAATTGTTGTAACTTCCGGTTCTTACAATCACCATTTTATGTTCCGGAATTATAATGATATATTGACCTTGAAGACCCAGGAAATAATAATGTTTAATAGGATTGTCATGGTTAATCCAAAAGCCCATGCCGTAGATCTCATCAGACTTTTTGGTGGGTGTTCTCATCTGTTCGATAAAATCTAAATTCAGGATTTGCTGATCACCAACTTTTCCGTCGTCTAAAAATAATTGTCCAAGTTTTGCAAAATCTCTTGAATTGGAGTGAATACAGCAATATGTTTTTTCCATTCCGCTTTCATCAACGCTCCAATCTGCGTTTTGTTCCATTCCCAACGGAATCCAGAATTTTTCAGATAAATAACTTGATAAAGATTGGTTAACGGCTTTTTTTACGGCAAATCCTAAAAGTTGGGTAGAGCCGCTTTGGTATTCAAATCTTTCACCCGGTTTTCCCTTAAATCTTCTTGAAAAAGTTGCTTTTATCAAGCTTCTTCCGTAATACGCTCGAGCGTTTGGAAGAAAAGGATTTTTGTAATTTTCATCCCAATTTAAACCAGATTCCATCTGAGCCAGATGTTTTAAAGTTAAATCTTTACCGAAAGGTTTTAATTTAAATTCATCATAAAATTCAGAAAATTTTTGGTCAGCATTATTAATTTTTCCTTCTTCCAAAGCTTTTCCAAAAAGCATAACCGTTACTGCTTTTGCCATAGAAAAAGAATTGGTTTTTGAAAGCTCATTGTAACCGTTCCAATATTGCTGATGAAGTAATTTTCCATCTTTTATCACCAGAAATGATGCTGTGTTTGATTGAGTTAAATCGTCAACGATATTTTTAGGTAAATCTTTTTTGTTGTAATCAGGATGTTCATCCCAAAGAACAGGATTCGTTGTATGAATGATATTGCTGGTGAAAAATTTACCGTCATCAATATTGGCGCTCGATTTTCCACGAAGATAGGTTTTAGAAATTCCGCTGAAGAGATAAGCATACCCGAAAATATAGAATAAAATCGCTACCGTAATTAGAAACAGGGAAATGTAAAAAAGAATAATCATAAGAATTTGGTCTTAAACAAATTTAGAATAATTTTAAAACCAAGCATCAAAAGAGCCCTGAAAAAATCAGGGCTCTTTAATTATATCTTAGAAAGTAAATTTCTGAAGTTCGTTTTCTCATCGATAATTCGTCTCAACTCAGAAACAGGAACTCTTTCCTGCTGCATCGTGTCTCTGTCTCTTATCGTTACAGTGTGATCTGTTAGAGAATCGTGATCGATGGTGATACAGTAAGGTGTTCCGATCGCATCCTGTCTTCTGTAGCGTTTTCCGATCGCATCTTTTTCTTCGTAGAATAAATTGAAATCATATTTCAGATCATTAAAGATATTCTCAGCATATTCGGCTAAACCATCTTTCTTCATTAACGGAAGAATCGCTGCTTTTACTGGTGCTAAAGCCGGTGGAAGAGATAAAACTGTTCTTTCTGAACCGTCTTCCAAAACTTCATCTTTTAAACAAGTTGAGAAAATAGAAAGGAATAATCTGTCAAGACCAACCGAAGTTTCTACTACATAAGGAACGTAGTTTTCGTTTCTTTCAGGATCAAAAAACTGAAGCTTTCTTCCTGAATGTTTTTCATGCGCTTTCAAATCGAAATCTGTTCTTGAATGAATACCTTCCAATTCTTTAAATCCAAATGGGAAATTAAACTCAATATCAGCTGCAGCATTAGCATAATGCGCTAATTTCTCATGATCGTGGAATCTGTAATTGTCATTTCCTAAACCTAAAGCCAAATGCCAGTTTAGACGTTTTGTTTTCCATTGTTCGTAGAATTCAAGTTCAGTTCCCGGAGCAACGAAGAATTGCATTTCCATCTGTTCAAATTCACGCATTCTGAAGATGAATTGTCTTGCAACAATCTCATTTCTAAATGCTTTTCCAATTTGTGCGATACCAAAAGGAAGCCTGTGACGTGAAGTTTTCTGTACATTCAGGAAATTAACGAAAATACCTTGCGCAGTTTCCGGTCTTAAATAAAGATCCATCGCAGAATCTGCAGAAGCTCCCAATTTAGTTCCGAACATCAGGTTGAATTGTCTTACTTCCGTCCAGTTTTTAGAACCAGTATCGGGATCGGCAATTTCCAACTCTTCAATTAAAGCTTTTACATCAGCAAGATTTTCATTTTCTAAAGATTTAGCTAATCTTGAAAGAATTTGCTCTCTCTTGGCTCTGTATTCTAAAATTTTAGGATTGGTTGCTTCAAACTGTGCTTTATCGAAAGACTCACCGAATCTTTTCGCAGCTTTTTCGATTTCCTTATTTTCTTTATCTTCAATTTTCAAACAATAATCTTCCACCAAAACATCTGCTCGGAAACGTTTTTTAGAATCTTTATTGTCGATCAAAGGATCATTAAATGCATCAACGTGGCCTGAAGCTTTCCAAGTAGTCGGGTGCATCAGAATCGCCGAATCAATACCCACAATATTTTCGTTAAGCTGTACCATCGCTTTCCACCAGTATTGTTTGATATTGTTTTTTAATTCTGCACCATTCTGTCCATAATCATAAACAGCGGATAAACCGTCATAGATCTCACTTGAAGGGAAAATAAAACCATATTCTTTAGCGTGAGAAATCACTTTCTTGAAAACATCTTCTTGCTTTGCCATAATTTTTTTACGTCTGAACTGCAAAAATATGAAAATGGAATCCAAAATCAGGGAATTCAATAAAAAAAGCAGTTAAAAAACTGCTTTTCAATATTTTTTAGAAATTATAACTTAATCCGACTACGTTTCCGCGGATATCTAATCTGTATGACGTGGTTTTTGATGCTTCATTAGAATCTGCTTCATTTTGAGTTTTAATTGCTTTCTTAAGGTTTTTTCCGCTACTTACTGCAAATGGAATTCCGATTCCGACTGCTCCCAAGCCAAGTCCTATAAATCCCCAACCGCCAGCTTCTTTCTTCTTAATAGTGACACCATTGTAATACACGGTTTTATTCCGTGTAACTTCTTTTACCAATCCATAACCGATTAATCCACCACCGATGGCTGCGAAAATCTGAGAAACCGTACTATTGGTGTTTGCTTTTTTCATGTAATTCAAAGCTTCAGTATTGGTGAAAACCTTCTTATATTCTGAGAATTTAAATTTTTGGTCGCCTTTAATAAAAAATTCCCGGTTAGATTTCCCCAACGTCAGAGAATCAGAATTCTGAGCAAAAGAAATTAATGGGATAATGCTTAAAATTAGCGAAAATAATAGTTTTTTCATATTTGTAAATTTTCACTAAAATAAGAAATAAAGCTTTTTGAGCAGCATTTAATATGTTAAAATTTTTAGGAGCCGGGAACCTGCTTTCCGCTATATCTTTTTCGCCTCCGCTTTTAATCCCTCGCAAGAAAAAGGATGCCGCTCCAATCAGGGCTACGACAAAAGTACTTTTATAAATATACAAACCTCATAGGTTTCAAAAACCTATGAGGTTTAGCAATAATAACAAAAGGCAGCCACAATTTTTTTTATCTGCACTATGACAAAACCCGTTAGGTTTGCATTTCCGCGTCATCAAAATACATTAAAAATCAGTCAGAAATTCTCTACTTTTGTCCCATGTTAGAAATTCTTTATCGCGACGAAAATCTTATTGCCATCAATAAACCAAGCGGATTATTGGTTCACAAATCTTTCTATTCCGGAGAAGCAGATACGTATGCGATTCAGGAACTGAGAAAACAGATCGGGCAAAAAGTGTATCCTGTGCATCGTTTAGATCGAAAAACTTCGGGTGTTTTGTTGTTTACTTTAGATAAGGAAACTTTAAGAAGCATGAGTGAACAGTTTGCGACAAGACAGGTCGAAAAAAAGTATATCGCAATTCTTCGAGGCTGGACGAAAGATGAAGAAACGATTGACTATGATTTAATTAACGAAAATGAAGTCAAACAAAATGCAGTTACTTACTATCAACGTTTGCAGACTTCGGAAATAGATCTGCCATTTTTAAAGCATCAGACTTCGAGATATTGTTTGGTAGAAGCCATTCCGGAAACAGGAAGATTTCATCAGTTGAGAAAACATTTTAAACATATTCTGCATCCGATTTTAGGATGTCGTAAACACGGTTGCAACAAGCAAAATAAATTGTGGCTTCAAACATTTGGCATCAACAAAATGACGCTTCACGCCCATCAATTGATTTTTAATCATCCTGTTTCTCATGAAAGAATTACGGTAAATGCTACCATAGATGATGAGTTCAAAAGAGTAGGGGATATTTTGAATTTTGATTTGAGTTCGTATAGTTGATTTTTTAAACGCAAAGATTTATTTAGCATACTTCTCATTTTTAGAGGCAAAGGCAAATAAATTTGCTTCGCGAAGCGTGAACATGAGCTTCATCAAATCGACTTGTCGATTACTCTTTGCTCCTTAAAATTCTACATTAAGAATATAAATCTTTGCGTCAAAAAAACTCTGCAGATTTAGATAATTAAGCAGATTTTAAATTCCTTGTGCTCATTCGTGAAATTATTGGTTTAAAAATTAATTGCAACAATCGTCCTCATTTAAATAAATATCACACATCAAGAATTCATTCAATTTAAAATGATTATTTTTGTAAAACTTTTTTTTCAATGTACAAATCGCTCATTCGCCCGATTCTTTTTAAATTCGATCCTGAAGAAGTGCACCATTTTACTTTTTCAATGCTGAAAAATTTTGGTTTTCTTACCAAACTATTTTTACCAAAACCAATTGCAGACAAACGTCTTGAAAGAGAAGTTTTCGGACTGAAATTCAAAAATCCGGTAGGCTTAGCAGCAGGTTTCGATAAAAATGCAGTTTTATTTAATGAATTGGGAGATTTAGGTTTCGGATTTGTAGAAATAGGAACCGTAACGCCAATAGCACAAGCTGGAAATCCCAAGAAAAGATTGTTTCGTTTAATTGAAGACGGCGGAATTATCAATAGAATGGGCTTCAACAATGACGGACTTGAAGCTGCTATCCAAAAACTGAAAGGCAACAAAGGAAAAATCATCATTGGCGGAAACATCGGAAAAAATACCAACACAACACCGGAAAATTATACTCAGGATTATCTAGACTGTTTCGAAGGTCTGCATCCTTATGTAGATTATTTTGTACTGAATGTAAGTTGTCCCAACGTTGGAAGTCATGCGAAGCTGGAAGATGTAGAATATCTGAGAGAATTGATTACAGCCGTGAAGGAAATCAATCAAACTAAAGTAAATCCCAAACCGATCCTTCTAAAAATTGCTCCGGATTTGAATAATCAGCAATTGGATGAGATTATCGAATTGATTGCAGAAACAAAAATCGACGGAATTGTGGTTTCAAATACATCAGTCAACAGAGAAGGCTTAAAAACTTCGCCCGAAGTTTTGGCAGAAATCGGAAACGGTGGTTTAAGCGGAAAACCGATTCGTGAGCGTAGTACAAAAATGATTAAATATCTTGCAGACAAAAGTAACAGAGAGTTTCCAATTATCGGAGTTGGCGGAATTCACTCGGCAAAAGATGCTATTGAAAAACTGGATGCCGGAGCAAGTTTGGTGCAATTGTATACAGGATTTATTTATGAAGGGCCACAGTTGATCAATGATATTAATCAGGAACTTTTAACGAGAGCGGGAAGATAAGTTTTATCTTATTGTTATTGAAAGATAATTTCCAGAAGAGCCGTAATACTTGTCGTCTTTACTTGAAATTAAATTTCCAGCACAATTTTCAAATTTTGATATATCAACTATTCCGTTACTAACATCATTTTTTATGAGAAAGTTTTGTATTGACAGAGATAGGTGTTTATTAAATCCTTCGTTTGCCTTTTTATTTCCTTTAATAAAGCATTTATTGAGCTCGATTTCAAATATCTTATTTTTATTTGATTGCAAAAGAGCTAAGAGTTGGTCTAATATCAAATTATTCTGATAAAAAAATATTCCTCGATTATAATTAATCTCTGGAAGATTTGTAATGATTACATCTCGACTAATTAAGCTAATTTTTTCATTGGGAAATCCAAAAAACATCTTCGGTTCATTTCTTTGAGACGCAAGAAATTGGAAGCAAAAAACAGTAGTAATAAAAATGACTTGTTTTCTCATATTATATAAAAAAATGCGAAATCGTGTAAATAATCAAACCAACCAATCCTCCAACTAAAGTTCCGTTGACACGTATAAATTGAAGATCTTTTCCAACTTCAAGTTCCATTTTTTCGCTCAACTCTTTTCCCTGCCAATTTCCGACGGTTGAACTGATGAGGTTTCCGGCTTGATGGGTGTTTTTCAGAATATATTTGTACGCAGTTACTCTCACCCAATGATCGATTTTATTCTGAAGTTTTTCGTCGGTTTTTAAATTTTGAGAAAACTCATTCAGGTTTTTGGTGATGTATTTTTTTAATGAAGATTCTTCTTCCTGCAATTCAGTGCTCAAAGTTTTTTTGATGGAAAGCCAAATGTCATTAGAATATTCTTCAAGTTTATCATTTTTAAGAAAATCATTCTTGATGGTTTTAAATTCGTCATTCCATTTTGGGTCTTCTTTTAAATCATTAGAAAATTCGTAGATTTTTTTTGTTATTAAACCTCTGATTTCATGATTGGTATCTTCTTCCACCTCTCTGAAAAAATCTGAAAGCCCGCTCGCAATTTTCTCGGCAATTTTATTATCAACAAACGAAGGAATGAAAGAGTAGCTTCCTTTTTTTACCCTTTCCTGAATCATGCTGTCGTTTTCAATAAGATATTCTTTGATTTGTTTTGACAGATTAGTAACTATTTTCTGATGATCATTTTTGTCTAAAAGATAAATAATCCCATTTCCCAAAATTTTATTAAGCTGAATATCGTCGGTCATTTCGCTAACTTTTTTGCTGATAAAACTGCTTACCTCAGAATCATCCAGCTTGTTTAGAATATCCAAAACGATGTCTGACAGGTTTTTAATTAATGCTTCCTGATTTCTTTCTTTTGTGAGCCATTCACCAACGAAATTCGAAATTTTAATTTTCTGAATATAAGGACGAATTGTTTTTGGAGAAAGAAAATTAGAAACCACAAAACTTCCCAGATTGTCACCCAACTTTTCCTTGCTGTTTTCAATCAGATTGGTATGCGGAATCGGCAAGCCCAAAGGATGACGGAAAAGCGCCGTCACAGCGAACCAGTCTGCTAAAGCACCCACCATTGCAGCTTCGGAAAATGCACGCACATAGCCAATCCAGTGAGAATCGTGAGTCTTTTGTAAAATTGTGGTAATAATGAAAATAACTGCCATCAAAACAAAAAGTCCTGTAGCAAAAGCTTTATATTTTCTGAGCTGTTTTCGTTTGGCTTCATCGTTCATATTCTCAAAAATTATGGGTAAAACTGGTGTAGTTTGTATAACATCAAAAAACAATCCACACTTGCTGCAAAATATTATGTAAAATTATATAGGCTAAAATAGTCAATATATAATTTACAGAATAAGTCTTACGCCACCCAAATCTTCAACTCTGTGGCTGAATCGTTCGCCTGGTGAAGAAATAAACATAAAGTTTTTCGGTATGCACCATCGGTTGCTGAGCTCGTCTACTTTCTCCGGTGTAAACTGTCCCTGTTCGATAATATATTCCATGTCTACTTCCGGATAAGCTCTGTCTAGCGCATCAAAATCTGAAAGAAACTGATCCGTAGGTTTTTGATATTCTTCCAATACAGATACTATTTTTATCCGGTTGGTAACTTCGTTCTCATTAAGATACATCATTACTTTATTTAATGTAGAAATATCATCTCCTTTAGAGAAAAATACAAACTGCTGCTCGGTAAGTCTTTTGATGGAGCTATTTAGGGATCTTTCGCTTTTAATAATATGTTTTCTGTAGTTTCTATTGGTAGATTTAAAAGTCTTTACGATAAAAAACATAATATCTTTCCTTGCCAGCATTGCCGAAACGACCAATACAGAAGGAAGAAAATAGGTAAGAAAAGTAAGTAGATATTCGGGTTTGGTTTTTATATTTCCGTAGATGGCGACCACGACAGCAATTAAGGCGATTAACACCGAAATTGGCGATGCATATTCTGGTCTCGGAAGTCTGGCACGGCGAATTTTCAGCAAGATGTTTCCAATCGCAAAAAATGCCATTACGGTAAGAAAAGATAAGGCATAGACACCTGCCAAAGGACCAATTTCGCCTTTTGTAACGAAAAGTACCGATACGCAAAGTAAAAAGAATAATATTAAAATTCTGTACGTACTTCCTTTTTTGTTTTCTTTTAAAAAATAGTTGGGTAAAATTCTGTCAAGTGTCATTCTTTTAATTAAACCATTTACGCCGACAAAAGAGGTGAGAACAGCTCCGCTTAAGACCAGAACGGCATTTACGGATATAATAGTGGCGAGTGTTTTTCCGCCGGTAAGCTCGGCCATGTGCGAAAGAAATGAGTTTTTATATTCATTGACTTCAGAAAGCGGCATTATTCCTATTGCTAAAATAGCCATCAAAGGATTGAGCACCGAAACGGCAATCCACATATTTTTTAAAGTTTTCGGGAAAACGCCGGCTTTTTGCTCTTCTACAAAGTTGGCAGAACTTTCAAAACCTGAAATTCCTAGCATTGCAGCACTGAATCCTAAAATTAAAGCTTTAAAAATTCCTCCACCTTCTAAAGGGGAATGCCAGTTTTCAATAAAAAAACTTATACCGTGCTGAAATATAAAAATGCTGCAGAATATTACCAAGATCAACATGCAGGCTATGTGTAATATGAAGATAATTAAGGCTACAATTGCACTTTCTGAAATTCCTTGAATGGTAAGAAATAAGAAAAGAAGCAAAAGTCCGAATGTTGCAATTACCACATTAAAGCTTGGGAAAATATGATGCAGATAATGCATTCCTTCGGATGCTGATATCACAGCGGTCGCCATATAAGATAATATGGTGAGTGTTGCGGCAATAGCGGCGTTGTTTTTTGATGATGAATTGAGTAATACATTGTAAGCTCCTCCATTTAAGGGAAGTGCGCCTACAACTTCACTGTATATTTTCCGGAACAGAAAAAGAGTTCCTGCCACCATTAGCAGTGAGATCCAGGCGTATTGTCCGGCAACGCCGATCGTGAGAGCAGATACATATAAAACAGATGAAGTAATATCATTTCCGCAAATTGCGGTAGCGTACCATTCGCCAAGTTTTTTTTGAGACATTAGATGTGTTTTTAATTATTGATTTAATCAGGGTACTAAAATATAGTATATTGTATAAAAAGCCTTATAAAATCAAGTTGTTTTTCACATCAGAATATAGGTTTTAATAGATTTTTTCTAAAATAGGAATGAATTCACGTAAAAAATTCCTAAATTGAATTAAAATCTTTTGATTTTAATTGTTTTAATAATTGTGATTTTATAAATCAACTAAAAAATTATTATCACTTTAAAATCAGGTATTATCATAACTTTTGTGACGTATTATTAATTTAAAATAAAAAATTTATGCAAAACGAAACAGAAAACAATCCATATTACTCAAGAACAGATAAAGAGAAACTCAATGTTTCTAATGATGAATGGCGTAAAATTCTTTCGCCGGATCTTTATGCAATTGCAAGAGAAGCAGCAACAGAAAGACCTTTCACCGGAAAATATAATGAGTTTGATGAATTGGGAGAATACTATTGTGCGGTATGTGGAAATCATTTATTCAGATCTAATTCTAAATTTTCTAGCAGTTGTGGCTGGCCAAGTTTTTTTGAGGCCGATAAAAGTGGAGTAAGCTATAATCGCGATTCTTCCCATGGGATGGAACGAATTGAAGTAGTTTGTAAAAGATGCAATTCTCATTTGGGGCACGTTTTTAATGACGGACCGCCACCAACAGGTACAAGATATTGCATGAATTCTGTAAGTTTGGAGTTTGTTCCAGATTCTGAAAAATGATTATTGTGAGTTAAAGTTTCTTAAATTGCGTTAAACTTTTTTCATTTTAACTCATTGATAATTATGATTTTATAAATTTGTACCCGGAATTTTAATTTAACATAATATTGAATGAAAGGATTTTATAGCGTATTAGGCATTGTGTACATGGTAACCACTTCTTTTTATCTTTCTCCAAAAAACGAGAATGTAAAGAATGAAAATACCAACACAAAAAAAATAGAAACTGCTGTTGAAATTAAATCTGAAAAAAGCAAAAATGAAATGAGTTCTTCCGAAGAACTTTACAATTCTATCTTATTCGACACTGATCATAAACTAAACTTTGATGTTTTCTCTAAGGCAATTTTGGGTTTTAATAATCTTAAAAAAGCCGGAAAGCTTGATGAAAATGCACATTTATTGACTATCTGCGATTTTTCTATGTCATCAAATACCAAAAGACTTTGGGTAATCGATATGGACGAGAAAAAAGTTCTTTTCAATTCTCTGGTAGCTCACGGTAAAAATACAGGCGAAGAATTTGCAATGAATTTTTCTAACACCGAAAGTTCTTACCAAAGCAGTCTTGGTTTTTATGTTACAGATGCTACTTATGAAGGCGGAAATGGATATTCACTGAAGCTTCTGGGCATGGATAAAGGGTATAATGATGCCGCTTTGCAAAGAGCCGTCGTGATGCATGGAGCAGATTATGTAAGTGAAGAGTTTGCTGCAACGCACAAAAGAATAGGAAGAAGCTGGGGTTGTCCTGCAATTCCGAGAGATTTAACAAAACCGATTATTAATACAATAAAGGGAAAAAATTGTCTTTTTATTTATTATCCCGATCAGAACTATCTTTCTTCATCTGAATGGTTGAAAGAAGCTTAAAACAAAAACCGCCTCAGTTGTGAGGCGGTTTTTTTTGTTTCAATTTAATAATTTTAAATAATTAGCTAAACGGAATTTAAAACATTTATGACAAAGTAAGATCTAAACTCAACTAAATCTTAATGGTTTAGATTTAGGTCTAAGAAAACTTCTTAAATACCACCGTGGCATTGTGACCTCCAAAACCGAAGGCATTGCTCAGTGCAAATTGAATATTCTTTTCTTTTGCTTCACCAAAAATAATATTTACATCTTTTGGAATATTTTCATCGATCTTATGAAGATTGATCGTTGGCGGGATAATTCCTTTTTCGATAGCTTTAATTGAAAGAATGGCTTCTGCAGCACCTGCAGCTCCCAACAAGTGACCCGTCATCGATTTGGTCGCGCTTACATCAAGATTTTTACTTCCTTTAAATAATTTGCTGATTCCTTTTAATTCTACCAAATCTCCAAGTGGAGTAGAGGTTGCATGAGGATTTAGGTAATCAATATCTTCAACGTTTGCTCCGGCTTCTTTTAATGCCAATTCCATTGCTTTTATGGCTCCAACTCCATCAGGATGCGGTGCCGTCATATGATATGCATCGGCAGTCATCGCGGCTCCTACCAACTCTGCATATATTTTTGCGCCTCTTGCTTTTGCGTGTTCGTATTCTTCCAAAACCAAAGCTCCGGCTCCTTCACCCATTACGAAACCGTCCCGGCTTTCATCATAAGGACGGCTTGCTGTAGCAAAATCATCATTTCTTGTAGACATTGCTTTCATTACAGAAAACCCACCAACTGAAGCGGGAGTAATTGCTGCCTCCGAACCGCCGCTGATAATTACTTTAGCTTTTCCTAAACGGATATAGTTGAACGCATCCATCAAGGCGGTATTTCCTGTTGCACAAGCAGAAATCGTTGTGTAATTAATTCCCTGAAGACCAAACTTCATAGAAATCATTCCCGAAGCCATATTAGCAATAAATTTTGGGACGAAAAATGGGTTGAATCTCGGATTTTGATCTGTTGCTGCAAAATTCATGACTTCACTTTCAAAGGTCCACATTCCGCCTTGTCCGGTTCCCCAGATAACGCCGGTGTCAAACGGATCCATTTTTTCAAGTTCAAGCCCTGAATCGTTTATAGCTTCTGCAGATGAATACATTGCATATTGTGAAAACAGGTCGCTTCTTTTTATTTCGTTGTGGTTTAAATAAACTTTTGGGTCAAAGTTTTTTACTTCACATGCAAAGTGTACTTTAAATTTTTCGGTATCGAAATGAGTGATTTTATTTGCTCCACTCACCCCATTGATGCTGTTTTGCCAGAATTCTTCAACATTGTTTCCTAAAGGCGTTACTGCGCCCAATCCTGTAATGACAACTCTTTTCATAGGTGGCTGTATATATTTTTTAAGTCATTAAAATCACAATTTTTACTGTTTTATGTATAGATATTCAGTAAAAAGGATTTTATATTTAGTTATTAATTTTGAATAAATTGGAGGTTCCTCTTGCGATGAGTCTTGTTTTGTCTGCATTCCAAATCTCACATTGTGCGTTCACAAACTGCTTTCCTCTTTTGATGATCTTCGTTTCCGCTACAATTTTATCATTTTCTTTTGCCGTTGAAAAATAATCAATGCTATTATTTACGGTTACAATAAAGTTTTTTTCGTTTAACGAGAACATCGTTGCGCCAATAATGTCATCTATAATCGCTGCCGTTACGCCACCGTGCATATTTCCCATCGGGTTTAGCCATTCTTCTCTTACGGTATACTGAAATTCAATTTGACCTTCCTCGGCCGAAACGACAATCGGATTCAGCCATCTCATAAAAGGAGAGGGTGATGCGGTAAATTCTTTTCCGACAAATGATTTTAATGCCTGCAGTTTATCCATACCATTTATATTATAAAGGATTTTTTTTAATTTCTTTGTTGATGAGTAATAGAATTCTATCTAAAGCAAGATTTAAGTGTTTCTCATCTTTTGTTGTTTTAGAAAGCAAAATTCCACCTTCAATAAGGATGATGAAAAGCGAAGCATATTGCTCGGGATCTATTTCCTGAATGAATTCATTATTAACCTGTCCGGTCTTGATGATTTTCGAAATGGTTTTTGTCCAGTCTTCAAAAGATAATTTTACCTGATTGTTTAACGCAGGAAAGGTATCGTCAGATTCTGTTGCAGCATTCATCAATGGGCAACCGCCGTGTAGAAAAACCAATTGCCAATTTTTTCTGTAGAAAGATACGAAAGCATATAATTTATCAGACATTGTAGGAAACTCTTCGCTGAATGATCTCATTAAACTTTTTTTGAGAATTCCCGAATTGTATTTGTAAACCTCAAGAGATACTTCGTCTTTGTTTTCAAAATTTCCGTAGATACTTCCTTTTGTGAGGCCGGTTGCTTCTGTAATATCTGACAAAGACGTAGCGGTATAACCTTTGGTATTAAACAAAGTGGCCGTTTTCTCAATAATGAATTGTTTTGTCTTTTCTGCTTTTGACATCTTCAATAATCAACATACAAATATACATAAATATACCGATTGGTATATTTTTATTTTTAAATTAAATATATTGTTGATTATTCTTGATTTTAAGCTAAAATAATTTGAATTAAATTTAAAAATAAAAAAACGGGCTTTAACCCGTTTCTATTGATGCTATAATGAAGTTTTATCGTATGCTTAGTTTGCTAAAGTAGCATTCAAGCTAATCTCAAAACTGAAAGCCTGACTTACAGGACAGCCTTCTTCAGCGATCTTCGCATACTTTTGAAAATCTTCTTCAGAAATTCCAGGGATTTTAGCTGTTAATGTCAATTCAGATTTAGTGATTTTTCCTGCTGCAGGATCTAGCGTGATTACTGATTTTGTTGTAAGCTCTTCAGGAGTGAATCCTGCCTGAGTCAATTCTGCGCTTAGTTTCATGGTGAAACATCCTGCGTGAGCTGCCGCTAATAATTCTTCGGGGTTGGTTCCTACTCCTTCTTCGAAACGGCTTCCGAAAGAATATTGAGTTTGATTTAAAGTTGTGCTTTGAGTTGTGATATGACCTTTTCCTTCTTTTACGGTACCGTTCCAAACGGCTGTTGCATTACGTTTCATATTGAATATTTGATTTTTAAATTTAAATTAAAGATACAAAAAAGCATGATTTCATAATCATTAAATTATCGAAACCATGCCTTTTTTATTTGTGAATTTGAAAAACGAGTTAATTTGAAAATTATTCAAACCTCTCAATCTCAACCTTAAAATGTTACGTCAAAACCAACATAAAAATTAGCTTTCATAATTGGAGCGTAAACCATTCCGCCATCAAAATAGTTTCCGAAAGGATTTCTAAAATCCATAATCGCATTTTTTTGATGATAAGAAGTTAGGTTTTCTCCACCCAAATAAGCTCTTAATTTTTTATTGAAATTTCTAGAAACCTGTGCATTCAAAACTGCATAAGATTCAGAATACATTGGCAATTGAAACTCCGTAGGATTGGTTGAAGTATTTGGAAGTCTTTGTTTTCCAACCCAATTCAATGTAGTGTCAAAACTCCAGAATCCTTCGTTTTTATTTTTGTTGGTAGCATACGCCAAGTTTACGAAACCTCTGTGTTTTGCCATGAAAGGAACCTCGCGCCTTCCATCTAAATAATCTGCCTGAACATCATAATATTTGTAAGCCAATCTTACATCAAAATTCTTGAAAGGGGTGAAATCCCACTGCGTCTGAAATGAGTTGGCAAAAGATTTTCCATCAAGATTATAAAACGTTAATTGCTGAGGTGAACGATCAAGATCTACCAACACCTGATCCTGGAAATCTGTTCTGAAAAAATCAGCAACAATGGTTGATTTTTTACCAAAAATTTTAAATTCCTGTTGTAAGCTCACGCCATAATTCCAAGCGATTTCTGGTCTTAAACCATAAATGTCTCCACCGTTTTGTAAAATCTGAATGTTTCTGTTGGATGCAAAATATTGCTGACTTTCTGCAAAAACATTAGCTGTTCTGAAACCTCTTCCCGCAGAAATTCTAAAAATAGTTTGCGGAGTAAAGTCATATTTAAAATTCAATCTCGGTGTAAACTGTGTTCCTGCCAAGTTGTGAAAATCGGCTCTTGCTCCTGCAACCAAAGTATATTTTAAGCCTGTTAAAGTGTATTCAGCAAAAATTCCAGGAACAATTTCATTTCTTTTAAAGTTATCAACTAAATAATTTTCTTCATAACCATCGTATAAGAAACTCGCTCCAGCTTTATATTTATGATTGGTATTTCCTAAAATACTTTCAAAAATCAAATTAGAATAATAAGTGTGTTGCTGTCCTGAATAATTTCTCAAACCGAAAAAGCTGTCTTGCTGATGATATACATATTGATTCATCCAGCCCAAGCTTTGGTAAGGTTTTCCTTTAAAAACATAACCCGTTTTGTTCCAAACCTGAAATCTTGAAATGTCAATTCCAACACCGTAAAGTGACTGCTCACTTTGAGGAAGTTTTTTATCAAATCCTATTTGTCCTGCAGTTCGTTCATCTTTAATAAAATTAATTCCGAAATGTGATCCAAAACCAGAACGTTCCAAATCATTATAATTCAATAAATACGCAGCATTGATCTGAGTTCCTTTTGGGCGGTCAAGAAAATTGTCGTCATTCATATCGGTGTCTCCGAAAGTTCCGTTTCCATGAAGGAGAAAAGTTTGAGACCATTTATCATTAATTGCCGCTACGTGCGTAACGTTTGCTTCGGCTCTTCCGTTGAAATCGGCAAAAAGGTTTAATGAAGTTTCAGGTGTTTTAGAATTCTTAATAAGCTCTGTGTTGATTTGTCCTGTAATACTTTCATAACCGTTTGTTACAGTACTTCCGCCTTTTGTCAGCTGAATACTTTCGATCCATCTTCCTGGAATAAAATTTAATCCATATGCGGAAGCCAAACCTCTGATTTCAGGTAATAATTCTTTGGTTAAGCTTGTGTATTTTTGATCTAAACCTAACATTTTAAGCTGTTTCGTTCCTGTCACAGCATTGCTGAAAGAAACATCAACAGTTGCGTTGGTTTCAAAACTTTCAGACAAATTACAACAAGCTGCTTTTAAAAGTTCTTTAGAATCGATATTAAATACCAAACCTGCTTCTTTTTTACTGATAGAAGTTGCTGCTTTTGTGGCAGTAATAGTTACCCCTTCAATGCTTTTTTCACCAGTTGAATGAGAATTGTGATTAGAAGCTTCTGTGTTGGTTTGTTTTTCTGCAAATTCCTTTTCTGTTTCGTTAGAATGGACTTTTTCGTTTTTTTCTCCAAACTCAATATCACGATCGTAAAGACAACATCCCGGAAGCTGCTTGTACACATCATCCGTTGTTTTATACTTTTCATTATCATGACCTACTTCTGCGATTTTTTTAAGAATTTGATCAGCAGATGTTTTAGATGAGTCAAAGTTCAAAGTTACTGTTTGCTTTTCAGCGCTCCATTCTGCAGAGTTTGCTCCGGCAGATTTTGCTGCTTTTTCTATTCGGGCTTTACAAGATTCGCAATTTCCTTTCACAAAAAATTCATTTTCACTTTTAGAGTGATTGTGATTTTCTATGTTTGAGTTTTCTGTTTTTAAATCTCTGTCGTAATGGCAACATCCCGGAAGTTTTTCATAAGTTTCATCAGAAGCTTTGAATTTTTCGTTGTCGTGACCTGCTTCTGCAACTTTTTTTAGAATGTCTTCAGGTGAAACTTTTTCTGACGTTTCAAGTGTAAGAGTTTGTAAGTCTATAGAATATCGAGCAGATTGTGCGCCTGCTTTTTTTGCCGTTGTTTCTATTCTTTCTTTACACATCTCACAGTTTCCTTTTACCTGAAACTGGCTTTTAGAAAGATTTTGAGCTGAAATGAAGGTTGTAAATAATAAGAATGCGCCAAGAATTATCTTGGTAAAATATAATTTCATTTTGTTTAAAATTTAGATTAATTGAATTAATGTAATGTTTTAACAATGCTATAGCGTAACAATCATTGGTAGATTGGTAAACTGATACCTCGTTAAATTAATTTTAATTAACCTAGTTTAGGCGGTTGCCAGATTTCTTTTAAACCGTTTGAAATATAAGGATCAGCATACTGAACCTGAATTTTTGAGATTGTTTCGAATGAGGTGATTTCCCAACTGGTACTTTTCGCAAAATTGTTTTCTACGAAAGTATTGCAGGTCATACAAGACGAACAACAATCATCATTACATGATTTATGGTTGCTTTTACTGTCTTTAGAGTTACGGTTGTCATGGCTTTTTTCACAACACAACATTTTAGATTCAGATTTGCAACAATTTTCCTTTGAAGCCTGAGCATAGAAATTATCTTTAGGAATTAAAAAAATTCCCAAACAAAAGATAATGAATAATAGCTGAATCGGTTTCACAGTGCAAATCTAAGAAAAATAATTAAAGTGGAGCACCAACTTGTTTTGCACAGTCATGCCAAGGTTGACCATGAGCAGGATTATTCTTTGGCTTTGGGCCTGTATTGGCAACTGCAGCTTGTGGAGCTTGAACTGGCTGTGGAGCTTGCATAGGAGTACTATTCGTCTGAACAGCAGCTGATGCCGGTTTACTGTTTAAAGGTTGTCCAACCGGAATTTCGCATCTGTGACCAGGTTCTCCGTGTGGAGGATTCATTCCCGGAGCCGTTTTCACGGGTTGACCATTTTGATTTGGTGTTATTTTCGTTGGATTTACAGCATTTGGATCAATTTGAACCGTATTGTTACCATTCACCTGAATATTTTGAGAAGCAGTATTCTGCGCTGCTGGAGCGCCATTCAAAGGCTGTCCAACTGGGATATCACATCTGTGACCTGGCTGCCCATGTGGAGGATTCATTCCTGATGCGGTAACCATTGTCGCACCCGTTGACGTTTTTATTCCTGCCTGATCGATTAAAGAAGGTTTCGGAGCGGTGTTCATAGCAACATTAGGTTGCTGATTTCCGTTTTCGTCTTTTAAATATGTTGGTTTTTCGTCTTTTTTACATGAAACTGCAACAAGCGAAGTTGCTAAAAGTCCAAAAAGTAGATTTTTCATAAATAGATTTTATTTCTTGGCAATAATGATTTGTTTTGCGTTTACTTTTATTAAAAGTTTAGAATTTAGCATCAAAAATTGCCTTGAAAAACAAAATTAGCAAAACATTTTGAATTGTTTTGCTAATTTTAATTTTATGTCGCTATTTTAACGTTCGTTTAGTTCTTAACCAAAAGTCTGAAACCTTCACCGTGTACGTTGATGATTTCTAAGCCTTCATCATCTTTAAGGAGTTTTCTAAGTTTAGCAATATAAACATCCATACTTCTTGCTGTAAAATAGTTTTCTTTTTTCCAGATTTTTCTTAATGCTAAATCTCTAGGCATAAAGTCGTTTCTGTGAAGACAAAGCAATTTTAAAAGTTCATTTTCTTTAGGTGAAAGTTTGTATTCGTTATCACCCACTCTCAATTGTCTAAGCATAGAATCAAAGAAAATATTGCTGATTTTAAACTGTTCCTGTTCTTCGTTTTCCAACGTAGAACTCCTCTGAAGAATCGCTTTGATTTTATATAAAAGCAATTCGGTATCAAATGGTTTTGTGATATAATCATCAGCTCCCAATTGATATCCTTTCAAAATATCTTCTCTCATATTTCTGGCAGTCAAAAATATGATTGGTGTATTTTTATCGATTTTTTTTACATCTTCAGCTAATGAAAAACCGTCTTTTTTCGGCATCATTACGTCAAAAATACAGATGTCAAATTCGCTCTCTGTAAACTCTTTCAATCCCTGTTCTCCATCTACGGCAAGGGTAACTTCAAAATTGTTTATCGTAAGATAATCTTTCAGTACCGCCCCGAAACTCTGATCGTCTTCTACTAATAATATCCTGTTGCTCATATGTTTTATATTTTCTTATTTGTTTAAAATTATTTTTATGCCATCGGAAGCTTGATGATAAATTTACTTCCCAGCTCTTTTTCTGATTCTACAATGATTACTCCTTTATGAAGTTCTACTATTTTTTTAACGTACGAAAGTCCTAACCCTTGTCCTTTTACATTGTGAATATTTCCGGTTTCTTCTCTGAAGAATTTTTCGAAAATTTTAGTCTTGTTTTGGGTTTCCATGCCCATTCCTTTATCTGAAATTTCTAAAACGTACCAAATACCTTCATTATGGGTTTTAATACTTATTTCAGGTGGTTCCGGTGAATATTTATTGGCATTATCCAAAAGATTGACCAGCATATTTGAGATATGAAATTCATCAATTCTAAAAGTATAATGAGTAGCATTAAACTCCTGAATAAGCTTTCCGTTTCTCTGCTGAATAATCAGATTGAATGACTCTGTGGTTTTCTTAATCAATTCTCTTACATTGGTTTCTCTTAAGAATAATTTTACTTCATTTCGTTCCAGTTTAGACATATTAAGAACGTTTTCTACCTGCTTTTTCATCCTGAGATTTTCCTGCTTGATAAGGTTTGAATAATATTTTACCTTATCAGGATTCGTTGCAATTTTATCATTGGCCAAAGAATCTGTCGCTACGGAAATTGTTGCAAGCGGCGTTTTAAATTCATGAGACATATTGTTGATGAAATCAGTCTTCACTTCTGCCAGTTTTTTTTGTCTCATCATATAATTAATAGAAATAATGTAAATTCCTAGAATCGTCAATAATGAAAGAAAAGTTCCCAAAAGCATTGGCCAGTTATTCATTGCCAAAGAGTATTCTTTTTTAGGGAAAACTAAAGCTAATGTATATAAAGTACGATCTTTTGTATCGGTAAATAAAGGATATGAATAAGAATTATCGTCTTTTTTCTCTTTAAAGATTTTATTGACAATATTAGTTAGCTTATTATTTTTGTCTGAAACTCCGTATCCGAAATCAGCGGTAATTCCTTTCATTCTAAGCTCTTTGGTAATGACAGAATCTAGAATTTTAGGATCAACTCTTTTGCTGATTGGGATATTTCCGTTTACCTTTAAGAATTCTTTAAAATTATAATCACCACTTGCAATATCCTGGTTGATTTCTGAAGTCAACAGTTCACGCTGTGATGTATCTCTTTTAACTGTATATGCTGCATCATCGGTGTACATTTTTGTAAGAAGAAGTGAATCTCCTCTTTTTGGAAGTGGGAGTTGCTGAGTCTCGATAATATTTCTGTAATAAATAATCGATTTCTTAGTTCCCGAATCCTGAGTTTGCTGAATCGTTGTAAGAGACGGCTTTTTGCTGTTTGCTTTTACATTATCTCGTAAATTTGCATAATTCTCATTAAAAAGCTTATCTACTTCAATTTCTGCTATGTTTTTTGAAGTATTTTCTAAAGCGGAATAAACTTTGTTAGAAAATTCTTGTTCCAATGCCACATAATAATTTTTGAGCCAATAAAACTGCAGCGTGACAAATACGATCAGAGAAATTGTCATAAAAACCGAGATTATCGGGATGAATTTGTTATTCATTACATTGGATAATTAAAATTGTGAATGTTAAAATTAATCATTTTAAGATTTAGTAAACAAAAAATGCGCCAAAATATTGTTTATTTTTTCTTAAAAAACAGTATTTTAACATTTTATTATAAACTTAAGCCAGATTTCTTAAAGAAACTTGTGATAATTTTTTAACCAAACCAAAATAACTATGAGCTCAACAATTGTTTTTAATCAGGATTTTCGCGCAAAAAGTATTTATGTGATGAAAATCTATCATGCAAAATCCGCAGAAGTGTGGGATTATTTTACGAAACCCGAACTCCTCGACCAGTGGTGGGCACCAAAACCGTGGGTGTGTGAAACTGATACTTTAAATTTTGAAGAAGGTGGCGTATGGCTGTACTCTATGAACGGACCAGAAGGCGAGAAGATATTTTCGCTTGTAAAATATGGAGAAATCAATGAGCATAGAAGTTTCGATGGGGTTGATGCTTTCTGTGATGCGGATGGAAATGTAGATATGAAATTTCCACAGACTCAATGGCTGATTGGTTTTACGGGAACTGAAGAAGGTACAAAAGTTTCGGTCAATATACATTTTCAATCAGAAGATGATATGAAAAAACAATTGGAAATGGGTTTTGAAGAAGGTTTTAAAATGGGTCTGAATCAGTTGGAAGATATCTTTAATAATCTAAAAGTTGAATAAATGATTGTATTCTTTATCAGATAAATTAACCCAAAAATAAAAAATGGAAAGTAAATTACTCTCCATTTTTTTTATCTATTATTTGTCTAGTCCTGAAATAGCGATACAAAAAAAATGAATCGTTATGGAAGAACAATTAGAGACGCTTTACGTTAAGCGCACGCAGAAAGATTACAGTTTGAGTTTAAAACTTCAGATTGTAAAAGAAAT